>BNJS01000838.1_pt1 | contig 685963 bp, 717 predicted proteins | sample 8540461 | NCBI WGS metagenome assembly BNJS01 (sample SAMD00202454, study PRJDB9452) | human saliva metagenome | isolation source: human saliva | place: Japan
TGGAAAAAGCCACACTAATTTGACTCACCCACTGCAAGTATTTTTAGACCCAGTGAGGTTAAAATAATGAGACCCACCTCGCCAAAATAAGAATGACCCTTTGAAACGCTAGTTTTTAGGGTCATTTTGTAGTTTTGTGTTACTGCCTCAGCCGGCATTAAAAACATAAAACTATTATTTATATGACAAAATTAAAGAATTTATTGCGCTGTTACGCATCTGGTATGGGGAATAAGAAGTATTTCTAGTACTTTTCCATATATCTCGTAACACCCTCCGCAAGTATGTCCGTAAATTCCAAGAAAGTGGCTTTGTCCATGGAGCAAATTCTGTCGCTTTCAGATGATAAGCTGGCGGACTTGTTTTCAGATGGGCATTCTCGTAACCGTCCGCCTTCTGCTCGCAAGTTGGAGTTAGAGGCACTTGTTCCTGATTATGTGAAACGGCTTAGCAAGAAGGGTGTTTCTATCTTATCTCTTCACACGGAGTATCTCAAAACTCATCCTAATGGTTACTAGTATTCTACTTTCAAACACGCAATCCATGCCTACAGATGTCAAACACGAGCCGTAGGACATGTAGAGCACCTTGCTGGCGATCAGATGTATATTGATTATGCAGGTGATAAGCTAGAGATAGTCGAAGAACAGACGGGTGAGGTGCGGAAGGTAGAGGTTTTTGTGGCTACCCTTCCATGCAGTCATTACACCTATTGCGAGGCAGTGTGGTCGCAGAAGAAGGAAGACCTTATCGTTGCTTGCGAGAATGCTCTTCATTTTCTTTGGTGGTGTACCCAAGGCTGTTGTAGCTGACAACTTAAAATCAGCCGTTATCCGCAGTGATCGTAATGAGCCTGTTATCAATGACGACTTCGCTGCTATGGCTGAATTTTATGACATGGCTGTTTATCCAGCTAGGGTGCGCCGTCCCAAGGACAAGGCACTGGTTGAGAATGCTGTAAAAAGCTAATGTATCGGTCGGTATATGTAGATATTGAAGGGCAAATTTTTCCATAATCTAGAATCACTTAATGTTGCTATACGCACATCTTTAGAAGCATTTAACAGCCGTAGATTGAGTGGGCGTAAGGAATCCTGTCAAGAACTATTTGAGGAAATGGAAAAGATTTTTCTTCGTCCTCTTTCCTACCGCTCGCTATCAGATGAAGTCTAGAAAGTCTGCTACTGTCATGGCTAATAGCTTCGTTATGCTAAGAAAGCATAGTTATAGTGTTCCAACAGAGTATATCGGCAAACGTATGGAGCTTATTTACGATAATGACAATGTTCAAATCTACTATGGGTTAAAGTTAGTTACCATCCATCAGCGAGATGATACTCCCTATACCTACTCACAGAAAGATGCACATAATCTTCTCGGTCATCATGGTAGCTTTGAAAAGGATTTGGAGGAAATATATCAACGGGCAGGGCAAATAGACAACATCCTTCTGCTTTATCTCAAGGAAGTCGCTACGCAGATGAAATATCCACCAAAAGCCTTCCGCTCTTGCCGTGGTATCATGTCGCTGAGAAGAAGTATGGCATGGCTCGTCTAGTAGCAGCTTGTAACTCGTGCCTCGGAAGGACGACGCTATGGCTATAATGAGATAAAAGGATATACTACAGAAGGGTGATGATGCTTCCTATATATCTATGGATGAAGATAATATGGAGCTATCTCCTGAATATAAAACCAAAAACTCATAAGAACATACGAGGCAAGGATTATTTCTCAAAGCAATTATCCAATAATAGCAAACAATTAAAGTAAAACAACTATGGAACTAAATAATAATAAGACAGCATCTATTGTGCAAGAAATGGATAAGAATCAGTTATCTCTTGATTTAATGCATAGAATGAGGCTTACGGGTATGGCAACTGCCTTTTGAAGAAAGTCTAACAACTACAATTGCAGATACGATGACACCAGATGCCTTTTTATCTTGGCTCTATCTCGAGAATGGGACTATCGTCTGCAGCAGCCATTGAAAGACTCATAAAATCAGCAGGGTTTAGATATAAAGCCTCATCCTGAGCAAATAGATTATAATATCAATCGCAACCTTAGCTAAACAAAATGAGAGAATACTTTCACTTGATTTTTATCAAGCAAGGACGCAATATATTTACTATCGGTTCATCAGGAACTGGTAAAAAGTTTTATCGCTACAGCTATAGGCTATCATGCTTGTAAAAATGGTATTAGAACGATGTATGCTAACATGTCAAAAGCTGCTGGGGACACTTAAGGTTTGCCAAGAACAAAGGAACGTTAGAAACAGAGCTAAAGAAGATAGAGCGATGTCGCTTGTTAATCCCTCGATGATGCCTTCCTTGTACATTGTAGATGCAAAAAGAGCGTCCTATATTACTTGATATTATAGAAGATAGGCATGAAAGGGAAGTCGATTATCATATCTTCTCAACTTCCTGCAGACAACTCGGTATGATGCAATAGGCGACCCTACCGTGGCAGATGCTGTACTAGATAGAATTGTGCATACCTCATATCAAATAGAACTAACTGGAGAGAGTCTTAGAAAGATAAAAAGCAAAGAATATTACCAAAGTAATAGCGAAATAAAATGACCCACCCGACCAGGGCATTTAGTGGGTCAATAATAAATCGTTTCTATGGGTCTAAAATACTTTGCCGTGGTGGGTCAAATTAGTGTGGCTTTTCCATGCGCTTCTGAATATCGAGAAGTAGGACATTTGCTTCCACACTTGTTTTCTGCCTTTTGGTCATAATCCACTGCTTGTCATCAAGTGTAACGATGTTGTCCGTGTGAGATTGGATACGTCGATATATGCCAACCCTGTGAAGCAGGAGAAAATGAAAACATCCCTTACCAGTTCCAAACGCTGGATGCCGAAATCTTTGTTGGCTATCTTCATGATTTCCTCGTCCGTGAGGAAACCACGGTTTACCGGCTCCAAGTGGAAGCGGTGATTAAGGAAGGGATCGTGATGCAAGACACCCATTTTCTGCCCTAAGATGACAATGGTCTTAAAAGTCTTCATCGTTTTAGTTGCCGTATTGGCATTCTGTCCAACAGCTGTGCGAAGATAAATATCAAATTCTCGGATAACCGTATAAGTCAGCTCTGACAGCTTGATGTCTGCTCTTCTGTAGTCGTTTTGCAGGAACTCCAAGAAGTGCCGCCTGCAAACATTGTATTTTTGCAGTGTGGCAGCACTTACAGAAATGCCGACTTGTTGGGCAATATCCGCATTGTGCTTATCGAAAAGTTGCGACAGGGTGTCTATATCCTCTTTTTTACCTAAGAACTCTGCCTTGATGCGTTCCAAGCACAAATCGGAGCTATCTTCCAACTTCCGATAGATGTTTTGCATGCCATTACGAATGTTGTCCAATCTCGAGATTGGTACTCAGAACGTCGGTTGTACGACCTTTGAGTTTTTCATTCTCTTTGTCCCATAGGGATTGCACTACGGCAATTCCCGTGGAACCAAGTGAAAGACGTTCGTTGTTGAGATAGATTCTCAACATCACCGTGTCTTTCCTCCTTGTTTACATAGTTGCTTCTAAGATAGAAGACTGTTCTGAAAATTGACTTCATACTTTGCTTGTTTTTAATTGTAGCCAATAACAGAGAAATTGTAGCCGGACAGATGGCTGATTGTAGCCAAAAGTCCATTGTTTCAATCTCTGTAGACCAGCCCAAAAGTTCTACATAATTGTTTGAATAACAGCAAAATACAAGTACTCTAAACGAACTCTCTACGAACTCTTGGCTACAATCTTTGGGAGGCTCAAAAAAATGTAGCCGGATTGTAGCCACAGGAGAGTATTTTGGGCGTTCATACGACCTTTTTACATACTCTGAAAGCTTGAATGGGTATAAAATAAAAGTGTCGTAACTCCTTGAAATTACGACACTTACAGATTTTTGAAGTTTTTGTCTACTCATTTTACAGAGTACTTCACGCGGAGAGAGAGGGATTCGAACCCCCGGTACCTCTCGGTACGACGGTTTTCAAGACCGTTGTAATCGACCACTCTACCATCTCTCCAATGGTGATTACCATTTTGCAACCTAAACAAGTTAAATAAATGTATTGCCCTCAATTGCGAGTGCAAAAGGTATAATGTTTTTGGAATAAAAAGATAAGATATTTTTTTCTATTTAAATATTTTTTTAACGGGGTAGGGTAGTAGCTCTTCGCATTTTATTGTTCGAATAATAACATGAAATATGAGCAGATATTAATGAATATAAAAACATATAAAATATGAGATAAAAAGACATTAGGTATTATTTATTTTATATGTAAATTTGTCTCCCTAAAAATAATAATAAAGATAGTATATTATGGATTTAGTACAACCTTACATTGCCATTGCCCTAAAGCTTGTTGCAGGGTATGATTGGTATATTAGTATTTCTGCGTATAGCAGGAAAGGCGCAAATGGCACAGATTACTCCACTTGACACTGTAAGTGCATTTGTTATTGGTGCTTTAGTCGGTGGTGTTTTATACAATCCCGATATGTCAATATGGCATATTCTCTTTGCTTTAACCGTGTGGACGCTATTCAATATGCTTGTTCGTTTCGCTATGCGGTCGTCGCGCTTACGCCATTTCATAAAAGGGGAGAGTGTTTATCTTGTAAAAGATGGTGCAATAAATTTTAAGAATTTCAAACGAAATAGTCTTGAAATGGAACAGTTCAGATTATTGTTACGACAGAAGGGTATTTTCTCTATGTTCGATACTGAAGATGTTATCTTTGAGACCAATGGCGCCGTAACTGTTCTTTCACCAAATCATACTGCGCCATCATTTTTATTAGTAAATAATGGAGCAATAATAGAAAGTACTCTTGCACAATGTAATCTATCAAAATCGTGGGTGCTGGACAATATTATACGTAACGGATTTAAATCGCCAACAGAACTCTTTTGTATGGAATGGACACCTCGTAAGGGTTTCTATTTTGTAACATACGCTGGCGAAGTAAAACGTGGTGAAGAAGAAGTTTCTGTAGACGATAGTAGCCACGTAGTATAAATACATTTATTCTGAAAAGAAATATCAAACAGAAATCTACATTTGATGGATATATTCAACAATGTAGATTTCTGTTTTTATGCAGTTGAAATTAAAGATAGAAAGAAAGAGTTTATATACTATTTATCATAATCGGCGTTATGGAATTTTATATTATTTTGGATTCAATATCTAATTAAACCATTTTTCCAATCAACAATATCATTGTTTCTACAGAAATCCAAAAACTCCGTAATGCTTGCAGTGAAGATTTCTCATCAATGAATCGTTCTATAGGAAATGAATATAAGCCTTGGCGACATCCATTCTTGTCAACCACTGAAGATTTAAAATTTCTTAGAAGCATACTCCTTATCCATGACGATCTTTTTCAATATCCCAAACTGCGTTTTTCTACCTTCTTAGGTTTCTTCTCAATAATAAAGAGAAGCTTAGATGCAGAGTTCTCTTCTGAAGCAAAAACTATCGATTTTTAGTACGGGAAGCACCTTTCATTTCAAAATAGCCAGTATCAGAATATTGAATTATACTTAAAGCTATCCAATCTCCATTTTTCTCCTTTTTCTCCAATATAATACCCATTAAATATGGATAGATGAAATCCCATGCCCACATATTTTCAAAAATCTGAAGTGGAGCAAATTCTCTCGCCCTTTCTCTTATACCATTAGAAAAATATTTGGTAGCACCTTCAATCCGGGTATAGTTCAGCTTAGCACTAATAAATTTTTATCAAGTCTAACATTCTAGCCTGATATGAATATATGATTCTATGAGCTCTTCTTACATCACAAAGAGCCTCTTTTTAACTCTTCAATATTTTCCATAATTTGATTTTATTATCTTTTTAGTGTCCTAAGAGGTCTATATAGACCTCCTAAAATCATATAATTGTCAAATTCTAAATTGCTTTTAATAATCTGTATTGTACTGTTTTTCATCTGTTTTCTATGAAGCGTTTTTAGCCAATTCACATGATATATTCGGTGGATAGTAAAAGCACTGATAAGATCATTCATCACTCTGATAATTCTTGAATCCTCGCATTCTTCTCATAATTTATAGTTGCGTGAAGAAGGTTATACCAACTTGCAGTATAAATAGTATAACTTTGACCATCAACTTCTACAGTATCGTTATACAAAGATTCATTTCCACCAAGCGCAATAAACAATATTTTTATTAGTGTCTTCTAATCTTTCATTGCATAATGCTTTCAACTCTTTTTTCCATTGGTCTTTATTTTGCAAGACCGAACTGTCATGTTTCTTTGCTTCAATGATTATATCATATTTGTCAGTTTCAATCCAAACATCAGGTTCTACGAAATTAGAATTACTTGTTCCCAAAGCATTCCATCTTGCCCAAAAAAATGAAAGCTAATTATGTTACCAAGATTCAAAGTTAAATTTGATTTCACACACATGCCTGACTAAGCAACTTCCATATAACTTCATTTGAAGGTACTGCATCAAGACCTATTACAGAAGATGTTAAAGTATCTTCCGAAGGTCTAAAATATGGATCTTTAAAACGAATCCTTAAGTTTATTATTTAATAGAGCTTTGAAGCATACAATTATAGATATTTTCAGCTACATAAAAAGAAATTTATAAAAAGATTTACCGTCTTGTTTAAGCCGTGAACCATATATAAAATTACAGCTGCAAATGTAGTTATTTCTTCTGATTCTTCGTTCTTTTATTGTCTAAATTCCTTTCCTTTGTTTTTTAAGTTAATTGTCGTGTGCCTTTTATATAGTTATTTAGAATAATATGAATTGCAAATTAGATGAAAAGTACAATACACATATCGTTTACTATATGCTTTTTATTTCATTGACTTACTTCTTTTTCTGGTTTTTAGTGGATACTCTTTTTCTACAATTCGTTTGATAATATAATTGCGAATTTCTATTGGAATTCCAATAATGAATATACATGGCAAGAATACGGGAAAGAAAAGATTACCAATGATGTTCCAAGTATTTCTCATAAGTCCTTTATTCAGTTGCCAAAAGTGGTTCCATATCAAGAATTGTTTGTCCAAAAATTACGCCCCAAAGAACTATCAACAATAAAATACTGCCCACTACATAAATATTTTTTTGCACCACGATTAAACACCTCTATTCGCTTATTGCGTGGTACTCGTTCCAGTATTTTTACCTGTTTAGTAATCTGATTTATTCGTTCTTCTTTATCCATATTTTTATTCCGATAAATCTATAATTTTACCAACTGCTTGTCCTATTATGTTTATATATGTTTTTGCATCTAGAACTTGCATATTTTTTATTTGAAGCTTTACCTCCCAATGCCAAAGCTGGAACATAACCATAGCATTGTCCATATTGTAAAAGCTGGTAATTTCCCTTTAATATTTAAATAAGGTAGAGAGTTAAAGTATTCCTTGTCTTTAATAGCCGTTTCATCTCCTAAAGTAAAGTTTAAAAGAAAATCCATATCTCCTAAAATTTCGCTTGTACATTTTCTTATATTTATAAACAAAATTCTATTTCCCTCATCAGATGCTACTGTCCAATTATTATTTCCTTCCCAAATTAACAAATCGCCTAAAGCCGTAATACCAAATACTATAGAAGGTTCTAACAATTTATCAATGTAATCGAATACGAATTCGTACTCATCTGGATTAACCAACTGTATAAAACCATCTTCGAAAAATACCAAAGCCCATATTTTTGCCAGATGTTTAGCAGTTCTTCCGGTAGTAATCCTTTATATTTATTGATTGTTTTAATAGATACATCGCTATACTTGGTGTAGTTATTTTTATTTCTTTCGTCAGAATGTTAATCGTGCCATAACCTTATCTTTTTTTGTTGAAATGTGTACAGTTGCAAAATATAGTTATTTTTTTCTTATTTCTCTTTATTTTATATTTAAATGTTCTTTTTCTTTAAGTTGCATAAAAATACATTTAAGAGGATATATCTCAGACAAAAGTTAAACTCAGAATAACTTTGATAATGATATGTTTAAAAGACATAGTTTTTTGTTATTAACATACATATTGTTTCTTCAACTAAAAATAATAATAAAAAAAATAATTTTTATAATTATAATTTTCTGTTTTTTATAATTATAAAAATTATTTTTTATTTGAATCGGTATAAGGATATATTGTTTTTAAAAAGTTGTTTGTGAGAGATAGATGTTTTTCGTGTCTTTATAGTTTAAAATCAATTAATTAGCGAAAACCAAACCTTTCTTATGAGTATTATTTTGCTACTATTTTATTAGATGTTTGTATAAATTGACGCGCCTTCTTCTATAAGGTTTATTCCTTTTAAATTAGCAGATTCACAAAAGCTTTTTAAATTGTTCTGTAACAATAATGTAGTCTATGTCTTTTCATTCTTACCATTAAAGAGTTACGAATTGAATTGAGGGACGATATATAATTGTTTTTATTACTTTTTATAATAGCAGAACCATATTTTTTTAGTTTCAACGACCGATCTTACCTCATCTAAACAAGGAACTATCTTAAGAATATTTGGAATGTAAAAGTTCCTGTTTGTGTTTCCATCTATATCTTTTTATATTTACTCTTAAAAATTGAACATCTTCCTCATATTCTTTGAACAACTTTACGAACTTTGAACTTACTAACGGTGTTCCAAATGTTGGCAAAACATCATAGTTATTCAAATAATCATCTATCTTGTCTACTTTATAGAATATTTCACTTTTTATTTCTATACGTTCTCCTTTTTCAAAGGCATTATATTGGATACTATTTTTCTTCTGCATATTGAAGGTATATATCCCTTTTATAAAACTCGCTTAACTGATAATACATAATTTAATAGCATTTAATTTCACATTTCCGCAAACATAATTTGGGTTCTACTCAATAGCCTTTAATATTCTATTCTCTAAATCGATAGGAAACCAAACTATTGAAAATTGATATCCGTTAAATTCTTCTCTTGTTATTGGTGTCTCTTTTGTGGAAAAATGTCTTAATCGAAAATCTTCACCTACTCCGAATATCATTTTTTTAAGTTATCGTAATTTGAATGCTTATATTTATCGTAGTTTTCTGTTTTGCCAATTATTCGCCATCTTTTTACAACACCATCCCAAAATATTAGTAGTGGAGAAAACAAAATACCAGAGTTTACTATTTCGTCTATACTTGTTTTTAGCAGAACCTATTTTTGAATATCTCTACCAAAACCGAAGAACTCGTCTCTATAACTCTTCCAAATGCAAATTCTTTATCTAAATCTTCATCAGATACTTTTCATTTTTAAATCCCAATCGTCTTTTGAGGCATAAAACAATGGAATACAAAAATATTTCTCCCGGATAAACAATAATTTTTCATAATTCTAATAATATTTTATGTTCTTGTTTTCTAGTGCTTCAAAACTCTTTCCTCTTGCATCTGTTCTATTATGTCTGAAAGAATTTTTGTTGATTAGCTGATTTGCTTTATTTAAGAATATAATCTTCAAAAGATTCGGCAAGAACATTTAATTCACCATTATCGTAATCTTGTAGTAAAACTTTTTCCTTCTTTACTTATTCCAATTGGATTTCCTGCATAATCAGTTCCTATAATAAGCCAGTCCAAATGTTCATTTTCCTTCTTCCCGAAATCTTTTTGGTTAAACTAATTATTGAATCTTCTCCCATCAGTTCCGGAATTGTGGAGGCCATATATTTCTTTTATTTTTTTATTAGAGACCCTCCAAAGTTAAGCAAGAAATAAACATAATCTTTATCAAACTTAATGCCTAATTCTTTCTCTGCATGGGCTATTTCATCTAAATTAGATGGTGTTCCTTTTGCAATCATATTATTTGCGAAGAAATCGTTGATTTTTCTATTGTACTCTTTTTCCATTTTGTTATGTTGAAGTATTTATATTCTAATAATGCGAATTATCTTTTCTTTAGTACCAGCTTTGGTCTCTACTAACAAAATTCCTTTTTGCAATTGTTTAAATCTATTCCGTTTTGTATTAACTCCAGCCCATTTTTATTTAGAGAGGTATTGCAAATATTTCTAATTTTTATTCAGCTATAGAATAAGATATTACCAAAATGACTGGAGGTATTATAAAAACCAACATTCAATTGTTCTTTTTCAACAATCTTTTTAAACAAATTGCTTACTATAATTTTAGATTTATATGTAGAATCTCGTACTATTAACAACTCTTCATCAACATTTTCTTTAATAATAATAGGTTCATCTACTATTTTATTTCCATCTGATAGAATTCTATAACCAGATTTTTTTCATAATCAATCACGGGCATAATTTGCTTTTATTCTGCATAGAAAAAAAGTTATAAGATTTATTGTTCAGTAGTATCTGACATGGGTAAAAACTAATTTTTATCGGACAGATATAGCTCTTGTCTCTCTATAAATCTTTCTGAAAAACACAGGAATACCACCAAACAGGCATTTATTAAATAATCTGTTTGAGAAAGTAGTTTATGTGAATCCTTTTTGAGCTATTCCACTGAATTTTACATTTTCAAAATACCTCTTATCCTCAATATCAGAGAAAAAGTATTTTGCCATCTTGTCATAAGAACCATTCAGCTCTATAAGTGTATCTTTTATTTACTACTGTTGTTAAAAATACCACATAAAAAACAATTTAATAACGACTATTTCTTGCATTGTTCTATCCCATTCTCGTATTATGTTCGAGAATCAATAATTCTTTTTTCTTGTCCGTTCAGGCATTCATTCTTCTATATTTGTACCGTTGAAGTAAATCATCTAACTTTTATTTCATTAGAGCATTATATTCAGTATGAGGCTTTCCATTTAATTTAACCTCATAATGTACTGACCTTAAATGGTAAACGGAATGAAGAAAAGAATTATTGTTGCCCCTATTCTTCTACCAAAGATATTAAGTTTCTGCTTCCATACCTTAATATTATCAGAAATACTTATAAAGGGTAAGTTGTATATAAATAGGGGTGAATGGAATTAACTTCATTAATAAAAATTATCTATCAATGGTTTATCAATAGAGTTTTGTTTGTCCAACAACTTTTCTAAGTCTTGATATAAAAAGCCATTTGTAGAAAACTACAAAAACGAAATGTTTAAACATTTGAATTGGCTAATATTAGAATATTCTCCTTGATTATGATCGTAGAATAAAATTAAAGTTGTTTTCTCTGTTTATAAACCATTCATCGCCTTGTCCAGAAGTGCCAATTATCCAAACTTTCTTACTTATATTTCCATAATTAGCTGCCAAATAGCGGTTCTCGCATAAAAAGCTTTCTCATATCCAAACACTTCAATGTCTGGAGTAATCTCTATACCTTCGTATTTTTGAAAACGAAAGACAGGTAGAACTTGTCTAATAAAGATGGTAGTTTATCTATTTTTCGAAGTTCTATCTTTCTCTGTTCCATCTTTTTCTAGTACTTCATATTTCGATAGTTTCTTAAAAACATAATAAAGTCTATAGTTAATGGTTACCAATTTCTTTTTACAATGTCTTCATACTTTCCCTAACTGGCAGCGGAAAGATATAAAGTTAAAGACGCCTTTACAGTTATAAAGTTTACCATAGTTTGGGAACAATATAATATCTAATAATATCTCATACTTATCTGGAGTAATAACTTTGTAACATGCAAACATATTTTCATCAACTATTGTTCTATACATTTCCACCTAAATATTTCTCCTCTTTTAGATTAATAGCTTTTATCTTGTGTCAAACAATTTGCCACAAGTTTTTGTGCTAATAAGAATATTTGGTACAGAAAATCCAACATCGTTTATATCGTCTACAGGATTTACCACTGTAATACATAAAAATAAGTTGTCTGCCTCTATATTATTTAAAGTATGTTTTTAAGTGAAGTTTCAGATTGTATAGTAAGAATAAAGGAACAATTAAGCAGACACACTGAAAAATCTTCACGTGCAATACTCTCTTGTAAAACATTTATCCTTTCATACCTGTCTATTATTGGTATTTCCTCAGATAAATTTGAACGAAACACCATATTTGATATCTCATTCCATTGTTTGTTGGTATATATGTTTTCATATATACTCTTCATCATATTTTTTTCAACTGTGTTCTCTTAATCATTACTTTTCTTGTTTCAAAAAGTCTCTTTATGACTTGCATATTATATTTTTGATAAACAACTTTATAATCCCTCTATTATCCACTTCTTTTTCCAGTTACTATATCTCTTTTCGAGAGTCAATTAACCACTCTTCTCTACATTTTTTAAAATATATTGATATTTCGAATTAAGGGCATCTTCTATTTCCACTTCAAGAATAGCAATTCTTTTTCATATCAATATTTATACTGGTAATTGTCATCTTAGGAAAGTCATCTTCAGAAGAAAAAAACCTCAAACGATATAACATTTGGAAGTCCATCTTTTCCTTTTTGTGCAATATTTATCAAAAATAGTCTAATCTCCTCTTTTGTTTTATTTGTTATCTCTAAATCGGTGAGAGTTTCGTCATCTTCCAAATTATTACAATAAAAGGTACCAATAATTCATAGCCTTATAGAATGAGACAAATCTCTCTTTAATAGTATCTTCAATAGATGTATCCATAATTTTAATTCTAATGTTAATTACTAAATTGTTTTGAATTCATTTTATTTCCATTAGTTTGCAACTACGTCATACCCCCTTATTTTTGAAACTTAATCTTTTTGCCATTACATGTAATACCTTTTATAAAGGCCAAATCTATTGCATGTTTAGAACTGTTAAGAATGTATTCGTATAAACTGTTGTAGTCTTCAAAGTTAAATTCTAAGCTATAAAAACTTTTTATCACTCAGTGGTGTGTAGAGTGCTTCTTTTACTTTGGAAAGACCATACGAAGCCTGATTATCATCTGGGATAGTAACAGAAATCGAAATTTCAAATTCTTTTATCTGAAGGGTAACGTCTTGCTCGTTTAAAAACGCCGATTCCATTTGTAGACCGGTAAGCTACCCATATTAAAAGACTCAATCCTTTAAATCTTGAATATTGATCCGAGGAATAAGAGATTTTACATATTCACTTAATATTTTCCGTATAGAAGCTATATCAACATCCTCGTTTAGTCGAGGAATCTCAATCTTTAGCAACACTTTAACTTTATCATCCATAATTATTCCATATTATTAATGACCGCCTTTATTTGGTTTTATAACGTTTATCTTTTTCCCGATTTAAAAGGCAGTTTATGCCCCTACTCTACCATTTTTCTCTCCTTACGTTCCTTAAACACAAAAATATTGCACTTAATAATAGAAACAAAATGGGTTAAATATCAAGAACCAACAAGTCTTTTAAAAGATACACTTGCTATATTCTATAAAACGTTTATTTATTTTTATATTTTTCTATATCTACGATGATTGTACTATCTTGAACTATAAATACGCAACTTTTTATTTGTTATTCGCACAGACTTACAAGCATTATAACATATATCACCATTACATTCAGCATATAATCCGTTTAAGTCAGCCTCTGGATCGTCATCATTATCTAACATAATTGGTCTTTGAAACAATATATAATTCTTATAATTATATTTATCATCTGCAAAACCAACCATATAATAGTTGTCTTTTGCTATTCTTTGTTGCTACAATAGTTTTTTTGCTTTAAATTCTAATTTAAACATAATATATAGTTTTTAGGGTATATTCTTAGGGTGTAACTTCTTGTTTTTATATAATACTGACAAACATTTGTTTAAAAATTTTTCTGAATATCGCTACTTAACAACCAAAAGGTGTTTGCTAAAGCCTAAGTAAGCCATGCTAAAAGCCTCATAATTCGAAAAACCATTCCAAGAAAAGAATTAAAACTTTGCCACTGTGGTTGGAGTTTTTCCATTTTGAAAATCAATTAATTTCTGTCCAAGTTCAAGTTCCAAAAACTTCTCCTGTTTCCCGATTGTAGAAAAACCGCCCTCTGTTTCAAAGCTATCTAATGGAATATACTCTTTTGGTAAACCTAAAAAGCATTGCAAAGATTCTATTCTTTGAGCATACGTTGAGTATATTAAATACCAACAAATATTATCAATACTACCAATCCTCCCTTTAAAAACTCATTTCCGTTGTATGTAAACAGAAATATGCCAAATCAGAGTTTAGGTTTATTCCCAAATCTAAAAGAGCTTTTTGTATAGTTTTTTTCTTCTTTTTCTAGATAAAAATTATTTTCTTTTTAAATAATTAATTATGGCTTTACTTAGCATACTAATGGTTTTATTAATTGTTGTGTAGCATTTTCCAATGCCTCATAAAAGAACTAACCCCACATTATTTATCTTTCTTTTTGCCTTATTTCTTCTATTTCTTTAAGAGTATGTGTATAATGTCTCTTATTGGGATAAAAGTTCACATCTTCTAACGAGTGCGACTTTAATAATGGAGTCATATTTCCGTCCTTACAATTCCAAAAGTTTATTTTCTTTAGATTAGGCATAGATTCTACAAAATCAATAGAGTCCAGTTTGTCAATGAATAAATCCTCAATATAGGAGTTATCTTTAAGAAATGAGAAATCTAAAAGTTTCTTACAACATTCAATCTCAAATTTTTCTAAACTGGAAACTTCATTAATTTTATGTATGTCGTCAAGTTTATTATTCCTCGCAAGAGAAAGTTCTCTAATTGAAAGTTTCTCACACCATCTAAATTCTGGATTTTTGAACCATAAATATGTAGAACTTCGAGGTTTCGCAATGCAGAAAATTGTACTAAGTTTGGAAAAGGATACTTACAAATTACAAAGAAGTTAAAGAATAAGCCTTGTCTAAATTAATTAATCCATTCCAATAATCACCACCCTAAATGTTGGAGCTTTTGTAAATCGCGAAACATCGAATGTAAACTTCTGTTTATCATGAATATATATCTTTCTCATTTCTTTGAGATTGTAAATAGATTCAAAATTAATCACGTTTCCAATATCTTGAATGAAAGATATATCTTGCAACGTTTCAGACAATTTGTTAAGTTCCTTAAAGTCAACAATAACATTTTTGCCCTACCACCTATTAAATGTATTTGTTGTAACTTTTTTTGAGCAGCATATTCCACACCTTCTTTAAAAATTTTTCCACGTGGATTGTTAAATATTCCCCATCTAAATTTTCTCTAATTGTTTTATCTAATTCCATTTCTTTACTTTCGTTTTTGGTTATTATTTTTGGTTTTGTGCACTTTTTGTTGTAATATTCATTGTCGTTGTCCATTCTATAGTGCTATTAAACTTTTTAAAGCTATTTCTTTAAACATCTCACTATCAAATTTATATCCTTTAGATTTTTAGTTTTTTTCCTTAATCAAAATCCCTAAATTTATAAACGAACTCTCTAAAAATAATAGAAATTTCTTTTTTTCGTATCGAGCATTGGTTCCGAATTCCAATAATATCTATCAATGCAAAATTCGGAAACTAACTCATTCTTTTTCTGAAAGTATCTACATTTTGTTATTCCCGATTTGGAACTATATTCTGAAACATCGCCACTTATGTATAAATTGATTTTTTTATTTTTGGCAAGTCCTTCAAAGGAAATATTTAAAAACTGCTTTTTTTAGATTTTTCCTCATTTCAATTATTATTTGATGCAGGTTTTTCTCCATTTTCAATTTCAGGCTTTAATTGCCCGCCTATTACAGAACTTACAATAATTTCCATCTGTCAAACAATTAAATGTCAATAATTTGCTTTCTTAATAGCATCTCCTTATTAGTTAACGTTTCATCTTTTTGCTTCCAGCCCTAACCTTCATAATTTAAAAGGAGCTGACAACAAAAAGTGTACAATTGCAAAAGTAGTTATTTATTTCTCATATTTCATTCTTTTCATTATTAAAAAAATTCTTTTTGTTAATTGAATTTTTGCTTTATTGTTTTCTCTTATCTTTTTAATTTTTCTCCCTTGCTCTAAATACACATTCCTGTTCAGAGAAACAGAAATAATGATTTAGCTTAATTACATTTTTCATCTATATGTAATATCGTTCTATCTTTCCTTGCATCTGCAGATGTAAATGTTTGCCATATATATGCCTGATAATATATTTTTTTACAGAGACACTGTTTGAGAGAAGAAACAATATAGTATGGGGTCTTATACCAATAAGAAAAACATATAGTTTTGAAATGGAAATTATGGGTTAGAAAAAAATTAATAATAAACACCCGAATTTGTTATTATAAAAATAAAATTTATAATTATAGTTTTTATTTTTTTAATAATAAATTTCTTAGCTATAACTATCTGGTAAAACTATATTTGCATATAAATCTTTGCAGAATTGTTTTTATGTAGGTAATTCCGCTGCAATCCAAGACTGTAGAATTTTTGTAGCTCTGAAATAGAAAAGGCTATTAAATAATGGGTGAGAGTAAAGTTTTCACTTATCGTTAAATAATTTTACAACCAAAGAAATATAAATATGGTAAGAGGGTAAAAAAATATTCAAAATAAAGAAATTTTTGATAATAAAAAGAACGAAGAATCAGAGTAAATAACTACATTTGCAGTTGTACATTTCTGTTTTTACAGCGTATAACTATATACTTTCGTTAAAAAAATTTAAATATGGAGGTTTATATATTCGAATTAAGTGCTACGTATGTACATCATTTTGACCCTAAATATATGTGAGAATTTTTCTAAACAGATTTTTGAAAAATATGGAATTGGCAGGGCATATAGATAAAAATACAGATACTGAATTAAAAAAATACAGAATGTTAATTATGAAATACTTTGAGCTGCAATTTTATGATAATGACAGTTATTTGTTAAACGTTAGCAAAAGTAGACAGACACAAGTATATAACCTGCCCTACTTGCAAGATGATTTTGAATAAAAAGAAGTCTTATAGGAGAACATTTGCCTACATATAAGATAAAAAGAAAGAAATATCATTTATCAGGAAGTTATGATGGCTTTAAAATGGTATCGCAAAAATTTAAAAGATTTGTATGAAATATCAAATTGGCAAGGGCTTATATTCTATTCTATACCCAAAAAGTAAAGGCTTTTTATCTGATAGAATGTTCTCAACAAATTATGCTTAACGAGGCAAAAACGTCCCATTGAATTTGAAAATAAATGCAATGAGTGCGGTTCGTATATGGGTATTTATGGTAGTGTTCCTCTGTATATTGATGCCGATGTGTTTCAAAAACTGAAACCAAATACTTTTTATAGAAGCAATTTAGAGTTCGGATTTGATTTTTGAACAAGACTATTGTTTATTTGCTTCCCAAGAAATAACAGAAAAAGCTAATTGAACACAAACTAATAATAGAAAAAGGATTTAATAGAAGTCTGTAGTATTTAATTATAAGTAATATAATTATTCTACAAAAAAATAAATTATGGAAAAAGAACACTATCAGTCGAAAGTTATAGTATTTATGTTGTTTTGTATAGAAACTTTAAAGAGGTTTCTTACAAGTAAACAAATAAAAGAGTAAAAATATCTTGAAAGTCTTTCAGGATAATTCTGAATTATATATAGAATCATTAGGGTATGGATTCCTATTGTGCCCATCAATTCAATAGATTATGAAATTCTGATAGGTAGTGATGAATTTATAAAAGACCATTGGAATAAAAGTTTTTACCTATGATGCTTTTAACCTAAATGTTGAAGATAATAACATTTTGGATTGGTTCTTTAGGGAGCTTAGCTAATTTTAAAATAAGCCAGTTTAAGAATCCAACATTAGAAAGTTTATCTTATCAGACTTTAGATGGTGAAACATTATATAAAAGATTCAGAATAAAACTCGAAAAAGGCAAATATCGTGTGGCTATATCTGGTTATAAAAAGAATAATGCCCGACAATAGCACCATTTATGGTTATGGTTTTAACTTTGAACATACTGATGAGTTTACCAATTATAACGATCCGCGTGAAGACGAACAATACAACTTTAATATAACAACGTTGAATTAAATTTTAGCAACAACAAAGTATTGTAAAACATTATAAGCAAAATGAGTAACTTAGTATTAAACAAACAAGAATATAAAGAGATATTGTCCATTCTTGATACAACAATAGGCTATATAGATAAAATTGGATCTGGTTTCTATGGTAAAGAAGAGACAGCTTTAGCACTGTTATTGGGTTTTAGAGAGATAAAACCCTAGACCAATTAGCACATATAAGATATATTCTTCAGATTGCAATGGAAAAACAATTATCAAACGAGGAATATGATGAAATAATAGAACAAGAAGAAAAAGTATGGAAACCACCTTATAACAGTTCAAAAGAGAATTGCTATTAATGTTAGAAAAGTAGTTTTACATTATTCCCAAGCTGTTATTTTTAGAAAAAAATATATTCAGTAGCTTTGTACAATTACACTTAGAAATGATGAGGGTTACATAATACTACTATTTTGTGGGAAGTTAAAAAGATGCTGCAAATAAATTATGAAACAAATTGAAGCAAAAGATTTTTCTATTTTATTATAATCCGAATATTGAGGAACTTATAATTTCATCTGGTTTAAAATTTATAAAAGAAATAATGATGAATTTAAGGTAGACTTAAATCCAAATGGTGAATCTGAACTTACAACTGTTGATTTTTGTTAATTTAGATACCAATAAAAACATTTGATATGTAGTATCGGCGAAAAAGCTGTTCCAGCTACCATAAATACATATTTCCATATTAATATGTTGGGGTTTAAAGTTGTAATGGATAAATGGAAAAAAATATTAAAAAGTAATAACGACCTTGATAAAATAGACTTATTTTTCTACTGGCAACAAGTTTGAACATCTTTATATAAGTAAGGTGAAAAAAATTATAACGTTATTGATTCCATAAGGATATTTAACGAAGAGGTACAATACTTTGTTGTAAAAAAACAAAACCACAGTTTATAAAAAGAAGTTATAAGAGAAATATCATTATGCGACGATTGTATCAAAATAGACACAGAAAGTAATAGCTTTAATTATAAATTAGATGTAAACAACAATGTTTTATCGTTTTTTTACACAGTGCTTTTTAAACTAATAGAGTTGCCAAAATAATGTTTCGTTAAAAGAGAATTACCATAGAAAGCAGAACTCTATTTGCTACAAAATTGTGATATTTACGCCTGTTTATATGGCTTTTATATGGGTGTATTTTTGTGCGTGATATGCTGAATTTTGCCTTCTTAATAGGAAGATGAAAAGCAACAAAAAAATTGTCTTTCGTTCGGTTTTAACACTATTATAAGGCGATATAAAAGTAGAATTACGCACTATTTTTCAGCATATTCGTCTTAACTATATTTTTCTGGTAAAGAAATATTTCTTCATTTTTCAGGATAGTTTTTCTATATTGCCAGATAGCCATAATTCAAAAGTCTGATAGTTGTCGAAGAAACCATAAATATATCCTTTCTTTAATAGGGCTAAATATTCGTTGATTGGTATTTTTATTAAGTTGCCATGTCGCATAGCTTGCGACTGTTTTATAAAAAGTTCTTTATTATAGGATAGAAATACAGCCAAATCAGGAAAAACTTATATTCTCTTTTTCTAAATCAATATATCCTATCAATTTCCATATCTTTTTTTCTAACCGCTGTTTCTTTTACATGCTTTATATGTTTTAAATCCAACACATAACAAATCATTTATATCTGTAATAGGCTTTTTCAGCGATATAATCGAATATTCCAAAAACTAAATTGTTCTATCCAGCATACATAAACATATTTTTCCATTGGATAATGCTATTTCATAAACATTGCCATATTTATTTTTACCCATAACCTATTTATTATTTTTCGTTTATGCCATTTTCCGTTTCTATTATTACCAATAAAGAGAATAGGAAAAAAACTGCCTTGATTAGAACTACTTATTTTTAAGAACCCTAATTCGATAAAGTCTTCAAAATAATCTTCAAACGACGAAAAAGCTTTTCTGGTTTTCCAAGAATCATTTTTCTGTATCATTATATGCCACATTTACCCCATAAATAGTGCTATCGTCTAATTCTTCTTTTTCTGAAACCTTGTATAAGGTAAGATATTCGCCCACTTCGTAATTAAGTACAATAAAATTGTTTGAAAGATTTAGTTCATTTCTCATTTGCTTCGTAACTTCCACAACCGAATAACTAACACTATTTTCATCTTTTGCTATACCCAATATATTTACATCGCCAAAATTGCACATTCCACATTGCGATAAAAACATTTTTGTATTGCTTGGGAAGTTTAATATTTAGTTCGTTTTCAACATTAAAAATTTGTTCGTTATCAGCCCCTAACCAATATTCAAACTCTTCATTTTTGTTTTAATTTTTGTTATATAGTCCATAAATATTTTATCAATGACGTATAAAAATACCCTCAAAAAGTAGTTGTTAATTGCAAATGGTAATAGCGTTTTATTTTATTAAATAGCAAGATTTATTTAAGCGTCCAATTCTCTAACGAAGAACAAAAATCATTAAAATTAGGAGCTATTTCTATTAATCCTTCTTCTATGGAATACTCATGGTAAAAAGCCTTAATTATTCCTGTTGAAATTTCTATCCAAACATCATTACCGCAGCCATCATCAGCAAAAAGGAATATGAGTTTTTACAAAACATTCTAACTCCTTATCTTCTTCCAATAGAAGCTTTCTATTAGTAATTATATCTTCGATTTTTAAAAAGAAACCTATTTCTATTTTTATCCCAATCAGCTTTTTCAACAGAATAAAATAAGTGTCTAAACATCATAGCTTGCTTTGGAAAAAGACACCATCGTAAGTTTGATAAAATTGAATAAAAGCTATTTATTTTATCACCGAGTAATCTCCAATAACTGCCTAATATCCAATGCAGAAAGTTGAGATTTTCTACCTTCATAAACTAACTTACTATCTGTAAATAGATTCATTCTTATTTTTTTATTATTTATATTCACCTTGCTTGTACATTGTAAAACCAAAAAGTTTACAACTGCAAATATAGTTAGTTTGGCTGAAATATCATCATCTTATTTTTTATAAAATCAGTTTTATATTGCACGTTGCTGGATTATCTATCTTTTAAGTAGTTATGCATAAAGCATAAAGAAATAAAAGCAAAACAAGAAACATATTTTATGATAATAAAAAAAGATAATTAAATTCTTTCAAAATATAATTACAAATTCAAAATTTATAATTATGTTTTTTATGGTTTTTATAATTATGTTTTTATGGTTTTATAATTATGTTTTTCAAACAACATTATAATTTACACTTAGGCTATATAAAACTTCAAATAAAAATAACTATATTTGCAGCTACTTACTATAGTTTAACAACATAAAAATGGCATATACACAGAGAACTTTCAAGAATGGATATTCTTTATTTCTGATAAGATGGAATATTTTTACTGACGAATTTGCAAAAAGAACACAATCTGACACTTAATTATAGTATTAAGTCGTTAGATGATTTGGAAAAATGGATTCTTTCTAATTTCAAACACTATAACGATTTAATAGCAAAAAGAATTGTTAGACTATCTAACCATTTATATGGAGAAACTTTCCGAAAACATATTGGCGGCAAATGGTTTATTGACTTAAAAATAAGAAAAAAATGCATATTATAGTATGCCTGTTCTTACTGATGAATCTTATATAGGTGAGACATTTGTTGCACCAATGACCTTTGCAACTGCTTGTATTAGTAGGAATAAAAGGAAATTACATCAGTACCATTCTTTTGAATGTAATGGAGGATATGAGAATTCAGTTGGATTCTAAGGTTAAATAACGTATAGTAATTCAAATTTTTAATTATAAGAATGAAAGAAAGGAATTAGTATATATTATTGTTACATAGAATTTTAAAGAACTTTGTGAAGCTGCTAATTAAAAAGAAAGAACCTTATAGAAGAAGATTCTTCTATTTACACAAACATCTAAAAAATTAAACACGAAAAAGTATTTTTACAAGATAGCAATTACATTCATTGCTAACTATTTTCCACACGTTTCTTCACAAAAAGTTAAGATAGGTCGAAAAACCATTCAAGAAAAAGTGTTGAAATTGGGCCATTGTGGCTTTAATTTTCCCTGCTGAAAGTCGTTGTAAACCTTTCCAAGTGTAAGTTCTAATACTTCGCCTGTGCTCCTATTATAGAAAAATCCACCCTCTCCTTCAAAACTATCGAGTGGAATATACTCTTCTGGCAAGTTGAAAACAGACCCTCATACTCTCCATTTGTTCGTAATAAATTGAGTTTATTGCAAACCAACAAACGTTATATAACTCTGCACGATTGCCAGAAAATGTTGTTTGATTTGTATAAAGATTAAACTGAGCAAAGGGAGTTTCAAGGTTAATCCCTAAGTCTGACATTACTTTTTTATAGGTTTCGTCTTCCGTATCATCGTAAATTCCGTTTTTCTATCAAGTAGTTTTTACTTTCTCCGACAACATAAATATGGTTTTTATATAAGTTTATTTTTCTATTTTTCCGTTCTATTTTTAGTTTAAGCAAACTGCATTATCGTTTGTTTCAACGCTCTATTTCATCAACATCAAAATTGTTTTCATTTCGCTATTCATTGCTAACTATTTATAAACCTCTGCAAAACTGTAAACTTCGGGTGTAATGACCTTACTATCGTTACAACCTACAGTTAGTAAAACTAATATAAGCGAGGCAAAAATCATAGAATTGCGTTTAATGTTCATACGCATAATGTTTTGTTAAGCGAGCACAAAAATAGTAATTTTCCCCATTTTCTGCAAAACAATTCCTATCTTTGTTGCGATAGATTATTAAAAGAAAACATATTTTATAGCCGTTTAAATTTAACAAATAAGATGAAAAGATACATTATTCTTTTTAGTTATAACATTCATATTTCCGTGCACTGCACAAAAATTTTAAACAATATGAAAAACCAGAGAAGTTTAATTACAAATATTATAAAAAGTAAACTTTCGCCCAATACATCTATAACAGAATATACAGAGGAAGATGGAACGGTTGTTAAAGTTAGTTTTGATAAAGATGTTAATGTCATTGAAACGATAAAGCCATTAACCTTTAAAGCACATATCAAAATGTATCATAAAAATGGTTTCTTAGATACAGAAGGTGACATATTGTATTGTTCAAATATAAGAATTGGCGTTTGGCGTGAGTACGATAAAAAGGGTAAACTAATAAAAAGAAGAAAACGAGGACAAAAAAATTTGAAAACTTAAAAATAAAACCCAAAGAGTTGCTTCTTTGGATGGAAGAAAAAGGCTGGATAGATTTAACAACAGGAAAAGGACAACAAACCAGTTGTATGAGTTCCCCTTTCCGCATTTACTTCGTACCAGGTAAGAACAATCATGCCAAATGGTACATAGAACGTATAACAATATATGGATCGGAGGATTTTGTTTTAGATGCAGAAACAGGAGAACTAATTTCTACTGAAAAAGTTTACAACAGAGAATAAGTTAGGATTAAAGCAAAAACTGCCATTTCTCCCTATTATAGTTTCGCAGTAATAGGGAAAAATGGCGAGTATTTTCTAACTATATTTTTTTCTGGTAAAGGAAAAATTTCTTCATTGGCAGGATAATTATCTAAATTCTTTGTTAGCCATAATTCAAAAAAATATTTGGTTTATCAAAGAAACCTGCAATATATCCCTTTTTAAAAGACTAATATAGTAATCTGTGGGAGCATAATAAAATTTCCATTTCTCATTATCCTCGATTGCTCTATAAAATGTTCTTTGTCATTTGACATAAATATTGCCAAATCAGGGAAATTCTATATTTTCTTTTTCCAAATCGATATGCCCAATTAGCTGCCATATTTTTCTAATTGCGGTTTCTTTTGCCCCGATATGTATATTTTAAAACCAACAGATAAAAAGACTATCTAAGTTGTCTACTGGTTTTTCTGAATGGTAATTGAATACTCCAAAGCTGAATTGTTTTTTATCCAACAAATATAAGTATATTTTTCCGTTAGGCAACTTTATTTCGTAAACATTGCCATATTTATTTTTCCTTTTTTTCTCCAAGCTGATAATTTCTTTATTGTTTCGCTTTTGTTCTGCAAATAAATATATTTGCAAAAAGTGCTGTTTATCACCAGTGCAAATATAATAAAAAAATGGGAGAAATATAATTATAAAATAGAAAAAAATTATAATTATAAATTTTTTTGTTTTTATAATTACAATTTAGTTGGAACATTATTACGGCTGTGAAAGCGTAAAGTAGACTATGTAGGAACAATAATAAAATGGCTGTATTTAAAGAACGTATGATGGTTAAACCATTTCTGCGGATTATAAAATTACTACCACGAAATTCGTTCTACGAATAAAGATTGTTAGCTTTTTCAAAAGAGTCTTCACGTATGTCAATTCCTAATTTAACACAATAGGAAATAAGAATTTCTTTATTTAATCGTTGTTTTATTATTTTTTTCTTTCATAAAACTCTTTTTTTCCTCAAAAGGTTGTATTTCTCCTTCACAATAAAAATTTCCATTTAGGATCTTTCATCGCATAAACAGTTCGCAACGTTTTTCCATTTTCTATACAGCTAAATTCATTTAATGCGTCAGGGAATATTGTTTGCGCTTATTCTAAAACTATATGCTTTTTAATTTTAAGTCGTTTGTAAGTACATGAATCAACGAACTTAAACCATCAGAATAGTTTGAGAACATTATACATTTGTTTTTTTACACAACTTTGGGGTAAAAAAATACAGCTTTGGAAAATGTGCACCGCCTGTAGGTGGACATAAGTGGTAGAGATTAAACTGAAATGGAGAATCTATTATTCTGTACTTATCATCACTTCCCACTTTTCCAGAATATACTTCTTTATTTGCTCCAAAGATGTATCGAGATATGTAAAAAGTGAAATATATAAATCTATCTATTTGCATGGCTTTTCTTTTTGCTATTACCTTCTTTTTCAAAGCATTTTTTTCACTCTTTCTACTAAGCCTCATAATGAAAACTGTGAAACAAGCATATTAAATATGGTTCTATAAAAGGACAAAACTGCGTAACAGTGAAATTAAAAACTATTTATTTTTCGTTATATTAAACCATTTATTTCCTTTATATCCACCATATTATTGCAACCGAATACTATCGTGCTGTTTCTTTTTCGCTTCTTTTTTGTGCGTTTAAACGAACGGTAGTCATCGAGTTCTATTTCTATTTCTGGTTCAACAAGAGCACCTTTATGTGGCAATCTAAACTTCATATACTTAATGTTTAGTCCACGTTCTATCCATTGATTTTCGTAATAAGTGTGTATTCCAAGTATTTCTTTTGTTTCTCCATCAATATCGTCCGCTTGTGTACCATTTGTTTCATTACCATACAAATCTTCGGTACGAAAAAGCAAAGGCAAATTGTTTTTTTCAACAACATAAGTGGTATAAGTAAAAAGAAAGTTAGAGTCGGTTTTAAGATGCACTACTCCTTCGTTTTCCAAAAAGTTACGATAGCGTTTTAAAAAATAAGTAGACGATAGGCGTTTTCGTGCATTTTTCATCTGCGGATCAGAGAAAGTTAGCCATATTTCTTTTACTTCTTCAGCACCAAAGAAACGATCTATAATCTCTATTCCTGTTCGTAAGAAGGCTACATTAGGCAAATTTTCTTCTAATGCTTGCTTTGCTCCTGTATAAATTCGCGCACCTTTTATGTCTACTCCTATAAAATTTATATTCGGATAAAGTCGCGCCAAGCCCACAGTATATTCTCCTTTTCCACAACCTAACTCTAAAATTATTGGGTTGTTATTATAAAAAAATACTGTTCGTTCCAATGTCCTTTCATTTCAGAATGGTATTTCGCTTATAACACCATGTGGATATTGAAAGACATTCTTAAATGTTTCTAACTCTGCAAATTTCTGTAACTTTCCTTTACTCATAATAGCTGCAAAGTTACAGAAAAAAACGTTTATCAAAAAGACCGTTTTACATAGTTTTGTAGAAATATATCTTACTTTTATTGTTTGCACAAACCATATTTTGCACCATTATAAAGGTAAGACAAACAAATGCTTATCCACTTTTTAGCGATGCAAGACCAGCCATAATAAAGAAAAACGAATAGAAACCAAACAGCATAAAAAGCAATATGCCAATGCTCGAAACTATTTTTAAAAAAATAAACTGAAGCTGTTTTTCTTGTGCAACAAAGAATCCAACTGATACAAAAAATAGTGTAATACTAAGAATACTAACGGGAAATTGCATAGGCGATAGATTGTTTACTGTTGCAGAAAATGGCTTTTCGTCTACTGTATAACTAAGTAGTATCATAGAAAGAATGGCATATACCAATAAAAAGAATATGCCCGACAAGTATAAATACTTTAGTTTATACTGCCAATGGAAATAAGTCATACCACTTAAAATCACCGTCATAAGCAGCGGAATATACACGCTAAATATTGCATTATGGCTGTTTATCATACTACTATATCTCTATTTCGTAATTGTTAGATTCACTGTATACAACGCAACATTCGCTATTTTTATTATATTTCTGCACTTAATTCTAAGTTCTATGTATCTTATCGTAGAAATTAAGAAAAAAACGAATTGGCTTTTTCTAATGTGTTTAACTCATTATTTCTAACTTATATTAGCATTACAAAAAGCCAATTCATTGTATATACGAACCCATAAAACTATATTGCCACAGAATGGTTGAAACTATTTTTTACCATACACACAATGCCAAAATGGTTAAGGCAACACTTTAATAGCAGCATTATTGCCTACACGAATAAAGAAAGGTTGATGTGTTAAGGAGGAAATTATATTGTTACCAGGCTGTATTATTGTTTTTTGTAGGCACTTACCAGATATAGAATAGATGGAAAGTGGCTCGCCAACATATTGTTCTGCCTGTATATTTAGCACACCATTTGCAAAATTCCAACTTATTTTTGGTTGTTCAAGTAGCGTGTTTTTTATTGCAGTTGGATTAGGATCGTCTGCCAAATACGAAAGACTTACATAGCAATATCCACAGCCTTGCACAATCATAAGTCCACAAGTAGCAAGAGTTTTAGATGTTGGATTATACATTTGCCAACAGTGTGTATCGGTATTTGTTCCTCTATCAAGGAATCCATTTGCTATTAATAGTTTGTAAACTTCGCTTATTTGTGGTGTAGTTACACGTTCCCAAGATGCAGAAAGCAAGTAAAGAGCACACAATTCGGTATCGCCTGATGTAAAATCGAGCATAATAAGAGGAAACTCAGCATTGTTGGTAGAAAGAATTTCTAATCCTTTACGACTATCGGCACTAATCTTTGGATTCATCGCCCAATAGCTATTTGTATAATTTATATATGCATTATTCTTCAAGAATCTATCCAAAACAGTCGCCTTATCTTCGCCCCAAGAAATAGAAAAACTGTGGAAAAAAACCATATCTACTTGGTCGTTTACTTCTACTGTAAATTTCATTTCGTCTAACACATTGTTTGGATCAAAAGCATCTAATGTACTGGATAAGCTCCCCGATATACGTAATGTTACTTCTGTTTTACCATTCCCCACCGACTTAAATGCGTTTTCCTTTGGCTTCTATCACAGCTTCATTGGCTGATGTATAGCGCAAAACTATGCGTTCGCCTTTAGCTATATACGCTTGTGTTGCCTTATTGTATGCCTTTACATACATACGATAGGTGCGATATATTGGTATTTTTCAGATGGTTAGCAACAAGAGTTCCGTGTTCGTTTTTCGGCTGCAACTATTGTAAAAGAACTTATTGTAAATAGCATTAAAACAGCTATAAAAACACGGTATGTTCTATTTAAACGCTTCATATATTATATTCTATTTAGTTGATTATTAGTTATTTTTTTAAAGTTGTTCACTACCCTTACTTTTTTTGTATTATAGGTTTTTATTGATTTGTTAGACAATAGTGTAACAATATAAACACCTATTGGCAATTGGTCAGAAGTATTATAGTTATAACCAGCCATATTGTGTATTGTTTTTATACGAAAGTTGTTTGGAGCAACAATACGTCCGTCTACCACATATAATAAAGGTTTTACTAAATCTACAGTTTGTGTTATATGGGTTATAACTTCGCCTTCTCCACAAGGTACAGGTAATTCGTTGTTTACACCAACCAAACGTTTCCAAATGCACACAGCACGGTCGGCATTCAGCCTATCAGTAAATTCTTGCGAACGCATATCATCTTTTGGATAAGCAATTCCATAAGAATTTCCACGATAGAGAGCATTGTCATAATAACAATTTCCCACATCTACTATAACACCATCTGCCATAGCTGCAATTGGAAATATAGGATCGGCAGCACCATTTGGCTCAATTATCCCTACTCTACCTATATTATACGAATTGTTTATGGTTATATTAGAACCTTGCAAACCTGTTCCAAACAAGCCACCTGCTATGTTTTCTGCATTAATATCGCCAGCATTCAGACAGTCGGAAATGCTTAAACTTCCTGTTTCTACGTATCCCACAATGCCACCAGCTACATTACTATTTGTTTTTATGTTACCATAGTTAATGCAATTTTTTATACTTGTGCCTTGAATGCTGCTCATTCCCAATATACCACCTACAGCCATATCAGTCGCTTCTACCTTTGTTCTCGATGTACAGTTGGATATAAACGATGGAGAAAGAAAAGTTGAAGTAGCAATTCCCCCTGCATACGGTTTCAAACGAGCTTTTACCGTTACGTTCTCGCCCGTATGACAGTTCTGCAATACCGAACCTACCAATACCGAAGCTATACTTGCAACGATAGCATCTGCCTCGAAATGAGCATTTGTTAGCGTAAGATTCATAACCTTAGCGTCCTTCAATATACCAAAGAGAGCCACACCAATGTTGTTTTTTCCTTTGTATATCATATTTAAATTACTTATTTTTATGCTTATTACCATCGAATGTTCCACTAAAGGCTTTTCAGCTTTGTTCCCTCTGTTCCAAAGTTGTTTCCAATGGGTTTCATATTGTTTATGCTCGTCATATCTATGTCGGTTGTAAGTTTAAAGTACTTACCAGCATAGTCGGTTTCTGTATCTACAGCAAACGAAAGGTCTTCTATGTCGCTTGCTGTACTTATTAAATAAGGATTATCTTTCGTGCCTTCGCCTCCGCTATAAGTATATTCACCTTGTTTGCGTACACCTTTTTCCTGTAAGATACACTTCTGTTTCAATATCGCCCGATTGCATTTTCAACACTGCTTGATGTTCTCCTAACGTTTGTGGAATGTAGGTTACATCAAAATTAGCTTTACCACCATCTGCCGAAATTACTATTTGGTGAGTTGAAAGACTAAAAGCTGAAGCATCGTCGCCCACCACCGATAGCGCAACATTGGTTGTTAAACCTGAATAAACAATATTTACTCTCAGTGTTTTTCGCATCGTTCTTGTTCACGTCTCCAAATTCTAAAAAGCGTATTTTCAACAGCTATAGAAGGTCGTTGTGGTGCTTCTGAATTGTAATAAGTCATCTTTAGATCGTCCAAATTAAAGGCTGCATCGAAACTTTTGGCTGTTTTACAATCGAAAACTGCATAATCGGCACGCACAATGCGTATGCGGCCTACGCCTGAATTAGCCTCAGCACGAAAGTGTTGCACCTTTTTCTGTGGGAGTAAATGGACGACCAATAGTTTCCCAATGAGCACCTTTATCTTCTGAAAGTTGCACACACCAAGTTACTTGCGATGTTGTATGTTCGCCGTATGCTCTATAATTGAATTCTACGCTACCTATTCCATGTTCTTGATCATCAGTCATTGTCATATAAGGCATCTCTTTCATCGACATTTTACTACCGTAAATACGTGCCGAATACTTACCATTGGCAAAATCGTTTGGTCCTCCAGAACATCTAACAGCATACATCGACCACGCCAATCCATTCAGTTTAAGGTCGTAATGGTTTGGTCTGTCGCCAAGATTATCGGCTTTTGCTGTTTCAAAATTATAGTTCCATTCTTCTTTGGGCTGTTCTTTATAACGATCAGCTCGAGCTTTCAGTTCTGGAATACAGATAAAAATGAGTGCAAGCACCCAGTAAACGTAGTTCTTCTTCATAAGTATATTGCGTTAAAAAAATAAAAAGATATATGCTCAGAAAAAGCTATGTGTTCTGTTGCCTTTTTACAGACGATGGTTAGTTTGTGTCGTAGTGTTTGTTGTGTTGTGTTTAGCTTACAGCTAGTTAAAAAGCTCTGTTTTGCAAAAATAATGATAATATTTTTAATTTAGCAACATTTATACTTTGTTTTTCTAAAGTGCATAGCGTGGATTATTGTTTTTAGGATATTTATCTTCTAAAATCTGTTTATTGTGTTCTTACAATAGTATAAGATAGGTATACCGCACTACTGGAAAAGAATATTAGATATGCCATATTAGAAAACACGATAGCAAAAGAGTGTATAAACAAAAGATAGAGTTTTTATCGCACAAAAGATAGTTTCTTGTTAAATAAAAAGGTATCTTTTGAAAAAAACGAACACGTAACTATCAATAAACAAATGCGTAACGCTTGCTATGTTAAGTGTAGGAATACGATTTATGTAACCAACATCTCTTTTTTATCTATTGCAGATATGTATGATGTGAGAACGCAATTATTTGCATCTCTAAAGCTATTGGCAAATTGCAATTATATGGCGCATATATAGCCATTACACAACAAATGCAACTCTACAATGCTACAACTACTATGCTGTGGGGTATATATATAATAAGGTGAAAATGATTTTCAGTTCTCATCTCTCCCACTCTAGTTCTTCACTTCAGTTGTTTCAAAATATTTAGAGAGCACCAGTTGAGACACTATATATTCGCGACGAGCATTGCGAAAGCGGGCTACATGGGCGTGAGCGTGTGCTATTATAGCTTCGGCTTCGTGTGGGTGCTGTATATAATAGTCTATTTTAGTTTCCAAATCGGAGTAGTCTGGTGCTACTTCAATGTAATGATAGTCGGGTATCAGAGTTCCTTCCATAAACCAAGTTTCGTACTTTGGACGAGGCATTACAGCAATAGAGTTCGACGACATTATCCATTTTAAATTGCTAGCAACATCGTTTCCTTCTAATGCCATTATGAATTTGTAGGCTAAATGCTCGTTTATAGTCATTTTAGTGGTGTGCCATTGTGGAATATTCTTATCGATAACACCAATATTAAAGAGAGGATTACCAAAAGAATTTCTGTACAAAAATCGTAGCGATTTTGCTTTAAGTTGTGGCTATCGAACTGACCTATTAAACCACGAAACACCACTTTGTTTAGTTTGTCGGCATAGCTTATACGGTCGTTTACAAAGAGAAAATGGCGTACGCGGTCGAGCTTTAGCAACACCGAATTGGCATTATCGCCTGCAATCGGTCTACTTTTTACGATGGAAGGAACGCTGGGAACTGTGGTTACATCGCCTGGATAAAGACACCATTTATTGTTTAATGGGAACGACTTTGCGTAGCGAAAAGAATCTAAATAGTAGACCGATTGACTTGTTTTTTGCTGTTGGGCAAGACTAATGGCTTTTTGTTGGAAAACAGAATGGTTTATTTTAGACGAGCAAAGCCTGTTATAGTAGTCTACACGTGCCTTAATTTCGTTCCAATCGCTACGTTGTTGAACGTTAGCAAGCAACAATTTGCGCAGCAACGAGAGCAACCAATGTGGTGTAAGCACCCAAAGATAAGACGTAATGTAGTATTTTAGTTTAGAGTTTTTCCCACTGTTTAATGTGTAGTAGAGTCGTCTGCAGAAAGTAATATTCATTGCTTTACTGTATAAAGATATTTCTTTGAGAGAGGAATATATATAATTTTTCTATTACCAATAGGAGGCTTTACGTGGTTGATAACATCTCAGATCTATTGTGTCTTTCCACTTTTTACATTAGTAGTGGAACCACAAAACGCGCTAAAGCAATAGCCACCGCCAATGAGCCAACAATATATTATGGCTGCCAGCAAAAAGGGTTTGAAGCCTGCCTTTTTAAACTTATCTATACTTGTTTCAGCTCCTAATGCAGTCATAGCCATAGTTAAAAGGAAGGTATCTAAGGTAACAATAGCTTTCACTACTGGTGCAGGTAGCAGGTTGAAACTATTGAAACAGATAACCAATAAGAACATTATAGCAAACCAAGGCACTTGTATTTTCTTTTTTTCGCCCTCAATGTGTTCGCCATTGGCAGCGTTTCGGGCTGCAAAAAAGGCAATAACAATAAGCACTGGCACCAACATCATTACACGAATCATCTTCACTATGATTGCATTATCGCTAATTGCGGCTCCCATTGCATTGCCAGCTCCCACCACATGGGCTACTTCGTGAATGGTAGAACCGGCGTAAATACCCATTTGTTGTGCAGGCAAATCGAACACACCAGAGCGGTACAGAACTGGATAAAGAAACATTGAGAGCGTTCCAAATATAACCACTGTTGCCACAGCAACGGCTGTTTTATATGGTTTAGGACGTATTGCACCGTCTACACCCATAACTGCTGCTGCTCCACAAATGGCACTTCCGCAAGCTGTTAGCAGGGCTATACTGCGATCCATCTTTAGCAATCGTCCCACAAACAAGCCCAACAGTATGGTTACTGTTACCACTATAGCATCGATAATAATGGCTGGAAGCCCAACACTAGTAACGTCTTGAAAGGTTAGTTTAAACCCATATAGAATAATTCCGAAGCGCAATATGCGTTTAGAACAGAACACAATGCCGGGTGTCCACGTCTCTGGCAAGTCGCTACGCAAGCTGTTTGCATAGAGCATACCCAGAATAATACCAATTATCATAGGCGAAAACGATAGTGTTTTTGCCACATTTGTGTCGCCTAAATAGAAGGCTGCGCACGCAAAAAGCGCCATGAGTAGTACGCCATGGAGCATATTTCTACGTTGATTTGTAAGTTTCATACAGGTTGTTATATCTTTGTTTATTGCGCACTGCCCATCTCTGTATAGGTTGGCAAAGCGTTGTTGTTTGCTTATTCGGTGTGCAAAGGTACATAAAAAAACACTTATTCGGTTGCACATAATCATAATAATTTCAGAGAGATAGATATATAATACACGTGAATAGCTACGAACTTGTGTTGTGTATATCCCCATTATTAGGTATTTTAGCAAAAGTTTTAGTTATACGTTACATAGCCTCCAACGATTTATTTGTACTTTTGTAATGAATAATTGGCATACGTAAAGAAATATGTAAGGCATAAAAGTGTTCCAAAAGTCTTCTTGTATTTCTAAATGATTTAGAATACTTCGAGACACCAATAAATTTATGGAAACTATGAGCATTATACTCTTTTATATTTAAGGAATTACTGTCAAACAAAAGAATAAGATTATGAAGTTATCAGAACTTAAGACTGGTCAGACTGGTACAATTATAAAGGTTTTAGGGCATGGGGGTTTTAGAAAACGCATCATAGAAATGGGCTTTATTAGTGGCAAAACAGTTGAAGTGCTACTAAATGCGCCACTACACGACCCTGTGAAATATCGCATTATGGGCTATGAAGTGAGCTTGCGACGCAACGAAGCCGAACTTATTGAAGTGGTGCCAACACCAGACAACCAACAAACAAACACAAAAAAACACAAACCAAAACACCGAAAGTTCTACACCAAATATTCCACACTCTACATATAATCCGCCAATAGAGGCAGAAGAAAACGATGTTTGCGCACTATCTTCGCCCGCTAACGAAGCCGAAAGAAAGGTGCACCAACAGCTACATACCATAAACGTAGCATTGGTGGGAAACCCTAATTGTGGTAAAACATCGCTCTTTAACTTCGCATCGGGAGCACACGAACGTGTAGGAAACTACTCGGGTGTTACTGTTGATGCTAAGTACGGATATACCGATATGCTGGGTTACCATTTTGAATTAGTAGACTTACCTGGCACTTACAGCTTGTCGGCTTACAGTCCGGAAGAACTTTACGTACGTAAACAAATTGTAGAGAAGACACCAGACATTGTTATTAATGTTATAGATGCATCGAACTTGGAGCGCAATCTCTATCTAACCACACAACTAATAGATATGAATGTGCCTATGGTTTGTGCACTAAATATGTACGACGAGGTAGAAAACCGTGGAGACCACATAGACTATATAAAGCTTGGAACGCTACTCGGAGTCCCTATGGTGCCCACAGTGTTTAAATCGGGAAGAGGCGTTGAGGAATTATTCCGAACCGTAATACAAAACTACAAAGGACAAAAGAGCGATGGCCCACTATATAGGCACATTCACATAAATCACGGACATGAAATAGAAAATGGTATTGTTGAAATTCAAAACCATTTGAAACAAGAATATGATATAGCACAAAAAAATACTCTACACGCTACCTGCTATAAAACTGCTTGAGAACGATAAGGAGGCTGAACAGATAGTTTCTGCTTTTCCAGATGCCACAGAAATAATGAAACACAGAGACGAAACTGCTCAGCGTGTGAAGGAAGAGATTGGCGAAGACAGCGAAACGGCTATTATGGACGCAAAGTATGGATTTATACAGGGGCTTTTGCAGAAGCCAACTACACCACTGGCAATGGTAAAGACGCATACGCAACAACACGTACCATAGACAAAATTCTTACCAATAGGTATCTTGGCTTTCCGCTTTTCTTCCTTATTCTATTTGTTATGTTCACAGCAACATTCACTATTGGACAATATCCGATGGATTGGATTGATGCTGGTGTGGCATGGATTTCGGACATGCTAAACAACAATTTGCCCGATGGTCCTGTAAAAGCAATGCTTGTAGATGGTGCTATTGCAGGTGTAGGTGCCGTTATTGTGTTTCTTCCGCAAATTCTTATACTCTATTTCTTCATATCATATATGGAAGACTGTGGCTATATGGCACGGGCTGCATTCATTATGGACCGCCTCATGCACAAAATGGGGCTACACGGCAAGTCGTTCATACCGCTTATAATGGGCTTCGGTTGCAACGTTCCCGCTGTAATGGCTACCCGAACTATAGAGAGTAAACGTAGCCGTTTGGTTACAATGCTGGTACTTCCTATGATGAGCTGCTCGGCTCGACTTCCTATTTATATAATGATGACGGGGTCGTTCTTTGCTGCTCAATATCGCTCAAGCGTTATGTTGCTACTATATATAATAGGTATAGCAATGGCGGTGCTACTGGCTCGACTATTTTCCAAAACGCTTGTGAAGGGCGAAGATACTCCGTTTGTTATGGAACTTCCGCCATACAGATTTCCTACATGGAAGGCTATTGGACGACATACGTGGGAAAAGGGACGACAATATCTTAAAAAAATGGGTGGAATAATTCTTGTTGCTTCCATCATAGTGTGGGCGTTGAGCTATTTTCCTGTGCCCGACAATCCTAATATTGACAAGCAAGCCCGACAAGAACAGAGTTATATGGGACAAGTTGGTAAGGCTATTGAACCGGTATTCCGTCCAATGGGTTTCAATTGGCGATTAGACGTGGGACTGTTGGCTGGAGTTGGTGCAAAAGAAATTGTTGCATCTACAATGGGTGTGCTCTATACAAACAACGATTCGTTCGGCAACGATAATGAATATAACAACGATAGCCATAAATACGAAGCATTACGCCACCAAATGACAGCCGATGTTGCTGAACAACACCACATTAGCTACACGCAAGCCGAACCATTGGCGCAGCTAACTGCCTTTTGTTTCTTGCTCTTCGTTCTGCTCTACTTTCCATGTGTAGCCACCATTGCAGCCATTAAAGGCGAAACTGGTAGTTGGAAATGGGGCATATTTGCTGCCGTATACACTACGGTGTTGGCATGGATAGTGAGTGCTATTGTTTTTCCAAATAGGTAGCTTTTTCTTATAACGCTTTAGAGAAGCAAATGGCATAAATGCCACAAAAATTGTAAGGTGCTTAGAAACTCTATACGCTTTAGGGTTTCTAAGTACTTTTGTTTTACAGCAAACATATAGTTCTTAATATCAGAAAAGAGAACAGCACAAACAATATTCGCCGATAGGACGGTATAACTATCTATTGGAATTAATTGTATCAACGCCAAGCATTTTATAAACCAACTTTCTTTTCCAACAATACATATTTCTCGTTACATATAATGTGTTGCAAAAACACTTCTAAATGCAAGCGCAAAACTTTAGATATCTATAACGTTCGTTTCAGATATCTGTCGTGTGGTTTTAGACGTCTGTCGTGTTCGTTTTAGATATCTGTCGTGCAGGTTTTAGATGTCTGTTTTAAATGTACCTATAAGCAAACACATTTTCGTTATAAAAACTGATGCGTTGTTTTCAGAATAAAAATAAAGATGACTATTAAACTCAAATCTCTAAGTTTGCAATATAAATTACAAACTTAGAGATTCGAGTAAACTCATAAAAGCCCTATTAAAACTACTTGGTAAGATTACGAAAGATGGCGGGGAATGATATTATTAATAATGTATAATGGTATTATGCCTTTTACAACCAATTTAGATTAATAAAAACAATATTTTTGTTGGTTTATGCCAGTGAGGGCTAAATGAAGTGGTTTGCTACGCATAGCAGATTGTTCGGTAATGAATACAATTCAGCATGTGCAGAATATATACAAACGCACTTCGCAAAGCGTAGCGTCTAATTCATCGCACTCACCGTCTCGCCAAAAAAACAATTAATTTGGTGTTAGCAATAGAATAAACCAAACACTCCAAAACAGAAATACATAACAACAATAAACATTATCTATGAATATAGAAATGATGGTGTTACGATAGAAATTCCTATTAGAGCTTTTGGGTTCTTATTACCTATATATACGGTTATATAAGTTTATTGAAATTCGCAAACAGATAGCAGTTGCAGCCCTATCGCAAGTCGATAATTTCGGCAGAAGGCGCATCAGCGTGCTTAAACTGGAAATAAGAATTAGGCTGTGAGGCTGTTCTAAAATTACTAATATTAATAGTTACCCACTTTTTTCCTTGCAACATTCTTATTTGTTGTGGGTAAAAAGTTTTAGAAATGGTAACATAAAACTCTTGCATACTACGTGCAGGGTGAATGGCTTGCAAATGCACAACGTATGTTGCAGCAGTTGTTTTCATAGAAATGTGATAGCCATTCTTATACATAGTAATAAAAGCGTATGGGTTCATAGAAAGGCGTTTCGCCTCGTTTGGAGTAGAAACATTCACCTCGTTGGTGCTTTTCATATATGCCCACTGCGTTTTACCATCGAACCAAATGGTAGTTTCGGGTGTAACAGCTTTAAACTTATTACCCTTTATTACAATACTACCCGATGTTCTGCCCATATCTCCTCCCGTAATCGAGAAGTTAGCAGCAGCTCCGCCACGTTGTCTCACAACTTTTGCAGTTTTGTCTAAAACTTTCTTTGCATCTGCAGAACTCTGCGAAAAAGCATTGACACACAATAGAAATGTCAAAGCAAATAAAATGTTACGTTGTATCTTCATCGTTTTTATAACTCCTTTTTCGTTTTACTTATGCAATGTTGCGAGCAACGATTCAAGACTCATTTCGTCGCCTATTAGTACTTCACGAGGCTTAGAACCTTGTGCTGTTCCCACAATGCCAGCCTTCTCCATCTGGTCCATTAGTCTTCCAGCTCGGTTATATCCAATAGAGAAACGTCTCTGTATCATACTGGTAGAACCTTGTTGATTTAACACTATCGTCCGCGCCGCATCTTCAAACAGCGGGTCTAAGTTTTCATCAAGACTACCTCCGGTAATACCTCCGTCTTCTGCTACAGGCTCAGGAATAAGCAATGGTTCAACAGGGCCCGGCTGTGTAGCTATGAATTTGGATATATCTTCTACTTCTGGCGTATCAACAAAAGCACATTGCACACGCGTTGGTTCTCCACCATTAAGATAGAGCATATCGCCTCGTCCCACAAGCTGTTGCGCACCAGGACGGTCTAAAATGATACGCGAATCCATCATAGCACCCACACGGAAAGCTATTCTGCCAGGGAAGTTAGCTTTAATATTACCAGTAATAATAGAAGTGGTAGGTCGTTGTGTAGCTATAATCATGTGAATACCAACAGCACGCGCAAGCTGAGCAATACGTGTAATAGGCATCTCTATCTCTTTTCCTGCTGTAAGAATAAGGTCGCCAAACTCGTCAATAATAACAACAATGTATGGCATAAACTCGTGTCCCTCTTCAGGATTAAGCTGATGATTCAAGAATTTGCTATTATATTCCTTTATATTACGTGCTCCGGCAGCTTTCAACATATCGTAGCGATTGTCCATAAGTACACAAAGACCTTTCAACGTCTTTACCACCTTTTGCACATCAGTAATTATAGGTTCATCTTCGTTCTCTTCTACTGCCGCCATAAATGGCTTAGCAATTGGCGCATATATGCTAAATTCAACTTTCTTAGGGTCTACCAGCACTATTTTAAGGTCGTTCGGGTGCTTTTTATATAGTAACGACGTTATAATAGCGTTAAGTCCTACCGACTTACCTTGTCCGGTTGCACCAGCCACAAGCAAGTGTGGAATTTTTGCTAAATCCACCATATATACATCGTTAGTAATGGTCTTACCCAACGCAATAGGCAGTTCCATTGTGCTTTCTTGGAACTTTCTCGAATTTAAAATAGAAAAACATCGACACAATAGAAGGCTTTGCATTTGGCACTTCAATACCTATTGTGCCTTTACCAGGCATTGGCGCTATAATACGAATACCAATTGCAGCTAAGCTCAGTGCAATGTCGTCTTCCAAATTCTTTATCTTCGAAATGCGTACACCCTGTGCAGGTGTTATTTCGTATAGAGTAATAGTCGGACCCACCGTAGCGCGAATGCTACGAATTTGCACACCGAAGTCGTTGAGGACTTTTATGATGCGATTTTTATTCGCTTCCAACTCCTCTTTATCAACAAAGTTTACGTTGTTATCAGAGTCGTATTGTTTAAGCAAATTAAGGGTTGGGTACTTCCAGTTAATGAAAGGTTCGTGCGGATTAATAGGCGAAGTAAGGTCTGTTGCACCAGCAACAACTTTTACCTTGTGCTTTTTCTACCGCTTCAGGCATATCAACTTCTATTCCTATTTCACTGTTGTCAGTAGGTTTAGAATCATCTTCTTTTGTGTTTTTTTCTTATCTTTAGCGTTTGGTTTTATAACTACATTTGGCAAATCATCGTCGAGAAACTCCACCGTTTGAGCTTCTATATTTTGCAGTTTCTCTACTGCCGCAGTTTCCATTTCTTGAGTGCTTTCGCCAATTTTATCTTTCTCAATGTTATGTTGGACGATAGTAAACTTCACCTTATCGCGTAAATATCCCACTGGATTTAGCAACTTCTTAATCACAGTGATAGTCTCTGAAGTAAGATAAGTAAGGAAAGCAATCATTGTAATGGCAAGTATAGCTATCAATCCAGGCGAGCCTATGATGTTTTCAACATATTCTACAACGAAAGCACCGTGGTCTCCACCAGGGTTAAATATATTGTCGCCCATTAACGGAGTAAGGAATTTTGCGAAAGTAATAGAATTCCAAACCATTATCAACGCCATTCCAAAGAACCACTTCCATAAGTTTATCTTCTCGTAAGCCTTTATCATTCTCACGCCACAAAGTATAATATAAAGCGGAATAATGAAAGCAGGAATTCCAAAACAGCGTGCTATAAGGAAGTAAGAGAGCAGTGCCCCCACAGATCCACAACTATTTTTGAAACACTTTCGTTGAATTCTCTATCTCGCCTGGCCGTAATGCAGTAACTAAACTTTGGTCAGCTTCGCCAGTAGAAAAATAACTTATGAAAGCCACTAATACGTATAAGGCAAGACAAAGTAAAACAATCCCCAATACAAATCCTGTCTTATCGTTTATAATATAATGTGCGCCAATAGCCTCACTAAATGTCTTTGGAGTCTTCTCCTTTTTCTTTTTAGCCATTACTGAATGTTTAAATCAAATGCAAAAGTACTAAAAAAAAGCGATATAATCGGATATCTTTTCAGAAGATTTTGCTAAATTTGCAAAACGAAACAGTACATTATGGTTACTAAATTATATAATAAGTTCGATAAGAAGAATATCTCTGACCTGCCCGGGTAACATTTCCAGGCAAAATAATAGTAGTGATTACTGAGACGGAGGCTAATAAGGCTGTCGATTTTCTACTATCTGCCGATATTCTTGGTATCGATTCTGAAACACGTCCAGTATTTAAAAAAGGGCAACATCATAAGGTTGCACTCTTACGAGTTAGCACTAAAGACGTGTGTTTTTATTTCGTTTAAACTTAATAGGTATGCCTGCGTGTATAGTTAGACTGCTTGAAGATACTACTGTTCTTAAAGTAGGACTCTCTTTACACGACGATTTTAGTATGCTACATCAGCGTGCCGAATTTAAGATTGGACGTTTTATTGACTTGCAGAACATTGTAAGCGAATTTGGAATAGAAGACCTTAGCTTACAGAAATTATATGCAAACCTTTTTCCATGAACGCATTACCAAACGACAACAATTATCCAATTGGGAGGCTCCCATACTAACAGAGCAGCAAAAAATATATGCTGCCACAGATGCGTGGACGTGCATTCAACTTTACGAACGATTAGAAGAACTTCATAAAACACACAATTACGAAACCGTAATAGTGCCAACAGATGAACCTGAAACTACTAAAAAAACATCGATGAAAGTGGCACTAATGACACACACAAAAATATGTAGCGATGTATAAAAAGATAGTTTTAAAGAAAGGAAAAGAAGAGAGTTTGCAACGCCAGCACCCATGGGTATTCTCTGGTGCCATACTTAAAACGGACGAACCATTAGAAGAAGGCGAACTGGTAAGAGTTTACACGCACGATGGAGAGTTTATGGGAGTGGGCCATTTTCAAATAGGTTCTATCAGCGTTCGTATTCTCTCGTTTCACGATGTGCCTATTAATGCCAACTTTTGGCAAGCTCGTTTAAAGGCGGCAATGGAAGTTAGAGAAGCCATCGACGTTATTAGACCTGCCGAAAAAGTGGATACCGATAAACATAATACTGTAAATACAACTTATCGCTTAGTACACGGAGAGGGCGACAATCTCCCCGGATTGATTGTTGATGTATATGGAACAACGTGTGTTATGCAGGCTCACTCGGTGGGAATGCACGTCAGTCGCTACGAAATTGCTGATGCATTGCGCAACATTATGGGGGATAAGATTGACAGTATATACTATAAAAGCGAAACCACCCTACCCTTTAAGGCTGAATTAGGACAAGAAAATGGCTTTATTTACGGCAATACCGACAACGATATAGCTATTGAAAACGGACTTAAATTTCATATAGACTGGCTGAAAGGGCAAAAAACGGGCTTCTTTATAGACCAACGCGAAAACCGTAGCTTATTAGAACACTATGCCAAAGGACGCACAGTGCTGAACATGTTTTGCTATACAGGAGGTTTCTCTGTATATGCTATGCGAGGAGGTGCAAAGGTGGTACACTCTGTAGACAGTTCGGCAAAGGCGATAGAACTCACCAATAAAAATATTGCGTTGAACTTTCCAAACGATAACAGACACCAAGCGTTCTGCGAAGATGCTTTTAAATATCTGGACAATAACGATGGAAAATACGACCTTATAGTGCTCGATCCACCTGCTTTCGCCAAACATAGAAGTGCCTTAAAGAACGGATTGCGTGGATATACACGCCTAAATGTAAAGGGTTTTGAACGTATTAAGAAGGGTGGAATATTGTTTACATTCAGCTGCTCACAGGTTGTAACAAAGGAAAACTTTCGTCAGGCTGTGTTTACTGCTGCTGCTCAAGCTGGTAGAAAGGTTAGAATATTGCACCAAATACACCAGCCTGCCGACCACCCCATAAATATATATCACCTCGAAGGAGAGTATCTAAAGGGATTAGTGCTCTATGTTGAATAAGGTAAAAACATATATCAACACCCACAAGCTACTACGTTTAAATGGTCGGTATATAGTTGGACTGTCTGGAGGGGCTGACAGTGTAGCGCTGTTACTGATTTTAAAGGAATTAGGCTTTCACGTTGAAGCGGCGCATTGCAATTTCCACTTGCGCGGAGAAGAGAGCCAACGAGACGAAGACTTCTGCATAAAACTATGTAAAGAGAACGATATAGAACTGCACCTAATACACTTTTATACAGCAGAATATGCCAAATTACATAAAGTAAGCATAGAAATGGCAGCGCGCACGTTGCGTTATAACTATTTCGAAGCTCTGAGACACGACATTAGTGCCGATGCTGTTTGCATTGCTCACCACTGCGACGACTCGGTTGAAACCGTCTTATTAAATCTTGTTAGAGGTACGGGCTTACGTGGGTTGATGGGTATTCAACCCATTAACGGCTACATTATAAGACCGTTACTCTGTTGCTCTAAAGCAGAAATAGAAGATTATTTAAGCACGAAAAAACAGACTTTTGTTACCGACAGCACTAACCTTATTGCCGATGTAAAACGAAATAAGCTTCGATTAGAGGTTATTCCAAAACTGAAAGAGATTAACCCATCGTTCGATAACGCCGTAACAAAAATGTCGGAACACCTTACCGAAGCAAACAGAATTATTAATGACTCTATAAGAGTGCTTTTTCCACACATTGTTTCCACCACAAACACAGATATCGAAACGTTGTTTGCACAGCTACAGAAAGGCACATCAGAACAAACACTACCCAACCTTAGCATAAACATAGCTGCACTACAAAAATATGTTTCGCCCGAATATTTCTTGTTTTTCTTACTCACTCCCTACGGATTTACTTCATTGCAGATAAAGAATATAGCTTCTTCGCTATCGTCTAATAGTGGAAAAGAATATATTGCAGATAGTTACACCATTTTGTTCGATAGAAAAACGATGCTTTTATCGCGACACGAAACAACTGTTCCAAAAACATTACGAATACCCGAAACGGGAAGATATGTCTACTCGGAGCAATATAAAATAGAAATAAAAGAAGCTATTGTAGATAGCAATTTCGCTATTCCAACAAATTCAAACCACATTGTTGTAGACAAAGCCGCTGTGCATTTTCCGCTCACTCTGCGTCGTATTAAGGTGGCAGACCGCTTTCACCCTTTTTGGAATGAGGGGGACTAAACTCGTTAGCGACTATCTAACTAACCTGAAAATAGACACCATTAGTAAACGCCAACAACTTGTTTTAGTCGATGGAAACGGAGAAATTATATGGGTGGTTGGACGCCGTTCCAGCGATATATACCGCATAAGCAAGTCTACAACCACAGCATTGCACATTCGTTTTATATCTGCAGAAGAAGCAAATAAGTAGTAATAACAATGCAACTATTAACCATATATTAGCAAGAACATTGGAAATATATTTCGCAGACAACATTCCTCAATAGCAAGCTCATAACTAATTAGAGGCTAAAAGCGAACAGCAGAAAATAGCCGAAAACACTTTAAAAGAAAAATTGAATGTAACAACCCCTACACCCATAATACCAGATTATAAGCAATATATTGCTATCCAAATAGATATACAAAACGCTTAAACCAACACATTGATATAATAGTATTCAAACATCTTCAATATTTAGTTGAACCAGCATCTTTTACGTATAATAATATAGGCATATAAAGGTGGTATTTCTGACAGATATCTGAAACAATACTGACAGATATCTGAAACGAACACGACAGATATCTGAAACGAACGTTACAGACGTCTAAAAACAAGCACAACAAACATCTAACAGATTTCTCCTATAACAATACACAGTTTATTATATAGCAAAGTAGCCAGTAGACACAGTTTATAAATTGCCTACCCATTTTCTACCAAACACAACCACATACTCTACATCCCCCTATCACCTTCTGCACCATATATCCTTTATTTCTATTCTCCCAGTAAACCACAATATTTTATATTCTACACCTTATTATATATTAGTTTCCAAACTTTTTTTGTACCTTTGCAATATTAATAAAATTATTTTTCAGAGTAGAAAATCATTAACACATAAAGGAAATGAAACCAACATTATTACTTGCAGCTGGTATGGGTAGCCGCTATGGTGGCTTAAAAGCAGCTAGACGGATTAGGACCAAACGGCGAAACCATCATGGATTACTCTATATACGATGCGATAAAAGCCGGTTTTGGGAAAATCGTTTTTATCATTCGTAAGGATTTCGAAGCACAATTCCGTGAGAAAGTGCTATCTAAATACGAAGGGCATATACCAGCAGAACTCGTATTCCAAAGCATTGATGCACTGCCCGAAGGCTTTACGGTGCCCGAAGGAAGAGAAAAACCATGGGGAACCAACCACGCTGTACTTATGGCAAAACCCGTTGTGCACGAACCTTTCTGCGTTATTAATTGCGATGACTTTTACAATCGTGATGCATTTATGGTGATTGGGAAGTTTCTTGCTAACCTTCCTGAAGGCTCAAAAAACAAGTATGCAATGGTAGGATTTCGTGTTGGAAACACCCTTAGCGAAAAATGGAACAGTCTCGCGAGGCTTATGCAGCACCAACGAACAGGGACACCTAACCACCGTTGTAGAAAGAACAAAAAAATAGAACGTCGCGATGGTAAAGTGCAATATATGGACGAAGATGGTAGTTGGACCACAGTTCCAGACAATACACCCACCTCTATGAACATGTGGGGATTTACGCCAGACTACTTCGAATACAGCGAAAGCTATTTCAAAGAGTTTCTTTCTAATCCAAAGAACATAGAAAATAAGAAGTCTGAATACTACATTCCAATAATGGTAAACAAACTTATTAACGATGGAACAGCCACAGTAGACGTGCTTGATACCACAAGCACATGGTTCGGTGTAACCTATCCAGCAGACAGAGACGGTGTTGTGGCACGGATAAAAAAACTTGTAGACGAAGGTGTCTACCCCAAAAAGCTATTCTAAACACAAAGCTACTTTAAGCTATTTCGATACTCCCAAGTATCGAAATAGCATACACATGAGAAGAAAATAAAGGCAGATGAATATTAATTTATTAGACAATGCAGAAGCTAAACAGTTGCAACAACTTATAATCGAAGCCGAACACATCGTTATTTGTGCACATAAATCGCCCGATGGAGATGCCTTAGGGTCTTCATTAGCGTGGAAATCGTATCTTAACCAAATAGGAAAGACAGATGTAACAGTGTGTATGCCAGATGCATATCCCGACTTCTTACAATGGTTGCCAGAAGCAAACACTGTACTACGATACGACAAGAACCCCGAAAAAGTGCAAGAAACATTCAATAGAGCCGACCTTGTTTGTTGCTTAGACTTTAACCAATATGCACGTGTAGAGGCAATGAGAAGCACTCTCGAAGGCTGCAAAGCAAAGCGAATACTCATTGATCATCACTTAGAACCACAAACAGACAATGCTATAACCATATCGCAACCCAACATGTCTAGCACAAGCGAAATGATATTCTACATCATTAGCCAGCTGGGAGGATACAACGATATGACAAAAGACTGTGCACAGTGCATTTATTGTGGCATGATGACCGATACAGGAGGCTTTACCTACAACTCTACACGTCCAGAAATATACTTCGTAATAGGACAATTACTATCGAAAGGCATTGATAAAGATAACATATATAACCGAGTTTTTCATAACTATTCGGTTAATGCACTACGCTTTAGAGCACACATCATAGCCAATAAAATGAAGGTTGTAAACGAATTGCACGCATCTTATTTCATAGTAACAAAAGAAGATATGCACCGTTTCCACTTTATAAAAGGCGATTTAGAAGGCGTTGTAAATTCACCACTACAAATAAAAGGACTGAAACTAAGCATATCGCTACGCGAAGACACCGAACGCCACAATCTCGTATTGGTTAGCCTACGCTCAAGCAACGGTTTCCACTGTCAGCCAATGGCGGTTCAGTTCTTTAACGGAGGCGGACACGCCGATGCTTCTGGCGGAAAACTCTATTGCTCAATAACAGAAGCCGAACAAATAGTACTAAAAGCATTGCTCGCATTCCAAGACGAACTAAAACGAAAATAAAAAGAATTAAAATACAATACATAGTCAATCATTTGTTATATCCAGATAAATCTCTTACCTTTGCAGACGATTTGAAAACATAAGGTTTCGCTTCTGAAACCTTTATCTCCACAATATCAAAATTTCGATATAACCCATACATAAATACTTTATGTTTAGTAAAGAAGAACTTTTAGAAAAGGATATTCCCGAATTGGAGAATATTGCCAAAGACCTTGAGGTGGACTATAAAAAGTCTGACGACAAAGAGGCTATCATCTATGCCATATTAGATAGGCAGGCAGTAAACGCCGGCATATCACACCCTATGGGAACAACAAAGCGTAAGCGTACGAGGATAACAAAGAAGGATTCCGACAAGGTTTATACCGTTCATGGAAAAGAAGGAGAAAACTTCGACCTACAAAAAAACAAAGTGCAGAACAACACATTACCCAGTTTGTTTAAAGATTTACCAGACACACAAACTAGTGAAAAGCAAGAAGCAGAAATTAAGAAACCGGTAGAAGCTCCAAAAAAGCGTGGACGAAAGAAGAAAGAAGATACACCAACAACTGCAAAGACAACTGTTGAAGAAACTCCAAAGAGTAGCGTAAAAAGAGGAAAGTGCTGCAGAGGAAACTAACAAAACTGTAACAGAAACTTCTACAGAAACACCTGTTGAAACAACAGCAGCAGAAACAACAACAAAGCCAACGGAAGAGGTTGTTGAAACAGAAACTCCCGCTAACAATACAGATGACGTGGTGATTCCTGAAGCTGAATTCGTATCAGAAAACGGAGAAACAAACGAAAGCGAAACTACAGAGAATCTTCTCGAACAGCTCCAAGCAAAGGTAAATGCACACAACGAGCAGATGGAAGATACTGAAAATATGGGAAGAGACGGTGTATGGGAAGGCGACCCCGGAGATGGAACAGACTTTATTACAGTGGTAGATATTCCGGTTGAAGACCAGGGTATGGTTCCATCGTACGATATGTTCGACCGTCCAACAATACCTACTGATAACAACCAAGCATCATATTACAACGAATCGGCAACACGCCAAGACAATGCTCCCGCTTATGACTTTAACAATATAATTAAAGCTAACGGCGTATTAGAAGTTATGCCCGATGGTTATGGCTTCTTAAGATCTAGCGACTATAACTACCTCTCGTCGCCTGACGATGTATATGTGCCTGCAAAACCAAATTAAGCAAAATGGTTTAAAGACAGGCGATGTAGTGGAATGCCACGTTAGACCACCACATGAAGGAGAGAAATATTTCCCTCTTACATCTATAGATATGATAAATGGTCGTGCACCATCGGAAGTTCGAGATCGCGTATCGTTCGAACATCTAACACCATTGTTCCCTGACGAGAAGTTTACACTGTGTGGCGACCCACGCACAACAAATCTTTCTACACGTGTGGTAGACCTCTTCTCGCCTATTGGTAAGGGACAACGTGCGCTAATAGTGGCACAACCAAAAACGGGTAAAACTATCTTAATGAAAGATATTGCTAATGCTATAGCGGCAAATCACCCGGAAGCCTATCTGATGATGCTACTTATAGACGAACGCCCAGAAGAGGTTACCGATATGGCACGCACTGTTAATGCAGAGGTAATAGCTTCTACCTTCGATGAACCAGCAGAGCGCCACGTGAAAATTGCAGGAATTGTGCTTGAGAAGGCAAAACGAATGGTGGAATGCGGCCACGATGTTGTTATATTTCTTGACTCTATTACACGTCTTGCGCGAGCATATAACACTGTAGCCCCTGCTTCTGGAAAGGTACTAACAGGTGGTGTTGATGCCAACGCACTACAAAAACCAAAACGCTTTTTTGGTGCTGCGCGTAATATAGAAGGTGGCGGTTCGCTCACAATTATAGCAACGGCACTTATTGATACAGGTTCTAAGATGGATGAGGTGATATTCGAAGAGTTTAAAGGAACTGGTAATATGGAGTTGCAACTCGACCGTTCACTCAGCAACAAACGTATCTTCCCATCTGTCAATCTGGTTGCTTCGAGCACTCGTCGCGACGACTTGCTACAGGATAAAACTACTATCGATCGTATGTGGATTCTCCGTAAGTACATTGCAGATATGAATCCAATAGAGGCTATGAACTCTATTCACGATAGAATGTTACGAACCCATGACAACAATGAGTTCCTCTTATCAATGAATGGATAAACCTATCAATCATTTATAAATACTTCTGAAAGAGCCATACCTGTGAAGGTGTGGCTTTTTTCATATCCTTTCTGCGCTATAATATTCTTCTTGCAACATAGAAGAATGTTTAACCCGAATCAGTCGTTAGTCTCATTATGTATAGTTCGTACCATTATGCATTGTTTCCTAACATCTTTTATTTCTTTATTGATATCTCTTCTGCCTTTGTTACTCGACGTAACCTGCTACGTCTGCATTGCAAAGACAGACAATCTGCTCGACAATAAAACACAATATGTTTAGGTTCTACCAACAGATTTGAGTTTAAGCAAGCCTACTGCGCAAACGTTTGACAACCGAAAAACTATTCTTATGCAATATTGCTACTATTTTTATCGGCAAAATGCGATAACTTTTGCCACATAATAGTATTAGTAGTGATAGTACAAATTGATAGTTCTAAATATCAAAAGCTTTGAGGACATAAGCAAATAACACATTCGCTGTCTATATGCTTATTCATTGCAAGGTATTTGAACGTTAATTGTTATGGCTAAACATTTTTTTATTGTTTTTAGAGTGGAGCCCCATTTGCTGTTTGAAGCAGGTGAGGCTTTCTTTTTGGACTAAAATGTAGAACCATAACACTGTTATTATGCAAAATTAAATATGCATTACATATTTCTAACCCATTAATAATCCGTATCTTTGCAACAGTATATTATTAAAGTGGAGATGAACCACATAGAGAAATGTGCAACATAATGAAAAGTTTAACCGATAAATTAAATAAAGTAATAGCTATTTTGAGAATAGGCTATCGGGCGAGCCTAAATTAAAGCTTGATTATTTCCAGATTGAAAAGAACAAGAGAGACTGTTGTCAGATAATAATCAAAATAAAACTCTAAAGTCTATCTATGGAATAACCAGAGCCTATTTAGATATTACGAGCGATTATGCAGACCCCATTGTTACCGATTTACACACCATAGAAAAAGAGATTGATGCACTATCTAAATAACATAAATGACAATGAAATATATAAATATTCAGTTGAATAAACACATCTTAAGTGTTATAATATAGCACTATATGAGCGTTTATTTGCTATGATATCTGAAACGAATATTACAGACGTCTAAAACGAAAACTCACAGATATCTAAAACGAACACGACAGATATCTGAAACGAACATTACAGATATCTAAAACAAAGGCAACTATATTCTGCAAACTTTCTTATACATTTTAGAAGCTCTATTCTATTGAACCATAAGCAGTAAGCACAGCTTACAATATAGCCATCGCCTTTTTACTGAACACACACATCTACCATAGGCATATAATAAGGTTATACACTACATAAAACACAAATTTTAGAAAAACAAGAGCATAATTAATCACTTATTTTGCAAGTGTCGGTAAATTATCGTACTTTTGTATTTCAAATATCAACTCGGTGCAGACAACAAACGTATGGTATTAAATTATATTTGGATAGCATTTTTCCTTATAGCTTTTGCTTTTGGAATAGTGGGCTTAATAATGGGCGATACTACACTATTTCAGAAAATGGTAGATGCTACTTCCGACTCAGCTAAAACAGCTTTCCAAGTATCACTTGGGCTAACAGGAGTTCTCTCGTTATGGCTTGGCATTATGAAAATCGGCGAGAAGGCTGGTATGGTGAATATGTTGGCACGTATGTTAAGTCCGGTTTTCACCAAACTCTTTCCCGATATTCCTAAGAATCACCCTGTTATGGGGTCTATCTTTATGAACATTGCATCTAATATGTTGGGATTAGACAATGCCGCTACACCCACAGGACTAAAGGCAATGGCACAGATGCAAGAGCTAAACACAAAGAAAGACACGGCTACCAACCCCATGATAATGTTTTTAGTGCTGAACACAAGCGGACTTACCATTATTCCAACCAGCATTCTGGCAGTACGAAGTGCTTGCAAAGCCGTCCAACCCACCGATGTTTTTGTACCCATCTTGCTTGCAACAACCATAGCAACACTTGTTGGAATTATAATAACATCGCTCTGGCAACGCATAAATATCTTTCAACCAGTGTTGTTTATCACCATTTTCGGACTACTCGGAACAGTGGGTTTCATTATATGGGGACTTATGCAGATGCCCCAAAACACTATGAATACTGTTACATCGGTAGTTTCTAATCTAATTCTAATGTCCATAATAGTCAGCTTTATTGGTGCCGGACTATTTAAAAAAATAAATGTTTACGATGCTTTTATAGAAGGCGCAAAAGAAGGTTTCGCCACAGCTGTACGCATTATACCCTATTTGGTAGCAATACTTGTGGCTGTTGGCGTGTTTAGAGCATCGGGCGCAATGGACATTTGTGTAGATGGCATAAGATGGACGCTGCAACAATTCAACATAGACACCACTTTTGTAGATGCGCTGCCAACCGCTATGATGAAACCACTGTCGGGAAGCGGTGCACGTGGACTTATGCTGGAGACCATGCACCACTACGGCGCCGATTCGTTCGTAGGCAGGCTAAGCTGCATATTCCAAGGGTCCACAGATACCACATTCTATATATTGGCTGTCTATTTTGGCAGCATTGGTGTACGATACACACGCCATGCAGTGGCTTGCGGACTACTGGCAGACCTCGCTGGTGTGCTTGCCGCAATAGGAATATGCTACATTTTCTTCTAAACGAACACAAAACAAAATGGCAAATTTAAAATCATTAGCAAAAGATACAGCTATTTACGGTCTTAGTAGCATAGCTGCTCGCTTTGTAAACTATTTGTTAGTACCCATACAAACCACCAAATTTAATGCAGCAGGTGGACAATACGGCATTATAACCAATGTGTATGCTTATGTAGCACTACTAATTGTACTGCTTACATACGGTATGGAAACTACCTTCTTCCGCTTTATGAGCAAAGAAGGAGAAGACCCAACAAGGTGTATGCCACTACCTTAAAAATGGTTGGTACAACATCGGTGATATTTATGGCAATAATTCTGCTCTTTAATCAGCCTATAGCAAATTTCTTAGGCTATGCCGACCACCCAGAATACATAACCATAATGTATATGACGGTAGCCATCGACGCATTTGCCGCCATACCCTTTGCCTATTTACGGTGCAAACACAGACCTATAAAATTTGCCGTACTAAAAATTTTAAACATCTCTTTAAACATTGTTTTAAACTTGCTATACCTTATTATATTACCAGGTTTGAAACTTAACTTGTTTGGCATATACGATGCACACTTCACACTCGATGTGGGTGTGGGTGTTCTATATCAACCTTATTTGTACCATTATCACCTTGCTTTTGCTTTGGAAAGAACTCTATGGCATACGCTACAGCTTCGATAAAAGCACATGCAAACGTATGCTTAGCTACACTTTTCCACTGCTAATAATGGGTTTGGCAGGACAATTAAACCAATGCGCATCGCAAATAATATTTCCATACGTTTACAATGGAACAGCCGAAGAGGCACGAACACAGCTCGGAATATATGGTGCATGCATAAAAATAGCAATGATAATGGTGATGATTACGCAAGCCTTTCGCTACGCTTACGAACCATTTGTGTTTGGAAAGTCGAAGGACAGAGACAATAAAGACACCTACGCTAAGGCTATGAAATTTTATGTCATATTCACCTTGTTGGCATTTCTCACCGTAATGGGATATATGGACGTGCTTCGCCATGTAGTGGGACGCAGCTATTGGGACGGATTAGAGATTGTTCCAATTGTAATGGCAGCCGAAATAATGTTTGGCATCTTCTTTAACCTAAGTTTCTGGTATAAACTTACCGACCGAACAATATGGGGAGCCTATTTCTCTGGTGTAGGTGCAGTAGTGCTTATTGCAATGAACATTCTGCTAATACCAAGTTTTAGCTATTGGGCTTGCGCATGGGCAGGATTTGTTTCGTATGCCGTAAGTATGATAATAAGCTACTATTTCGGACAGAAATATTATCCCTATAGCTTATCCATTAAAAGAAATTCTATTCTATGTAGTGGTGGCATTGGCTTTGTTTGCAGCTATTACAGCCTCTAACAAATATATACCATCGTTGCTTGCACTGGTTGTAAACACAGCTTTAATACTGGTTTTTGTGGGCATCATAGTAAAACGCGACTTTCCATTAGGCAAACTCCCCATTATAGGAAAACGGTTTAGAAAGTAAGAATAACCAAAACATATTTACCATATTATTAATAAATTATAGAAAAATCAACTCTAGTCCTTGCCGAGTATAGCTTTGCACATGAGCACTGCTTCTAAGGCAGATGAAGGTATGTGGACGCTTTTCAATCTACCCGAAGCCGTTTATACGCAGATGGTAGACTATGGTTTCTCGTTGCCATGCGATAGACTTTACAACAGTCCAAACGCTATAAGCAACTATGTAGTAAACTTCTCTGGCTTCTGTTCAGGTGTAGTAGTATCGCCAGATGGGTTAGTTTTCACAAACCATCACTGCGGTTTTGGTGCCATCAATGCTCACTCTACTGTAGAGCACGACTATATGCGCGATGGTTTTTATGCCAAAAGTTTTGCCGAAGAGCTACCTAACAAAGATACTTTCGTATCGTTTATGCGTGCCCAAGACGACATCACTAGTCGTATTGCTCCACTAATTGTAAACAAATCGTTAAAACAACAAGGAGAAATAATAGACTCTGTGGAGAACGTTTTAAACGATTCTATCAAAAAAATAGATAAGACTTTACACATAGAGGTAGCACCATTCTACGAGGGAAATAAATATTATGCTACCACATATCAAGACTTTACCGATGTTCGCCTTGTATTTACCGTACCAAAGAGTATGGGTAAATTTGGTGGAGACACTGATAACTGGATGTGGCCACGTCAGACTTGCGACTTCTCAGTATTCAGAATATATGCCGACCCTAAGACTAACGGACCTGCACCCTACTCTAAAGATAATGTGCCATATCACCCAGAACACTTCGCACCCGTAAGTATGCAAGGCTATAAGGACAAAGACTTCGCTATGACTATTGGCTATCCAGGCACAACCAACCGTTATCTCTCATCGTACGGCATTCAGCAACGCCGCGACATAGAGAATACGGCACGCGTAGAGAGCAGAGATATAAAACTGGCTATTATGAAGAAGTATATGGATGCCGACCAAAAAGTGCGCATTCAGTATGAGTCAAAATATGCAGGTTCTGCTAACTATTGGAAGAACTCTATGGGTATGAATAAGTGTATAGATTCTATTGGACTTATCCGACAAAAAGCTGAATACGAAGGAAAAATTAGAAATTGGTTGGCAACACAGCCAAAGAAAGACGCTTCGATAGATGTTGACTTCAATAAACTGGAGCAACTATATGCACAGAACCGTCCGCTTATTAAGGTTATAAGCTATTGGTCAGAAGCATTCAACCGCACAACAGAGTTCTTTCACGCGCTACAAATGTTGGAACAAATATGCCTTTAAAAGGTTCTGCAAATAATCCAAAGGCTCAATACGTAGAGTTTGCCGACAATAGCGACAAATGGAACTACGCATTAGATAAGGAACTAACTGCTGCAATGTTAGAGAACTATGCGAAAGTGGTGCCTGCCGAATATCACCCTGCATTCTTTCAAACTGTAGCAAAGAAGTTTGGAGGTAATTTCTACAAAATATACCGACTGGCTTTTACAAAACAGTAAGCTGCTGAAAAATGGTGAGAAGTTTTATCCTAACGACCGTAAGAAGTTCTTGAAAGACCCTGGTGTAGTAGTAGGAGAAGAACTGGTGAATGTTTATAAAGCCGTTCAAACCAAAGCACTACAGTTGCGTGGAGAAATAAAAGCACAAGAGAAGAAACTCACCGAGGCGAAACTCCAAATGGAAATGGACCTCCCACATTATAGCGATGCCAATTTCACAATGCGTCTTAGCTATGGTCAGGTAGGTGGATATAAGATTGGTGGTTTCAACAGTGGCTACTATACAACAGCCGAAAGCATTGTAGAGAAATTCAAACAAGCAAATAAAGTGGCTGACTATAAAGGCTGAACCTATTATGATGAAGCTACTCTCGTCTAACGATTACGGACCATACGCTGACAAGACTTCTGGACAATTGCAACTCTGTTTCCTCACTAATAACGATATTACTGTGGTAACTCTGGTTCACCAATGTTTAACGGCAAAAGGCGAACTTATTGGTCTTGCTTTCGATGGAAATTGGGATAGTCTAAGCTCTGGTATTAACTTCGATCGTGAATTGGCTCGTTGTATTGGTGTAGACATTCGCTTTGTACTCTTCATGATGGATAAATGGGGACACGCCGACCGTTTAATTAAGGAGATAAATGCTAAATAAACAAAACTAATACAACATAAAGACATTGCATATTTAGAAATAAATATATTAAAACCAAATTGGTCGTTAGACCACAATATAATATCATGTAATATTAAACCCCAAGAGTTATACGAAATAACTTTTGGGTTTTTGTTTTAAATAGCACAGTAGAGCAATTTTCTTTGCCAAAGGCACATTGTTTTTGCGGTATATGTGTGTTGCGGCATGGCTTTAAATATGTGCAAAAAGTTTTAGATATCTATCACGATTGTTTTTAGATATCTATCACGATCGTTTCAGATATCTGTCGTGTGCGTTTCAGATATCTGTCATTCACGTTTTAGATATCTGTTTTTGAATGGCTTTGCAAACTAACGCTTTTTGTTTAAAAACTCAACTGAGTTGTTAGAGCATAAACATATTTTGTTTTATTATTGTGCAGATTGTATGTTGTTGCAATGCAGGCGTAGCGGGCTACGTCAGGCTATAAAGACATACAAGATGCCGATAAGAAAACGCAAGATTAAAGGAAGTAATGTTTACGAATATAAAAATGGTGGTGTTGCAGTGGCATTAGCTTTTTGGCTCCGGTCCTTGAAAGGCAAAAAGTTCCCAATGTCTTCACATTTATGAAAAACTAAAAACATGATATACTAACCGGAAGAGCATTGGGGGATAGTTCGTTGCACGACTATCAACATTTTGTTGTTACACCTTGCTTAGAAAAGCGTCGTTGCTACCGAGGCGGTGGCAGTGGGTCATCGTTCATTCTGCTGTCTATAATTTCTCCGCCAAGATCGTTAGGCATCATCGGAGGCAACATATCGTTATCGTCAGGATTGGCGAAACGTGTAAATTCGCCACGAAACGAGAGCAAAACATCGTCGGTAGCACCCTTACGGTGTTTCGCATCATAATCTGCGCCTTTCCGTGTAAGTCGTTTCCTTTTTCGTCTTGAAATATTCGGTAGTATTCTGGTCTGATGCACAAAAGAGCACCAAGTCGGCATCTTGCTCAATAGCACCCGATTCGCGCAAGTCGCTGAGTTGTGGTCGTTTTCCTTCAATGCCATCACGCTGTTCCACCGTACGGTTCAGCTGCGAGAGAGCCAGCACAGGAATATTCAGTTCTTTAGCCAGTCCTTTTAGCGATCGGCTTATGGTAGAAACCTCTTCTTGCCTGCTATTGAAGCGCATTCCGTTAGCATTCATCAGCTGCAGATAGTCTACCATCAGCACTTTTTATTCCATGTTCGCGCACCAATCTACGTGCTTTGGTACGGAGTTCGAAAAACCGATAGTCCGGGTGTATCGTCTACATAGATAGGCGCACCGTCCATTTTTCTCAAATTGTTATCGAAGCGTTCCCAGTCGGAGGGGTCCAGCTGTCCACTTAGAATTTTGCTGCCCGATATGGAACAGACGTTAGACAATAGGCGATTAACCAATCTGACGTTGTTCATTTCGAGCGAGAAGAAAGCCACTGGACACGATTGTCTATAGCAATATTCTTTTGCTAAACTTTAAAAGCAAACGATGTTTTTCCCATGGCAGGTCGTCCAGCAATAATAACAAAGGTCTGACGGTTTGCCAGCCAGCAGTTATCTTGTCTAACTGCGTAAAACCAGTAGAAATACCCGTTAGTCCGCCACTTTCCTGATTGTTAGCCGCTTTGAGCAGTAGTTCGTGTGCTTGCTTTTACAATGGGGTCTATCTGTGTACTCTTGCGCCATATTCTTTTGCGAGAGTTCAAACAAACTGCCTTCTGCCTTTTGCATAAGTTCGTCTACATCAACAGTTTCATCGAAAGCCGATGTTTCTATCATAGAGGCAAACTGTATAAGTTGTCGGGCAAGAAATTTTTGTGCTAATATTCGTCCATGATATTCTATGTGTGCCGACGATGCCACGTGCGAACTTAGTTCTACTATATAGGCAGGTCCTCCCACTTCTTCTAATTCGCCGCTGCGTTTCAGTTCTTCCGCCACCGTCATAATGTCTACGGGCTTTTCGTGTAAATTCAACGACTGTATAGCACCATATATTTTTTGATGACGTGGGTCGTAAAAAGTTTCAGGACGAATCAACTCCGATACCACTGTGAAGGCATCGCTGTCTATCATTAGTGCTCCCAGCACAACCCTCTCTATATCTAAGGCTTGCGGCTGTAAGTGCCCAAACGATGTGTCGATAGGTGCTACAGCACGTTTTCGAGTGCCTTTTGCACTATTAGTTTTCTTTTCTGGCATAACAGCCACAAAAAGTAGTGAAAAAAATTTTGCAAACCATCGTAACTTTTTATCATAATCATTTTTATCTTTGCAAAGATTACAGCAGGTAGAGCTTATGGGCTGTATCCCCGAAAAAGCCAATTGCTATATATATAAATAGGTGTAATGGCTTGTTTTTAGAAAAGAAATATAGATGGAAGAAAAATTAATAGTATATCCGAATTGTAAGATAAACCTTGGTTTGAACGTTGTGCGCAAACGCTCTGATGGATATCACGACCTTGAAACCGTGTTCTATCCTGTGCCTCTGTGCGATAAATTAGAAGCAGTGGTGGGCGAAGGTGCAGAAGGTACGTGTTCGCTCGCAATAAGTGGCAATAAGATAGAAGGAGAACTGTCCGACAATCTAATTGTAAAGGCATATAGAATGTTGTCTGCCGACCACATATTACCACATATTAATTTTAATTTAGAGAAACACATTCCATCGCAAGCAGGACTTGGCGGAGGTTCGTCTGATGCAACCTACACACTGCGCTTGCTAAACAAATTGTGCCAGTTGAATCTAAATTCAGCCACATTGCACCAATATGCCGTTCGGTTAGGTGCCGACTGTGCCTTCTTTGTTACAGCTACACCAGCATTTGCAACAGGAATAGGCGATATATTAGAGCCAATGAATGCCGAATGTGCACATCTGCATGGCATGTATTTGTTAATTGTGAAACCCACAGTAGCCATATCTACCGCACAAGCCTTTGCATTCGTAAAACCTCAGCCAACATTAATAAAGTGTAAAGACATAGTTGCACAACCTGTAAATAGCGAGTGGCGCAACCATCTTACAAACAACTTTGAAGTGTCGGCATTTAAACTACACCCAGAAATGCATACCATAAAAGAACAACTCTACAATATGGGAGCACTCTATGCACAAATGTCGGGTAGCGGAAGTGCATTCTTTGGCATCTTTAACACACCACCCACACTAACGGCAAACCACTTTAACGGAATGTTCACTTACCTCTGCCAATTGTAAAAGCTTCTGCTTATACAAATAATTAGTGCATAAATACTTACGAACACTTGATGTACATCATTTAATTGCATTATACACTAAAAATATATTAGATTATATTTGAACTACTCTAAAACATTATCTACCTTTGCATCAGATAATAAATACAAGAGATAATACTTCAATAGATTGTTTAGGTTATAAGATTAGTTGTTTAAGTAAAAGTTAGGTATTTAGGCTCAATAGGAGTAATTTAGGTAAAAGATTTGTTAAGCAGGATTTCAAATTTTTGAGTATCAGTATTGATTGAACACCGTGAGATGTTAATCATTATTTAAAGCTCAAAGAACATTTTTAAGTTTTTAAGTTTGAAAAGACTAAGCACGACGTTGGTCGTGCTTTTTGTGTCGTACCAGTTTCATATATAACAGTCGTGGTGGCAAGTTATATCAGAGTGCAATTAAAAAGTTACAATGTGGCACAATATAAAATATCGCCTGTTCATTATAAATAGCACATTTATATAATACACATAGTACACTCGAACATAACATTCGTATCTATCAATAAGACAACAATAGAGGCAATAGGCGGATACAAAACTCGAAAAAAAACTTAATTCGCAAGAATATGTCAGCATTTTCTTTGTCAGTTTCTAAAATTTTCATAACTTTGCACACTGTTTGGAATAGGTATCAATTAACGAATTACAAAACTACAGATAGAAATGTCTAAGATTTGTCAAATCACAGGTAAGAAGGCACAGATAGGTTGTAATGTGTCTCACTCAAAGCATCGCACAAAGCGTAGTTTTGATGTAAACCTCTTTAGAAAGAAGTTCTTTTATGTAGAAGAGGACTGCTGGATATCGTTGAAGATTAGTGCAGCTGGTCTTCGTACAATTAATAAATTAGGCTTAGACCGTGCGTTGAAGCAAGCCGTATCCAAAGGTTATGTAAACTGGAAGGATATTAAAGTTATAGGAGACTAATATCATGGCAAAGAAAGCTAAAGGTAATAGAGTTCAGGTCATATTAGAATGCACTGAAATGAAGAGTAGCGGTCTGCCAGGTACAAGTCGCTATATAACAACAAAGAATCGTAAGAATACAGCAGACCGTTTGGAACTGATGAAGTATAATCCGATTCTAAAGAAGATGACTCTTCACAAGGAGATTAAGTAAGCACGTAAATTATAAATAGTTAGATATATTAGACTATGGCAAAGAAAGCGGTCGCTACCCTCCACGAAGGTTCAACGGATGGTCGCGCATATTCAAAAGTTATTAAGATGGTAAAGAGTCCTAAAACAGGTGCTTATATTTTCGATGAGAAGATGGTACCTAACGAGGACGTTAAGGAATTCTTTAAGAATTAATTCTTATAAGATAGATATGGTAGGGGGAGATGGTATGTGTACCGTCTCCCTTTTCTTTTGTAAATAACTGAATAGTTTTATTAAACAAAAACACAAACAACCATTAACAATTATAGGTTCAACAGAAAACAAATGGCGAAATTATAAACAGAGCCTTCTAATACAGACACTTAAAACAGAATGGCTCTGATATTTATAAAAGTCATAACAAATATCAGTTTCTCTTGCTTCATATATAGGGCAGTTGTGTTTTAGATATTCGCCGTATTCGTTTTAGATATCTATCAGTTCCGTTTTTAGATATCTATCGTGCTCTTTTCAGATATCTATCAGTTCCGTTTTTAGATATCTATCAGTTTCATTTCAGATATCTATCAGCTTCGTTTCAGATATCTATCAGCTTCGTTTCAGATATCTATCAGTTCCGTTTCAGATATCTATCAGCTCTCGTTTTTTAGATATCTATTATTTCCTAAATTAGATACCATAACAAAATATACCCGTTATGAGTTTGTATTATAATGCCTAAAAGCTATTTCTTTAGCTAAAGAATTATGAAGTTCTTTATTGGTAATGTTTCGAGAAATATATTCGTATAAATACCTAAACAACAATATGTTGCTCCTAATTTATATATATATGGGTGAGAGCTATTACTATCACCATCTTTCTCAATATCTCCCCTACTCTTTTCTACTAAATTGGCATAAAGTTTCTAATAACAGTAAACACGTACAAATGCTAAACGCATATATTTTTCACAACATTCGTTACATTCTTAAAAAGCACAAAACTTTTATCCAAACAACAAACGCAAGGCTTCTTCTACTTTGGCTACAGGGTGTATCGCAATTTTAAAACGACCTTTCAATGCTTGTGCATTATTCTTTGGAACAATAATATTACTAAAGCCTAATTTTTCTGCTTCGGCTATGCGTTGTTCTATACGACTAACTGGACGAACCTCGCCACTCAATCCAACCTCGCCTGCCATACACCAACCACTTTCAATAGGAGTATCGACGTTCGATGATAATACTGCAGCTATCACGCTTAAATCCATAGCCATATCCGTTATACGCAAACCACCTGCTATATTCAGAAACACATCTTTTTGCATTAGTTTAAATCCAACACGCTTTTCAAGTACAGCAAGTAGCATATTCAACCGACGCTGATCGAACCCAGTAGCCGAACGCTGTGGTGTTCCATAAGCTGCCGACGAAACAAGTGCTTGTGTTTCTACCAGAAACGGGCGCACACCTTCGATTGCACTTGATATGGCAACACCCGACAAGTCGCCGGGAGTATCGGTAAGCAACAATTCGGAAGGATTATTAACTGGTCGCAATCCATTTTGGCGCATCTCATATATTCCTAATTCAGAAGTAGAGCCAAAACGGTTTTTTATACTGCGCAAGATACGATACATATAGTGCTGGTCTCCCTCAAACTGCAACACAGTGTCTACAATATGCTCCAACACCTTCGGTCCTGCAATAGAACCTTCCTTGTTGATATGTCCGATAAGAATAACAGGAATATTGCTCGATTTTGCTAATTGTAACAAAGCAGCTGCACTCTCTCGTATCTGTGAAATACTACCAGCACTACTTGCCACTGTTTCAGTAGCCACAGTCTGTATAGAATCTATCACCAAAAGTTCGGGCTTAACATCTTTTATGCTGTTAAATATCTTTTCGATAGATGTCTCTGATAAGATAACTATGTTAGTGGGAATAGTCTCTGAAATACGCAAAGCTCGCATCTTAATTTGTTGTGGACTCTCCTCTCCACTTACATAGAGCACCCTGCGGTCGGTCGATAATAGTGTCTGAAGTGTTAAAGTACTCTTCCCTATTCCTGGCTCACCACCTATCAACACCATACTTCCCACAACAAGTCCACCGCCAAGCACACGATTCAGCTCGTTGTCCTTCATATCAATACGAATCTCGTCTGTCGAGGAAACATCTCTAAGCGGTTGTGGCACATTTTGTTTTGCCACACCAAACGTGTTAGAAACAAATGCTTTAGCACTACTAACACCCAAATCTGGAGCTATTCTAATTTGCTTAAATGTGTTCCATTCTCCACAATTAGGACATTTGCCTATCCACTTCGCGCTCTCTTGTCCACAGTTATCGCAGACGTATGCTATTCTGTCTTTTACCATAATTATAGCACAAAAGTAGTATTTTCTTTCGTTATTACAAAATTATTAATTACTTTTTGCAACATTAAGATTATGTGTAGAATAAAGTATTTACTGCTTCTCACAGCCTTTATAATAATGGGCTGTCAGGTTTCGGAACAAGACGACTCGCTTATAGAGAAGCGCAAGAACAAAGTAGAAGAGGTGGCATACCAACGAGCATTTAAGGTCGGAGTTATGCCAACTATGGACTGTTTGCCCATATTTTTGCTCAAAGACAGTGCACTTTATAATCCAGACGACATAGATATTCGACTAAAAGAATATACTTCTCAACGAGACTGCGATACTGCGATGATAAATGGCAGAGTACAAGCCGCTGTTACCGATTTGGTACAAGCCGAATATTTGAAAGAAGAGAAAAGTGCCGTGCTCGATTATATGACTGAAACAAATGCAACATGGCAACTTATGGCAACACCTGCCTCAGGCATTAAACAGGTTGAAGACTTAGGCGATAAGGTTATAGGACTGGCTTTCAACTCGGTTACACAATATCTCACAATTCAAGTTATCAGTAGCCATTCCATTAAGAATAGAACCTACGGCTCACAAATAAACGATATCTTTATTAGAATGCAGATGTTACGCAACAAGCAGCTAGATGCAGTTTGGACTAGTGAGCCACAAACCACACAGGCTAAAATATTAGGTAACAAAGAAATATATAATTCTACAAAACAAGACTTCACTCCGGTGCTATTGTTTTTGTTAATGCACCAAAAGTGGAGAAACGGCAAGCCTTTGAAGACGCATATAACAAAGCCGTAGATATGATAAATAAGCACCCCATACAATACTTCGCACCATTGATAAAGAAATATATGCGAGTAGACAATAAGGTTATCTCTGCCTTACCTAATATGGTTTATAAACGGGTTACACCACCACGCCAAAGAGATATCATAAAGGCACAAAATGCAATAATGTAAGTTGGCTGAGTATGTGGTGTTTCTGATATTTCTACTGCTAAGCTCTAATATAGCGCCATTTGTTATGATACAGCAAAATGGGTGCACAGGAAGGTTCAGCGGAGATATGTCATTACAAATTTAGAATAAAGACTGAATAGCAAACCTAAGAAGAAGAGTTTTAAAAAGAGAAACAACAAGCAGTGCAATATAAATACATATTATATTGCAAACATAAAAGAATATAGAATATTGAACACAGAGACAAACATAAACAGTGCTTTAGAACTGTTAAGCACTCAGCAATTAGACAAAGCCATTAAAGCATTACAGCCCATATATAATGGTAAACCATCGGTGGCGGAATACAACGAATATATGGCTATTGTAAGCGACTACAATTTAATGTGCGAGTATATGTTGCGCGGATTTAAAGACCCCGCCCGAGAAAAACTCTATGCATCGCTTATAGAACGTTTATACAGAGTGGCTGCAAACTTACTACTAAGCTGGAAGTGCAAAAATAATCCCACGTTTATAGATGCCTTTCATACATCTGCTCACTTCAATCTTAGTCATAACCTTGTGCGGTCTGCCTTAGAGGGTTTTGTAACCGATGTTGCCATGCTCTCTCTAACACCCGAAAACGAACGCATTTCTAAAGAAACAGAACTATATAAACGTCATCAAACCTTCGTAGAACGTCTTTTCTGCGCACTCCTCACATCAAGTCAGTGGTTAGATAGCGATGCAACGTTCTACATTGGTCTTCTCACGTCGCCCACCATCGATGCAGCAGACCAAATGCTCATTGTCAGTGCCATCACCCTTTCAGCAATGTCAATCTACGATATAAAGAAACTCAAAACACTTGTAGATGTATACCGACAGGCATCTGATATAAAGGTGCAACAGCGTGCCTTAGTTGGTTGTGTGCTATCGCTAACCAACAACAATCTCTTCAGAAAAGAACAGGCTGCCCTCATCAACAGTTTCATAACAACAAACGACGCTAAGCACGAACTATTAAACTTGCAAAAGCAGATGTTTAACTGTATGGATGCAGAGCGAGACAACGACAGAATACAACGAGACATTATGCCTAACATTGTTAGAAACTCCGATTTACATTTCGATAGATTTGGCATAAGCGAAAAAGAGAACAGCTCGTTAGAAAACATTCTGCACCCCGATGCCGATGAAGAGAAAATGGAGAAGATGGAAGAGAGCATTCAGAAGATGATGAAAATGCAGAAACAAGGGTCCGACATTTATTTCGGAGGATTCAGCAAAATGAAACGCTTCCCATTCTTCGACCATATTGCCAATTGGTTTATGCCTTTCAGTGCACATCACCCAGACTGGAGGAGGTAGCACAGAAGCTTGGCGATGGATCGTTACTCGACCGATTGGCTGGACAAGACCCATTCTGCGAGTCCGACAAGTATTCGCTTGCTCTCACCATTGCACAAATTGTGAACCAGCTACCACCCAACATTTTAGAACTCATTAAGTCTGGCGAAGGCATCGGATTGCCTAATATGGAACCAATAGACCACTCTCCGGCTTTCACCCGGTCGTATGTACATACAAGATTTGTATCGCTTTTTTCGAAGTAAAAATGGCTTCCAATAAAGACATTCCCAACCCGTTTAAAGCCGATGGCGATTACAAAGCCTTCTTTATGTTGCACGATTTGTTTATAAAAGACTTCTATATTGATGCAAAAGAATCGCTGGCAATGTTCCTGTACAAGCATAAACGAGAGGCTGATATAGAGAAACTTACCGAAACCTATCAAAACAATTCGGCAATGTACCGTATGTTTAGAGGCATAGAAGCCATTAGAATGGGAAACGAGGGCGAAGCATTAGAACACTTTGCGGTAGCTGTTGGCTTAGAGCCAGACAATGTTTTGCTACTCCGAACTGTTGGTGCTGTTGTTTTACGCCGCAAAGGTTATGGCATCGCCATTATTTGCTACAACAAGTTGTGCGAACTGGAACCCAACGTTAAGGCATACGCCATCAACCAATGTCTATGTTTAGCTGCCAATGGCGATACTAAAACAGCGGTGAACAAGGCATACGAACTTAGTTTGAAAAACGAAGACGACAACCAAGTAAAACGTCTTTTAGCGTGGGTTCTCATTTGCGATGGCAATGCCGAAAAGGCACTAAACATCTACAACGAACTAATAAACACCGACAAACAGCCCGACGATGCGCTTAATATGGCGTACGCATATTGGATAAGTGGTAACCCAACCGAAGCTAAGAATAGTTTCACAGAATGGTTAATCAATCACCCGGGTGCCAATTTGGAACACGAATTTGAAAAACGACAGCTACGTTTTCAAACCCAATGGCATTACAGAGGTAGACCGAGCACTTATGTTAAGCGCCATCAACAGATAGGTTTTTGCCAAACAAAAAGCATCAACTTCGTTTACCCTTTGCATATACATTACACCTTATTATATATAGGGGCGAAAAATGCACCCTACACAGTAGGGTTAAAGTTTAGACGTCTGAAACATTCGTCTTAGACGTCTGAAACGTTCGTCTTAGATATCTGAACGTTGTCTTAGATATCTGAAACGTTCGTTTCAGATATCTAATTTTTATTCTATTTTTTATCCCATTCAACCATTAGAGTTCTCAAGTAGGGTTGGTTTTTATAGCTGTATAAAAACCAACAGTCGCACTAACTTTGCCCTTTAAAATATGAATTTCTACAACATTTGCGTTCTAATTTACATAATAAAACGTAAAAATTTTTGTCATACGCTCTTTTATACTTATCTTTGTAGTCTATTTAATTGAGTACTCTCTAAATACTAAATAAATAGTAGCATATTCAATTGAATAAGCAGAGTGGCAAACGAGCACACTCTATGAAGAATTAGGAAATAACAATAAACTCGACGACGGATACATGTTGAAACAACTTATACAGCTACAAATAGTAAAGAAACGGCGCAACTTTAAATGGAAAAAAATCTTTTTTTCTTGGTGCCTATTTTTATGTGCTCATAGCTATACTCATAGTCTCTTCGTTTACAGAGATGGGCGGAGATATGATAAAAACGCTCTTACAATTTAAATGGGAACGCATTATCCCCACAGTAGCCACAATGATTATTTTGCCCGATGTTCTTTCCAAACTACTATTTAAAACAGACTCTGCCATTATGGACGCATACATAAAGTCGCGCCCTATTAGCAAACGAACATGGATATATTTTATAAGCATAACCAATCTGTTTAACTTCTGGACACTGGCATGGGCACTACCTTTAAGCATTGGTTGCTTTCTTTCTAATGCCTTTCGGAACAGCGTTTGTGTCAGCAGTGCTGTTGCTCTCCGTGTCTTACACCAACAGTTTAGCCGTCGTAGCCCTTCGCACCTCACAAGGCTGGGAATGGAAATGGGCAACCATAGTGGGTTGGCTTATGTGGTGGTCGCTAACATTTGTACATGGGCTAAACCTCTTTGGTATGTCGTGGGGCACACATATCGTTGCTTTTTCTGTCTTGTTATATTAGGTATAGCAACTGGAATTTACTATCTGCAATGCCTAAATAGCTACGATGAGCGCAGAAAGAAAACAGAAAACGTGAAAAAATCGCACAGTTCGGCTTTCTTCATAGAAATGCGCCCCTTTGTTAGAGGTAAACGTCTCCGACTGGTTTTCATATTTCCCATCATACTCATAGCGCAAGCCTTTTGGTATGCTTCAATGGGGAGCGATGCGCCTGATGCACAAAGCACCAACATAATGCTACCAATTGCAATAATGGCATTACCTATTATGGCTCTCCAACTTACGTTTGCACTGGAAGGAAACTATTTCGATGGACTTTGGACACGACCTATAAACATAGCTCAGCTGTTGTTCCGCAAATACTACACAGCTATACCGCTCTCGCTCGTAGGTTTTGTGTTGCTGCTGCCTACCTATTTTTCTACAACACCAGTATATTCTTACTGCTCGGTTGCTTGCTATTTTCGGTTGGTTTTGCCAATCTAATAATACTTACTTACTGCTTCCGAACCAAAGCAATAGATATTTTTGCATCGGGTTTTATGAATACACAAGGCACCGATTTCAGTCCTGCAAGCTTTGCAATAGCTTTCACTGTTATGCTGGGACCTATGATATTAACAATGTTTGTTCCACTAAACATTTTAGGCTTTGTGCTCGGTGGCATTGGCATTATAGGTTTGGTGGCACACAAGCACGCTATTAATTGGATAGCAAACCGATACCAAAGAAACCGATACCGACACTTTGAACGTTACAGAAACAAGTAGACGGTAAACAACATACTTAATTAAAAAGACAAAAATATACGATAACAATAGCCGAATATGGAAATAAAGATAGAAAAATTAAAGAAAATTTACGGACAGAACACCGTGATAGACATACCCGAACTAACACTACACAAAGGCGAACTTGTAGGACTGGTGGGCAACAATGGTGCAGGAAAAACCACGCTGATGCGTCTCATGCTCGACCTTATTCGTGCCAACGAGGGACAAGTGCTATCTAATGGTAGTGCGGTAAACGAGTGTTTTGAGTGGAAAAAATATACAGGGTCGTTCGTAGATAAAAGTTTTCTCATCGATTACTATACGCCAGAAGAGTTCTTCAATTTTGTTGCAAGTGCTTACAACATTGATAGCGCAACTCTCGCAGAACGTTTGCAGGGCTTCGAATCGCTAATGCGCGATGAAATTATGGGCACAGGAAAGCTTATTCGTAATTTCTCTGAAGGTAACAAACAAAAAATAGGAATTATCGGAGCGATGATAGTAAACCCCGAAATACTTATTCTCGACGAACCTTTCAACTATCTCGACCCATCGTCGCAAATAAACATAGCACGCATTATTCACGAGGTGAACCAACAACACGGTACTACCGTGCTGATTTCGAGCCACAATCTGAACTTCGTTTCAGAAATTTGCAGTCGCATAATACTTATGGAAAAGGGTATTATATTAAAAGATTTAATTAACACTAACGAAGCTGCTGCTAAAGAATTGCAAAACTATTTCGAGGAAATGTAGGCGCAATGGCAGGAACATAATACAATAAAAAGATGATACTAAGACTATTTTTTACTGCTTTCGCCTGTCTTTCTGCTACGCTTTTTGCCCGTGCAAAGCCAACGGATAAGGAGAAGATAGACAAGGTAAGGTACGAAATTACCTACCGTACGAAGAGTATCATCGACACCACAAAGGTCGATTCGCTCGGCAATTTCATCTACAACGAGGAGGATATGCGACTCGATGTGGGCGAACAAGTGAGCTTCTTTTATAGCTATTCCAATGCTCTCTACGAACAACAACGCATCGAAATGATGAACAAAGGCAACTTTTCAGTGCCTAATATGCGAGGTGGAAGCATCTCTTGGAAGCTATTCAAGAACTTTCCAACAGGCAAAAACAACTTACATAGACAATGTTTTTCCGTGATGGATTTCGTGTTGTAGAACCCATTGAGCAGCCCCAATGGGAGCTGATACCCGACAGTACAGCCCGCATTCTCGACTACAACTGCCAGATGGCACGCTGCAATTACAAAGGCAGACAATGGTTCGCGTGGTTCACAGCCGACATTCCCATCGACAACGGACCGTGGAAATTAGACGGATTACCGGGACTTGTGCTCCGTGCATACGACAATTCCCGCCACTATATTTTCGATTGCGTAGGCTTAAAGCAAACCGACGGCACACGCAACATAGTGTTCGATGACCGCTTTAACAGCTACGAGGAAACCTCTATGCGCAACTTGCAGCAGCTGAAAGCCAACACCACGCCTATGGATATTATGAATAGAAGTGGCAAAGGTGTAACGTTCAAGGTAGTAAGCGGCAGTGTTAATGGCAAGCTAACCGAAGCACAGCAAGAGGCAATGCGCAAGCAAATGCAGAAAAGACAACCACAAAACCCAATAGAAAGATTATGAAACGTATTATTTTAACAACGGCAGCACTCGCCCTTACAGTGCTCACCGTAAGTGCAAAGCCCAACAAAAAGAGCGAAAACAAAGTTATCGACAAGCTCCAGTACACCATTACCTATCAGACAAAGAGCGTACGCGACACCACAAAACTCGACTCTGCAGGTCGTTATAACTATGAAAACGACGACATGCAGCTGCTGATTGGCGATAAGGTAAGCTACTTTTACAGTGTTACCCACCATACTTATATGGAGAATTTGCGCAAGTCGATAGATGGAAACAATATGCTAATACCAACTTCAAACACAGCACGGGGCAACCTTACAATGGAGTTTTATCGTAATTATCCTGCAGGAAAATCTACCTATATTGATAATGTGCTAAGCGAAGAATTTCGCATTATGGAGCCTTTAGAGCAACCAAAGTGGGACATTATAGCCGATAGTACAAAGCAAATACTTGACTATCATTGTCAAATGGCGCGCTGTTCGTTCAAAGGACGTACGTGGACAGCTTGGTTCACAACCGATATTCCATTGGACAACGGACCTTGGAAGCTGTGCGGATTGCCCGGATTGATACTCCGCGCCTACGATGCTAAGCAACAATACATTTTCAATTGTGTGGGTATGAAGCAAGCAAAAGAAGGCGAAAAACATTACTTACAGTTCCGATTTTTGATAAGTATGCTGCCTCAACAATGAAGGAATTTGTAGACGATCAGCGCAAAGCAATTCCCGAAGATATACTGGCAACGCAGGGAATAAAGATAGAAGTGCCCGAAGAAATGAAGGCTCAGATGATGAAGGCATTGGCAAAACCACAGCCCAGCAATCCACTTGAGCTATAACAAATAATGCGTACAAGCATAACGCCTTCATTTAATAAACCACCTAAAATACTATTGCTATGCAAATTGCATTAACCATAAATGCTAAAAATGCTTTTCCTCACTCGCTAAATAAGTATTGGAAAAAAGCATTCGCACTCTCATTGTGTATTCTTTTTCACACTCGTTGCATCAGCGCAAAACCATATTTCAGGCATCGTAATAGACTCCTTTATCGCAGAAGCCCATAGCAAAAAGCCAACATTATGTTGCTGAAAGACGGTAAGGTGGTTACATTCTGCCGTTCCAACGATAAAGGTGAGTTCAGCCTATCGCACAGCATATCCAATTTGAAAGACCTACAACTGCAAGCCACAGCATTAGAATATAAAAAGAAACGCATAGCCATTTCTACCCCAACAAACAATCGGATAGAAATGGTACAGCAGATTTTTGAAATGCAAGAGGTTACAGTGAAAGCAGGACCAATTACAGGTGTCAAAGACACTATTACGTTCGATCTTACGCGCTTCACTTCCGAAAGAGACAATTCGCTGAAAGATGTGTTAGCAAAACTTCCGGGCGTAAACGTAGACAACAGTGGTAAGATAAGCGTAAACGGCAAAGATATCAGCCGTTTTACAGTGGAAGGACTCGACCTTAGCGATGGAAAGTATAACAAGCTAACCGAAAATATAAAAGCAAAGGACGTGAAGAAAGCAGAAGTTATAGAACACGACCAACCCATTAAGGCTTTTTGCGTAACAAGGTGTTCAGCGACAATATAGCAATGAATGTAACACTAAAAGACGAAGCTCGCGATCGGCTTTCAGTAACATTGCGACCTTATATATCAGTGGGTAAGCCCACACATATTGCAGGTTCGGCTAACATATTGCAAGTTGGTAAGCGTAAGCAGATTATGTACGATGCGATATACGACCGTCGGGGCAGAGATGTGGCTCAGTCGGGCATTACATTCGTCTACGATTTTATGGCTCCACAACCAGTTTCGCTCTCATCGTGGTACAGTGTTCCTACACTCAGAGCACCAATAGAAGCCGAACGCTTACGTTTCAATACATCGCAGAGTTATAGCATAAACCGCCTAACAAAAACTAAAAAAACGACAAAGAACTACGCATAACAGCCGACTATTATCGTAACGTTCTTCGCCAAAGCACAAGCAATAGCTCAACCTATTACTTTGCCAAAATACCTACAACTACTACCGAAAAGCAGCAAATGATGCTGAAAGAAGACATTTTTAATTTCAGTATAGACAAAAAGATAAACACCGAAAAGCGTTATGGGTCGATACGCTTTGAGTGTGAATGCAGAACAAGACGATGCCTTATCGAAACTCGAAAGCACAGGGCACAACAATATTTCGCAACGAGTACGCACACCAGAAGTAAAACGTGAAAGGTTACATTACCTCTTCGCAGAACAACGAGCATGGCACACTTTCGCTACAATCTATTGTAGATTATCACTACTCGCGTAACGATTTATATATCAATGCAGACCAAGAGAAAATTAATTCAAACCTTTGGCATAACAACAACGAGGTGAGTTGGCGCACTTCGAAAAATGGTTTTACACAAAACTATAACTTTTCTATAGACTTACAACACCTGAATGTACACAACGGACACACACAGATAGCATTTCACTCGACGCCTTCGCTTAACTACGAAAAGGGAAAATGGCGTGCAACAGTGCTACAAGAGTTAGACTTAAAGTATCTTACACAACAACGCAAATGGTACTTTCAGATGTCTCCCTCAATATATGCAAACTATAATAAGAGTAGCCGTACAGAAACAAACGCATTGTTTTTATTACGCACAATCTATTCGCGGACTGTCTGATTTTGCACTTGATAGCTACCGAATTAACTATCGCACATGGCAGACATCGCCCACGTTTATGCCTCGTACCCAATCGCTAAACTTCAATCTGAATCACAGTTATAAACGTGTCGTAAAAGAATTCTTCTCTAATTTCTCGCTAAATGCTAACCGCACGTGGAGCAATTCTGTAGTAGATATGCAAATTCAGAACGGTAACTACCTTATGACATATATACAACACAACACGAAAAGCACTAACTTAACAGGACGTTGCTGGTTATCAAAAGGATTTTATAAACAGCATTTCAAAACATCGTGCAGCATATCGGCAACTTATAGCAATGGCGAACAGTACACAGCAGGCAACATCTTGCGCTATCAATATCGTTCCTTAACATTTTCGCCAACGCTCACTTATTCGCCTTCATGGGCATTTGTAACCTATAATGGCGACTTCGCTCTCAGCAAATCAACATTCAACAATGCATCTATCTCATCACGTTTCAATTGGAAACAGAGCCTGACGCTTACCTCCACTATTCAAAAGGTAGACCTTTCGCTGTCTGGCATCTACTATCATAACCAGTTGGAGGGCGCAACACTCAACACATTTATTGCCGATGCAAAAGTAACTTGGCGACAGAAGAAGTTTCTTGTGCTTGCTACACTTGCCAACTTGTTTAACAAACGCAACTACATAGAAACATCATACAGCGGTGTGGGCATTTTTACAAACAGCTACGAACTGCGTCCGCGCGAACTGATTCTTACGTTCGAGTTTAGACTATAGCTACTTAGACACATATACCACTTCGGCTCTGTACATAAGAAAGAACAAATAAATTGCTGAGTATATTTGGCAAAATTCATAAAAACTCTGTATCTTTGTGGCAAAACATAAAGAGAAAAGTTATGGAATATACTAAATTAACAAACGGTGTAGATATGCCATTATTAGGATATGGCGTGTTTAGAGTACCGGCAGACGAGTGCGAACGGTGTGTAAGCGATGCGCTTTCTGTGGGCTACAGACTGATAGATACTGCACAAGTATATGGCAACGAAGAGGGTGTGGGTAGCGCATGGCGCAAGAGTGGCATTGCACGCAACGAACTGTTTATTGTTACTAAGATATGGATTACCAATTCGGGGGAGGAACGAGCAGCAGAAAGCATAAACGAAAGTTTGCGCAAACTACAAACCGACTATGTAGATTTGTTGCTTATTCACCAACCTTACGGTGATGTGTTTGGAACGTGGCGTGCGATGGAAAAAGCATATAAAGATGGTAAAACACGTGCCATTGGCGTATCTAACTTTCAGGCTGGACGTTTCTTCGACTTCTCTCACTTTGCCGACACAAAACCAATGGTAAACCAATTGCAATGCAACACGTTGGCACAACAAAAGGACATTCAGCCTTTTTTAGCAGAAACAGGAACAAAAACAATGGCATGGGGTCCACTGGGCGGACAAGGTGCCGATGGTATTGTGAAGAGCGAACTGCTTACAAACATTGGACAGAAATATGGCAAATCGGCAGCACAAGTGGCTCTCCGTTGGCTAATTCAGCGTGGCATTGTTGCCATACCAAAGAGTAGCCATATAGAACGTATGAAACAAAACTTCGATGTTTTCGACTTTTCGCTAACCAATGACGATATGGCGCAGATAGAAACAATGAATCAATCGGACACTGGTTTCAGAAATTATACCGACCCAACATACATTAAGCATCTTATAGAGTTTTAAACAACAGTAATAGTCATCAATACAAACAAAAGGTTGATGGCTGTTGCATTGCTATAAAAGAAAATAGAACCGAAAGAAATAAGAATGAAGACATTAGTTTCAGTATGTGTTGCCATAGCCTTTGTTTTATTGGCTTACAATTGCAGTTGCAACCTAAACAGCAACAACAGCGAAGATATATCGTTAACAGGAAAGAAAGCTACCCTAACCTATCCGGGCATGGTAGCCAATGTGAAGTATATAAACGATAGCACTATTTATTGGAAATCTATTGACGAAAACGACAGCATTGACGAACAAACTAAAGCAATGAAGATGAGAAAGATAGGCAATGGGAAATTCTTTATTAGCTGGATAGGAGACTATGGTGTTACATCTAGTCAGGTGGTAGACTTGAATAAGAAAACTTTTATTGAGTTCTATACTTCGGCAGACATTTTAGGCAACCGAGTTGGTCAGATGATTGAAGGGAAATACGAATTAGACAAATAAGCCATAGCTTTTAGAACAAGCCCCCATACACAACATAGCCTCCTACCCCACACAATAGTGGCAGGAGGCTATTTGGGTTTAAAACTTGTTGCAGATGCTGGCTAATAGCTGACCAACAAGCACGGCAACGATGCCTAAAACAATGGTCGCAGAAAAATATAAGAGCGTTGTAGTAGACAGTCCACTTTTCAACAACGTAGAGTTTCCACGTGTAAAAGCAGAACAAACTACGAAACCGCCACACAACCCCAACACAAGCATTAAACGCGTATTGAAATGGAGCGACTGACTATAATGAAAGATTGATGCAAAACCTATAGTAAAACAACTTACTACATTTACAAGAAGCACTGTGCGCGGACTTGGCTGAGCTACTATGTTATAAAACCATTTGCATTACAAAGGTATTCATAAATGCTCCAAAAGCACCACCAAAGATTAGTAGAATTATATTTACCATTTTTACTATTTTTGTGCACAAAAGATACAAAAAAATAACAAAAGAACCAACAAGCATATAGTATTCTACTTCTGTATTCACTCACTATATGTGGCTGTTATACCTCGCAAAAATGGCAACTATGGGTGTATTTTTCTCCCATTTTCATCAACACTTTTTAGCATACTGCAACTATGCAAAACCGTATATCAATAAACAATATAAAGCATTAAAAACACTTCTTCCTACTTTATTTTGCTAAACAGTGTGGGCTATACCACTAAAAAATGCGTGCCACTTGTTGTCCAAGTAGCAAGGCAAGGAAACCAAAAACAAGGCTGCAAAGTGTGTAAATAACGGCAGTGCCAGACATTCCTGTTTCTACAAAGTTAGCATTCTCGTTCATAAAAGTAGAGAATGTGGTAAATCCGCCACAAAAACCAGTTGTAAGCAGTAGACGTGTTCCAGGCGTAAGCCAACTGTTAGAGGGCAATGCCGAAACAAGTCCTATTAGAAAGCACCCTAAAACATTAACAGTAAAGGTGCTAAATGGATAGGCAGAAACCATTGAAGATGCCCACAAACGAGATACAAGATAGCGAACAATGCCACCCATAGCACTCCCTAAACCCACTAAAACAATATGTTTAAACATTTGCTTTTTGACCGCAAAGATACAAAAACTACAATAAATAAAGAAACGTAGCTATGTTTTTAAAAAGAAATATAGTAACTTTGCTTCTCAAAATACACCAACAAAAAGGTGCACTTTAACGACTATTTTACAAGCAAAGATGATATATCCCAACAATTTTGAACAGAAAATAGGTTTCAACGATATTCGTTCGCTATTACACGAGCGTTGTCTTTCCACGCTTGGACGCGAACAGGTGGACAGTATGGAATTTTCTATAGACACACTACAAATTAACCGCTGGCTGACCGAAGTGAGAGAATTTCGCAACATACAAGAAGGTTTAGAGCCATTTCCACTAGACAATGTGTTTGACGTTCGGGCAAGTGTAGCGCGCATTCGTCTCGAAGGCACATATATGGAAGAGGACGAACTATTTGATTTAAAGCGGTCTTTGGAAACTATTATTGCTGTGGTGAAATTTTTAAGTGTGGGAGAAGAGTTGCCCAATGGCGAAATACAGCACACTTATCCTGCTCTCTATGCGCTTTCTGATGGGGTCGCAACATTTCCTATTTTGGTGCAACGCATTAGTCAAATTATCGATAAATTCGGCAAAATGCGCGATTCGGCATCGTCAGACTTACTTCAAATCCGTAGAGAACTGGTGCGTGTAGAAAGTAGCATATCGCGCACGCTTAACAGTATATTGCATTCGGCACAAAACGAAGGTGTGGTAGAACGAGATGTAACGCCAACCATGCGCGATGGACGTTTGGTTATTCCCGTTGCACCAGGTATGAAACGCAAAATATCTGGCATTGTTCACGATGAGAGTGCAACGGGAAAAACTGTTTTTATAGAACCCACCGAAGTGGTGGAAGCCAACAACAAGGTGCGCGAACTGGAAAACGAAGAACGTAAGGAGATTATACGCATTCTTAGAGAGTTTGCTAAACAAGTGCGTCCGTATGTGCACGAAATACTCGACTCGTATCATTTTCTTGCTCTTATAGACTTTATTAGAGCAAAAGCCGAACTGGCGCGTATGCTGAAGGCTATTGAACCTGAAGTGAAATCTGAACCTCATATCGACTTTATTCGTGCCATTCACCCACTGTTGCAGCTTGCTCTGGCAAAGAAACAACATTCAACAATCAATAACGATAAACCTGATGTAGTTATTCCACTCGACATTCAGCTCACCATCGATAAGCATCTGCTTATTATTTCAGGACCTAACGCTGGAGGTAAGTCGGTATGTCTGAAAACCGTTGGACTACTTCAATATATGCTTCAGTGTGGTATTTCTATCCCTGTAAGTGAGCGTTCTACTGCAGGAACATTTCAAAACTTAATGATAGACATTGGAGATGAACAGAGCATAGAAAACGATTTGAGTACATATTCATCGCACTTAATGAATATGAAGACGATGATGAAACAAGCAGATAGCCACACGCTTATTCTGATAGACGAGTTTGGAACAGGAACAGAACCACAAAATTGGAGGGGCTATTGCTGAATCGGTGCTGAAACAATTTTGGAAAAAACAAGCATGGGCTGTAATAACTACGCACTATCAGAACCTTAAACACTTTGCAGAAGACCACAAAGGTGTTGTAAATGGTGCGATGCTATACGACAGACACGAAATGCGACCGCTCTTCCAGTTGGCTATTGGCAGACCCGGTAGCTCGTTTGCCATAGAGATTGCTCGCAAAACGGGTATTCCTGAAGAGGTTATTAACGACGCTTCTGCCATTGTTGGTTCCGACTACATACAGAGCGACAAGTATTTACAGGATATTGTTAGAGACAAACGTTACTGGGAAACAAAGCGACAAACTGTGCATAGCCACGAAAAAGAGTTGGAACGCACCATAGCCAAATACGAAAAAGAAATAGAGGAATTGCGACAAAGCCGGAAGGAAATTATTAAAAAAGCGAAGGCGGAAGCTGAAGAAATTATTAAGGAAGGCAATAAACGAATAGAAAACACTATTAGAGAAATTAGACAACAGCAAGCCGAAAAGGAAGCTACAAAACGCATTAGGCAAGAACTTGCTATGTATAAGCAAGCTATGCTTGATGACGCTACAACATATTTAAACACAAAAAAAGCAAAGCGAAAAACACAAAAATTAAAACAACAAACAAACTATGCGCGAGGGGGATTAATGACCGACGAGGAATTGCAAGCACGCATAGAAAAGATAAAAATAGAAAAGAACGACACGAACGACACTTGCAAAAAGAAAGAAGAACGCAAGCAAAATGCGGCAGAAAGTTTGAAGGCTGCCACAGAGAAAAGAAATATAAACCGACCAATAGGTGTAAACGACACTGTACGCATAAAAGGATTAACGTCTATTGGCAAGGTTGAACTGATTGATAATAAGCAGGCTGTAGTGATATTTGGTGATATGCGCACCAAGATGGCTATTGCACGACTGGAACTTGTAGACGACGACACGCTGAAAGAAAACCAAAAACAGTTTGCAGCATACAACTATAGCCGACAAACCCGTGAAACCATAGACGAGCATCGCAACCAATTTAAACAAGAAATAGATGTGCGAGGTATGCGTGCCGACGAAGCTCTGAATCAGGTTCAGCACTTTATAGACGACGCCATACTTGTTGGCGTAAGCTAAGTCGCGCATACTTCATGGTAAGGGTAATGGCATTCTGCGCACTATGATAAGACAGTTTTTAAACACCATTCCAAATGTAAAGGGTGTTCGCGACGAGCATGTACAATTTGGCGGAGCTGGTATAACTGTGGTAGATTTATAGGCTTTCGTGGCATTCGAAAGGATACAAAACATACAGAAAAATGCCCATTTCATCGGGCATTTATTGTTTTACACAGCTTTGCCATTAAACTCAAATCGGGCTATTATACTGCAATATATATAGGTATTATCTATATGGTATTGTTTCCTACATTTTTTATATTCTTATCGGCATCTCGTCTGTTGTTGCAACTTTACGTAGCCCGCTACACCTGCATTGCAAAGTTTATATATCAGCACTATACAATAACAGAATTTGGCAATACGCTAATAAACTATTTTGGTTTCAGTGCATAGAAAAATAGTGCTACTTAGATAGTAATTTCTTGCCTTTGTGTGAGATAAAAAACCAATTGTTAGATGCCCAATACCAATGACTTTCGCTTATAGTGTCGGCTGTAATTTTCTGTCCGGTATTGGTTACTTTTGCCTTTCCATCTTTAAAGGGGTTTGCAAACTTATATTGAGGCTTTATAACTACGTTGCCTCGCGTGTTAGCAAAACCAAAAAGCTCGTTACTGTCCATAATTCTAAAATAGCCTTCGCTGGGGTAATCAGGTCCGTTATCGAAATTGAACACATAGAAAAGCATATTGCCTTTATTATCAATACACCTTATTTTTCCACTATTATCGCCCACAAAACCTATCCTAACTATTGTATCTGTATAGCTACACAAATATTTGCAGGCAACAACGGTATCGCCTTTCGCATTTACGTAACCATACAAATTGTTCTTCTCTGCCACGAAAAGTCTGCTATCTGTGTGGGCACAATTTGTGAAAAACAGTGCGATAGATATTAGGCTAAGAGCGAAATATTTGCTCAGAATATTAGTTTTGATATGCTTTTGTTCCATATTTGTAGTTTAATTCACTGAAATATCTTTCGTTGTCGATTCGATAAATGGGTATATAGACTCGCTTTGTGCAAATTGTTTTCACATACATGGTGCCATAAGAGAAAAGCACAAGTATTCTATTGCCACACAAAGATAGCTATTAAAGTTTATTCGCCCAAAATATACGAATAAATTTTATAAAGCCAATTGTAAAGCGTTGAACAACTACAAAGTTGCAACATTGAGAATGCAAATATTTATAAGGATATATAACTGGCAACTTACAGATATCTAAAATAATACGACAGATATCTGAAACAAACACGACAGATATCTAAAACGAACACGACAGATATCTAAAACAAACACGACAGATATCTGAAACGATGGTAGCTAGTATACAACTGACTGTTAAATACTTAGAAGTGATGAAAATTAAAACCATTGTATAAGTTTTTTTAGGGCTATAAGATTGGAAAAACAGTAATCTAAAAATAGACTATTAGGGTGTAATATCTCTTCCCATATAATAGTGCTACATTCTGCTTTCGTTTGCTTTTATTGTTTGCTGTCGTGCCTGCTTTCTCAAACGTGCCACTGCTCGCTATATTTTCGTTATAAAATAAATTAGTCTGCTCAACAATAAAACGGAAATCTGGCAAAGTGCTAATTGTTGGTTTAGCGTATAAAAAGACGAATTAGTGGGATTCGTTAAACTCAAATAAGTCGTTAGAGCTAAACATATTTTGTTCTATAAAATAGCTACTTGTTATATTTGACATAAAACGAGATAGCACCAATGTAATAGTACCAAATTAGACTTAACGCAGATAAGAGAGAAAATTGAAAACCGTTATTGCAAGGGTTGCAAGCGTAAGGAATTTGAAAGTAAAATTGGTGAATTTGGTATTAGTTAATGCAAAGAAATGAGCAATAAGTGGTGAGGTTGATGCGATAATGATACCAAGAATAGCATCGAAATGTTGCGGTTGCAGGCATAAAAACAATATGGAAAGTATGTTTATTTGAACAAAAAAGCTGTAAAGCATACGCGTACGTATACTATCGGAACGCCTTTTACGCAAATAGTGAACGGTTCCAATAATAGCACAAAGCATTATCCACACACCTGTAAGAATCTGATTTATAGAAAGCAACCAATAGTTTGCAAAACTACCAAAGGTTAGAAGCTCACCAAAATGGCGCACCACCACTTGCCATTCGCTTTGATAAAGCACAACACTAAGTGCAACAATATTTGGTAAAAGAAGACCAAATATAGACGAAATATAGTTGCGAACACTTGTTGCCTGAAGACGTGTACGCATTAGTATCCATATAATTGGGACATAATAGAGTGTCTGCACCCACACTATACTGCTAAGACCAAGACAAAGAAAACCGTAGAATACCCAGCCTTGCGAATACTTGTCTTGATAGCAACGAAACAAACAAATGTAAGAACCTACTATACAAAGTGCTACACTGGCAGCTCTGATGGATACAAACTGGAAAGTTGCCATAGTAGTGAGCGCCATATAACAACACGACACCATACGACTGAAAAATACGTATGAGCGCATTTGTGTTGTTGAGCTCCATCATTAGAAAGGTTGAAAAAGACATACAAAGCAATGGAACAATGGCAAATGTATCGTTGATACAAAACCATTGTCCATACAGAAATAGAGAAGAAGGACATTACTGCTGGTGCCCATCTGCTCTCTGAAATTCTGTTTTGCAGTAGTTTGCGCCTTATATTCATTCCTTACTAAATAGTGTACTTATAAGTCGCTACCAATATCTTTACGGAAGTATTTGCCTGTAAATTCTATCTTTTCAGCTTCAGTGAAACTCTTAAACAAAGCTTCGTCTTTAGTGGGACCATACGACGAAACTGCCAAAACACGCCCACCATTGGTTACAAGTTGCCCATCTTTGATAGTTGTTCCACTATGGAAGAGCACCGTATTCTCTGAACAATCGTAGTTGCTAATGGGGTATCCCTTTGTATAAGCTCCTGGATATCCACCACTTACCAACATAATACAAACCACAGAACGGGTGTCGGTTTCTATCTTACAACGGTCTAATGTTCCATTTGCCACCCCTTCGAACAGGTCTACAATATCTGTTTTTAAACGCAACATAACACTTTCTGTTTCAGGATCGCCCATTCTACAGTTATATTCAATCACCATTGGGTCGCCATCTACATTAATAAGACCAAAGAAAATAAAACCTTTATAGTTTATACCTTCTTGTTTCAACCCATTTACTGTTGGTTTTATAATGCGATGTTCCACTTTTTGCATCCATTCGTGGGTAGCAAAAGGCACAGGCGAAACGCTTCCCATACCACCAGTATTAAGTCCGGTGTCGCCCTCGCCAATTCGTTTATAGTCTTTTGCCTCTGGAAGTATCTGATAGTTAGTGCCATCGGTGAGTATAAAAACAGAACACTCTATACCCGACAAATATTCTTCGATGACAACTTTTCCTGACGCATTGCCAAACATTCCACCAAGCATCTGCTTTAACTCGTGCTTTGCCTCGTTTAAATCAGACACAATCAACACTCCTTTTCCTGCTGCTAAGCCATCAGCCTTTAGCACATAAGGTGGTTTTAATGTCTCAAGAAACTTTAATCCCTCTTCTAACGTGGTGCTATCGAAGGTGGCATAGGCTGCTGTTGGTATTGAATGGCGTTGCATAAAGCCTTTGGCAAAGTCTTTACTACCTTCGAGTACCGCACCAGACTTAGATGGACCGATAACTGGTATATGCTTTGTGCGTTCGTCTTGTTTTAAAAATCGTCGTATATTCCACCAACCAATGGGTCTTCAGGACCTACAACAACTATATCTATAGCATTATCTGCTGCAAATGCTTTTAAGTTTCTCAAACTCGTTTACACCTATTGCAACATTTTTCGCCACAAGCTTTTGTACCTGCATTTCCTGGCGCAATGAATAGCTTTTCACACTTCTTGCTCTGTGCTATCTTCCATGCCAAGGCATGCTCACGGCCGCCACTACCTAACAATAATATCTTCATAAGCGCCTTTTACTCCTTTACGTTAGAGTTCTATTTTTATGTTTAGTGTTTGTTTGTCTAATGTTTTTACTTCAGATAGTCTTCGAAATATTGTGTAATTCTCTCGTGTAAATGCACACTTTGGTGTCCTCTCATATTGTGAGGTTCACCAGGATACACAAAGAAATCAGGCTGTGTTCCTGCAGCTATGCATGCCTTAATGAAAGTAAGGCAGTGTTGTGGCAACACTACAGGGTCGTTTAAGCCTGTTATTATCTGTAGTTTTCCCTTCAAATCCTTAGCTTTCGTCAAAAGTGAAGTCTTTGCATAGCCTTCTGGATTTGTTTGCGGTGTGTCCATATAGCGTTCTCCGTACATGGCTTCGTACCACTTCCAATCGATAACAGGACCACCGGCAACACCCACTTTGAAGGTTTCAGGATAGTTTGTGATAAGCGAAATTGTCATGAAACCACCAAACGACCAGCCATGCACACCTATTCGGTCGGCATCAACAAATGGTAATGTCTTCAGATACTTCACTCCCTGCATCTGGTCGCGCATCTCAACCTGTCCGAGCTGACGGAAAGTGGCTTGTTCGAATGCTTTTCCACGATTTTCGCTACCACGATTGTCTATAATGAATAGCAAATATCCTTTCTGTGCCATATAGGTTTCCCACGAGCGAGAGCCGTAATGCCAGCTTGCATCAACGTTGTGGGCGTGTGGTCCACCATATACATATATCACGGTTGGGTATTTTTTTGATGGGTCGAATCCAATGGGTTTAACCATTCGCCAATACAAATCGGTAGTGCCATCGTCGGCTTTCAACGAACCAGAACTATACTCTGGCAAGTTAAAGCCACTCCATGGGTCTTTCGCAGTAAGCCAATTCTTAATTGTGGGGTGTGTTCCTATGGTAGTAATATCAATCTTTCGTGGTACAGTAGGTTCAGTGTAGTTGTCTACAAGGTATTTTCCACCATCGCTAAGTGTTGCATTGTGGTAGCCACGACCATTATCTAACAAGGTACGGATGCCATTTTCAACATTCACAGACCATGTATTGCGTTGTATTGGACTACATTCGTTAGACACATAGACAATAGATTTTGCCTTGCTATTAAAGCCTAACACATCCATAACTACCCAGTTACCTTTTGTGATCTGCTTTATCTGCTTACCATCTTTATTGAATAAGTAGATATGATTGTAACCATCTTTTTGCGAAAGCATAATAAACTGATTGGCATTCCATGGCAAAAAGAGGATAGGATGAGTTGGTTCAACGTATTTAGCATCGGTCTCACGATACAATTCGGCAATTCTCTTGCCAGTCTCTGCATTGTATGACACCAAACGACAATCGTTCTGATCGCGATTTAGTTCGAACATATAAATGATTTTGCTGTCTGGACTCCACTGAATGTTAGTGAAATAACGGTCGGTCGGGTCGCCAGCATCAAGGTAAATTGTTTTCTTGGTATTTATATCGTACACGCCTACGGTTACATTGTGAATCTTTTCTCCCGCCATAGGATATTTTGTGGGTTCTGGTGTTGCTATACGTGATTCGCCTTTTGCTGGCTTCCAATCTACCTCTGGTATATGAACAAGTGGATAATCGGTTACCATACTTTGGTCCATACGGTAGAATGCAAGACGATTACCTGCTGGGCTCCAGAACAAACCGCCTTTAATGCCAAATTCGTTGCGGTGTACAGCTTCGCCATACACTATATTGCGTGAACCATCGTTAGTGAGTTGTGTTGTTTTTCCAGTATTATCTGTAACAAATAGTTGGTTGTTCTGCACGTAAGCTATTGCTCTCGACTCTTTATTATAAGCTTGTGCTTGAGCATCAGCAACAGTTTCGGTTGAGCTTTCTATCTTTTTAGTTTTAAAATTTATTGTTAGAAGTTCTTTTCTGGTGGGTATCTGCACCAATGGTTGATTGGCAGATGGAAAAGAAAACATGGAACAACGAACGCACAGTTCTGTCGCTATTGTCTTTTGAAAGTATAGCATTAATGTCATCAAGCGTGAATAATGTTGTTTCTTTCAGTGTGTTTGGGTTTACGATGGAGCATTTATTGTTCTCTAAATGCACTATCTGGTCGCCCCACCACGTGGTATAACGGTTTTCTGCCCGTAGGTTCTGAAAGTTCTTGCCACCGAAATTAAGGTCTTCGAGTGTAAATGTTTTCTGTGCCATAGCGTTGTTAGGCAATGCTAAAACATAGGGTTGCTATTGCTAATCCCAGTAGTTACTATTAGGTTCTTAGTCTTCATTTGTATTATATTTATCTTTTTACGAAACTTATTTCTTTGTTTCTTTATCGAATCGCTTACCATCGAACTTCTTTTTCCTTGAAAAGCTCCTCTTCATCGTCGAAGTGGTCATCTTTTTCGGAAGTTCTTACGTCCGCCCTCTGTCTACCGTTTTTCGCTTTTCTTTCCACCTATAGATATGTTGTGTTCAAAGCTATGGAACGTGAAAAGAGCGTATATCTCCTTCTTCGTTCTCTTCGGTTTCATCGAGTCTTTTCTTAAATTCACGGTTCTTTTTAAAGCGATGCTTTTTGTGCCATTTCGCGCTTTTCGTCCTCTGTTTTCACAATGCCACCTTCTGCACGGAAGTTGTCTAATTTACCATCGAACATTTGATAGCGTCGAAATTCGCATTCTAACGAGCCGTTGTACACTGGTATTTTAATACTTGGCTTCAGTCCTATTTCACGAAAGCATTCTTCCCGATACGATAGAATCCAAGCCTCGTTACCTATGAATTGGTGCTTTAAGCGTTCACCTATCATTTTGTATGTACCCCACAGATTAGGTGTAGAGATGCGTTCTCCGTATGGAGGATTCATCACAATAATACTCTTCTGAGCTGGCTGAGTAAAGTTTTTAAAGTCTTTGTTCTCTATTGTTATATCCTTAGAGAAGCCTGCTGCAGCTACGTTTATCTTTGCAGTGTTCACTGCTTTCATGTCTACATCGTAGCCATAAATATGATGCTCGAACTCGCGTTCTTGCGAATCGTCATTGTATATCATATCGAAAAGTTCCTGATCGAAGTCTGCCCACTTTTTCAAAAGCGAACTCTTTGCGGAATACGCCCCGGCGAGATATTACGTGCAATGAGAGCTGCTTCGATAGGCAGAGTACCCGAACCGCACATAGGGTCAATGAAGTCTGTTTCTCCTTTCCAGCCTGTCATCAATATCATACCAGCTGCAAGCACTTCGTTTAATGGAGCTTCTACGCTTTCTTGACGATACCCTCGACGATGCAAAGACTCTCCACTAGAATCTAACGACAGTGTTGCTTTGTCTTCAGCAATATGGATATTCAGTCGAATATCTGGATTGCTCACCGATATATTTGGTCTGATGCCTCGTATTTTCACGGAACTGATCGACAATGGCGTCTTTCACTTTATAGGTTACAAACCTTGAGTTTTTGAACTCTTCAGAGTAGACTACTGAGTCTACTGAGAATGTTTTGCCTTTTAAAATGTACTTACTCCAGTCTATTTTCTTTACTTCATCGTACATATCATCGGCACTCTTAGCCTTAAAATGTGCTATAGGTTTTTAGCACTCTTATGGCTGTATGCAGCTGGAAGTTGGCGCGATACATTGTTTCTTTGTTTCCGGTGAACGATACCATACGCCGTCCTATCTGTACGTTGTTAGCTCCCAGCTGGGTGAGCTCCTGCGCCAAAACCTCTTCTAACCCCATAAAGGTCTTGGCAATGAGTTCAAATTCTTCCATTAATTTGTTTTGTTAAAACTTATATTTGCCTGCTTTTACCTACTGATTGTGGATTGGCAGACAAGATGTTATTTCTTGTTTATGATATTATTATTTTTGCTTTTTCAAAATATTCTTACTGTCATTACATTGCTATTCCTGCTGTTTTATAGTGGCAGAAAGGTTGTAACGACTTTGCAAAGATAATGATTTTCAACGAAAAAACAAGCGAGTAGAGAAAAATATAGTGGTAATAACAGACTTTTTCTAAACAAATATCCCCATTATCTTATTGACAATGGGGTGATATGTGCTATTATCTAAATATATTGGTCCTCATTTTACGTTGCGAGCATCTTTCTTTTACTCGCAATGTATACAATTCTTACACCTTATTATATATGTAACAACATTTGCAGAGAAACGTTGTTGTGCGCCTGCATACCTGCTTTACACTTTTATTACATTAGCCAAGATACTTCATTAACACACGTGCGTTACCACTTAAGCGTATTTTTTCTATCGCCTTTTCGCGTATTTGGCGTACACGCTCGCGTGTAAGTTGCATTTCGGTGCCTATTTCTTCTAAGCCCTTTTCCTGACAGCCTATACCAAAACATTCTATCACTATTTTGCGTTCGCGCTCTTTCAGTGTGTTCTGTAACACCGATTTAAGATCGTCCGACATTGATTCGAAGTCTACACCGCGGTCTGTTCGAGAGTCTTCTCCCGATGCCAACATATCGCTCATAGAGTTATCGTCGTCGTCGCTAAATGGCGCATCTATACTCATGTGGTGGTTGTCGGCATTCTGACTTTGGTGAATACGTGCCTCATCAATGCCTCTTAGTTCGGCTAACTCGTGGATAGAAGGACGACGATTGTGCTTTGAATGAACTCGTTAGTTACTTGGTTTATCTTTGAAATTGCTCCCACCTGATTTAAAGGCAGACGCACTATGCGACTTTGCTCTGCAATGGCTTGCAGTATGCTTTGTCTAATCCACCAAACTGCATACGAGATAAACTTAAATCCACGTGTTTCGTCAAACTTTTCAGCTGCCTTCACAAGTCCAATGTTACCTTCGTCTATTAGGTCGGTAAGCGAAAGTCCTTGGTGTTGGTATTGTTTGGCAACAGAAACCACAAAGCGTAGATTCGCTTTTATAAGTTTCTCTTTTGCGCGTTCGCCTTTTCTGCCGCCTTTATGAATTTCCTGAGCAAGCTCAATTTCTTCATCAACGGTAATCATTGGTTCACGTCCAATCTCCACTAAGTACTTGTCTAGTGCCTCACTGGAACGATTGGTAATACTTTTTGATATCTTAAGTTGTCGCATTAGATAAAATATACCTAAATATTAAATATGGTGTTATGCTCCGTCTGGATAGACGTAATATTGTGCAAAGTTACTAAACATTTATTGAATAACAAAATATTAACTCATAAAATATACTTTATTAACATCTCATATCCTCCTTTTTGTTCGTTACACGGTATTCGTTGCAAACTGTATGCCAAAAGTCATACTGTGTCAGTGGTATTTTGGTTAGTTGTTTTGTTATGTTTCAACGCTTCAAAGCAAATGCCCCAAAATATGGCTATATATAGCTTTCTTTCTGGGGCAATACTTTCTTATGCGACGAAAGTCGATACGCACACTCTTTATATTCTATAGAAACCTTGTCTGCTTTCTATGCGGTTTGCATTGCAACTTAGTTTCTTAGTTCTTTCTATTCTGCCTTCTTGACAGCTTATTTTATTTTGTGTGCCAACTCGGCTTTGTAAATATCGCTGTTAATGTTTATTTCTGCTTCTTTAAAGCGTTCTTTGCTTTAGTATAGGTCTTTTTTACTGCCTTTCCTACTTTCACTTCGTCGCGTTTAACAGCAGCTCCAACTTTCTTTGCATCGCGTTTGAATGCACAACCTGCCTTGTGAGCAGCTGTTTTTTTACTTTTTGCTTCGTCGCGTTTAACAGCAGCTCCAACCTTTTTAGCATCGCGTTTAAATGCACAACCTGCTTTGTGAGCAACTGTTTTTACTTTTTGCTTCGTCGCGTTTTTACAGCAGCTCCAACTTTTTTAGCATCGCGTTTGAATGCACAACCTGCCTTGTGAGCAACTGTTTTTACTTTTGCTTCGTCGCGTTTTAAGTCTTTCTCAAAATGATTTACTGCAGTGTCAATTTTAGCTTTTGTGGTTGTTTTCTTCTTACAATTGTCTGTACACTGAGCTTGTACAGCTGTTGTACCAAGTGCCATTGCTGCTATGAGCGATAAGGCAATTTTTACGTATCTCCATTTCTTTCGTCTTATAAATTAAACAAAAATTGTTATCCAAAAACTGGTGTTAAGTCGTTATTTTAGTTTCCCTAATCCAATTTTATGTTGCTGCAAATGTACTTTAAAACTTATTGACTTTTACAAAGTATGCGTGGTTTCTTTATTGTTTCTTAACAGTAACTTTAGTCTAATTCAGGCATTAGAACTATGATAGAATATAATGATATTACACCTTATTATATATATAGGGTTATAACTAAGTTCTCAGCATTACTTTTTCAAACTATATGTTTGTAGTGGATTACACCACTGCAAAAAGATAATGGAAAAACAAAGCATAAGCAATGCAGAGAGGTATTGCTGTAAACATATCTCTCTGCAAATTAAAGTCGTAGTTTGTTGTTTCTTTATTAAGGCTTAATAGAGCCTTGCATTTGGAGTAATAATGTTGTGGAACAATTCAAATTTTGATGCGTCTACTGGTTTTGTTTCATCATCATTGTCTGCTCCTACATATACAGGTCTGATAGAAGCCCCTTGGTCTTTAGATGGAGCGGCAATATTCATTTTGAATGCTGCTCCAAAGAAAACTCCCCACAATGTAGAATATCCCGTACCTGTTGAGGTATAATACTGCCCATAAAATCCACTAAGTCTGCGAGCTATATGACGCATTTCTACATTTGCTCCACGAATAGGGCGTCGTCCAGCAATAGGAAGAAACACACCATCGTTTGCAAGCACCAATCCCGTTACGTCCATATATTTCTCAGGAAATCGTCCTGTAGGAAATCTGTTCTTCTGATTGGCTCCTGCTATAATCTTATCGCTAAAGTATGCTCCATATATTTTATTACCTTTGTCGGTATAACAAAATGCTGGTATAACGGTATTCGCCTTCAACAAGGCATCTAATTGTGCTTCTGTAGGATATTGATAGTGGTAATGCTTCTGCCCATGCTCGGTGTAATATCTTACAATATCTCCGTGTGTAGCTTGTGTTCTATTCTGAACTTCATCTACACCTACACCTACCGCTCTTTTTCTTCCGTTATAGTATTTGCCTTCTAAATGCGTATTTGTTCCCAGCAGATAATAAACATCATTAAACCTCAATGCATCGTCTATTACACCCCACTGAAACAGGTCGAGGTCGTCAGCTGTTTGTGTAAACTGTCCGTTGTGATAATTAATATACCAATGCTGCGAACCTAAACCATCGGTCTGAATACTGTTTCCATCCCATGCATTATTTAAACTCGGCTCTTCGCCATAGTTACTAATCCACCATTGTGCAGGTGCAATTCCCCAATATTCTTTATTGTCTTTTTTATAATGAATAAAGTTTCCTGTAGCCCATTTTACATTATTCACTTCAACGTATGGGTGAGGTATTATCTTATTCATAGTGATAGTGCTTCGATAATCGTGATCGGTAAGGAACTCTTTGCTAGCCGATTTTGTGTAAATACCATCTGGCGTACGAACCGTAATAGTAAAGTCGGTTACCTTGTCTTCTCCTAAAAACGATATCCAGGCATAGCCTTTCTGCAACTTAATAGGTGTATTATCGTTGTTAGCAACACGAATATAGAATTTCTTTTCGTCTAATGTTCCTTCAAATTTACATTGTGCAAAACTAAAGATGTCGTACGAACGCAAGCCATATAGTTCTATGCTTTTTATGTTGGTAATGTCGTTGCCATCAGCATCTTTAAATTTCATTCCCCAAATGGTGGTCATTCGTTTTAGTTCTATTCTCATTTTAGCCACTGTTCCTTTTTGTTCCAACATTATCAACCTTACCGGCGAGGCTATACAATAGTTAAAATCGAACTTCTTGTCGATAGTTTTCAACGTACCATCTTGCTGTTCCAAGTCCATTAACACACTACTTTTTTTATTTTATTGGACTTTTTCGTGATACTCTATTTTTTTATTATCTTCGTCGCTCTCTACTTTAATCGTTGGATTAACTTGTTCCACCGATTTGCTATCTTCAACAGCATCTCCGGGATAAAAAGAAAACAAGTTCATCGGTAGTTTTCATCTTGTTTTTACTTGTTATAGTACCATAGAAATTAGCCGTTTTACCACCTTCGTTCTGCGTAGAAACCATACTATAAGAAGTTTCGTTGCTAATATTGTTGTCGGAGAGATTGTAAACAAAACATCTTATCGCCCTTTGCCCACGTAGAAACAACGTCTTTATTGTCGTCCATATCGAGCACTCTCGATATGGCTTTTGCAGAGTTTGGTGTTGCAGAATTGTTATCGTTGCTCTACTGTTATATCTATATCGTAGGTGTAGCTTTGTGGCATGTCTTGTACATTGTTCACCTCTTCGTTGTTAGTACATGCTGTTAGAGCCAAAAGCAGCAGTGGTGTGCAGATGGCATTTAATAGTTTCTTATTCATTGTTTCTTAATTTTTGTATGGTTATATCTTCATCTTCGCAGTCCCAATCATTGTTTGGTTTTTGCTAAATTGTCTTCCCTTCATGTTTAGGGTCGTTCTTTCCAGCTGTAGTACCCAGCAATTCGCTTTCTTCCATACACCCTAATGCAATAGCAATTAGGGTGTTCATAAGTTTTTTTGTTCATTGTTTAATGTTAAGTTAATGTTATTCTCTTTGATTTATGTTTTTATTACGTCTATAATGTGAGATGATGCACTGCTGTTTTTTTACTTTTTGCGAGAAAAAGAAACACAGGTAATGCTATAAGCTATGTGGTTTAACCAAAATCGATAGTTAGGGCATAAACATATTTCGGTTTATTATTGAGCAAATTATCTGTTGTTGCAACACAGGCGTAGCGGGCTACGTAAAGTTACAACTCATCGGCAAAATGCCAATAAGAAAATAAAAGATGTTAGCAAACAATTCCATAGTAATAAGAATTATGCATATTGTGTCTAAGTATCCATTTGGTTTTAAAACGGTTTAGCTACCGTTTGTTCCGTAGGTTACTCTTTTGCAGTAGTTTCATTGTCTGCCCAATGCACCATATCATAAGGATAATACTGATTGTTCTTTAAGTCTGAATCGTCTATGTGCATTATCTTAGCAACGGCTGCAACCTCCCACGCCCAGTAGCCTCGATAACTGTTATCTTTCAGATGACTGTTATACCATGGTGCATTGCTATTTAGATTATACCACCTATCAAGATACTTGCAAAGGGCATCTTTGGCAGCCGCAGCATTTGGTGCCTGTATCACCTTATACAGTCCGTTATACAATCGGGGATAAGCAAGTGTCTCTGCATATTTCTGCTTCTCTTGCTCTTTCATTCTAGAGTTCAGCATAAACCAGAGCAACAAGTCTGGTGTCCAGCCAGATGGTTTTGCCTGCTTATCCATTTGTTTAACATAGTCAATCAGTTGCCTAAAGTTATTATCGGGAATATTTAATAGTACACCCAACGAAACATAATTCAGTATATCTGCATAAATTGGATTTCTTTTATTAAACGCCTGCAAGAAATAATGCATAGATTTTATATATATATCGCGCAGTTCGTCTATTTTGGCATCAACAGAATACTTAGATTGAAGAATTAAGATATAACTATAGCTAAGAGAACGATACATATACAAATTTATATTTTTTGCTGTATCAATTCTCGCTTTAGTTGTTTCCATTATATCCAAATCTTCTGCCAGAACTCTCTCAAAATCCTTTCTGGTCTTCAATTTGTCTCTAATAGGTTTATCTTGCTCCTGCTTTGAACGGCTAAAGAGGAAGTTTAATATTCTCATAAGTTATTATCAATTAACTAACCTTTCTCCAGTGAATGAATCACCTTGCGATTTTATGATTATACATATTTCGTTGTAAATGTAGACATTGTTATGCTACAAAGTTGCGCATCGCAACCATTTAGATGAGAAGTCTTATGTAGTTATTGGGTTGTTCTGGTGTTTGTAATATATTGCAAAGTTATAAAATATTAGAAGAATAGCAAAATTTTTGTAGACAAAAAAACGAAAGAAAGACTAAAAAAATAGTGCATTAACAGAATTAATTGCATTACTACCGGGTTGGCAAGAAACTATAAAAGCAGAGTTTCTTCATAATATCTAAGTGGTGAAAAACAGATATCTAAAACGATATTCACAGATATCTGAAACGATGCTCACAGATATCTGAAACGATGCTCACAGATATCTGAAACGATACTCACAGATATCTGAAACGAATGCCCACTATGTGTGCCACCGTTTTTTGCCACATTTGTTCCGCAGATATTGGAGTGTACAATTCGGTGGAATTAATATATTGTTTATGGCATTGCGTTCTGTGTTTTTCTGGTTCTTTTGCTGGTGTATTGTTTTACGTTACAACTTGCCGTTGTTTGCTACATTTTTATTATAAAGTTAAAGCGTTTGGTCAATAATAACACAAAATATACCAAAATTTTAATAGTCTATTTAACCCTAATAGGTTGTTATAGCATAAACATATTTTTGCTTTATTAGCGAGCAAATTGGCTATCGTTGCATAGCAGACGTAGCGAGCTATGTCAAATTAAAAAGATAGGTAAGATGCTGATAAGAAAATAAAATATGTTAGCAAACAATACATCGTGATAAAAAAACTATACATATTGTGGTTAAATTATCCATTTGGGCTTAAATTTATAAAGCCTCTCTATTGTTATTATATATATTCGTAGCAAAAGAATGGTAAGAAGCATAAAACCATTATAAGGAATATAAATATGTGGTTTTAAAGAAGTTATAGCACCTATAACCATAAGCCATTTTAAGCGTTATGGTGCTATAAAACGAAAGAACTCCCTCTATGGAGAGACCATTGAGGGAGCCTTTTAAGCTATGAGAAATGTTTTTTGTTGTTTTTGGTTAGTAAGCGAACAATTGATAATTTTTCATTGTTTCATTTACCTGCTTGCGAACATCTGCAATGACCTTTTTCGTCTTCTGGTGCAGAAAGAACCTTGTCTATAAGTTCTGCAACAAGCACCATTAGGTCTTCTTTTGCTCCACGAGTAGTCATAGCAGCTGTACCAAGGCGTATACCAGATGTTTGGAATGCAGAACGAGTATCGAACGGTACCATATTCTTATTCACAGTGATATCAGCAGCAACAAGAGCATTCTCTGCAACCTTACCAGTTAGTTCAGGAATTTAGTGCGTAAGTCTAGCAACATAGAGTGGTTGTCTGTACCACCAGAAACGATGCCATATCCACGCTTTACAAGTTCGTCGGCAAGCACAGCAGCGTTTTTCTTCACCTGTGTTGCATATTCTTTCCAGCTTGGAAGTAGAATTTCGCCAAATGCAACAGCTTTAGCAGCAATAACGTGCTCTAACGGACCACCTTGGTTTCCGGGAACACAGCAGAGTCGAGAAGTTGCGACATCTTCTTTACCACACCCTTTGGAGTTTTCTTTCCCCATGGATTGTCAAAGTCTTCTCCCATCATAATAACACCTCCACGCGGACCACGCAGTGTTTTGTGTGTAGTGGTTGTTACGATGTGAGCATACTTAACTGGATTTTCAAGCAGTCCCGCAGCAATTAATCCTGCAGGGTGAGCCATATCTACCATAAAAGATAGCACCAATTTCGTCAGCTACCTTGCGGAAACGTGCATAGTCCCATTCACGGCTATAGGCAGACGCACCTGCAATGATGAGCTTTGGCTTGTGCTCGCGTGCTAGTTTTTCCATGTGGTCGTAGTCTACACGTCCCGTCTCTTTATCGAGTTGGTACCCAATTGGGTGGTAGAGAATACCAGAGTTATTCACTGGGCTACCATGCGAAAGATGGCCGCCATGGTTCAGGTCGAGTCCCATAAAAGTGTCGCCCGGTTGGAGAACAGCAGCAAGAACGGCTTGGTTAGCCTGTGCCCCAGAGTGTGGTTGCACGTTAGCCCAGCATGCGCCGAATATCTTCTTAACACGCTCGATGCAGAGGTTCTCTACTACGTCTACTACCTGACAACCACCGTAATAACGCTTTCCGTGATATCCCTCAGCGTACTTGTTGGTTAGGTAAGACCCCATTGCCTGCATTACTTCGTCGCTGACGAAGTTTTCCGAAGCAATCAGCTCCATGCCTTTTAATTGGCGTTGGTGCTCTTGCTCGATGAGATCAAAAATCTCAAGATCTTTTCTCATGTTGTTTAAGTATTAAAAGATGCCTCCTTCGACTATCCACGGTTTTTAGTAAGATGCCGTCAAAAGCAAGGTTGTTATAATTAGCTGCAAATATAGGAAAAATCTAATAACACGGCAAATATTTCGTATAAATATTTGCATAGACACGCTGAAACTTCATTTTTAGTATAATTTTTTCTGGTAGAGTACACTCATAATAAAAGTGGTAAACTTAGCTTTCTACACACTAAGAATACCACTTTTTGTGTTTTGCTTTAACTCAATGCGGTCATTAGCAATTTTGCCAGGCTTCGTTCTATTGTTAAGCTGTTTGAATTAACTTTAGAACGAAAACGACATAATAGCATAATGAGCAATTTAAGTTAAATATATTTGTTCTCCCTTTATACACTCCTAACACAGTTCCACATTATCTATTTGTTGTTCTTTATCGCAATAATGGCATTTCAATATACCCGCAGCTTTATCTACAACGTTAAATATTGTAGCCATTGGCTCGTTGTTGGTTACACATTTTGGATTGTTACATTTCACTATTCCGCACAATTCATCGGGCGTTATCACTTGCTTTTTCTCTACCACTTCATAGTCGCGAATAATATTCAATATAATGTTTGGAGCCACTACAGAGAGGCGCGATATTTCGTTATCGGTAAAGAACTTATCGCTTACTTTAATAATTCCCTTACAACCCACCTTAGAAGATGTGAAGTTATAGCCAATGGTAACAGGAGTTGATAACTTCTGAAGCTCTAATAAGTTCACCACTTGAAAGGTTTTTTCAGCAGGTATATGGTCTATTACGGTTCCATTCTCTATGGCTGCTACCAAGCGTTCTTTCTTGTTCATTTCTATCATCTCCTTATTTTATAATAGTTGTATCGTTTTTCACGTCGTCTATTCCAATTCCAAGACAGTATGCAAAAATTGCTTCACGAGCAAAAAGACCATTTTTAGCTTGCTGTATATAGTAAGCATGTGGATTAGTATCCACGTCGTATGCTATTTCGTTTACACGAGGTAATGGGTGCAATATGCGCATATTAGGTTTAGCAAGATGCAACATATCGTTACGCAGAATGTAGACATTCTTCACTCGTTCGTATTCCATAAGGTCAGAGAAGCGCTCTTTCTGTACACGTGTCATATATAATATATCAGCTCCAGCAATGGCTTCAGGTGTAAAATCTTCCTGTTCTGTGTAACGAATGCCGTGCTGTTTACAGAACAATTTGTATTCCTCAGGCATCGCAAGTTCGGCAGGTGCAATAAAGTGGAACGTAGGATTAAAGTGTCGCATTGCCATTAGTAGCGAGTGAACGGTGCGTCCGTACTTAAGATCGCCTACAAGATATATGTCCAAATTCTCTAAAGTACCTTGTGTTTGGTTGATTGTGTAAAGATCGAGCAAGCACTGTGATGGGTGTTGATGAGCACCATCGCCAGCATTAACTATAGGAACAGGCGATACTTCCGATGCATATTGTGCAGCACCTTCAATGTAATGGCGCATAACTATGGTGTCTGCATAGTTCGAAACCATAAGAATTGTATCTTTCAACGTTTCGCCTTTGCTCACACTCGATGCCTTTGCATCGGTAAAACCATAACTTTAGCACCCAAGCGATTGGCTGCTGTTTCGAAACTAAGACGTGTACGAGTGGAAGGCTCGTAAAAGAGAGTCGCAATAATGCGACCTTTTAATAGCTCGCGGTTGGGATATTTCTCAAATTCCTGAGCCATCTGAATAAGGTATAGTAGTTCTTCCTTATTCAAATCCTGAATGTTCACAAAGTTTTGTTTCACCATTTGTATTGTGTTGAATTGGTCGTTTTCGTGTGTAAAGGTACGTATATTATTTGCCACCGAAGAAGTTTTATAAAAGAAAATATAGATTAATTGCATTCTACAAAAAACACGTCAGTTTTATTTTGCCTTTTCATCTATTTACTTTACCTTTGCAATCTAAAACACAATAAACAAGGAATGCGAAGACATTTTGTACATACTCTGTGGCTAATCTTGATACTTCTCATTAGTTCTACCACAGTCTTTTTGTGTCGGTTTGGAAACGGTTGGGTTGGTTATATGCCCGACATGGAAGAACTATCGAACCCTGTAGATAAGTTTGCTTCACAGGTTTATTCTGCCAATGGTAAACTTATTGGTACATGGAATCAGGATAATGCTAATCGTATAGCGGTAGATTATAATAGTCTTTCACCCCATTTGGTGCACGCTTTGGTGGCTACCGAAGATGAAAGATTTTACGAACACTCTGGTATAGACTTTATTGCACTTGGCCGTGCCATACTTAAACGTGGTATATTAGGACACGACAATGCTGGTGGTGGTTCTACTATTACGCAGCAATTGGCAAAGCAAGTATTCTCGGAAAAAGCACATAGTACATTCGAACGACTGTTACAAAAGCCTATTGAATGGATTATTGCTGTGAAACTGGGAGCGCCACTTCACAAAAGAAGAGATTATTGCGATGTATCTAAACTACTTCGATTTCCTCCATAATGCCGTTGGTATTAAACGAGCTGCTAACATTTATTTTAGTAAAGAGCCACGACAACTCTCTGTTACCGAAGCTGCTACCCTTGTTGGATTGTGCCAAAACCCATCATTATATAATCCTTTGCGACACCAAGAACGCTGTCGGACACGCCGAAACGTTGTGTTAGGGCAGATGTGTAAGTCTGGTTATATTACGCGCGAAGAATATAACGAGCTTATAGAACGTCCACTTGGTATTAAGTATTCGAAAGAAAAAAGCATAGAAGGTTCGGGCGATTACTTTCAAGCATTTCTACGTCAGTATATGATGGAGAAGAAACCAGAACGCAAAAACTATCAAGAATGGCGTATGCGCGACTTCGTTCTCGACTCTATTGCGTGGGAAAAGGACCCTCTTTTTGGCTGGTGTAACAAGAATACAAAGCGAAATGGTGAACACTACGACGTGAATACTGATGGTCTACGTATATTCACCACCATAGATACTCGTATGCAACATTATGCCGAACAGGCTGTACGCAAACATGTTGGAGGGTATTTGCAGAAGGAATTTAATATTGCAAACCGATACAAAAAGAATGCTCCGTTCTCGTCAAACATCTCATTAAGCACTATAAAAGCCATTCTCAATCGCTCTTGTCGCCAGAGTTTAAGATACCCTCAGACTAAAGGAACAAGGTGCAACTCCCGATGAAATACGTCGTAGTTTCCGAACAAAACACGAAATGACTCTCTTCACTTATCACGGCAATATAGACACGTTGATGACACCAATCGACTCTATACGCTACTACAAATCGTTCTTGCGAGCTGCCTTTATAAGTATGGAGCCACACACGGGAGCAGTAAAAGCTTACGTTGGTGGTATCGATTACGACCACTTTAAATACGATATGGTAATGGGGGGACGCCGACAAGTGGGGTCTACCATTAAACCTTTCCTCTACGCTTTGGCTATGCAGAACGGTATGACGCCATGCACCACTGCGCCTAACATACAACGTTCGTACGGCAATTGGACTCCGCGCAATGGCTCAAGAGCACGCTACGGTCAACAAGTTCCGTTGCGATGGGGCTTACAACAGTCTAACAACTGGATATCAGCATACCTCATTAGTCTACTCGGACCATCGCAATTTGTGAACATTCTGCACGATTTTGGGTTAAACAATCCAGATATCGACAAGAATGCAACGCCTGTTTTATGTCTCGGACCGTCAGAGCTGTCGATTGGCGAAATGTGTAGTGCATACACTACCTTCGTTAATCATGGTGTGCGGTGTGCACCTCTCTTTGTTACCAGAATAGAAGATAGTCATGGAAATATAGTGGCTAAGTTCCAACCATTAATGAACGAAGTAATCTCAGAAGAGAGTTCTTTCAAAATGCTCGATATGCTGCAAGCTGTTATTCAAGGGGGAACTGGTGGACGTTTACGCTACAACTACCATCTTACTGGCGAAATTGGTGGTAAAACGGGTACCACAAACAACAACTCCGATGGGTGGTTTATGGGCTTCACACCACAGCTTGTAAACGGCTGTTGGGTGGGCGGAGAAGACCGCGATATTCACTTCGATAATACGGCAATGGGACAAGGTGCTACAATGGCTTTACCTATATGGGCTTACTTTATGCAAATGGTATATGCCGACAAGTCGTTACACTATTCACCAAATTCTAAATTCGATATTCCAGCCCATTTCGACCCGTGTCATTCTACAGATTCTATCTCTGTGAATGGTATACAAGAGGTTTACTTCTAACATTCAGAAACTCACTTTTTAAACAAAAAAATAATAACAAATCAAATATACGTATATGAAAACTATCTTATTATCGATCGTTATGATGGGCGCAGCCCTCACAGCAGACGCACAAGCTACTGTAAAGGTAAACTTTAACAAAAACGACACCACTATATACAAAGATGTATTTAAGGTGGCTATTGATTTGCCTATGGGACAGGGTAGCAAGAGCGTAACAGTTACAAAAAATACACGATATGTGGTGCTCGATAAAACGCCACAAGGATACAAAATAGAATATAACGTGGTGAATACGCAGTTTGATGGCGACAAAGATGTTGTTGAACAAGCGCAGGTTGCAGGCAATCAATACCTGAAAGGGGTAAAAATGATACTGCAAACAAACACCGATGGAAAGGTAGAGAAAATATTGAATTTGGCTGAAGTGGCTGCAGCAGGAAGCAAAAATGCTATTGCAGATATTGAAGAGGATTATAAGAAAGCTCCTGAAATGGAACAAATTCTGCCAAAAGCTAAGGTTCTTACGGCTATCAGCGAACAATTCGAAGAGAAGGCTCTCATTGATAATCTAAACGAAACAAGCTTCCTTTTCTATTATGGCAAAGACCTGAAGAAAAACAGTAAGGAAGATATAATAAAGCAAGGCATAAAGCTTACTTCTACATACACAGTGGCTAACAATGGAGGCAACACTGTAATAACAACGAACCTGAAGGACAATATGACCGAAAGCGACGTTAAGAAGATGATAATAGACCAGATGAAAAAAATGGGTATGGGAGACGAAGTTACCTCGCAAATTGAAGTAGGCTGGGATCAGATGAAAGCAATGGGTATGACTAATATCAGTGCTAACGGCACCGATATCAGTACATTCCTACCCAATGGTTGGTTGCAAACACAAACAGGAAAGGCATCAACCAAATTAATGGGTATGGACATGAAGTTCAGTACACAAAGCGACATTCTATATAAAAACTGGAAATAAGTGGGTTTATACCACATCTTATCTTATACTAAACTATTTGTTTAGATCTGTCTAAAACTTTTATTTTCTCAGGGTGGGTATGCTGTATAGTGTGCCCACTTTATGTTATATTACATCATTACCCATTACGCTCCAAATATCTAAGTTTACAATATGAATTGCAAACTTAAACATTTAGATTTTAATAGCAAACAAAAATACTATCAGGAAAACATAACACATTAATGTTCAGATGCCTTTAATAGCATTCACATTAAAATAGTACAAACAATGTAATGCATAATTCGTCAGTAAAATAGATATCTTTTAGGTGCTGCAATCCACAATTATATAGATGGTTATTTTGTGTGATATCTAATTTGCAACTGACAGATATCTAAAACGAACACGACAGATATCTGAAACGAGCGTGACAGATATCTGAAACGAATGCGACAGATATCTAAAACAAAGCTAACTATATATGGTAAATTTTTATAAACACTAACGGTAGCTTGTTTGGTTATAAAATAGACTGTGAATGCTGCCTATAGTTATCCTATCTATTCTCTACCTAACGCTTAAACTCTTTGCAGAAAAATTGCTGTATGGTATATCTTCTTTATGCTACGCTACATTCATACAGCATCTTCCGTAGCATCTTAAAATTCCTATTATTATTCCTATTGTCAAGCGTTACGCTGTCTGTTTTCTATAGAATATTGCAATTGCTCTACCCTATTACAAGCTATTATAACTATGTTTTCTAATGGTTAAGCATTTAGCAACACACCATTGTTTGTGGTTTTACGCCTAATAAAAAAACATATTTTACGGCTCAACTGTACCTCGACGTCTAAATTCAGAACACACTATAGCAGTTGCAATTGCAACGTTCAACGACTCAGCGTGCGTAGCCTCCGTAGAGAAATTAGGTATTAACAGCCTACGGTTTATACGTTCTCTAATGGCAGCAGAAATTCCATTACCTTCGTTCCCCATCACTATTAATCCCGCAGCAGATAGCTTTTCGGCATAAATATCATTGCCATCTAACAATGTTCCATATATGGGATAACTCTTCGGCAACAAATCTATTAATCTCCCTAAATCTAAATAATGCATTGTTACACGCGCTATACTCCCCATAGTGGCTTGCACCACCTTTGGATTCCAACAATCGGCTGTATCCATAGAACAGAATATATGCTTTATTCCAAACCAATCGGCTATGCGAATAATTGTGCCCAGATTACCAGGGTCTTGCACTCCGTCTAATGCAAGCGACAGTTCCGATACACAAAAAGCCTCGTTGTGTTCTGTGTTCTCTCGTGTTTCGCTCGTTAAAAAGGCTCTTTTGCTTGTTCGGGCAATCTAAATATGCCTACTTTTCCTTGCGGATGCTGTAAGAACGACACCTTCTTTATATCGTCTTCATCATCAAACAGTTCTACTAAATGGAAACCTGCAGCCAGCAAATCGCCCACAATCTTGGGTCCTTCGGCTACAAACATACCGTGTTTTACACGCCCCTTTTTCGTCTCAAGTGCTCTAACGAGCTTTATTTTATTCTTCGATATCACCCCACAAAATTACAAAAAAACCATCTATTTGCATTCTCTTACTGCTAACTTTTTAGTATCTTTGCGCAAAAAATCGGCTATATTGATGTTTCGAATAAAAACTCTTCTATAGATATATTCTATTGTTTTTACCTTTGAAACGATGTTTTTAACATCGTGTTCCACCGATAAGTTCGTACCAGATGGTAGCTACTTGTTAGACAAAGTGGAACTACGTTCCGATGCAGCCGACTTCAATGCTTCGCAATTGGCACAATACGTACGTCAGAAAGAGAACTCGCGGTGGTTTTCCTTCTTCAAAAATACCACTTGGAACTTACTCTTTAGCTGGCAAAGACACCACAAAATGGATTAACAGAACATTGCAACGCATAGGCGAAAAACCAGTTTATTACGACACCTTGCAAGCACGCCTATCGTGCGAAGACCTCCGTTTGGCTATGAATAACATGGGCTATATGAATGCGCGTGTGGACTTTAGCACCAAAGTAAGAGGAAAGAAACTCAAAGCAATATACACTTTAATGCGGCGAACCGTTTATGATAGACAATTTCAGTTACGACATACAAGACTCAACCATCGCCAATATTCTTAAACCCACACTTTCGCAAGGCATTAACACGGCTCGTCCACACCAATTCACCGTGGCAGCACTCGACAACGAACGAAAACGCATTACAAAAATTCTGAACGATCAGGGGTATTATCGTTTCAATAAAGACTATATTTACTATACTGCCGATTCTATTCGGGGTCGCGTGGCGTAAATGTAACTCTCCATCTTACTAAATATAGGACTACCGACAGTGCAAAGCCAACCTTACACCCTCGTTATATGATTGGAAAGGTGAACATTATACCCGGCGACTCCACTGGACTGCACCTTCGCCGAAGCATTATTGCCGATAACACGCTAATAGAGCCGGGCAAATACTTTCGGCAACCGACCTTCAAACTACTTACAACAACTTTGCAAGATTGGGAGCTATACGCTATACAGATATAGAGTTTAAAGAGATGCCGCAATTCGACTCTGTTGCCATTAACAGAATATTCGACCACACACCACCTTCGTTTCGTTTCTTAGAAGCTAACATAAAACTTTCGCACACCAAACCTAACACAGTTGCGTTTCAGCCAGAAGGCACTAACACAGCAGGCGACCTTGGTGCGGCTGCCGTTCTTACCTATCAAAACCGAAACCTATTTCATGGTAGCGAATTGTTTAGCATTGAATTGCGTGCCGCTTTCGAGGCAATAAAAGGTTTGGAAGGATATTCCAACCACAATTACGAGGAATATGGCGTACAGGCTAAACTACAGTTCCCACGTTTCCTTTCACCTTTCTCTACGCGAGAGTTTCGCCGTCGCAGCAATGCCGTGTCCGAACTGTCGGTTGGTTGGGACTTTCAGGACCGACCAGAGTTTCACCGTAGAGTTTTTTCAGCAGCTTGGAAATACAACTGGAGTAACATTCGGCGACATCTGAACTACGAACTCGAAGTGCCAGACCTTAGCTATGTGTATATGCCATGGATAAGCGAGCGTTTTAAGGCAGACTATCTGGACAACGTTTCTAACCGAAATGCCATACTACGTTATAACTACGAAGACTTGTTCATTATGCGTTCTGGATTCAGTGTTGCTTATAATCGTAACGACAATGTAGCCATTAAAGCAAAAATAGAGTCAGCTGGCAACTTGCTATCAATGACTAACAGCATTGCGAAGTTTAAGAAAAACGAACAAGGACAAGCTAAAATATTCAATATAGCTTATGCGCAATACCTTAAATTCGACTTCTCTTTTACTCGCATTCTACGGTTCGACCCACGCAACTCGCTTGCCTTGCACACCGATTTCGGCATTGCTTACCCCTATGGCAATAGTAAAGTGTTGCCGTTTGAGAAGCGTTACATTGCTGGAGGACCTAACTCGGTGCGCGGTTGGAGTGTTAGAGAACTCGGACCGGGTAGCTTTCGTGGCACCGATGGACGTATAGACTTTATTAACCAAACGGGCGATTTAAAACTTAATCTTAGCTCCGAATACAGAACACATCTATTCTGGAAGTTCGATGGGGCAGCTTTCGTTGATGCGGGTAATATATGGACGCTCAGAAAATATGCCGACCAAACAGGCGGACAGTTTACTTTCAGTAAGTTTTTAAAGCAAATGGCTGTCTCATACGGCTTAGGATTGCGCCTCAACTTCGATTATTTCATTCTCCGTTTCGATGCTGGTATGAAAGCTATAGACCCTGCCTACTCTTCTGGAAGACGACACTACCCTATTGTTAATCCTAAGTTTAGCCGCGACTTCACTTTCCATTTTGCTGTGGGACTGCCGTTCTAATAAAAACATAGAACTATATGCCCTAAAAAACAGTGGTTTATAACCACCACCCAACACATTGAACGCTTATAATGTTTAATAATAACACATAATACCCCATATACCCACAGACCTTAACGAAAGTGAAAAACAACAGCACAAAGACAAGTCGATGCCTATACGCATTGTTGTGTAAAATTTATTTATTACTTTTGCAACAAATTAAAAAGCAATGCTAAAATTTATATCATTTGGTAGCGGAAGCAGTGGCAACGCATACCTCTTATATACAGAGAACGATAGTATTATTATAGATTGTGGCGTAGGTATACGCTCCATGAAGAAGTATATGCATAGCTACGGACTAAACTTATCAATGATTCACCATATTCTTATTACGCACGATCACGCCGATCACATTAAGTCGGTGGGAAGTATAAGCGATAGCTTCAATATACCTGTATACTCTACACGGGCTGTCTCACGAGGGTATTGCTAAAAACTGGTGTGTAAAGAAGAAAGTTTCACCCAACCAAGTGAGGTGTGTTGAAAAAGGAAAAACACAACAAATTGGCGATTTCACTGTTACTCCTTTTGCAGTGCCACACGATAGCTCCGACTGTGTTGGATATTGAGTGCAATGCGAAGGTATTACTTTTACGCTCGTAACCGATTGTGGACACGTAACAGAAGAGATATGTGCGTTTGTTGCAAAAGCAAACTACTTAGTGATTGAAGCTAATCACGAGGTGGAGAAACTTATGGCTGGACCGTACCCGCTATATCTGAAGGAACGCATTACAAGCCAAATAGGACATTTAAGCAATGCTGAATGTGCGCGAACCATAGTAGAAAACGCCACCGAAAACTTAAAACATGTTTGGCTCTGCCACTTAAGCGATGAGAACAATCACCCTGAACTGGCACGAATAGCGGTTACAAGTTTAATGGAAAGCTATGGACTACGAGCTGGAGTAGACTTTTATTGTAGAGGTGTTGCGACGGAAAATTCCAAGCGAAATATACGATTTAAAGTAACCCAAAGATACTTTAGAACTCTGCTACGGAGATTGTTGTCTTGTTCTGCGCTCTCAAATTATTTAAAACAAATATAGTGCTAATATAACGCACAACCATTGGTTTCTGCCATGCATTGCAACAGCAAAAACTAAACGTTTATAGCAATTCTGCATATGGCTATATTCTGGAATAGTAGACTATTGTAATGGCTTTCAAATTCATACAACAAAAACACGGAACAACATATTGCTGTTAAGCTACTTATAGCAATAATAGAACAAAAAAACATTGTAGCATAAATAATTTTATATTTCTCAGCCAAATAAATTTCTTTCTGCTGTTACAACATAGAACCATAACTGTTGTTACTTTTATGTGATATCTAAAACGAACACGACAGATATCTGAAACGAACACGACAGATATCTGAAACGAACGTGACAGATATCTGAGAAAAACGAACTGTATTTAGCTGACTTTTATAAACATTAGAGGTGTTTTATTTGATTTATAAACAAACCACAGAAGCTGTTTACACCCCCGCCACCCATTTCCTACCAAACCTTTATTGCAAGAAGGCTGTACTGTTGCTTTTGCTTAACCCTAAATTTACAGTATTATTAGCACTCAACGGGTTATTATAACCACATTAAAACAAAAAGTCCCACTCAACCTGCTGTTGTATGGGACTTTATGTTTGCTTGTTTTTATGCTATTGCACAACCACTTTCACATAACTGTTGGTATCTTCATAATTTGCTTGTCCGTCGAAAGCGCTTTCTCTAAATATATCACCAAACTTTGCTTTCTGTTGTGCTGTCATCGTAACAACAATATTGGCAAGAAAACCGTTGGGCGATTGACTACCAGCATAGAACGTTGTTAAACCTGTAAACTTGCGAATGTCAAGTGTCGTAAACTTGCAATGAGACACTTTCAACACTTTTAACGCTACGTTGTCTCCTAATTTCAGTTCACTAAGATTAGAAGCGAACGATGTACGCAGCTTGATAAGTTTTAAATTGTTTCGTACATCTAATGTTGTTATCTCTTTAACAGCATATACATCTAGCACCTGTAGGTTAGGATTGTGCGACACATCTAAAGCTCCAACATGACTTAGTGCCAATTGCAAGCTGATTAAGTTTTCACCAGCAGAAGCCAATCCCTTAATTTCTGTAACATCTGAATACGATATATTTACTGTCCGCAACTTAGTATGTTTAGAGAAATCCAGCTTTTTAAGTTTTGAATAAGACGCTACGAAATCCTGAAGCAATACATTATCGTCCAAACCAGTCATACTTTCTAAACCGTTAACCGATGCAGCATTTATGCTTCTTAGTTCAGGCGCATTCGATGTATTGACGGTTTTAACGCGCGGACTAGAATAGAATCTTAAGTTTTTTAGTACAGGCAAATTGCTAACATCTACGCCTTCTAATACCTTGTTACTGTACAAATCAAGTGCTTCAAGTTTTTTGTTGTCATGTGTTACTACCTCTTTCACACCGTCCATATTGTGCACTCTCAGCGTTTTTATATCTAAGCCCGTAGCATCTACCTTTGTAACGGCAGGACAGTGCTGTATTTCTACCGAACCTGTTAGCTGCTTATATTTAGACAAATCAATATTGCCTGCTAAGTTTTTGTTACCATCAATGTTCAAACTGGTAACATTACGGAAGTATTGCAGTCCATCTAACGATGTAATATTATCGTTATTGGTAATGTTTAGATTACCTTTAAGCGATAGTATTTTCTCTAAGTTATTGCCCTTATAGATATCTAAAGTTCCATCAGGATTAATCTCTAAGTCGCTGATTTGTAGTTTTACCGACTCTATTAACCCTTTATTCGATAGTATTTCTACCTTCGCTTTCGATGCATTGAGCGCAATGTTTCCCAAATCATAGCGTTTTGCACGTTCTATATTTACAGCATCGTTCAGCTTAACTTGTAGACTTTTACCATCGGTTAATATAAATACAAGTGTCAGCCCAGAAGCAAGTTTGCCTGTTGGAAGCACAACAAAATAGTTGGTATTTTCTGCCATTGTGCCCGAAGCAGGCACATAGTTTTACTATGCTTGTTTGTGTATTTAGCAACAAAAAGTAGAGTTTGCAGTGCCAATTGTTCCATTATCTTTAAACTCAACCTCTGTACTCACATCGCCAGCCAATGCTTCTAATCCGCGAGAAATAAGCTTTATTTGTGCCACATTACTTACACCATGAAAGCTGAACTGCAATAAGCCACAAAGGTTGTAGGCAACAAATGGCTTATATTCTTGTGGAATAATTCCCACCGCAAAAATTAACTTTTGGGTCGAACGTACCAGCAATAGCGGTTTGTGTTTTAGGTATGGAGTAAGTATATTTAGCCTTTTTGTTTGCCAATACTTCTATTTTTCTGTCCATTTTTGGTATGGATACATCATAAAATAAGGTGCCTTATTATCAGGCGCTTGTCCCCAAAACCTTACATCGCTGGCTGTGGTAGGTGTTGTAAATGGTTGTACAGCGCCAGCTGTAGAACCTTTATAGCCGATAGCTATTACGTCGTTAGCATTCCATGTTACTTGTGTTTGGTCGGCTTCCAAAGATGTCCGAGTAGGTGCATTCTTTAGAGTGTCGGCTGTCTCATTATCGTAATTAGGAACACCCACTGTACGAAACGACATTTGTGTTAAATGTTCGTTGCTATTTTTCGCAGACAATATCTGTATCGTTGTTGCACGAAACGGCAGCAACCACTGTTGCACAAAGCAAGAATTGTGTTACTATTTTGTTCATTTCAGAGTTGTTTAATGTTGTTATCCTAGTATGCTTACTATTCTTTTCGCCATTTGTTTACAGCGTTTAGAAAGGCGAATCGTCGTCGGTTCCATCTTCAACATGGGGAGAAAGATCAGCTCCTTCAGAAAATCCTTCGTGGTGAGCGCCATGTGCAGAATCCACTAAAAAGTTTTGCGTAACATCCATTATTACTACCTCTGTTATGGGAGAATCATACCTCTTTTTCATTTTTCATTCCTTTGTTATTCATAGTAAAAGCACTTTTATCTGCAAAATAAGCAAGTTAGTTGCCAACAAACTGCCTCACACGTATTGCGGAACAAGCCAAGCGGTGTAAAGATAGTTTCAGTGAACAGACTTTCGGAACTTCGATTACTGTTATTTTTGAGTTCATCAGCGTGCTAAGCAAGCTCTTTTAAGAGTGCTACTACTACTATTATTTATCCTAAAAACAAGTTTACTTTTTAGCAAACGTATATAGTTAAGTTTCTTAATATGTAATTTTTCAATGCAAAGTTACATAGTCTTTTTGGCATTTAAAAACAACTTTAGGTGAAAAACAAACTATATACAACATTAATTAACAACGTATACGAATAGCAGAACACTTTTTTTGTTAAAGAAACAAGATGCGAAGCACTAGAGCAAACAAACTTTTTGTTATACTAAAATGAGCACGAAGTTTTAGATATCTGTCGCAATCGTTTCAGATATCTGTCGCAATCGTTTCAGATATCTGTCGTGTTCGTTTTAGATATCTGTCGCAATCGTTTTAGATATCTATTTTGAGAGCGTCTGAAAAACCTAACCCATTTTCTTTTTAATCAAAATGAGGTTGTTAGAATATGAATAGAAAGCGATGGAAACTACCTAAAAACTTGATAAGCAGTGGAATAAGCCATTGGTTTCTGAAAAAGGTGTGCGAAGAATAGTTTCATACCGGTATAAAAGAAACCAATATGCCAACATAAAAACAAGAAAGAACAGAGCGCAAGAGCATAAACAACATAGAATGGTTTATGCCATAACAAAAGTGTTGGAGCGAGAAAAAGCCAACAGAAAAACAAAGCAGGAAGCAAATTTTTAAATTCACTTCCTGCTTCATTGTATATTATTTACACCTTATTAATATATAGCACGATATTCTACAAAACAAGTGCAACAAACAACATAGCAAATGCCACGTGCTTACAATGCACTCTCAAACTCTTTTAAGAATCGAACATCGTTTTCGGAGAACATACGAAGGTCGCTCACCCTATATTTAAGATTGGTAATGCGTTCTACACCCATACCAAAAGCATATCCGGTGTACACATTCGAGTCGATACCACAAGCCTCAAGGTCGTGAGGGTCTACCATTCCGCAACCTAAAATCTCTACCCAACCCGTGTGTTTACAAAATCCGCAGCCTTCGCCACCGCATATATTGCAACTTATATCCATTTCGGCACTGGGTTCGGTAAATGGGAAATAGCTTGGACGAAGGCGTATTTTGGTATCTGCACCAAACATTTCGCGAGCAAAAGTAAGTAGAACCTGCTTTAGGTCGGTAAAGCTAACATTCTTGTCTACATACAGTCCCTCCACCTGATGAAAGAAACAATGGGCACGTGCGCTAATGGCTTCGTTTCTATATACACGTCCTGGGCAAAGCACACGTATAGGCGGCTTGTGAGTGGACATATAGTGAGCCTCGTCGTTAGAGGTATGGCTTCGTAGCAGAACATTCTTTGTAACGTCTAAAGAGTGCGAATGTTCAATAAAAAAAGTGTCTTGCATATCGCGCGCAGGGTGGTCGGCAGCAAAATTCAGCATAGTAAACACATGCTCATCGTCGTCAATTTCTGGACCCTGATAAAGGGTAAACCCCATTCGTGCAAATATATCTATAATTTCTTTCTTTACTAACGTAAGCGGGTGTCGAGAGCCTAAACCAACAGGGTATGCAGTTCGGGTAAGATCAATATCGTTACCTTGCGCCTCGTTCGTTTCCAACTGTTCGCGTAAGTTGTTTATTTTAGCTTGCGCAAGCTGCTTTAGCTCGTTTATTTTCATACCCACCGTCTTCTTCTGGTCGGCAGCTACATTGCGAAATTCGCTCATTAAGGCATTTATTTCGCCTTTCTTGCTAAGATATTTTAATCGAAGCAGCTCAACTTCTTCAGCGTTCTTTCGCCGATACGTTGCTCACTTCTTTTTAATAGTTCTTCTATCTTTTCGAGAATCATAACGCTTTAAAAATTTTCGGCAAAGGTACAATATATAATCTAAAAATATAAGCACTGCAATAGAAAAATATTGCTTATTACAAACTTTAGTAGCTACTGAAAACAAAACGTGTGTGAGTTTACAGAATGTTTTCATTTTGCTTTCTCAACATATTTAATTATAAATACCTACTTTAATATAAAAATAAATGTAGTACATTTGCAACAGTTTTAGAGCAAAAGAAGATAATTTGAGAAATATAAATAGAGAATATGAGAAAAAGTAATTTTACTCGTTGTACTTGTGTGTGTAGCTATGATAAGCCTCACAACAAGTTGTAACAAAAAGAAAGTGGAGCCAGCTGACTCTACCAAAACTGTTGTTGCCGACACCACAGATACTACAAACAATGTAGATTCGGCTACAAAAATTATTGCAGAAACACCAATGCCAAAAGCCGCCGACCAACTATTCGACGACTTCTTTTTCAACTTTATCGCTAACAAAAAGCTACAGCGCAAACGCATTGTGTTTCCACTGCCCGTTGAAAAACAATGGGGAAAGTAACGAAGCAAATAGCTCACAACCAATGGAAAATGGATTATTTCTTCCGTCCAAAAAGGCTATTATACACTGATTTTTCGATAACGAAGGTCAGGCAGAATATGCTAAGTCTACCAAGCTCGACACTGTAATTGTGGAGAAAATAAACCTGACTCAAAGAAAGGTAGAACAATATTATTTCGACCATCAGGACGGTAAATGGAAGATGAACAAGATAAACAACATTGGATTTGCACAGAAATATAACGCATCGTTTCTTGAGTTTCTTAGCAAGTTCCTTGCAAACAACGGACGAGGAAGCATAAAAGACCCGCTGCCATACGTGGGAATAGACCCAAGTGGAGAAACAACAAACAAGGTAAACACTACTATTCCTGCATCGGAGTGGAGCACGTATCTGCCAGAAGTGCCAAAGAACAATATCTATAACATTCTGTATGGACAAAAGTACGGAGAGAGTAAAAAGAAAATTCTTGTATTTAGAGGACTTTCTAATGGTATTGAAACCCAATTAGAGTTTAAAAATAGAGGAAAGAGCTGGCGTTTAGAGAGAATTATTGCTTACTAAAAGGATATGGCAAACGCTCAACAATAAAAACAGAAACAAATTAGAGACAACGTATGATAGACCAGAAAAACTACAGCCTACTTAGGCACAACACGTTTGGAATAGACGCTAAATGCAAACGATTTATAGAGTACAGTTCGGTGGAAGAGGCACAGCAAGTAGCGAGAATGATTACTGATGCCGACCGACCACTACTTATTTTAGGTGGAGGAAGTAATCTATTGCTTACTGGCGACTACAATGGAACGGTGTTGCACTCAGGCATTCGCTTCCTTGAACAAACCGACGAATGCCACGTTCGCTGTGGTTCTGGTTTCATTTGGGACGACGTTGTAGACTATTGCGTGGCAAATAACTTGTACGGAGCAGAGAATCTATCTATCATTCCAGGAGAGGTGGGTGCCAGTGCCGTACAAAACATTGGCGCATACGGCGCAGAAGCCAAAGACTTAATAGAATGCGTAGAAGCAGTAGAGATAGAAACAGGACAAATTTGCCGCTTCACAAACACAGAATGCGCATATAGTTATCGGCAAAGCAAATTTAAACATGCATGGAAAAATCGCTTTCTTATCACTGCTGTTACTTACAAACTTTCTAAAACATACAATCCGAAGTTAGACTATGGCAACATTCGTGTAGCATTGGCTGCAAAGGGTATAGACAATCCAACGGCAATGCAACTTCGCGAAACCATTATTGACATAAGAAACGCCAAACTACCTGATCCAAAAGTACTGGGAAATGCTGGTAGCTTCTTTATGAATCCAGTGGTATCAACACATAAATATAACCAGCTAGCACAGCAATATGTTGGTATGCCCCACTACACTATTGATAGCGAGTACGAAAAAGATACCAGCAGGTTGGCTCATAGAACAATGTGGTTGGAAAGGTAAAGCATTAGGAAAAAGCCGCCGTACACAATAAACAGGCACTGGTATTGGTGAACTGCGGAGGCGCAACTGGTAGCGAAGTGGTGCAACTTTATAAAACTATTCAGCACGATGTTAAGCAGAAATTCGACATCGAAATTAAACCAGAGGTGAACATTTGCTAAACAAAAACAATGAAATTACGCTTCTTAGGTACTGGTACTTCTAATGGTGTGCCCGTCATTGGGTGTACATGCAAAAAGTGCAAAAGCAACAATGCTAAGGATAAACGACTACGTACATCGGCATTACTCGAAACCGAAACTACTCGCATTCTTATAGATTGCGGTCCCGACTTTCGTCAGCAAATATTGCCTATGCCTTACAAAAAGATTGATGGTATATTAATAACACATATCCATTACGACCATGTGGGTGGAATAGACGATTTGCGGCCGTTCAGTTGGTTGTCTGATTTGGAAATTTATGCTAACAAAGACACCTGTCAAGGACTACGCCACAACTTTCCTTATTGCTTCAAAGAGCATCTTTACCCGGGTGTTCCGAAGCTCAATCTGCACACTATTGTTCCGCACAAAGCATTCTCAATAGGCAATTGCACCGTTACACCCATCGAGGTAATGCATGGAAAGATGCCTATTATGGGTTACCGCATAGGCAACTTTGCATATATCACCGATATGAAAACCATAAACAACACAGAGCTATCATATCTCAAAGGTGTAGATACACTTGTAGTAAATGCCTTGCGATGGGAAAAAGAACACCACTCGCATCAATTAATAGACGACGCCATTGCATTTAGTCGCACCATTAAGGCTAAACAAACTTACCTAACACACCTAACACACGAGATAGGTTTACACGAAGAAGCTCAGCAACGCTTACCTAAAAACTTCTATTTTGCGTACGATGGATTGGAGATAGAAGTATAGAGAAGCATATACATTACTAAACTATAAGCATGCAATGGCACTTGTTCCATAGCATTCTAAGATATCAGAAAAACGTTCTCTACACCTCATTTTACCTCAATATTATAATGTAGCAGAAGGTGCACAAAAATACTAAAAATATGTATTTTTACGCAATTTCTTGTAGATTTAGTTTTTTCTCTACTTTTTGCACACAATAAAAACATTGTGCAATGGTATAAACAGCTACCATTTCGGCATAATAAACCAGAGGAGTTTAAGGAGAGAAAGAGATGTCTATTTCAAAGACAAGACAAATGTTTGTAGACGTAGCAAGGCAAATCTTTGCTAAGAAAGGTATAGCAAACACAACAATGAACGACATTGCAGAAGCGTCGGGAAAAGGGCGTCGCACACTATACACGTATTTTAAAAGTAAAGACGATGTGTATTATGCCGTCATTGAAGGTGAATTGGAACGCTTATCAGACAAGTTAGACGAAGTGGCATCGAAACGAATACCACCTCACGATAAGATTATAGAACTCATTTACACCCATCTTAGTATGATTAAAGAAACTGTTATGAGGAATGGAAACCTCAGAGCAGAGTTCTTTCGCAATATATGGATGGTAGAAAAAGTACGCAAAAACTTTGATGAAGACGAAATAGAACTCTTCAGAAAGGTTTACACGGAAGCTAAAAACGATGGCGATTTCGATATAGACAACGTAGACTTAGTTGCCGATATAACACACTACTGTATTAAAGGATTGGAGGTTCCATTTATATATGGCAGACTCGGACACGGATTAACCGAAGCAAGTAGTCGGCCACTCGTGGCAAAAGTGGTGTACGGAGCGCTCGGAAATAAGTTAGGAAAAGGCAAAACAGACAACAACACCTATTAAAATGTGTATCAATACCTATATATATAATAGAGTGTAACTTGTATTGTTTAGATTTCCAAAACATACATTATTGAGATACTAAACCTACCAAAAAAACATAGATATTAAAAACATAAAATAAAAACAGATTATGGGATTATTAACAGGTAAAACAGCCCTCATTACAGGCGCTGCACGTGGAATAGGTAAAGCAATTGCTATAAAATTTGCAAGCGAAGGTGCTAACATTGCCTTCACCGACCTCGTTATCGATGAAAACGGAAAGGCTACTGAGGCTGAAATTTCAGCTCTCGAGTTAAATGTAAAAGGCTACGCAAGCAATGCAGCCGATTTCGCTCAGTCTGAAGAGAGTAAAACAAGTGAAAGAGGAGTTTGGAAGTGTTGATATATTGGTGAACAATGCTGGTATAACCAAAGATGGTTTAATGCTCCGAATGTCTGAAGCACAATGGGACGCTGTTATTGGTGTTAATCTAAAGAGTGCATTCAACTTTATACATGCTTGCGTGCCAGTTATGATGCGCCAACGCAATGGTAGTATAATCAATATGGCAAGTGTGGTGGGAGTACACGGAAACGCTGGTCAGGCTAACTACGCAGCCTCTAAAGCGGGTATGATTGCTCTAGCAAAGAGTGTAGCGCAAGAAATGGGACCAAAGGGCGTGCGTGCAAATGCTATTGCGCCAGGCTTTATTGACACTGCTATGACACAACAGCTGTCAGAAGAAATACGCAAGGAATGGGCATCTAAGATTCCATTGCGTCGTGGGGGTACCACCGAAGATATCGCTAACACTGCTCTCTATCTGGCATCAGACCTATCAAGCTATGTTTCTGGACAGGTCATTCAGGTTGATGGTGGTATGAATATGTAATATTCCTTTCTATTTTCTATCGTCCTTACTCGCATAGGGAAAGGGCGATAGATTCTTTAAAAACTATGCAAGTTCTTTACGAAGACAACCATATTATTATTGTATATAAGCAAAGCGGAGAAATAGTACAAGGCGACAAGACTGGCGACAAACCGCTCTCTGAGACTATTAAGGAATGGATTAAACAGAAATATGCAAAGCTCGGCAATGTATTCTTGGGCGTTGTGCACCGTTTAGATCGTCCTGTGTCTGGTATAGTTGTCTTTGCCAAAACATCAAAAAGCTCTCTCCCGACTTAACAATATGTTTAGAAATGGCGAAGTCAGAAAAACATATTGGGCTATGGTGCAAACGGCACCCTAATATGCTAGAAGCTACACTAACTAATTGGCTGGTGCGAAACGAAAAGCAAAACAAAAAGTTATGTGTATAATAACGAAATGCCAAACGCTAAGCAAGCCATACTGAAATATAAGACCATTGGACAGACCGAACATTACACCTTACTCGAAGTAAACTTGCTTACTGGGCGCCACCACCAAATACGGTGCCAACTCGCTGCGATGGGTTGCCCTATTAAGGGAGACTTAAAATATGGCGCGCGCCGTTCTAATCCAGATGGTAGCATATCGCTACTAAGTCATAAGGTTGAATTTATACACCCGTAAGCAAAACAAAAATTGTTGTTGTTTCGCCTTTACCAATAGAAAAGGTATGGGACAATTTTAGATAACACCCACACAAATGACTACTCCTACCCTATTGAAACGTTTTGTTGCATGGCTTCAAAAATTGTCGTTCCGCACTAGCGTTGTTGTTTTGGCTATGTGCATACCGTGCTATATTGCATCGTTCGCTCAAGCCGTTTTCCCCATATCTATGGAGATGAAAGGTGTCTTGTGGGTTATTTTCTTCGGATTAGCAAAGGCTTTCCAATATTGTGGACTCGCTATATTGGGTGTTGATGGCTACAAACGATTGAAAGCAAAGTTTAGAAAAGTGTAAATTAAAACATAAAGGGCGAAGCACTGCAAAGAGAACAACTACCTCTCACAATGCTTCGCCTTTTTGCTTCTTCTTGTTTGTAGTGCAATATCTGCCTTACTTTCTCACAATCACCGACCCATTTGCCTGATGTGTTGCCAAAATTAGCACTTCGGCTATCTGCACATGGGCAGGGGAGCACTTGCCGCATAGAATGCTACATCGGCAATATCGTCGCCTGTAAGTGGTTTCACACCTTTATAAACACTTTCTGCACGAGCATCGTCGCCATGGAAACGCACATTAGAGAAGTTGGTTTGAACCAATCCTGGTTTCAAGTTAGTTACACGCACATTACTTTCTGCCACATCTATACGCAGTCCGTCCGACAATGCTTTCACTGCTGCTTTTGTTGCACAATACACATTTCCGTTTGCATAAGCAGCATCGCCTGCCACCGAGCCTATATTTATAATGTGTCCTTCGTTGCGTTCCACCATTCCGGGAACAACAAAACGGGTCATATTCAGCAAACCTTTTATGTTGGTATCTATCATTGTGTCCCAATCTTCAAAGCTGCCTTCGTACTCTTTGTCTAGCCCTAATGCCAACCCTGCATTGTTTATCAGCACATTTATATTTGCCCATTTACCTTTTAAAAAGTCTACTGCCTTGCGTGCTGATGCACGTTCGCGCACGTCAAACTCCATTGCCAACACTTCTGCTCCCATATTCTCAAGCTCACGGCGCAGTGTGTCGAGCTTCTCTTTGCGGCGTCCGGTAATTATAACATTATATCCACCACGTGCAAACTTGCGTGCACAAGCTTCGCCAATGCCACTTGTTGCACCCGTAACCATTACTATTTTCTTTTCCATGTATTATATTGTTTAAGCTGAGCATAGTGCTTCCACTACACCTTATTATATATATATCGTTGTTTTTGTTTTTGCTTCTGCGCCATGCTCAAGGCAAGCAAACCAGAATAGACGACAAAGGTAATAGATTTTATTTAGTCTGCAAAATTAATTCCTACTCTCTTCTCAACATTTTTAGCAACTATAATGTTTACTTATGTTAAAAATATACCGATTTGTCAGCAATATCGCCTGTACATCTTGCATATATAAAAATAAATACCTACCTTTGCACTCGCAATTCAGGAACAAGTAATTAGAACTTATTTTTTAAATTGCAAATGGTAATATCGCGGGTTGGAGCAGTTGGTAGCTCGCCAGGCTCATAACCTGGAGGTCGCATGTTCGAGTCCTGCACCCGCAACAACAGAAAAAAGAAGTCGTCTTACTAAAGGCGACTTCTTTTGTTTTTAGCACTACCCTCACTCAGCTACACTCTTACACTAACAGCAGCACATTGTTTTGCTAAACAAAGAAGTTTCAGCAGAAAAGAAAACCATTGTAATAGTCTCCACGCTTATACCACAAAACACAAAACTATATATTGGTGGTTAGCCATTCATTATAATACCCAAATGGAAACACCGAACAACAACAAATGTCGTATTTTTGCAGCAGAACAAACAACTTTTTATATATTTTAATATAAAACATAAATGCTGTTGTTTTTGTGTGATATCTATTTACTTTACTAACAGACGTCTGAAACGTTACTAACAGACGTCTAAAACGAACACCACAGACGTATAAAACAAAAAGCAACTATTTTTAGCTGTTTTATATATACACCTAATATTTCATATCGGCTTATAAAACAAGCGCAGTTGGCGCAGTTTATAGCTTTCTCTCTTATTTTTAACCGAACCTAAAAAGACATTTAGATTAAACAACTTAGACACGATTGTTACAAATAGCGACTTGTTCAGCCGCTTTTTATATATCACTACTTCCTGTTATTGCCATGCTGGTGTCTTTAGCCAAGGAATGAAATAATGACTGCCGCCTTTATTCATCTTGTTGCTTTGTGCTACACCATTGAGACTAAGCTCCGCTGCAAACGGCATAAATTCGTAGCTGTTGAGTTGTCCATCATTTTTAACCCAATAAGTATCCAACCAGAATGTGCGTTCTATAATTTCGTTCCTGTCTATTCGCTTCCAAAAATCTTCGTGGCACATATAATAACCTGCCACGTTGAACGATAAATTATAGTTTGGTCCAAGATAATACGCCTCCACTTTTATCTTACCCGATGTTGCTCGAGGACTTGGAAGTGTCATTCTTACGGCTACTTTATAATTAGTTGTTGGTTTAGGGTCTCTGTTGTCTACAGGCTTCATATACATAATTCCGTATAAAACGTTACTCCCCTTCACAGAACAGAACCAGTTATCAAACTTCCGTTGTACGCCATTCAGGTCTACAAAGTCGCGATGAGACCCCACCGTAAAGCAAGGTCCATATCCAGCTCCAGCATCAAAGGACGATACCCCACCAATCTTTTCGTTCTTTTCTAATTGCAACTCAGGATTATTAAAGATAGGAATAAACTCTGAGTATTTAGGCAATCTATAGAGTTTACTTGTTAAAGTGGGATAATAACCATCGTTTGTTGTGCCTTCAGCAATACCTTTAGAATTGTTCCGGGTTCTTTTCCGCATAGCATCGCCTTGTCTATAAGCCCATAAGCGTTCAATAGGTAGCATTGGACGTATTATGCGTAGCGTCATATCGTAGCACGACCCTTTAGCAAGCTCGTTGCTAAAGCTGCCTAAGAGATATCTGCTACCCATATAAGGGCGCCATGTATTAGGGTCCGACTTACCAGGAGTTCCATATATTGTATAATCGTTTGTATAGTTTATTCTGTTAGAGTTGGTAACCTCCACTTTTCCAAAGAGCAGTGTTTCGTTTACAATACCAACGTAATTGCTTGTTTTCTTATAATTAACAGGCATTAAACACAACAGAAAACCACGATTTGTTTTCGTGTTTTGTGCCGCTGCGCCCGATTTATTATAACTGTTAAAGTACATATAGTTGGCTATATCGGTCTTACCCTGACGTAGCGAACCATCATTTTTTATTGCTCTCATAGTTAGCTTTATGGTAGTGGTATAGTGCTGTGCGTTATACTTTTTATAAACATCAGACTCGCCACTAATAGCATTTGCGCTATTTGGTTCCCAATAAGAAGAGGCTAAGTCGGCATTGTCGGCAACTGTATTGCCAGCTATATCGAACTTGTAAGTACCCGAAGAGCAGAACGCATTACTTTCTAACGTAAGCTCACGGTTAATTCGCGTGTCGAGTCCCATACGGTTTTCTAACGATAATACTAAAAAGACACCTTGTGGTTTAAATACCATCTTTGTAGCCTCATCGTTCAGTTTAAGCTTGTTTCCACTCTTAACAATGCGTCGCCAGTTGGTTGCAAACGGACAAGATGTTGTAAATTCCTGGTTTTTCTCTATCACGTTGATAGTGGTATTGGTGTTTACATTCAGGTTGTCGCCGCTCTTTTCGCCCCCGCCTATAAACGACATTAGATACCATTCGCCAACTTCCAAATTGTTGTGAGTAGACAGGTTGTTTAACAAGAGTTTCACCGTTGTGCCGTCTTTCTCAACCCTCCAGTTAGCTTCAACCACTTCCTTGGTGTTATTACTTTTGTTGTAGAGCACCACTACCGATGATATGGTGGGTTGGGTGATATTTATTTTAGGATATAGAACCGTCTTACCGCCAATGTTTTCTTCGCTCACCTTAAATGGCATATCGGCTCTTGTAGGTGCAGCAGCAGAGTTGTTCGAGCTGTCTGTACGTGCCTCTATATCTACATTATACGTGTTTAATATTTTTGTAGATGGTGTGTTGTTTTAAATTTGAGTTATAATCTTCGTTTGTTTCGCTACACGAAAAGCATAGCAACGAGGCTAAAAATAGCCAAAAGGAAATACTTTAATGGACATTTTTCTAAATGTTTCTAAGTTCTGTTTTATATTTCTATTTCTTCAGTACATTCCGCCAACAAGTGTAAAAACACTTTAAACACTTTTTGCACGGAGAATAAACCCTATTGGTCGTCTATGTCGTCAGTAAGTCCGCCACCATAGTTAATATCCTGCACACCTGCTGCTGGTCCTGAAGCAGCTAATAAAATGTGTTGTCTCAACAGCTGTTATACTAATACGAGGAACAATATACCTCTTGTTTCGAGATGCCAACGTTTGGCATGTTTGCATGTTTTAGTGTAACATAATAATATTTTATTTAAAATCGATATCACAGTTTTGTATATAAGCAACAACAATTTGCTAATATTCGCATATTAATAATCTACTTTTTCTCAGGGTTGCAGTTTTAAAACTGTAAACAAATTTAGAATCTGATGTGCTGCAAAGTTACAAATAAAATACGAGAACGCAACATTCTCCTATGTAAAATTTATAATAATACGGCTACAGTACTCTAAAAAACGACAATCTTATTAATTTTAATAAAGAAAAATAATAACTGTTTCAACCTCCACAGTCTATTATTGTTTTCTATTATGCACGCACATAGTTAGCTTTTATATTCGTCGGTTTCTATATATATAAACATATGTTGTAGTTGGCAAAATCTGCTCTCATATTTCGCTCAATATCGTTAATTATGGCAGATGCTTGCGCCTCAAATTCGGGTTTTAAATCAATTTTAGCCGTAACCAAAATATCTGTAGGACTTAAATGTATGGTCTTTACATTAATTAGCTTTCACTTATTTTCGGTGCGATTGAAAGCAGACTTAATGCGCAGCAAGTCGTTTGTTGTAACGCTTTCGCCAATAAGCAACCCGTAAAATTCGCATGCCAAAAAGAGGGCTGCACCGCAAAGCAACAATCCAATTAACACACCAGACAAGGCATCGTAGAATGGGTTATTGGTGAAATGGCTAAGCAACGTGCCACCTAAAGCTATCAGCAAACCCAAAACGGCACAACTGTCTTCGGCAAAAATTATAAGAATTTCGCTATGTCGGCTCTCTCGCAAAAATCTGTAAAGCGACAACCCGTCTTTATTAAGTGCTTTTATCTCTTTAATAGCAACACGCAAACTAACAGTTTCTACAATCAGTCCGAACACCAATATACCCATCACAAGCCACGTGTTTTCTACATTGTGTTCGGGGTGGAACAATTTTTCGGTAGCTTCCATTACACCCAATGCACCGCCTGCAAAGAACAACATCATAGCAACTACTAAGCTATAGAAATATTTTGCACGAGCCTGACCAAACGGGTGTTTGTCTGACACTTTTGCAGCAGCTTGCTTATTGCCCACAAGCAGCAATATTTCGTTGCCACAATCTACTATGCTATGTATCGACTCGTTCAGCATAGCAGCCGAACCAGATATTGCAAAACCTATAAACTTTGATATTGCCACCAGCACATTAGCACCTAAAGCAGCAATAACACTCATCATTCCACCTTTGTTTTTCTCTTCGTTCATCTCTGTTTGTTAAGTAATTCAGCTTATTTTTTACGCTGCAAAGTTACTGATTTTTTCTATTCGAACAAGCAACTTTATTCGCATTTTGCGCCATATAGGCTAACACTACGCCCTACACCACTGCAAAGCCCACCACACACAAGCAAACAACAAGCTACAAAAAACAAGAGCGCATTTATAAGCATACACATACCAATGTAGCATTTTTGCAGCCATATATAAAAAGGTGTATAACATATAGTGTACACCCCTATTTTATAAAGAAAATGCGATAGATTAGAGGCAAATTAAAAACAGACGTCTGAAACGAACGTTACAGACATCTAAAACGAACGTTACAGACGTCTGAGACGAACGTTACAGACGTCTAAAACTTTGTGCTTGCATAAAGTGGTATGCCACAACACACTGCACACAGCAAAAAACAAGTGGTATAGGCACAGAAAGTTGCTTAATGGAACATGGAGAAACAATAAAACTAAAGGAACAAAAACAACGACTGATTACGCTGCCGTACACACTATTGTTTTTATTTAATGTTTACTTGTAACTCTCTTTATAATCTGCTATTATCGCTTTTACATAAAAGAGAAGACACTATTTGTATCTTCTCTTTAGTGACCCCGATGGGATTCAAACCCATGACCTTAGGAACCGGAATCCTACGCTCTATTCAGCTAAGCTACGGAGCCATTGGTTTGGCTATACACATTTGGTATGCCGAACGTGTGCAAAGGTACTGTAAAGTTCTTAATTAGCAAAATTTATGCGCCACAAAATAAGCATTGGGCAGGGCTGCAAGCAAAGCCAGAAAGTAGGCAAACAGGCGTATTAAGCCTTTTTAAACAATAGTTAGAAAGCAGCGTGGTTAATGTATTGATTTGTTAAGTAATACTCAACAATTTGATTATCAGCATATTTTTTTGTACCTTTGCACGCATTAATATGAAGCCGAGAAATTATGTGCACCATTTCTCATGTGCACCATTTCGCATAGCTTGCTCATTTTGTGGTAAGTTTATAGGTTTCGGAAAATTGTATGTAATGAGAATTATAAGAACACTAACAGTAGGAATTTTAATGGTATTGGCACTAAACTCTGCAAGTGCAGAGACTGCCGCAAAAGCTAAAAAATTCGATTGGCGACCCGTGATGGACGCTATTACACGGGTAGAAAGTAAAGGAAATGCAAAAGCCATAAACGGTCCGCACGCTGGAATATTACAAATTTCGCACCACGTTGTGGCAGAATGTAACAACATTTTAAAAGCAAAAGGTAGCAAGAAACGTTACACAATGGCAGACCGTTTCAGTCCCGAGAAATCGAGAGAGATGTTTATTCTGTTTCAGTCAAAATATAACAAGGCAAACAATGCAGAGCGAGCCATTCGTATGTGGCATGGCGGAATAAACTTTAGCAAGAGCAAAACGCAACAGTATTACAACAAAGTGAAGCGGTTTTTAAGAAACTAAACAAACCACAAAACACTTATAAATAGATGCTTATACGCTTTGCCTATATAAAAACTTATAGTGTATGGGTACTTGCAGAAACGTGTTTTTGCCTGTTTAAAGGTATATTCAGATGCTAAGAACCAACAACATTTATGTTTAGTTTGGTATAACAGCAGAAATATGTACCTTTGGAAGAACAAATAAAAACAAAAGAACAAAAGATTGTACGTATGAATTTTACATGGATAATAGGACTGCTTTTTAGTGGGTGTTTCGGCAAGTGCCGCATACATTAGTTGGCATATTTGGCAGCTTGTGCCGTTTGGCATTTTAGGAAAATGGCTGCTGTGGCAGCAATATTGCTGTGTTTCTTCTGCCTTTTTCTAAATACGCTTTTAGACAAGATGCCAATGCCACTTGCAACAGCACTATACGAGGTGGGCACGTCGTCTATATTTATAGGCTTATACTTGCTAATGCTGTTTGTGGTGTTAGACCTTCTTAGGCTTATTAGGCTCATTCCTAAGGAGTTTCTTTATAATAGTTGGACAGGAACTGTAACTATTTCGGCACTTATTATAGGAGTCTTTGTATATGGATATCTACACTATATGGACAAAAAACGTGTAGAAATACAGCTGAATACTGAACAGAAAATGAAGCAAAAGCACCGCATTGTGATGCTTACAGACTTGCATTTGGGCTACCACAATCGTGCCAACGAATTTAGGAAGTGGATAGACACCGTGAACAAAGAGCAACCAGAAGCTGTTTTGATAGGTGGCGACATAATAGACAGAAGTATCCGCGCCATAAACGAACAAAATATGGCAGCAGAGTTTAAACGTCTAAAAGCTCCGGTTTATGCGTGTTTGGGCAACCACGAATACTACAGTGGCGAACCAAAGGCTAAACAGTTTTACAAAGAAGCGGGTATAAATTTGCTGATAGATAACCACGCTTTAGTTCCGTTGAAAGGTGGCGACACGCTACTTGTGATAGGCAGAGACGACCGAACAAATATGCGAAGGGTTCCACTTAAAACACTCGCAGAGAAAGCGCCACACGGCTATTACACCATAGTTATAGACCATCAGCCGTACCATTTGGAGGAAGCACAGCAAGCAGGAGTAGACTTCCAACTTTCGGGACACACACATTACGGGCAAGTTTGGCCCATTAGCTGGATTGAAGATGCTATTTACGAAGATGCGTTTGGTGCGCTGCAAAAGGGCAAAACGCAATATTATGTGTCATCGGGTATTGGCATTTGGGGAGGCAAATTCCGCATAGGAACACAGTCGGAGTATATAGTTGCAGAACTTAGATAGGAATTTAGCTGCAGAAAATGTTTCTATACAAATGGGGCATTAGCACATAATGCTATTATATTTCGCTAATACAATTGTTTTCGTACCATACATCGCTTTTTTGCCAGTTATATTGCTGGTAGTTCTAACTTGTATTAGCTTGCTACGTATTCAACATAAAATAAAAGCAAAATTAGGCTATACGCTAATGCGTCGTTTAGTTATAAGAGCCATAGAGAAGCTATGACTCTTATAAAGTTTTTACCATTCAAAATCTTGTGCCAAAACCACCTTCGCTGGTTTCCTTATAAAGCGAAGGAAGGTCGTGTCCGGTTTGTTTCATCACCCTCGACAACCTTGTCGAACGAAACACGATGGCGTCCATCGCTAAAGTTAGCATACAGTTGCGCATCGAGCGCACGGCATGCAGCAAAAAGCATTACGTTCTATACATGGTATCTGCACTAATCCGCAAACAGGGTCGCAGGTCATTCCCAAGTGATGTTCTAACCCCATTTCGGCTGCATACTCTATTTGCGACGGTGTTCCACCAAATAGCTGGCAAGCGGCTGCAGACGCCATAGCGCAAGCTACACCTACTTCGCCTTGACAGCCTACTTCGGCTCCAGAGATAGACGCATTGGCTTTTACCACATTGCCAAATAAACCAGCAGTAGCCAACGCACGTAGAATTTTGCGTTCGGAGAACTGATGCGCCTTAGCCAGATGGTATAGCACGCCCGGCATAACACCACACGAGCCACAAGTTGGCGCAGTAACAATGGTACCACCAGAGGCATTTTCTTCGCTAACGGCAAGTGCGTAAGCATACACCAAGCCACGCGATTGCAGGCTGCTTCTATAGCTTAATGCCTTTATATAATAGTTGCTGGCTTTACGCGAAAGCTTCAACGGACCGGGTAATACGCCATCGTTTTCCAAACCACGTTCCACAGCATTACACATCATAAGCCACACTTCGTGCAAATAGTCCCATATTTCAGGACCTTCACATTCGTTTGTATATTCCCAGAAACCACGCCCACTCTCTTCGCACCAGTGTTGTATTGCTTTCAGTGTAGATAGTTCGTAGACAGGGTTCTGTATAAAACATATCGTCTTTCCCTTTTCCTTCAGAGAGCGCACCACCGCCAACACTATACACCACCCATTCGTTTTCAACGTGTTTTTCGGCATCTAACGCCTTATAGCGCATACCATTTGTGTGAAAAGATAGCACTGTGCCCGGTTTCCATATTATTTCTACTGGAGCTATTTTAGATAACACTTCGGTGATAGCCACATCGGTAAGGTGGCCCTTTCCCGTTGCAGCCAAACTGCCATATAGTGTTACTTCGAACGCTTTAGCATTCGGATTACGCTGTGCAAATATCTCTGCTGCACGAGCGGGACCCATAGTATGACTGCTTGAAGGACCTTTCCTATTTCTAAATATCTCTTTCAACGAGTTCATAAATCTTCTTTATAGTTTCTTGGAATATAGTTATAGATGAAGTTGTTACACTATTTTTGCCCACGATAGATATCAGAATGACACCGCAAAGTGGTATTAGCGCATACTTTCAGCGTACAAATGTAACAATTTATTATGGAAAGTAACGATTAAAAATGCTATAAAAATGGTTTCAGACTATTAGTTTTTCCTATAAGCGTTAGAGCCCCTAAGAGATGCTAATTTAATTAGCTCGCTTAGAGTTCCTACTGCTCTATAGGTTTTAATATTCCTATATTGAATAGAATTTTTATTGTGTATGAAGAGTTGAAACACTTAAACCTAAATGAGGGCATTAGACCGTAACAACAGCACATTTTGTTGGTATTACTGCTTTATACTAACGTTGTTTTTCTTGTTGGCAGATTGTTTTCTATACTAACTTGCTGTAGTTTGCTACGCGTTCGTTATGAAATAGAATCTGTCTGCACAACAATAAAAACAAAAACTTGTTAAGGTGCTAACACCCATATTGGGTAGAATGTTTATTCAGCTTCGCTTTGCTCAAGCAAGAATTGCTCTGCACGCTGCATATCTTCGGGCGTGTCTATACCTACAGTTTCAACGTTAGTGAGCCCTACTTTTATCTTAAATCCGTTTTGTAGCCAACGCAATTGTTCCAAACCTTCAGCCAATTCGAGCGACGATTGTGGTAGCTTTGTTATTTGGTGTAACACATCTGTGCGATAAGCATATAGCCCTATGTGTTTAAGAAAAGGATAAGCTTCAATCCATTCGCTTTCTTCTTTCTCTCGTATATAAGGAACAAGCGCACGTGTGAAGTACATTGCATAGTTGCGATTGTCTATAATTATTTTTGGCGAATTAGGGTTCTTTGCCTCTTTTATGGTAGCAAACGGCTTTCCAAGTGTGGCAATCTGTGTACCAACATCTTTGAAACAAGCCAGCACAGTTTCAATCTGGCTGCGCTGTATGAAAGGTTCGTCGCCTTGAATGTTTACCACTACATCAAAGTTTCCAGCAATTTGTTCTAACGCTTCAGCAATACGATCGGTACCACTTTGGTGGTCGGTGCTTATCATAACAGCATTTGCCCCCAGAGAAGTTATCGTATTATAAATTCGTTTGTCGTCTGTAGCAACATAAACATCGTCGAGTACGGTGCTAACTTGTTCTACAACGCGCTGTAAAACATATTTACCGCCTAATATTGCGAGCGGTTTGCCCGGGAAGCGAGACGATGAATAGCGGGCAGGGAATTATACCAATTGCTTTCATTTTCATTTATGTTTTTGTATATTTGTGCTGTATTAAAAGAACAGCGTTATAAACATGTTTTGTTTGCATAGCACAGTTTGCAGCTATATTTGATAGTACCAAAACATAATGTGTCGCATTAAGGAATTTGAGAAACGAAACCAACGATAGGCACTTACGGGTTTTCCTCCAAAGCTTAAAATAAAGTCGCGATAGTTGCTATGCGAGAACGGAAGTCCAAGATTAAGAATGTGAAGATGGTTTTGTTTGCGTTTGTGCGTTTCCTTTATGGCATACCAAACTGTAAGTGTGTGGGGGTGATAGAACATATATCGCTTTTCCATAGCTGCATCGAACCACAGCATAGAATCAGTTCCAGAGTCTACGACTACGCTACCTCCAACCATTTTCCCTTTATACTCTGTAACATAAATATGTCCGAAAACACTATTCCCTATCTGCTGAAACAGTTCTTCGTTGGGTATGTATCGCTGTTTGCGTAGTATGTAGTATCGTTTTATAAGGCGATAAAGTTGGTGTATTTCAGCTTTGCTCTCCACCTTTCGTGTTTCAAATCCGCTTTCTATGGCTTTCTCCACTCGCTGAATTACCTTCGCAGAAGCCCGTTCTTCTGGTGCTCTACTGTGTAAAGAATGGTGAACTTGTATCCACGGAATAGGCACAAAGCCGTGTTTGCGCAGTGTTCTGTAGCCAAACATTTTCTTCGATATATCGCTAAGCTCTATATGGAAGCACCGATGGCGTAACAAATGGGCAACAAGGGCATTCATCATTATATCGAAAAGTTTTCCTCTCTCTATATAATCAATATAGTCTTTATAGCAACCTTCGCCATAGATGCGTGCTCGACGAGTGAAATTAATGTACAAGAAACGCCGCTTTACACGAATTTGAGCAAGAATTTGTCCGACAACTCCACCCTTCTCATCAATAGCAACCACCATACACGGGCGCAGACGTGGGGTCTGTTCCAACATACAGAAGAGGTTGTTACTGTGAAAGAAGGAGCCTTTGCAAAGCTCGGGCAGATCTTTACTATGTGTTATAATATTGGTTCTAACTTCCATATAACCTACAAGGTGCTACTGAATGTGCACCGATGGGTGTATAAACATTATTTGCAAATGTAACGAATGTTTTTGTAAAAAGAAAAAGTATGGTTTTTCTATTCGTTTTTAGTAATTTTGTACCTAATATAGAAGACTGTATTAATAGGTGCAGGGAATATTGCTACTGTTTTGGGACACGCCCTTTACAATGCAAAAAACACGACATTGTGCAGGGTTTATAGCCACACAATGGCAGCAGCAATTCTCTTGGCGAAGAAACTGAATGCCACACCAACCAACAGTTTAGATACCATAACAAATAATGCCGACCTTTATATTATAGCTGTTAAAAGATAGTGTGCTTGATGTTGTGATTAGCAAATTGTGTATAAATCGCACCGATAAGCTATTTGTACACACTGCTGGTTCGGTATCAATTGATGTTTTTTGTGGTCGGGCAAAGCGCTATGGTGTGCTCTATCCTGTGCAAACATTCTCGAAAAACACGCATTATAGATTTTTCAGAACATTCCTATTTTTATAGAAGCGGATAGCAATTCAACGCTACAAACCATTACGAACGTGGCACAATCGGTTAGTAACAACGTACGCCAACTGTCGTCGGCAGACCGCCGCTATCTACATCTGGCTGCTGTATGGGCTTGCAATTATACTAATTTCTGCTACAATATGGCTGCAGAAACGTTGCAAAAGGTGGGACTATCTTTCGATATTATGTTGCCATTAATTGATGAAAACAGCAAGAAAAAGTACACTGTTGTCGCCGCAAGAAGCTACAAACGAGGGACCAGCTATACGATACGATAAAAACATAATTGAAGCACAAATGAAACTTATGAACTACGATAAGAGTGCACAACAGCTGTACCAACTAATGGCAGAGAATATTCATAAAAGAAATAAAAAAATAGATATATACATATTGTTTAATCATATTTTATAACGCAATGATAAACTACGAGTTAGATAAAATAAAAGCTATTATATTTGATGTAGATGGAGTTCTCTCGCTAAACACCGTATCTATGAATAGCGAAGGCGACACTGTAAGAACCTTAAACATTAAAGATGGATATGCCATTCAACTTGCTGTGAAGCTCGGACTAAAACTTGCCATTATGACGGGAGGCAGAAACGAAGAAATACGGAAACGATATGCCTATCTCGGAGTACACGATGTGTTTTAAATTGTGCCGTTAAGCTGGACACATGGGAAGATTATCTTAAAGCAAACAATCTGCAACCAGAAGAAATTATATACGTTGGCGATGATATTCCCGACTATGAGGTAATGCAAATGGCAGGCTGTGCATGTTGTCAAAGGACGCTTGTGCCGACATTAAAGCCATTGCCACTTACGTAAGCAACTACAATGGCGGTATGGGAGTGGCTCGCGATATCATTGAACAGGTGTTGCGCGCACAAGGAAAATGGCTGAAAAGTGCAAAAGCCTTTGGGTGGTAAGAGTGCTTTGATGGACTTCTTATAAAGGTACACCAAAGTTTTTAGACAAGAATTACAAGCCTTTAAAACTATAATATGTATATGAAAACAGCATTGAAAAACAATTTTGAGAAAACGCTATCGGCGCTTTTGTTCATAGTAATGTGCTGTATACTTACCAGACCTATGCGCAAATGATGAATATGACACCTTACGATTTGCCCATTCCCGACAGTCTGCGTCTTGCCACAGATAAAAGAATGACTAAAGAACAAGCTATTTACGACATCAATGCTTTGATTTATACTGTCAGTGAAGTACATCCGAACATGTATGCAATGTGCAACCAAGGCGAGTTTATGAGCCGTGTGAACGCAATAGAGCAGGAAATGCCCGACACTATTACGCGCGCCACCCTATATAAGTATGTTGCACCACTATTAGCACTACTCGGCGATGGACACACACACGTGTTTCCACCTTACAACGACATACTTACAAAGACTGTTCTACGCTTTCCATTGCAGGTAGATGTGGACAACCAGAGTGGCAAAATAACAGCTCGCTATTCTCTATTCGGCATTCCGAAAGGGCAGAAATAACCGAAATAAACGGTGTTTCAAGTGCCGCCATCATTGCAAACTTACTTCAATACGTGTCGGGAGAGCGCCGTTTCTTTCGCTTAATGAAACTAAAGGATTACTTTAGCGCCCTATTCCAACTTTGCTATTATGCCGATAAGTATACTATCAAATATGTATGGAAGAACAATATAGAAAATAATACTAAAAGGAGCAACCTTCGATGAGATAATAGCCGAGAAAAAGAAAGTCGAAAAAGGCTACGGGGAAGCTACTTGAAACAAAGAAACAGGAACAGAAACATTTTTGAATACCAACTCTTAGAGGGTGGTCGGGTGGCACTAATGTCGTTCAACGACTGCACAGACCCATCAGGAATGACAGTCTTTCTCGACTCAATGATAACCGAAATAAACGCAAAGAAGGTGCAGAACCTTATAATAGACGTGCGCAAAAATGACGGTGGCGATTCTCGTATAGGCGATTTGATATTCGAACGCATAAGCAAAGTGCCTTTCCAACAGTTTGGAAAAGCCTTTATGCGTATAACTCCAACAACGCAACGTTTGTTAAAGAACGCTTACTGATGAGTTTCTCTCGCCTCTACGAGGACTGTACTTGGAAAATGAAGATAGCTTGAATGTACCACTAAACAATAAAGCTCGCTGCTACACTGGTAAGGTTTGGCTGTTAACAAGCAACTACACGTTCTCTTCGGCTGCTTCTTTTTCGTGGGCATTCAAATACTTCAATATGGGCAAAGTTGTTGGTGAGGAAACTGGTGGTATGAATGTTTGCTTCGGAGATGTACTCGAATACCGTCTGCCCATATCGCAATTATATTGCTACATATCGTATAAGCGGTTCTGGCAATACGGTGCTGACGAAACAGACATACACGGTACGATACCCGATATTGCTGTTCCTGCCGACAAAGCACTGGAAACAACGTTGCAACTGATAAGAAACAAAAATAAAGAATATATGAACTATAAAGATTACCATATTATATTGGCGAGCAATTCGCCCAGGAGAAAAGAGCTGTTGCGTGGTCTCGATATTGCATTCGATGTGCGTGTGCTACCAAATATTGCCGAAACATATCCTAACACTATTGCACCGTCAGATGTTGCTGCCTATATAAGTAGTGAGAAAGCTGATGCATACAAAGACACAATAACTGATAACGAACTTGTTATTACGGCAGATACCGTGGTTATCGTGGATAACGAAATACTGGGAAAGCCTCACAACAATGCTGAAGCAAAACAAATGCTACACAAAATAAGTGGTAGACAACATCAAGTGGTTACTGCCGTATGTTTAACAACTACGAAAAAGCAACGCTGCTTTTCGGTTTCTACCAACGTTACCTTTAAACAGCTAACAGAAGAAGAGGTGAACTATTATGTAGAAACTTATAGACCGTTAGACAAGGCTGGTGCATACGGCATTCAAGAGTGGATTGGATATATTGGTGTAACATCGCTCGAAGGTAGCTACTTTAACGTTATGGGACTACCCGTGCAACGCATTTGGGAAGAACTAAACGCATTTTAATGTATAAAAAACAACGGTTCCAACGAAACAAAACAATTATAAAAGATTAAAACAATGGCTTTAATAAAAGCAGCAAGAGGAAAAAGTCCACAGTGGGGAGGCGTTGCTACTTTGCAGAAAAACGCTACTTTGGCGGGTAATATAACGATGGGTAACGACTGCTCGGTATGGTTTGGGGCAGTGATACGTGCCGATGTAGATGCAATAGTAATGGGAAACGAAGTGAACGTACAGGATTTGGCGTGTATTCACCAAACCGAAGGAAAACCAGTAGTTATTGAAGATGGTGCTAGCATTGGTCATTCGGCTGTTGTACATGGTGCTACTATTCGTAAAAATGCTCTCGTTGGAATGAATGCAACGGTGCTCGATAATGCCGAAGTGGGCGAAAACTCTGTGGTAGCAGCAGGTGCCGTAGTACTGCAGGCACAATAATACCGCCTAACGAGATATGGGGTGGCATTCCAGCAAAGCGCATTAAAGCAGCAACGCCAGGACAATCGCGTTTGTTTGCCGACCATTATCTGTACATAAAGAAATGGTACGAGGGAGAGGAAGAGTGAATTTGAATAAATCACACCACTCTTTCATCGTCCACACAAATAAACTAATGCTGTGTATAATGCCGATAAAAGTATGTATATAAGGGCATTATACACGCATTAAGAGAACTTTATATTAAACATAAAACACCTATAATATATACCATAACTCCATTTTTATACCAATGAAAACAACCAAAATAAATAATAACAAATAAATTTTTTTCAACTTTAAATGTCACAAAACTGTTGTTCGTTCGTTTACCTTTTGAAAAGCAATGGAAATAGAAACATTTAGTCAAATGGCAATAAACCTGCGTAGCCGACTATAAAGTGGCTGCAACACTGGAGGAGGAGACGCTGAAGCCGAAGACTTCGTGCAAGAAACTTTTCTCCGTATGTGGGCAATGCGACAGAAATTAGACGCACATACCAACATTGAAGCATGTGGCTATAAAGATTATCAAGGGTGTGGCTATAGACCATTGGCGACATAGAAAAATAGAATGTGCAGAGAGTAATAGGCCGAAAGAACTTGTTACAGAACTGGAACAGACAGATGGAAAGGACGATATGGAGCTGATACAGTATATTGTAGACCATCTACCACCACTACAACAGCAAGTGTTTAGACTGAAAGAGATAGACGGATACGAAAACGAAGAGATTGCAAAAATATGTAATTGCAAACCCGAAGCACTACGGCAAAACCTATCGAGGCCCGAAGATACATTCAAAAAGAATTTATAAGACTGACAACAGAGAGGAGAACTATATGCAAATAGACAATATTTACAGCTTAATTGCCAAATATACAGAAGGCGAAACGACTGTTGCAGAAGAAGAACAGCTACGAAAACTTCTTTGCACAAGACCCGCTATCTGGTGCCAAACGAACTGAAACCATTTTGCGCTTTGTTTCGTTGGGAACAGCAAGAACGCTGCAAACAAGTGGCAAAACAAACGGTTTCATCGGCAAAAACAAACGCTCTTAAAAAAACATAAACGCCTACCAAACTGGATTGTTGCTACTGTTTCGGCTGCTGCAGCTGTGGTGATTACATTATTTATAGTGCGACACAATGTTACAAAAACTGGCGATTATGCTTTTATAGATGGCGAATGCACTACCAACAAAACTATGGTTCACCAAGAGGCAGAAGCTGCTCTAGATATGGTCTCTGCCAACGAGGGTGAAGATTTCCAAGCGCTTTCACAAATAGGAGGAACAAGCAATGAAGAATAAAATAATGAGAATAGCCATTATGCTATGTCTGTTTGTAGCTATAATACCTGCAAAAGCACAGAGCGATTTGCAGATAAATATTGTGTTCGAACGCTTCGGAAAGGCAAAAAACTGTAAGATGGTAGTGCTAAACGATGCCGTTCTCAGGGGCTACAAACTAAAGGTTTACAAAGCATTGACCTATAAAAAGATTGGTGCAAGCATAGCTCCATATTTGAATAGCGATAGAAAAAAGGCACGTAAAATACGCGAAATAGTGGATAATGGTAAAATTACCAGTGGCTACTATATGCTTCCACCACTACCTTCGGGACTTAACAGGTATATACTTTTCAGTAATCTAACTAACAATAGTGGAGCCATTATTTATATAGAAGGTACGCTCGGTCCAGACGATATTATGAAACTATGCTACGCTAAACATTGAAACAAAAACCAATAATAATAATATAAACGCAAAACAGATAGAATTATGAAACACTTATTATTTTTATTAATGCTCGCGATGGCTGTTCCTGCAATAGCTAACGAAGAAAACGACACAATAATCTACTACAACAACAAACAATTTGTGGTGAGCACAGACAGCATTGAAACCCATGTGGCTGTATTCAACAAAGACAGTAATGCGCTTGTAAAGAACAAAAGAAACTAGCTATATAGATGGTCAGGAGGTAGAACGCTTCTTCATTTCTTCGCCATTTGTACCCATTCGAAACACAAAAATAATACGTTTTTATGGTAATATTCCCGATTTCTATATTGGTACAAACTTGCTAAATGGTGGAGAGGCTATGCATAGCAAAGATGTAAACTCGTTAGAATGGGGAATTACACACTTCCAAATAGGTATGGGACTTAACGCTTCTAATTCTCTCGGCTTAGTCTTTGCATTTCAAACGGGTTTTGTTCACAACCATTTCCAAACCAATTATATGCTGACAGATGTAGACGGTAAGCCTACAATTGCAAGGAACACAGCAGAAAATGTGCGCACAAGCTTTTATTAAATATTACTACTTTAAGACTCCTATTATGATAGAGTGGAAAAACAAATGTATAAAAAGAAAAGTATATTTAGGGATTGGTTGTTCGGTGGATATTAAGAGCGAGATACGCAGTAAGTATCGTATTAAGAGCAAACGCTATACCGTTAGCCGCAACTTAGACACCAATCCTGTTGGTTTAAACCTTGAGGCTTACTTTGGTTTTAACTCCTTTTCTATTTATGCACACTACAGTTTAACAAAACTAATGAATAGCGGAATTGCTTGCCACCCTTTTGGAATTGGCGTTGGTTTTGAACTTTAATTCAGATTAAACAGCTTAGGTGCGATAGAACAACTATGAAGTCTATGCGCAACAGCTCTCACTTTTAACAATGAAAACGGCATAGAACCTTTATAATAACTATAGGTTCTATGCCCTTATATATTTTTCCCATATAAACCGCTGACGTCAATAGCGTTTTATTGCTCTATCCATTTCTCTCCGGTCTTCTTTTTCCTTTAACGTTTGTCGCTTGTCGTATTCTTTTTTACCACGACACAGAGCAATGTCTACCTTCGCACGTCCGTGCTGGTCTATAAACACCAATATTGGCACAATGGTATAGCCTGGCGACTTTGAGTCTTCTGCCAAACGGTTTATTTCTCGCTTATTTAATAGCAGCTTACGCTTGCGTCTGGCTTCGTGATTAGCAAACGACCCATAGAAATATGGCGATATGTTCATACCCTCTAACCATATTTCGCCTTTGTTAATAAAGCAGTACGTATCAACCAAAGAGGCTTTTCCTGCACGTATAGATTTTATTTCGGTGCCTGTAAGCACTATTCCTGCCGTGTAGGTATCTACAAAATAGTATTCGAAAGAAGCCTTCTTGTTGCGTATTTGTATAGGCGACTTCTTGCGAATTTCTTGTTCTTCTTTATTCATTTTTCAATTGTAGCAAAGTTGTTAATGTGGTCGTCAATGTAAGCAGCTATCATTTTTGTCCACTGTTCTTCGTTCACTATAAAAGTCATCGTCAGCATCGTCAAACTCTGGCATTTGTTCGTAGAGGTGCCATAAAGTCGTCGTCCGACATTTCTTTTTTCTATCTGGCTGTGATACTTGTCGTATGCTTTTCTGGTGCGACGGAGGTGCGAATACAATTCGGTAAGGCCCCAATTGCGCATTGCTGGTCCGAAAGGATTCTTAAAGATAAATGCGCCGTAACCATTATAAATAAGCTGAATGTAGCCACCATTCATTACTTCGCTATGTAAATAGCTCCACCCCAACAGTGTTATTTGGTCGGAGTTTAGCTGTTGCATCGTCTCATTGGTTAGCGTTCCTCCTATTGCAGCATTTATTGCATCTATAAATGTTGCTACAAAAGCGTCCTCTCCTTTGGCTGCTGCTGAACGAAGCGTAGCATCGTTTACCTTAACTTCTATCATTGTTTTATGGTTTTCGATTTCTGTTTTATATCCCCTACTCTTTTTATTTCTTCTACCGTTGTGTTCGGAATGTCGTGTTCGCGTATCATTTGGTCGAGACTTTTAAATGTGTAGAGCTGCCTTATCTTTTACATATATTGTGTTGAAACGTTGGCGCAAGTCCATAAGTTTTTGCATAGCAAGCGGATAGAGTTCGGCTGTTATGCGTTCTGCCATACTTTTTGCGTTAGGTTGCGTAAAGTCGAAATACTGTATAAGCATTTGTTGGAACTGTCTGCGTTGCATTTCGTTCATTTGTTCTAAGCTGTGCGTCCATCTTGTTTTTGGCACGATATATTTGAAATATCAGCTCGTCTGGCTCGCCTCCACGCTGACCACGGTCGTACTTTTTCGTAATCGAGTAACAGTCGCAAAAACCTTTGTCGGCTAAGTCTTTCAATTCTTGCTTTGCTGGTTCGAGCACACGCCGACAAAAGTCGGAGAATTTTTTGTAGTTGTTCTCCAAACGTAGCATTTTTCTAAACTCTAAGGTTTTTATAACGGTGCGCCCTTTGTCTACCCACGATTCTATAAACATATAGATGCGTTGTGTGTAACGATTTTTACAAGCAAACACTATCTGCTTTCCAAGTCGGTGATAACCAAAGTCTAACGATACCAAACGTTCTGCAACGCTACGGTCGAGCTTTAATATTGCATACTTGTTATACGAGCGATCTTCTGGAATATAAACGTCGCAAAGGTTGGTTGCTTTTGTATATTTGCGTCCTTCGCTTGTTTTATAAGGAATTTCTACTGGTATGGCGGCTAGCATTTTAAGCGATGTGCGCAACTGCGGATAGTGGTTTGGGTCTACGCCAAGTTCCTTAAATGGCAGTTTTATTGGCATTCGTCCGTCTTCGTCTAGCTCTTTCGTTTTAAAGAGGTCTAACTGTGGACTTCGCTTGTTGTTTAAGATGCCATGCAAAATAGCCTGTAAACTCTCTACAATAGATACTAGTATGCGCACCTGAATGAGCGAATAGTCGTGCCGCATCATTGTTACTGCAATGGGCTGAAGTAGCCACGTTTCTTCTTCAATGGGAATAAGCTCGTCTGAAATGCCACGTTTTACGGGCGCTTTCTGCGCTTTAGCTCCCTTTTTGGGTTTAGAAGCCGCAGCCGTTGGCTTCTGTGTTGCAGTTTTTTTGGTTGTTGCCATACGTCATTTTTATAATGTGTGGGGATATCTAAATTGTATTTCGCCAAGTATACAGTTATATTTGGATTGCAAAGATAAGAAAAACTTTTTGAATAGAACGACTAATGGCGACAAAAAGTAAGAAAAGTTTCGCACTTGCAAAATTGTTGAATAAACAGACTATCGTAAGCCTGCACGGTTGCAAGATGTTGCTTTTAAATCTATATTTATGGCGAAAAAAGAACAATGAACCATAAAAATGGGGCTGACTTTAGTATAATTAACATTATTTATAATTATATATTTGGAACGATAGAGTTATACGTTTAACTTTTGCAATGTGTTTTTCATGGTATTAGATTATTAAGGTTTTGAAGATTGATTGTCGAGAGACAATCAATCTTTTTTTTATGCTTATCCGTCGTTTTCGGTGTGTTGTAACTATATGGTTTCGGTAGGAAACAGACGGAAAAATTGTTGCCTGCGCCTGCGGTTTATTTTTGCAACCAAACAGACCATTGTTTATGTTCATAAAAACCTGCAAAATATAGTTGCTTTTGTTTTAGATATCTGTCGTGTTCGTTTTAGATATCTGTCGTGTTCGTTTCAGATATCTGTGAGTTTCGTTTTAGATATCACAAAAAACTACAGCCTTTATGTTTCTATTTCATCGTGCTAGAAAGATGTTTATTCTGATAATGAGGAAGAGGCTTTGTATGCTGCTATATTCTAACCATAGCATCGGTATAATTGCCTATTCACCAATATATTGCACCGCTTTTTAGCATATAATAGTGCAAACTGTTACAGCCGTTGCTGTTTCTATTGAGCCACTATAAAGGCTACGCCTATTCAACATTGTATTATTCTTTTCAGTTCTTTTTCAGCCGTTCGGCTTCTGCAGCATACTCCTTCATAACTTCAGGTTTAACCACACCAAAGTAGTTGTATTTGCATGCCATATTAGTACACATCAGGGGTGTTGCATAATCATAGAAGCGGTGGTTGAGGAGCGGTCCCAATAGGCTGTTGCTGTGAGCGAGGGTATGTATTTTGCATAACGTTTGCGCATTTTGTGCTCCGAATTGGCAAAATAGCAAAGCATTTTTGCCTTATGCACAACACTATAGTGCATATCTTTAAAGTCGTCTTCGTTGTCTAACACGTCAAAAAGTAGTTCGCCAAAATACTTCCAATACGTTTTTGTATTTGTGCCTGTGGTGTTTTGCTCTATCAATTCTATCAGCTCACGATGGGCAACCAACTTGCCTTGTGGTGTTCTTTCGAATATTAGATGATAGAACAACACCGGATTAACGTCTTGTGTGGTAAAATACCACTGGTTAAGTTGTGCACTTCCATAATAGTTATAGGTTGAAAACAAGTCGCACAGAATGTTGTTTCCATCGTAAGGGTCGCCCATTCCATTATAGTCGTCCTCGTGTCCGCTATAGGTTGCTTCTGTTAGAAATTTAAAGGCAGCTGTATCGTTGTATATAACAAAGTTGTTCAGGGCAAGTATTTGCTGAAATATTTTCGGGCGCAACACTATTTTGTTTGTTCTAACGTCCATCAAATCGTCTAGCAACCAGTTGTAGGTTATAATGCCTTTGCCACACAAGGCATAATACGTACTGGCAAAATTGTAATCAGCTTCTCCTTGTATAGGCAAATAAGGTTGCTGACTTTGCATATTAAGCTTTGCACCAAACACTTCTTGTATGCGTTGCGCAAAAAGTTCGTCGGACGGTTTTTGGTAGCCATGTGTGCGCATATAATATTCTACTAAGGGTATTGTTAGCAGAAAGTCTTCGCGCGTTGGCTCGCATCTTGGTTCCGATTGGTCATCGCGAAAGTCGCCTCCTTTCCAGCAACTTTCTGAAGTTTTATATGTTTCAGCAGTTTGTTCCAGTTAATTCCCACTTTGCTTCCAGCTGTTCGCGCGTAGCAGCTCGCTTTGAAAGTGGTGTTGTTTTTGGCTCGTTTTGTGCAGAAACTACATTTGTGTTTAGGGAGTGCTTGTGGCAATGCAGCAACACCAAGCCACCACAAAACAATAATACTGTAGTCAAAAACCTCTTCATTGTTTTTGTTTATATCTGAGAAAAACACTATCGTTTACAGCCTGCCACTTTACAGCCCACGCCAACCAAAAACTCCATGAAACTATTTTGTGCTACATTTTTGTAAACAGCAAAATAAGAAACATAGTGTATTGTGAGCAAAGTTACATATTTTTGTGTTTTTACAGCCAAAGCATCGGGTTGAATGATTGCCAAAGTTTCTACAATTGTACCATCCCCATCGCTATTTTCACCTTATTATATATATAGGTGCATAGCATATAAAACCCATAAACTATTGGTGGTCTAATAACATATTGGGATAAAACAGCAGTCTTACAAAATAGAACTCTCACGGCTTATAGAAAAACACTCAAATAGTTTAATTTCTATAAGTTTGGAATATTTCTGTGAAACTATGTATTACCTTTGGTTCGGAACAGTAAAATATATATCAATTATGGAAAAATCAATCGTAAAGTATTTAGGCAACTTCAGAGTAGAAGCTATGTACGAAGCTTCAAAACAAACACTTAAAACAGACGCTGGTAAGGCTTCGGGAGGCTTAGGCGAGTATGCAACCCAGGAGACATATTTCTAGCACAGTCGCTCGCAGCATGCACTTTAACCACTAATGGCTAGTGCGCTAAACGCAGAACATAGATTTAACAGGAACAGTACGCTGAAGTGGGCGAAATAATAGAAGATGTTAAGACTCTAACAGTAGAGAAAATAGACAGACATTCCATATTAAAGGAATAGCCGACGAGGCTTTGCGCAAAAATAGAAAAACTTTGCAATCAAAAGGCTGCTTTGTTGGTAATTCGCTAAAGACACTAAAAAGAACTTTACCTTCGTATATGAAGACTAAATGCTTAAAGCCCCTGATGCATCTATTATGAGAAGTTTCAGGGCTTCTAAAATCTAATATCACAGTGAACAACACATCTCTCTATTCTATTAAAACATCTATACCAGTCTGAAGCACAACAGTTACTAGAAATGTTGCTACTTTTAAGAGATATTAATCAAAACATTTCAAAAATGCGCTAATACTATTTCTATCATCTCCAGGAAATCTTAAAATATTTAAAAATGCTTTAGTTTATAAAAAGTGTATTTTGTTAAATAAATACCTTTTGTATCTTTTGTGGCACAGAACAAGAGATAAGAACTTTCGCATAAAATATAACTATATAATATGAAGAACAAGACAACTAGTATTACAGACTTCTCCCAATTGGTGAAGGAACTGAACGAAAGCGGTATAAAAAATAACGTTGCTGTTGTATGGGCAGAAGATTCTCATACAATAGATGCCGTAGAAATGGCGTACAAAGCAGGTGTTATTAATCCTATCTTGGTATGTTCTGAACAAACAGCCGAAAGGTTTAAAAACATATATGAGAACCCTTTTAGCAGACAATCCACAAGACGCATCAGAAAAAGCAGTAGAACTAGTACGACAAGGAAAAGCCGACGCACTGATGAAAGGATTTGTAAACACCGATGTATTACTACGAGCTATACTAAACAAAGAGAAAGGTATTCTACCAAAAGGAAGCGTGCTAACACACATCACAGCAGCCAAAATACCTACTTATCCAAAGCTCTTATTCTTCACAGACCCCGCCGTGCTACCATTCCCAACGCACGAACAGCGCATAGAACAAATAAAATATGTGGCAAACTTCTGCCATGCATTCAATATAGAACAACCAAAAATTTCACTCATTCACTGTTCGGAGAAACCAGATGGTAAACATTTTCCATACACAGAGGGCTATCTCGAACTGAAAAAAATGGCAAACGAGGGGGCTTTTGGAAACTGCATAGTAGATGGTCCGCTCGATTTGAAAACATCGTGCTCGGCAGAAGCATTGGCTGATAAAAAAATAAATTCGCCAATAGGAGGAGAAGCCGATGCAGTAATATTCCCCGATATCGAAGCAGGTAACGTATTCTATAAAACCATAACACTCTTTGCAGGAGCAGAAACAGCAGCCGTATTGCAAGGAACACTGGTGCCTGTAGTATTGGCTAGTCGTGGCGACACCGTAGAATCAAAGTTTTATAGCTTAGCTCTTGCTACCATCATATCTAAAATCAAAGAAGAAATAAACACTATGCCTTACAAGATTTTAGCCATTAACCCCGGCTCTACCCTCTACCAAAAATATCAGTAGCTAACGACTGCGGAATTGCTTTTTGTAGAAGACGTTAAACATTCGCGCAGCGAATTAGAACACTCCATACCATCTTCGATCAGTACGAATATCGTAGCAACACATACTACAAGAGTTAAAACAACGCAACATTCCGCTCGATTTTAATGCAACTGTAGGACGCGGAGGACTATCGAAAGCAGTAGAAAGTGGTGTGTACAGAGTGAACCCACAGATGATTGAGGACCAACGAACAGCAGAACATCAACACCCTTGCGACTTAGGTTGTAAGCTTGCTTACGAAATAGCAGAAATGATTCCAGGTTGCCAGAGCTTCATAGCCGATCCGGGTGTGGTGGACGAAATGATTCCTGAAGCACACATTACCGGACTTCCAGAAGCACCACGCATCTGTATATGGCACGCTCTAAACCAAAAAGCTGTAGGCCGCCGTTACGCACGCGAACATAACACACGGTACAACAAGCTGAACTTAATTATAGCACATTTAGGCGGGGGCATATCGTTTGCAGCCCACCAACAAGGTCGTGCTATAGATGCAAACAATGCTTTGTCGGGCGATGGACCTTTCTCGCCAGAACGAACAGGAACGCTTCCTATGTCGGAAATAGTACGCTTATGCTATCATAGCGGACTTACCGAAGAGCAAATGATGAAGAAAATAACTTCACAAGGCGGATTGCTTGCTCATTTAGGCACTAACGATTTTCGCGAAATACGCAAACGCATAGACGCAGGAGACGAACATGCACAACTTGTAATATCGGCTCTGATACTAAATGTAGCCAAAGCTATTGCCTCTGAAGGTGCTGTACTTTGCGGAAAGGTAGATGCCATAATCTTAACAGGAGGTATGTGCTACAGCGAATATCTTGTTAAGGAAATAAAGAAACGCATTAGCTATCTAGCACCAGGAGTGGTATATCCAGGTCAAGACGAAATGCTTGCTCTTACAGAAAATGCATTCGCTGCATTGAAAGGCGCACAAGTAATAAAAGAATACTAAACCATAAAAGTTACTACTGAATAGGTCTCTACATTTAAGAAGCTGTGCTAAACAAACAACAACCCTTCTAAAATGTAGAGACTTGTTCTTTATATACCATAAACAAGAAAACAAACACAATAGAAACTATTACACACTAAAAGCTCTAAAAAGTTCTAGTAAACTATAGCAAATGATAGCAGGAAGTAAAACCACCAAAGAAACATAGCACTCACCATAATAAGAAAGTAGCAGTAAAGTGTTTCAATTCATAAATGCTACAAAAATATTACCATTCATTAATATAAAATTATTGTTAAACAATAAATAATTGTCGTTTTAAATTTGTGAGTAACAAAAATTATGGCTACTTTTGCAACGTAAAGTGCGAAGAGTGGCTACACATCTTATACATTAAAAACAAAAAGGAGCTACTATGAATAAACGACTGTATCTATACTGCACATTGTTGCTATGCATCATGTCATGCGTGATGCTTTATACCGTCTACGATGCAAGTAGAGCTCTTATCAGTGGATACACCGTAGGAACAAATATGACTAACCTTGAAATAAAGGCACAAAAAGACAGTTCCTATGCAAAATCGCAAGAATACAAAGACATTGTAAAGAAACAAATGGAAGATGAAGACTGGGCATCAGCTACACCAGTATCGTTTAAGGTAGGCTTGGAAGCACCTCCAACAGTCTTCACTAACCAGAAAACAGGTAAACCAGAACGAGTTTGGATGCGCACCATAGATGTAAACTATAACGCTCCCCACTATTTCTTAGCAATAAAAGGACTTAGTTTTCTAATTATGGCAGTGCTCTCACTCACAATATTGGTGCTTGCGTTTAAACTGATAGCTCGTTTTCGCAATTCAGAAAATATATTCTTGGTGCGCAATCTGAAGTTTATAAGACGATTAGCATTCTGTACGCTCATCTACTATGTTCTCTGGTGGACCATTACACTGATAGAAGTATACTTCATTAGTCAGTCGTTCAGTATTGCAGGATGTAACATCGACCTTGTGAGTACGCTCGAACTACCTAGTGGCCTCTTCGAAGTTCCATTCACTTTTATAGTGTATGAAATATTCACAATTGGCGTTAAAATGAGAGAGGAGAACCAATTAACAGTGTAGGAAAAGAACTAAAGATGATAGTAGTAAACCTTGACGTAATGATGGCAAGGCGGAAAATGTCGCTAAACGAACTTTCCGAACGAGTTAATATAACCCTTGCAAACTTGTCGGTTCTAAAGACTGGAAAAGCAAAAGCTATACGCTTCACAACACTAAATGCCATTTGCGAAGCGCTAGACTGCCAACCAGGCGATATTTTAGAATACAGAGAAGGAAACCAAGAATAAAAACCCTAATTGGTAAGAAACAAAGCCCTATATAATATAAGGTGTACTTAGAACAATAAAGAATAGAAATAAGAAATAAAGAATATAAATATCTACTTTAAGTATAAATAAGATATGAGATTAAAAACATTTTTATATAGCTATTTTTGCGCTATTTGCAACAGAAGTAATAGCACAAAAACGAAATGGCAGATATGCCAAAGGCACCTGTTGATGCTGCTGTTAGATTGGACACCTTGATAATGGGCTTACCTACTACATTAGAAAGAACAATTATCCAGAAGGAAAAAGTAAACTTCTATATAGCTCATAAGGTTGGAGCAATACAAGAATTAGACAACCAAGATGGTTTAGCGCACTTGCTAGAACACATGGCTTTCAACGGATCAAAGCATTTCCCAGACGACTCTGTAGTGAAATTTATGGATAAAACTGGTGGCGGCTGGAACGCATACACTACTGCCGACCACACAGTTTACTACCTTACAGGTATTAATGCTAAGCGCCCTACACTCGTAGACTCTTGTTTGCTTGTGCTAAGCGATTGGTCGCAAGGACTTACACTCACTGCAGACCAAATTGAAACAGAACGCGATGTGGTGCATAACGAATATCGCGGACACAACGCAATGCAACGATTGCTACGCGCTGCTAATGCTGATTTGTTCCCAAACAGTATATACGGAAAACGCACTGTAATAGGAAGTATGGACGTTATAGACAAATGTAACCCCGAAACACTACGTGCGTACTATCGTAAATGGTACTTCCCTGGCAATCAGGCTATCATTATCGTGGGCGACATAGACCCCGATAAGATTGAAGCGAGCATTAAACGCTTGTTCAACGATTTGAAACCATCAAAGGAAGCTACTAAAGCAACACCTGTAATGGTAGACGATAACAACAACACTCTATATGCATTTGGTAGCAATAAAGAGGTATCACAAGAGATATTCCAACTCTATCGCAAAATAGAATATATCGCACCAGAAGAGAAAAACTCTCTTATGTACCTCTACATTAAGCCTATGTACTCGCTTGTGAATATTATGTTTAACAACCGTATGCAGAAAATAGCACAAGCACCTGAGTCAAACATTACTGTTGCGCAAGGCGATGTAGACGACTATGCTGGTCAAACCATCACTCGCGAAGCAGAAAGCATTGTGGTTGTTCCTAAGCCTGGAAAAGAGAAAGAGGCTATGGCGCAAATTATCCGCGAAATGAATCGCATCGGACAATATGGCTTTACTGAATCAGAATTTAAAACATGCAAAAAGAAGCTTACAAGGCTTCACTCGACAATCAGTATAACAATCGTTCCACAATAACAAACGATACTTATGCTCAGACGCTTATCGAGAACTTCCTCGAAGGCGAACCTTATAGCACCATAGAACAGTTACACGAACTCTACGACCAAGTTTTACCAATGCTTCCATTGGCTACTGTCAACGAAATGGCTAAGAACTTAATCAACGTAAATGAAAAGAACTTTGCCATTAGTGTAATTCTTCAAGAGAAAGATGGTAAGACTGGATTCACTAAAAGCAGAACTCCCACGGTATTGTAAAACGCTGCACGCGCAGAAAAAGTTGATGCTTACGTAGACAATACAAAAGGAAGAGCCAATGATGCTTAAGGAGCCTAATCCAGGAAAGATTGTCAGTGAAAGAGCTTTAAAACAGTTTGATGCAAAAGAACTTACTCTCTCTAATGGAGCAAAAGTTATTCTGAAGAAAACCAACCTCAAAGCAAACGAGATTCTTATGATGGCTACCGCAGCAGGCGGAAAGAGCATTGGCAAGAACGAAAACCTTGCTATGCGTAAAATGTGGGACGATATTGCAAGCATACATGGACTTGGAACAAAAAGACATTAACGACCCTTGCCAATATCGCACAAACCAAAACTACAAAACATAGAAGCAGGTATAAGTAACGATCTTCACTACCTTAGTGGCTCTACCGTAAACCAGAACTTAGAGACATTAATGCAGATGATAAACCTTAGTTTCACTGGAATTAAGAAAGACGAAAACTATTATAAGCTCATAACACAATATATGAAAGGTAAGCTCGAGGGCAAAGCAAACGACCCTGAGATGGTTTTCCAAGACTCTGTAATGTATTATGGACACAACAAACAGCTTGATGCACTTTCTCCTGACCCTAAAGATATAGACAATATCAACTACGATCGTGCACTCGAACTCTATCGTCAGTTATTCAGCAATGCTTCTGAATTCACTTTCGTATTCGTTGGAAGTTTTCGACGAAGCTACCATTAAACCACTCTATTGCAAAATATATAGCCTCTCCCATCAAACAAGAAGAAGGCAGAACTGGCAGATATGCGCAACTACACAAAGGGTAACGTTGAAAAGAGCTTCAGCTTTAAAATGTCTAACCCACAGAGCAAGATAGTTGATACTTATCGTTCAGAGAAAGTGCCCTATACGCTTGAAAACCAACTAAACGCTTCTGTATTAGGACAATATCTTTGGAACAAGATGTTTGAGATTATCCGTGAAAAGGAAAGTGCGGTATATACGCCAATGCCAAGCGTTAGTCTTGAAAACGACTTAAACGGAAACTATCTCGTAATTGGTTGCGAATTGGCTACAAATCCAGAGAAAACAGCCATAGCAAAGAAACTTGCAAAAGAAATCATCTACGATGCACAGACAAAGATAACCAACGAAGATGTAGCAAGAGCGAAAGAATCTATTCTTAAAAATCATTCTGATGCATTGAAAAAGAATAGCTACTGGCTGAGCGTTCTCTCTGATTATGCAACCTACGGTGTTGATAGAGCTAACGGCTTCGATGCTGTTATGAAAGCAATGACACCACAAACATTAGGAAACATAGCTAAAACTGTATTGAAGTCTGGCAACCATATCCAGGTAACAATGAATGCAGAGAAGCTTGAAAAGTAAAACAAACAGAATAAACACAGCAACTTCTCGTTGCACAAAAGCTCATCGAGGAGTGCTGTTCTCATAATAATATATAATAACTGGTAGCCCCTTGTTTTTATAGTTATTCTCGCAGGGGGATTTGCATTTAAATTTAGATTTTGATTTTATGACATTTAGATGGTGGTGTTCTGATTGCTGGGAAGCAGTTAGTACACAAACCACAAAAAGCTGAGAAGCTTTAAGTGGTACTGGGAGTATGAATATCGTCTTTACACCCTATAAGTTCTCTCGTAAGACGATAGATAATCTCCAGGCAAGACGATAGAGAATGCACTTTATATAGTGCGTTCTCTATTTTTGTTGCGAAAAAATATACAATCAAAATCGAACGATAATAGAAGATTGGCTGGAAAATCATCTGCAATACCTACTACTTACTCACTAATAGAATAGAATACTGTAAATGCTTAGAAAAGCCTGTAGGACATTTGTTTCGTTTATTTCATAAATCTACTGCATTCGTTGCAAATATCTATCACGTTCGTTTTAGATATCTCTAACGTTTGTCTTAGATATCTCTAACCTTCGTTTTTAGATATCTCTAACGTTCGTCTTAGATATCTATCACGATCGTCTCGAGATATCTCTAACGATCGTCTCAGATATCTATCCGTAATAAATTAGATAGCACAAAAACCTAATTTTTTTATAGCTTCATATTATAATGGTTGAAATATATTTCTTCAGCTGAAGTCTATGAAATTAATTCTTCTGCAATATTCTGATTTTCACTTCAATAGGTCATTAACCCGTTTATAAACTATTTTTAGGGTGTTTTCATTGCTCCCACTCATCTTCCATTTGCTTGTTGGCATATTGTTTAGCTTATTCTCTTAGACGTAGTCTGCTACACCACTAACAATAATACGGGCTATAGGCTAACCATCAAACAAAATCTGCATCAGGTTCTAACACCAATTCGGGGTTAAACAAACATACCGAATTGCCGCACCACTCTTCTATTTCTATTAATAGAACGAATTAAGAAAGTCGGTAAAGGTTTCTGAAACCAAAACAAATGCTTTGTTTTCAACACATTCAGCCTCAACTATATATATGTATCCACATGTATCTTGTGCCACCGAAATAAGGTAAATATTGCCACCATTGTCGTAAGCAAAAGGAATTTTGCCATCAAAAACAACACCGCTCTTTTCGTAATCGCTTATAATTTTCTCAACAGGAAGCGCACCGTATTTAATGGGATAGAAACCGTTGATAGTAAAAAGATGGTCCTTTCCTTTTACATTTTCATAAGGAGGATAGCCTCCGTTGTATTTTAAATAATGCTCTTTGAAAGCCTTTGGAAGAGCAATATTATATTGCTGTTCAAATGCTGCAAGTTCTTCTGCTGTAAGTTTTTGTTCGTATTGTTCAAACTCCATCACTCTTTAAGTTCTTAATTTGTGCATTGCAACTCGTTCACAAGAATATGCTTACCATAGAGTTACACTGTTTTGCAAAGATACTCATTCCTGTCTATTTCTCCAAAACATTGTTTTTAAAACTGTTATCGCTGTTCGTTGCAATCATTATAACTGTGCAGATGTGTAGCAAAACAAGCAAAACGGCTTATCTTTCTATCTCGCCATGGTCCGCTACTTTTTTTGTTATAAATTCTATCTATCTGCGCAACAATAATACAGAATTTGTCAAAAGAACCAATGTCTCACTTAATTAAAAATACAACAAAAAAACAAGTTACATAGAAAACCATAAAAAAATTAGAAGAAATATAGAAATCATAAAACATAGAAGCATAAAAACATAAGATAAACGCTAATATATCTACACGCTATAAAATCGCCCAAAACGCTAAGACACCTCAAAAAAACAATACCGCACCTATTTGCATTTATCCTTATTATTCTCACTCTTATTATTTGTTTCTTTTAGCCGTTTTTTGGTAACTTTGCAAGAAATTAGCTAATTATGGGATTTTTTTGGACTTTTTCAATAAGAAGAAAAAGGAAGTACTAGATAAGGGTCTTGAGACCACAAAGCAAAAGCGTTTTTTCGAAAATAACGCGTGCCATAGCAGGAAAATCAAAGGTAGACGATGAAGTTTTAGACAATTTAGAAGAGATACTTATAACGTCTGATGTGGGCGTTAATACTACCGTAAAGATTATTGAACGCATAGAAGAACGCATTGCCCGCGATAAATATGTATCCACTTCCGAACTTAATAATGTGTTAAGAGCAGAAATAGCAGCCCTCTTAACCGAAAACAACACTGAAAATGCCGAAGATTGGGACTTTCCAACCAGCCATAAACCATACGTAATTTTGGTAGTTGGTGTAAACGGAGTGGGCAAAACAACCACCATTGGTAAACTTGCCTATCAGTTTAAAAAAGCTGGAAAGAAAGTTTATTTAGGTGCTGCCGACACCTTCCGTGCTGCTGCCGTAGAGCAAATACAAATCTGGGGCGACCGTGTTGGTGTTCCTGTCATTAAGCAACAAATGGGTTCCGATCCAGCAAGTGTGGCGTTCGACACACTTCAAAGTGCAAAGGCAAACAATGCCGATGTAGTTATCATCGACACAGCTGGCCGCTTACACAACAAAGTTGGCTTAATGAACGAGCTTAAAAAGATAAAAGACGTAATGAAAAAAGTATTGCCCGAAGCACCAGACGACGTTATGTTGGTGCTTGATGGTAGTACAGGGGCAGAACGCATTCGAGCAAGCTAAACAGTTCGCATCCGTTACGCAGATTACCTCCTTAGCTATCACCAAACTCGATGGAACAGCAAAAAGGTGGCGTTGTAATAGGCATTAGCGACCAGCTAAAAGTGCCCGTACGCTACATTGGTTTAGGCGAAGGCATGGAAGACCTACAACTGTTTAACAAAGAACAGTTTGTAGACAGCTTGTTTAAGCAAGACTAAACCCTACCCTACACTCTATTCGAGGAGAAAAAACAAATACCCAAAGCGTTGGAATACAACTGAATGAAGAAGAATCAGATAGATATTATAACGATGGGGTGCTCAAAAAATCTTGTCGATTCAGAGCTCCTTATGAAGCAATTCGAAGCAAACGGCTATAACTCTGTGCACGATTCGGATACACCCGAAGGCGAAATTGCCGTTATAAACACTTGCGGTTTTATAGAAACAGCAAAGGAAGAAAGTATCAATACAATACTTGAATTTGTAAACAGAAAAGAGAACGGACAGCTCAAACAACTATATGTTATGGGCTGTTTGTCGCAAAGATACAAAGAAGAACTACAAAAAGAAATTCCTGAAGTAGATAAATTCTACGGCAAATTCAACTTTAAACAGCTCATTTCAGACCTTGGAAAGGCTGAAATACCATCGTGCGATGGGCGCCGACACCTTTACTACACCACCACATTATGCTTACATAAAAATTGCCGAAGGGTGCGATCGACATTGCGCCTATTGTGCTATTCCGCTGATAACAGGCAAACATCACTCGCGTAAAATAGACGATATACTGAACGAAGTTACCGAATTGGCTGCCAACGGAGTTAAGGAATTCCAAATAATAGAGCAAGAACTAACTTACTACGGTGTAGACTTAGACGGCAAACACCATATTACCGAACTTATTTCGCATATAGCAGACATTCCTGGTGTTGAATGGATACGACTCCATTACGCTTATCCAAACCAATTTCCATACGACTTACTCGATGTAATACGCAATAAGCCACAGGTTTGCAAGTATCTTGACGTTGCGCTACAACACGTTTCCAACAATATGCTAACGCGTATGCAACGCCACGTTACAAAGCAAGATACCATCGACTTTATACGTACCTTACGCAAAAAAGTGCCTGGTCTGCACATACGAACAACGCTCATGGTGGGCTTTCCGGGTGAAACCGAAGAAGACTTTAACGAATTATTAGACTTCGTTAGATGGGCACGATTCGAACGTATGGGTGCTTTCGCCTACTCGCACGAGGAAGGTACGTATAGCGCACAACACTACAAAGACGATGTTCCTTCTGAAGTAAAGCAGCAACGACTTGATAAGTTGATGGCTTTACAGCAAGAAATATCGGCTGAAATAGAAGCTGAAAAGATTGGACAGACACTAAAGGTGATTATCGATCGCAAAGAAGGCGACTACTATATAGGCAGAAGCGAGTTCTGTTCGCCTGATGTAGACCCCGAAGTGTTGGTAAAAGCTAAGCAACCATTGGTTATTGGTAATTTCTATTTGGTAAAAATAACAGCAGCCGACGAGTTCGATCTCTATGGAGATGTGGTTGCTACACCGCAATAGAACAACAATATATACTGTGATGCTGATACGCACAACGCAAATTAAAATGCGCAGAAAACAAACACGCATAGCACAGCAACAAAAAACTTCCTTATAAGGAATAACAGAACAACGTTTTTAAGAAGCAAACAACCCTAAGATGAACAATAAAGAATTTATAAGTGCATTGGCAAACAAAGTGGGACGAACACAAGACGAAACACAAAAGCTTGTGAATACTGCCTTGCAAGCAATGGGCGACAACTTCGAATCGGGCGATCCTGTATTAGTCTCAGGATTCGGCGCCTTCGAAGTTAAGAAGCGACTCGAACGTATTATGAACAATCCAGCCACAGGATTGAGAATGCTTGTGCCACCTAAACTGGTGCTAAACTTCCGTGCGGCAGCCTCTATAAAAGAAAAGCTAAAGAAAGGGGGGGCTGAGTAATGGCAAAAACAGCACTACAGCTTATAGCCGACACTGTAGCTAAGAAGCACAAAATAACGGTTAAAGACGCAGAAAAGTTTGTTTCGGCTATGTTCGATGTAATGAACGAAGGACTTAAAACCGACAAACTTGTTAAGGTAAAGGGGCTTGGCACATTTAAGGTGCAAGCGGTTAAGCCGCGCGAAAGTGTGAATGTAAACACGGGAGAGCGAGTGTTAATAGAAGGACACGATAAGGTATCGTTTACGCCCGATGCCACAATGAAAGAGCTTGTAAACAAGCCTTTTTGCACAGTTCGAAACGGTTGTACTGAACGATGGTGTTGATTTTACCGACATAGATAGCAAATACGAAAACGAGGCAACGCTCGAAAATGCTGACGAAAACTACGGTATCGACAAACAACGCTGCTATTCCTGACACAAAGGTTGTATCGTTGAACGAAGAAGAAACAACAGATAGCACCAACGAAACTGCTAACGGTGCACAAGAAACCACTATAGAACAATATACAAGCACCGTAAAAGATAGCGTAGAAACTGTTAGCAAACCCGAAAAAGACCACGAGATAGTTGTAGCCAAACAAGAAGTGGCAATAGAAACTGAGGCTGAACCTATTAAAAACACATCGGAGACGACAGAAGAAGAGCCTATTCCACTTGTTGAAACACAACCAGAGAACATTGCAGAAGAACCTACTGTTACGGCAGAAATGCCGGTTGCAACAGAACAAAAACTGGAAGATGCAAACCAAACACAACCAGAAAATATTGCAGAAGAACCTATTGCAACACCAGAAACACCGGTTGCAACAGAACAAAAACTGGAAAGTGCAAACCAAACACAACCAGAGAATACAGTAAAAGAGCCTATTGCAACACCAGAAACGCCGGTTGCAACAGAACAAAAGCAAGAAGAGACAGCAGAAAAACCAAAGAAAATTAATTGGTTAATGTGGTCTGCTATAGGCTTTTTCGTAATAGCTATTATGTATTTCTTCGGCTATAAGTTTGGAAAAGACGCAGCACTTCGCGACAATGCCGTAGCAGTTAGTGCTCAACCAAAGAGCAAGCCCACCGCAAAAGCTAAACAAACAAAACAGCATTCCTCTGCAAAAGTAGCCCAAACAACAACAAAGCAGATTCAACCCACTCCAAAACAAGTACAATCGCCCATCGACGATACTGAAAAGTTTAAACAACTCAGCAACGATAAACGTATCAGATATGGTGCTTACGACATCATTGGCATAGAAAAGGTAGTGGTTTTAAAGAAGGGTCAAACTATGCAATCGTATAGCAGGAAGGCTCTTGGTCCAGATATGGTAGCCTATTTCCAAGTGTTAAACAATGCCACAACTATGGCAGCAGGCGACACTATGAAGGTACCAAAGGTAGAATTGCGCCCACAATATCGTTCAAAATAAATCGACTTTTTCATAATTAGTAATTTTTATTTGTCTGTGCGTAGCTTCTTACGAGGCTGCGCACATTTTGTTTTATAGCATACAACAGCAGTATGTATAGAGGCAGAATTAAAAGTGTTTTACACCTGTTTTATATACAAATAGCAATAAACTAACGAATATATCGCCTAACGCTACAAACACTGTGTAGCATTGCAACAAAATATGTTTAGGCTTAATTACCAATTTAGAATAAATATCTTTCTACCATTAATATATAGAGCCATAAAAGCTGGTAGTTTTCTATGATGTCTAATTTGAAAAAAACAGATATCTAAAACGAACATTACAGATATCTAAAACGAGGCGTTACAGATATCTAAAACGAAGGTAGCAGATATCTGAGACAAAAAAATAACATAAATATCTTAGTAATTTTTCTAAACACTTGGAATAGCACACATCATTTGTGCGCAATCAGTAAATTTTGTTTATAGTCTCTCCCATACTTTCTATTTAGCCATATCAAACACCATTTACTGTGTCTACACACGCATATATATAGAAAAAGCGGCTACCCTCTCAGGCTGCCGCTTCTTAAACCTTTAATAGGTATTAGTGGATTTAAGGTAAAAAAGATTGTTTTCAGGATAACGATGACAAAGTTATGTAAATAAATCGGTTGTACCAAACGTTTCTATTGTTTTTTTACTGTTTTTTTTCTGTGTACGCTAACATAATCAATGCTTTTACAATATAGATACTTTTCTTATGCAAAACAGTCCCCATTCTTATTTGTTTTTAACGCCAACACCACACAATTGTGGGGAGAAAACGGGCACGATAAATCTGCCCCTACGCCTAACGGTGCGCACGTGGACATATATTGCACACAATAAATACACACAACAGTGGGTACGTGGACATATATTATAATACACACACCATAATACGTATCAAATGCAAAACACATTTAGCAGAGAACATTCCGTGAGGCGTACCAAATGCAAAACACATTTAGCAGAGAACATTCCGTGAGGCGTATCAAATGCAAAACACATTTAGCAGAGAATGGTCCGTGAGGCATATTAAACACAAAACACATTTAGCAGAGAACATTATTAGATATGTAAACAACCCCTGCCTATTGTGCACCAACTTGTGTTTTTATTCGTCATCGTCTGTACGGTCTGCCTGCAATTTATAATACGACAGAGCTAAAGCAGCCGCCCCCATTACGAGCAGAAATCCTATTACTTCCCACGAAGTGTCTTGCATTCCAACATGCCAGAACACGGCTCGTGGAATAAAAATTAAGCTTATAATAATAACAATAGCAAGTATTAGCAAACCAGCAAAAGAACGAAAAGGAACGAAAAATAGATAGACACAGCAAAGAAAAAAACGACACAAGGAAGAATATAATGGGCAACGTGTAGCTTCCCGGCAATTCAACTAAATCAACCTCCCACGGCATTGGTACACTTTTTAGGTGTAGCAACAAAAATATCGAGCAGATGGGTTACAAACAAGAAAAAGAAGAATGGCAAAAGCACAAAAATTATCCAACGCACCACCCATTCGCCCCAAACAGGCACGCGCAACACTGGTATTTCGTATTTACGACTCATACCAAACGAAGCTGCAATGCAGCAAACAAGTATAAATAGTGGGTAGATTACATATATAACCGAGCCGCCTCCGCCGTTTCCGGTGGGCGAACCAAAGCCACGAAATGCAGCGGTTACCATCTCTAACAATACCATTGGTATAATAATAGCTATTGCTGTGTTGCGTCTTTTCTTCTTTGTTGCAGCCCATAAGGCTCTTGCATAAGCTATTATATTTACATGTGCACGTCTATTACAATTTCTTTCCATAAGGCTTTGCTATTTTTATCATTGGTTCGGTGTCGTATCCGAATGTTATATCTCCTCGTTTCTTTTCTGACACTTCTATTGTTTTATACGATTTGCGTGTAAAGAATGGCATATTGCCCTTACCTGTTAGTAGTAGCGTGTCCACCTTGCACTCCTCATCGTAGTAGTCTGTTTCGCCGTCAACATCTATGCGCATATTTTTGATATGGGCTTTTCCGAGGTCTACTTTGTAATTAACCCACTGCGTCCAGAACTCTCCCAGTTCTGTTTCGCCATAGAAACGGAGGAATGTGTTGTAGTAAGCTGTGAAGTAGAGCGATGGTAAATGTGCATCAATCAGATAGAAACAGAATCCCGGACTATCGGTTCTGATGGCACAGAAGTCTTTCATCACCGTCATGTAAATAAATATAGTGTAGGTGTCTTCCTGCTCTACCATATCTATAAGTCGGTCGTCAGAGCCGTTTGTTTTCCAGCCCGCAAGCAATTGTTTATCGAAATTGGTGTAAGTATGAATCAGCCTATGCTTCCTGGTGTCAAGTACCTCTCCATCTTGAGTAGCCTTTCCGTAGAGTACATCGCCATTTTTTGTTATCTGCACCAAATCTTTTGGATATTTAATACAGCATTTGTTAGGGTCGTCAGTAAACGATATTGCCACAACAAACGAAACATCTGGCATATCGCGAAACCACAATTCTTTTGTACCAGTAATACGACTAATGGTATAATTGTCTACATTTACGTTTACACGTTTAGCTTCATCTTCAGCCAATTGATAGTCGTAGGGGGTGGTCCCTTGTGGTGCGTTTATGCCTATTTGCACTAATCAAGAATAAGCAGTGCCAAATAGATTATTCCTAAGATATAAGCTTTAGTCTTCATATAGGTTTCTATTTATTTTTTTCTATCGTTTTTACAAAGTCTACCAACCAGATGTGTTATGTTTCAGCAATGGAATATTGTATGACTTTGAAAAGCAACAGGGGTACAATCTGTTTTTTGCCAAATTGTACCCCTGTTATTATATTCTTATGTGTTTTTTACATCTACTCTCTTTGTTGGAGCTTGCTCTTTATTGCGGCGATTCACTACGGTTACTACGGCTTGCGCCAAATTTAAGAAAGCCTGCCCTGTTACACTATCTACATTCACTGCCGATGGCTCGCCTTTATCGCCATTTTCGCAAATGCTCTGCACCAGTGGTATCTGCGCCAGAAGTGGGCAACCCATCTCTTTTGCCAATTGTTTAGCACCTTCTTTACCGAATATATAGTATTTATTATCGGGCAATTCAGCTGGAGTAAAGTAAGCCATATTTTCCACCAATCCCAGTATTGGCACATTCACCTTGTCGTTTCTATACATATCAATGCCTTTTTTAGCATCGGCAAGTGCCACACTCTGCGGTGTAGACACTATTACTGCACCCGTAATAGCCAATGTTTGCAACAATGTTAGGTGTATATCGCTTGTTCCTGGTGGCGTGTCAAGTATAAAATAGTCTAATTCGCCCCAATCGGCATCGGCTATTAGCTGCTTCAGGGCATTGCACGCCATACTGCCACGCCATAATGTTGCTGTATCTGGATTAACGAAAAACCCAATGGAAAGTAGTTTCACTCCATATTTTTCTACGGGTTCTATAAGTTGTCTGCCATTTTTTTCTATGGCGTATGGTCGTTCCTCTTCAACGCCAAACATCTTTGGCATACTTGGACCGAACACGTCAGTGTCTAACAGTCCCACTTTATAGCCTAAGCGCGCTAATGCTATGGCGAGGTTTGCCGATACGGTGCTCTTGCCCACTCCGCCTTTTCCTGAACTAACGGCTATTACATTCTTTACTTGTGGCAAAAGTTTTTCTACTTCGGGGCGTGGTGCCGATTTGTATTCGGTGTTAATTTGTACCTCCACATCTTTGCCCTACAGAATAGTGTATTTGTGCTTCGGCTGCCTTTATAGTAGACTTTAAGAAGGGATCGGTGTCTCGTGGAAACACCAAAGTAAAGCTCACCTTGTTTCCGTCAATGCGTATATCATCGGCAAGCATTTCGCTTGCTATAATGTTTTTCTTTGTTCCCGGATACATTACCTGCTCTAATGCATCGGTAATGAGTTTTGGATATAATTCCATATTTGTTTGTTTATATTGTATAGTGCTTGCAAAGATACAGAAAAAAAATTGAAGTTGCAAAGAGATATTTGGCTTCAATAGAAAAGAGACAAACAATTTGTAAGCATCTCTCGCTGTGTTTACTCGCAGAGTGCACAAGGTGTATATAATGTTATATAAAATTAGGGGTGCAGTTAGTGGCTTTTGTTTTAGACGTCTGTGGCAATTGTTTCAGTCGTCTGTAATGATTGTTTCAGTCGTCTGTGGCGATTGTTTTAGATATCTATGGATTGCGCTTTGTATATCTATGGATTGCGCTCTGTATATCTATGGATATACAACGGTAGATTTAATAAGAAACTGCAATGTTTATGTTTTCATACTATTACACATTAGAGGGGTTTATTTTGCTGTGCATTATGTATGTTTTTATGCGGCAATGCAGCGGTAAGGTTTATAGCAATTATGTTTTTACTATATATAATAAGGTGTTCTGGAGATATTAATATTCTGCAGAACACCTTACTATATTATGGTTTATGGTGGAGTTTATATGTTGTTGGGTTTATTTTGCGGTTTCTCTTCGCTCTCTAATCAGCTTTATTTGTCGCAACAAGTCGTTGTAGTGCAGCAAGTTGATGCCAGAACTTTGTGCAGCCTGTTGTTTGCAGAAAGTCTCCACTTTAGCCATTTGCTGTTCCATATAGAGCATAACATCAGAGTTAGAAGCTCGGTCGGCAGCAGTTGGTTTCTCTGTTTTCACTGGATTTAGCAATTCTTTCTTCACTGGATTTAGCAATACATTTTAGCTGTTCTAAATATGTGCGTTCCAACAATCGGCGTGTAGCATTCTTCGTCTCGTTCGTTGCCGTTAGTGGTTTCCAAACGGCTTGGAACACATCGTTCAGATAGTCGGCAAACTGGTATGCGCCCTTTGCTTGTTGGTCTTTATACATCTTGTCGAGAAGTGCTCCGTTCATTAATACCTTTAGCACCCTACTTTGTTGTACATTTATGTCGGCAATTATGTCTGTTCCAGCAACATCGGTCATAGTAGTAGGATATAGCCACAGCGGAGCATCGAAGAGCTGTTTGGAGATATATGCTACGGCATCGCGTCCCTTTTGTGCCGGTGCCACTTCGTAAGGTTTCTGTCCTGGCATATTGTTAAGGTAGCGTCCGCCCACGTTTTTCAGCACGTGGTTAGTGTAGCGGTTAAATTGCGACAAAACACTTTGCCACATTTCAATGCGGTCTTTATACTGGTCGTTAGGTTGCTTGGTCCACTCTGGCAATGCAACAATAATGCGTTTTAAGTTCTTTATGCCATATTCGCTGGCTCTAACATTATCGTCTCCTAAATCTTCTGTTTGCGCGCGAGGGTCCTCATTGCGTCCTTCTCCACCAAACCACAGGCGTGGGTTTTTAGCAAGAATAGCCGTTGTTTCGTCCATCAGCTTATCCTTTTCTTGCATTTCGTCTTTAAATTCAGGTCTGTATTGGTATCCCCCACTTTATCGCCCACTTGTCGTAGTCGTTTATTCGTGGAAAGAGTCCGCGTTCAGAGATTCCGTCTTCTGGTTGCGCAACATAGTTAAAGCGAGCATAGTCCATAATGCTGGCAGTGTGTCCGTGCTGTTCCACCCATTTTTTATCGCGTAGTTTTTCTACAGGTGTAGCGTGGCTTGCTCCCATATTGTGTCGCAAACCAAGCGTGTGTCCCACTTCGTGGCTCGATACAAATCGTATTAGTTCGCCCATTAAGCGGTCGTCCATTTTCATAGTTTGCGCTCTTTTGTCTAATGGTCCGCACTGTGTCATATACCATTTTGTAAGTAAATTCATTACGTTATGATACCAACAGATGTGACTTTCTATAATTTCGCCACTGCGTGGGTCTACAATTCGTGGACCGTAAGCATTTTCTATTTCGGCAGGTAAATATCTGAGAACGTTAAATCGTGCATCGTCTACACTCATAGTAGAGTCGTTCGGGAAGTCTTTTGCCAATATTGCATTCTTAAAACCAGCCGCTTCGAATGCAACATTCCAGTCTTCAATGCCTTTTTTTAGATAGGGCACCCACTTTTTAGGCGTAGCTGGATCAATGTAGAACACAATGGGTTTAATGGGTTCTGTGAGCTGTCCGTTGCGGTAACGTCGTGGGTCTTTAGGTTCTAAACGGAAGCGCGAAATAAACTGTTCGCGGTCTGTTTTAGTCTGTTCGTCGCTAAATATGGTATATCTATTGGTGAAATAGCCCACACGAGAGTCCCAAATACGCTTTCGCATAGGCACTTTCGGTAGCAAAACCATACTGGTATTCAGGCTAATAGTAACCGATTCTGTATACGAAGCCGGTGTAGTAGATGGAGTACTGTTATAGGTACGTGTAGTAGCCACCTCTATATTAATAGGGTAAACCTTCATGGTATCTATAAAAGTGCGGTCGGGTTGCAATGCACCAAGCTTTAGTTGCTTTGCACTATTGGCAGATATGCTTACCACTCCGTTATCTTTCGCAAATAGTGGAGTAACATCTATGAGCTGTGCACCAGTAGTTTTGTTGCGTCCAATAATTTTGAACGAAGCTATAATAGGGTCTACCGTCGATGCTTTAACGTTTTTGAGATACGACTGTTGGGGTCGGCTTCTTGCGAAAGAACGTAGGCGCGAAGCAACATTGTTTTGGCATTGCGTTGCTCAAAATACAGCGTTTGCTGGTTAATAGCTTCGCCAGAAAACTTACCAAAGCTTTGTGGCACACCTGTAAAACGTGTTACAGCCAATATATAGCGTCCAAGAAGAGAATCAGCAATTTCGAAATACCACTTATCATCTATGTGCCTTATAGTGAAAAGTCCATCTTGCACGCTACCAGTACGTTTAATAAGCTGGTCGTAAGGCAGTTCTTTCTCTTTGTCTTTCGCTGCTTTCTCTGTTCCGTTCAAATTATTCTCTTTTTGTTTTACAGCAGTAGTTTTCTCGTCAGTAGAGTCTTTTACATTGCTGTAAATGGTTCTGTTGCTAGCAATTGAAACGCCGGCAGTCATACAGAATGCTATAAGGCAAGTCGCCATTTGTCTATTAATCATCATAATACGATTTATTGTTATTTGAGCGGACAAAGATAGACAAAAAGCTACAAACTGCAAAATATATTGCATATTCTCGGCTATAAGATATATTAAATAAATACAAATAAAATATGTTTATATATGTAAAGACTAACGAAAAATAGCTTTTACTTTTGTAAATTAGTTTTTTTATAAAAAGTAATAATTCCATTTATAAAGCATAAAAACTTTTGGTTTTTGTAGTCAAAAACAGCTCTTTTACACAATATAAGATGTTGTTTTTACAATATAAAGTAATATATTTTGTAGTGTACTGATTATAAAAACAGTTGAACCATTATATAGCTTATGAAATATAATTACACCGTTTTAGGCATATTGTTCTATCTTTCTACTATTTTTATTTGGGTATCCAGTACATTGCAAAAAGCGATTTTAATAAAAAGATATTACAGTTTATGAATTTATATAGGGTTAATTATTTATAAGTATATATATAATTCAGTTAAAGCGTTTGCGTGTGTTAAAGTTAATAATTACCTTTGACCAGATACTTGGAACAATCACATTAGTTAAGATTATCGCTGAGTAAACTAAATAGGAGTGCCACTACATTATTGTTAAATCTATTATGTAACTCTCCTTGTATAAGTTAAATAAACGCGTAGTATAAATCTTTTATAAACCCAAAAAAATTTAAAAACGATGATGAAAAAGTACATTAAACCCAATGTAGTGTCAGTAGCAACAATATCAGAAGGCTGCTTATTAGCTGACACAGGAAGAGGTCGCAATGGTCAATTGACTGGTACTGGTACTGGTACTGGTAGTGCCAAAGTAAGCAATTTTGACGAAATAGATTTAGAATCTGACCAGAAAGAACATACCGAGAACTAATTAATTAACACTTAACAATATGATTTTGAAGAATATTTGTGGCGCATTGCTATGCGCTGGAGCGCTTGTTATGGCATCATGCTCAAGCGAAATAGACACTAACGACTCAAACGTTACAAACTCAAAAGATGCTACCGAACATTACGTAAGCATCACACCTTCGAGTGCAGAAACTCGCTCTACCGTTAATCCGTATGGACTTAGCGAATTTGAAAAGGGCGATTTGTTTCTTGTTTACGACATTACAGACCCACATGGTTTCGAGGCACTCTATGCAAGAACAGGTGGTGTAGACTCTAAATTCGATGGTAGAATAAACTGTAAGAGTGGCGACGATATTGCACTCTTCTTCCCATTACGTTATAACTACACAGGTTCAAAGCCGGGGAACTGTTGAACTCAGTATGCAAGAAAACACCATCTCGAAGAATGGGGAATTAGTTACAAAGCAGCAAGATGGAACATTAGCTACTCTCAGCAACTTCGATTACAGCTGGGCTTTGATAAAAAAATCTCCAGATATCGGGTAATATTATTGAAAGCAATGCACGCTTTGCGAAGCAATACAGCTTACTAAAAAGTTAAGTTCGAATACGAGGGCGTACCTCTTAAAAACATAACTAAGGTAACACTAAAGAATGCTACTCGCCAAGCAACATTCAATCTTGCTACAGGGTGAATACAGCGACAGAGACAACTCTGGCTTCACTGTTACTCCACAAAAACCTGTAGACGAACTATTCATTGCTGTGTTCCCAGATGTAGAATTTCACCCTACTTTCTTAGTAGAAACTGCCGATGGTAATAAATATTGGCTCACAATGAAAGCTCAGGAAGTGAAGAAATCTAAGTTTTACGATATCACTGTACAGAAGGTAAAAGACCCTTGGATTGATGTTGTTGGAACCAAATGGGGGAAATACAACTTGCAATTTGAAATGGGAACACAGGTAGAAGGGTGGCTAAGTCAATACCATTTGGCTAAAAAACCTTGGGATTTCTTCTACACAGAGTCTTACCCACTATATCAAAGAGGTCAGAGATTGCCTGGACACTTCACAACCGATAAGTTCGATCACTTCCGTTGGGGCGATATCGCAAGAGCTCATCACTACAACTATTGTGCGCAAACACATTTCTGGAATGCTAGTGGCGATATACAAAAGCAGGTTACATACCACGAAGACTATGGCGATGTGGCTTACTATGTATCAAGAGGTACATGGAGAATGCCTTCTCAACACGACTATGAACAACTTATGTGTAACACCGTAGGATATATTGGCCATTATAACGATAATGGAAACGACGTGATAGGTGTGCTATATGTACCTACAACCGACCGCAATTTGAAAGGAACTACACGTTGGAAAGGTGGGTTTAGACGTTCTAACACTTCCGCATGGGTAAATTTGGGTGGATATGGAACACACAATTGTAGATTGATAGACTTTACAGAGGAGGATATTGATAAGGGTGTATTCTTCCCATTTGCAGGGTCTTATCAGATGTATTACGATTGCGATCCACGTTTAGATAAGCCAGGAAGTCAGATGTTATATTGGACATCTACTGGTACTAACGCTACTCAGGCTGTTGCTTTCACCGCTTATTATAACTATAATGGCTGTGTAGGTTTACCAACCGTTAGCACTTACAACAACCAGAGAAATCCAAAGCACAATATGTATAGCATTCGTCCTATTTTTATAGGCGAACAACAGAAGTATAAAAAATAAAAGGGTTGGGGTTTATAAGAGAGATACATTTAATTCTTTCATAACTTGATTAGGAGAAGACCAGCGAATTTACGACAGTTGGTCTTCTCTTTTTTTATAGCTGTTATATAGGTTTGTTGGTTTAATGCAAAATGTATTTAGCAGCATTCATTCCGTCAAACATATATTATGCGAAATGTGTTTGGCAGCATACATTCCGCAAAACGTGGTTTATCCAAAATGTATTTAGCAGCATTCATTCCGCAGAACATATATAATCCAAAACATATTTGACAGCGAACATTCCGTAGGCGTAGGAACCGATTTATCGTGCCCGTATCAACGAAATTGCAAGAAAAGATGTTGCGCGTTCAGGTGGTTTCATTCAGCAATAATGGTTAGGAATGATGTGGAGGCGGGCGCGATAAATCGGTCCCCTACGCCTCACGGAGTGCACGTGGAAGGTATTGCACAACACAAGTAAACAGTGCGGAGATGGACACAGACGTATTCATTGACGCCCATTCAACAAGACATATTTATTAAAAATGTATTTAGCAGCATTCATTCCGCAAAACGTGGTTTATCCAAAATGTGTTTAGCTGCAAACATTAAGTGGGGTGTAAGGCACCGATTAATAGTGCCCTTACACCCACAAAACAATAAAATTATGGTATATCTTGCTATCGCCGTGCGATATTTATAACGATTTTACTACCTTACGACCATTTACAATGTAAACACCTTTTTGGCAAACTGTTAAGCTGTTTTGACATACGAACACCACTAACCGAATAGATGTTTTGCGTGTTTGCATCTTCGCCTTTAGCAGTAGCTATGCCCGCTGGGTTGTTCGTAATAACAACTTTAGTTTTCACAGGTTCGCCATTTAGTGCTATGCAATGTTTTGTTGGGTCGAACACAGCACCATCTGGTTGAGCTATAGTGCAGTCTGATAGCGTAATAGAAGCAAAGTCGCTAATAGAGCCAAACTGTGTTCCTATGGCTGTAACGTTGGCATTTTTTATGGTAAGATGCTCGTTATCGCCACCATCGCCAGCAATTCCGTACACCGTACTTTCGGCATTTACATTACAATTGTCTATTGTTAAATTGGTTTGATTGGCATAAATGGCACAATCTTTTTACACTTTTAGCTGTTAGCGTTCCACCACCTGTTATAGTGAGCGGAGCTGTAAAGCTAATAGCCACATATTCGGTTGTAAAGTTGTTGTTACCAATAAGCTTTATTGTAAGATTGTCTGAGTGCGACACCACTGCATTTATAGCACCTGCAATAGACACATCTTTAAAGGTAAGAACGTTGGCTGTTGGGTCGTAAAGAATAGTTCCATTCACATAATCGAGTTTAGACAGTGTGTTGCAATTGGCTGAAGTAACGCGTCTGCCTGCCACCTCAAGGTCGTAATAGGTTAATTCTTGTGCTTTTATAACCACCTCGTCTTTCACCAATTCGTTGTTTAGAGCTATGCCGGCAAGACTTGCATCGAAGCTAGCGCCAGATGGTTTCACTATAGAACAGCCATTTAGCGATAGCGTTTGTATGCCGCACATACTGGCATAAGTGTTTCCTTTTGCTGTAACCGAAGAATTGTTAATGGTGATTTCGGCTCCTGCCATTTCGTTGCCGATAGACCCTTTGCTGTCTATTCCACTATTATCTATGGTTAGCGATGCGTTGGGTGCAACATAAATGCCAAAATCTTTGCCTGTAAGCGTCATTTTTCCACCGCCCTGTAATGGTGCTTTTTGCTTTTTCAACACGAATAGCTGGTCCATCGGTAGAAGCGAGTGTGTTTTCACCTTCCATACGAATGGTAAGGTCGTCCATTGATGTTTTAATGGCTTCGTCGGTGCCATACACATTAATAGTGGCATCGTACAAACTTAGTACTTTCGTTGCTGGGTCGTAAAGCACTACTCCCTTACTACGTGGAAGGTCGTTACAATTGTCGGACGTAACTTGCGTACCAGCCACCCACAGCTGATAGGTTTCTATTTTTCCATCTTCTGTAATTAGAAGTTTTGCGCCATCGTTGTTCACTTCGTGCACAATGTGCATTGTGAATCGGTAGGTTTTTCCTGCTTCAAACTTATAATCGTTTCCCCGTGTGGGTCCGTCGGCATCGCCCGCAATCCATATTTTAGTGCCAGCCTGAGGCGCCACAATACAGAAATCGTATATACCAGCAGGTATGTCTATGCTTTCTTCGCCATCAACCACCATGTGTTTTGGCGTGGTAGATGGGTCGGCATTAGCAGGAATGGTATATTCGAAACCGCTGTAAAGATTGGCTGGCGGATTGTTATCGTCCCAAATAGGTCCTTCAACGGGAATTTTGTCGCCATACAGATTGTGGTCGGCATCTAACAACAACTGGTATCCGCTGCCGTCTCCCCACACATTATGTGCTTCGAGAATAATTTTAGCTGTGCCTTGTGCCCATATTTCTATAGGCATTGCAAACATTGTGATGAATAGAGCGGCTATTACCGCAAACTTGTTTCTACGTAAATTTGGCTTCATCTTAACAAAATCTCCCTGTTTCAGTTCCTTTCCAGAACAGCGCCGTATCGGAGATTTGGGCGTGGTGTTAGGTTAATGAGAATATACTTTCTTACTGTTGTTAATGTTTGTTCCAAATTCATTAAAAGTGCGCTCTACCGCAACTTGTAACTATGTAATGGCACAAAGATAGTGTTTTTACACCTAAATGGCAAGCATTTCGTAATGTTTTTTCGTTCTATTTTTACACAATTGCAACACCTTAAACCTAACATTATGTTGTTAAAGCTTTTACAAATTTTGTTTTCTCGTTGTGCATACCATCACAGCATATTGTATAGGCAAAAGTAACTACAATGAGTTTGAAAGACTATAAAAACAGTGTGAACTTAACAGTATAAGCTATATATAATAATGTGTAACCAATAGTTTAATTCGAATGGGGCGTTAGTTTCAGATATCTATCGCAATTGTGACAGACGTCTGTCGTGATCGTTTCAGATATCTGTCGCAATCGAAACAGACGTCATATTTTTTGGTGCATCATATCAGCCTCATTCACAACTTGTTACAAACACCATATTTTATATATACTCACCAGTCCGAAAAACAAGTAAAATGGCTAACATTCAAACAAAAGAGAGCAAGAAATAACAGCAGAAACAAAATGTAATGATGCTACTGTTTAAAAACCAATTTATGTTAAGAGCCATTCAGCCATTATAACCACATAGTTTTTATATATAGCTGAAACCTTAACAGCCCATATCAGCCATTAAACAGAAATAATTACAAAGACAGGCAAGATGCCGATAAGAAAACAAAAGATGTTAGGAAACAATGCAAAAGCGATAAGGACTATACATATTGTGGTATAATAACAGATATGGGTTTAACCCATGTCTGTTGTTAGAGCCTAAACATATTGTGGTTTATTATCGAGCAGATTGGCTGACTTGGTAATGCAGACGTAGCGGGCTACGTCAAATTACAAAGACAGAAAGCAGATGCCGATAAGAAAACAAAAAGATGTTAGGAAACAATGCAAAAAGCAATAAAGACTATACATATTGTAGGTATAATAACAGATATGGGTTTAACCCATGTCGTCGTTGTTAGAGCCTAAACATATTGTGGTTTATTATCGAGCAGATTGGCTGACTTGGTAATGCAGACGTAGCGGGCTACGTCAAATTACAAAAGACAGTAAGATGCCGATAAGAAAACAAAAAGATGTTAGGAAACAATGCAAAAAGCAATAAGGACTATACATATTGTGGTATAATAACAGATATGGGTTAAATTTACGTTTTGTAAAGCTGGCATTACAAAAAGGGCACATTTTTATAGTTTTCTTGCAACATTAATAATTAATTTTGTAACTTTGCAAGCGTTTAAGATATCTTATACTCTAACATTTATGATGTAATATTATTATAGCTATATAGATTTATGTATTTTACACTTTTTATCACCGTCTTCATAACGGCAGCCTTTTTGGTTGTTGTAGCATACGTTACAGCTAAACTATTGGGTCCCCGTTCTTACAATCCGACGAAAGGTGAACCTTACGAGTGTGGTATTCCTACCTATGGCACATCATGGCTGCCAATGCACGTAGGCTACTACCTGTTTGCTATCCTTTTCTTGATGTTCGATGTAGAGACAGTGTTCCTTTACCCATGGGCGGTAGTGGTGAGCACGTATGGTGTCTTAGCGTTGGCAACAATCGGATTTTTTATGTTGGTGTTAGTTTTTGGCTTAGCTTACGCTTGGCGGAAAGGAGCGCTTGAATGGAAATAAGGAAACCTAAAATTAAGGCAATGCCTTACGATGAGTGGAAGGATAACAGCACTCTGGAGAAGATGGCAGACGATCTAAAACAACGGAGGTACAAACCTTGTATTAGGAAGTCTTGACCAATTAATAAACTGGGGACGTAGCAACTCGCTATGGTCGCTTACATTCGCAACCTCTTGCTGTGGTATTGAATTTATGGCAGTGGGCTGCGCACGTTACGATTTCTCTCGATTTGGTTTCGAGGTTACCCGTAACTCTCCACGACAGGCAGACCTGATAATGTGTGCCGGAACCATAACAAACAAAATGGCACCAGCACTAAAACGTTTGTACGACCAGATGGCAGAGCCAAAATACGTAATAGCAGTGGGCGGCTGCGCAATATCTGTGGTCCGTTTAAAGACAGCTATCACGTAATGCGTGGAATAGACGAAATTATTCCTGTAGATGTTTACATTCCTCGCTGTCCACCACGACCAGAAGCCATTATTTACGGAATGATGCAGCTACAACGTAAAGTGAAAATTGAGAAATTCTTTGGAGGTGCAAACCATAAACAAACTATCGAAGAAAAGTAAACGTGAGTTAGCAACGAAGAGTTAATATTCGAAGAAAAACTCGGAATATCTACCGAAGCGATAAAAGAAAAACGAGAAGTAGCATGGGAAGAAGCATATAAAGCAACACAGAAACCTGCTCGGCCAGCAGCTAAACCAGCACGACCAGCAGCAAAACCTACCGATGCAGCAGCACCAAAAAAAGAAACAATCGTTGTAGATAAACCTGTAACGAAAGAAGATGTGGAAAAATTAGGCAAAGAGTTAGATAAGCTAAACGAAGCAGAAAATAAACAACAGCCCTAACGACAACAATACAGCAGCTAACTAATAAATAAGGTACGGAAAATGAAATTAGAAAATAAAGAGTTTGGTTTTGAACGTTTTGCCAACGAAATGGCAAAACTGAAAAAGGAACAGCATTTCGACTACCTTGTAACAATAGTTGGAGAAGACTTCGGAACAGAAGAAGGTCTGGGCTGTATCTATATACTTGAAAATACGCAAACACACGAACGATGCTCTGTAAAACAACTTGCAAAACAGGTAGAACAAGAATATGTTATACCAACAGTATGCAATCTGTGGGCAGACGCCGACTTGTTAGAACGTGAGGTTTACGATTTCTTTGGCATTAAGTTCCTTGGACACCCCGATATGCGACGTCTCTTCTTAAGAAACGACTTCGTGGGTTATCCACTTCGCAAGGATTACGATATGGACCCCTGCGAAGAATATGTATACCACAGAAGACGACATAGAAGTGGATACCACAACAGAATGGAACCTAAATGCAGATGGACAACTAACAGCAACCACACACCAGCTGTTTACTAACGACCAGTTTGTGGTGAACATCGGTCCACAGCACCCATCAACACACGGTGTATTGCGTTTGCAAACAGTGCTCGATGGCGAAAAAGTAGAACATATATATCCACACCTCGGATATATCCATCGTGTATAGAAATGTGCGAATCGTACACCTATCCACAAACACTCGCTCTGACCGACCGTATGAACTATCTTTCGGCTATGATGCACCGCCACGCATTGGTAGGCGTCATAGAAGAAGCAATGGGCATTGAACTGTCGGAGCGTATTCTATATATTCGTACCATAATGGACGAATTGCAACGCATAGACAACCACTTGCTCTACACATCGTGCTGTGCACAAGACTTAGGTGCACTTACAGCAATGCTCTACGGTATGCGCGACCGCGAACACGTTTTGAACGTAATGGAAGAAACTACTGGTGGACGACTAATTCAAAACTATTATAGAATAGGTGGATTGCAAGACGACATAGACCCGAACTTTGTAGAAAACACAAAGAAGCTCTGCAAATATCTAAGACCAATGATACAAGAGTATCTCGATGTCTTCGGCGATAACGTCATCACACATCAACGCTTTATTGGCATAGGTCCAATGGACGAAAAAGAGTGCATCAGCTATGGCGTAACAGGTCCGGCAGGACGTGCAAGCGGCTGGCGTAACGATGTTCGTAAACACCACCCATATACCGTTTACGACAAAGTGGACTTCGAAGAGGTGGTAATGACGGGTGGAGACTCTATGGATCGCTACTATTGCCACATTAAGGAAATGTACCAAAGTTTGAATATCATTGAACAACTCATCGATAATATACCCGAAGGCGACTTCTATAAAACAGAAGCCAATCATTAAGGTGCCAGAAGGTCAGTGGTACTTTTCTGTAGAAGGCGCAAGTGGTGAATTTGGTGCATATCTTGACTCGCGAGGCGACAAGAGCCCATATCGCTTAAAAGTTCCGTCCAATGGGTCTAACATTGGTAGGAGCAATGGACAAGATGCTGAAAGGACAGAAAATAGCCGACCTTGTAACAACGGGCGCAGCACTCGATTTTGTTATTCCAGACATCGATCGCTAAGAGAAAAACTATATATAAATAATGAATTAAGAAATAAATCATATACATGTTCGATTTTAGTATAGTAACAAGATGGTTCGACGAGCTACTAAGACAAACTTTGGGGCTCGGCAATTTCAGCGCCATTCTTATAGAGTGTGTGCTCGTAGGCGTAGCCATCATCGTGGGTTATGCCGTGCTCGCCATCATTCTTATTTTTATGGAACGTAAGGTTTGTGCTTATTTCCAGTGCCGTATCGGTCCAGTTCGCGTGGGTTGGTGGGGTACATTACAGGTATTTGCCGATGTACTGAAAATGCTTATCAAGGAGATATTCACCGTAGATAAAGCCGATAAACTGCTTTACTACCTTGCACCATTCCTCGTAATAGCAGCATCTATCGGCACATTCTCGTTCCTTCCATGGAATAAAGGCGCAGCCGTACTCGACTTCAACGTAGGAATATTCCTTGTAACAGCCATTAGCTCCATCGGAGTGTTAGGCGTATTTATCGCTGGTTGGGCAAGTAACAATAAGTATTCTGTGCTCTCTGCTATGCGTGCAGCCGTTCAAATGATATCTTACGAACTCTCATTGGGCATCTGCCTCATATCAGCAGTAATACTTACAGGCACTATGCAGATATCTGGCATTGTTGAAGCACAAACAGGTCCGTGGCAATGGCTTATCTTCCAAGGACACATACCAGCCCTGTTAGGCTTCATCGTGTTCTGTATTGCAGGTAACGCAGAAGCAAACCGTGGTCCGTTCGACCTTGCCGAAGCTGAAAGTGAGCTTACAGCAGGTTACCACACAGAATATAGTGGTATGGGATTCGGCTTCTACTATTTGGCAGAATATCTGAACCTCTTTGTAATATCAGGTCTTGCAACTACAATATTCCTTGGCGGTTGGGCACCTATTAATATAGGTATAGAAGGTTTTGATAACCTAATGAACCTTATTCCAGGTATTGTTTGGTTCCTTGGAAAGACCTTTGTAGTAGTATTTCTTCTTATGTGGATACGCTGGACATTCCCCCGTTTACGTGTAGACCAAATATTAAAACTCGAGTGGAAATATCTTATGCCACTCAGTCTTGTTATATTGGTGCTTATGACAGTGTGCGTAGCGTTCGGTTGGACATTCAAAATCGCATAACAAGATAATCGTAAAGTAAATTAAGAATTCATTGTTCTAATGGAAAATAAAGAATCATATTTCGGTGAAATTGGAAATGCTTTCAAGACATTGGCAACAGGTTTGAAGACTACTATGAAGGAATACTTCACGCCTAAGTCTACTGAGCAATATCCAGAAAACCGTAAAACAACTCTCCACGTAGCACCACGACACCGCGGACGTTTAGTTTTTAAACGAGACGAAAACGAAAACTACAAATGCGTAGCGTGCCTTATGTGCGAGAAAGCATGTCCAAACGGTACAATTCGCATAGCAAGCGAAATGCGCGAAGACCCAGAAACAGGTAGAAAGAAACGTGCACTGCTCGACTATCAATACGATTTGGGCGACTGTATGTTCTGCCAATTGTGTGTAAACGCTTGCAACTTCGATGCTATAGAGTTCACTAACGACTTCGAAAATGCTGTTTTCGACCGTTCAAAACTAGTATTGCACCTAAACGAAGAAGTATATAAGGGAGGATCATTACCTAACCTTATAGATGGTGGCGCCAATTGGACAGTAGGAACATTTAATACAAAAAAGAAATAAAGAGGAGATAAAGTTATGGCTAATTTAATTGTGTTTGCGATTTTAGCGGTAGTAATACTTGCCTCTGCAGTATTCTGCGTGTCTACAAAACGCATCATGCGAGCTGCAACAGCATTGCTGTTTGTGCTCTTTGGCGTAGCAGGACTTTATTTCCTGCTTGACTATACATTCCTGGTGCTGCTCAAATCAGCATCTATGCTGGTGGTATCACCGTAATGTATGTATTTGCAATTCAGTTGGTAAAGCAAACGAACACTTCAGGGTTTTATCGGAAAGATGGCTTTGGGAAACGTACCATTCTTGCTGGAGCTATTGCGCTTGTGGGTCTTGCAACCGTATTAGGCGTATTCTTAAAGAATAAGATTTTCAGCGAATTAGTATCTACCAACACTGCCGATACAGAAGTTTCAATGCAAGTGATAGGTAAAACACTTATGAGTGCAAACAAATATGGCTATGTATTGCCATTCGAATTCATATCTATTTTCTTGTTAGCATGCATTATTGGAGGTTTGGTTATTTTGAATAAACAGAAGAAAGAAGAGGAGGTAAAAGAATAATGATACCAGTAGAATATTTCTTTGTCCTTAGTGGCTTATTGTTCTTTATAGGAGTCTTTGGCTTTGTTACTCGACGTAATTTAGTAGCAATGCTCATTTCCATAGAGTTAGTTCTCAATAGCGTAGACCTTAACTTTGCAGCTTTCAACCGTTTGCTTTATCCCGATGGATACGAAGGTATGTTCTTCACAATCTTCTCTATTGGTGTAAGCGCAGCCGAGTCTGCTGTTGCATTAGCTATTATTATTAATGTTTACCGACACTTGCACAGCGATCAGGTGAACAGTATTGAAAATATGAAATTATAAAAAAGAGCTATGTTTGATTACGCATTTTTAATACTTCTTCTACCTTTTCTAAGCGCAATCGTATTGGGATTGGCAGGTATGAAGATGCCTAAACCGATGGCAGGTATCATCGGTACATGCATGATGGGCGTGCTTTTTGTCTTGAGTCTCTACACAGCCTATCAGTATTTCTTCTATACTGGCGAATACACAGCAATGGGGCAAACCTTCCATGTTGTAGATGGACGCTTGGCAAGTGGCGTTTACCCCACTGTAACTGTATTCAACTTAACGTGGTTGAAGTTCTCTGAGTTATTGACATTTAATATTGGTTTCCGTCTAAGTCCTATCAGTGTAATGATGCTTGTTGTTATTACCACTGTAAGCTTTTATGGTTCATATCTATTCGTTTTGGCTATATGGCAGAACGCGATAAGAACTATAAGTTTGAAGAATACGAACACGGTTTCCAACGTTTCTATGCTTACTTGTCATTGTTCACAATGTCAATGTTAGGTTTGGTAGTAGCAACCAACGTTTTCCAGATGTATCTCTTTTGGGAGTTGGTGGGTGTATGCTCTTACTTGCTTATTGGTTTTTACTATCCAAAGCACACAGCTGTGCATGCAAGTAAGAAGGCGTTCATTGTTACTCGCTTTGCCGATTTGTTCTTCTTAATAGGTATTCTGTTCTTCAGTTTCTATGTTAAGACGTTCAACTTTGACCTCTCTGCAGATGGAGCTTTAGCTACTCAACTGCACAACATAGCTTCAGACCCTGCAACGGCGTGGGCTATACCAACAGCTCTATTCCTAATGTTTATAGGTGGTGCGGGCAAATCGGCTATGTTCCCTCTTCACATCTGGTTGCCAGATGCTATGGAGGGTCCAACACCAGTGTCAGCACTTATCCACGCTGCTACAATGGTTGTTGCAGGTGTATTCCAAGTAGCAAGTCTATTCCCTATTTATATTAAGTATGGAGCTATTGATCAACTTCATTGGATTGCTTATATTGCAGCGTTCACTGCTTTCTATGCAGCAGCCGTAGCATGTTGTCAGCGCGATATAAAGCGTGGCTTAGCCTTCTCTACTATTTCGCAAATAGCTTATATGCTTGTTGCGCTTGGTGTTTGCTATGCTATCGACAACGAAGAAGGTGGTTTAGGCTATATGGCATCTATGTTCCACTTGTTCACCCACGCTATGTTTAAGGCGTTGTTATTCCTCTGCTCTGGTGCTATCATCGTTATTATTGGTAGCAATTTCAAGGAATATATGGGCGGATTGCACAAGTATATGCCAATCACAAATGCTTGTTTCCTCATTGGTTGCATTGCCATTAGTGGTGTATGGCCCTTTGCTGGTTTCTTCTCTAAAGACGAGATTGTAAGCGCTTGCTTCCAATTCTCACCTGCTTTAGGTTGGTTTATGACTTTAGTTTCTGGTATGACGGCATTCTATATGTTCCGTTTGTATTATGTTATCTTCTGGGGCAAGTCTTATTACGAGGAAGACCCTGAAACACGTCGCCGTCCACAAGAAGTTCCATTTGTTATGTGGGGACCATTAGTATTCCTCGCTATCATTTCAATCTTTGCTGGTTGGATTCCATTCGGACACTTTGTTTCTGCAACCGGACAAAGCGCAGACATTCACCTACAGCACTTCCATTTCTCAAGTGTAGCTTGGTTTAGTCTCTTGGCAGCAGCCATCGGCATTAGTCTTGCTACATGGATGTATATGCCTAAGAACAATCCTGTTGCCGATAAGCTTGCTAAAAGTATGCCAGGACTCCACAAGGCAGCTCTCAACAGATTTTATATTGACAACGCTTGGCAATTCTTTACACATAAGATTGTTTTCCGTTGCTTCTCTATTCCAATTGCGTGGTTCGACCGCCACGTCATCGACGGCACTTTCAACTTCCTTGCTTGGGGTACTCAAGAGGCAGGCGAAAGCATTCGTCCATGGCAGAGTGGCGATGTTCGTCAGTATGCAATTTGGTTCATTACAGGAACTGTGGCTTTAACATTAGTAATACTTTGCTTGATATAAAGAGATGAGTTGGATATTAACAATATTTGTAATAATCCCCGTACTGATGCTTCTCGGCCTTTGGGTCGCTAAGAACGACAATCAGGTACGCGGCGTGATGGTAGCAGGTGCCTCTGCTTTGTTGATTGGTGCAATATGGCTCACCATCTATTTTGTGCAACAACGTGCTGCAGGAAATACCGATACTATGCTATTGGCTAATTCTGGCTATGTGGTTTAAAACCGTTGAACATAGCTTTTGCTGTGGGTGTTGATGGTATTTCGGTGGTAATGATTTTGCTTTCGGCTATCATTGTTTTCACAGGCACATTTGCCAGTTGGCAACTCGAACCAATGAAGAAGGAATATTTCCTTTGGTTTGTTTTACTCTCATCTGGTGTGTTCGGTTTCTTCATTTCAACCGATATGTTCACCATGTTTATGTTCTACGAGGTTGCGTTGATACCTATGTATCTTCTCATTGGAGTTTGGGGAACAGGTGCAAAAGAGTACTCAGCTATGAAACTCACCCTTATGTTAATGGGTGGTTCTGGTTTGCTCATCTTTGGATTCCTCGGAATATACTACTTCAGTGGTGGCTCTACTATGGACGTAATAGAACTTGCAAAGATGCACGCAATGTCGAAAACAGCGCAAAATATCTTCTTCCCATTTGTATTCATTGGCTTTGGCATACTCGGAGCGTTGTTCCCATTCCACACATGGTCGCCCGACGGACATGCTTCAGCCCCTACAGCTGTGTCTATGCTCCACGCTGGTGTATTAATGAAGCTGGGTGGCTATGGCTGTTTGCGTATTGCTATGTACATTATGCCTGATGCGCTCGAGATGTGGGCACCTGTGTTCCTTATTCTTACAACCATTTCGGTGGTTTACGGTGCACTCTCTGCCTGTGTACAAACCGACTTAAAGTACATTAATGCTTACTCTTCGGTTTCTCACTGTGGTATGGTGCTCTTCGCATTGGTTATGACAACACAAACTGCCATAACGGGTGCTATTCTTCAAATGCTATCTCACGGTTTAATGACAGCTTTGTTCTTCGCTTGTATTGGTATGATTTATCACCGTGCTGGTACGCGCGACGTTCGATACCTTGGCGGTTTAATGAAGGTTATACCATTCCTCGCCGTTTCGTATGTAGTGGCTGGTTTGGCTAACCTTGGTTTGCCTGGTTTCTCTGGTTTCGTTGCCGAAATGACCATCTTTATTGGTTCGTTCGAAAACGCAGGAATGTTCCACCGTGTTTGCACCATTGTGGCATGTACGTCTATTGTTATTACAGCAGTTTATATTCTTCGCGTGGTGGGAAAAATTCTATTCCAAACCATTCCAAACAAGAAGTTCTACGAATTGCACGATGCCAGCTGGGACGAGCGCTTCGCTATTGCGGGCCTCATCTTCTGCGTTGCGGGTCTTGGTATATGCCCATTATTCTTCGAGAATATGATTATAGATGCTGTTCACCCTATATTCAACACATCATTGAATACGTTCCACAATTAGGGTAATTTATAATAATAAAAGTAGCAATATGAATTATAATGATTTCTTTAAAATGATACCAGAGGCAAGTCTTGTTGCCATTCTGATAATCCTTTTCGTTGCTGACTTTATTTCAGCAAAGACCGAAGAACGCAAATGGTTCAATCCGTTGACTTCCGCACTCTTGCTTGCCAACACTGTGGTTTGTATGCTCCAGTTGCAACCTGAAGATGCATTCGGAGGAATGTATACCACGTCTACTGCAATTAATGTTATGAAAAACTATCCTTGCTTTTTGGTACTTTCATCGTAGTATTGCAGAGCCGTGTATGGGCAGAAAAAAGCGGGAAAGAAGGCGAATTTTATATGTTAGCTGTCTCTACACTTTTAGGTATGGAGGTTATGATGAGCGCAGGAAACTTCCTTATGTTCTTCTTGGGCTTAGAAATGGCATCTGTTCCAATGGCGTGCGTTATTGCTTTCGATGCTTATCGCAACAATTCGGCTGAAGCAGCAGCTAAATTTATACTCACAGCAACTTTCTCGAGCGGTGTAATGCTCTATGGCATTAGCTTCCTTTATGGTGCGTACGGCACTATGTATTTTGCCGATATCGCAACTAATTTGCAAGCCACTCCGTTCACCATTATGGGACTGGTATTCTTCTTCAGTGGTCTTGGCTTTAAAATCTCGCTCGTGCCATTCCACTTCTGGACTGCCGACACTTATCAAGGTGCACCTACCACAGTTACAGGCTACCTCAGTGTTATTTCTAAAGGTGCAGCAGCCTTTTACACTTTTTAAGCATTTTGTTCCACGTTTTTCGGCGGAATGATAGCCTATTGGCACGTGCTTATGATGATTGTGGTTGCACTTTCTATCACCGTAGCCAACCTTTTTGCCATTCGTCAAGGCGAATTGAAACGTTTCATGGCGTTCAGTTCAATCTCGCAAGCAGGCTACATCATGCTTGCAGCATTGGGCAACAGCTGGGAATCGTCTGTAGCCGCATTAAGCTATTACGTTCTTATATATGTGGTTGCCAATATGGCGGTGTTCACCATTATTGCCGTTGTAGAACAAAACAATGGTGGCAAAACAAACATTGCCGACTATAATGGATTCTACAAAACCAATCCACGCCTTAGCTTCCTTATGACTATTGCAATGTTCTCGCTGGGTGGTATACCACCATTTGCAGGAATGTTCTCTAAATTCTTTGTGTTTATGTCGGGCGTAAAAGGTGCCGACATAGCTACAAGCGAGGGAGCGTGGACTTACGTAATACTGTTTGTTGCACTCATAAACACTGTGGTTTCGCTCTACTACTATCTAAAAATAGTTAAGGCGATGTATATAAACCACAGCGATGCTCCTATGCCAACTTTCAAGAGCGATTGCAACACAAAGTTTGCTCTTGCTGTTTGCACCACTGGCATCATACTTTTTGGTGTTTGCAGCTACGTTTACGAATGGATTGCAGCAGCCATTTAAGCAGAATTAGAATATTGCTTTAAATAATAAAAGTGTCTCAAAGGTATAGTTCCTTTAGGCACTTTTTTATTTCAACAGAAAACAGGTAGAGAACTTACAAATAGCACCTACTTCTTACGCATAAACAAAACAGCATATCGCAAACATTAAGGCTCTTCGGTTTCAGATATCTCTCACGGTCGTCTCAGATATCTGTCACGCTCGTCTTAGATATCTGTCAATAGCGTTTCACACATCACAACACAAACAGTAGCCTTTATAGCACTATACCATACTAACAATGAGAGCTTAATTTGGTAGAAAAGCCAAACCAACCATAAACAAACAAAATATTCTGCAAACAAACACGTTATTCTTATATGAGAGTTCTTTTCGCTTCATTTCTACTATTGTCTTGCACATTTTTAAAAGCGCAAAACACCACAATTGTTGAGCATCAACACCTTACATTCTGTGGAATTTCGCTCAACAATACAGCCACAGCCTTTGCCGATTCGTTAATGGCAAAAGGTTTTTAAAACAGAAACTGCCCCACCCCAACTGCCCATAAACAAAACCAACACTATTCTTAGCGGACGTTTCGAAAGCATTCCATGCATCGTTGAAATAGGAAAAAACACCAACGAACAAGTAGACACGGTGCGCATTTTCTTCACCAACGTAAACAATCCACTACGAAGCTACCGAATATTAACCAATATTTATCGCACCCGTTACGGCAATCCCATCTTCGAAAACTACTACGAAACACACCTCTTGCCACACGATGCGCAACAGCAACTGGCAGCCGACCCTTTTGTAACAACATTCTCTGCCAATGGCGGCACAGTTCAATTTTCGTTGCAATACAATTCTCGTCAATACGAATACATCTACACCCTACTGCTTATCAACACTAAGAATGCCCAACCAGTGCTTTCTAACACCGACGATGTTATAGTATGGTGATAGCCGCCAAAGCACCACACGTCAAAATTCTTATTGACTGTTAGTTAGAAGTTATTTCTCCTTCAATGATAGGCACTGTCATAGGCATACCGCTATTGTTCATATAGCTATACGTTCCTGTTCTTTGAGGATTTTTCATGGTAACCACTTGGTCACTATAAAAATCTTTACCAACAAGCACAACTGTGTTGCCATAAAACAATTCGTACTCTTTATTCGAACTTTCCATTGCTAAAGCAGCATCTTCTCCAAGCACCTGAAACACCTTAAACGATGTTATCTTTTTGTTCTCATAGCTCACAGGCTTTTCAAGACGTTGTACTGCATCGTCTTCGTTGTTCTTTTGTCTTACAAAGCCAATAACAAATAGTGCAACTATTGTCAGAACAACACCCGACAACATGCCAATAAAGAAACTTTTTTTGTTCATAAGTTATTAATTATCAAATTTAAGTTTAGGTAAACTCTCTACAATATCAACTGTCTGGATAGAAAGATTGATAACCGACTGCAACAAATCAAAAATATAACGTGGTTGGTTGTGCTCACGTGCCCAATCGTTACAATCGTTCTTAATAAGCGACTTCTTATCTGTTTTTACTTGATAGCGGTCCATAATCCATTCAATTGCCGACTTGCCATTCACAATATAGCGATATGCCTTTTCTGGAATGTTAGTAAGCACAATATATTCGTTGTAAACAATGGTAGACTTATCTTGCTTGTTCTTAAATCGCATCTTATCTGTAATATGGTAATATTCGTAGCTGTCTTGCTTCGCAAAGATACGTTAAATCGGACTAAAACAATGTGTAGATAGTTATTTCTTCACTATTTTCTTACCATTCACTATATACACACCCGTTGGTTGATTTTCCAATTCACCCTGCACGCATATACCATTGAGCGTATAAATTTTTGGACGAGACACTTTTTCTGCATTCGGCATATCTACCATTGTAGGGTCTTTCGCAATAATAACTTTCTCTTTTAAGATTTTATCGTTTAATATTATTGCGTGTAACATCGAATCAAATTCAGCTCCTTCTGGTTCAGAAATCTTACAACCAATCAGCGTAAGCTCGGCAATATCACGAACAGAACCATTCTTTTTTCCTTCAGCACTAACAGTTGCATTTCTAATAACAAGCTTATCGTCTTTTCCTCCTAATCCATTTATACCATATTGTGCACCTTTCACATTTAGTGTACAATTCTCTATGGTGAGTGTAGTACTAAGAACGAAGATACCAACCCAACCATCACCGCCTACATCGAGTGTTCCATCGCCTACTATAGTTGCTGGTTTATGAAATAACATAGATGGAAATCCACTAGAAGTAACTTTATTTACACCAACAACTTTTATTGTTAAACCTTCTATTTGCGATTCTATCGGATTTTTATTTGGTGTGTCTATTGTTGCATCTTGCAAGGTTAGTGTTTTTGTATCAGGGTCATATTTAACCGTCCCACTTACTCCTTTCACCACAGTCAGGTCGTTATAATTTGCAGAACAAACCTTCTCGCCACCAACAGAAAGGTCGTATTGCACTTGTGCCTTACTATAAACAGGAAACAAAAACATAAATATTAGTGGCAATAACATAGCAACTTTACATACATTGGGTATAAAATATTTTTTCATAAGCATTAAACCTCTCTGTAAAATCTCGTTTAGAGCAACACCGTAGCAGAGGTATAGGGTGTTTTGTTTGTTTTATTAGATTGTTGTTTTATATGCTTTTATGTGTGCAAATATAATATTTTAATTTCATATTGCAAACTATTTTTACACATTACTTTGCTTAATTGCGCTAAAAACACAACAAACTATAACACCTTAATATCTCAAAGCACAAAAAAACACATAAAAGCAATTGTTCGCTAACTATTCCACAGATGCTTATTTCTGCGTCCTAAAAAAAACAAAAAACAATCGCCCACAATGTAAAAGGTAGATTCAAAAGAAGCATTACACATTATACATAATAGGCATATACACAACACAAAAGCGAGAAAGCCAATCGGCTGGTCTATTTAGTCTGCTATATATATTTAAAATACAGTATCCGATACACTATTATTGTAACACTTCCGTCTACATTTTCGATGAGGTTTTTAATTCAATTCATAGAAATCGCCTTCATCATTAATGCGATAAACGGTTATGTGGACTTTCTTTCCATCTACAGTTTTTACGTATATAGTTCCGTCAGAGTATATTGCAAAACTTTCTTTTTCGTCGTTGTAAGAGCTGAAGGCTAAGACTTCGATACAGTTATCAATACTTATAGAGTTGTTACGATAGGTGAATATAAGGAACTCATCGTCCTCGTTGTAGTTAAAACAGACCAAGATGGGGAAGCCTTTATAGCTGGGTAGTTTCACAAAATCGAACCCCTTGCCGTTTTGTATCTCCTCTATGCGGTCTCCAGCAACCACCTTAAGTTTTCTTTTATATGCACGTATGTTGTATTGTTGGGCGTGTTTGCTGCTCATTTCTTTATCAATATCTTTATACAAATCGGCATCTGTATACACTAAATGTGCGGTTGGAGATGGCAAACCTTGATTTTTTCGACTGATGTACTTGTATACTCCGACATATCCTTTGCAGTATAATGCAAGATATTTGCCCGTGTAAATGTATTCCAGCATATCGCTGTAAACGTCTTTCATAGTGGATTGCAGAAGCAGAACGGGGACAGATTTGGTAATGTTGATGCCTAAATTGGCAAAATATTTTGTGAGATAAGGATAGTAAAGGGCATCGCGTTGATACATAAAAGGGTCGCGTACGGTGCTACAAACCTTCAGTTTCTTACCATTTAAGTAAAGTATTGAGTCGCCGAAAATCTTTATTTTCATACTTTTCAGCTCATCAATGGGACTGCTATCCGAGTTTCCTGTGTAGTCTTTATACCACACAAGTTCCCAGCTATCCTCCGTTTTATACTTCATAGCTGCATATTTTGCATGGATAGCGTCCCAGTTTGTGGTGGCATTGTTATTTCTCTGCTCTTTTGTATCGCTTTTCTCCTGCAACAGACTTTTCGCTTTGCCATTGCGTTGCACTGCTTTTGTTGATGCTAAGTTTGCGTTAGTTTGGCGACAACCTACAAAGAAAAGGAGACCAACCAATATATAAAATATTCTTTTCGTCATACTGTTATGCTGTTTTAGTTGTTCTATTATGTTGATGTCAGGCATATTTGCTGTGGCGGTGCGTTACCTTTTCTCCAACATTTTTACGATTTTTGCCAACTTTTGGCTACGTGCAATAGAGATGGGAGTTTGCCCTGTATTGTTCTTTACATTTCGTTTTGCCCCGTGTTTCAGCAGCAATTGCACCATGTTTGTATTCTTCTTCTCTACCGCAACTATTAAAGGAAAACTTACATTATCGCCTCCGAGATTGCCTACGCCATCGGCTTTTGCGCCACTTTCTAATAAAAGAGATGCCATTGGAACGTTGTTCAGGTCGCAACACATCATCAACGGGCACAGCCCATCTTCGTTATAAGGCTGGTTAGGGTCGGTTCCTAACGCCAACAACTGCTTTACAAGATTCATATCGGCGTTGTTTATAGCCATATAAAGTGCATCGTACGTAAACACATCGTCAGAGCAAACACAGCCAATATCTGCCTTTCTTTCAATAAGTTTCTGTGTAGCAGTCTTGTTTTTATACAGTAATGCATACCCCAAAAGTGTATAAGCGTGATAATTGTCTGCAGCTATCAGCGAGTCGATGTTGCCAATGTGCTTAATGTTGGCATCGAGTTCGGCAAGATTATTTGCCTTTATTGCCTTTATTGCCAGTGCATAATAATTTTTGTGCGTTACAGTTTTGCGCACTGTTGGTTGTCTTTTTCTAATAGGTTGTGCATAGTTTGCCGTAGCGAAGGCTACCAGTATGATGCACAAAATTAGGCTTCTGAATCTTTCCATAGTTGCATTTGCTTATATCATCAGGTTGTCTGCTGCCCGTTTCCTTGCTGTTTTATAGTCATTGGTTATGCGTTTCGATTTTATTCTTTCGGGGATTCCTTGTCCACAATATGCTTGATTCGGCTGTTGCGAACGAGTAAAGAAGTTAGCAAACAACAATGACTGTTGGAAACAAAGTTATAAAAATAACTTTATACACCCTTCATTTTCTGCCTACCTTTTTATATAATTAACAGTCGTTTTAGGCTCTCCGTATCCATTTGTTCCTACCCTTTCTACAAACAAAAACACCGTCAAGGGTTGTACATAGCAATCTATCACATAGCTCGTTAGAACAATTCACACACCCAATATACCCTATATGCTCTTTCAAAAACCCCCTTTTTGCGTTGTAAAAACCCCCTTTTTGCACGCCAAAAACCATACTTTTACACGGCAAAAACCATACTTTTGTATGACGATTATGTAACATACAGATAAAGAACAAGTTACAAACATTCTGTGAAATATCCACGTTTGCCCACGAAATGCGTTGCAAACGATTTGCAACAACATAACATTCAAAAAACAAAAACCATACTTTTGCATTGCAGATTACACCTTATTATATATATATCACACTTCTAACCAGAGAGTAGACCCCTTAAATTGTATCACAATTCATTGTAATAGCATCAACTTTGCCCCCATTTCGTTAAATAGAAACATAGCATCCGCTCCCCATTTTAGATGATGTTTATAAAGTAAAATAGCCATACAAGGGCATTTTTTAAACACTAAAAACAAATAGAACATATACCCTAATGTAGGTATTTTTGTACTAAAGTAAACCATTTTTACCTAAAAATACATAACATTTAGGTATTGCACCAAAAGAGAAAAAAAGAACTACTTTTTGCAATCAATTATTATAAGTATATATACAGGTAGATTTTATGAGCAGGATAATCACAACATTATTTGCAGGAGCTTTGTTGTGTGGATTAACAACTACAGCAAAGGCACAAATAAATGCGGTAGATTCGGTGATGAACCATGTAAAAGGAAACAGACTTAGCTTAGGAGGATATGGCGAAGCAGCCTTTTCGCGCAATTTTTATAGCGACAACGGAAACCGCTACACTACACCACGACTTTATAAAAACGACCCCAGTCATGGCAGATTTGATATCCCCCATGCAGTAATCTATTTAGGATACAACTTCGGAAAGGGCTGGAGTATGGGCTCAGAAATAGAATTTGAACATGGTGGATCTGGCTCTTCAATAGAATACGAGGCAGATGAAGCCATTGAATTCGAGAACGAAACCGAAAAAGGAGGCGAGGTTGAACTAGAACAATTCTGGCTTCAGAAATCGTTTGGAAGTGCATTTAACATCAGAGCAGGACACATTGTAGTGCCTTTCGGATTAGTAAACGCACACCACGAACCGCTGAACTTCTTCACCGTATATCGCCCAGAAGGCGAAAATACCATACTTCCAAGCACATGGCACCAGACAGGTGTATCGTTTTGGGGACGTAAAGGCGACTTCAAATACGAGGCACAATTCATCGCAGGCTTAGATGCTTACCACTTCAGCCGTGCCAATTGGATTCAGAAAGGTACATCAAATCCATTCGAATTCGAGGTTGCTAACAAATATGGAGCACTCGTACGCATCGACAACTATTCTGTTCCAGGCTTACGCATAGGCGTTAGTGCATACAGGACAGTCTATGCACAACAATGTGCCACACGATAGCGAACGCGGAGCAAAGAAAAAGATAAAAGGAAACATCTATCTTGGTAGCTTAGACTTTACATACAATCGCTACAATTGGATAGCACGAGGAAATATAGACTATGGTTACGTTAGCAATGCAAAGGAAATTTCTAACTTGGCATACCCTAACACACAATACGTTAAGCCATACGAAACAGGAAACGGAAAGTATTTTGGCAGCCACGCAATGGCTATGATGTTCGAGTTTGGTTACGATATCTTCTCACAATTTAGTAAGTTGCGTGCCGACAACCAACGTCTTTATCTCTTCGGACACATTGAACACTACGACTCTTACATACATGGCACAACCAAAAAGTGGACCAACAAAACCATTTTTGCTGCTGGTGTAAACTACTATCCAATACCACAGATAGCCATAAAGGCAGAATATAACTATCGAAACCTCAAGAAAGGATACAACGACGAACCAGCTATCAACATTGGAGTTGCATACGAAGGCTTCTTCCTATAAGGAGAAACACACCACGTTTGCAACCCACAAAGAATGCAACTGACTAACTAAAAGATATTTTATTTCATCAAATAAAATCATAAACATTAAGTTTTTAATTCAGACAACAATGAAAAAGGTAACAAAATTAGCAATGCTTCTGCTTGCAGGAACCCTCTCAACAGGTTTCTGTTTCATGTAGCAGTAGCGACGATGTAACACCAAGTCCGCTCGTAACAGAGGAACAACAAACAACTCTCGAACAGGCAGAAAGTGCTAGTAAAGCAAATGCACAGAAAACAGAAATGGGTAAGATTATTTCTAACTATCTCGATGCAGTTATTAAACCAACATATCAAGATTTGGCTAACAAGGCAGATGTTCTCTACAAAACATGCCAAAACCTTTACCAAAAACGTAAGGCTGGAACACTAACACAGAACGATATAGACGCAGCTTGCGCAGCTTTCAAAGATGCAAGACGCGATTGGGAACAGAGCGAAGCATTCCTTTATGGTGCCGCTACTGATAACCAAATCGACCCACATATCGACTCTTGGCCTCTCGACCATAGCCAATTGACACAAGCTTTGAACAATGCTGACGTTATTGCAGGTATTACTGGTGAGAATCCAGCTAAATATGTGTACGAGAATAACAGTAACTTCGACTCAGTACTTGGCTTCCACGGATTGGAATTCGTGCTCTTCCGCAATGGTCAAAACCGTACAGTTGCTGCCTTTAACGCAGAAAAAGAAACCGAAGCAGGCCTTACTTCTGTTAAGACTATAGACGAAGCTGCCTTCGCAGTTGCCGTTGCTGGCGACCTTCGCAATATGACTTATCTGTTGGAATACGGCTGGTTAGGACTTTCAACACCTACTTCTCATCAAGAGCAATTGGCAAATGCAATGTGGGTTATCAATGGAACACGTTACCACGGACTATCTGCTAAGAACATACCATACCGCGATTTCTTGCGCTATGCTACTACGGAACAAGGCTGGTTCCCAACATGGCACGAAGCATTACAGAACATATTCGATGGCGGTTGTGGCAACATTTGCAACGAAGTAGCCGAACAAAAACTTGGTCAGGCATACCGTGTTGCAACTGGAACTGGTACATCTGAAGATGCAGCAAACTATATTGAGTCTCCTTATAGCAAGCGTTCTTTCCAAGATTATCAGGACAATATCTACTCTATTAAGAACTCTTTGTATGGTGTTCGTGGTACAGAGAATATCTCAACTCCAGTAGATAACTCTATCATGAACTTCCTAAAGAAGTACAATTACGCTGGATACAACGACTTGAACAATGCACTTAACGAAGCTATTGGTGCTTTGGAAACTGCAAAGAAGAGTGGTGTTGCATTCATAGATAACCCTGGTGCAGCTCAGGTTAAGAACTGTATTGATAAGGTACAAGCACTCAATGATGAACTTGGAAAGGCAGGAGCATGGATTAACCAACAGGTTGATAAATAAGCCTCGAGGTTTAATCTAACTACTAAAGATATTAGAGACGTAGCTTTGCCATACGGTAAGGCTACGTTTTCGAACATATATTAATTTAATAAAGCATTATGAAACACAACACTTTTTTTAGCTATCTGTTTGCCGCAACAGCTCTTTGTTCACTTGTTGCGTGCTCGGACGACGTTACGCCGCCTGGTCCCGACCAGCCACAAGAGCCTGAAACAAAATATGTTGGACAAGCTGTCGGCAACTTCAAAGCGGATGAATGGTATCCGGGGGGGCAACTTGGAACCACCGAAAACGTAAATACAGGCTGTTACGAAGATAACACTCCTGCTATAGAACAGCAAGGATTGCTCAATCGTTTCAACCAAGGCGATATGATGGCAAGTGCCAAATACACGCTGAGCACACCTCCTTACAATGGTTGGGGACCTATTGCTTCACGACGTTCATGCGAATATTGCCACGCTGGAGGCTATGCACACGGACACAGTCGTGATAATATGGATCCTGTAATGGGTAATGGCTACATTGTTTCGGTGTACTATCCTGATGCACCCGGTAGCAATAATGGTACGCCAGTAGACCAATTAACTACCTTTACAATGCTACAAGCAGTGGAGCCTTTCCTACCTCCGGTAGATCCAAAACAGATTAATATCACCTGGCACAACGTTTCTTCTATGCCAAGCGGACTACCAATGCAGTTCCCCGACGGCGAAAAGTTCAGCCTACGATACCCTTCTGTTAGCATTCCACAGACTGCTTTCAACACCGATCCTAAGCCAAGTGGCTACGAAGTACGCCTTATTGCATCGTGCAACTTCAAGGTTTGGGCTTAATTGATGCCATTTCAAACGAAGATTTAGAGGCACAATACAAGCAAGAAGGTAGATTTGTTGAGCTTAATCCTGAGTTTTTCGACAACACTACCAAGACTTTGAAGCCTAACGCATGGGCAGAAGACGCTTTCGGAAACAAGTTTGTGAAACGCTTCAACTACGACTTGCTCGATGGTTGTTTGGAAAACGACGTTGCTTTATGGGACGAATTAAACGTACTTCGCTCTGATATTAAGCACATTTGCTCTACCGAACCATGGGCAAAAGCTATGTCAGAGAACAACAACGTAATAGATTACATACAGAAAAATGGTGCCAACCCATCATCATACGTGCACCCTTACTACAACGATGGTACACGCGAAGGTATTAAAAAAGCACTTGCTTACCTGCTCTCTCCTAACGATAATGTAAACCTTTACAACAATCCTTACTTCAATTTCAAGCCTGAAATGAGCGACGATGCCTACCATTCATTTATGGTTTGGCACAGAGGTCTTGCCGTTCCACGTGCTCGAAACCTCAACGATAAGGCTGTTCAGCGTGGTAAGGAACTGTTTACTGGCGAGTTAGGGTGTGCTCATTGCCACCGTCCTTCGTGGACAACAGGTGCCGACAACCATGGTTCATCTGTAATTTTGGGCAACAAACAGCTGCCTAAATATGCACATCAAACCATCTATCCATACACTGACTTCATTCAACACAAGCTCGATATGAAGAACGATATACACGGTTCGTGGTGCCGAACAACTCCTTTGTGGGGACGAGGACTATCTCTTCTTAACTCTGGAGTTGAAGACCGACTACACGATGCACGTGCTAGAAACGAGATAGAGGCTATTATGTGGCACGCATACAGCAAGAATAGTCAGGCATACAATGCTGCTTTCAAGTTCTATAACTTGCCAAAGGCAGACCGCGATGCTGTAGTTAAGTTCATACGTTCTATCTAACGAACATTAAATTCTATCATACTTATTAAGAAGAAGATGCTATCCGCAAAAAAACGATATCCATCTTCTTCTTTTTCTCCAATCGGATTTTAGTATTTGCATACATCTTATTTTTATTATAGGTTTGGCTAAAGATTATCGGGACAAAACAGTAAAAACGGCATCGGGAATAGTAAAAACACAAGCCAAAAATAAATAAAATATAGAATGTTGAATGCTATTTTACATATACAAAAAGAGGTAAACAGGCTGCCTAATGGCAGATTTGAATTATTATTTCGCACATGCAAGTAAAGAAAACACTACAAAAAGTATACGTAGCTATTATAGTTGTAATGGCGGTTGCAACCATTATTGGAAAGTATACTGGTTTAGATTACGTTTCAGATAACATCTTCGGAGCATGGTGGTTCAGTCTTTTGTGGGCTATAGGCACGGCTCTTGGCATTGTCTACTTCATAAAACAAAAGGTTCGCCGCCCCATTATTGTGCTCTTACACCTATCGTTTGTTGTTATTCTTGCAGGGGCATTGCTCACCCATCTCACAGCAAAACAAGGCATTATACACCTCCGACAAGGCAAAGCAACTACCATTTATATTAACAAAAATGGTGAAAACGAAAAACTACCTTTTACCATTTTGCTCAACAAATTCAGCGTTTCTTACCATGCAGGAAATATGGCTGCTATGGACTACGCATCGAATGTAACCATTGTTAAGGACAATAAAAGGTCGCAACAGAATATATCTATGAACAACATATACACGGGGGCGGGTGTCCGTCTCTACCAAAGCAGTTTCGACGAAGATATGAAAGGGTCTTATCTTTCCGTAAATTCAGACCCCTACGGCATTCCCGTTACCTACACAGGCTATGCTCTTTTGTTCTTTGCATTGGTAGCAATGCTTGTCGAACCCAAAGGAAACTTCCGCCGTTTGCTCCGCAACAACGTTGCAAAAGGAACCGTTTCTATATTGCTTTTGCTATTCAGTGCAGCAGCAAATGCCCAAACCACATTGCCAAAAACTACTGCCAACCAGTTTGGAAAAACTATTAATAGTATACAACGGACGCATCTGCCCAATAGAAACTTATGCCATCGACTTCACTAAAAAGCTTTTATGGCAAAAGCCAGTTATAAGGGTTTTACACCCTGTCAGATACTTACTGGTTTCTTGTTCTGGCAAAAAGAATGGATGGGCGAACCCATTTTACAAATAAAGGGTAGCGAAATGCGAACCAAAATGCACCTGAACGAATACATCGCACCCAGTAGTTTGTTTAACAGTCAGGGCTATATCTTAGGTCCATATCTACAAGATGCACAGGGCGCACAAGATGGAATAGGCAAGGAAATACTTGATACCGACGACAAACTTATGCTTCTGATGAACTTGATACAGGGCGAAACGCTAAAAATATTTCCCTATACGGCACCCAATGGAAGTGTAAACTGGTTTGCACCTACTGGCAAACTGCCACATTCTATGCCTGCAGCACAACAACAATACATACGTTCTATTCTTTCGTTAGCAGGGCAACTGGCTGTGCAAAACAAGGTTAGCACGCTCAACGAACTGATTTCTAAATTACAAAAATATCAATATCGCTATGGCAGTACCGCCATACCAGCTGGCATAGCTATAAGTGCCGAACACATTTTACAACAGTTTTTCCGTTTGCAACAGTACTCTTCATAGTGAACCTTACACTTGGTTTGCTCTCCGTTTTCTTCCTTACTCGTCCACGTCGCTATGCTCTTTTCACGTGGCTTATGGCTGTGTCGTGGTGCGTTCTCACCTTTACACTGTCGCTGCGGTGGATAATAAACGGAACAATACCCATTGCCAATGGCTACGAAACTATGCTTCTTCTGTCGTGGCTCATTATGATTGTGTCAATAGCAACCACACGCAAACTCCAAATTATGACTACTTTCGGACTGCTTGCCAGTGGTTTTATGCTGTTGGTTAGCCATTTTGGGCGAAATGGACCCCAGCATAACGCCTCGTATGCCCGTACTAAACAGTCCGCTGTTAAGCATACATGTCAGCATCATTATGGTATCGTATGCACTACTTTCGCTCACTTTTGTTTGTGCAGTGGCATATTTCTGTACGCAACGAAGCACCAAAACCAATATCGTTCAGATTAATTCGCAACTCACTACCCTCTCTCAAATCTTCTTATACCCTGCCATTACCACGCTCGGACTGGGCATATTCATTGGTGCTATCTGGGCAAACATCAGCTGGGGAAACTATTGGGGGTGGGATCCAAAGGAGACATGGGCACTCATAACCTTTATGATTTATGCCATTCCCCTACACTTTCAGAGTCTGCCTAAGTTTCGAAAGCCAAACATATACCACCTTTTTATGCTTATAGCCTTCCTTAGTATTCTTATGACATACTTCGGAGTGAACTACATTTTGGGGGGTATGCACTCATACGCATAACGTTGGCGCAACACCAAAACATGTCCCCTTACAGCCCATTACACGCATTTCGCAAGCTGTGGGGGCATATTTTTTGTGTCCATACATACACCAAAACCAACTGACGCCGTGTTAAAAACATTATAAATCACGACATTTACAATAGGAATACGCCATTTATTTTGCAGATTTATGTGCATTCGGGACACAATAAATCGCATATATGCCTATACGAAATTTCCACGAACACACCGCCGGGCATAGGGGACCGATTCATCGTGCCCGTATCCTTACATTGCCAAATCCGTATTTTCACATCATCAAATACGCATATTCATTTCATCGCAAACGCATTTTCACATCATCAAATACGCATATTCGTTTCATCGCAAACACATTTTCACATCATCAAATACGCATATTCGTTTCATCGCAAACACATTTCTGTTCGTCATTTTGTGGATATATACGGATATGAGGGCACGATAAATCGGTCCCCTACGGCTGCTAACGGTCTGCCAACAACGCTGCTGGCGAATTGGAATAATATGGCAAACACTCCGCAAAATATCCACATTCAACCACGAAATGCGTGCGAACGATTTGCAACAACATAACATTCAAAAAACAAAAACCATACTTTTGCAATGCAAAAACCCCCTTTTTGCACGCCAAAAACCATACTTTTACACGGCAAAAACCATACTTTTGTTCTGTGAATATGTAACATACACAGAATGAACACGTTGCGAACACTCCGCAAAATATCAACGTTCAACCACGAAATTCCCAACGAACACTCACGAAAACACCCAACGTACACCCCGCAAAATATCAACGAACACCCCCAAAAACACCCAACTTACACTCCGCCGGGGCGTAGGGGACCGATTCATCGTGCCCGTATCCTTACATTGCCAAATCCGTATTTTTCCCATTATTAAATACGTATATTCATTTCATCGCAAACGGATGTCCACATCTTAAAAATACGTATATTCAAATCACCACACACGCATTTCTGTTCCCCATTTTGTGGATATATACGGATATGCGGGCACGATAAATCGGTCCCCTACAGCTGCTAACGGTCTGCCAACAACGCTGCTGCCGAATTGAAATAATATGGCAAACATTCACGCAAAAATATCCACATTCACCCACGAAAACACCCAACGTACATTCCGCCAGGCGTAGGGGCCGATTCATCGCGCCCGTATCCTTACATTACCAAATACACATATTCGCATCATCGCACACGTATGTTCAAATCACCACACCGCACTATCGCAATAGATTTACTCACCATCAGAAAAACTTAAAAATAGTTATCAGCCACCATAAAAAGGCGAAAATATGGCGCAAAATGTGAAAAAGATAAAAATAAAGATATTACAGTCTACCTTTTTGCCGTTCTAAAGAATATTACTAAATTAGCGGACGAATACAGAGAGATATAGAAATAAAAACCAAATATATCGATATCAGGCAGACTCTATCAACAATAGTTATAGTGTTTTTGCCCCTAAATCGAGAAGAATCCACCCCTAAACACAAGATGTATTACCAAATATACATCGGGAAATGCCAAAAAGTGGATAGCTTAGAAAAATAGAAAGGCACAGAAAGTACGGCGAAAAAAACAAATCGTCTGCCACAATGTGGAAACCCCTAAAATGTGCCTTCAGTATATAAATCAAGTACTATTATTCATTACATTCTTACGTTTATGAGAAAAAACTATTTACAATTAGCCCTTGCGGCAACCTTAACAATGGCAGCAACAGCCACTGTTTCTGCTCAGCAAAACACTCAAAACGAGGTTCAAAAGCTTACACGAAGCGTACTACCGCAGCAGTCTAAAATCACAACAGCTGCCTTTAGCCTCAACAAAAATGTGGCTAACGTACCCCTAACAACAGTTTATAAGGCTGCAAATCCGTATGGAGAAGAACAGCAAGTAATGTTTGAAGACTTCGCAAAGATGACTTCAGGAAGCGAAGCTACCCCCGACACAGAGGCAAACATAATTAAAGACGAGTTTGAATACCCTTGGATTAACACCAAAGACGAATATTTTAAACAAGCAGGTTGGGGTTCTGGCAACGCATATCCCGCAGGCGGAACTGTTTATTTGGACTCTAATCCAAACGATATGGCACACATTAACACGCCAATGCTTAACGTAGCCGCAAACGGAGGCATAGCTTGGATTCGATTTAAAGCACGTGCTAAGAACGCCGGAGATAACCCACAAGTTATGGTAGAGGCTGCCGAAACCTTCAATATGTCGCCCTCTTGGCGCATGATGGGTAGTGCTGCACTTCCTCAACTCAGCACAGAATGGAAAGAATATTCTATGTTCTTCTATGGCGGAGGCGAATATACACTCTTCAATATCGTGTCGGTTATGGCACCAGTGTATATCGACAACATCGAAGTTTTCACAGTTAAACAACACATTGGCACACCAACCACATTGCCACATACCAACTATGAGGGTACCAGTTTCGATGCTAATTGGACACCAGTAGAGGGTGCTACAGGCTACAAAGTGAATGTTTTCACACTCAATAAGGAAACTGGCAAGGCTGAATATCTATTCGAAAACAAGCCCGTTACCACAAATAAGTTCCACGTAACAGGTGCAACGTCTGGACAAACATACTTCTATAATGTGGCTGCAACTAAGGATAATTATACCTCAATACCATCTGATAAGATGTTCGTATATAACCTTGAGGCTCCTGTTTTGAAGGATGTTACCAACTTAGATAGGAACAAATACACTGCAGAATGGAGTACTGTTCCTTCGGCAGAACGCTATAACTACATTGCATACTACGACCGTAAAGCCGACAAAAACTGGCGAATTTGCAGTTACAAACGAAGATTTCACAGGCGTTAAAGACGCTGATGGAAACCTTACAGGGTGGACTAAAGAAGATCCTAACCCAGGTTCGTACGACTCTTACTATATTCCAGAATTGAAACAAGCAGGTTGGAAAGGTACACAATATGCACCTTACACCGACTATATATGCTTAGATGGCTGGCAATATTACCACAACCACCAAGACGCAGGACTTATTTCGCCAGAGATGGATATGTCTAAAGATGGTGGAAAATTCACTGTTAATGTTAAATTAGCCGGAGCTTCGACTATCGCAATAGACGAAAACAACAACGAGTTCACTGCTTATACACAGGCGGCTTTCGCTCTTTTCAACTACAACGAAGCCACTGGCGACTACGAACAAGCAGAACTTATATACCCCGAAGGCTATCCAAAGGCTGTTAATGGCGACTGGAAAAACTTCACAATAAACTTTACTAAGGGTTCAAAAAGGTCTATAATAGGTATCTACGCTGTATATGCTGACGAGCATCTCTACCTCGACGACCTGAAGATTACACAGAAATATCAGGCAGGAGAAAGCCTTAACGACCCATTCATATTCCGTAGATGGTTACAAGAACCTAAGGTAGACATTACCATTCCTGCATTTGTTGGTAAGTCAGATGTTAGTCATCGTGTAACAGCTTTCAAGACAAACAGCGATAAAAACGTAAGTAAGCAATACGCAGAAAGTAAGTTTAGCGAACTAAAGAAGGTGGGCACAGCCAACGGTATTAGCAATATTGGTCTTTCAAAAGCAGTGGTTAAGATGGAAGGCAACAATGTTTACGTAAACAATATCAATGGCGAAAACGTCCAAATATATACTCTCGACGGACAACTTGTGTACAATAACAAGGGCGAAAAGAACATTCGCGTAGCCTTAACACAGCACGGTGCTTACATCGTAAAGGTGGGTAACAAGACTATTAAGTTGGTTTTTTAATGTAGTCACATAGTATTAGTTGGGGCATACCAGGCATTCTGGTGTGCCCTTTTTGCTTTTATGCGGTGCACAATAGATATTTTGGAGTAGCAAGACACCCTATTTGTGCCAACAAAAGTTGTTAGAAATATTAATATAGTTAGGAGTTTTAGAAAACAAAGATAGCTGTTTTGCACCTAAAAAATATCCAAGAACAATGGTTCTCGTTATAGTTTTATAAAGCAAAACAGCCAGCTTCTATAAATGTTGTCCATAGAAACACAACGTTTTCTATGGACTTTCGTGTTTATAACTTGTCGTATTCCAGATGGAAATTAATAACAGCTTCGATAGATTTCCAGTACATATCGAGCTGAATATTCTCGTTTGGAGAGTGAATAAGGTTCGATTCTAAGCCGAAACCCATAAGTACTGTCTTCACACCAAGCACCTCTTCGAAGGTTGCAATAATAGGAATGCTCCCACCACGACGTGCTGCAATGGGTCGTTTACCAAAGGCTTTTTCAAACCCACGCTCGGCTGCTTTGTAGGCAGGAAGGTCTATTGGACACACATAACCCTGCCCACCGTGCATCGATTCTACCTTTACTTTCACGGTTTTAGGTGCTACACGTTGGAAATAATCTACCACCATCTGCCCTATTTTTGCATGATCTTGGTGTGGAACAAGCCTACATGATAGCTTCGCGTATGCCTTAGAAGGAATCACAGTCTTAGCTCCTTCGCCCTGATAACCACCCCAAATGCCACAAACATCAAAGCTTGGACGGAAGCCAGTGTGCTCTATGGTGCTGTAACCCTTCTCTCCGAACAGCTCATCAACGTCTAACGACTTTTTTATAAGCAGCCTCATCGAAAGGTATTTGTGCCACCATTGCACGTTCTTCTGGCGATACTTCCTCTACATCGTCGTAGAAACCGGGGAACTGAATCTTGCCATCTTTGTCTGTAACATCGGTTATTAGTTTGCAGAGCACGTTTATTGGATTTGCCACAGCTCCACCAAAGTGGCCCGAATGTAGGTCGTGGTTAGGTCCAGTTACCTCTATTTGCCAGTAGGCTAAGCCACGCAGACCCACTGTTAGCGATGGTATGTCTTTGGCAATCATACTAGTATCCGACACCAAAATTACATCGCACTTCAGCAATTCTTTATGTTTTTACAGAAAGCCTCTAAACTTAGCGAGCCAATTTCCTCTTCTCCTTCGAGTATAAACTTTATATTGTGCTTTAATAGGTTGTTCTTAACAATATATTCGAATGCCTTTGCCTGAATGAACGACTGACCTTTGTCGTCGTCAGCCCCCCTTGCCCATAGACGTCCGTCCTTAATTACGGGTTCAAAAGGTTCGGTTTTCCAAAGTTCAAAAGGTTCTGCTGGCATCACATCGTAGTGTCCATAGATAAGAACTGTACGGGCTGCAGGGTCTACAATCTTCTCTCCGTACACCACAGGATTACCATCTGTTGGCATCACTTCTGCCCTATCTACACCCGCCATTAGCAACAATTCTTTCCAACGTTCGGCACAACGCACCATATCGGCACCGTGTTTATCGGGTTGAGCACTCACACTGGGTATGCGAATCAGACTGAATAGCTCTTCAAGTATTCGGTCTTGGTTTTCCTTTATATACTCTTTTATCATTTTGTTTGGGTTTAAAGGTTAAATGTTTCTTGTTGCAAACTTACATATTTTAAACGTATTTAGCGAAGGAAAAAGGCAAAATGTTATGTACTCACTGCCATTTGTAGGGTATAAACACCGCTTTTATGTGCAATATGCGCTATATTTTTGCTTTTATGGAATAGCACTTCAATGGCATAAAAAAAGCGAAATGCCATATTGGGCATTCCGCTTTTTATGTTTCTTAGCAACGTATTGGCAGCAGAAGAATGGAGAGATTAAACTGCCAACACTGCCTTTTTAAAAGGCTAAATTGCTTAGAAATTGTTTTCTGCAACTGGAAATAGCTCTGTGGGTGACCACAAACTGGGCATTCTTCAGGTGCATTTTTACCTATAACAATATTGCCACACTGGCGACATTGCCATATTGCAGAGCCATCGCGAGAGAAAACAACCTTGTCTTCTATATTCTTTAGCAACTTGCGATAGCGCTCTTCGTGCTTCTTTTCAATAGCACTCAACAGTGCGAAACTTAATTGCAAGCTCTGGGAAACCCTCTTCCATAGCTTCTTTTGCCATATTTTTCGTACATATCGGTCCACTCATAATTCTCGCCAGCAGCTGCATCTTTTAAGGTTTGCAACAGTGTCTGGAATACCAGCATCGTGTAGAAATTTAAACCACAACTTAGCGTGCATACGTTCGTTTATGGCAGTTTCTTCAAAGAGAGCTGCTATTTGTTCGTAGCCATCTTTACGTGCCTGACCAGCATAATAGTCGTATTTCATACGTGCTTGGCTCTCTCCTGCAAATGCAGTTTTTAAGGTTTTCTTCGGTTTTTGTACCTTTAATTGCATTGGCATCAAATGCTTTAAACTTCTCTGTTTTAGAGTGACAGATTGGGCATTCTGCCGGTGCTTCTGTTCCTTCGTACATGTATCCGCATACAGTACAAATAAATGTCTTCTTCATAATGTTCTGTTTTTTTGTTTGTTATGTGTATCTTTTTAGTGGGCAATGTGGTTATTCCTGAACACATTTCTTGCTTTCTTCCTGAAAGAGAAATATGTTTTTATCGTGTTATTGCCCTATCTGAAAATCTTTTTACCATATTGGATATAATCCAAAAAATCTTAATCGCACTGCAAAATTACGAAATATATATGGCAACAACCAACAATTTCAAAAATATTTTTCGTGCAAAAAGCAAAAGTTTAGACAACGACTAAATAAACACTTTTCCCATCTTCTTAAATTCGTTTTCGTTTCGTTCTCATAATAGGCTCCTATATTATAATAAGGTGTAATATACGCAAACACGGTATGGGTAGGCATTGCTTAATTAGCCATTTTGTGCCGTGTAGAAAGGCTAAATATATAATTCAGTAACCAACTAAGTATCAACGCGTTATAAAAACCCTATTTTTGCATTGCAAAAACCCCCTTTTTGCCGTGCAAAAGTATGGTTTTTGGCGTGCAAAAAGGGGTTTTGAAATGCAATACCCACTAAACTATCTCAAATATGCTAAGAATAGCAAAAACACATACACCACAGCAACCATAAAAACTACAGAAATACAAATCTACATAACTACAAAAAGATGAAGAAAAACTACACCCACCTTAATGTTGTATAAGTTATTATAGATCAAGACTATGCCATACTATCAACAAAAATACAGCGTCCATTTTGTTATAGAATGTAAAAATACAACCGAATAATAGACGAATCAAACTGTTAAAAGATAAAAAGAAGACAGTGTAAATATATGTTTAGGTAAACAATTGTTAATTTTTGAAATTTGTTGGACAATTCTTTGTCATTTAAGAATTAAGGTTGTAAGTTTGCAAAAAAATATACGAAAATATATAGAACCTAACTCAAATACATTAGATTGCTATGGAAAAAAAGACAGTAGTAACTGGAGTTATTGGCGCTGACGCACATGCGGTTGGCAACAAAATTATTGCTTTTGCGCTCGAACAGCACAACTACAATGTAGTAAACTTAGGTGTTATGGTGGCACAAGAAGAATATATCGCAGCCGCCATAGAGACCAATGCAGACGCCATTTTAGTATCGTCAATGTATGGTCATGGCGAAATAGACTGCCAGGGACTACGACAAAAATGCGACGAAGCAGGCTTAAAAGGTATTCAATCTTTGTTGGTGGTAACCTCGTAGTGGGAAAACAAAACTTTGAAGATGTTGAAAAACGTTTCCTCGCAATGGGTTTCACAAAAGTATATCCTCCTGGAACAGACATCGAAATCTCTATTAAAGACCTCGATAAAGTTTTAGGAAAGGAAGATTAATACATGAAATATCTTACAGTAGACTTTGGTAGCACATACACTAAGCTAACAGCTATAGACACAGAGATAGGAAACGTTATTGGAACTGCAGCCGCTTTCACAACCATCGAAACCGATGTTATGGAAGGATTTAATAACGGTTTGCAACAACTCGAAGCACAAATAGGACACTTCGAATACGATAGACTACTCTGTTGCAGTAGTGCTGCCGGCGGATTAAAGATGGTTGCGCTTGGATTAGTACCCGAACTTACAGCAAAAGCTGCCAAAATGGCGGCATCAAGCGCAGGTGCAAAGGTTGTAAAAACATATTCGTTCGAGATATCACGAGGCAGAACAACAAGAAATTTACGACATTAATCCCGACTTAGTTCTACTTTGTGGAGGAACAGACGGTGGCAATAAAGACGTGATTATAGCCAATGCTAAACGACTATGTGCTATCGACCGCGACTTCTCTATCATAGCTGCAGGAAACAAAACAGCCTCTTACGAACTCGACCAAATATTTAAAGCATCTAATAAAAAGAAGTGTGTCATTACAGAAAATGTAATGCCACAATTCAATGTCATAAATATTAACCCAGCAAAACAAAAGATTAAAGAACTGTTTATTAGCCGAATTATTGAAGCAAAAGGACTTACAAGAATTCAAAAAATGAGCGGTTACGACATCATACCTACACCGTTAGCTGTACTAACAGGGTGCGAACTGTTTAGCAAAGGGTACGGACGCGACGAAGGAATGGGCGATATGATGGCTGTAGACCTCGGCGGAGCAACCACAGACATATACTCTATGGCGAAAGGAGAACCCACAATAGCCGAAGTTATAACCAAAGGTCTACCAGAACCATATAGCAAACGCACCGTAGAAGGCGACCTCGGAATGCGCTATAGCCTAACCGCAATGGCGGAAGAAATAAATATGGAAGTGTTTGCAGACGAACTTGGAATAGACCAAAACAAGATAGAAAACTGGATAAAACGATGCGCTGCCGAACCAGCAACACTTCCACAAAACGACGAAGAAGCACGCATTGAACAAGGATTGGCACGCAACGCCGTGAAAGTAGCCGTAGAAAGACACTGCGGATACTTCGAACCAGCATACACACCAATGGGACAAGTGTTCACTTTAACAGGAAAAGACCTCTCGGATGTGCCATTTATAGTAGGTATTGGAGGCTCCATTAAAAACAATTCAGACCCTAAGAGTATACTAAGCGGTGCAGAAAAGAAAGCATCGCGCGACCCAATGTTTGCCAAACCAAAGGCTCCAAAGTATATGTTAGATAAGAAATATATCTTCGCATCTATGGGATTGCTAAGCAATTTCGAGCCACATCTGGCACTATCCATTATGAAAAAGGAAATCACGGAAATATAAATAGTCAATAGTACTAATATTACTATTATGGAATTAAAGAATAAAAACTAACTGACGACGAGTTTTTTTCAAAGAAAGAGCCGACGTCTTAACACATTGGGAGACTGGAAAAGGCGTAGACTTCCAAGAGGCTGTAGATTACCAAAAGAGTATTGCACCAGAGAAACGCTTTGCATATAAACTACAAAAAGCAGTAGAAAACGGCGACACTCTTATCCAACCCCGCGCCGGAGTAGCACTCTATGAAGAACATATAAAGCTACTACGATTCCTTGAAGACGAAGGAGAAGCAGACCTGTTACCATCTACTGTAGATAGCTACACACGTCTGAACAGATACAAAGAATGCGAAGTTGGTATTCAAAAAAGCTTCGAAACCAACCGTTCAATGCTGAATGGATTCCCCATTGTGAACTATGGTGTGGACATTTGCCGTAAGGTTACATCGGCAGTAAAGAGCCCTGTACAGGTTAGACACGGGACTCCTGATGCACGTTTACTTACAGAAATCTCTATCGCAGGTGGTTTTACATCATACGAAGGTGGAGGTATCTCATACAATATTCCATATTCTAAAGCACACCCAGTAGACCAAGTAATTCACCATTGGCAGTATGCCGACCGCTTAGTTGGACTATACGAAGAAGCAGGAGTATCTATAAACAGAGAGCCCTTCGGACCTCTTACTGGTACACTTATACCTCCTTGCATATCAAATACCGTCGCTGTAATAGAGGCAGTGCTAGCTGCTACACAAGGAGTACGCGACCTTACTGTTGGATATGGCCAGTGTGGTAACCTCATTCAGGACGTTGCTGCAATACGTTCGCTTGATATTATGACACGCAAATACCTAGATAAGTTTTGGCTATAAGGACGCTCGTGTAACCACAGTGTTCCACCAATGGATGGGCGGATTCCCACAAGACGAAGCTAAAGCCTTTGGAGTTATATCATGGGGAGCCGCTGCTGGTGCATTGGCAAAGGCAACAAAGGTTATCGTTAAAACACCACACGAAGCTATGGGTATACCTACAAAGGAGGCAAATGCAGCCGGATTACGTGCCACAAAGCAGGTTATCAATATGCTAAAAGACCAAAACTTCCGCGAAATTCCTGCCGTTATAGACGAGAGCGAAATAATTATGCGCGAAATGGAATGTATTCTTAATAAGGTGGAAGAGCTTGGAAAGGGCGATTGGGCTGTAGGTACTTGCGCTGCAATAGAGGCTGGAGTGATTGACATTCCATTTGCACCAAGCAAGTATAACGCTGGTAAAGTGTTGCCTGCACGCGATAATCAAGGTGCTATCCGACTATTGAATATGGGTAATATGCCACTCAGCGACGACTTAGTTATATTCCATCGCCAGAAGTTAGAGGAACGAGCAAAAGCCGAAAATCGTCCTGTTAGCTTCCAAATGGTTATCGACGACGTTTACGCAATTGGTAAAGGACACCTTGTTGGACGCCCTAAAGACTAACAATGTTGGTAATACAACAATAGCAAACTCTATAAAAAGAACGTTTTCGCTAAGTTAAACGACTAATGCTAAGATAGCTTAAGCACAGCCTTAACAAGAAAACAAATCTTTAGAAGAGCAAGAAAAGAACTCTCAGAAAAAACATAAACTAACATATTGGTCCCACAAAAGGGAAACAATAATACCGCAGTGGGACCATAACTTAAACAAATTCTTATTATGAAAGTTAAGAAAGTTGTATGTGCCCCAGGTAAAACGGGCTTCTTTTTCGATGACCAAAAGGCCATCAAAGCTGGTGCAAAGAACGACGGTGCCTTCTATATTGGCACTCCATTAACACCTGGTTTCACCACAGGTAAGACAAGCTGGCGAGTCAATTAGCGTTATGTTCATACTTGAAAACGGCGCTATTGCATACGGCGACTGTGCTGCTGTGCAGTATTCAGGTGCCGGTGGCCGCGACCCATTGTTCCTTGCAAAAGACTTTATTCCAGTTATTGAAAAAGAAATAGCACCACTTTACGAAGGCAAAAGAAATAACATCGTTCCGCGAAATGGCAGACCTCGTAGACAAAGCTATTAGTCCGTCTACAGGAAAAATATATCATACCGCTATAAGATATGGTGTAACACAAGCTTGTCTCGATGCTGTTGCAAAGAGTCAAAGCAAATTAATGGCACAAGTAGTAGCCAATGAGTATGGCACAGAGGTATCAAAGAAGATTATTCCTATCTTCTCTCAATCAGGAGACGACCGCTATTTGAATGCCGACAAGATGATAATGAAGTGTGCTGACGTACTTCCACATGCTCTTTTCAACCACGTTGAAACAAAGGTTGGACTAAAAGGCGAAAAGATTAAAGAGTATGTTGGCTGGCTACGCAACCGTGTTCTCGAACTACGTCCATGCGAATGCTACAACCCTATCTTCCATATTGATGTTTATGGAACACTCGGCATCGTCTTCAATAACGATTTTGAGGCTATCGCTAAATACATTGGCGAGGTGGCAGAAATAGCAAAACCTTTCCACCTACGTGTAGAAGGACCAGTTGATATGGGCGAACGCGAAGCACAAATAGATGCTTTAGCTGCTATACGTGCCGCAATGGACCGCGATGGAATAGACGCTGAGATTGTTGCAGACGAATGGTGTAACACCTTAGAAGACATAAAAGCGTTCACTGAAAAGAAGGCTGGACACATGGCACAGATAAAGACTCCAGACCTCGGAGGTATCAACAACACCATCGAAGCCGTACTTTACTGTAAAGAACACGGCATGGGTGCTTATCTTGGAGGGTACTTGCAACGAAACAAACCGCTCTGCAGAGGTTTGCGCTAACATTGCTATGGCTACCAAACCTGTACAGTATCTTGCTAAACCAGGTATGGGAGTAGACGAAGGTTATATGATTGTGTTCAACGAAATGAGCCGCATCTTAGCACTCACTGCCGAATAGACACATTATTATATATACGCAAAATTCAATATCATAAGATAGAAAAAAGAATGTGGCGTCTGTTCTATTCAGATATGACGCCATATTCATCAAAGTATGACAACCTGCCCGTTAAGGACCAACGCAAACAGATTCTTGGATTAATGCTATCGCAACCATAAATAAAAACAATTGGTTTCAGAAAATAGAACAAGTTTGTTTATATCGCAAAAAGGTAGTTTTTAGCATACAAAAACATAGTTTTTGGAATACAAAAAGTATGGTTTTTGGAATGCAAAAACATGGTTTTTAAAAATGCAAAAACATGGTTTTTAAAAATGCAAAAACATAGTTTTTTAGAATACAAAAGCATGGTTCTAAGAATGTAGATCTATGGTTCTAAGAATGTAGATCTATGGTTCTACAAAAGTAGATCCATAGTTCTAAAAATGCAATATAAGAGATATAAAAACACAAACGCAGTAATCTTTAAACACGAGCAACGCAACTTTTCAAAAGCAAAAAGTCATATTTATTAGAATATCTAAATATTGGGACAAACCTTTTATACTATGTTTTCTTTAACTTGCATAAAGTTATTGAACTTTGCTTCCAAAGCAGGCAATTAAGAGGTTTCACCACACAATTAAAAAAGGAAAACAACAGATGGAAGAAATCAGAATACTCTCCACTACAGCTATTTTGGGCTATGGTTTCCCTATGGAATCGTTTGTAGAGGGAATGAAACGTAAGCCACACGTAATCGCAGTAGACGCTGGTTCATCAGATCCGAGCCCCTATTATCTTGGCGCAGGCAAGTCGTTCACAGACCGCAACTCTGTAAAACGCGACTTAGAAATTATGATTCCTGCTGGAATAGAAGCCAAAGTGCCCGTAATTGTAGGTACTGCTGGTGGTAGCGGTGCACGTCCTCACGTAGAATTTGTACTCGATATCATTCGCGAAATAGCCAAAGAGAAAGGCCTTTCTTTTAAGATGGCAGTAATAGAATCGGAGTTTGAGAAAGACTTTATTAAGGGAAGAACTTCGCAAAGGAAAGGTTAATCCACTTGCTCCAGCTAAGCCTATCGGCGAAAAAAAGACGTAGACGAGGCAGTTCATATCGTAGCTCAAATTGGCGAAGAACCATACATCAAGGCTTTAGAAGAAGGTGCCGACGTAATTATTGCTGGCCGTTCTTACGACCCATCAGTATTCGCTGCCCTTCCAATAAAAGAGGGATTTCCAAAAGGTTTAGCCATTCACTTGGGCAAAATATTAGAGTGTGCGGCTATCTGTGCACTACCAGGAAGTGGTAGCGACTGTATGTTTGGCTATCTACATCACGACGATTTCGTGCTCGAACCATTATCTTCAGCTCGCAAATGTACCACCCTTTCTATCGCAGGACACACACTTTACGAGAAAAACAAACCCTTATATTCTGCCTGGTCCAGGTGGTGCTATCAACCTACACGAGTGCAAATTCGAACAAGTAGACGACAATAAGGTACGTGTTTCTGGGTCAAAGTTTGTACCAACCGATAAGTATTACGTTAAACTCGAGGGTGTTCGCCGAGTAGGTTTCCGCACAATGTCGCCTGCAGCGGTTAAGGATCCCTATCATGATTTCTAAGATAGACGAAATTACAGAGGCAGTTCGCGCTCGCGTAGAAGACAACTTTAAAGTACGGCATTACCGATTTCTTCCTCGATTTCAAGATTTATGGCAAGAAAGGCGTAATGGCAATGTTCAAAGGAATAGAGGAATCGCACTCCGATGAGCTTCTTATCATTATCGAAGCCGTAGCCGATAGCCAAGAAACAGCTAACACTATCTGTAGCTTCGCACGTAGCACGATGCTCCACTTTGGCTACGAAGGTCGCTATTCTACGTCAGGCAACCTTGCATTCCCCTCTCTCCATCAGATTGTAAGATGGGCGAGGTTTACGAATTCAATATCTATCACCTCTTAGAGTAGACGATCCAACAAGTCTCTTCCCTATTACATACGTCAATTTCGACAGGGGAGAATGCAAGTAACAAACAGTTTAAGAAGATAAAAACATGGCACAATATAAATTAATAGACGTGGCTTCGGTGATTCGTAGTAAGAATTCGGGCCCTTTCGAACTTACATTCGATGTCATTTTTAAAGACTTTGATATGTACAACAAGGTGAAAGCAGCAAACATTTTCAACGAAACAATGTTCTGCAACCTATACCATATCAAGCCAGAAGACATAATAAACATTATACACTTCGACCCTGCAAAGGCAATAAAAGTAACCATTGTTCGTCCTATTCCATCTGGTTCATTAGGCGAAACCGATGTTTATGGTGCACAACAGCATACGCCTTTGATGAAGATGAGCTTCGAATTATAAAATAAAAAACAAACGAGTTGGCACAAAAACTATATTATAGGGTGTGCCGACTCGTTTTTTTCTACTGCAAAAATTAATGCTTTCTGCCCTCATTATGGCAATATAGAAAAACCAAACTCCATTTTTTATAATTAGAACAGATATTTTCTAAGTCCTATTACATTGGTTTAAAGAGCATTATTAGCAATAAACTCCACAACAAAAAAGGCAATGATAAATCCACTTCAGCAATATCTTATCTCAACACAATACTTTGCTCCACGTGGCAAAGAGCGTCTTATATTCCTCGGCGACCACATTTCTCAACGCCACCTTCTGTATACCGACCGTCTCATTGGTATTGTAGGCGATGCTGGTTCTGGCAAATCTTCGCTCATAAAAGGTGATGTTTCCTGGTTTGGAACTCACCAACGACGACGACATAATTAACCCTCGCAAGATTCTTTTCTATGTGAGAATCCATTGCATTAGGCGAAATAAAAGAGGCTTCATCGTTCCATTTGGACATTCGTTTCCTTACTGGCTTTATGCAAATGTGGGAGATTGCCGAATTTGTTAAGACATTGTTGGAACACAAAAAGCGAGTTATTGTTGAACATTTCAACCTTTTACGCAAGGCTTTAGGGCGCAATGCCGATTTGATTGTGGGCATTGGCGAAGAAATTATTGTGGCTCGTCCCTCAATGTTTGGACCACTTCCAGAAAGCATTTACGAGATTGTGCACGAGTCGTTGAAGTATCGTAAGATGGCACATACGGCAGAAGAGATTACCCGTTACATACTTGAAGAGGACTATAACATATCTTCCGACCATTATTATTTCTCTGATATACGTAACGGTTTCGTGCTTAAATTCTACCAACACGAGGACTTTAGCATAGAGGAACTCGAACAAAAGGTGCGCAAAATTATAGAAATGCACCTACCAGTAGCATATTACGACGAAGAACACATTACCGTTGGCGAACGCATAGTAGAGTGTGGAGGTCCGCGTTTGCAGGTAAATAATACCAAAGACATACAGAATTTTGCTTTCGTTAAGGAGTTTATGTACGACTCCGATAGCAAAACGCATTGCCTAATAGGCATTGTTGATACGAATTACGAGAACATTGAGAACAGAAATACACAGTATTTCCTTACAAGACAAGTATAAGAATGAGAGAAATAGAAGCATCTAAGATTACAGAGCTGGTAGAAAAGCTTTGTATAGAAGCATGTTACGTGCTTGCAGACGATATATATAACAAGCTCGCAATATGCCAAAAACAAGAGAAATCGCCCTTAGCAAGCCAGATAATAGGTACGATTGTGAAAAACGCCGATATAGCTAAAACCGAGCGTGTACCTATGTGTCAGGACACAGGAATGACCGTTGTGTTTGTTACAATGGGGCAAGATTGCCACATTACAGGTGGTTTTATAGAAGACGCCATAAACCAAGGGGTACGACAAGGCTACTCTAAAGGTTATCTTCGCAAGTCGGTTGTGAAGGATCCAATAGACCGTGTGAACACAACAGACAACACTCCTGCCATTATTCACTACAATATTGTGCCGGGAAACGAGTTCCATATTACCGTAGCACCTAAGGGTTTTGGTAGCGAAAACAAGAGTGGACTGAAGATGCTGACGCCAAGTGCAGGCATAAAAGGCATTAAACAGTTTGTTATAGACACTATTTTCCATGCCGGTGGCAACCCTTGTCCACCTATTATTGTAGGCATTGGCATTGGTGGAACTATGGAACGAGCTGCCTATTTAAGCAAAAAAGCATTGCTCCGACCGGTTGGCAGTGTTAGCGAAATGCCCCATGTGGCTAAATTAGAGAAGGAATTGTTAGACGAAATTAACAAACTTGGCATCGGTCCATGTGGTTTTGGTGGCACAACTACCGCCCTACAAGTAAGCATTCTCACCAATGCCACGCACATTGCTGGCTTGCCTGTATCGGTAAACATTGGTTGCCATGCTACACGCCATGCAGAAGGCTCTCTCTAAACACTACAAACGCTCTCTGAAAAACATTCGTACAGAGTTAAATAGAGGTGGCGTTTCTTACACAATACCCTAAATACAAGAAAACAAAATATGGAAGAAAAACGAATAATATCGGCTCCATTCACCGATGAAACCATAAAATCGCTCCATGCTGGCGATATGGTTTATATATCAGGAACTATATATACGGCACGCGATGCAGCGCATAAACGGTTGTGCGAAATGCTTGATGCGGGCGAACCTATGCCTTTTAACTTTGAAGGACAGGCTGTTTACTATGCTGGTCCGTGCCCTGCTAAGCCTGGACAACCCATTGGTTCGGTAGGACCAACCACTGGAGGACGTATGGATGCCTACTCTCCACGACTCATTCAACAGGGGCTTCGTGTTATGATTGGTAAGGGCTCGCGGTCTGAAGAGGTTATCGATGCACTACAAAAATATACCGGAGTCTACTTTGCTGCCATTGGTGGCGCAGCCGCACTTATGGCAAAGGCTGTTAAAGAGGCAGAAGTTATTGCCTTCGATGAGCTTGGAACAGAGGCTATACGCCGTCTTCGGGTAGAAGAATTGCCCGTTATTGTTGCCATAGACCACGAAGGTAACGATATGTATAAGCTGGGTGTAGAGAAGTATAAACAGTAGAAACTACTACAATATATATACTACAGAACAACCTTACGGTTGTTTTTGGCAGCAGCTGTTATGCTTACAATGCGCTAAAATATAGAAAAACTTATAAATGCCATATATTTTCTGAACTCCTACTTTGTCTTTTTATAAGACAGGTAGGAGTTTTTCTAGCAAAAACAAGCTAACAAAGCCGAAACTACAGTTTTACAGTGTGCATAAAACCCACAAAAACAGCCGCCGCACCTTGTTAATGCTATATTTCTCCTCCCCTCTTTTATTCGTCGTTTACCGTTTATTATAGCTCGTTATACTTTGTTTATACGCAACATAACATACTCTGCAACAAAACAAAGTATATATTTGTTCTAACAGTTTTTTAGGTTTAAACTATAAAAGGTGTGGAAAGCAAATGCTTCAGCCACACCTTTCTTATCATAATAGAGGCAAACCTACGGTTTAACAACCTCTATAAAAAGAACTTTATAATCTATATGTCAGTCCCACACTTGGCACCAATTGGTTGTAATTATCTATAATTTGATATTTCAATTCTGCATTCACATTAATCCTATTGATAAGCTGATACTGTACACCACACCCAAGATTAACCGCTAATCTGTCTTCTGATGCCGACTTCTTCTTGCCGTCTAACAGTACAAAATGCACATTCCACTTTGTATAACCTACCCCCACAACAGGATAAACCTGTAGTTTTGGAGCAACATCAAACAGGTAATGGAGGTTTGCATTTATATCCCACATAGATACATCGTCCTTCTTTAAAAAGTGATCTATAGATGCTTCGCCACGCAAACGGTCGGTTAAATAGTACTGACCTTTTACTCCTAAGCCTATATTTTTTACTTTTGCACCATACGAAAGGTTTACACCTATTACCTTATCTCCCTTTTGTGCTGAAGCAGAAATACTTACAATGGCAGCACATACCAATACTAATAGTTTTTTCATTTTACGTTTTGTTTATATTATTTTTGTGTGATTGAGCTTTTTAATTGATTGTATTACAGAAGGTAAGTGGTTATTTTAACCGTGTTCGTACGCTTATTAGTATGCCATAAAATCTCTTTTTGTTGCCATAAACGGCATTTAGGCAAACATAAAAATTTGTTTTAGCATTACACCTTCCACAAAACAACAGCATTGCAATGTGGCGCATAAGCAGCCAGAACTACACTCCATTTCTATATATTGTTTGTTATACTCTCTCTACATACGAATATTTAGTTTCATTTCGCAAAGATATGCAAATTAATTTAAAGTACAAAAACTTTTCATAACTTTCTTTTCACAATGTGTTTATTATTTATTAACACGTGGTTTTTGCCTAATTGGTTATTAAAGTTGGTTTATTTTGTTCCGCCATAAATACAGTTTATAAACCTCATAATAAAGATATTACCATATACAACAAAGGCGAAAGGCGTGCAAAATGCCAACAAGCATACAACAAACTACCGAGTGCGGTGGCATTTACACCATATAATAATGTACGAAACATCTACCGGTTGTAACCGAAGCATACCGCAGTTCATAACCATCTAATAGACAACGCCTTACGAAAGTCCATTTTTCTGTATTACAAAAAGTATGGTTTTTGGCGTTCAAAAACCATACTTTTGCAGCGCAAAAACTATACTTTTACATTGCAAAAACCCCTTTTTGAAATTAGAGAATATACACCACCTGAAACCACACCGTTTGTTCATTGCGCAAATGTATGGGAAACGAACATTCCGCAAGGCATTTTTATCAATTCATTGCGCCCGTTTCATCAACAAAAACAATTGGTTTTGGGGTTCGTAACACTATGTGTTACCGAAATAATATGGCATGTATTGTTCTCGTAAAATAAAGTAAAAAACGTCAATTCGCCCCCACCGATTTACATCGTAAATATAATCTTTTAACTACCTTTGCATATCTAAATCCGATTAAAAATATGAAGAGATATATTATAAGCATACTTTGTATGCTCGCAACAGCCACAGTCATAGCACAAGAATACCACGGTGAAATGGAACGACTGTATCCCGACAAAACAAAAACAACCAAAAAAACAACCAAAAAAAACACTCCAACAGAAAAGAAAACGGATACCGACGAAAAGAAAACCACCCCAAAGGCTGCCAGCGAACCCACAACAACGTTGCTACCCGACCTTCAGCAACTGGCAAACGAACTGTTGAAAGGACGCAAAGGAAGCATTGTTGCCATTCGACCGACTACTGGAGAGGTGATATGTTTGGCAACAAACTCGCCCGAAGGTCCTAATACCAACTTGGCTATTGCCACAGCTTACGCACCGGGGTCTACCTTTAAAACAGCACAAGCACTCACTTTCTTATCGGAAGGTACACTAAAACCCGAAACCAAAATGGCTTGCTATGGAGCTTTTCGCGAAGAAAACATAAAAGTGAAATGCCACAAACACAGTTCGCCACTTATGCTTAGAGCTGCTATTGCCAGTTCGTGTAACACCTATTTTCTAAAGTCTTTTGAGAATATGATAGGCAATAAAGCAAAATATGGCACCTATTCGGCAGCCATAGACAAGTGGTATAGCTATATGACGAGTATGGGATTAGGCGGTCCGCTCGGCATCGACATACCAGGAGAAATGGGTGGATTGGTGCCTAATTCGGCTTATTTGGCTCGCCGATATCGCATAGGCTGGCGTCCGCTCACCATTATTTGGACAGGAATGGGGCAAGGCGACATAACAGTAACCCCCCTACAACTATGCAATTTAGCTGCTACCATTGCCAATCGTGGCTATTTCTACACACCACACATACACGCCAACACCGCAGAACACCCACTACCAAAACGCTTTACAGAGCGTAGACTTACGCTAGTAAGCCCTAATGCCTATCCACCAGTGATAGATGGAATGCGCAATGCCGTAGCATGGGGAACCGCACGTGATATAAATACAAAAGAATATATCATTTGTGGAAAAACCGGAACGGTGGAAAATCAAGGCAAAGACCACTCGGCGTTTATTGCTTTTGCACCAATGAACAACCCCAAAATAGCCATAGCAGTGTTCATTGAGAACGCTGGTTTCGGTGCAGATGTAGCTGCTCCCATTGCAGCACAGATTATAAAGAAGGCACTAAAACGATAGATTGCAACACAAAAAAATGGTGTGCTATAAAACTAAATATATGTTATGAAAACAGGATTGGTATTGGAAGGAGGCGCAATGCGAGGCTTATTCACAGCTGGCGTTATAGATGTGCTAATGGAAAACAATATTAAGTTTAACGGTGCCATAGGAGTTTCGGCAGGCGCTGCCTTTGGTTGCAACTACAAATCGGGACAAATTGGACGTGTAATACGATACAGTAAACGCTTCGCAAACAACTGGAAATATGCCTCGTTGTGGTCGTTGCTTACCACAGGCGACTACTTTGGAGCCGAATACGCCTACCATTTCATACCAAATAAGCTGGATATTGTAGACTTCGAAACCTTCCGTAACAATCCAATGGAGTTCTGGGCAGTGGCTACAAACGTGGGATCGGGAAAGGCAGTGTACCGCCAACTTAACACGTTAGACTATGAAGAATTGGAGTTTGTGCGGGCTTCGGCATCAATGCCACTGGTTTCTAACATTGTGAAACTTAACGGACAACGCCTGTTAGATGGGGGTGTAGCAGACTCTATTCCGCTTGCCTTCTTCCAAAAACAAGGATATCAACGCAACGTTGTGGTGCTAACGCAACCAAAAGGCTACCGAAAGCAACCCAATAAGCTAATGCCGTTGATGCATTTGCAGCTACACCGACACCCAAAAATGCTGAAAGCACTGGCAGAACGACACATTATGTATAATAAAGAGGTAGACTTGGTTTTACAAGAAGAGCGAAAAGGCAACGTTTTTGTGCTTCAACCGCAAATTAAACTTACCATTGGACACATCGCACAACCCTAAAAATGCAAGAAACCTACGAACATGGACGTAAAGTGGCTACCGAAGAACTGGAAAAAGCTAAAGCAATTCTTATGCAAAATAGATATTTTGTAGGTGCACTTAACAACTTTTAAAAAACTATTTTCCATAGCAAATATCTTGTTTTAGAGGGTATACACTTTGCAAAAACATTGTTTTTTGCAAATGTTTGAGGCATTCGAAGAACACTAAAAACACCATTTTTTTAGAGAAACAAACACACAAACAGAACACAAAAAGTATATCTTTTTCAGACAACTTTTTACCATCTTGTATTCTCAAAAAGTTTTTCCAAAACAGAAAACTTATATATCTTTTTAAGAAGCAAAACATTTTTCTTTTTATTCTAAATAAAGCTAAAAACTGTATCTTTAAAGCCATTTTATATATACTTAATAATCAGAGTATTATAAATAAAATTCACATATATGGTTAAATAGACGGTAATTTTTTTATTCTTAAAAAAATACTCTTTATTCATTTTCTTTTCCCTATCTTTGCATCGAGAAAAGTTTTCCAAAACAACCATTAAGGTAACCAACAGGAACAACAAAAACAACTCAATCAATAACATAAAAATATATAAAGACATACTGAAAAGGTAAAATGAAGAATTTCACAATCACAAAACGCGACGGCTCAAAGGACCGTTTCTCACTCGACAAGATTATGAATGCCGTTATAAAAAGCATTCGACAGTGTTGGCGAACCTACCGATCTTGGTACTGTTTCAAAGGTTTTAGCGAACATAAAAATACACGACGACATTAAAGTTGAGGACATTCAGAATCAAGTAGAAGAGGCTTTAATGAAGGAAGGTTACTATAATGTAGCAAAAAGTTTTATAGTTTATAGACACCAACACACCGAAGATAGGGAGGTTTTAGAGAAAATGCGCTTCCTAACAGACTATTGTCATGCAGAGAATGCTGCCACTGGCTCTAAGTTTGATGCCAATGCTAACGTGGAAAACAAGAACATTGCCACCCTAATAGGCGAGCTTCCAAAGCAAGGTTTCATTAGATTGAACCGCCGTTTGCTTACCGACCGCATTAAAAAAATGTACGGAAAGGAACTCTCTGACGAGTATTTACACTTGCTAACACACCACTTTATATATAAGAACGACGAGACAAACCTTGCCAACTATTGTGCTTCTATCACTATGTATCCATGGCTTATTGGTGGAACAACATCGATTGGAGGTAACTCTACTGCCCCTACCAACCTTAAAAGCTTCTGTGGCGGATTCATAAATATGGTGTTTATGGTTTCAAGTATGCTGGCTGGTGCATGCGCAACACCCGAATTCTTAATGTATATGAACTACTTTATACAGAAAGAATATGGTAAAGACTATTGGCAACATGCCGATAAAGTGGTAGATTTAAGTCTGAAACAACGCACCATAGACAAGATTATTACCGACTTTTTTGAGCAGATTGTATACTCGCTAAACCAGCCAACTGGTGCCCGAAACTATCAGGCTGTGTTCTGGAACATATCTTATTACGATAAATTCTACTTTAAATCGCTCTTCGAAAACTTCTATTTCCCAGATGGTTCGCAACCCGATTGGGAAGGTGTTTCGTGGTTACAGAAACGCTTTATGAGGTGGTTTAACCAAGAAAGAACTAAGGCTGTGCTAACATTCCCTGTGGAAACAATGGCGCTTCTATCTGAAAATGGCGAATGTCGCGATACCGAATGGGCTGACTTTGCCGCACAAATGTATGCCGAAGGACACAGCTTCTTTACATATATGAGCGACAATGCCGACTCGTTAAGCTCGTGTTGCCGTCTAAGAAACGAGATTCAAGACAACGGTTTCTCATATACTTTGGGTGCAGGTGGCGTATCTACAGGATCAAAAAGTGTACTCACCATAAATCTAAATAGATGTGTGCAATACGCTGTAAATAAGGAAATAGACTACAAAGAGTTCCTTTCGCACATTATAGACCTATGCCACAAAGTGCAATTGGCATATAACGAAAACCTGAAAGACCTGTTACGACAACACATGTTGCCACTATTCGATGCTGGATACATAAACATAGACCGACAATATCTAACCATTGGTATTAACGGATTGGTAGAATCGGCTGAGTTTATGGGGTTGGATATTACGCCAAACGACGATTATAAAGAATATGTACAGGGTATTTTAGGACTGATTGAAGCCTATAACAAACAATATCGCACTAAGGAAGCTATGTTCAACTGCGAGATGATACCTGCCGAAAACGTAGGTGTGAAGCACGCAAAGTGGGACAAAGCCGATGGATATTTCGTTCCTCGCGACTGCTATAATAGCTATTTCTATCGTGTAGAAGACAATTCGCTAACCATTTTAGATAAGTTCCGCTTGCACGGAGCACCCTACATAGAACATCTTACTGGTGGTTCGGCATTGCACATGAACCTCGACGAACATCTATCGCAACCACAATACCGACAGCTTATGAGGGTTGCTGCAGAAGAAGGGTGTAACTATTTCACATTCAATATACCAAACACGGTGTGCAACGAGTGCGGACACATAGACAAGCGCAACCTTAAAGAGTGTCCACACTGCCATTCTACAAACGTAGATTACCTAACACGCGTCATCGGTTATATGAAACGTGTAAGCAATTTCTCGGCTGCTCGACAGGTAGAAGCTGGCAAACGATACTACGCTACAAAAGAAAAATATACGGTTTAGCCCTCAAGAGTGAGGGCATTGGGTATACGCTGTTTCTGTAAACCCAATTAATTTATATTTTCGTTTATAGGGTGTGCATACTGCGTTGAGCAGTGTGCACACAGTTTTAACACCAAATTTGTAATGCTTAAATACGTAAATTCTGATATTGTTTTCCAAGAATTTCCCAACGAAGTTACGTTGGCTATCAATCTTTCTAACTGTCCTTGTAGATGTCCGGGGTGCCATAGCACTTTCCTTTGGACCGATGTGGGCACGCCATTAACACCTGATGCTATAGAGAAAATGCTGAAAGAAGATGGCGAACGCATTACTTGCATTGGCTTTATGGGGGGCGATAGCGAACCAGAGGCTATCAACCAACTGGCTATTTACATAAAAACGCACCACAAAAACATAAAAGTGGGCTGGTACACGGGGCGTACCACACTGGCAACGGATATTCAATTGCCTCATTTCGACTACATTAAGGTGGGACCATACATACGCCATCTGGGTGGATTAGATAGCCGACGCACCAACCAACGTATGTATAAAATTGTGGAAAACAACCAAATGGAAGACATAACAAGCTTGTTTTGGAAAAAATAAAGTTGCCGAAAAATAACGCAGAATAAAGGCTATATGGTTCTATCTTTCCTAAAAACTATAGAAAAACAGATGATTTAAGAAAGATAGAATGCCTTTTTAAGCCACATAAAGGCAAACAAAAAAACTATGTAAAAAGAATACCATTAAAACACAAACAAGTTGTTTACATATATCTTTTTTTATCCAAATATTTTTGTGTAAGTTTGCATTTAGGTATCAAAGCAATGCTATTTTGCAAAACTGTTGCCCGTTTAGCGTGCGCTCTTGCCTACCTTTAAACACCTCGTATAAATGCTTAATTCTGCCTGATACTCACCGCTTTCACCACCCCTAACATAGAAAAAGGCGAACCACAACAGGCATTAAATCTTCGTTCGCAGGCGTAAAGAAATAATAATAGTATGGGTTTTAACTACACAATAATAATATATATAATTGTTTTATCGGGATTGATATATGCTATTTTTATAGCCATCTATTTCGAAGCAAAGCTTTCTCATCAATCCAATAAAGCGAAAGCAAACATTTTTACAGGCGTTTTCATCTCCCTTTATACACTAACCGGATTGGCGTCCTTACTATCTTCGTTCTCCAATAGTATGATTATTCGGTATGGATTTCCAACTCTTTTTGCAGCCGAACAGTTAGTTGGAATCATCTTTTTCCTACGATATTTCCGAGAAACAAGGCGTTGGCTGAACAAAAATACCAATGCCGCAACACTGATTTTTAAGAAAAACAGGTCGGCTATTCAGCCAAAACGAATTGTAGTAGATGCCATAGACGGTGTGCCAAATGGCAAAGGCATAATCCATTGGATATACAAAAAGTGTCTCATATCGCCGGGAACACACCAGTTTAAGCTTAGAGTAATAGCAAATAAAAAGGGAAGATCGTATGGCGAAGACGAATTTTTATCGTACGAAACACAAGTCAAACTACTTCCATGTGGCAAATACTACATAGAAGAAGACTTAGAACAGCAGTGCATTAACATTACTCCACTGTTCCACATAAAGGTAGAATATAGCGACGCTGAACCCCGAAACAAAGCAAAATAGACATTTAACCACTCGCAAAGCAATGCCATATTAGCACCAAACAAACAATATAACAATAGAAAAAAGACGATATAAGAGTATGTTCGCAACCCATTTCGTGGGCGAACGTAGGTATTTCACGGAATATTCGCAACGTGTTCATTCTGTGTATGTTACATATTCACAGAACAAAAGTATGGTTTTTGCCGTGTAAAAGTATGGTTTTTGGCGTGCAAAAGGGGGTTTTGCGTTGCAAAAAGTATGGTTTTTGTTTTTGAATGTTACGTTGTTGTAAATCGGTAGCAACGCATTTCGTGGTTGAATGTGAATATCTCACAGAATATTCGCCACATTATTCCAATTTGTTAGCAGCGTTATTAGCAGCCCACAAGCAGCCGTAGGGGCAGATTTATCGTGTCCGCATATTCGTAAACACCAAAAAATGACGAACGAATATGCGTATACAATGAAATGAATATACAGATTCGATGAAATGATACCCCCAAAGGGAGACAAAAAAGAGCAGTCAAATGCTACTTTGGAACTGCTCTCTTTGTAAATAAAAAAATATTATTTTATTCTGCTGGAACCTCAAACTTATCGCCAGTTTGCTCTATAATAGCCTTCTTAGCAGCCTCGCTCATACCCGGACGAGCTGGACGTGCACCCTCAACCAGTGGCAGTACGTTCGAACTTACCGTCCTTTTCTGGTTTCACCGCCATATCATTAAACTTCACAATAAGGTAAGTTGCAAGTTGTTTCCACTCGTTAAGCATTTCGTTACTCTTAGCTATTGAGTAGTCGTTTAGATACTTAACAGCCGCATCCTTATCAGTTTTATAGAGTTCTTGTGCCTTTGTTTCCACTGCATTTTGGTTAGCAGCATAGCCCTTTTCCAACTTTTCGCGAACAGCTTTCAGTGCTGGGAACATCTGAGAGTAGCGTGGATAAACCATATTTGCTACCCAATTGCATACCCAGAAAGCGTTTTTGTCGGAGAAAGTAACAGCATCTGCTCCTGGAGTATTAAAGCATTCGGCACGATCAACGTTACTACAGTATATTGGAACGTATGCTGCCATGTTGCCATCGTCGTTAGCAAACCAGATGATACCGCCTATTTCGCGAGGCAACCAAGAGCGTAATTGGCACACGTATGAGAATGCACTCTGCTGAGTAGATGCAGGACGCTCTGTAAAATACTTCTTTCCGTTGTAGTCGAACGTAAGTGGTGTAGGACGATAAGGCATTTCCCAATCGCCCTGACCGCAGTCGTTGAGTGTGCTTAAGGCAGTTCCTTCGTAGTGGTCGCGCATACTCATCTCCATATCGGCAAGGCTTAGCTTACGGTCTGGAGCTATCCAAAGAGGCATATCTTTAGCATTTTTATCTTTACCAAGTGCCCAAGGCAAGTATTCAGACATATCTTTAAAGTGGTTAAAGAAGCTCCACACACGTGCATCGCAGTAGCGACGACCACCGAAATCGGGTGCTGCATAAACCATTTTTCCAGTTAAAGTCTTTGTCTTTTCCATTAAACCAGCCCTTCTCGCGAGCGAATTTAATGCAATTTTTAGATGTTATTACATCGGTATTATAGGTAGAGAACTGTCCGATACGTGCCTGATTAGCGTGTCCAGATATCATTCCATCGGGTATACGAACGGCAACCCATACCACTTTTTGCTTTTTATCGCCACCGCAACCCATCATTTCGAGAATCCAAACTTCGTTCGGATCGGCAATAGTAAAGCTTTCTCCACTTGACTGATAGCCATATTTTTTTCAACCAAATCGGTCATTACTTTAATGGCTTCGCGAGCAGTTTTAGAGCGTTGTAAACCCAGATACATAAGCGAACCATAGTCTATAATACCCGTATTATCTACCATTTCTTTACGTCCGCCGTAGGTTGTTTCGCCAATACTTACACGGTATTCGTTGATGTTTCCTATTACATTATAGGTTTCTGGAGCCTCGTCTATGAAGCCATGACGTTCTCCAGAGTCATAATCAACTATTTCTCTCTTTGCTCCTTTTGGGTGTTTTCCTGCAGGATAGTGGCAAAGACTGGCAAACATACCATAGTCGTCGGCACTGTAAGTAACGAAAACAGAGCCATCGGTAGTTGCTCCTCGCGTTGCAATAAAGTTGGTACAAGCCTCTGCAGAAAGGTAAGAGCAGAGCGCAAGTACGCCCTAAAATTAGTTTTTCATAATCATATAGGGTTTAAAAAAATTAGAGTTTCACATTATATATATTGGAATTTAATAGGTTATTTTTGTGGTATAGGTAGCCACATTTTGGCGTCTATCGGTTGCAACTATGCGCAATGTGTGTTGCGTTTTCGTAGCCAGGATAGGCGTTTTGCGTAGGTCACAGAAAATGTTAGACCGGTCTTTACCTTGCTCAAACAACACAAATTTGTTGTCGATATAGGCTTCGTAGCTCTTTACGCCGAGTACCGTATCGAGACAAATGGAACGTTAATGATGCCGGATTACCCGATGTTTGTCTAATGGTTGGCGGTGTGTTGTCGTGTGCAACATAGTATACCAGTCCCAAATCGCGTATGTTTCCTTGTAGCCAACCATCTTTATAGCTTCCCCCACAGTACATTGGTGGAGCGCCAGCACCACTTCCACATGCTATGGCAGCCATATATAGTTTAGAAGTATTGCCTATTGGTGCGGTTATTTTTTTATCTTTAAAGGGTGTAAGCAAGTAGAGGAAGCGACAAAGGAGCAAAGCGATAGCCTGCCGAAAGGGCATTTGCAAGAGTTGTTTGCTGTGGTTGTAGCAAACAGTTGCGTGCCAATAGCGAACCTTTTACCTGTAACAGAGCTGCTGCGAAAGCCACATTGTTGTTGCGATTTACCAGCAAAGCGTTAGCACCACCAATGGGTTGTGCAGGCGGAATGGCTTGTGGTGTGCCCTGAACATATATGTCTTTCACGGTTTTATTGCCATAATAGTCGCTGAAAACATATTGTAAATGGTACTCGCGAGGCTGATTGAAATTTACAATACCCCCTGTAGCATTAGTCGTTATAAAGGGAAGACGGTTGCCGGGCTCACGAAACGACTTAAGATACCAGATGCGATGACTGGCGAAATGCTCGTAATCGCCCCACATTAATCATTCTGTTGCATTGTTGTGGTATGTTGTTTACATCGCTTTTTGTAGATTAACTTACCATCGCAATATAGTTCGGTGTGGCGCACACCATAGTTGTTGTACACGCTATCCATGTGGTCGTAAGCCCATGTGCCGAATCCTACTTTGCCCCAAGCACGGTATCGGGTATTACCAAAGGAGTAAATTCTACTTTCTTGTATATTTTGAAAAACACCCTGACCTGCCTGTGGATAGCTTTTAAACGAGTAGGCGGTGGGTGCTTCGGTATCTGGTACTATATGAGAAAGCCAGTTCAGTGGATCCATAAGGTTTCCAGTGGCTGTTTGGTGCATCTCTAAATGGAGATGCGGACCTTGCGATGCTCCTGTATTTCCACTAAGAGCAACAAACTGTCCCTTACTTAGTGGTATTTCACCAGGCTGAAAATGAATATCGCCATTATAGCTATGGTGTATGTATTGCCATCGTTCTACAGCAGCTTGTATCTGTGGTGCAAAACGATTAAGGTGTACATAAAAACTGGAATAGCCATTAGGGTGTGCTATTACCAGTGCGCGTCCAAAACCATACTCACCTACTATGGCACGAGAAACGTATCCATTGGCAATGGAATAGACTCCAAAGTTTACTCCACGTTCGGTTTTTATATCTATTCCACCATGAAAATGGTTGGGACGAGGCTCTCCAAAGTTGCCCGCAAGCTGTACATGTATGTGCACAGGAGAGGCAAATGAGAGTGTTGCAAGCAATAAACTAACGAATAATTGCATTTGCTTTATATTGTTTTTAATGTTCTTTTGTTTCGTTTAAAGGCTCTAAGGACACCAGGAGAATCTTTTAGCTTCTATAGAAGATAGTATCTATGGGAACACTATTCTCTCTATAAATGTTCTCCTCATAGTGCCGCTCCAAAACCTAAATGCTCTAAAGTTATAGACTTTCGCTAAGCATCTGCCCGTCTTTATAGGCTCTGAGCTCTCCTCTATGCACTTGTAAAACCACTTCTCCTCCTATCCATTCTGTCATAGAAATTTCTTCTTTGAGTTGGAAGAAGTGCTCTACCCTATCGCCAACCAATTCTATTACAGCAGGTTCTATACATTTGTTGTTGTAAATTGCTGTATTAACGGCTATTCGTCTCATCGTGTAGCTGGCTTTGGAATGCCCCTTTTGCGCATTGCTTCCTGCACAGCATTATCGTCGGCAACCATCTGTAGGTTGGCATCTGATATTTTTTCGCCTTGTTTTTTCTGCACTGGTTCGCCTCCAACATTACGTATTGGGTAAGTATTATTGGTAGAATCGGCAGGCGCAACAGTAGTTTGCTTCTGCTCGTGCATACGAATTAGCTTGATATTGGTGATGGCTAAGAGACGGAAAGTAGTGGAATTGTCGTGTGGTTGTGGCATATAGAAGTAGCCACGCACCCGTTTTATACCAGAATGAGCAGTGTCTTGGATAGGAACAGACTGGTGTCCTTCGCTAAAGAAGCGTGCAGTTTCGGTTGCTATACTATCGTTTCCAAAGGTTACAGTGAACACTGCTACACCCTCTCGCGTACCATCTTGCACTATGAAAAGAGGGTCGAATTCGAGCGTTAGCTGGTCGCCTTTATGGAAAGTAGTATCTGTTTTCACTTCAAAATAATGGTAGTTGTAAGGCGATTGTGGTGTTAGTATCACCGCTTTTGCCCTATTCCACACATTTGTAGTATCGCCTTTGAGCGATTCATCGCCATACTGATTGAAGTCGGATGCCGATACGCCTTGTGCTTGTGCCTCCTTTTTCAGTCGTTCGTCTATATTTTCGTATATCTTCTTTAGTCGTTCGGTATGTCGCAAATAGTATTTCAACGAATTTTCAAACTCAGTTTCGTCTATTCCATAGCGTTTAAACACAGCCAGTTTGTATGCCTCTTGTTGTTCTGGAGTAGCATTTTTTACTGCTGCCACAGACATTGCTACGTGGTAATCGTACAACAAATCTTCCATTTCTCCAGGCTGAATATAAGTGGAAGGTACGGTAGGTTTACACGAAACCAACACAAACGCAAGCAAAATACATATTTTTGCCCACGCATATAGCAATTTGTTGTGTTTCTGTGTATACATTATTGTTGTTTATTCTTCGTTGGTTTTTTGTGCATTTACAGTGTTTTCAGCAATATTCTCTGTTGTTTTTGTTGCTGACGGTGTAGTATTTGTGCTGTTAAAGTCGTTACGATAGAAAAGAAAAAGCACAACTACGCCCACCGATATACATGCATCGGCAAAATTAAAGATAGCAGAAAAGAAAGTAAAATCTTCTCCGCCCCATATTGGAAGCCATTCAGGAAAGGTGCCGTGAAATAGTGGAAACGAAAACATATCCACCACATTGCCCATTAAAACAGACGCATAGCCTTCGCCCCACGCCACTAAATGTGCTGTTGGAAGATTGGTATAATAGGGGTGCGATGCGGTAAATATTTCGCCATAAAAGAGCGAATCCAAAATATTTCCAGCCGCACCAGCATATATCATACTAAGTACTATGATGTAACCTATACGTGCTCCTTCTTTAATACGCTTATATATATACCATGTTAAAGCTCCTACGGCAACTATTCGGAACAGACTTAGGAAGAGTTTGCTTCCTATTTCCATTCCGAAAGCCATTCCACGGTTTTCTATAAACGATATGCGAAACCAATTGAATATGACAATTTCTTCGCCAATATTCATATTTAGCTTCACCCATATCTTTATAATTTGGTCAATTAACAGTAGCAATACAATGGTTGTTACTGCTATTGTGCATTTCTTTTTATTACTCATCTGAACCTTTAATGGTCTTTATTGGCTTGCTTCGATGCCACGCTGAGCGTTGCATGTGGCACAATTCGGAGACGTTCTTTAGGAATTAGTTCTCCCGTAATGCGGTCTATACCGTATGTTTTGTTGTCTATGCGCACCAAAGCTGCATGTAAGCCTTGTATAAACTTCTGTTGTCGTTGTGCCATCTGTACCAATTCTTCTTTGGTTTTGGTTGGTACTTCCTTCTTCTAACGTCTTATATGTGGGCGAAGTGTCGTTTACATCGTTGGTGTTTTTATTCATCAAGACCTTCATTGTCTCTTCGTAATCCGACTTTACCACCTCTAATCGTTGGTTAATAATAGCGCGAAACTCCTCGAGTTCCTCATCGCTGTAACGCTTCTTTCCTTCCATAGTTCTTAGTTTAATAGTGTCTACTTGGATTTTTATTGTTCTCTATATATATATAAGGTGTACTGCGCGTGATGGAAGAGCGTCCAGCCACCACGTGCAGTAATCCTTTTTTACGCTTTTTGTACAAGTATGTTGAGTTTAAAGTCGTCGAATTCTACTTCTGTTCCATTGTTTTCGGCTACCAAAATGCTATTTGCTAACACCTGATTCTTTATAAATTCGCCAAAAAGAATGGATAGCAGCAGCAGCTTCTTCGTTAGGCGATACGGTAACAATGATACGGTCTGTAATTTCGAAACCTGTTTCCTTACGTAGATTTTGAATACGATTGATAAGTTCGCGTGCCATTCCTTCTCGTTTCAATTCGTCGGTAAGGTCTACCTCAAGTGCTACTGTTAGGTTGCCTTCGTTGCTTACCAACCAGCCTGGCATATCTTCTGAGATTATTTCTACATCGGCTACGTCTACGCTGATAGGTGTTCCTTGTAAGTCGAAAGTATAGTTTCCACTCTGTTCAAACTGTGCTATATCGTCCTGATTTAGACTATTCATCTTTGCAGCAACGTCTTTCATAAGCTTGCCATACTTCTTTCCCATTACTCGGAAGTTGCATTTCACTTTCTTCACAAGTATTCCCTGACCTTCTACAAAGTTAAGTTCTTTCACATTAACCTCGTGTTTTATAAGGTCTGCCATAGCTGTTATGTGCTGACGTTGTGTGTTGTCTATGGCTGGAATCATAATTTGGGCTAACGGTTGGCGCACTTTTTATGTTTACTTTGCGTCGTAAAGCCAAAACCATAGAGGTAATGCGCTGTGCCATATCCATACGTGCCTCAAGATCGTTGTCTATATTTGCTTCGTCAGCAACTGGCCATTTATCGAGATGTACACTCTCTTTCTTTCCACCAAGGTCGTGATATAACTGGTCGGAATAGAAAGGAGCAAATGGTGCAAGTAGCTTTGCCACTGTCATAAGGCAAGTGTATAGAGCATCGTAAGCACTACGTTTGTTGCCGCTCATTTCTTTTCCCCAGAAACGTTTACGGTTCAATCGCACATACCAGTTACTTAAATCGTCGTTCACAAAACTGTCTATTAAGCGTCCAGCACGTGTTGGGTCGAAGTTCTGAAGTTCTGTTGTTACTTTCTTTATAAGCGAATTAAGTTTCGAAATAATCCAGCGGTCTATCTCAGTTGCATCGTCAGACAATACCGATAATGTGCCTTCTGTTGGTGCATTATAGTTGTCTACGTTGGCATAAAGAGCGAAGAAGCTATACGTATTATATAATGTGCCGAAGAATTTGCGACGACATTCGTCTACTCCTTCGGGGTCGAACTTAAGGTTATCCCATGGTTCGCTATTGGTCATCATATAGAAACGTACTGGATCAGCGCCATATTTCTCCATCATTTCGAATGGATTTGTAACGTTACCCACGTGCTTACTCATCTTATTACCCTTAGCATCGAGCACAAGACCTGTTGATATTACATTCTTAAATGCCACCGAATCGAACACCATTGTGGCTATTGCGTGCAGTGTAAAGAACCAACCACGTGTTTGGTCTACGCCTTCGTTAATGAAATCGGCTGGATAGAATGCTGGTGGAACGGGTATTCCGCTATATGTAGAGTGTACCAATTGTGTGCGATACTCGCTTTCTGATAGTCCTGTTTTAGCCAAACCATCTTTGTTTATTTCGCCTTCGAATGGATAATGGAGCTGTGCGTAAGGCATAGAACCGCTATCGAACCATACGTCTATTAGGTCGTCTTCGCGTTTCATTGGCTCTCCTGCTTCGTTAGCAAGCACAATTTCGTCTACGTATGGGCGGTGCAAATCTATACGATCGTAGTTTTCTTTACTATAATCGCCCACTATGAAACCACGTTCTTTCAGTGGATTGCTCTTCATAACGCCTGCAGCAACTGCATTTTCTATTTCGTTGTACAGTTCTTCTACTGATCCGATGCACTTTTCGTTGCGTTTATCGTCGCGCCAAATAGGCAATGGTGTTCCCCAGAAGCGCGAGCGGCTCAAGTTCCAATCGTTAAGATTTTTCCAACCAGTTGCCGAAACGTCCGGTACCAGTAGACTCTGGTTGCCAATTAATGGTTTTATTAAGTTCCACCATTCGTGCTTTTGCAGCCGTATCTTTTATGAACCAGCTATCAAGCGGATAGTAAAGAATTGGCTTATCTGTACGCCAGCAGTGTGGATAGTTGTGGGTATGCTTTTGAATATTGAAAGCTTCGCCAGCCATTTTCATTTCCATACAAAGCACAATGTTAAGGTCTTCTGCTTTTTCTGAACCTTTTTTATCCCACACGCCATCTGGATTGAAGCGTGGGTCGTATGCATTCTTCACATAATCGCCTGCATGTTTGCCGTAAGCATCTATGTTTACGCAAGCCGAAACGAAGTTTTTGTCGAGCTCTTCAATGGTATAATACTTGCCTTGCAAGTCTACCATAGGACGTGTTTCGCCCTTTTTCGAGATAAGATAGAGTGCTGGTATACTTGCATCGCGTGCTACTTTGGCGTCATCGGCACCGAAAGTAGGTGCAATATGTACGATACCAGTACCATCTTCGGTAGTAACGTAGTCGCCAAGTATAATTCTGAAGGCTTCGCTTTCCATTTCTACGAATGTATCTCTGCCGTCTTCGCTTTGGAATACTTTATCTTTGTACACCTCAGCATAGTTGTTTACGAATGCGGGGGCAAGTTCTCCTATGCGTTCAACGGGTTTAACCCATTTCATAAGCTGTTTGTAGTGAACACCTTCGAGGTCGGTTCCCATTACTTTTCCCACTACACGGTAAGGCAGAACCTTATCGGTGGGTTTATAAGCAGGCATTTCTCCTTCTTTCACTTCGCCTTCTGGCTTAAAGTAAGCAGATAGTCTGGTAGATGCCACTACCACTGTTGCCTTATTGGCTGTATATGGATTGTAGGTTTCAACTACCAAATATTCAATTTTCGGACCTACACAGAGTGCCACATTAGATGGCAATGTCCAAGGCGTAGTTGTCCATGCAATAAACGATGGTGTTCCCCACGAATTGGTTTTAATACCCTGTTTTTTACAGAGAGCATTCCAATCGTTTTCCACAATAGCAAATTGCACTGTGGCAGTTGTATCTTTTACGTCGCGATAACAACCGGGTTGATTCAGCTCGTGGCTCGAAAGTCCTGTACCTGCTCCTGGTGAATAGGGCTGAATAGTGTAGCCTTTATAGAGCAATCCTTTATTGTAGAGCTGTTTCAAAAGCCACCAAAGTGTTTCTATATATTTGTTATCGTAGGTAATGTAAGGGTTATCAAGGTCTACAAAGTATCCCATTTCCTCTGTAAGTTCACGCCATTCGGCTGTAAACTTCATTACATTTTCACGACATTTATGGTTATACTCTTCTGTTGAAATATATTTTTCAGACGCTTTGTTGTCTATATCCTTCTTCGTAATGCCCAGTTCTTTTTCTACTCCTAGTTCTACTTGGCAGTCCGTGAGTATCCCAACCAGCCTTTCTACGCACCTGAAAGCCTTGCATTGTTTTGTATCTGTTGAAGGTATCTTTAATAGAACGTGCCAACACATGGTGTATTCCAGGATGTCCGTTTGCAGAGGGAGGTCCCTCAAAGAATATAAATTGTGGTGCGCCATTGCGCTCGTCGATACTCTTATGAAAGATATCGTTTTTTTCTTCCATGCCTCTAACACGTCCTTATTGGTACGCACTAAGTTCAATCCGAGTATGTTCGGCGAATTTCTTAGACATATATTACCTCTTTCTTTTACCTTTTTTTCTTTAGGGTTGCAAATATACAAAATATATTTTGATTATGGTGGAAAAAAATAATAAAAAAAGACGGATTTATAATAAAAACATACAAAATAACTTGTTGGCGGAATTAATTTAATGCATATTTGACATGACCTAGTGGTCTGTCATTTTATGTAGTTAATGTATTGCAGTACTGTAAACGTACTGATTTTTGGCAGTAATTCTTGCGAATAGTCCTGTGGTCTGTTTTGCATAGTTCCTGATGAGCATGAGATGGTCACATAGTTGAGAGAAACAAGTCTCAATTCTTTTTCTAGCCTTCGCATAAGGTTTAAAAGCAGGCTTCCATGTCTTCATGTTTAATCTATACGGAACCTCCAGTTTGATGTGCGCAGATGAAAACAGATCTTGTTGCAGTTCTGCACTCAGATAAGCTCTATCAGCAAGAATACTGCACTCTGAAAATTCAAACTTCACATCCTTCATATAATGTATATCATGAACATTAGCAGCCGTCAGGTCAAATGAATGTATAACACCTCGTAAACCGCATACAGCGTGCAACTTATAACCATAATAATATACTCCTTGCGTGGCGCAGTAACCAAAAGCTGGAGATTTATCAGGCTCGTCCTTGCCCATCTTACAGCGTTTGCCTCTTGAGAGTCTGCAAACCTCTATCGGTTTGGAATCTACACAGAAATATTCCTCTGCACCATCCATTGCCTTTGCTATACGCTTACGAATCATTTCACACAGCTGATATGTGTTCTTGCGACGGTCATTGAACTGGCGACGACTGATGAGATGACGAAAGTCCTTTTGGTATTCTTTCAGCCGGTCAAAGAGGTTATTCTCACTGTCAATGCCGAGATGCTCAGCTGTCAGACTCAGGGCTATGACATCAAGGTCAGAGAAGCGAGGGACAACACCACGACGAGGAATATTTCCAAGGTCATTAACCAATCCGTAGGAGAATTTCTTGCATATCTCAAGTATTTTGACGAAATTTGCATATAAGTTGTGCATGGAGTTAAAGCAGATAACAGTATTGTTGATTATCATAAAGTTACTGATTTTTTAGCGACATGTGCAACTTTTTACATTCATATTTCTGATATTTTATCTATTGATTAATTCCGCCAACGGGTACAAAAATACTATATTAAATATATTTTTTTAATAACTAATTGCTACAGCATAATTTATGGAATTGTATAGTAAAAATATAATCGCACCATTCTGTTTAACTTATTTTAAAAACAACGAAAGCACAAATGTTACCTCGTTCTTTTCTAAATTGGTAGTATCTTTGTAACCGTAACAATAAAAATTATTCAGAATGGAGAACAAAATGAAGGCTAATTTGCCTAAAGTAGAACAAGATAAGTTAGATAAAATCTTCGAAATAGAAGACCTTTACGAAACTGGAAAGCTATCGCTTGAAGAGGCTAGAAAACAATTTAGCGAACAGGTGGGAACCATTAAGCCTTACCATATTGCGCTAATTGAACAAACTATGACAGAAGAGGACGACCATGAATGTATTCGTGTGAATATGACAAAAGACGCTACAACTGCTTGATGGCTTTATGGATTATTCGCGACCAAATTTGCCCGACAACCACCCCATTATGCATTATTATCGTGAAAACGACGAAATGAGAAAAACTGTTGCTGGCTGTAGAAGACCTTGTTCAATATCCTATGATTAAGAATCAATGGTTGGAACTATACGATAAAATAAGTCAATATCCAATACACTACAAACGAAAGCAAAACCAACTATACCCTGTGTTGGAACAAAAAGGATTTACACGACCAACAACTGTTATGTGGACGTTCGACGATTTAGTGCGCGACATTATTAGAGAATCGGCTGCTTTGCTCGAAGAAGATAAAGAAGAAGAGTTTATTGCTAAACAACAAGAACTTATAAGCTATGCTCGCGACTTAATGCATAAGGAGGAAGTTATTCTCTACCCCACATCAATGGCTCTAATAAACGAACACGAATTTGAAGAAATGAAAGAGGGAGACCAAGAAATTGGCTTCGCTTTCTTTAACGTAGAACATAAAAAGGAATCTACAACAACTGCTCCGCAACAAACCGATAACAACGGTTTTGCAAAAGACTTGCAGGCGCTTCTATCTAAATATGGATACGGCATAGCTCCCGAAAGTAAACTTAACGTAACTACTGGAAAGCTTACTTTGGAACAAATAAATCTTATTTATCAACATCTTCCATTCGATATTTCGTATGTAGACGAAAACGAATTAGTGTGCTTCTATTCAGATACAGACCATCGCATCTTCCCCAGAAGTAAGAATGTAATAGGTCGCGAGGTTATGAATTGCCACCCTAAAAAAAGTGCACACATTGTTAGAGAAGTAGTAGATAAACTTAGAAGTGGCGAACAAGATAAGGCTGAGTTCTGGATTAACAAGCCTGGTGTGTTCTTACACATTACATATATAGCTGTGAGAGACGCACAAGGAAACTTTAGAGGTGTGCTCGAGTGATGCAAGATTGTACACATATTCGTGAATTGGAGGGCAGTAAAAACTTTACTTACATGGGCTAACAAAGACGAAAAACAGAACAAAAGGAGATGGAAGCTACATCTGCAAAACAACAAAACAGACAACGAAACCGAACAGAACGAAGAAAAACGAAGAGATTACAGAAATTACAGAGAACACAAAACTAAAGGATTTGTTAAAAGCAACACCCTTTCTTAAAAAGCGTTTAGCCGAAATTACACCTTCGTTCCGTATGCTTCAAACACCGTTAGAAAAACTCATTACAGCACGTGCCAATATTAAAATGATGAGCGAGAAAAGTGGGCTGGCAATAGAAAAATAATTAACGGCATCAACGAAATTATAAAAGACGAAACGCAAAAATAAAAGCAAAAATAAAACCCACATTGGTATAAAAACGAATGTACAACATTCAAACATTTTATGGGTGGCAAACACAATACAAATGTGTAATGTCCACCCATAAAATATTTTACGAATACACACAAATGTGTCCACATTCAACCACGAAATACACAACGAACATTCCGTGAATTATCCCATCACACACAAAATACACAATGAACATTCCGCTAATTATCTACATCGCCCACGAAATACACAGCGAACATTCCGCAAATTATCTACATCGCCCACGAAATACACAGCGAACACACCGTTAGGCGTAGGGGCCGATTCATCGCGCCCGTATTTACCAAGTATCAATTCTGTGAGTGTTTGTCATCATTTTATGGGTGTTTACATATATGCGGGCACGATAAATCGACCCCTACAGCTGCTGACGGATTGCGATAATGCGTGCGAACATTCCGCCAATTATCTACGTTCGCCCACGAAATACACAGCGAACACACCGTTAAACGCAGAGAACCGATTCATCGTGCCCGTATATTTCTGTTGCCATTTCATATATTGCTCCAAACCAAATCGGAGAAATCAAAAACAGGCAACCCTAAAAATAACAAATAAGGACAGAAGAATTATCCCTACACACTGTTTGCAGGAAAGATACTCTATAAGGCTTCGGATTTAGAAAGGTTGTTGGAGAATAACAATAGGGAGTATCTATATTAATAATATTTAATATGTTAATTTATATGTGAATATTTTTTTGCCTATAAAAGAAAAAGAACTTATCTTTGCAAAAAAACCTAATTGTGAATCTATTTGGAAAAAAATAAAAACAATGTTATTAACTTAATATATGAGAAATGGGTATATTATAGATGTTGTAGAAAAAAATATTATTTCTGAACGACATTCATACTAATAGAAAAGAACTTTTTAAAGTCCTTTTCTCTTCGCCTGTTTTTCCAAGTTTAGCATCCATATTAGAAGAGTGTCTTTTAGCCAATGTAGAGAAACCTATAGAGGCTATTCATAAAATAACAGCTATTTAATTATTATGAAAAGGTACATTTTATTTTTATCTGCAGCGTTAGTATGCTCTGTATACTCAAAGGGTCAAAGTATCAGTGGCAGGGTGATGGAGAACGACAGTACTTCAATCTCTTTTGCCACGGTGTCTCTACTTCAAGCGAACGATTCTACCTATATTTTAGGAGACATGAGCAACGAAGATGGAAGTTTTTCTTTCAATGTCTCTCCTGCGAACAAGCTGGTCAGAATATCCTATATAGGGTATAAGACAATAGTGCTGCCTGCAAAAGAATGTATGACAGTATTGCTGGAACCTTCCGAACAGAGCATGAAGGAAGTAGTTGTAACGGCAACTCGCCCTACTTTCAAGTTAGATAAAGGAATGTTCATCTCCAACATTCAGGGAACAGTATACAGCAAGCTTGGCAAAGCTATAGACGTGTTGCAGCAACTGCCAATGATGGGCAGCAATGGTGTAAGTGTGCTGGGAAGAGGAACCCCGCTCGTTTATATCAACAATAAGCTAATGCGTAGTTGGAACGAACTGGAACGTATCCCGAGCAACATGATTAAGGAGATTAAGATTGACATGAATCCTGGTTCCAAATATAGTTCCAACGTGCGCGCAGTGCTTTTCATTACAACCTTAAAGCCTGTTGGCGAGGGATTGGGAGGAACTTTAACAATGAAAGAAAGTGTATCAAGCTGCTGGGAAACGGATGGCTGGCTCGACCTTAATTACCGCACGAAAGGATTGGACGTCTTTCTGAGTTCCTCGTTTGGCACTTTTGCAAATTCGCATTACAAGCGTCAGGATACCTATGACTTTCAGCATGCGGGTAAAAACATTAATGCCAGGTATGTAGGCGATGGATACAACTCTTCGAAGAGTGGCTTTGTAAGCATTGGTTTCAACAACCAGTTCACCAACAATCAATCGCTCGGTGCCACCTATACCTTCAACAGGTTGTTTGCAAGTAATTCCAACCAGAATTTCCATAATTATATGCAAAAGGACAATGTCCTCACGGAATTTGGAACAAGCGCCCATCAGTTTTTACAAAATGGAAACCATAATGTAAGCCTCTACTATGAAAATAAATTCAGCAATAGGCTGACGCTCAATATAGATGGTACCTATGCGCACAATAACAGCAATGGGAAGCAAACAGTTGTAGACGTGCAAAACAGTCACAGCTCTACACTTGTTCCCGTTACAGAAACCAATTCGGATATGGCGGCTCTGAAAACTGTTTTTACATCGTCTGTTGGCAATGCTAAATTGGAGTATGGCTTTGAAACTACTTATACACACTTCCATCAAAAGTATAATGTGGAGAACAACAACTATACAGGTGTACTGACTGCAAACGACAATAGTTCGGAACAAAAGGCAGCCAATGTTTTCGCCAATTACAGCAGGAGCTTTGGAAAACTCTACACCCAGTTAGGGGTAAAGTATGAATATGCCGATTATGATTACTTTGACAATGGAAAATTGCTAAGCTCAAGCAGCCGCACCTATCATCGCATTTTACCTTCTGTCTATTTTTCTTATCCCATAAACAGACTGTCGTTAATGCTAAGCTACAATATATATGCCCAATGTCCCTCTTACAGTCAATTGGACGAGGGAATGCAATATATCAGCGATTTTCGTTACAATAAAGGAAATTCATTGCTGCGTCCCACTTACGAACACGAAATATCATTTAATGCATCGTATGGAGATTTCCAATTCATCACCAATTATTCCTACCAGAAAGATGCCATCATCACATGGTTCGAGGTAATGCAACAAATTCCAGCCATATTATCTTCAGACGTCAATCATTCTTATTCGTCTCTATACGCCAGCCTTTCGTATGCTCCTACATTATTCAGAATATGGAAACCATCGTGGAACATTTGGGGCAACAGACAATGGCTTACCTACGATGGGTTACGCTATAATCGTCCACAGATTGGTTTGCAATGGAAAAACCTTTTCATACTTCCAAAGAACTGGTTTATTGTGCTAAATACAAATGGAAATCGTAGGGGAAATGTAGATACCTATATGGCACAGCCAACTATCAGAATGGATTTCGCTATACAGAAGAATATGAAAAATTGGTGGATAAAGCTAAGTGCCTTGAACATATTCAATGCTAAGGAGAAAGGATACTCTCGGTACGCAAAGATATATACATCGCACTATGTGGATAATCGCCAACCTACCATTTGTTTGACAGTATCCTATTCATTCAATCCTCCCAAATCGAAATATAAAGGACAGACAGCTGGACAAAGCGAACTAAACCGCTTGTCATCAGGTCCTCGTTATTAAAAGTAAGAATAAGAAATGATATTCCTTATGAAGTATGTCAGTATGACGATCAAGGCATGCAAGCTTTTCTCGAAGAATTTACATTAAATAATACAAGGCTATGAATAGAATAATCTTTCTTTTAGTACTAAGCTTTTCATCACTTCAACTCACTGCGCAAAATATCAAAGGACAAGTGATTGATGAACAGCAACAGCCTTTACTTTGTGCAAATGTATTATTGCTTACTGTAAAAGACTCAACATTGATAAAGGGGACTGTTACTAATGAACAAGGACATTTTGAGCTGGCAGCCCCTGACGTTCCCTATATTATTAAAATATCCTTTATTGGTTATGAACCTTGCTATTTAAACAATAGGCAAGGAAACATTGGGAGCTATACAGCTAAAGACTAATTCTACAGACCTTAATGCGGTTGTTGTAAAGGGAAGACGCCCGACTGTTAAGGTAGGCTTGAACAAAATAGAGGTAAATGTGTCAAATTCCTATTTAAAATATATGGGAAAGGCTACTACTGTTCTTGGGAAAATACCGGGTTTGACAAAAGATTTGCAATTGCTTGAAGGAGGAACTCCAACATTTGTTCTTAATGGCAGACCCGTCGATGTCAAAGAGCTCTCAACAATACCATCTTCTGAAATTAAGAAAATTATAGTTGATTCAAATCCGAATGTAGAATATAGTGCAACATGTAAAAGGTGTTGTATATCCGAGGCGGTGGAAGTTGTACGACTATAGAAATAGACGATAAAAAAATAATACCAATATGAAATCTAAATTCTTTTTAATAGTTTTGCCCTTTTATGCTAAATGCAGTAATGTGTTACGCACAGAAAACACATATTATTGAACCTGCTGAGTTAGAAATAACCTACTCGGTAAAAGAACAACCGCACTGGGATACTTATATCTTCCGTTGTGGTAGGAATGTGAGCCAATATTTTAGCCAACCTGCACTGCAAAGAGATAAGATGTTAGCGAATGACGACCCGGCTCTCTTTATTATCGCAAATGAAAGAATAAAAGCTTTAGACACACCCGAATATGCAAAAAAATATCCTCTTAGTACAGGTCGTCATGATATTATTTATCGGAACTTTGAGGAAGGAGTATTAAAAACTTATTCAAGAGTGTTTGATTCTAAGTATTTAATAGTTGAAGATATTACTATTCCCGACTGGACAATGTACGAAGACTCTACAATTACGGTCTTAGGTATGGAATGTAAAAAAGCCACTACTAATTTTCGTGGTCGCTATTGGGAAGTTTGGTATACAGAGGATATTCCTATTAGTCAAGGTCCTTGGAAACTATGTGGATTGCCAGGTATGATATTAAAGGCGAATTGCCCAAAGTTTATGTTAATAGAAGCAATTAGTATTAAGAATAAAAACCTTAAACCCGTAACCTTTTATAATTATCTGAACTATAAAATATGCCCCTGATAGACCGCATGGAATATCTAAAGAAAGTGCATAAACTGGGTATCTATCCAACCGGAGGTAGTCATGAAACGATAGAAATTGACGATAAAAAATAATACCAATATGAGGAAACTATTTGTATTAATTGTTATAACGTTGTTTTTCAGAAATATTGCAGGCACAAGTAACAGTAACGGGAGTGATAACTGACGTAAATGGAAGTCCGTTATCCGCAGCAATCATAAAAAGTATTGATGCTTCAACAAAGAAAACACTTACATTTTGCAATACCAAAAATGATGGTAAATTTAGTATTAAAGCAAAAGTGGGCGACTTACTGCAAATTTCTGCAATGAGCTATAAGAAAAAGCAAATAGTGGTAATAGCAGATATGCCAGAACAACATATCGTGCTTGAAGATGATGCCAAAGCATTAGACGAGATTACTGTGAAAGCTCAACTCATGAAGGATTAACGGAGATACCATAAAGTATCTTCTTGGCGTATATGCAAAACCTGGCGATCGCACATTAGCCGATGTTTTGGCTCGTGTTCCTGGTTTTGAGGTGAATAAAAACACAGGGAAAATTTCGTACGAGGGGCGAAGCATCAGCAACTTCTATATAGAAGGAATGGATATGTTGGGCGGAAAATATGGTGTTGCTTCAAAGTCGCTGCCTCAAAACGATATAGCTACGGTAGAAGTAATGAAGCATCATACCCCATTCAGTGTATTAGACGACTTTGTTTATTCTGACGAAAATGCTATTAATGTTCGTATGAAGAAAGGTGCTAAAGCACATTGGATAGCAACATTTAATGGAGGAATAGGCTGTAAGAATAATGGTGTTTTATGGGACTTTGAAAAGTTTTTGCCATGCGCTTAAAGCAGAATTGGCAAACAATGATAACCTATAAAACTAACAATAGAGGTAAAGATATTATTCACAGAAACAAATAAAAGTTTTTACGTATGGTGAATTGGACAGATAAGCTATCACCTTTTATCTCATTGCCTTCTCCTGCAAAAAGCACATTGGGCGAACGTTCCTTATTCAACAGAAGTCATGCATTGAACTTAAATATAGTTGCAGCGTATAAATGAAACATCGCAAGTAAGTTTTCAGATTTCTTATATTAACGACCATCAAGAAGCAAATTCTAAACGCACAGCAGAATACTTTTCGAAACAAGGCAACAAAGTAACTAACAATGAAAAACATTATTTAGAGAAAACTAATGAACTCTTCGCAAAAAGTGAAATACGAGAACAATGCAAATAGCCAATATCTAAAAAATGAACTTTCAACAAACTTAAATTGGAACAAACAACTGCTGATAGAGCGTGGTACAAATCCACACGATATGAATGCTAACCTTCCTGTGTTTACACTGAAAGATAATCTTCTGTTAATGCGTAAATATGGCAAGCGTTTGTACTCTTTCGAATCGAAGAATATAATGGAAGCGCGACCACAACAATTAACAATGGATACGCTGAACCAAAAATTAATCAACATTATTACGAAACCAATAATAATGTATCGGGAAGTTTTCGTTTTGGTGATTTCATTCTTACAGGGAAAATAGGAGCCAATGCTTTGTTACACAACTTTTCTTCGCATCTTATAGGTGTTCCAGATAGTATTGGTTTACTTTCTGGAAAAAGTCGATTCAGTATGTTTAAGTTGTATGCAAGTACAAAACCTGGAGTATAAGTTATCCGACTTTATTTTTTAATTTTTCTTCAGATGTGTCATATTACCAATATAAATATAGTTTAAGCGCAAATTATAGTCGTGCTCTCTTTTCTCCAAACATTCATATCCGTTGGAATGCAACTCCATATTGGACTTTTTCTGTTGATGGACGAATAGGACAAACAGAAGTAAATGTAAATCAGTTTTTTCCCAACCCCTTGTATTATCCGACTATGAATATATAAACAAAGGATTTCTGATTATAGAATAGGGAGAGATAAAACAGCAGGTGTTATTGTTCGTTATAATAATGCACTAAAAGGAACATCATTTTTTGTAACTGTTAACAGAATATTTGGTACAACACCTTATACAACATCGCAAGACTATATAGGTAATTATATTGTACTTTCGCTTGCCCCACAAGAAACAAAAAATAATGCTTGGACAGTTAATTTTATGGGCTCGCAAGGAATTAGCTTCCTAAAAGGAAAATTGAATGTTAGAGCAATGTATAATAGCTCGAAGGCGTATATCGTACAAAATAGTGAAATTATGCCTTTCAACACAAACACATTCAATATAAGAGGAAGTTTGACAGTTGGACTTATTAAGAACGCAGATATTGGCTACAATCTGGATTATAGTTACTATCAGTCTAAAATGCCTGCACTTTCTTCTGTTTCTACAATAAACAATTGGAAACATAATGCTTACTTGCGACTGTTTCTTACGAAGAAGATTACAACCGAAGCAAGAACAGAATACTATCACAATGAAATAGCAAACAATAAGTATAAAGATATCTTCTTTGCTGATTTAGCTATGCGATACAGCTTTAAGAAGTTCGATATTACGTTAGAACTCAATAACTTATTGAATAGGAAAAATTATGGATATGGCGTAAATGGTACGTTTGTCCATAGCTACAATAATTTGAATATTCGTGGAAGAGAATTAATGGTAAGCATCTATTATAAGCCATAAAGTAAATAAAGAATTAAAGATTATTACATATATTTGCAAATGTAGTCAAAAGATATTTGTTCCTTAAAAAGTATTGATACATCTTTAAGTGATTATTTAATAACAGATTTTTGGGTAAAATCAATGATAGAAAGATACAATGAGTAAATGGATTCTATTTTTTTCATAGTTTTTATAAATACACAGACTATTTGTGGTCAGAATATTAAATTGTCTGGTAAAATCACAGATACACAAGGGAAAGCCATTAGTATGGCTACTCTTGTAGTAAAAGATAGTTTGGAAACTACAATTACGAGGGCATATAGTGACTCTACTGGTAATTTTTCAATTGAGGTTATGCCATATAAAGCCCTATCGTTTAGTGTTTCATGTCTTGGCTACACAGACTATACTCATAAATTTAATGGAGATGATAAAGATATTTCTATTAATGTTATATTGGATTCAGCTGCCACAGATTTAGCTGAGGTTGTAGTAACATCTAAAACGCCTCTTACACATCGGAAGATAGATCGCATAGTATTCGATGCCCAAAAGCTTAATGCTGTAGCATCAAACTTTATGGATATACTGAAACAAACTCCAGGGATAATAGTACAAGATGATGTTATTAGCATGATCAGTAAGGGAAAGATAATATTTCTGCTGAACGGACGTGAACTCAAAATGGACATGAAAGGGTTGGTTGCGTTTCTCAGTTCACAACCTTCTGGCAATTTGCACCAAATCGAAGTGATGACAACACCCCCAGCCAAGTATTCAGCGGAAGGCAATGCTGGTATTATCAATTTTGTAACAAAAAAGATACAGAATAATTATTTCGGAGGTTACTTAACAAATCAATTATCCATCAAAGAGCGTTTGTATGATGGAATTAATTGTAGTATGCAGTATAAAAAAAAATCAACTTGAGGCATACATAAGTGTAGGAAAAGGTTTAGGTACAATGCAGACCGACAGTAAAACGTATATATATTACCCTCTTGAAATATGGAGTACAACTAACAACAAACTTAAATCTAATAATTATTTCCTTCTTACAGCTGGAGTAGATTATGGATTGACTAAAAACTCTGCGTTAGGGGCTATTATTACTTATAACAATATGTATCCTGATGCTGATAAAAAAACAGCTACCTCGATTTCCTCCTGGACTGGTGATAATTCTAAATATTTTTGAGACGCTTACAGATTTTTGATAGCAAGTATCACCGTACTAGTGCAAATTTACATTATCTTGGCAACAATATTATCAATAAAGATGGTTCTATAAATGTAAATATAGATTATTTGAATTATTCAATCAATGACCATATTAAACTTCAGACCACATACGATGAAAGTTTAGGTTACGTAAATCGTCCTAAGACAGATATCAATGTTTATCAGGGCAAAGTCGATTTAGAATTGCCTATAGGGAATGTTACTCTATCTGGTGGTGCTGCTTATTCACAATCCAAGACAGATAATAGAACAAATTATGATTATATAACTAATGATTATGATTTGAACGACCATTTTGTGTATCGTGAACAGATTTTTGCTACTTATGCCGATATAAGGTATAAGCTGTCTGATAAACTAGAAACCAAAATTGGTTTACGCGGAGAGTATGGGGTATTAGATGGAAACTCTTTAAAGTTAAATTCTCACACTCGAAATAATCAATTTGACTTTTTCCTACAGTTTTTCTGAATTATAGTTGGAATGATAATAATTCCCTGTCTATGAGTGTTTCGAGTAGAATTAATCGTCCCAGCTACGTAGATATAAATCCATTTACAACCTATGTTGATTCTCATACTATTCAAACAGGTAATCCTAAATTATTACCAGAAAAGGCATATTCAGTAGAATTAGGCTATACTTGGAGAGATCTTTCATTGTCAGCTAGTGCAATGTGGAAAAATCGTGTCATTGCTTCTCATACTTTTATTGATAATAGCAAGAAGTTGACAACAATAACAATAGATAATATAATGAAGAAACAGATGTATAGCTTAGATGTTTCTTACTATTTTGATAAGGTCGTATGGTTTGATAGTTCTATAAGTGGTAGTGTCTATACGCTCATCTCCAAACCTATGGATGGGTACAATTTTGAAAACATAAGTCAGACATCTGTTTTCCTATATATAAATAATAATATCTATTTTAATCGGCAAAAGACTTTGATGGCTAACCTATGGGGGCAGTATCAGGCAAAAGAGAGAGATATCGTAGGAGAAAGTCCTTCAAGATATAGAATAGACTTTGGATTAAAATATTTCCTCTTGGGCAAGAAACTATCAGTTGGTATAGAATATCAAAATATGTTGGCATCACACACGAAGTCTATCATAAAATCTAACGACATAACTTATATATATGACTATAAGCCATATCGAGTATTAAAAATATCAATATCTTACCAGTTTGGAAAAAAACTCAATGTGCGTCCTAAAAAATTCGGCATAAATACAAATCGATTATAATATTCGTATGAGTAGCTTTAGGGCATATAAACAAAAAGGACTCCATGCAATGTGGTATTGCTTGTATTCAAATGGTATGCTGCTATTTTGGAAGAAAATACTCTACAGAATTCATATCTCAATACTGTCATTCTACGACGGAGGGAGTTTCGCTATTGAGCATTTCTGAAACTGTAAAAGAGATTGGGATAAAAACGATTAGCGGGAGAGTAGAAACAAATCAATTGGTAAGAGCTATATTACCCTGCATCCTCCATTGGAATCAAAATCATTTTGTGGTACTGTACAAGGTCAGGAAGGGAAAGACATTCTACATTGCTGACCCCGCAAAGGGACTTGTTAAATACAATCTCGAGGAATTTAAAAAGCACTGGGTAAGCACACAATCGGAGGGTGAGGAAAAGGGTATCGCTATGTTCTTAGAACCAACACCTGCATTTTATGAAAAGAAGATGGACGAAGAACCTAAAGAGGAACGCTCGTTTAATATGCAAGTGTAGTGCAAATAAATAGGAAGATTATGGAACAGGTAAGAGACTTAAATATGGAGGCTGACGATATGCAGGTGGTGCTGTCCGCTAATCAGCGGAGTAAGCAAGAGAATTAAGGAAGTAGCACAGACACACAAGCCGCTCTTTGGCGGTGAGCACTTCCTCACAGGTAAAGAAGTATGCGAGCGGCTGTATATCAGTCCCCATACCTTGCAGGACTATCGCGATAGGAAGATTATACCCTACACGCAGTTTGCAGGAAAAATCCTCTACAAAGCTTCGGACTTAGAATGGTTGTTGGAAGAGAAATATAAAGTATAGGCAGGAGAATACTCTCTTTATCTTATTGGAATTGCCTCCACCATATATTTTATACAAAAATACATGGTAGAGGTCTTTTGCTTTCATATTTTTTGCTATGTATGAAACGTAGAAAACTATACGAAAATTTGCAGATAAACACCAACCTTCCAAGAAATCGTAAGAAAAATTCCGCACAGAAGAGACACAATGGTACACACGTCAAAACACACAAAAAGCACAGCCATGAATATGCCCAAAGGTCAATTAGTGTGCATTTTACGGCAGTTTAATTGTTAAATTTTTCGACTTTCATTGAAATTTCCGGGCAAAATTCTCTACAATCTAAAGAATAAAAAGACTATATTTGCAAAAACAACCATTAGATATTCTTATGTATGTTATAGAGATATTGTAAGAAAATATGGCACAAAAACATTGGGATTATCCTGATGTAAATTGCCCAAAGTTCCTATGAAAAAGTATTTATACATTCTTTCTTTTTGTTTTTTGCAATGTGTACTAACGGGCTTTGCACAGAACAAACATACCTCAATATCAGATACAATAAATCTTTCTGAAGTAACTGTATTAGCAGAAAGACCATTTGTTCAACATAAAGCTGACAGAATGATAGTTAGTGTAGAACATAGTAAATTGTTAAAGGCACGTTCTCTTTCTAATATTTTGAATTTGATTCCGGGTGTAAATTATGATGGAGAAGGTGGTATTACCATTATGGGCAATGGTATCAAAATATATGAAAATGGAAAATTGGTAAGGTTAAGCGGGGCGCAGCTCAAAAGATATTTATCATCCTTGCGCGGTAATGATATAAAGAATTTGGAGTTGCTGCCTCAGGCAACAGCAGAGTATGATGCAGAAGGAGGCACGGGCGTTCTTGTTATTAACCGTCAGAAGAAACATGAGTACGGACTATCAGGTTATGTGGGCAGTGAATACGAACGGAAAAGCAAGAATCTATTTTCGGAATTTGCAGGGGTAACCTATTCGTGGGGGAACGTTGCTCTTTATGCTAATATGGCGTTAGGGCAGTCGGCAAGTCATAGTAAGATATCCGAAAGCGACTATGGACAAAAACATTATCGTCAATAGTATATCTGAAACTACAAATAAAAGTCTTTATTATATGCCTAAGTTGGGCATCGACTTTTATATATCTCCAAAGCATTATTTAGGCGTAGAATGGTCGGGCAACTATTCAAAGGATTATGCCAATGCCTGTTGGGTTCATTCTACCGTTACCGATAATAGTCCTAATCAAACAAATATTCTAAGTTATGCTCCATACTCTTTAAGACCTAATACCAATAATGTTACTTTAAATTATGAATGGAAAACAGATACACTGGGCAGTAACCTGAACCTTCTTGCTGATTATGTAGGAGAAAGAGAACATGATTTGTACGAGTATGAGAATAAATACACCTTAGGTATAGGTGGGGATAGTATTATATCTAAATCGCAACCCTCATTCGAACACATCAACATATATAGTGCACAGGTAGATTTTACAAAGTTCTTCAACCGCCATCAGTTTACTCTTGGTGTCAAGTATGTCAATGCCGGTATCCATTATGATAATAAGCTATATCTCGGAAACACGACATTAGGAGGAGTGTTATCGGAAGATGTTGACCAACGGGATAATTTCAGTTATGATGAGCAACGATATGCGATATATGGAATGTACAGGTACTCCTCACGACCTTGGGATTTTCAAGTGGGACTACGTGACGAATATACAGAATGGAATACCCAACAAAGAGTTAGAACCCAATTACATAACAACCAAAAAGGCAATAATTTCTTCCCGTCTTTCTTTGTGAGAAAAAACATGGGACAAGGGAATGCCCTGTCGCTTAGTTATACACAATCGATAAACCGTCCGTCGTATCAGATGGTAAATCCATTTGTTTTTCATCTGTCCGAAACATCTTATAAGGAAGGTAATCCTAATCTGAAAGGCGAATTGCTGTACAATGCAGGATTACAATTCGTTTTGAAGTCAAGATATGTTTTCTCGTTATCTGCATTTTTTATTGATAGAAAAATCAATGAGGTATACGAACAGATGAACGAACAACAAACACGCTACACATTAAGAAATGATGGCAATTTAAAGAAATTAGCTTTATACATAGAATTTCCTTTCACATGTGGTATATGGAATAGCAGAAGTAATGTCGAACTAAGTGAGAACTTTTTATCGGAACAGTACCAAACGTGTTAATGACTTTGGGCTTGTCCTGTCAAGTTTTAATCGTTTCAGGTTGTCCAAGCAACTTACTGCAATGGCTAATTTACGCTATATCAGGCATTATAAACAACTTTATCTTATTCAGAAATCAGATTACTTTGGAGTAGATATAGAGGGGGATTATAGTTGTTTGAAAGACAAGCTGAATATCAATTTTGGTGTAAAAGACTTGCTGAATAGCAGAGGAAAGAATCAACAAATATTCAAGAACGGTGACTTTGAGCACCGTACAGACTTTGATTTCATTTCCCGAAAATTCTTTGTCAGTGTAACATTTAGTTTTTCTGCCGGGTCAAAACATGCAATCCAGCATGATAAGACACACTCTAATGAAGAAGAAAAAGAAAGAATGTGATGAGTAGTTTTCCTTTGATTAGGCAACATGATTCGATGGAGTGTGGTATCGCATGCCTTGCGATGGTATGTAAATTTTTTAGAATCGAATATTCAATAGAATATCTTTCTAGAATTTGCTTTGCAACCACAGAAGGAGTCTCATTACTTGGTATTAATGAAACAGCTTTGCAACTTGGATTACGAACTATCAGCGGAAGAATCAGTATTAATAAACTTTGGGAGGCTCATTACCCTTGTATTCTTCATTGGAATCAAAACCATTTTGTTGTACTATACAAAAATCAAAAAGAATAGATTCTACATTGCTGACCCCGCAAAGGGACTTGTTAAATACAATCTCGAGGAATTTAAGAAGCACTGGGTAAGCACACAATCGGGCGGTGAGGAAAAGGGTATCGCTATGTTCTTGGAACCTACTCCTGCGTTTTATGAAAAGAAGATGGACGAAGAACCAACAGAGGAACGCTCGTTTAAGTTCCTCTTTGGTTACATTAAGCAATATCGTAAGTATTATAATGCCATTAAATTTAATGGAATGGATATCAATCTGGAAAATTCAATTGTAAATTACATCGAATCAATATGTAAATAATTTATATTATGGTGTTAAGAACTCTCACAACTTTATGGTTTGCCTTTTGTAGTCTCGTTGATAAGCAGCAACGCACAGAACAGGATATACGGTACGGTGACCGATCTGTCTGGCTGTCCATTAGTCGGCGTTGACTGCGTATTGGCCAGCTTATCTGACACGGCAGCCATTGCTCACACGCTGACGGATTCAAAAGGAATCTTCAGTTTGAATGTAGACGAAGACGGACAGTTTCTGTTGAAATTCTCTTGCTTAGGGTATCAGCCACAACAGCTAACGTGCAAGCGTGGCGATGTCGGAGTGGTCAAGCTGACAGAAAGCATACAGAATCTTTCAGAGGTCACTGTGTCGGCCCAAGGGCTAAGAAGCTTCGGCAACGCAGATATCATCCTGTTAGACAGGCGTGCCAGACAGATGGGAAACAACGCTTTGGAGGCCATCAGTAGCCTGCCGCAATTCAGACTTTCAACAAACAGCGGTGAACTGCTGACGGCTGATGGTAAAATTGTCTTGGTGCTGATTGATGGAATCAGGAGGTCGGTACGTGAACTGATGCTGCTCAAAGCCGACGAAATAAAGACCCTGCACTACTATTCCAATCCACCTGCAAGGTTTGCACATGAGAAAATAGGTGCTGTATTAGATGTAGCGACCAAACGCACCAACAAAAGGCAGTATTCACTATATCTCGACACCAAAAACAGTATCACCACAGGATATGGTACCAACTTGATTTCCACCAGTTATAGCGATTCGCTCAACAAGGTGTCTGCAGCATATTTTCTGGACTACAGACATCTTAACCGGAACACCATGGAAAACCGTTATGTCTATCCGGATGATGTGACGAATGATTACAAGGGCTTGTCGGGTAAATACACTGGTGCCTACCACATAGGACAATTATTCTATCAGCGTTTCCAAAACAGCAACCTTTTCAATATCACTTTAGAATATCGTAAGTCTCCAGCTACCCAGCAATACAGTCAACAGCTCTTGCGGACGGGTACATTGGAAGATACCAACCACAGAAGGCTTCAAAGTGACTTTTCCTCCATATCGGCCAACATCTACTTCGGACACACTTTCCGCAAAGGCAACAGTCTGTCGGTCAATGTGGTGAACACTTATTTCAAATCCAAATCGAACAATAATCTAACAAACACCTCGGGAACGGGAACATTTACTAACGTCGTCGACAACAAGTCTTACTCGCTAATAGCAGAAGTACTTTATACTGACAAACTGTGGCAGGGAAATATACAGATAGGAGCCTACTATCAATACAAAAACCTGCGTCAGACAGACGGGGGCATCCAATTTGTCGACAGTGAATACGCAAAAGGAATACCTATACGCCGACTACACCAATCAATGGGGAGCATTGTCCTACAACCTAGGAATCGGTGTGGAGAACAACCGATATAGAACTGCGACGAAGGCAATAGCCAACTACATCCTTATGCGGCCTTCTGTTTCTCTTAATTACCAGCTGCACAAACACAGTTCGCTACGCCTGACCTCGTCCATAGCATCTGCGGTTCCTAACGTCGGTCAGCTCACAGATAGTCGTACCGTCGTGGATGAACGATTCTATCTACAAGGCAACAGCAGTCTGAAGCCCTACCATTTCTACCGCACCGAACTTAGCTTCCAGTATGCGTCGGCCAATAATATCTGGTTTGTCAAACCTTCCGTCAGCCATGCCTACTATCCCAGCAAGAATATGACAGTTGTTTCCGCTGACGGTTCGGACTTCGTGAACCAGATTGTGGGCATCCGCCATGTCAACGAGTATGGCGCATCGCTTGTTCTAAGTTGCAGACCTTTCTCCTGGCTAACTTTGCAGCCTTACTATAACTATCTGTCTTCCAAATACAATACGCCCAATCAGCGTGTCAACCACAATCTGAACAATGTAGGAATCTCTTGTCAGGTGGTGGCAGGCAAGTGGCAGTTCATTACCAACCACAATCTACCGATGACCACTGTTGAAGGTGATGTTTTTGAGAAGATTGGGTATAATGCGAACGCATCCCTTACCTATAAATTAGGTGCAATCACCGTGGGTGCCATGTTCATTTACAATCCCGATCCTTCCAGGATTTATGCGGACACTCCTTCATTCCATTTCGTAGAAAAGACCCGATGGGGTAATTTCAAAAATCTTGTGGCACTGACTTTCGTCTATTCTTTGACGAAAGGCAATTCACGACGGCACATGGGTAAAAATATTAATAATAGAGACAACGACTCCGGTCTAACCAAATACAACACAGCAAAATAAATGTCCTTTTATTTTTATAGGCAACATGACGCCATGCAATGCGGGATTGCCTGCATGGCTATGGTTTGTAAGTATTATGGTAGAATATATTCGTTCGAAACCCTATCAAATATATGTTCTATAACCAATGAGGGTGTTTCAATGCAGGCTTTAAAACAATTGGCAGAGGCCTTATGTTTTGATGTGCTATGTGGAAAAGCAAGCTTGTATCAAATAAAAGACATAAATTATCCTTGCTTACTCCATTGGAATCAAAATCATTTTGTTGTACTATACAAAGTCAAGAAAGGCAAGACCTTCTACATTGCTGACCCCGCAAAGGGACTTGTTAAATATAATCTCGAAGAATTTAAGAAGCACTGGGTAAGTACACAATCGGACGGTGAGGAAAAAGGGTATCGCTATGTTCTTGGAACCCACACCTGCGTTTTATGAAAAGAAGATGGACGAAGAACCTAAAGAGGAACGCTCGTTTAAGTTCCTCTTTGGTTACATTAAGCAATATCGTAAGTATTTCGGTCAAATTGTTTTAGGTTTACTCGTTGGCAGCTTGTTGCAGCTCATTCTGCCTTTCCTCCACACAATCTATCGTAGATGTGGGCATTAAAAACCAAAACATTGGCTTTATATGGCTGATACTCCTTGGACAGCTGATGCTTACCATTAGCCGTACTGCCATCGACTTTATCCGCCGTTGGCTCTTACTACATATCTCTTTGCGTATCAACATTTCATTGGTAAGCGATTTCTTTATTAAGCTTTTAAAGTTGCCTATGTCGTTCTTCGATACCAAACTAATGGGCGACCTTATGCAGCGTATGGGCGACCACAACCGTGTAAACTCGTTTCTGACACAACAAACGCTCAGTATTGTGTTCTCGCTCTTTACCTTTATTGTATTCAGCATTGTATTGTTATCCTATAATTGGCTTGTCTTCGCCATTTTCATGCTCGGCAGTCTGCTTTATGGCGGTTGGCTTGCACTATTTCTTAGGCGCAGAAAGGTTCTCGACTACGAACTCTTCGAGCAGCAAGCCATCAACAACAATAAAACCTACGAATTTATTACCTCTATGCAGGAGATAAAACTGCAAGACTGTGAACAGCGCAGACGCTGGGAATGGGAGGACGTGCAGGCTGATTTGTTCAACGTACAGATGAAATCGCTAAAGCTCCAACAAACGCAGGAGGCTGGCAGCATATTCATCAACGAACTGAAGAATATCGTAATCACCGTGGTGGCAGCAACTGCTGTTATTCACGGACAACTAACACTGGGTATGATGCTTGCCGTGCAGTACATTATAGGACAGCTCAACTCGCCCGTGGAACAGCTAATGAGTTTCTTCTATTCTGTGCAAGACGTGAGGATTAGTCTTGAACGTATCAACGAAATACACCGCATGGACGATGAGAACGGAAAACAAGGATTAGAAACTTCAGTAACTGACGAAACTAAGGGTATAGACATGGAAAACATAAACTTTAAATACGACCCACACGCACTGAAAACTATCATTGATGATGTAAGCCTAACAATCCCCAAAGGCAAGGTAACAGCCATTGTCGGAGCATCGGGTAGCGGAAAAACCACGCTCATCAAACTTATGCTGGGCTATTATCCCGTGCTGGGTGGACAAATCAATATTGGTGGAACAGATGTAAACACACTAAATAAAAAGTGGTGGCGCAGACAATGTGGCGTGGTGATGCAAGATGGTGTGATATTCTCTGAATCGATAGCTCGCAATATAGCCGTAGACGATAAGGAGATAGACAAACAGCGATTGCAGACGGCTGCAGAGATAGCTTGTATTCACAATTATGTAATGGGATTGCCCCTAAAATACAACACAAAGATTGGGCGCGATGGTGTAGGATTAAGTCAGGGACAAAAACAGCGCATACTGATAGCAAGAGCCGTATATAAGAATCCCGACTACATTTTCCTTGACGAAGCTACCAACTCGCTCGATGCCAACAACGAACGTATGATTGTGGAACATCTGGACGAGTTCTACAAAGGCAAGACGGTAGTTATAGTGGCTCACCGACTAAGTACGGTGAAGAATGCCGACCAGATTGTGGTATTGGATAAAGGCAAAGTAGTAGAAACAGGCAACCACGAAACACTCACGGCAAAGCGTGGTGCATACTATAACCTCGTGAAAAATCAGTTAGAATTAGGCAACTAATAATAGAGAAACACTATGGCAGACAGCAAGATAGAACTCCGCAGCGAGAAAGTAAGACATATCATTGGCGAAATACCATCAGGAATAGTGCGCTATGGCATCACCATCATCACCATTGTTATATTAGTACTGTTAGTAGGTGCATATTTTATACCTTATCCCGAAACCATCAGTGCAAAAATTGAGATGACCGACAGGCAACAAGGCACAGTAGATATTCCTTATAAATACGTGAATACTGTAAAAAAAGGAAAGAACGTCAGCATTGAGTTGGAGGGATACGATACAGAAAATGTATGGTGCAGCCAATGGCACGATAACAGCCACAATGCATACGCCCCGACAAACGGCAGCAGGCAGCATGTTCACAGCACAGGTAAAGGTAACGGATTGCAAGTATAAAATTATCGGTGGAATGACAGGCACAGCATCTATACTTGTTAGCAACGAAAGCGTGTTGCAGAGGATTCTCCAGAGAATAACAAATATCATGTGATTTTCTTTTTAATCGTAATGAATAGATAAACAATATATCCAAATGGAGTTACTGCAAGTGCAATAAATTCGTACACACTCCAACGTAAATCCGATTCATCGTGCCCGTATATTTCTGTTATCAATTCTGTGGGCGATTGTCATCATTTTGTGGGGGTTATTCATTGTATGTGGGGTTTTTTGTATATGTGGGCGCGATAAATCGGTCCCCTACGGCTACTGACGGATTGGAATAATGCGTGGCGAACACACACCATTAGGCGAACGGATTGCAAATATGCGTGGGGAAATGAATGGCGATAAATAATATGCAGAAAAAACTTAGGAAAAAAACAGTCAGATATTCGTTGTTTTTTTGTTTTTAGATATCTGTCGCAATCGTTTTAGATATCTGTCGTGTTCGTTTTAGATATCTGTCAGTTGCGAATTAGATATCTGTAAAATCAGAAACTTTATAGTGCTATGTTATAACGGCTAAAAACCGCTTTTTTTGTTTGCTTTGGTTAGCTTCCACACAGAGGCGTTTATGCACTAAAGAGCAACTAACACCGAAGAAAGCAAAACTACAGAGAGCGTATAAAGAAAATAAAACACAGAAATGCAAGCAAAAACCACCAATGTAGCACAATTATAATATAATTATTGTACCTTTGTATAGTAGAAACATCATAATAAAAACATACATTATATAATATATGAAACAGAACGAAACGCCCGTCTTACTGCTTACAGGGTATCTTGGAAGCGGGAAAACAACACTTGTAAACAAAATTCTTAGTAACAATAAAGGCATAAAGTTCGCTGTTATTGTAAACGATATTGGCGAAGTGAATATAGATGCCGACCCTCATAGAAAAAGGCGGTGTGGTAGACCAGCAAGACGATTCGTTGGTGGCATTGCAGAATGGTTGCATCTGCTGCACGCTAAAAAAATGGATTTGGTGAAACAGCTTAGCGACATTGTTAAACAAAACCGTTTCGACTACATTGTTATAGAGGCAAGTGGCATTTGCGAACCTGCACCAATAGCACAAACCATCTGCGCTTATCCGCAAGTATATCCCGACCTTGCTAAAGATGGGCGTGCGGTGCTTAGAAACATTGTTACCGTTGTTGATGCACGACGTATGTGCGATGAGTTTTTCTGCTGAAACGACCTTCTAAAGAAAAATTTAGAAGAGGACGATATAGAGAATTTGCTGATACAGCAAATAGAATTTTTGCAACATTGTACTGTTAAACAAGGTAGACGATGTATCGGCTGAAGAACTAAAATAAGGTGCGAAAAAAATAGTAAGAGCACTGCAACCAAAGGCAGAAATGATTGAATGCAACTACGGAGATGTAGATTTTTGAACGCATTTTAGGGTGCAAACGACTTCGATTTCGATAAAGTAGCAACCTCCGCTTCGTGGATTGCTGCCATTGAAAACGATGACGATGAACACGAACATGGACACGAACACCATCATCACCATCATCACGACCACCACCATGACCACCTTGAGAACGAAGAAAGTGGAGAGGCTTTGGAATACAATATAGACACTTTTGTTTACTATGCTCGTAAGCCAATGGACTTAAACTTTTTCGACGACTTTGTTGCACGTAAGTGGCACAAAAGCATTATACGGTGTAAAGGGTTGTGCTATTTCGACAACGAAAAAGACACCTGCTATGTTTTCGAACAGGCTGGTAAGCAAGTTACCCTGCGCAATGCCGGACAATGGTATGCCACAATGCCAGCCTTTGAGCTTCGTGAGTTTCTTGAGAAAAACCCGAAACTAAAGAAAGACTGGGAAGAGCCTTATGGAGACCGTATGCAAAAGCTAGTATTCATTGGTCAGAATATGGATAAAGAGGCAATAAAAGCCGAATTGGACAAATGCCTGAAATAAACGAAGAAATATGAAGAGAACTATTTTTATTTGCTTGCTCTGCCTTGTTGCAGTTCTGGCACAAGCACAAAGCGAGCCTCAGCACGAAGTGGAACTTGTTACAGATAGTGGAACAATAGTGCTTGCATTATATAACGACACTCCTAAGCATCGCGACAACTTCCTGAAACAAGTGCGTTCTGGTGCCTACAATGGGGTGCTATTTCATCGTGTTATTAAAGACTTTATGGTGCAAACAGGCGATTTAGCTTCGAAAACAGCAAAGTCAGGGCAACAGCTTGGCGATACGCCAGAAGCATATAGCATACCTGCCGAAATTTGTTTTCCTAAGCACTACCATAAACGAGGCGCACTGGCAGCCGCACGCGAGGGCGATAACGTTAATCCCGAAAGAGCATCATCGTCTACACAGTTTTACATTGTTTGGGGACAAAAGTTTACCGACAAGCAGTTGGAATGGGCGCAAAGCAGAATAGACAAATATACCAACGGACAGGCAAAACTAACTCCCGAACTTTGCGAAGTGTATAAAACGCAGGGTGGCACACCTCATCTCGATGGTTCGTACACTGTTTTCGGCGAAGTTATTGACGGTTTAAACGTTATTGAGAAAATACAAAAAACAACAACCGATAGCAACGATAGACCCGTAAACGATATACGCATTATTAGCGCAAGAGTAATAAAATAAAAAGCATTTTAAGGCAAATAGGGCATTACATTTCAATATGTATAGTTCGTATTGCTATGATATTGTTTGCTAACATCTTTTATATTCTTATAGGCAGATTGTGTGTCTGTGCAACTTTACGTAGCCCGCTACACTTGCATTACCCAGACAGGCAATCTGCACGATAATAAAACAAAATATGTTTAGCTTTAACAACCGATTTGGGTTTAAAGCATAGAGCTCTTAAGAATACTATTCTCGTAGCAACTCTATGCTTATTTCGTGTTTTACAAACACTACTATTGCTACGTTTTTACAACTATAAAAGAACAAAAACTTATAACCGCTAAGAATTTCTAACCACTCTGAAGTTTCAGAAACACTTGTTTGCTACGCCAAACAAATGCTATTGTAAATCCAGTAATATGTTTTTGTAAATCCAGTAATATGTTTTTGCACAACAGTTTGTGTGTTTTGCATAAAAAAAGGACGTGTCAATCGCGACACATCCTTCGTTATTAACCTCAAATCTTTGTCTGTATGTTCATTGTTATACTCAAAATAACAATGTTCTTTCTTCTGTATCACTACAGAAAAATCACTAAAAATGAAAAATAAAAATAATATTCTATTTCTTCAATCCTGTGTATGCTTTTGTTCATTCCTTGCAACACATCACTTGTAATATTGCAAGCATCGTCGGCATAAAGAATGTTATCACCACTCTTAGCAAGTATCATAACATACTTTTTATCTTTATTATAAGTCTTCAGATAGTTGTGTACACTATCTGAAAGAGCCTTATTATATTTTGCAACCTCTTTCTGATACTCAGCTCCTAAACGTTGTTGCAAAGCCTCAGCGTCGGCAGCTTGCTTCTGAATACCAGCCTGAATTTGCTGTGCCTGTGCTTGTGTAAACTTGTTAGCCTGCACATTTTGTTGGAAGTTAGCCGCAGCTTGTTGCAAAGCTTGTTGCTTTCCGGCAAGAGTTTTCTGTATATTCTTCTCTTTTGCTTCGAGTATTTTTGTAACTTCTTTCCAATATTTGTATTGTCCCATAATAGAGTCGATCTCTACATAGGCTATTTGTTGCGAACCTGCAGTGGCTGTTGTAGCTGCTGTTTTTGGTGTTTCCTTTGTGTCGTTAGCTTGTGGTTGCTTGTTACAAGACATTATACCGCATGCCATTATTACGACTGCCAATGCACTAAAAGTACTTTTCATTTTTATGTTTTTATTAATATTCATTCGTTATAATCAATGGGTGTGTTCTGCCATATTTCTTAATAAGCCTTGTTAGAGGCACGTGCCTCGCGGTCTTGATCAATAACACAATGTATTCCTTTTTCGCGCATATATTTATTATCGTGTATATGTTGCGATTGGAAGTTAGCACCTTTTTTTAATAGCACTCTTACCGAAAGCAATAGCATTGCAATAGCAATTATTAACACACTCAACAGTAAAGTTTCAACCATTTTACTTATCTTTGCATCTAATATTTCTGGCAAAGGTAGCACAAATCAAGAATATAACAAAACAAATACTATTAAAAATGACAAACAGTGAATTAAACCAGCTCGTGTATTCGAGCAGTTCGCAAAAATTAATCAGATTCCTCGTCCTTCTAAACATGAGGAAAAGATGATAGAGTTTCTTGTAGAGTTTGGCAAAAACCACAATTTGGATACCAAAGTAGATAAGACTGGCAACGTGCTTATTACTAAACCTGCAACGAAAGGTATGGAAAACGCACCCACCATTATATTGCAAAGCCATATAGATATGGTTTGCGACAAGCTTGTAGACTTAGATTTCGATTTCCACAAAGATGCCATTCAAACCTATATAGATGGTGAATGGCTAAAAGCAAAAGGCACTACGCTGGGTGCCGATGATGGTATTGGTGTGGCATACGAATTAGCTATACTCGATTCTGACGATATTGAACACGGAAAAATAGAGTGTCTCTTCACAGTAGATGAAGAAACAGGACTTACTGGTGCTTTTGGTTTAGAGCCTAATTGGCTTACTGGCGACTACCTTATTAATTTGGATTCGGAAGACGAAGGACAAATTTTCGTTAGCTGTGCTGGTGGTGTTACTACCGATTGTGTGTTTAATTTTAAACGCGAGAGTGCACCGTCTGGCTACTTCTTTATGGAAGTTAGTGTTAAGGGATTGATTGGCGGACACTCTGGAGACGACATTAACAAGAAGCGCGCAAATGCCATTAAGCTCATTGGACGCTTTCTCTACATGGAGCAAAGCAAGATAGATGTGCGCCTTGCTGCATGGAATTCGGGTAAATTAGATAATGCCATTCCACGCGATGGCAAGGCTGTCTTTGCTGTTCCTGCTGATAAGAAAGAGGAAGTTATGGCAGACTGGAACGTGTTTACAAAGGGTATTGAAGAAGAGTATCACGTGTCTGACCCTAACGCTGTATGGGGAATGGAAAGCACAGAGGCGCGTCCGGTAATTGAGAAAGATGTTGCTCGCCGGCTTATCATGGCTGTGCAGGCTGTAGATAACGGTCCGCTCACCAACTGTCAGGACGAAGCCATTGCTTACATGGTTGAAACTTCTAGCAATATTGCTGTTGTAAAAACAGACGAAAACACTATTACCGTTATTGCATCGCAACGTTCTAACGTGCCAAGTGCGCTCATAAACATGGGCAACACTGTTAAGGCTTGTTTCGAAAATGGCAGGTGCCGAAGTAACGCAACACGACCCTTATCCCGGTTGGAAAATGAATCCGGACTCTAAACTTGTTGATGTAGCGGTAGAAGAGTATAAAAAACTATTTGGCAAAGAGCCTAAAGTGCTTGGTATCCATGCTGGTTTGGAATGCGGACTGATATCTGAGAAGTATCCTAACGTAGATATGATGAGCGTTGGACCTACGCTTCGTTTCGTACATACACCCGATGAACGTTTGCTAATACCTACAGCGCAAATGGTTTGGGACCATCTTCTCGCAATACTAAAAATATTAGATAATAGGCACTCTCCTCTAAGAAAACACATAATTACACGCCTGTTTGCTCGCAAAGAGTAGACAGGCGATTTTTGTTTGCCACAAACAAAAAGAAATTGCTCTTTATCAATTTTTTTATCATTTATATTTCTTTTTCTAATAAAATATTTGAGTGCAAAACAGAAAAAAAGGTGTACATTTGCAACCAGAAAAGATAATTTATAAACAAACAAAATACTAGAAAAGAAATGAAAAAGATTATTTTTATCGGCAGCTATAATGCTTGCTTCTGTTGGTGCTTATGCACAACACGCAGTTGGTTCAATTAATCTACAACCAAAGATTGGTGTTAATATTGCTAACGTAACAGAAACTAAAGACACCGACCCACGTGTAGGTTTGGCAGCTGGTTTAGAGGCTGAATATCAGGTTTCAGACATCTTCTCTCTTTCTGCAGGTGCAATCTACTCTATGCAAGGTGCTAAACGCGATTGGGAAGAGGCAGGTATAAAACGCACTGCTACTACCAAATTAGACTACATTAACGTGCCTATTCTTGCTAACGTATACGTTACTAAAGGTTTGGCTGTTAAACTAGGTGTACAACCAGGTTTTAAAGTTAATGCAAAATACGACACAAAAACAACTGTTCTCGGTGCAACTGTTAAGACTTCTTCTGAGCCAGATGTTAAGAGCGTAGACTTCTCTATTCCTGTTGGCATCTCTTACGAGTATGCAAACTTCCAACTCGATGCACGCTACAACTGGGGTCTAACTAAGATTGCCAAGCACGGAGACGACAAAAACTCTGTATTCCAAATTACATTGGGCTACAAGTTCGACCTATAAACACTGCAACGTTGTGCCAAACACACATTGGCACTCGAAAACAAACATATATAAAAGACTGGCACTATGCATAGTGCTGGTCTTTTTTTTTAGATATCTAAGAGCTTCCTTTCAGATATCTGAGAGCTTCCTTTCAGATATCTAAGAGCTTCCTTTTAGATATCTAAGAATATTCTTTTAGATATCAGTGCACATTCGCCCACGCATGGTTGCACCACAACCTTGCTATAAAACACACACTGCACAAACCACAATGTAGAAAATCTTACTATTATTATAGCAAAAAAACTGATATTCAGTTTTCGTTTTCCATTTAAAAGACGTATCTTTGTGTTCCCAATAAAACAATAATAATACCCATTGTGTAGAGAAACAAGCTATGAAGTACGCCATTATTGCAGCCGGAAACGGTTCAAGACTTGCTAAAGAGGGCATAACAGTGCCAAAGCCATTGGTACAAATCAATGGCGAAACCCTTATAGACCGCCTCATACGGGTGTTCTGCAACAACAATGCAACCGAAATAGTGGTGGTTTGCAACGAAGAAATGACCGACGTAGCAACGCACCTCGCCCACATACAGCAACACAAACTGAAAGACAAGAACACCACATTGCGCTTTTATAGCAAAATCGACACCCAGTTCTATGCACAGCTTTGAAGCCATTAGTAAATGGCTAACACATGAGCCTTTTGTGCTAACAACGGTAGACACCATTTTCAACGAAAACGAATTTAAAACATACATAGACGCTTTTACAAAAGCCATTGAAAACGGCGTACAAGCACACATGGGCGTAACACCATTCGTTGACGACGAAAAACCTCTCTATGTAGGCACCGACAACAACCTGAATATTACAGGATTTTTACGACCAAAACATTCACAACTGTTCCTACATATCGGGAGGCATATACGGACTACACCCCAAAACACTACAAACCTTGCACCACTGCATAGAACAAAACAATAGCAGAATGAGAAACTTTCAGCGCGCACTAATTGCCGATGGATACAAAACAATAGCACACGTGTTTTCAAAAAGTACTCGACATTGACCACGCTGCCGACATAGAAAAAGCAGAAATATTTTTAAACAACACCACATGCAAACCATAGCAATACAACGCGATACGCTTCTCGCCCCATTCGGTAGAAAAAGACTACGACATTCTGGCTGCCGTAGCACAACCATTGAATGCAAAAATAATTGCCGAAAACAACCTTAGAGCACACCATTTAGCAGAAGCAAACATTATATTGAATATGGGACGACTGCCACACACATTGCAAATGATAGAAAAATATGCAGCACAAAAATGTGTGGTGAACCCAACAAACGGCATACGCAACTGCCAACGTAGCCTTATTACAAAGCTAATGCGCAATGCCAACATACCCATTCCACCACAAGAGGGCAACAAAGGCTATTGGTTAAAACGTGGCGACGAGGCTGCACAGTCGGAAAACGACATTATATATTGTGCCAACAAAAAACAACTGCAACAGGCAAAAACAGCTTTTAGCAAACGAGGCATAACAAACACTGTGGTACAAGCACACGTAGAGGGCGATTTAGTGAAGTTCTATGGCGTAAACAACACCCACTTCTTTCGCTACTACTACCCCACCGACGACGGTATAACCAAATTTGCCGACGAACAACACAACGGCACCGCACACCACTTTCCATTCCAATGGAAAGCACTGGAAACCACAGCCAACCACATTGCAACACTTGCCAACACACCAGTGTACGGAGGCGACGCCATTGTAACAGCAGAAGGAACATTCTACATTATTGATTTTAACGATTGGCCCAGCTTCTCGCGCTGCAAAAACGAGGCAGCAAAAGCCATTAACCTATATGTTGCAATGCAACTGAAAATATAAAAACAAAACATTCAGACAACACTCTTACACAGCAACAAATTGCAAAAATGAACATAGAAAACAAAAAATTTGGCGAGCTATTAAAAGCTTCTATGAAATCGGACGACACCGAAGAGTGGCTCGACATACACTTTACACGCCCCATAGGTTTGGCTTTCGCCCTACTGTGGCATCGCTTAGGTGTAACACCCAACACCATAACACTTCTGTCAATAGTGCTGGGCATAGCAGCAGGAGCAATGTTCTACTTTCAAAATCTGTACTATAATATAATAGGTGTAATACTCTTGATATTAGCAAACCTCTGCGATTCAACCGATGGGCAACTCGCCCGACTCACCAACCAGCGGTCTATGAAAGGACGATGCTTAGACGGTTTCGCAGGCGATACATGGTTCGTTGCTATCTATCTTGCCATCTCGCTACGACTCTGGCACCAAACAATGCCGGGAACAGCCGAACAATGGGGCCCACTCGCATTAGCATTAGCAGCCATAGCCGGCATAGTTTGTCATTCGCAACAAAGCTCACTGGCAGACTACTATAGGCAAATTCATCTCTATTTCTTAAAAGGCAAAGCAGGGTCAGAACTGGATAGCTATGCAGCAGAACACGCCATTGTAGAAAGCCTAAAAGGAAAGAAAGGCAGATTCTGGGACAAAGCATTTCACAACAACTACCAAAACTATTGTAAAAGTCAGGAACGACGCACACCCTGAATTTCAGAAACTACAACACAAACTAACCGAACGCTACGGTCAGAACGTAGAAAACATACCAACCGAATGGAAAGAACAGTTCCTTAAAGGCAGCCGCCCGCTTATGCCACTCACCAACTTCTTAACGTTCAACTCGCGCGCAATCATTATATACATCACAGTTTTGGCAAACTGCCCATGGGTATACCTCATTATAGAAATAGTTGTTTACACCGCAGTTTACATGTATATGCACAAACAACACGAAGAACTTTGTAAAATAATGTACCAACAATTAAACACCTAACACACTATGATAGAAGGATATATATTCGACTATGGTGGTACCATAGACACCGCTGGCTGCCATTGGGGCATAAAAATATGGCACACATATCAGCAACTTAAACTACCCATAACCGAACAACAATATCGTAAAGCCTACGTCTATGCAGAACAAACGTTAGGCAAAACACCCATAATTCAGCCCAACTTCACATTCCGCCGCACATTAGAAGAGAAAATAAAACTACAGTTCCAATATCTGCAACGACAAGGAATAATTGCAGAAACAGGCTTCGCATTTGCCAAAAACTACACAAACATAGTAGAAAAAATATACGCAGACACTGCAGAAACCACACAACAAAGCAAGAAAGAACTATTGAAACTTAGAAATAAATATCCACTCGTACTGGTAAGCAACTTCTATGGAAACATATCAGTAGTGTTACAAGAATTCAACTTAGACGGAATCTTCAGCAAAATAATAGAAAGCGCAGTGGTAAAAATACGCAAACCCAATCCACGCATCTATCAACTGGGCATAGAAGCACTACAATTGCCTGCACAAAATGTAGCAGTTGTAGGCGATAGCTACGAAAAAGATATTGTACCAGCCCACACCATCGGTTGCAAAACTGTATGGATAAAAGGAGAAAGCTGGCAAAACAACGAACCAGAACAAGGCGTGGCAGACCGCATAATAACAAGTTTGAAAGAACTAAATACATAAAGAAACATAAGAGGAAATATAATATTAAGCAGGTATCCATAAGCAATTACCAATATATTAAAGCCAAATGCTCAGTGAGTGTTCCAATAGCAAAAAAAGACAACAACACACAGCACCACCCACAAAAGATGGCAAAACAGCAGAAAAGAGGCAGAAAAATATTAGTAAACACCAAAAAGAACAACAATAGCCAAACACATACACGCTATTTTTGAATACCTACTTGCAATAAAAAGTCTATATAACCGTTTAATATTTAAAACCAATAAATAATGAAACAAGGAAAAGTTGCACCCGCAGAAGGTAAATTAGGAATTATGGTTGTGGGGTGTGGAGCCGTTGCAACTACTTTTATGACCGGAGTTCTAATGGCACGCAAAGGCTTAGCAAAGCCTATTGGAGCAATGACACAATACGACAAAATTCGTGTTGGAAAAGGAAACAACAAGAAATATCTACACTACAAAGACATTGTACCTATTGCCGATATGAATGATATCGTTTTCGGCACATGGGACGTATATCCACAAAACGCTTATCAAGCTGCCGTTTACGCCGAAGTTCTAAAGGCAAAAGACATTGAGCCTGTACGCAGCGAGCTAGAAGCTATAAAACCATTTAAAGCTGCCTTCGATAAGAACTATGCAAAACGCATAGACGGCGACAATGTGAAGAAAAACCTTACACGCTGGCAAATGGTAGAGGAACTACGCAAAGATATAAGAAACTTCAAACAGGAAACAGAAGTGAACCGCGTAGTGGTACTATGGGCTGCATCTACAGAGATATATGTGCCATACGAAGAAGACTACCACAGCACGTTAGAGAAGTTAGAAACAGCAATGAAAGCCGACGATTGCGAACACATTGCTCCATCAATGTGTTATGCACATGCAGCACTAACAGAAGGCTGTCCATTTATAATGGGAGCACCAAACACCACTGTAGATATTCCGGCAATGTGGCAATTGGCTGAGAAAACACGTATGCCAATTGCAGGAAAGGACTTTAAAACTGGGCAGACACTCGTTAAATCGGGATTCGCACCCATCATAAAAACACGCTCGTTAGGTCTCAACGGCTGGTTTCAACAAATATTCTGGGCAATAGAGACGGACTCGTGCTCGACGAACCTGCTAACTTCCGTACAAAAGAGGTAAGCAAACTGTCTACGTTAGAAACCATTTGCAAAGCCGATGAACAACCAGACTTGTATGGAAACATATATCACAAAGTACGAATAAACTACTATCCGCCACGAAACGACGACAAAGAAGGCTGGGACAATATAGACATCTTTGGGTGGATGGGCTATCCAATGCAAATTAAAATAAACTTCCTCTGCCGCGACTCTATACTCGCAGCACCGCTATTGTTAGACCTCGCGCTACTAAGCGACCTTGCTGCACGAGACGGACGCTATGGTATTCAACGCTTCTTAAGCTTCTACCTAAAAAGTCCAATGCACGATTTTACACGCGGAGAAGAGGCTGTAAACAACCTATTTGAGCAATATACAATGCTCAAGAATGCAATCCGCGAAATGGGCGGCTACGAAGCTGATGAAGAAATTGACTAACATAACACAAAAAATACGAGTAGCAAGAATAGCGTTCTTGCTACTCGGACTATTCATTGGGATAACAACTACAACGGCGCAAGAACTGCATTGCACCGTGATTGACGCTCAAACACAAGACACTATTGCGTATGCAAATGCCACATATAGAAGTCTAAAAATTACAACGGCTGCTAATCAGCACGGCATTTTTAACATTGCAAGGCACAACGGAGAACTACTCGAAATTACATCGGTGGGATATAAACCACGAAAAATTAAAATCACAGAGAAAACTCCAGACAATGTTCTCATAACATTAATATCGTCGTCGAAACAACTGGAAGGCGTTGTTATAAAAGCCAAACGACGACATCGCTACTCCAGAAAAGATAATCCGGCTGTAGAACTTATGCGAAGGGTTATAGCGGCTAAGCACAAAACAAACTTAAACAACCACGACTTCTATCAATACGATAAGTATCAGAAGGTTACAATGGCATTAAACAACATTACGCAGGCACAATTAGAAGTAGGAATGTTTAAGAATGCACCGTGGCTAAGAGAGCAAGTGGAGATGTGCCCCTACAATAACAAAATGATTCTACCTATATCGGTAGACGAAACCGTTACGCAACACATATACAGAAAGAATCCTAAAGACGAAAAGGATATAATAAAAGGACAAAGCACAAAGGGTATTTCGCAACTCATTCAAACTGGTGATGCCATTAATACGGTTGTGAAAGACTTGTTTAAGGATATTGACTTGTACGACGACCAAATTGATTTGCTACAAGCACGATTCCCATCGCCAATTGGTTCGGCTGCTATTTCGTTCTACCATTTCTACATAGACGATACATTAAAAGTGGACAACGATGAGTGCATTCGACTACAGTTTATGCCTGCAAACCCACAAGACTTTGGATTCAGAGGCGAGTTATATGTGCTAAACGATAGCTCCTTACACGTTAGAAAGTGCGATATGCAACTACCAGCAGGTACTGGTGTAAACTTTGTTGCGGCTATGAAGTTTAAACAAGAATATAGTAAACTGCCTGAAAGTGGCGAGTGGGTGCTTACAAAAGATGATATGATGGCTGAATTGGAGTTGGTTAGCATGCTACGACAAATACTTGTAGTGCGCACAACCAGTCTGCAAAACTATTCGTTTAACACTATCGACCCACAGCTATTCAAGGGGAAAGCAAAGAAAACTTACGACCCTAACGCAAAAATGCGCAACGATGAGTTTTGGGCACAGCACCGTAGTACCACACTAAGCAAAAGCGAACAAAACATGGGCAACTTTATTAAACGCATGGGACAAACAAAGGGCTTTAAAACCGTGATGTTTGCAGTGAAAGTTTTTGCAGAGAACTTTATAGAAACTGGCTCAGATAAAACACCAAGCAAAATAGATATTGGTCCGATAAATACATTTCTATCCAAAAACTACATCGATGGTATTCGGTTAAGAGCGGCAGCACGAACTACGGCTAACCTTAGTCCGCACTGGTTCGCTGAGGGATATTATGCCTACGGAACAAAATCTAAGAATCATTATTATGGCTCTAAACTAACATACTCGTTTAATAAACCTGAGTATCAACCCACTGAGTTTCCTATTCGTACACTATATATTGAATCGGGAAGAGACTTAGAGTCGCCTTCAGATAAATATTTGGTGCACAACAAAGACAATATTTTTATGGCGTTCCGACCGGTTAAGGTTGAAAAACTTTACTTATATAACAGGCAAAAGGTGGGCTTTAAATGGGAAACAGACTATGGGTTGGCTACACAGTTAGAACTAAGTACCGAAAGTAATAAACCAATGGGAAAACTGGTTTACGAACGTATGAATGGTTCGCTGGTCTACAAAGTGCGCACAACATCGTTCACCATTGGTCTCGATTACCGACCCGGGCAAACTTACATAAACTCTAAACAGCAACGATTCGAGGTTAATGCAGATGCACCAAAGTTCACACTAACGCACACCTTCGGCATAAAAAATATGCTGGGCGGAGAGTTTAACTACAACTTAACCGAACTTTCTGCATATAAACGTATATGGTTTGGAAGCTGGGGAAAATTAGATGTTCGCATAAAAGCAGGCGCACAGTGGAACAAAGTGCCTTACTATCTGCTAATTATGCCACCTGTTAATACATCGTTCTTCGAACATCAGGGGTCGTTCAACCTTATGGAAAATATGGAATTTCTTAACGACCGATATGCACAATTCAACCTTGCGTGGGATTTGGAAGGAAAAATATTCAACCGCCTCCCACTTATTAAACGACTAAAGTGGCGCGAATATATTGCATTTAAAGGAATGTGGGGGCATCTCACCGATAAGAATAACCCATTGTTGCCACAGAATGCTGCCGACACAAAGCTGTATAAGTTTCCAGAAGGCACCAACGTTATGAACAAAAATCCTTACTTGGAACTTGTAATTGGTGTACACAACATATTTAAAATGTTCGAGGTTGATTACGTCCGACGTCTTACCTATACTAACTTACCGGGCATTTCTAAACATGGAATTCGCTTCGGGTTCAACTTAGTTTTCTAAAAATAATAATGCCAACACCCTCACGCACACAGCGTGGGGGTTTTTCGTGTGTGTAACACCTGCTCATAGACACACCGTGAGGCGTAGGGGTGAACGTGGACAAATGCAGCAATCATTAAACAGATTTGGCGGAATGAACGCTGACAAATGGTGCATTGAAAAATATTAGAAACTATCGTTAAATATCAACCACTTACGTTTTAGATATCTGTAACGTGCGTTTTAGACGTCTGAAACGATCGCCACATACGTCTGTGAACTGCGGTTTAGATATCACAAAAAACTACAGCCTTTATGCCCCTATTGCGCAATGCATAAAATGCAACAATCCAAATAACGCATATACCTTTTTTTATGCTGCAATATATTGTTCTATGCACTCTTATAAACTGCTGACCAACAATATGTTCCAAAAAAAATGGTAACGTCTGAATAGAATTTCTTACAATAGTATCCCCTCCTCTCCAAATATTTTAAATGCCGAAGCATAACGCCTCTTTTTGTAACACAACACAAACGAAACAAAACCGAATTACAATATTTTTATATATTTTATGGCATCACTTTACACGTGTTTTTTTGTTTTTATTTTGCTACCTTTGCAATCAGTATATAAGGAAACAGAAATATAGCAAATGAAGAAGATTATCTTTCTACTTGCCATCGTGTTAGGTGCAATTGCCATTACATCGTGTAGAGAAAACGACTCTTACGACAAACAATTGAAACGCGAACGCAAGTCTATAAATACGTTTATAGTAAAACATGGAATAAACGTTATATCGGAAGCCCAGTTCGAAAAGCAAGGCAACAAAACCGATGTAAGCAAAAACCAGTATGTTCTTTTAAACAATTCGGGCGTGTATATGCAAATTGTTAACGAAGGAACAGGCGAAAAACTAAAAAACGGCGAAACAGCAACCGTGCTCTGTAGGTTCGACGAAACCAACGTGCAAGGCGATACGTTGATGCTATCTAACAGAAACTTGCGATGGGACGGTATAGTAGACAAGATGTTAGTTACGCGAACCAGTGGAACGTTTACAGCCTCGTTCGACAAATCTTCGAGCCTTATGGCACTAACATATAAAAGCGAATCGGTGCCAAAAGGTTGGTTAGTGCCACTACCTTACATAAAACTGGGTCGCATAACAAGCGCTACCGACCAGTTAGCACACGTGCGCTTAATTGTTCCATCGGCACAAGGACAAAGCTTTGCAAGCAAAGAGGTGCTTGCATGTGCATACGACATAACTTTCCAAAGAGGAGTGTAACAACCAAAAAACAATAAACACGCCACGACTACACACACGTTGTCGTGGCTTTAAACTTATATAGAATATGACACTAATAAAGTCTATTTCAGGAATACGTGGTACCATAGGCGGACCAACGGGTAACACTTTAAATCCACTTGACATTGTAAAATTCACATCGGCTTACGCTACTTACATTGCAAGTAAGCAACCAGGAAAAAAGCTAAAAATAGTTGTCGGACGCGACGCACGCATCTCTGGCGAAATGGTAAAAAATGTAGTGTGTGGCACACTTATGGGCATTGGAGCCGACGTTGTGAACATTGGCTTGGCAACCACACCAACCACCGAACTGGCTGTGCGCATGGAAGGCGCCGACGGAGGCATTATAATTACAGCTTCGCACAACCCACGCCAATGGAATGCACTGAAATTGCTGAACAACGAGGGCGAATTTCTAACAGCAGCAGACGGAGCAGCCGTTTTGGATATTGCAGAAAAAGAAAACTTTAACTATGCCGATGTAGACCAATTGGGTAGCTACAAAGAAGACAACTCGTTTGACCAACGACACATAGATGCCGTAAAAGCATTAGAATTGGCAGACTTAGACGCTATTAAGAAACGCAAATTTCGTGTTTGTGTAGACACTATAAACTCCGTGGGAGGTGTTATTCTGCCTAAATTGCTACAGCAAATTGGAGTGGAATATACGCTACTAAACGGCAATCCAACAGGCGATTTCGCTCACAACCCTGAACCAATAGAGAAAAATCTGGGCGGTATTATGGCAGAAATAAAGAAGGGCGGATACGACCTTGGTATTGTTGTAGACCCCGATGTGGACCGTCTGGCTTTCATACGTGAAGACGGTGTTATGTACGGCGAAGAATATACACTGGTAAGTGTGGCAGACTACATTCTAGACCATGTAAAAGGAAACACCGTTAGCAACCTATCATCAACACGAGCACTACGCGATGTTACCGAAAAACATGGCGGAAAATACTACGCTGCCGCTGTTGGCGAAGTGAATGTTACTACAAAAATGAAAGAAGTGGGAGCTGTTATTGGGGGCGAAGGCAATGGCGGTGTAATATATCCAGAAAGCCATTACGGACGCGATGCACTGGTAGGAATAGTGCTCTTCCTTAGTTCGTTGGCACAAAAAGGCATCACAGCAAGCCAATTGCGTAAAACCTATCCAGAATACTTCATTGCAAAAAACCGCATAGACCTTACACCTGAAACCAACGTAGATGCTATATTGGAGAAGGTGAAACAACTTTATGGAAACGAAAAAGACGTACAAGTAACCGACATTGATGGCGTTAAGCTCGATTTCCCCACTGCATGGGTGCACCTTCGCAAGTCGAACACCGAACCCATTATACGTGTCTACAGCGAAGCCGGCACTATGGAAGAGGCAGACGCTTTGGGCAAAAAACTTATGCAGGTAGTGTACGATATGCAATAAAACTCGTTAATATGATAATAAAATCTTCAGAATTCACGCTGTCGTCGCCTTCTATAACGAAGTGTCCGGTTGATACAAAAAACGAATACGCATTTATAGGACGGTCGAATGTGGGTAAATCGAGCCTGATAAATATGCTTTGCAACCATAAAGGACTTGCTAAAACATCGGCTAAGCCCGGTAAAACATTGCTAATAAACCACTTTATAATTAATAAAGAATGGTATATAGTAGACCTTCCCGGCTACGGTTATGCAAAGAATTCGAAGACTGTGCGCAACAAACTCGAACAGATGATTGCGCAATACATATTGCAACGCAAGCAGCTCGTGAACGTATTCGTGCTTATCGACATACGCCACGAGCAGCAAAAAATAGATCGTGAGTTCGTAGACTGGTTGGGGCAAAGCAATATACCTTTCTCTATAGTGTTTACAAAAGCCGACAAACTATCGGTGGGAAAGGCTAAAGCCAACGCCGAAGCATGGATAAAACAGTTGGAGGACACGTGGGAAACTACACCGCCATACTTTATTACATCGGCAGAAAAGAAAAGTGGTAAAGAAGAATTGCTAAACTATATAGAAGCCATAAACGCTTCTATTGATAAAGATACTGCCAAATAAGCTATGGCACAAATTCCTTATTTAGACGTTCAAAAACTATCTAAGCGTTTCGGAGCGCAAACACTGTTCAACGAAATTTCTTTCTCTATTGCAGAAGGACAACATGTTGGACTAATTGCGAAAAACGGAACAGGAAAGTCTACCCTACTCTCTATTCTCACAGGAAAAGAAGGCTACGAGTCGGGAGCCATCATTTATAGAAACAACTTGCGTGTGAGCTGTTTGGAACAAAGCCCTGCATTCAATCCGGAAGAATCGGTGCTTGATGCGTGTTTCAATCACAAGGGCGATCCCGACAAGGTGCTAAAGGCAAAACAAAATTCTTACCACACTAAAAATAACCAATCTGAACCAACCAATGGGACAGCTTAGTGGCGGACAGCAAAAGCGGGTTGCACTGGCTAACGTGCTGATATTGGAACCCGATTTGCTGATTCTTGACGAACCTACGAACCACCTCGACCTGGAAATGATTGTTTGGTTAGAAGGATTTTTAGCAAGAGGAAACAAAACGCTACTAATGGTTACACACGACAGATACTTTCTGGACAATGTGTGTAACATTATTCTCGAACTCGACAACCAAACCATCTATACATATAGGGGAAACTATTCGTTTTATTTAGAAAAACGACAAGAGCGAATTGCCAACACACGGGCAGAAATTGCACGGGCTAACAACTTATACAGAACAGAATTAGAATGGATGCGAAGGCAACCGCAAGCACGCGGACACAAGGCACGCTACCGTGAAGAGGCTTTCTACGAACTGCAAACAAAGGCTCTACAACGAATAGAAGAACGACAAGTAAGGCTAAAGGCTTCTAACGTTTATATTGGTAGCAAAAATTTTTGAATGCCAATATGTCTCAAAAAGCGTTCAACGAAAAGGTAATTCTAAAAGACTTCTACTACAACTTCGCACGCTTCGAAAAATGGGAATAGTGGGAAACAACGGCACCGGAAAGTCTACTTTCATTAAAATGTTACTTGGAATTGTAAAGCCCGACAATGGTAAATTCGACATAGGAGAAACTGTAAAGTTTGGCTACTTTTCGCAAGAAGGACTGAAATTCAAAGAAGAACAAAAGGTGATAGACATTATTACCGATATTGCCGATTATATTGACACGGGAGGCGGACGACACATGACGGCATCGCAATTCTTGAACTACTTTCTGTTTACACCCGAAATGCAACACAACTATGTGGCTAAACTGTCGGGAGGAGAAAAACGAAAGCTATATTTGTGTACCGTATTAATGCGAAACCCTAACTTCTTAATTCTTGATGAGCCTACTAACGACCTGGATATACAAACACTTCAAATTCTTGAGGAATATCTGCAAGACTTTCCTGGCTGTGTTATAATTGTATCGCACGACCGCTATTTTATGGATAAGGTTGTAGATCATCTGCTTATTTTTAAAGGTAACGGACAAATACAAGACTTCCCCGGCAACTATACGCAATATAGGGAATACGAAACTTTAAAAAGCAAAGATACCATAGATGACAACAAAACTAAAGAAAAGAAAACCACAACACAGCGCAACTATCACAACGATACGCGCAAACGAATGAGCTATAAAGAAAAACGAGAATACGAAATGCTTGCAAACGAAATTGAAAAACTAAACAACGAGATTGCAAAAATGGAACAACAACTGTGCTCTGGCTCGCTCGCGGTAGAACAACTTACCCAAATTAGCATTAGTTTGCCAAAAAAGAAAGACGAATTAGACGAAAAAGAAATGCGCTGGTTAGAACTTTCTGAATTAGAATAAACAACACATACACACACCACACACACCTATTCTGTATATATATAAATAAAGTGTAGAATGTAAAATTAAAAACTGGATTATGGAATTTAACAACAACTTTATGCGCAGCAACAACTTTGGTTTGCTGCTTCTTAGACTTAATGTTGGCGGACTAATGCTGTTTCACGGAATAGCAAAAGCAATGGGAGGATACACATTTATAGAGAAAATGCTCGAACACATCGGTCTCCCATCATTCATAGCATGGTTCTCCGTAGCAGCCGAACTTATAGGCTCTATAATGATAGTGTTAGGCATCTGGACACGCGCAGCAGCAACCATAATGGTAGGAAACATGGTGGTTGCCATATTAATGACTCACGCAACACATATATTTAGCATAGACGCAACCACTGGCGGCTGGGCAATAGAACTACCCATGCTCTACCTCTTAGGGGCAGCAACTCTATGTTTCACAGGCGCAGGCAAATTTGCCATAACCAAAGGAGGAATACTCGACTAAGCAACACTTTGTTTTTCGCAATGCCAAAAACGTAAAAAAATGTACACCTAAAATTGCAAACACATTGCCGTTTTGTGCATTGCGAACACAATAAACAAAAATAAAACAAACCACACCAGATAAAGATAGCAAACAAAAAAACAGAAATAATTGTACCAACAAAAAAAGAAAACCAACGTAACAATATACATTCTAATAAAACCAAACGCACAGAAACACATTGCTAATAAGCAATTTACAATAGCAAACAACACAACATAGCACAGCACAAAAGACCCCCATTCAGCAACCCAATAAACACCTTTAGAACGCTACAAAAACCGAACCATAAAAACAGCAATTTGCTATGACGTCTAAAACAATTGCGAGAGACGTCTAAAACAATCGTTACAGATATCTAAAACAATTGCGAAAGACGTCTAAAACACAATCGACACAAAAACAATAAAACACAAAAACACAACGCCCACCCCACCATATAAACCATAAATAGAAATTATGATGTTACATTTGGCTGGTTAAGTCTACAGAAAATTCACCATAAAAACGAATTTCTTAAAAACAGAAAATATTTGCAATTGTAAAAAAATATTCATGTAGATTTGCGACAAGAAGTCTTAAATTAACAGACGTAGTAAAGCATATAGTCGGTAAACATATCATCACAAAGCCATAGTTACAGAAAGGAGGACACATTGATTATGGTACCTATTTATTAACCCTTAAAACACAACAGTTATGAAAAAGACCTACTTTTTTTTAACCCTCGTCTTTGGCTTTACCTGCATTTTTAAATATACTGAGCACAGAGTTTTTGAAACGGATATTACAAAAGTTTTGTCGCAAGACGAAACAGTATTATCGTTCAACAAAAATGAGGCAAATAATATTTCTGGTATCTTCGCAAGTGGAAGCATAAAGTTCACCTCGCCCAATGGAAATGTTAGAATATTGGCGGCAGATCAGTATGGATATGAGAAACTCATCTATGAATCATTTCCCTCCTCCTTATTATATTAATCATAAATTCAATAAATTATGAAATCAAGACTTTACTCAATACTATTGTTGCTGATATGCACAATGACAGCCCAAGCGCAGGAATATCACGTGGAAACTCCAGGTACGTTGCAAGAGGTGATAGGACCGGGAGCCGAAGAACTCACTCGTATTCGTGTAACGGGAACACTTAACGACAGAGACATTGCTTTTTCTACACCGCCTGTGCTGGCCCATTGCACCAAAGCCCAAAGGTATGAAATATGAGAATTATCTGAAAATAGCGATGGAGAAAGAGGATACCCTCGATACATGTCTGAGGCATCTGGACATGGAGGATGCACGTATGGTAAACGATGCTCTGCCTGACTATGCTTTTTCAGGAAGTTACATAAAAGACTATAAGTTGCCCAAAACGCTCAAGAAAATAGGCAAGAATGCCTTTGACTATAATGTACTTCTTAAAGAATTGATTATTCCCGAAAGTGTGGAAGAGATAGGAAGAAGTTTGCTTTTATTCAGCATGGAAGTTGAAAAAGTGAGACTTCCGGACAATCTTGAAGTAATGAATGATATGTTATTTGCAGAATGCAAGGAACTCAAAGAGGTGAATATCCCTTCCAAAGTTAGAGAAATATATGGTGGTATTTTTTATGGCTGCCTCAAAGCCCCAGCCTCAATAGCTGTTTTACCCGAGACTGTTGAGATTTTGGATGGTGATCTATACTGCGGAATACCGAGTATAGAGAGTGTAGTTATACCTCCAAAAGTGAGGATTATGAGAAGAGCTTTTTCGGGAGTACCCAATCTTAAGAAGGTAACGATACAGACTGATAAACTGCCAGAAATTGGAGTAGATGCATTTTACTGCTGTGAGAATTTAGAAGATATAAATATTCCTGATGGAGTTACACGAATTGGAAGAAGTGCTTTCTACTGTAACGTTAGCCTGCGCAAAATAAATATCCCTTCCTCTGTTACATATATTGCAGAAAATGCCTTTGCCTGTACACATTTAGACTCAATTGACATACCAGCAGGTGTAACTTTTATAGGTAGGGGCGCATTTTGGAAATGCGATAGATTGAAAAAAGTTTATTCACGCCCTGTCATACCACCTGTAACCAATGCGTGGTCACCACCACATCTCCCATTTGAATCCGATGCAACGGAAACATGCACCCTCTTTATTCCCAAAGGTTCTGCCAAGGCCTACCGTGCCTCTGAGGTATTCTCTGGGTTCAAGAATATTGTAGAATTAGAGGCTTGGCAATGGCCGACTTCCATCAGTACGCCAACCATGCCGACCGATGCATACAAGGTGTACGGAAAGGATGGCACATTGCATATCGAGACAATAGGTGGTGCCCATGACCCTGCATTCGTAAATGTATATAATATCAATGGACAGGTTGTTTGGAAGGGACAAGTGTCTAAACGTATGGAAGTTCCTTTACCACAAGGAGTATATGTTGTGAAGATAGGAAAAAGAAACTACAAGGTTTCATTAACCTGAGCCTTATCGGCTTCATATATGGCTATATTGTATATGTATATTTGATGATTTGTGTGAGTTTAAAACAGAAAGTTCTTCTCAGAATTGAGACTTGCTTTCGTACTCTTGCCAGCAACCTACATAGATAATCAGGCTGCTGTACAAATACACAACGATTGTCTTATATACATATACTTTTCTAATAGCAAACTCATCAATATCTATATTCTCACACCATTTATAGAAGGAGGACAATGATGACAAAAAGAAAAAAATAATCAGCAGAACTTACTTATTTACAGATTATTATTAGTAACTTTTAGCACCCTAAGTGGGGTTTATACCCCACAAGAGAGTATTTTCACATAAAGTCTAACTTTATTAATTACAAACATTTTTAAAAATCATTTATGACAAATTTCAAAGACGTCAATCCCTTTGTCAGACTTCAACTGGGAGGAATTTGAAAACGGTGGAACCGTTAGTGGCGACAAAAACGAACTAACAAAAATCTTACGATAACACCCTAAACAAAATCCAAGAACACCAAGTTGTAGAAGGCGTTGTAACTTCCATCGACAAAAAAGAAGTAATAGTGAACATCGGCTACAAAAAGCGATGGCATTATACCAGCATCAGAATTCCGCTACAATCCCGAACTAAAAGTAGGAGACAAGGTTGAAGTTTACGTTGAAAACCAAGAAGACAAAGGTGGACAACTTATTCTTTCACACAAAAAAGCACGCCTGCAAAAGAGTTGGGAGAACATAAACAAGGCTCTCGAAGACGATGCTGTTATTCAAGGTTACATCAAGAGTCGCACCAAAGGTGGTATGATTGTTGATGTTTTCGGCATCGAAGCATTCCTTCCAGGTAGCCAAATTGACGTTCACCCAATACGCGACTATGATATGTTTGTGGGCAAAACAATGGAATTCAAAGTAGTAAAAATCAACCAAGAATTCCGTAACGTGGTTGTTTCACACAAAGCACTCATCGAAGCAGAACTTGAAGCACAACGCAAAGAAATTATATCTCACCTCGAAAAAGGACAGATTCTCGAAGGCGTTGTTAAAAATATTACATCGTATGGAGTATTCGTTGACCTCGGCGGCGTAGACGGACTCATTCACATCACAGACCTATCATGGGGACGCATCAACGACCCACACGAAGTTGTTGAACTCGACCAGAAAAATCAATGTCGTTATTCTCGACTTCGATGAAGAAAAGAAACGCATCGCACTCGGCTTAAAAACAACTCGCACCACACCCATGGGACGCACTCGATCCAAATCTTAAAGTGGGCGACCACGTTAAAGGGTAAAGTCGTTGTTATGGCTGATTACGGAGCATTCGTTGAAATTCAACCAGGTGTAGAAGGATTAATACACGTTTCAGAAATGAGCTGGAGCCAACACCTACGCTCTGCACAAGAATTTATGAAAGCAGGCGACGAGGTTGAAGCAGTTGTACTTACACTAGACCGCGACGAACGCAAAATGTCTCTCGGCATTAAGCAACTCAGAGAAGACCCATGGGAAACCATCGAAGCAAAATATCCTATCGGCTCTAAACATACCGCTAAAGTACGCAACTTTACTAACTTCGGTATATTCGTAGAACTCGAAGAAGGCGTAGATGGACTTATACACATCTCTGACTTGTCATGGACTAAGAAAGTGAAACACCCATCTGAATTTACACACGTAGGCGACGAAATTGACGTAGTTGTGCTAGAAATAGACAAGGAAAACCGTAGATTGAGTCTCGGACATAAACAACTCGAAACCAATCCATGGGATACATACGAGTCTATTTACACACCGGCTCTGTACACACTGGTAAAATTACAGAGGTTATGGATAAAGGCGCCGTTATTACTCTCAACGAAGGTGGCGAAGGATTTGCAACTCCTAAACATCTCGTGAAAGAAGATGGCACACAAGCACAACTCGGAGAAGAATTACCATTCGTTGTTATCGAATTCGTGAAAGATACAAAACGTATCATTCTATCACATTCAAGAACATACGAAGCACCAAAAGAAGAACAACCAAGACGCCAACGCAGCAACAACAAAAAACATGCTGAACAAGCTTCACAAATAAACAACGTTGCAGCAGGAACATCGCTTGGCGACCTTGGTGTACTAGCCGACCTCAAAAAGAAAATGGAGGAAGGTAAGTAATTCCAAATAAAATTCATCTCATCATAACACAGGCTGGGGACAAAAAGTACCCAGCCTTTCTTTTTTTCATCAGCATTATAGAAAAGATAAAGGACATCAAGTAAAGAAAAATGGTAAGAAATAAAATAATCAAATTAAGCACTATTATTGGGACTTTATTTTTAATTATTATTTGCTTTAATAGTCCCTTTTTTATTGATTTGTCTAAAGAGAAAAAATAATATGATAATTAAAGACAAATTGAATACAAAGCGTACAGTATTGTCTTCTATTCAATACTAAGGCAAACTCAAAACTTTCTGTGTATATTATTTGGGACTCGTATGATGTTAAGAATTTGCCCTAAGGAGATACCGCACCACAAAAATTCTTTTATACAAAAAAATAATTATCTCATAAAAAGATTATTGCAGGTATCTTTTTTTATACAGGAGGAGATATGTCTACACTTAATAGCAGACTTATTATAATTCAAGATGGATATAAATTATATGAGAGTCAAATTATATTAAGTAAGGAAGATATTGGTTTACAAAATAATATCACAGGATGGATTGTGCCTGAAAAGAAAAATGATTTAATTTCAATAATTTCAAAAATTTAACAAATATAAATATCCATTTCTCATTATTAAATAGTTTCTAATACGATACCATCTGCGAGAATGTCCCAGATTAGGAGTTGTGAAAAATAAGGTCTTGAATATAAAGATTATCTGATAAGTTAGGAAATGGAGGCAGGGGGTAACATTCTGCCTTCGCATTATTTTCGCAATTACAACAAAACAATATGCAGAAAGTACCGAAATGAAGGAATGTCATTATGGCGCGATTTCACTTTATGATATCTGACTTTTTGGGTTATGGTAGCATTTGCAAGGAGCATAAAGCCGTTTTTTTATCAGCATTACATCATACGGTTTTTAACTTTTTAAAACTTTAAGCTCTCAACTTCAGCAGAAATAATGTATATTTGCAGTCCACACATTTACGAACAAAACGCATGAAACGACTCCTCACCATTATAATAGCAACCATAATAAACATTTGTTGGACTACAGCGGCAACAAAAATAAAATGGAACCAAGCATACCAAAACTATTTTAACAAATATAAAAACATCGCAATCAGAGAAATGAAACGATACGGAATACCTGCAAGCATAACTCTTGCACAAGGTGTTCTAGAAAGTGCAGCCGGAAACAGCCGATTGGCAACCGTTGCTAACAACCACTTCGGAATTAAATGCCACGATTGGACCGGACCAACAATTGCACAAGACGACGACGAACAAGGAGAATGCTTCAGAGTATATGGCAGCGCAATTGAAAGCTACGAAGACCACTCCAAATTTTTAAGAGGACGAAAACGATACAGCAGCTTGTTTCAACTCGCAATTACCGACTACCGAGGTTGGGCACACGGACTAAAACAAGCTGGATATGCTACCAATCCGGTATACGCAAACAGCCTGATTGACATAATTGAGTTGTATAGACTATACGAATACGACACAATGAAACCGAACAAAAACGATGACTTCGTTCCAAACAACAATATAACAAGGAAAGAAGACATTGATATGCGAACAAGACAGTTCAGAGCTTTCAACGACAACTGTTATCTTACGGCGCATGCAGGCGAAACATACCAAAACATTGCAATGGAAATTGGTATAAAAGCCCACAAACTGGCAAAATATAACGAACAACCCGAAGACTCTCGACTTAACGAAGGCGAAATTGTGTGGCTAAGAAAAAAGAAACATCACGTGCCAGAAAACTTCAACAAACAATATCACACTGCAAAAAGCAACGAAAGTTTGTACGATATTGCCCAGCTATATGGAGTTCGACTAAAGAACATAATAAAAGCTAACAAAAATAGCCAAACGAGGACTTTAAAGCCGGAGACAAAGTTAAGCTGCCATAAAAGCTTACTTTAACTCCTGCATGGCTAACAAACAACACAAGTTAGATGCAACAGACAGATAATTGTCTATAAACTAAACACTTAACGCTGCTCCATAGCAAAACAAAATGGGCGTATTTTTAATGAATAGAGTGCAAAAATGTTTTCTACATTTGCAACAACTGCCTTCTGCCAACATTATATGGAATGGCAACACAAACCGTTCTAAAAATATTGCAGAACTATGCATCGCAAATGTATACAACAAAACATCACAAAATACATTTTTAAAATATACAAACAAACACAACAACAAGCAATTTAAAAATGTAATTATAATTCGCCAAACAATATCCACAAAAAGCCAACGTTATGCTAACAGACAAAGCATAAAAATTTGCACAAAAAGAAAACATCTGCCCTATTTTAAAGTGTGGTGAAATAAGGCAGAATTAGCACACACAATGTTGCAACAACCTGTTAAATAGGCAGTAACACAAACCGCACTCAACAATAGAAACAACTAAAAAGTGAATTTCTTAGTGATGAAAAACAACAATAAATTCTTTAATTGAGCTGGCAACCATTTCTAACAATAAAAATAGAATAGAACTATATAAGGCAATGGCTCAGAAACTTAAAAATGCAACAAAACAAGAACAAAAACCATCTGTTGAAACACTTTTATTCTAACCTCTGCGGACTAATGGCACATTCGGAAATGGAAAGCAACGAATACAATAAACTAAATATCCTCTTAAAGCATTTACAGAATATATGCCAAAGCAAACCAACAACCGTAAAGCACTGAAAATGAAAAAAGATATTCAATATAAAAGTAACAATTTTGGGGAAATGGAAAATTATACTCATCGCCATTATCTCCTCTGGTTTTATGCACTTACGCATACAATATTGTTTTTCTCTGCAAACCAAACACCTATCACATCGTGAAAGTATTGGGAGGACTAATTGTAATTTCATTCATCTCAATATACAAGACACTTCTTTACACCTTAAGAATTGAAATAGACGATGTTAGCATAGCTTTCTACAAACAAAATGTGCTGATTTATAAGAACACAAAAGAAAAATTACGCAACCTAAGAATATTAAAAAACGCAAGAAACGACATTGTTGAACTAAAAATTTGTTTCGAAGATAGAAACTTCATCTTGTATTCGCCAATAAAATTACAGTCGAAAAAACAAAAAATAAACAACATAGAAGATGTTTTCCACTATCTTGTTAAAAACTACAACCTTAAACGCAAAAAAGTTTATGGCAAAGTACTCGGATTTGGAAAGAAATTCGAAAACAAACTTATAAACGAATACTGGAATAAAAAAATATATCACATCTGACAGTTGAAATAAAATATTGAAAACAAAAATCACCCACAATTAAAACTGAACCACCCACATTGCAACAAACTATTAAGTCTTACTGCAACCTAACATCAAATTATAGCATTCAGCCATTAAATCATCATTAGAGTTTGCCTTCCTGCACAACAAAAACAGGCAAACAAACAAAACCAGCCCATTCAGTTTTCTCACTCCATACCATTCTTACAATAAGAATAACGAAAAAGTAACGAAAGTAAACAAGAAAAATTAATTATTATTCATCAAAAAAATAATTATTAATCCAAAATTCATAATTATTTTTATAAACTCCCCGTTATATAAACTTTATGGCATAAACATCGCCCAGATAACACAAATATTCAGAATAATAGTGGTCCACTTATGCTAAGCATTTTTTTAGCAGTCTACAACTAAGTGCCTATATTTCAGATTATTAAAAACACACACTTCCTAAAAAAATATATTGCACAAAAAAACAAGGCGATGTTTGCAGAATATGCTGGAAATTACTATTTTTGTACATACTTACAAACATAGCACGTATGAATAATAAACGCAAACTGTTAATTTTTGCCTCGCTTATATTGGTTTTAACAATTGTAGGTTGCAAAGATAGTAGAGCCATATCGGTAAGAAAAGTGGCAAATAGAAAGGTATATCCTTCTCAAAAAACAAAAACTGTTGTAATAAAAAAGGAAATTCCACTGGTTGTCGATTCAATTGGCAAGTCGTATCATACCAAAACAGCTGATTTAGATTTTGCATATTCTTTTCCTACTTCAGGACCTCGTCCCTTAATCGATTCAATTCGTGCTTACCTTTCGTCCGAACTGCTTAGTTGCACCGCTATATATTCAGACGAAAAAGTTAAAACCAATGCCTACAAAAATATTACCGATGGTAAAGGAATGATAAACTATTATGCAAAAGCAACTTTTAGAAAGTTAAACAGCATTTTAGGTAAGCAAAAAGACGAAGAAGTTGCATGGACGCCTGACATTGCGATGTTTGTAATGAAGGAACACGAAACAAAAACGATACGTAACATATTTATCATCGTATATGTCTTATTTAGGTGGACCGCATGGAGGCGGAGTTGAATATGGCGCAACTTTTAATAAAAAAACAGGCAAAAAACTTAAAAACGTGCTGAAACCGCATAGCGAAAAAGCACTTCAGCCCATACTTCGAGAAGGTGTTGCAAGCTATTTTAGAGATATAGAAAGCCACAACGAAAAAGATAAAGCAAAAATAGAAGCAGAGGTAAAACTGCAAATGGAGAGTCTTTTTATTGAAAATGGGATAATTCCACTACCCCATAACACAGCTTACCTATCTCCAAAAGGAGTTGTTTTTATATATAGTTTCTACGAAATTGGTGCTTATGTCATTGGAACACCAACTTTTGTGGTTCCATATAACAAGATAAAGAATTTTTAACACCCGAAGCTCGCCATCTTGCAGAAATCGAATAACATCAGCACACACAATGCCCTCTTATAAAAGCAGCAAAACTCTGCAAAATGTGGGGGTATCATAATTATTAACTCCGCAAAACGTGTAATAAATAATATATCAGCAAACACACCGTAGGCGTAGGGGCAGATTTATCTCGCCCGTACATCATTAAAAACATATTCAAACTCCGCAAAACCTGTAATGTATAATATTCGGCGAACATTCCGTAAAAGTTTATTTATTGCGCAAAAATATATCAACGAACATTCCGAAAGCGTAGGGGCAGATTTATCTCGCCCGCACAATCATTAAAGAAAAATATATCCAACACCGCAAAACGTGGCATACATAATATTCAACAAACACACCGAAAAACGTGTAATAAATAATATTCAACGAATATCTCGCCCGCACAATCATTAAAAAATATATTGCTGTCCGATAAAATTTGTACTTTTTGCTCATCTTATTTCATTGTTTTATTTTTGCAAATTACAAAGAAAATAAGAAGGGCTGAATGTGCAAAACAATCAGCCTGCTTTTTTATTATTCTGAGTTAAAAAGATATGAACGCACAAAAAAATTTATCGGACACCAATAATTACTAACAGATATTGTCCTCAAAAAGTTTTACTGCACGGCAATAATATATAAATCTACTGTAACTTCTTATCTTTTGGAAACTCCTTGTCAACAATCTTCTTGATGATATAGTTACGAATGAGCAAAGGAATACCGAAAATAAAAATCAACGGAATGAATACTGGCACAAGAAGATGTAAGTAGAGATTAGCTTTCCTTGACCTAAATGTTTCACCTTCAAGATGATTACCTATCGGTATAGAACTTACTTCATTTCCAAAAAAATAAACCCACAGAGAGATAAGGATAATAATAGAACCTATCACGTAGATATTGAAAACTGCCTTCTTAACAATTCTCGGCCGTTCCTTTTCTGGCACGCGTTGCAAAGAACGTACAGACTTAGCTATATTATTCGCACGGGAGAACTTGTCGCCCAAGAGCCTCTTTATCATTTCATTCATAATTTTTAATATTAACTTCAACTGCCTTGAAGTATAAAATAATAAAGGGATTCCAGGATAATTGACATCGTCTCTTTCAAACATCTGTAGTCCTTCAAAGAAAACATTGTCGTCATTAGTCAGCTTGTCGCAGACTTGATTATGAATCTTGTAAATAAGTTCAGATGCTGTAAAACAGCTGCCATTATCTGCTTGCAATAACATCTTTTCTTCCCTTGAATCTTCCAGTTCATCGTCCCAATACTCATACTGCACCAAGATACGACTACCTATCAGCTTCAGCTCATTAGTCCAAATATTAGGGATATATCTGCCTGAAAGTTCTTCATTATACGCTTGTAAGGCATCTGTTAATAAAGCCAACGATGAATATCTCTTTTGTCTGAAGCTCCACGCAATGCCGCATAATAATTCTAATGGAAATCCTGTATTTTTGTCTATTTCCACAGTCTTTACTGGTTGGGATTCTTCTGACAAGGCATCTATATAGAAACGCCCCGTATCCTTGCCGTACTTCAAAGCCAATTCATAATACGTTATACTAGAATCTTCGCCTATCATATCGTATATGCGCTTTCGAAGATCCGGCAACAGGCGAAGATCGTGATAGTTTATTCTATCGTTATAGGCATTATATCCTTGCAACAGCAAAGCACTGGAATAATCTATACTACCCGACTTCGTACCCTAATTTTTATATTCCTCTTCCGTTGGCGAGACAATTCCGTCCGAAACTCAAGTTCACCACGTACAAGCGAAATCCCATCATCATTACTAAGGAAAAACTCCGGGAATTCTAAAGCATGGTAATCAATAGCTTCATAAGCATAATGCGTCCAATCAAACCCGTTTCTGTTTCTACGGTTAAAGCTGGTTTTGTAGATGAAGCAACCAGGGATAATAAATTCCCGACTATTTAATTCTGGTGTATCGGAAATTTCTTTATATACAGCAACCAGATAACAATCAGAGAAGAAATTAAGAACACTATTTTTTCAACGTGCTTCGTAAGTCGCCCGGATATATCTACAAGAATTTTTGCCAAAAAAATATTTCTTGTAATAATCATTGTAGACATAAAAATATCACCTTCTTTTTATATCCTTCTTGGCATGGGTAGCCCTCTGTTTAACTTGATAGCCATAATTCTCTTTTATTACTTCATTACGTTTATTTTCTAAATTATCAAGACCTCAATATTTATCAATGAAATATTGTTCTATGCTGTACGTTGGGAAACAATAGTACTAAAATGCAAAAATAATTATATCTTTTGAGATGACATCATTTTATTTTTTTAATTTCTATTTGGTAAAACTAAATTCGCATATAATTCATTGCGAAATTGCTTATATAGGCGATTCCGTATTAACTTTTTGAAATTCAGTCCATCATGAAACAAATCAAATTGGTAGTGCCCTAAAAAGTAAATGAATTCTATCTTTGTTTTTACACTATGTATTACCAGTTTTGCATTGATAAAAATTCCTGTTATATGTTGTTTTTGTTTCTTCCATAGCAACACTCGTTAGAAGTAAAAATACCGACTTGTTTGATGTCATTGATGTTCTCGCTTTTGTCGTTCTCCCATATTTTTAAATGGAGTCTTTCAGTCCCTACAACAATAAATACACAAACCAGACTTTACGAAGAATAAATAAAGCTATTTTTTTAAAAACTAATAAGAAATGAAAAAAATATAATATAAATCTATCAAATTTATAATTATAAATTTAAAATTAGTAATTACAAAAATCTATTCCGTCTTCCCAAAAGTGTATTTAGGCTTATTTGGCAATAAATGTGCTTAAAAATGCTTGTAACTATCTAATAATATTTATATTGTACGTATTCAAACAAAAAGTGCACAACTTGACCTCCAATTAAGTTTTGGGTTTTTAGTTAGAATTATCAATAAAAAAAGTATATTTGCACTATGACAACAAAAAGAATTTTTGATAATAAAACAATGAAATATCAGAGTAAATAACTACATTTGCAGTTGTGCACTTTTATTTTACAACGTACAATAAAGACAAAAATTATTTCTGTACAAAATTCAAAAATCGATAGAACAGGGGCGTAAGTAAATTTGGAAATCGAAGGGGGAACTTTTATTATGATATCTAAAGAAGGAGTTAGCTATTCTGGACATGTAAGCATTTATAATGGGAAAGAAGTAGTAGGCGGTAATAGTAATATGCATGTAAGTCAGGCTAAAGTTGTATACCTTTATGTAGCTGATGAAACAAAAAGAAAGGAAGAAAACAATGAAAAAAATGTATTTTTATTGCTGATTTTTGCAATATTCAGTTTGTGTATATGCACAGAGTGTCTGTGCTCCTAAAATAGAACTTAGGGTGCACTTGAAATCTCTTTTTAGAAAAAGGATACATTAGCTTATGAACACTTTTTTTAATGCTTAAAAGAGTTATTTGTAGAGATAATTATAAAGACATTAATGAATTAAGAAGAGGAAACAACAAACAATTTAAACTACAAAATGCAAATAGCTTATGTGATAAGCTACGCGAAAAAAAGGATATCTGTTTTTTTCGTGATAGATAAAGATAAATTGCTTAATATAATTACGAGTAAATGTGGGCAAGAGATGATAAATAGCAGGAATAATCTTTCTGATGATTTTTTTACTTCTTGACGATAGAAATCTTATTAGTGAGGCAGTTAGTTTCCCAAGCGATTATAATAGGAAAATATTTTTTTGATATAATTTCTGATTATGCAAACTATTACTCTTGTTTTGATTATCGGAAGACTGGTGAAAATGATCAAAGAATTATAGAACAGATTTTTGAAAAAGGTATCCGTACATAACAAAAATGTGGTATAAACAAACTCCCATAGAGGATATTGTTTTACCAGAAACAATTGATAATGCGAGTAATACTCCAAATCGGGAGTTATCCCAATAACTACCTGATTCTTAAAGAATGAGCATTAAGATTCAAAATATGATGTCATACACTCTAAAATATGACGTCATAAATAAAAGAGTAAAAAACGTGGTACGAAAACGCAAGCCACAATAGCGATAGAGAACAGAATGTATAATATTAAAACTACAAGTCTATGGTTGTACGTTGTCAAACAAAAAGTGCACAACTTGACCTCCAATTAAGTTTTGGGTTTTTAGTTATAATTATTAATAAAAAAAGTATATTTGCACTATGACAACAAAAAGAATTTTTTTGATAATAAAACAATGAAATATCAGAGTAAATAACTACATTTGCAGTTGTGCACTTTTTGTTTGACAACGTACAAGCACCAATCAAAAATACACAATAGAGGAAATTGTTGAATTGATTAAGAAAAACACGGCAGTGATGCACAGATTATCTTTTAATGTACGTTGTTATATGAAAAGCTTTAATGCTCGTTGGTAGAAAGGTGATTCTATTTACACAAGATATACAATTATAAGTTATCAAGCTAAATAAATATGTTAAAATTAGGACTTACTAAAGATGCACCGGGTGCAAAATGGTGCAAGATATGGGAAATAGAACAAGAACTATATGCGTATGAAGCAGAAGTCTTCCCAAAATATAAGAACTGTTTCCCATTTAAGCTATGGGTATGTTTTTCGATGTCTTCCCTAAAGAATATGAACGAAAAATCAATGAGGAGGTTTTTATAAGAATGACAATGCTTTAGGTATAGACATTGCTATCGAAGTGGAAATTATTAGACCTTTTATAGACGGAAAATACCAACCTCTTTCCGAAGATAAACAGCGTTTGTTAATGGGTAAAAACTTTCTATAGTTTCTTAGTTGAAACTTTTTAAAAAAATTATAAAAAGGAAATTAGACGGAATCCAAGAATTTGGAGAACCATTTCTTAATGACACAAGAGAGTGGCTATATAATCATAAATGGTTAGAAAAAAATAATGGAGTACGGGAATGGGCTTTTTATTTAACAAGATAGAAATTATTGGAATTCTGAACCAATGCTTGATACGAAAAAGAAATTTCTATCATTTATAGAGAGTTCATTTATAAATTTGGAAAAAGAAGGAGTAACCAACAAACAAAATCCTGTAGGTAAAAAAACAACAAGAACGAGCAAAAGCTATTTGGATGCTGCTGATTCCTTCTTAGAAAAGAATAAAAGTTACTTGTAGTTGATGTCTTATAAATTTATATATAACAAAAATGATATCTTGGAAAGAAAAATAAAATAATATCCATACAATTAAGAAATGGTGTCTATGTCTTAGGGCAAATGATAAAGAAGCCTTACCTCATATTCTTTAAAGTTTATAGTAAAAGATGGTACGTGGAATATAGACACATTATCTGTAGATGATATATTGTTTTGTCATGCAGTAACAAGGCAGTTCCTTAAGTTAAGTCAAATAAAAGATGTAAAGGGCATTCATGGTTTAGAAGGTTACGGACAATTATTTAAGTTCTGGATAATTTCAGGTGAGTTCGAAAGAATGACATTTTGGAAAGGAACGAAGAACGAAAAGAACATTTATTACAGCAGGGATTACATAATTGTTTGTTAGTTGAGAAAGATATACAAGAGGATTCTAAAAATACTCATCCTTCTGGTATTTATAAGAAAGAAATCCGTAAACTAACTGTCAAAGATTATGATTCTGTTAAAGCGTATGAACTAACAACTATAGAAATATACCCGAACTTAAATGAAAGGTTATATTTATGCTATAAATTAAAGAAAAAAATGTCGATCCAGAGAAAGATATAATGTTCAGACAGCAAATTCCTTTGGAGTATAAAAACATATTTAGATATAATATCAGGAGTTGTTCCTTTATCAGATTTAGGATATTAAAGAATTTGATTATTGAAACAGCACACGATAAGCCTGAATTATATAGAACCTTATAAGATTAGTGATAAAGCAAAAATTCAATCAACAAAAGAATTTTTGATAATAAAACAATGAAATATCAGAATAAATAACTACATTTGCAGTTGTGCACTTTTTGTTTGACAACGTACACATCAAGTGATTATTTTTACAACTCCCTTTTTGGAGCATTACCCACATAAAAAGACTGTTGAATATCTAACAAGAGATAATCGATCTGGAGAAGTTCCTACATGAAAATACAAATCTATATAAATTTTTTTATTTTTTTCTTATGATACATATTATTTTTTTAATTTTCCAATATTCATTTCTTTTCTCTAAGCTATTCAAATATAAAATATTCTTTACCATAAAAAAATACTATCTTTTTGAAAAATATCAGATAAATATAACTTCCACTCCCTTCCCCTTTTTTCTCTAAAGAAATCAACATATAAATTTTTTTCACTGCTCTTATTATAAAGGGAAAGTGAAATAGTGTCTGAAATAGAATAAACTTTGTTGATAGGTTTAATCTTTATACTATCTAAATCTACTTGTGAATAAGAACTATTGAAATTAAACAATAATAATAACAATAACAATAAATTATTTGTTTTTTTCTCATTTTTCTTTGTTCCTCCATTTGTTGAATGATTGTACGTTGTCAAACAAAAAGTGCACAACTGCAAATATAGTTATTTAGTCATCCCTTAAAAACTATATTTCAGCATAAAGCTCTGCATGACAAGCTCTATGCTGATTCTTTTTATAAGGTACAAAAGAACTCTCATAGCTCTTTTGAAGTTATATGCTGCTGCAGCTAATAATACATTGATAGCATCTCCTTTCACACCTTTATAAAAGTTGCGAGATAATCGGTGGTCTGCTTTAAGATGTCCCTATTGTTGGTTCTATACCTGCTCGTTTACAAAATAGTTTGTGTTTCTTTTTCTTTTGGTAGTAGCTGTCTTTAGCTTTAGGAACGTCTGGAATGAGTATCTTTGTCTTCCCAATCTGCTTTATACCTCTATACCCTCTATCTCCTGCTAACTTATCAACCTGCTTTCCTGTCATCCTTTGGGTTTGTTCCAATGTCTTTTCGATAGTATGCCCATCATATTCATTCCTAAAAGAACATGCACCAATAATAAGTCCTGACCATGAGCGAAGAATAGATACTTTATTGCCAAACTCATATTGCTTATGTTCCTTACCTTTGCTGACGCAAACCACATCTGGTTCGTGCAGAGAATATACTTTGTTCTTTGACTTCCTATTCTGAGAAAGAACTTTGTAATATAGCTCAAACATATTCTCATACCCTTTCTTTCCCTCAAGATTACGCTCTAGCTCTCTTACCAATCTTCCTGCTATGGTTCTTAGTTGTCTATCTGCCTTAAGAGCTTTCTTACGATTCTTGGGATGATTACGAAAACGTTGGGAACGGTAAATGCCTTTCAACGTACACGTATAACTCTGTCGTAGAGGAAGACTCTTGTCATGAACTATCTTCAGAACGTTTTTTTGATTATCTTTTTATGCAACTTCGCATCTGTAGGATAGGTTATATTCTTCTCCTGTACAGTAGAATCAATGAAAGCAGTATCAAAATGATCTTCGTCATCATGGTCGGTATTAACGCGGATACTTTCTGCTAATATTAACTCCATACCTTCCTCGCCTATACGATTTCTGAAGTGAACTAACTCGGAAGCGTTACAGGGTTGTTTTGGCATAAATTCAAGTCCACCACAGAAGTATTGGTAGTAAGCATTCTCACTCCATTGAGAAACAACCATTTCATCTGACACATTACGCAAATGTTTTTAAAATTAAAAGACCACACATCAGGCGAATAGGATGAGCAGGGCGACCGTTAGTGCTGCAATACAAAGGAGAGAAAGCATTTTCAAAACATTCCCAATTAATCTTATTACTAAGTTGGAAAAGGGGATGTTGATGACTAAGCATGTCCTCTAAAGAAGAGAACATAGAGAGCTGTTTGGATGTACGTTTAAGCATAAATACCTGCAAGATTTATAATGTAAAGGAATAAAAACTTGCAGATATAAACAAATAATTTACAGGATAATATACTATGAATCAGAGGAATATTAGGTTTATAAGGGAGGACTAAATATATCCTACTTGCCTAACACTAATAACCCCTCTTCTTAATATTTTTACCATAGAAGCATTATATAAATTTGGTTCATATTGACTTGGAGTGTATGTACTAACAGAACTTTCATTGGACGTATACTTCTCATAAGCAAATAGATTTACACCTAATTCTTTCAAGACATCATCTGGTAATTTATAGTTTTGGTCAACCAAGCCAAAGAAAGTACTTCCAGATGATATACAGTATGAAAGTATAGCTTGTTCGTATGCAACGAAAGCAAAGGACCCTACCATTGAACCTACAAAATTACCAAGTAAGTACGCAAACGGGATCATTGGTAAGCAACTTTGAAGTAGTACACCACCACCTAAACCACATCCAGTAACAAATATGTTTCTTTTGTAAATTGTAAAGTAAAATCATTTTGAGTGATATCACCTTTAGCTAACAAAAATGAATCTTTAAGAGTATTCATTAATATAACAGTCATTCCCCCTATGACTTCTGGAGTCGCAGACTTCAAAGCTTCTCCCAAAAATCCAGATGTACATGAAGTCATTATTGTTGCAGAAACAAAACCACGGATAAAGCCCTCAGTAGATCCTTCAAGAGCAGCAAAGCCAATAGATTTAAGTTCCTCTTCATCAATTGTTCCATTCGATAAAAGTTCATCAAGACATTTATAAAGCTCTGGAGCAACCTTTAAGACAAGTGAAATTGTTGCAGCTGTTATTCCAGCTTTCACACCTTGTTTAAGAATATGATCTATTTTTATTAATTCTTCTGTTGAAAAGCCATCTCTTGCTGCATCATACTCTCCTTTTTTTGCTTTTTCAGCAATATCGAGTAACTGCTGTGTTGTTGCAGTAGAAGATTCTGAGCCATCTGGTGCTATAATCTTAGATGTTAAACGATTAAGAGTTTCTTGATATCTACTTACTTCATCTGGATTTGTAATAGCCCTTACTGCTATCCTACGTTTCAAATAGCTTATAGCTTCTTTTAACTGATCTTCAGGAATTAAACGCATTTGATCAGAATAAATCGGATCTGATTTTAATATTTCGAAGGCATCTAAGCCCTTCTCCGTAATAAAATCTTCAAACAACAAATCAATTCTACCCGACTTAGCTTTATACTCCATATATCTTTGGAAATGACTTATAGACTGAGCTTTTGCAGAAGCTGCCCCACTAAATAAAGCCTTTAGACCATAATTTTCACCCCAATTAGTTGTAATATCTGGCGATGCATATCCATGACTTCTATCCACTACAGTTTTATACTTGGAATCATTAAGAGCTGCAGCAATATTAAAAGTTCCGGATGAACGAAATTCTTGGATATCACCTTTCAGTTGCTTTTATGTTAGTAGTAAATCCATGGAACTTATTGAGATTATTTTGTAATTCATCACAAGCACCTGAGACACGCGCAACATACCCAGAAGCTCTTTTTACTCCATAAGTATTGCCAGATATTTCGATGAAAGCATTATACCCTTCTTCAAACGATGATTTCATTTTTTTATTTCAATTCTCCTCCTACAAACGACTTTAGTTTCTCATTAGCAAATTTATCCACAGCTTTGTGTAACAAATAGAGTTTGGCCTTCCTTTTTCTTTGAAAAATATTGGAATGTAGCTAAAATACTAGTACCTATCGATCCACCAGCTATTAAAGCTCCTACCTGAAGTAACCAGTCTTCTTTAAGACTTTTCGGCAAGTTTTTCTGCTGCTTCTACATAACTGATTTTTCTCAACATATATACCCACAGCATTTCCTTGTTTCTTGTATTTAACTCCTTCTATTAAATCATTTAATTCAAGTTGAGGGCTAGACAAATTTTCTTCTAATAACTTCTCAGAAAGAAATAACACATAATTATCATTATTTAGTCCCGGTTCTTGATGTAGATACTGTTCTTTACTCCATGCTGTACTATTAATAGATAATTCATAAGCTTGGTTTTTAATAGAGTTTGCAACAGGTTTGTTAAACTTATCATATACAACGATAAATTTAAACTTTACTTGATTTGAGTTCTGAACGTTAGCTGTAAACATAATTCTTTGTTTTGTTATTATAATTATTATATAATATATAAGGTGTAATAAATATATTCTAAATCGACATGAATCGTCTATTAAATTTCAAGGTCAAATACCCGGGAGCGTAACAAACTTCATCATGATCTTGCATCATAATTCTTTGTACATTTTTAAGATAGTCGCATACAAGATAGTTATAGTTTTTGTAGATTAAAGCTACGAGTACAAAGATAGTTATTAATTTAAAAAAATATCCTTATTACCATCTAAAAACTTCATTTACTATTGATTTGTACGTTGTCAAACAAAAAGTGTACAACTGCAAATGTAGTTAATACTATGATATTTCATTGTTTTATTATTAAAAATTCTTTTGTTAATTGAATTTTTGCTTTATGATTTCTCTTATTTTTTGATTTTTCTCCCCTTGCCCCAAATATACGTCTTTGGGTGTAAGATTATCCAACGATTCATGAAACCTTCTCTCATTATAATATTTCACCCACCCATCGATAGCATTTTCCAATTCAGAGGGACAAAAATAATGATTTAGCTTAATTACATTTTTCATCGATCTGTGATATCGTTCTATCTTTCCCTGCGTCTGCGGATGCAAGGGTTTGCCATGGATATGCTTGATATTATATTCCTTACAGAGATACTGTTTGAGAGGAAGCAATATAACATAGTCCATTATCTGATAACAGACAAAGAGGATTCTGGAATGTAACTCCTGCCTTTTCAATCGCTTTATCGTTAGTTCTGGATACATCATCAGAAGTCATACTCGAATATAACTCCCAATGGATAATATACCTGCTGTAGTCATCAATTACAGTAGAGAGATAATACCAGCCCCAACCCTTGGGTCGCGTCCTAAAAAGTGTGTAAATTCTTTCTTTTTAGATCACTACCATTTTAGTGCGAATAAAGAGTAACAAAAAAATTACATTCCAAGAGTGGGTTATAGCCCATATTTTTTTATAAGAAAAAAATGTTCACCTGACAGCAATTAATAAATAAAATTATCATGGTAAATCTAATCCTTCTCAACCATTATCATTATCAATCTATATGATTCATAATTCATGTTTCATCCTCCCTCCCCTCTTCAACCAATAACAACAAAAAAGCCCTGACTACTTTCGTAATCAGGGCTATTAAGAAAAAAGGCAGCTACCTACTCTCCCACATTGCATTGCAGTACCATCGGCGCAATCGGGCTTAACTTCTCTGTTCGGAATGGGAAGAGGTGGAACCCCGACGCAATAACCACCTAAAAATAATGCTAGTGTTAATAATATATACGATATTATAGAATAAATATAATAAACCAAATATAAAATACACTGTATAAGTGACTATGCCACAAGCAAAAACTAACTAAAAGAAAAGTAAAAAAATACGATTCTTAAAGTATAAAACACACTGAATGAAAGTTTTTGGGCAATTAGTAGTGCTCGGCTTTGACATCGCTGTCTTTACACCTACACCCTATCAACGTCATAGTCTATGACGACCCCTATGAGGAGTTCTAATCTTGCGGAAGGCTTCGCACTTAGATGCTTTCAGCGCTTATCCATACCAGACTCAGATACCCAGCGGTGCACCCGGCGGCACAACTCGGTAAACCGGAGGTCTGTCCACCACGGTCCTCTCGTACTAGTGGCGGCACCACGCAAAAACTCCAACGCCCACGATAGATAGAGACCGAACTGTCTCACGACGTTCTGAACCCAGCTCGCGTGCCACTTTAATGGGCGAACAGCCCAACCCTTGGGACCTTCTCCAGCCCCAGGATGTGACGAGCCGACATCGAGGTGCCAAACCACCCCGTCGATATGAGCTCTTGGGGGGGATCAGCCTGTTATCCCCGGAGTACCTTTTATCCTTTGAGCGATGCAGTTTCCATACACTTGCACCGGATCACTATGCCCTCAGTTTTCCTGCCTGCTCGGCATGTCTGCCTCCCAGTCAAGCGCCCTTATGCCATTACACTCTATGAGGTCGGTTACCAATCGACCCTGAGGGCACCTTTGGAAGCCTCCGTTACGCTTTTGGAGGCGACCACCCCAGTCAAACTACCCACCAAACAATGTCCACGAAATTACGTGTTAGACCTCAGACAGCCAAAGGGCCGTATTTCAAGGATGGCTCCACACACACTAGCGTGCATGATTCAAAGCCTCCGGCCTATCCTACACATCGGATGACCAAGGTCAATGCTAAGCTGTAGTAAAGGTTCACGGGGTCTTTTTCGTCCCATCGCGGGTAATCGGCATCTTCACCGATACTACAATTTCACTGAGATCATGATTGAGACAGCGTCCGGATCATTACACCATTCGTGCAGGTCGGAACTTACCCTGACAAGGAATTTCGCTACCTTAGGACCGTTATAGTTACGGCCGCCGTTTTCACTGGGGCTTCAATTCAAACCGTCGACATACATCTAAGCTCTCTCTTAACCTTCCAGCACCGGGCAGGGTGTCAGGCTGTATACATCATCTTTCGAGTTAGCACAGCCCCTGTGTTTTTTTGTTAAACAGTTGCTCGGACCTATTCTCTGCGCCTCATTAAAAATGAGGACCCCTTATTCCGAAGTTACAGGGGTCAATTTGCCTAGTTCCTTAACCATGAATCTCTCAACGCCTTAGTATGTTCTACCCGACTACGTGTGTCCGATTACGGTACGGGTTGCTCAAACATTAAGCTTAGCGGATTTTCTTGGAAGTATGATTACCTGTACTATCAAAGCTCTCCGAAGAAAACTCTGTACTATAGAAGATCAGCTCTAAATGCGGATTTGCCTACATCTATCTACACCTAACTTCTTTAACGCCCATATCCGTAAGGGCGCGACAGTGTCACTGCTCCGTCTCCACATCGCTGAATGAGCAAGTCACGGAATATTAACCGTGAACCCATCGCCTTCGCCATTCGGCTGAGACTTAGGACCCGACTAACCCCAGGCTGATTGACATCGCCTGGGAAACCTTAGTCTTACGGCGAGGGGGAATCTTACCCCTTTATCGTTACTTATACCTCACATTTGCGTTTCTATACGCTCCAGGATCAATCAATATCACCATTCAACGCATATAGAATGCTCCCCTACCGATACTTTTTTTATATACAATGCTATCCCGCGACTTCGGTATCTGACTTATACCCGATTATTATCCATGCCCGGACCCTCGACTAGTGAGCTGTTACGCACTCTTTGAATGAATGGCTGCTTCCAAGCCAACATCCTAGCTGTCACCGGGACCAGACTTCGTTAGACTAACTTAGACAGAATTTCGGGACCTTAGACGACGGTCAGGATTCTTCTCCTCTCGGGGACGGACCTTAGCACCCGCCCCCTTACTGCACGACTACAGTCCGTGAGCATTCGGAGTTCGTCAGGTCGCGATAGGCGGTGAAGCCCTCTTGACCCTATCGGTCGCTCTACCTCTCACGGAGAACATCGCACGCGGCACCCTAAATGCCTTTCGGGGAGTACGAGCTATCTCCAAGTTTGATTGGCCTTTCACTCCTACACTCAACTCATCGGGAAGCTTTTCAACGCTTATCCGTGCGGTCCTCCATTCTGTGTTACCAGAACTTCAACCTGGTCAAGTGTAGATCACTTGGTTTCGCGTCTACCCCATCCAACTATACGCCCTATTTAGGCTCGCTTTCACTACGGATACGGGGCTGAACCCCTTAACCTCGCTGGACATGGTAACTCGTAGGTTCATTATGCAAAAAGGCACGCCGTCACATATATATGCTCCGACCGCTTGTAGGCGTATGGTTTCAGGAACTATTTCACTCTCCTCATTGGAGTGCTTTTCACCTTTCCCTCACGGTACTAATTCTCTATCGGTCTCACGGGAGTATTTAGCCTTACCGGATGGTCCCGGCAGATTCATGCAGAATTACTCGTGCTCCGCACTACTCAGGGATTCACTACGTCTCATCAAGCTTCGGATACAGGATTATCACCTTATATTATTGAACTTTCCAGAACATTCTCCTCACTTTCAAAGTACGATATCGTGACCCTACTACCCCTATCACGCATTACTACGTCATAGGTTTGGGCTATTCCCCGTTCGCTCGCCACTACTAGGGGAATCATTAAATTATTTTTCTTTTCCCTACGGTACTAAGATGTTTCAGTTCCCTGCGTTTGCTCCCATAAAAATATATGGGTGACTATCCTTCAGACAGTCAGGTTGTCCCATTCGGAAATCCTCGGATCAAAGATTATTTGCATCTACCTGAGGCTTATCGCAGCTTATCACGTCCTTCATCGCCTCCGTGAGCCTAGGCATCCGCCATACGCCCTTAATTACTTTTCTATTCATTTTATATACTACCAAACTAATAATAATAGTGGTAGCATATTCATGCTCATACTTTCAGCTGTATTTTTGAAATCTAATTCTAATCCTTCTTGTATAAACAAAAAGAAATTACTTTACTTTACAGTCTTGCTTTGTGTCAATATGTCAAAGAACGATATCAATGATGCAACGATAAAACGATGCAAAAAAATGATGAGTGGAGAATAACGGATTCGAACCGTTGACCCCCTGCTTGCAAAAGCAGGTGCTCTAGCCAACTGAGCTAATCCCCCGAAAAAGAAATTTTTAAGAAGTATAGTCATCTATCAACATTGACTAACGTCGATGTGTAGTCATCTGACTTGATGCCTTTCAACATTGACTAACGTCGATGTGTAGTCATCTGACTTGATGCCTTTCAACATTGACTAACGTCGATGTGTAGTCCCTGAGCAGACTTGAACTGCCGACCTCCACATTATCAGTGTGGCGCTCTAACCAACTGAGCTATAGGACTGAGTTGAGTAAGAGCCGAGTGGCTTCTACCTGGCTTCCTTCATTTCTATATTGTAGAACAAAGATGCGAGTACAAGAAGAGAAAACTTCCTAATATCTATTATTTATATGGTGATAAACATTTAGATAATACAAAAATAAAAGTCCTATCCAGAAAGGAGGTGTTCCAGCCGCACCTTCCGGTACGGCTACCTTGTTACGACTTAGCCCCAATTACCAGTTTTGCCCTAGGTCGCTCCTTACGGTTACGAACTTCAGGCACCCCCGGCTTTCATGGCTTGACGGGCGGTGTGTACAAGGCCCGGGAACGTATTCACCGCGCCATGGCTGATGCGCGATTACTAGCGAATCCAGCTTCGTGAGGTCGGGTTGCAGACCTCAGTCCGAACTGGGACCGGCTTTTAAGATTTGATGCAATTTGCATTACACCCTCCCTCTGTACCGGCCATTGTAACACGTGTGTAGCCCCGGACGTAAGGGCCGTGCTGATTTGACGTCATCCCCACCTTCCTCACACCTTGCGGTGGCAGTGTTCCCAGAGTGCCCAGCATTACCTGATGGCAACTAAGAAAAGGGGTTGCGCTCGTTATGGCACTTAAGCCGACACCTCACGGCACGAGCTGACGACAACCATGCAGCACCTTCACAGAGACCCCGAAGGGCATATTTATCTCTAAATAATTCCTCTGCAATTCAAGCCCGGGTAAGGTTCCTCGCGTATCATCGAATTAAACCACATGTTCCTCCGCTTGTGCGGGCCCCCGTCAATTCCTTTGAGTTTCACCGTTGCCGGCGTACTCCCCAGGTGGGATGCTTAATGCTTTCGCTTAGCCGCTAACGCCGGGGCGCTAACAGCGGGCATCCATCGTTTCATCGTGCGGACTACCGGGTATCTAATCCTGTTCGATACCCGCACCTTCGAGCTTAAGCGTCAGTTACACTCCCGTATGCTGCCTTCGCAATCGGAGTTCTTCATGATATCTAAGCATTTCACCGCTACACCATGAATTCCGCATACGTTGCGTGTACTCAAGTCTCGACAGTTCGCGCTGCAAGTTAAAATGTTGAGCATCTAAATTTCACAACACGCTTAACAAAACCGCCTACACTCCCTTTAAAACCCAATAAATCCGGATAACGCCCGGACCTTCCGTATTACCGCGGCTGCTGGCACGGAATTAGCCGGTCCTTATTCATACGATACATGCAATAACGCACACGTGCATCAAATTATTCTCGTATAAAAGCAGTTTTACAAACCCATAGGGCCGTCTTCCTGCACGCTACTTGGCTGGTTCAGGCTTGCGCCCATTGACCAATATTCCTCACTGCTGCCTCCCGTAGGAGTTTGGACCGTGTCTCAGTTCCAATGTGGGGGACCTTCCTCTCAGAACCCCTACTGATCGTCGCCTTGGTGAGCCATTACCTCACCAACAAGCTAATCAGACGCATCCCCATCCTTTACCGATAAATCTTTTATTCATATCTGATGCCATCAATGAATTACATCGGGTATTAGGCCGTCTTTCAACGGGGTATCCCCAAGTAAAGGGCAGGTTGGATACGCGATACTCACCCGTGCGCCGGTCGACGTCCAAAATGTGCAAGCACATAATGCCGTTTCCCCTCGACTTGCATGTGTTAAGCCTATAGCTAGCGTTCATCCTGAGCCAGGATCAAACTCTCCATTGTAAAATGTCTTTTATAAGAATATATAAACATCACTACAAAATAGTGATATATATATCTAAATTCAATATCTGCTCAGAACTAATTATCCAAGTAATATCAAGTTTATACACCTATAATAAATTAACTAGGACGTTTCTTTTTACCCATCTGATACTATATCGAATAGCAACAGACGCTTCTTGTACTACTTCTGTCTATGTAAATCTTTTCAAAGAACGATGCCTTATTAACAACTAACAGATAAAACTGCTTGCCGTAAAAAGCGAGTGCAAAGGTATAACAAAAAAATAATAACCACCAAACTTTTTATAAGAAAAAGATAAGCAGATGCTATATTTTTTTAGTTTCATTAACAGGCGAAGTTGTTTTACACATTATATTATATAGGGGGCATTCTGCATTATATAGGAGGACGTTCTGCATTATATAGGAGGAGCATTTTGTATTTTTAGTAGAAACTTTTATGGGGCACAAAAGCAAACGTGCCCCATTTTTGTTATTGATTATCTATTTTTTTCTTTTTAGTTGTTGATAATTATTTTTCTGTGTTAGTTTTTTTGGTTATTATATTCTATTACTACTATGTAAATGCCTGATGGAATGCTTTTTTAACTGAATGGCACCCTGTTTTTCTTTAGCTATTAGCTGTCCGTTTACAGCGTATAGATTCAGTTTTCCTTTTGCATTTAGTTTTATTTCGTTTTTGTTTATTGTTAGAATTGATTTGTTTATTACTGGTTTTATTTCGTTGGTTAAATTGGCAATGAATGGTATTGTTGGTGTTGATTCTCGCCCATCGTTGTAGTATGCCACAACGATATATTCTGCTTTGTCTATTGGTTTTCTATCAATGTAGCGTGTAGATTCGCAAGGAATGCAGGTATTATTCAGTTGAATGCCATTTCGAAAGATGTTATACCCAACAAGTCCATCGTCTTCTTGTTCTACAACATCGTCTGGGTTATCGGTTATATTACCTGTTATTCGCCAGCAACAAGAGCCTTTTTCTGTGTCGTTTCCATAAAAGTCGTGCACTGTTTGCCATGTTTTACCGTTGTCTTCAGAGTAGATATCGCTTTTTCCGGCTACGAAATATGTGGAGCTTTCGTAGGTTAGAGGTATTTGGTCGGCATCGTAATCGTGTATTTTAATACCTATAATTAGTTCTTTTGAACCGTCTATTTTGATGGGCTTATTAAGTTTTTGGGTTATATTTTTCGTTGAAACTAATGTTTCTCTATCTCTTGTTCGTAAAACAAGTTTTCCATCTTCAAACACCACAACTGCCGCATGAATGCCTTTCTCTTCGTCCACATCGTCGTAATAATTAAGGTAGGTTGTTACCGATGTTAAGTATTTTCCATTATATGGCGCGAGTTCGTTTGGTGTGAATTTGTTTGCTCCAATAAGTTCGTTTCCTTCGTTTCCGAGCGTATATCCGGGTGCTTCTGGTTCAAAAAGATAGTTCAGCAGATAGCTATTTTTATTGTTTTTCCACATCAGAAACACGTTGTTATCTATTATTTTTCCTGTAAATCCTTCGGGTGCATCTACGTTATTTCCGCTCCCTATCATAATATTGTCTAAATAGAAATAATAGCTTACTCCACCTTTTCCGTGTTTACGAAATTGTATTTGGAACACTTTTCCTGCCACTTGTTTTGTTAAATCGAATGTCAGAATGCCTTCTAAGTGTGGCAATTCTTTCACTGTCCACTCTTTAACCACATTCCACGACTTGCCACCATCTATAGAATAATCTACGCTAAGTGTGTCTTTGGTTAGGTCGGGTTCCTTATTTCCTTGTACATTTTCTTCGTTACAAAGTGCCAAAAACGAGCATTTCACATTGTTCACGTGTGTTGCATCAATAGGTCTACTTACCATTCTCGATGAATAAGGCTGTAGTGTGCACGCACCAGAAGTTAGTCCCATTGTACCCATGTGTCCCACTTGGGCTGCCACTATCCATTCGGTGTCAGCCAAATCGCCATATTCTCTGGTTGTAGTCCAGTAGTTTGCTTGTAGCGAACTCCGCTCAAAATTCTCGAAAAGTGGGAACGAATAGTTTTCTGGAATAGCTATTTCGTTAGGATTTGAACGTGGCGAAAGCAATTCTTTTCCCTGTTTATCGGTGTATATAGCCTCTATTGCGAACTTACGATAGCCTGCATAAACATCGTTTAATGTTACTTTCATTTCGTTTTTCAGTTCGTTCAGGGTTACTATTTTATCGCCGTCGCAATACACATTATATCCTTTCAGTGTTAGTTGCTTATATTTTTCTTTTTCCATTTCCCACGAAAGTTCTACCTTATGTAGTCCTGTTGATGTTGCTTTGGGTTTTGTTTGGTGTAGCAGGAATTTCTATTTCGTGTTTGCTTACGCCCACTATCCATGCCTTGGGAGTTTGTCCAGACGCTACATTTACATCTTTATTACCTGCTATAATGTTGCCATCTGCCGACACTGCAGCAGGAAAAGCTTGTGCCTGAGCCTCGTAGTTAAAGGAAATGGCAACCTTAATTGCTGATTGAAGAGGTAAAGATAATAGGTGAAATCGAATATTCTGTCAGACGAATACTGGTACCAGAAGTTTCTATACGACATTCCGCCCATGCTAAAAGCATCATACGTTATTGCGCCAAACACATCGCCATTGTCTGCCACTGTGGGTATGCGCATCTGTTCGTTACTTTCAAAGGTGGGCAAAATGCGGTATGTGCCTTTCTCTACCTCGAAGAGTCGATAATCTGAGCGGCTTGAAAGCGAAAAAATAAAGTATTTTCCATTAGCGCTCATATCTATCATACGCATCTGTTTTAGCTTTGCCAGCTCGGCATCTTCGTCTTTACACTTCACCGTATAGCACGTTCCATCTATCCAATAGCACGCTATGGCTTGTCCGCCACCCATTGCCAAACCTGCAATAGTGTGTCCGTCAGCCGATACACTAATGGCTATACCATATTCATAGCCCGATGGTAGTGCCAACTTCTCCATTTTCCAGTTGCCATTTGCTGTGCACGTCCATTTCAATGGATAGGCAAATGCAAAGTTAGAACATTTGCAATAGCCCACAACCACCTTGCCATCGTTAGATAGTGATGTTGCAAACGTACCATCTTCGTGCTGTTTTATTTTACTCATATCTAAGTCGCCGTAAGGCAATTTCACTATTTTTCCATCTTCAAACACTGCTGCTATGTTGGTAGGAGCGGTTGTTCCGTAGAAATCTATATAGTGTTCTAAATCTTTTACCGACCCACATAGCATTCCAAAATCGTTTACATCTCTAAACATTCCACAGGTTTTCCAATCGTCTGAACTATCGGTTGTTATCCATTTTAGGGCTCCACTACCCACATTATACACGAAACTCTCTGTGCCAACCCCCGATCGGATTTTCGATGGGTTATATCCTACAACGTATTTCCCATTAGGAGAAATGGCTAAAGAATAGGTGTCGTCGCCTAAAAGCTTCACATCGTCAGCCTGCATACCACAGAAAAAGAATAGTAATAACATTAATAAAGATGCTTTTTTCATTGTAATAAAGTTTTTAGTTCCTTAATTTAGCAGATAAAACAACTCTCTTAAAAAGTAAGCTATCATAGTATTTTTAGTTACTCTATGATCACATTCACCAGACTTTAGTTTACTATTGCACTGCAAAACAACCGTAACAAAAGATATTCTGATATATGGCAAAGATAAACAAAAAACTGATAAGTCAAATTTTTTTCTAAGTTTTTTTATTTTTACAAATACATAATATTCAAGCAATAAATGTGTGACGAACACACACGAAATACGTGGCGAACGGTTTGCGATAATGCTGCTGACGGTCTGCGATAACGTGGCGAACACCCACGAAATTGGTTGCGAACATTCCGCCAGGCGTAGGGGACCGATTCATCGTGCCGTATCCTGACATAAACAAAAACGTGTATTTCCATAACCAAATACGCATTTTCCACATTATTAAATATGTGTATTCATTTCATCGCACACGCATTTCCACATTATTAAATACACATTTCCACATCAACGCACGCACATTTCCGTTTGTCATTTTATGGGTGTATACGGATATGCGGGCACGATAAATCCGCCCCTACGGCTGCTGACGGTCTGCCAATTACGTGGCGAACACCAACGAAAATGGGTTGCGAAACACCCCGCCGGGCGTAGGGGCTGATTCATCGTGCCCGTATCCTGACATAAACAAAAACGTGTATTTCCATAACCAAATATGTGTTTCCACATTATTAAATATGTGTTTTTCAAATCACCGAATATGTGTTTTTACATTATTAAATATGTATATTCATTTCAACGCACGCACATTTCCGTTTGTCATTTCGTGGGTGTTTTCGTATATGCGGGCGCGATAAATCGGCCCCTACGGCTGCGAACGGATTGCCAAAACATTGCGAACGGATTGCCATTTTGTGGGTACATTCATATACGCGGGCACGATAAATCGGCCCCTACGGCTGCTGACGGTTTGCCAATTACGTGGCGAACGGATTGCGATAACGTTGCGAACACCAACGAAATTGGTTTGCGAACATTCCGTTAGGCGTAGGGGCCGATTCATCGTGCCCGTATCCTTACGTAATCAAAAACGTGTATTTCCATAACTAAATATGTGTTTCCACATTATTAAATATGTGTATTCAAATCACCGAATATGTATTTTTACATTATTAAATATGTATATTCATTTCACCACACGCACATTTCCGTTTGTCATTTTGTGGGTGTTTCCGTATATGCGGGCGCGATAAATCCGCCCCTACGGCTGCGAACGGATTGCCAAAACATTGCGAACGGATTGCCATTTTGTGGGTGTTTTCGTATATGCGGGCACGATAAATCCGCCCCTACGGCTGCTGACGGTCTGCCAAAACATTGCTGACGGATTGCCATTTTTGTGGGTGTTTTTCGTATATGCGGGCACGATAAATCGGCCCCTACGGCTGCTAACGGTCTGCCAAAACATTGCTGACGGATTGCCATTTTGTGGGTGTATACGGATATGCGGGCACGATAAATCGGCCCCTACGGCTGCTGACGGATTGCCAATTACGTGGCGAACAATTTGCGGTTACGTAATGTTCGTATAATACTAATACTGTGGTTGTTCCACGAATGTTTATTGTTAGCAAAACAAAAACCCACTTTTTGCAATGTAAAAACCACCTTTTTGCACGACAAAAACCATACTTTTGCAACGCAAAAACCACCCTTTTGACGAGCAAAAGGGTGGTTTCTATTTTATGAATGTGGGAATAGGAACACCAAACTAATTGAAGTTCGTTGCAGTCAGACCATTTTTGCAAATGGCTAACTATTATTTAATGCTGAATTTTCTACATTATTTAATTGCCGTCAGACCAATTTCGCAAATGGCTGATTATTATTTAATGCTGAATTTTCTACATTATTTAATTGCTGTCAGACCAATTTTGCAAATGGCTGGCTACTTTTTCCCTACTCCATTGCAGCACTGTTATGGCTTATTTTGCTATGTGCTTCTTGCCCTTTGTTATGTAAATGCCTTTGTAGTTGGCGTTTACACGACGTCCGGAGAGGTCGTAACGTGGAGCATCTGCATTGGTTTCGTGTTCGTTTGCCGACACTTCTGTTATGCCATCGGCTGTGGTTACTTCTGCCGAATTAGAGAAACGGGCTTCGCCTTTGTCGTAAACGGCAGTTACGTTGTAGGTGTGTGCACCGCCCACTTCGTCGGTAAACTGTGTGGTTGGTACGGGTGTGGCGTTCACTTTTATGCCATCTCGATAGATGTTATAGCCCACAAGCGACAACTGAAGGGCTGCCGACGATGCTGGAAGATAGTTTATATCGTCTATGAGTGTAGCATATCCGTCTGTGCTCGATGCCACGATGGCAAAATATTTTGTGCCTTCTGGCAGTGCATATTCCGACTTTGTCCATGATGTAGGCACAACGTGCTTATCTTTTAGCACCTTAAAGTCGGCACGATTGAAGGTTTCTGTTGAGTAGAGAACGTTATAAGTTTCGCTGCTTGTGCCGTTGAATGCTTTCTCCCAGAGACTTATTGTTTGAGCCTTACCTGGTAGTTCGGGCGATACCAGCCAGTTTTCTGTTATGGCGTATGGTGCTCCGAAGGCAATAAGAACCTTGTTTCCGGTGTGTCCTTTCCATGCTTCGCCACTGGCAGGAGTGGTTGCCGAATAGTTGAAAACCGTCCAAGCTTGTCGTTCTCCCATAGCCGGGAAGGTGCTTTCGTTAAATCCATACACGGTGTGATTGTCCATATCGTATAGCAACCAGTCGCCTATTGCAGTGCGAGTAAAGTCTGGATAGGTTTCAAAACTCTCTGTAACAGCCTCGTCTGTGGTGCGTTGTGCATCGGGAGCAACCCATGTTAGGGTGTTTTTAGCCCCGGCAGTGGCTTTCAGTTGTTTAGCTGTTGGATACACAGGATATGCCACTTGCAAACTAACGGTGTCGGTAACGTTGTTTGTTGGGTCCTCGTCGGCATTGCCTTCTATGCGTGCATATAGATTAACCGCATTGCCAATGTTGCGCTGTGGTGTGAATGTGAGTGTTGTTTCGGCAGTTTTTCCGGGTTCAATGGTGTTTCCTTTGCTGTAGCCAACTGTGTTTCGCCATTGTAAACAGCTATATTATAGTTTGTTGCAGGTGTAGAACCGTTGTTCGAAACCGCAACAGTTACGTTAGCAGCATAGTCTACTCGCAGTTTTCCGGGTGCCTCTTTCATTTTTATAGATAGGTCGTTCGCCTTGCGGTCGAATATTTTCACATTATCTATATATATATTACTGTTGTAGGCTGTGCCCTTATAATCGAATCCAATTTGTACGAATTTAGCCCCCACAAACTTCTTTAGAGGAAGCTCTACCTTAATCCATTCGCGCACATTAGTATTGTCTAAGTCTATGGTAGCAATGTTTTCGGGAGTTCCATAGTCCTTTGATACCCATATATTAAATACATCTTCCGAGTTCTGATGGGTTTTATAGTAGAACGATATCATAGGGTCGGTAGCCTGATTAAGGTCTATTAAGCCTGTTTCTAATACCGACCATTCGCCTTCTACCATAGGTGTGAAACCAGCAAATCCACCATCTCCGTCTTGCGAATAGCTCGATTCGTCGTGGAAAGGCGTCCATCTGCTACGCTTATTGTAGTCTACCAACCAGAAGTAAGACAGCTTTCCGTTAGCAAACGATTCGTTTATGGGCAGCTTATAAGGCTTTCCTGTAACAACAATATTAGAGTAAGTGCGTTCTCCTTCGCCAGCTTCGTTCACCGGAGAAACCACGTATGCCAATGCTTCTTGTTCGTCTTGAGCAGGTGGAGTGTCCTCGAGATGTGTTGCTTTTCAGGTTTTTGCTATTTCGGTAGCCTTACCACGCCGCAGCGTATAGGTAATGTTTTCAGGGTTTACGTATGCTCCGTTAGCACCCGTAGCCACCTTTTCCCATGTTATATGTGCCTTTCCGTTAGCATAAGTAAAGCTTAGTTTTGGCACGGCAGCAGGTATATCAATCCCCACAAAGGTATCTATTTCGGTAGAAGCACCCTCTCCGTCGGCACTAAAAGGTGTAATTTTATAGGTTGTTTTGCCGTTTGGTACATTGCTATCGGTATAGTTTAAAGTAGTTCCCGTGTGGGATTTTGCAAAACTTTTCACTAGTTCTTCTCCTCTAAAAATATCTATTTTAGACAATGCAGGCAGTGTTGCGCCTGCCTGATTTTTGTGTTGGAGCGGTGAACGAAATATCGGCAAAGTGTCCTCCATTGGGGGCTGGTGTAACCTTAGCATTGGCAACTGCTGCTGGAACACCATTGCCAAGCTTCTCTTTTAGTGCCACATTATAAATGTTTAAAGCACCTGCTTCTAATTGCATTTCGGTGTTAAAGTGCCACCCCAAATAGTATTCGGCATCGCTATCAACCGAGAACAACACCGTAACGGTTTGTTTTTCAATAAAGTCGGCAGGGGCATTTGTTTTGGCAGCAATGGTTTTTGTTAGTGCCTCTACGGTTTTGTTAGTACCCAGTTTCACCTCGTATGTTTCTGTAGCATTGGCAGTTTCGCCACTCACGGTGTACGAAAGTTCGTAGGTTTTGCCAGCTTTCAGGGGTATGGCAGGACTTAACAGCCAGTCGTTAGCGTCTTGCGTGCGCACACAAGATGCAGCAAAAGCTGTGTTACTAAACTTAAATGCCTGGTCGTCTACATTGGCATCAATCACCGTAAAACGGTCTAACGATTGTTCGTTGGTGAACTCTTGCGTCCACGGAAGCTTTACATTCTGTGCCTGTATACCCATTGAGCACAGCAAAAAAGCAGCTATTACACTTCTCTTCATATTCAGTATAGATTTTTAATATAGATAGATTTTTCGCTTACAAAAGTAGCTATTATTTTCTATAAACCTGCAAATTATTTAGAGAAAAGTATAAAGCAATGGTACTATTTCTCAATAATTAATTATCGTTTGTCAATAAATCGGAGTATAACAACCGTACTATCATCGTTCAAAAGGCTAATGTTCTGTTTGGGTACACAGTAAAAAAAAGAAAAAAAAAAGTTGTTTTTATTTGACAATACCAAATAAATGCCTTATCTTTGCAGTACATGTTAGAGGTAGACAAAACTATTTGTTAAATCTAGTATATATATAAAGGTGTTTTCGAACGCTACTCTATACATTACCTCGAAAGGGGTTTTCGAACCAAGAAGGCATAATAAAAGAGAGCACGAAACGGTACAAAGAGAGGGCAAAACAAGCCCGAAGACAACACAACGTCGTGGCTATTGCGATGAGTTGCCCGTACAAAAATTAAGTTGAAATACCACTACATGGTAGGTTTTAGCTAGCTCGAGTAGCACGAAACCTATGTTCGCAGAACACAAAAGGGTGTTTTTCGGACAAGAAAACTAAAGCGAACCAACTGCAAAAGCAGTGTACGCAAAGAAGTAAAGAGTGTTCATTTAAAAATTTTAATGTGTTCGGAGGCTCACAACAAAGGGGCGGAAGAATGCGAAAGGAGTATTTAAAAAACAACAAAAGAGTGTCTGAGGGAAGCCAAAGATGTACTCGGAAAGAGCTAAGAACGTGTTACAACATACATAAACACATGTTCGCAGCAATGCCAAAAAGCCGTTTGCAGACAACACGGAAAGTTGTTAGAAAGCAAGGCGAAAACGTGTTTGAAGCAATGCGGAAAACCGCTGAAAGCAACATACAAACGTGTTTGAAGCAAAACGAAAAAGGCTATTCGAGAATACAAAAAAAGGTTAGGAAGACACAAACAGCTACTCTGCAGATTCGTTTATGGATATCTGAAAACAACAGAAACAGTATTTGATGATCACAAAAATTACGTTCATATCATAACCAAACTATGTTCGCTGATATAAAAACAGAGTCTGCAGCCAATTAAAAGATACTAAGAAATAGGCGTGTTGGGTAGTCTTGAGACTCTAAAAAGATGGCATTATGGTGCTTTGGGTGTGCTATACCCCTGAAGAAAGCCATACATACACCAGTTTGCAAGGCATTCTATATGTTCTAAAACAAGTAGAAACAGTAGGTGCAATAGGTGTTTCAGCTTACTTAAGAATGCTAAGATAACTAACAGAAGTGGCGCATAACCCTCTCAATGACTATAAAAACAACAAGCAAAAAAGGAAATGCCGCGCCCTAAGAAGCATGGCAGAGCGGGGTAAAATGTACACCGTGTATTTCATTACTAAATTTAATTAACACTAAGAAAACGGTGGGGGGACACAATTTAGGTTGTGTTCCCTTTTTATTTTTGTGTATTTTCAAATGTGGTTATATTCATTTTCTGTGGTTATTAGTATGTTTATTCACACAAGAGGCATCGTAAATGGAAATAAATAAACACACCAACGCACATACCATACCATTTGTTTATGGTGCAAAATATACAGCAGCGAACAACACGCAATATCCATTTATTGCGTAAATGTATGGCAACGAACAATACGTAAGGCATAGGGGCAGATTCATCGTGCCCGTTCTTCAATCCAACCCAAATGGTTTTGATATGTCGAAATGATGCGAAGCGCAATGCCATTCGGGGTATTTCGGGTATGCGGTACAATGAATTGCAACGCCAACGGTGGGAATATGCAATGCCATTTTGTGGGTGTTCGTATATGCGGGCACGATAAATCGGTCCCCTACGGCTGCTGACGGATTGCCAATAATGTGGCAAACAAATTACAAAAACATTCTAAACGAATTGCAATAACATTGCTGCGGATTGCAACAACACAACATTCAAAAAACAAAAACCATACTTTTTGCCCTGCAAAAACCCCCTTTTTACACGCCAAAAACCATACTTTTGCTAACGATATGTAAACTTATTCACTATCAGAGAGTTACTCGTTACTACCCATTCGGATAAATGGGCAACATAAAAAGAACAACTTTCTCGCCCTCTTCTACCCTTTTCTACAATACCGTTCACGCTCTAACCGCTTTCGGTTTATATATTTCTTGTATTCGTTGCCATTTGTTTCCAACGTTTCCACTATGAATTTTGCCAACCACTCGCCCACACAACGCCATACACATAATGTTTTTGGGGAAATACATTAGGTAGGAATAAGAAAAATGTTACAAAACATTTGACAATATGAAATAAAAGATTTAAATTTGCAAAAATATCACATAGTAGTATATAATAACGAGAGAATAACAGAATAAAAACTAAACACCCGCGCCTCTGAAACGGTGTTGCTCCGAAAGAGTTTTAGCAGAGAGGCTATGAAAACTATGAGAATTAACCTAACCAAAAACATGTGCTTTGCCACTGTTGCCCTGATTGTTGCACTCTTTGTAGGCCCTAAAACCATACAAGCACAAACTGCTTATGGATTCCAAATAGGAGATACAAAGGTTACTTCCGACAATTTTAACAACCTAACAAGCATTACCGGAGTAAGCGGAAACGTGAAGTACGACCCCGAAAGCAAAACTCTTACGCTGGAAAATGCTACTATCGAAACCAACGAAGAGATACCTCTCGTAACCAATTTGCCAGGTATGACTATTCAGCTCATTGGAAACAACACCCTAAAATCAAAGCAACGTATGGGTATGATGAACCAATTAGATGGCGATATTACATTTATTGGCGATGGAAAACTTACTATTAAAGGTGGAACAGATACGGACGACTTAGAAAGTTTGATGGGTATTGGCAACTGGGGACATATCACCATAAGCCAATGCACTATGGAAGTGGAAGCCGAAGTGGCAGGTTTGTATGGCGGTTTTTGGAAGTTCGACCGATGCAATCTTAAGGCAAAGGGTAATGGATTAGAGGGAGACGACTACTACGGAAGTATTTGTTGGCTATGGGACGAGTATCCTGAGTTTCAAGGATGCAAGATTACAGAACCCCAAAACAGCACTTGGAAGAAACATAAAGAGAAAGGATACTCGTACTTCTCGCTATATGGAGACAACCAAAAGCCGGTTACCGACTGGGTTACAATTACTCCAGAGAATACTCAAGGCATAGAAACTACGCTCGAAAACCTAACACAAAAAAACTGCACAACAAGGGTATTCTCGTTAGACGGACGACGACTATCTAACAACATAAACCTTCTGCCAAAGGGCATATATATTGTTAATGGCAAGAAAATAGTGAAGAAATAAACAGACGTTAAAGGCATTTTAAAGCTTTTTTCTTTCATTTTTTTATCCTCTAAGGTGCTGTGAGAAGAGGGCATTTCTCATAGTTCCCTTAGAGGTTTTGGCTTTGCATACCACCCCAATATACCATATTCGTACCGTGAATGCGTGGCGAACAATCCGTGAAATACCCACATACACTCACGAAATTGGTTGCGAACATTCCGTTAGGCGTAGGGGCTGATTCATCGTGCCCGTATCCTGACATAAACAAAAACGTGTATTTCCATAACCAAATATGTGTTTCCACATTATTAAATATGTGTTTTCAAATCACCGAATATGTGTATTTACATTATTAAATATGTATATTCATTTCAACGCACGCACATTTCCGTTCGTCATTTTGTGGGTGTTTTCATATATGCGGGCACGATAAATCGCCTCCCTGCGGCTGCTGACGGTTTGCCAAAACATTGCGAACGGTTTGCCAAAATGCTACGAACGGATTGTGATAACATTCTAAACAAATTGCAACAACACAACATTCAAAAAACAAAAACCATACTTTTGCAATGCAAAAACCTATTTCTTGCCCTGCAAAAACCCCCTTTTTGCACGCCAAAAACCATACTTTTGCAACGCAAAAACCATACTTTTACATGGCGAATATGTAACACACAGATAACGAACACGTTGCGAACATTACGTGAATGTATTCTGAACGGATTGCCATAACGTGGCGAATACGTATATGCGGGCGCGATAAATCGGAGCCCTAAGGCTGCTGACGGATTGCAAAAAACATACTTTTGGTTTTCTTAACCACCACTCTTACAAAACACAAACTATTGTTGCGCAAAATGCGAACGGTATCTTTTCTTACTATTTAAAGCCCAATAACAATTCGTAAATATGTAAAATTAAAGTTTAGAACAATAAAAAAAGAATTATAAAACAATGTGTAATGATACCTATAAATGAGCATGTAAACATATACAAACCCCTTGTTTTGTAAACCAAAGATGGCATTTTACACAACAACAGAATACCCCATATACCTACAAATGAGTATCAATACCCCTAAAAAGGCTAATTTCTGCACATCTAACAAAACATGTGCAATGCAAAATACCAATAAGTAAGTATTGTAATAAATATGGAAAGAAAGTACCTTTGCACCCGAAATAAATAGAGAATTGATAATGGGCTTCACGTCATACTATGCGTTTAGCCTTATAATTTACTAAATTACAATACTATTATGAGAGAAGAATGGAGAGGCTTTTCAGGCACAAAGTGGCTTGACGAGGTAAATATGCGCGAGTTTATCCAGGCAAATTACACTGGCTACGACGGCAACGAGGACTTCCTTGTTGGGCCTACAGAAGCAACAAATAAGCTTTGGGGCAAACTAAAAGAACTTCAGAAAGAAGAGCGTGCTAAGGGAGGCGTACTCGATATGGAGACCGAAGTAGTGTCAAGTGCTACTGCTTACGGACCAGGATATATAGACGAGAGCCTTAAAAGCCTCGAAAAGGTAGTGGGTTTGCAAACCGATAAACCACTGAAACGTGCCTTTATGCCATACGGTGGTATAAAAATGGCAGAACAAGCATGCACAACCTACGGCTATCAACCATCAGAAAAACTACACGAAATATTCACAAAATATTGTAAAACCCACAACGACGGTGTGTTCGATGCATATACCGACGAAATGAAAATAGTGCGCCACAACCACATTCTTACTGGTTTGCCAGACACATACGGGCGTGGTCGTATTGTGGGCGACTATCGCCGCGTTGCTCTTTACGGTGTAGATTTCCTTATAAACGAGAAGAAAAAAGACCTAAAGAACTGTGGTGATGGCGTAATGACAGAGGAAATTATTCGTCTGCGCGAGGAAATTTCAATGCAAATAAAGGCTTTGAACGAACTCAAAGCAATGGCACAAATATACGGATACGATATTTCTAACCCTGCAAAGAACGCTCGCGAAGCTGTACAATGGCTATACTTCGGCTATCTTTCTGCCATTAAAACACAAAACGGAGCCGCTATGTCGGTGGGAAGAATATCTACTTTCCTCGATATTTACATCAATCGCGACTTGCAAGAAGGTACATTAACCGAAGACGAAGCACAAGAATTAATAGACCATATCGTAATGAAATTCCGTATGGTTAAGTTCGCTCGCATTCCATCATATAACCAATTGTTCTCTGGAGACCCCGTTTGGGCAACACTAGAAGTAGCTGGTTTGGGTATGGACGGACGTTCTATGGTTACAAAAACCGACTTCCGTTTCCTCCATACACTCGAAAACATGGGACCATCGCCCGAACCTAACCTAACCGTACTATACTCTCCAGCTCTTCCAGAAGGCTTTAAGAAGTACGCAGCAAAGATTTCTGTAAAGACAAGCTCTATACAATACGAGAACGACGAGGTGATGCGTCCAGTTTGGGGAGACGATTATTCAATCTGCTGCTGTGTATCTGCCACACAAACAGGTAAGGAAATGCAATTCTTCGGAGCACGTGCCAACCTCGCAAAATGCCTTACTTACGCTATAAGCGGTGGTATAGACTATAAGACTCGTGAGCAATGTGGACCAGCATATCGCCCTATTGAAGGCGACATTGTTACGTACGAAGAGTTCATGCCTAAGTTTATTGACATGATGGAATGGCTTGCTGACATATACGTTAATACGCTTAATCTTATCCATTATATGCACGATAAGTACTTCTATGAGGCAGCAGAGCTTGCTCTTATAGACACTGATGTGCGCCGAACATTTGCTACTGGTATTGCAGGATTCAGCCATGTGGTAGACTCTATTAGTGCTATTAAGTATGCAAAGGTTAAGATTGTACGCGACGAAACAGGCTTCCCACTTGATTTCGAGACTGAAGGTGAATTCCCACGCTACGGTAACGACGACGAAAGAGCCGACGAAATAGCTGTTTGGTTGCTAAAAACTTTCATGACAATGATTAAGAAACACCACACATATCGCCACTCTGAACCAACCACAAGTATACTTACCATTACATCGAATGTGGTATATGGCAAGTACACACCTGCTATGCCAGACGGTCGTCCTGCCGGTGCTCCATTGTCGCCGGGTGCTAATCCATCGTACGGAGCAGAGCAAAATGGCTTGTTAGCATCGCTTAACTCTGTGGCAAAACTACCTTACGAGTATGCACTCGATGGTATTTCTAACACACAAACCATAGCTCCAAGCACGTTAGGAAAGACCGAAGAGGAACGCACAAACACACTTGTGGGTGTTATGGACGGCTATTTCAGTCGTGGTGCACACCACTTAAATGTGAACGTTTTTGGTGTTGAGAAGCTCATTGATGCTATGGAACACCCCGAAAAAGAGGAGTATGCTAACTTTACAATACGTGTTAGTGGCTACGCTGTTAAGTTTATTGACCTCACAAGAGAGCAGCAAGAAGACGTAATAGCACGCCAGGCACACGGCAAAATGTAAGCTGCAGCTCTATATATTGAATATATTAAGACATTATATAGTTTGTATTTTATGAAAAATAATTGGGCTGACACGTTTAGTCCAATTATTTTTTATACACAAATAGGCGCACTGTTAGGGTGCTGAACTACGAATATTGTAAACCAAACAAATAACTACAAGGACATTATGGCTGAACAAACACCTACTATAGAGTATAATACAAAGAATATGGAATGGGCTAATGGCGAACCGTTAGCAAGGGTTCACTCCATTGAATCGTTTGGTTCGGTAGACGGACCGGGTATTCGTTTCATTGTGTTTCTTAAGGGTTGCACTATGCGTTGCCGTTATTGTCATAACCCAGATACATGGGACAGTAAGTCGAAAAAGCTAATGACGGCTGACGAATTGTTAGCTAAGGCTGTGCGATTTAAAAGTTATTGGGGTACAAAAGGGGGCATTACGGTGAGCGGAGGAGAGGCTTTGCTACAAATAGACTTCCTTATTGAGTTTTTTAAAAAGGCTAAAGCGCAGGGCATAAACACTTGTCTCGATACATCGGCACAGCCTTTCCGTCGTACAGGAGCGTTCTTTGAGAAGTTCGAAGAACTGATGAAGTACACCGATTTGCTGCTTTTCGATATTAAACACATAGATTCTGACGAACACAAAAAGCTTACGGGCTGGACCAACGACAATATTTTAGACTGTGCGCGATACTTATCTGAATTGGTAAACCCATTTGGATAAGACACGTTCTTGTGCCTACCATTACCGATAGCGACGAATATTTGCACCGACTACGTACGTTTATTGCATCGCTTAACAACGTTGAGAAGATTGAAGTGCTACCCTATCACACTCTTGGAATATACAAATGGGAAAACTTACACATACCGTACACGCTAAAAGATATACCCGAACCTACTCCAGAACAGGTGCAACACGCACAGCAAATATTAGAAGGTAAGGCGTAAAGGCTGCTTTGGGGTGGTGCTTTTGATAGGTGTTCTAGGAAAACTAGAACCCCTAGTACTCCTAGAAACCCCTATGATATTTATAGCCCCCTACCTTTTTTAGCTTTTGGTTGTAGCTTATACAAAGTAATATAAGAAGGTAGCAACACCTTCCAAAGCAGGTTTGCGCTGACCTTCTATCTCTATTTGGAACTTAATACCAGCCTTGCAGATGCCTCTTAAGTTCTCTATGCTTTCCAAAGATGCTACCAAACGAATGCGCGAACCCACGAGAACAGGTTGTCCGAAACGCATTTTGTCCATACCATAGTTCACCATCATCTTCAAATTATTCACCTCAATAATCTGGTTCCACATATATGGCAACAACGAAAGTGTTAGATATCCGTGTGCAATAGTGGTTTTATAGGCACTTTCTTTGGCTGCTCTTTCTGTATCAACGTGTATCCATTGATGGTCTAAAGTGGCATCGGCAAACAAATTTATGCGTTCCTGATTTACTTCTAACCACTCACTTTCACCGAGTTTCTTGCCTAAAAAGCTTGCAAACTCATCGTAACTGTTTACTATTAGTTTTCTCCATTGTTTTCGCTTTGTCTTTGTTTTATGCCTACAAAGATACTATTTTTCTTCCTAATTTCGATAGTTTTTAGGTGTTATAGCACATTTTTTAGATGTTAAGAAGATAAATTTTAGATATTTATAATATGTCTCTGTCTTGCTGTTTTTTTGCCTTTATTGCAAAATGGGCGACACGTTTTCTATAGAGTTTCGCCGGTTTGTTCCTCCCACTCTTCCATAGCTTTACGCCAGTCGGTAGCCTCGCCTGTGGCAATTGCAGCCGCTTCTTTTTGTGCAGCATCGTGTGCCTTGTTGCGTGCTCGCTTCGCTTTCATGTCGGCAATGGTACGTTCGTCTAAAATGCTAATGGCACCTCGCCGTATGGCTTCGTACAGTTCTTCTTCGCCAAAAGCCTTTCCGGGCTGATTAAAATCGGAGATATTAAACTCATAATCTACCCTTAAATCGTGGCGCACAAGCTTTTGCTGGTGTCGGTTTCCTGCATTCTTCAGTCGTAAAAGCTTCGCTATCGTCTTTATTTCGGTATCCGAAAACTTGTTTCTTCCCATTATATTGTTGTGTAAAAATACAGTTTGTTCGTTGCAGCACAACCCACACCGTATGGCTACTCTCCCCTTTTAGGTGCGCCTTGCTTGTGTTTTAAGCTGTGCAAACTGTTTTTGTTTGTTTGTTTGTTCCACTGCAAATATAGCACATTTCCCCATAAATGGCAAGCATCTGCCACACTTTCCTACCCCTACAAATGGTGTTTTCCAAATTTTGTATATACCTTTGTGGCTACAAAACATTTACTACGATTAAACAAAATTGTATTTTTAAACTATGCAGATAATCACTCCCGAACAATACGAAACTACCCAATGGAAGGGTGGAACCACCCGACAGGTTTTCATTAGTCCTTCCAATGGCAACCTGTCTACCCGTTGTTTCAACCTGCGCATATCGTCTGCCATTATAGAACAAACGGAAAGCAGCTTCTCAAACTTCTCTGGTTTCACACGATACATACTTCCTTTGGAGGGCGAAATAACGTTGCTGAAAAACAACAAACGCATTTTGCTTTCGCCAAACAGTCTTTATTGCTTCGAAGGCGACGAGGTTGTTGCATCAGAAAACACTCCCCACGCCATAGATTTCAACATTATTGTGCGGCACGGCATAGACGTTGATGTTGCCATAATGCACGATGCGCATTTCTACAATAGCAAAAATACGGTGGTATTTGCACTCAGCAATATCCAAATAAACGGCAAACCGGTAGACAAACACTGCACAGCCATCTTAAACGAACCATTTTTGCTAAAGGGCAAAGCTGCCATTGCACGCTTTTAATATCAACCAAACACACACAAAATGGGTGGCGAATATATATATGCGGGCACGATAAATCAGACCCCTACGGCTGCGAACGGATTGCCAAAATGCTGCTGACGGATTGCCATTTCGCTGCGAACAAATTGCGATAACATTCCAAACAAATTGCAACAACACAACATTCAAAAAACAAAAACCATATTTTTGCAATGCAAAAACCCCCTTTTTGCACGCCAAAAACCATACTTTTGCACGCCAAAAACCATACTTTTACACGCCAAAAACCATACTTTTACACGGCGAATATGTAACACACAGATAACGAACACGTTGCGAACATTACGTGAATGCATTCTGAACGGATTGCGAATGCGTGGCGAACAAATTGCAACAACATTGCAAACGGATTGCCATAACATTCTAAACAACCTGCAAAAAACACAAAAAATACACAAAACAACCTAAACATAACGCTCGCGCACGCCCACTACAACACCATATTTATATAATTTACATAATTTATCTGCATATATTTGCATATTTAAAACAAATATAATAACTTTGCAACGAATTAGCGTTTAATGCGCTTTTAACAAATTCTGTCCAAGCAATTGGAGAGAAATAGCCCAACAGAAAGTGTGTTCTGCCACAACACAAACTTTCTTCTACAACTCAATTCAGCTATAGATAGTAGGACTATTTAGTACCCCCTATTTAGCGAATAGGACAAAAAAAAGATGTGAAACCAAAAAGATTGTAAATTAAAACAGCGATGAAGAAGTATTTAAAACCACGTATCGAGGTTACAACAGTTAGCACAGAGTGCCAATTGTTAGCAGGTTCTGGTGTATCAGTAAGTAACCAAAATCTCGAACCACAACCGCATCAAACACTCGGTAGCGAGGCAAAAGACTTTGCACCACGCAACTTTAAAGATGCGGAAATAATGGAATTGTAAAACAAAACTTATTCGTACAAACTTTATGAACATAAAAAATGTATTCAGTGCATTACTATGTGCTGCAGCGGGAGCATTGGCGTCGTGCTCCACTGAAACTGATACCAACACGCAAGACGCTACTAACCCTGATGTAACAGCAAAGCGTACGCTATCGGTAGATATTCCTTCTACTCGCTCTACGGTGAGTTTGATGGACGGAAACAAATGGGAAGACGGCGACAAATTTATTGCCTACAACCTAACTACCCCACAAGGGTACGACTATATTACGGCTGAAACTAAGGCAAACCAACAAAAATTGGAAGGAAATGTAGGCTGTAAACAGGGCGACAACATTGCCGTGTTCTACCCATTGCGATACAATTATGCCGGTAGAAATCCCGAAACGGTTGAGCTTAGTATGGATTACAACGAGCTATCGAAGAATGGAAACACTGTAAAAGCACATCAAGATGGTACGTTTGCTACACTTAGCAACTTCGATTATAGCTGGGGAACCATAGAAAATGTGAAGATTTTAAACAGCAAAGCTACGGGAAACGTACAAATGAAAAAGCTATATGCTGTGTTACATCTCGACTTTAAGAATGGCAATACACCCATAACAAACATAAAATCGCTTACCATTGACGGCATAACTCGCACGGCAACTTTCAATTTAAAAACAGGTTCTATAAGCGAACGCAATAACTCTGGCTTCACCATTACACCAAAAACAGCTCGCAACGAGTTTGATGTTGCTGTGTTAGCAGATAACAACTTCAGTCCTATTTTCACCATCGTAACCACCGACAACAACACTTACACCTACATAGTGTCTAAGCCTTTAAAGATAGAAGCCGCTGGATACTACCCCTTTACGGTGAATGTTACAAAACCATACATAGAAATTAACAACGTGAAATGGGGAAAATACAACTTGCAATATACGCCCGGTGCAACATCGGCAGGGTGGAAAGACGGCTACCATTTGGCAAAAACGCCATGGACTTACTTCTATATGCAACGGTCTAGCTACCCTCTTTCAGAAAGAGTTTTGGAGGGAGATCCACTGCCAAACAACACTAACGGTGTAAAATTCGACCACTTTCGTTGGGGCGATATAGCACATGCACACGATTATCATAGTGAGTATGTCGGACAAATATTGGACCGCAATGGGCAACCAAAAGGGTAAAATGTCTGCCGATAAACAGTTTGGCGATTTGGCAGCGTATGCTTCTGATGGCAAATGGGCTATGCCTTCACAGGACGATTTCAACAAATTGATAGAAGCAACAGCACAATTCATAGCCTATTACATAGACGATAGTGGCAACGTTATATATGGTTCGTTCTTCGACCCTACCGTTTCTGCCGATAATAAAGGTTGGATATTAGATGCAAATGGTAGAAGGAAACGAAAAATAAACGGGTCTGCTACAGCTATGAATATGAACGGTTTGTTGCGAAAACTAACGAAAGCCGATTTCGAAAAGGGCATTTTCTTCCCTATGGCAGGTACATGTCAGAATGCAATGCACTTAGATAAACCGGTGCTGTTGGGGTGCATATTGGCTATCAGATGCCAGTACAAGTAATCAAAAACAGGCTGCAGCGTTTACATTCCAGGTAACTACCATCAACCAAGTAATGGCTGGTTACACCGAGAGCACCATAAATCCAAAAAATACAATGTACAGCATTCGCCCTGTTTACATGGGCAATTAGCTTGCAAGTTGGTGGAATTTAACATAAGCACCTAACTTTCTTGGGGCACGCCACACGCCAAATTGTGGCACAGTTTCCCAAGTACCTTCATATAAAATGCGTTGTGGAGAAGTGTAGAAATACGAAAGTGTTCTGCGCTTCTCCTATTTTTATGTCCCACAAAACACCGCATTATAACACACAAATATTGTATAATTGGCAGTCCGTTAGCACATTTTGGCAGACCGTTCGCAGCATTATCGCAAACCGTTCGCAGCCGTAGGGGACCGATTTATCGCGCCCGCATATATGAAAACACCCACGAAATGGCGGACGGATATGCGTGTGGTGAAATGAATATATGTATTTAATAATGTAATACACGTATTCGGTGATGTGGAATACATATGACAATGTGGAAATCACGTATTTGAGTGACGGAAATACACGTTTTTAATAATGCAGGATACGGGCACGATAAATCGGTCCCCTACGCCTGACGGAATGTTCGCAACCAATCTCGTGGGTGTTCGCAACGTTATCGCAAACCGTTCAGCGAAATGGCAAAACCGTTAGCAGCCGTAGGGGACCGATTTATCGTGCCCGCATATGAAAACACCCACGAAATGACAAACGGATATGTGCGTGTGGTGAAATGAATATACATATTTAATAATGTAAAAACACATATTCGGTGATTTGAAAACACATATTTAATAATGTGGAAATACGTATTTAGTTATGGAAATACACGTTTTTAATAATGCAAGGATACGGGCACGATAAATCGGTCCCCTACGCCCTGACGGAATGTTCGCAACCATTTTCACGGAATATTCGTAACACATTAACAACGTGTTTGTTATACTAACGAAAAACAAAAGGGGTTTTGGTGTAAAACCCCTTTTATAGTAAAAACCCCTTGCACGCTAAAACCATACTTTTGCAACGTAACAACTATCTTTTGCAACACAATAGCCAATAGATGGCAATGTAAGTTAAAAGGAAGTTATAAAACGAAATAATTTCCATTGGAAATTTGTAAAGGTACAAATAAAATACCTAACTTTGCATTAGTTTCCAATGGAAACATATAGAATGTATAATAAAACAGCGTCCACTACAACAGAAACGGCGCAAAAAGCCACAACAAAATAGCAGACGTTAGTGTATAGTGAAAAGGATAATAAAAGAGAGCAAAACGACAAATGTGGAACGAAATCGGTAAAAAAACAATGAAAAAAATATTTTCGTGCTCGCAGTAGCCGCAGTCTTCACGCTTGGAAGCTGCAACACAACAGCAAAAACAAAGTAGACAACAACCAAAACAAACACGGTTAAAAACAAAGAAAAGGAACAAATATGAAGGTAACAGAAATGAACGAAGCAATGTTCAGAGAGAAGATAATGGACTACAAAAACGCAGGCGACACATGGAAATTTAAAGGCGACAAACCTGCAATAGTAGACTTTTATGCCACTTGGTGCGGTCCGTGCAAAGCCACAGCACCCATTCTTGAAGAGATAGCACAGGAGTATGACGGCAAAATAGACGTATATAAGATAGACGTAGACAAGAGCGAAGAACTCTCAGCACTATTCAACATACGCTCAATACCATCGCTTTTGTTTATTCCAAAAACCGGAAAACCAACCATGTCGGTAGGTGCTCACCCCAAAAACGAACTGGAACAGATGATTAAAGAAACGCTTTTAAAATAAGCCAAACATAGCAAAAGCGTATGGATAACAACTGCATTCATAAGGTGCACAGCATCTTTCGGGCAGTAATAGAATTTGAACGAGCATTAGAAAACACATTCAACATAAACATAAACGAACTTATGTTGCTGTGCATGCTCGCTAATAAAGAGACCCTTCTCGCTGGCGAAATAGCCAGTGAGATGGGTCTTACACGTTCCAACGCATCGAAAGTGATAGCCGCTCTCGAACGAAAAAGGATACCGGAACGCCACACTTGCAAACACGATAGCCGGTGCCAACGATGCCGAATTACCGAAAGCGGACTACAACAAATGGAACACATAAACTGCAAAACGTTTCCTGCACCACCCAATCTTGCCGCTTTCCTAACACAAAAATAGCAACACAGCAGTGGCAAAACACTGTGGAGAAAAACAGAACAATATACCCCTCAAAAACACAAAACAAACGTTTATAAAATACAAAATATATAGTATTGAATATGGAAAAACTACACAATTTTTTTCCAAAAAAAGTAGTAATTTGTTCGCTTTTATATCCTTATTAGTAAGTAAAACAGAAAAATTTTAACTGTTTTTTTGTTTGGTATTTCCACAACAATTATATACCTTTGCAATGAGAATTTAAATGCAATAGTAAATTATGTACATAGATCCAGCCTATAAAAAGCTGCTCGATTGTGGTATACGCCCATCGCTTCAGCGCATAGAGATTATGCGTTATTTGATGGAACATCATACCCACCCAACAATCGACGATATATTTGTAGAACTCAAAAAACGCATCCCAACAGTGAGTCGCACCACCATCTACAATACATTAAGAATGTTTTCGGAGAAGGGCGGAGCACTTATGATAACCATAGACGAACACCATGTGTGCTACGATGGTACCACAACGCCGCACGCTCACTTCTCTTGTAAAGAGTGCGGACGTGTGTTTGATATGCCCGATACACAACCGCCAATGCCCCAAAGTAGTGCAATTGAAGGCTTTACAATAGACGATGCCCAGCTGTACTATAAGGGAATATGTGCCGACTGCCTACGAAAAAAGGCGAAAAAAATGTCGTAAAACAAGGCGGAAGTGCCTAAAATAAGAAATAATGATGTTTAAATTAAAGAATAGTAATGTTTAAATAGTAAGGCAACTAAGCCCTCGTGAGATGGTAAAGCTGCCACAAAAAGAAAAATTTGGGATACCTTGATAGAAAGGTATAATGGTTTAGTGAAAAAGGCGAAAATAGCTTGCGAAAGAATAAAAACGCCTTGACGTTTTAGATTTATACTACCTTAAGCGTAAGGTTTCATTGGTTTTAGCAAATGGCTAAAATACCTTGCGAGAGGTGCATACGCCAGTTAGATGAAAATGAGAATAACAAAGATGAAGGATAGGAGTGCCTAAATGAGAATGGGACGAAACGTGTTCCATAACATTAAAGCGAGAGAACACACTAATAAAAGGCAGGCATTGGAGATCTCAAAAAGACGCTTCTATAATTAAACCAACCTTCAACCGACTAACTTCTACAAACATTTCGCCCCATTGCTTGCCTTTATATAAATATATAAACTGCGACAAAAAAGTGAAAAGTTATGTTAAACGAGCGTCGAAACTAAGTGTTTCTGCTCACAACATAGAGTTTTTTACTTTCTTGTCGCAGTTTGCTTGTTATGCCTTTCCATACTTTTCTTCGGCTTGTTGCCACACTGTTACAATGCGTTTCTATACATATTCCCTATTTGTTGCCACTACTTTGCAACACGTTTCTATACATATTCCCTATTTGTTGCCACACCGTTGCAATGCGTTTCTGTACATATTCCCTATTTGTTGCCACACCGTTATAATGCGTTTCCATACATATTCCCCATTTGTTGCCACACCGTTGCAATGCGTTTCTGTACATATTCCCCATTTGTTGCCACACCGTTGCAATGCATTTCTGTACATATTCCCCATTTGTTGCCACACTGTTGCAATGCGTTTCCATATATATTCCCTATTTGTTGCCACACCGTTGCAATGCGTTTCTGTACATATTCCCCATTTGTTGCCACACCGTTGCAATGCGTTTCTGTACATATTCCCTATTTGTTGCCACTACTTTGCAACACATTGGTTGCCAAATTGTTATGCAAAAAGGCTAAAAGTGCAATGCGTTGCCCCCAGTTTGGTTTTACCAAAATATAGCAACCAATAAACAGAACACATACTACACGAAAACCGTTGCTACACCATGCAAATACCATAAATATACGCCCGAAACACAAAAGAGAGGCAAGCAACTCCCGTTTTGGTAGTTGCCTGCCTCCCAATGTGTCGTTTTTTTCGTGTGTACATTCCCTTTCTGTCGCACAAAACCTACAAACTTGTCGAAGCGTTCTTCCTTTCTTGTCGGCTCTAACCTACTATTTTGTCGGTTGTTATGTGCCAAAAGACCTTGTATTTCAGTTGTTTACACATTGCTATATAATCATTATAACTGATTAGAAAACGATATTCTAAGTTGTTTGATGAGTGTTTTTGCAATGTGTTTTTCTATTGATTTTTTTGCGCAACACAGATAGCATTCGTCCGCTCTATGCGTATTTTTTTGCTTATCTGCACGACCCCATTCCCAGCGTGGTTGCTATGGCTGTGAGCACTGAAAGAACTAACTGTACAATGAATTTCCATTTGTCTTTGTTCATAATTTTACGGTTTTTAAACGGTTAATAAAAAGATTTTTGTGTGTTTTTGGAACTACCAAAGAAACCACGCAGCACTGTTTTTGCATTGTTTGCAACTGTTTTTAGCAAGCAGTGCACATTGGTTTCTCTGGTTTTTAGTGCCATTATTGGCAGACCCTAAGCCCCTTAAGGTTAGCAAAGTTTGGCAACATTGGCTACTTATGGGTGCGATTGTCCGCCACTGGGATTAGTTCCTCCGCCGGTGGTTTCGCCTTCTTTCTTTTTCGTTCGGCTACCTTTGTAGGCGGTAAGTTCCTCTACTTGCACACCAGTAACGAAGCTTTTAAAGCGCGAATTATCCACTCCCACGCGTGTATACGGTTGAAACAGCACGCGAGTTTTCTTTATATTCTTTGCAGGAATAAAGTCTTTGCGTTCCTTTTCGCCCTTTGAACTGATGGAAAGCTTAAAAGTTCCGAAGTTGTCGAGCTTTATTCGCATTCCGTTTTGCAGGTTATGCGTCATCTCTACTACCAAAGCGCTGAGCACAGCAAGTATGTCCGACTCTGTAACTGTGCATCGTTCGCTAATGCGAGCTGCCAATTGGCGAGTGTCTAAGGTGCCCATATAGGCTACACGGGCATACCAATAATTGTTGTACTTGTGCTTTGCAGTGTGTAATTGGTACATTTTGTACTTTTAATGCCATAATTTTTTTAAGAATTAAAAGGTTAATAAAAAAATTTAAAAATAAAACTGATATTCATAGGCAGACTACCCACCTACGTTTTGCGTTATATATAATAAGGTGTATCGGCATAACATATTTAGCAAGCAAATTTGTTCCTAATTTGTCGCCGAAAGTCCTATTTTTGTCGTTTATATCCCACGTGAATCCATCGTTTTTGCTTAGCTCCGAGCGGTTCTAACAATAGTTGTTGCACCGCCGAATGCTGTTCCAGAATGTTGCCATAGCGCATTGCTGTTTCTGTGTTAGGCACAAAAATGTCGGCAGCTTCGCCCTTTAGGTGTTGCGAGTTCCACACTCCGCCCACTGCTTTGTTTAGTTTTTTGCACCTGTATCCACTTGTTATAATCACCCGCCCCACCCTTTGCCGTAGTGGTTCGAGCACTTCTGTGCACAGTGCTCTTAGGTTTTCAACCACCTCTTCGGTGCTAATGCCTTCGTCGGGATAGGCATCGGGTGTGTTGTTTATGCCCAACCTAATGGCAGTTCCCGATCTAAAGAACTCGCCAACTGTGAAGTGGGGCGATAAATAGTCGTCTAATGTTAATTTCATATTTTTGTCTCGTTATATGTTTTTTTATAGTTTTGTTTTTTTATGCTTTTTACGTTTTTGGCTAACTATATATATAAATATGTTGTAGCGTTTTTGTAGCATTTGGTTGTTAGAAAACCGTTTGTTGTTTTACATTTGCAAAGGTACAACATAGCGAAAGGCATATCAAGTTTCTTATGGGTAGTATTGTGGGTAGTATTTAGGCAGTTTCCAGATAGCCCATAAACAGGGCATTGCAGGCACAAAAAATAGTTTTAGCAACGCAGAAATAGCGTGTTTGTTGTGCCAAAATGTGTGCATTGCATTTGGCAAGTATGGTAGGTGCGCCACCATAAGAATATTGTTGCGTTTTAAAAGTATGGTTTTTGTAGTGCAAAAAGGGGGTTTTTAGCGTGCAAAAAGGGGGTTTTTATGTTGCAAAAACCCCCTTTTTATTTTCTGAATACGTAACACCCACAGAACAAACAAGTTACACCCAGTTTTCTATGACGCATTGCATATTCACAAAATGGGTGGCGAACAGGTGGCGATGACGTTGCGAATGGTTTTTCATTTCGCATTACACATATTATAATAATGTGTCGCACGAATTGCAATAATACAACGAACACACGGTGAATGGGTGGTGAACACACCCCGAAACACCCACGAACACACTGCGAAACGCCTTATTTTGACCACGTATATAAAAAAAACTCCTAAAACCTTTGGGTAAAAAAGGTTTTAGGAGATATTTTGAAACTAAAACAGCCTACAGATTAAGGCTCTTTTTTATAGCTTCTATCTTTTCGTAGGCACGTGCACGACAATCTTTAAAGTCGGCTGCGGTTTGCATCTTGTCCTTTACTCTATGTAGAACTTAATTTTAGGTTCTGTTCCCGATGGGCGAACGCTCACCTTTGTGCCGTCTGTGCAGAACCATTGTAGCACGTTGCTGCTTTCGGGCATTGTTATTTTTTTGTTTTTCGTTCCTGTGGCATCGGTTGCTTCAAGAGCCTCGTAGTCTTTCCACAAACACACGGTGCTGCCTCCCCAAATTGGTAGGTGGTGTGGTGCGGAAGTTACGCATCATCTGCTGAATTTCGTCAGCTCCGCTCTTGCCCGGGCGTTCTACGTTCACCGTATGCTCCTCGCTGAAGCCATATTCAAGGTATATATCCATTAGCAAATCGTAGAGAGTTTTACCTTTATCCTTAGCATACGCACATATTTCTGCCAACAACGAACATGCACTAACGGCATCTTTGTCGCGCACAAAGTCTTCTGCAAGGAATCCATAGCTCTCTCTTCTCCGCCACCAATATAGTTTTTTTGTCCTTCGGTAAGTGCTATTTCGTGTGCAATCCACTTAAATCCGGTGTAGCAATCGCGCATTTCTATGTGTTGTTTTTTGGCAATTTGTGCAATTACTTCGGTAGTTACAATGGTTTTAACAATATAGTCTTTAGGTGTCATTTTGCCTAAAGCCTGTCTGTTTGTTATGATATACCATAGGAAAATAAGGCAGGTTTGGTTTCCATTTATTAGAATCCATTCGCCGTTACTATCTTTACAAGCCATACCAACACGGTCGGCATCGGGGTCGGAAGCCATCAAAATATCGGCATCTAATGCCTTTGCGTCTCTCAAGCCCAATGTTAATGCTTCGGCAATTTCGGGGTTTGGACGGTCTACTGTGGGGAAGTTTCCATCTTTTACCATTTGTTCCTTTACGCAATGCACGTTTGTGAATCCCCATTCTTGTAGCGAACGTGGTATAATAACTCGTCCGGCTCCGTGCAAAGGTGTGTAAACTATGCAGAGATTGTGCTGACGTTTAATTACATCGGGGTCTATACACACTGTTTTTACCATGCTTAGGTATGCCTTATCTACGTCTTCTCCAATTATTTCAATAAGGTTTTTGTTGCCCTTAAACTGCACATCTTCTATCTTAACTTGGTTCACCTGGTTGATAATTCCCTTATCGTGAGGAGCCAAAACCTGTGCGCCATCGTCCCAATATGCTTTGTATCCGTTGTATTCGCGTGGGTTGTGGCTTGCCGTAATGTTCACTCCGCCCTGCGCTTTAAAGTGTCTTATGGCGAAAGAACACTCTGGTGTGGGTCGCAAATCGTCGAAAAGATAAACCTTTATGCCGTTTGCTGAGAAGATGTTGGCTACTGTTTCGGCAAACAAACGAGAGTTGTTGCGACAGTCGTGGCACACTACTACCGATATTTGTTGCATATTTTTGAAGCACATTTTTAGGTAGTTGGCAAAGCCTTGTGTAGCCATTCCAACGGTGTAGATGTTCATTCGGTTTGTGCCTGCGCCCATAATGCCACGCAAAACCGCCTCGCTCCAAACTCAAGATCTTTATAAAACGACTCTATAAGAGCATCTTTGTTGTCGCTGTTTAGCATGTTTTTCAACTGCCTTCGTGTATCTTCGTCGAAAGCAGGAGCAAGCCATTGTTGTGCCTTTTGCTCGCATTGGGCAATTAGTTCTTTGTTCTGCATAGTTACCTGATAGTTTTTATTGAGGGGTGTTTTTACGTCCCTCGGACGTTATTACTATATAGTTTGGTTGCCCCCACCCCATTTTACATTTGCACAGAGGGTGTGCTGAAGGGCATTAAACAGTGCAAATATACAGAAATAAATAGAATATATACCTTAAATATAGGATTATTTTTGTATTTTTTGTGTCCGATTTTTCAAAATTAAAACTAACATACAACAGAATGGAAATATATTTTCAAGGTGTAATTTTGGCGGTTTGCACCTTTTTTATAATAGGATTGCTACACCCCGTAGTAGTGAAATGGGAATTTTATTTTGGCACAAAAGGCTGGTGGCTATGGCTTGTGGGAGGCATAGTTTGCTGCGTTTCGGCTCTGTTTGTGGCAGATATATTCTGGTCGGCACTACTTGGCGTAACGGGAGCATCGCTTCTTTGGGGCATAGGGAGAACTGTTTGAACAAGTGAAAAGGGTAGAAAAAGGGTGGTTCCCAATGAACCCTAAACGCAAAAACGCCTACAAAAAATAGCAAATGAAAGCCACTTTAATATTGGTGGGACGTACTAACAACGAACTGTTTGCACAGGCAATAGCCGACTATGTGGGACGCATTGAACACTACATTCCATTTAAAATAGTTACCATTCCCGAACTAAAAAACACTAAAAAACTGTCTGAAGCACAACAAAAATACGCGAGGGCGAAACAATTCTACGCGAAATACAAACTGCCGACACGGTTGTGCTGCTAGATGAGCACGGAAAAGAGTTTCGGTCGGTAGACTATGCCACATGGTTACAAAAGAAACAGAACACAGCAAAGCATCTTGTGTTTGTTATTGGTGGCGCATACGGCTTTTCGGAAGCTGTGTATAGCAGGGCAAACGAAAAGATTTCGCTTTCTAAAATGACATTCTCGCACCAGATGGTACGCCTTATTTTCGTTGAACAACTATACCGCGCATGCAGCATTATACGGGGCGAACCGTATCACCACGAATAGTTTGGCAATCCGTCAGCAACATTTTGGTTATCCGTTAGCAGCCGTAGGGGTCCCATTTATCGCGCCCGCATATACGAAAACACACGCGTAATGGCAAACCGTTAGCAGCATTTTGGCAATCCGTTAGCAGCCGTAGGGGCCGATTTATCGTGCCCGCATATACAAAAACACCCACGTAATGGCAAACCGTTAGCAGCATTTTGGCAATCCGTTAGCAGCCGTAGGGGCCGATTTATCGCGCCCGCATATACAAAAACACCCACATAATGGCAAACAAAAATACAGATTCGATGATGTGAAACACACGTGTGCAATGACGAATATATGCGTTTTCGATAATGTGAATACACGTATTTGGTGAAATAAATGCACAGATTTAATAATGTAAATACACGTTTTGGGGTATGTCAGGATACGGGCACGATGAATCGGCCCCTACGCCCCGGCGGAATGTTCGTTGGTGTTTTGCGGATTGTTCGCCACGTAATAGGCAGCCTGTTAGCAGCTGTAGGGTCCGATTTATCGCACCCGCATATACGAAAAACACCCACAAAATGGCAAACAAAAATACAGATTCGATGATGTGAAACACACGTGTGCAATGACAAATATATGCGTTTTCGATAATGCGAATGCACGGATTCAGTGAAATAAATGCACAGATTTAATAACGTAAATACACGTTTTGGGTTATGTCAGGATACGGGCACGATGAATCGGCCCCTACGCCTGGCGGAGTGTTCGCAACCAATTTCGTGGGTGTTCGCCACGTAATAGGCAGCCTGTCAGCAGCCGTAGGGGCCGATTTATCGCGCCCGCATATACGAAAACACCCACATAATGGCAAACGGAAATACAGATTCGATGATGTGAAACACACGTGTGCAATGACGAATATATGCGTTTTCGATAATGTGAATACACGTATTTGGTGAAATAAATGCACAGATTCGGTAACAGAAAAACACAAATTCGATGCCAATTATACACAAATTTGACAACGAAAAAATGTGGGCACGATGAAACGAATACACGTATTTAATAATGTGAATATACATATTTGATAATGCAAGGATACGGGCACGATGAAACGAATACACGTATTTAATAATGTGGAAATGCGTTTTGGGTTATGGAAATACACATTTTTGGTTATGCAAAAATACGGGCACGATGAATCGGTCCCCTACGCCTCACGGAGTGTTCGCAACCAATTTCGTGGGTGAATGCCACCAATTCGCCGAACGTTCGTTGCGGTATTCCAATTCGTGCGACACATTATTATAATATATATAACACATCATCGCAAACCGTCCGCAACATTATCGTAACTCGTCTGCAACTCGTTTATTTCGTGATTGTTACGCATTCTGAAAACAAAAACCCCCTTTTTGCACTTCAAAAACCATACTTTTGTACACCAAAAACCCCCTTTTTGGCGTGCAAAAAGGGGTTTTTGCTCTGTAAAAAGGCGGGGCTGCACAACAAAAATGAACAACCAGAAAAGCACTACCCGTAGCAACTATGCCAAACACGCACACCCCACCCCACAACAACACTACACATAGCGCACACGCCTACGCTTAATGTCTAAACGCATAGGGTGCAATATGCCCTGCTCGCTATACAACAACATGTAACGCTCCACTATAGGACGCACACGAATGTTCTTTCTACGACGCAACTTGTCTAAAAACACTCGAAGGATTATCGGGCGGAACAACATTCAACACAGCACAAATGCAACGCACAATAGTGCAAAAACTCATTGGAATGCCATGCGAATCGAGCAGCAAACCCGTCTCCCCACACAAGATGAGACAGCTCCACTAAATCGGTTTTTAGTACTCGTCCACCGTAAACCCTCCACATAATCGTGGTTCAATAACTCCGAAAAATCGGCAGCTACCATTGCTTTCATCTTCAATTCATCATCGCCAGACCAGCGATTGTTGTCCAAATGGGTCTTCGAAACTACTTTCATAATAATTAAAAAAAAGTTTAACGGCATAGGAAATGTTAATAAACACAAAACCTAAAATTGCCAAATAATAAAATTAAGGTTAATAAACCCGTCGTGCACAAAACCACTATGGAGTAGCCAAAGGGCAGACACAACTAATTAATAATCACGCTTCTACAGATCGTTAGCCATATTTCGACCCGTTTCCGGTGCAAATATACAACCACCATTGTGCAGTATATGTTCAACGTAAAAAAATATTTTTCTGTTAAACTTTCATAACCATTTCGGTTCGCGAAATAAACTCTTCTATATTTCCAAAAATACGATATAAAAAAAGTAAGAAACTAATTTGCAGATTATAAAAATAGTACCTTTGTGTAAAAATAAGGGAAGCGGACAGAAAAACGCACCCCACACACACCTAATTAGGGTATAATAACAATTTATAAAAACCATTATTATGAAAGTTATAAACACAAACAAAGCACCAAAAGCCATTGGACCATACAGCCAAGCTATAGAAGCTAACGGACTGGTTATTACTTCTGGACAACTACCAATAGACCCAGCAACAGGCGAATTTGCACCCGGAGGCATCAAAGAACAAACCAGACAATCGCTAACAAACGCAAAAAGCTATTCTGGAAGAAGCAGGAATAAGTATGGCAAACGTTATGAAAACCACCGTATTCCTATCGGATATGAACAACTTTGCTGCTATGAACGAAGTGTATGCAGAGTTCTTTAGCGAACCATTCCCCGCTCGTTCGGCAATAGCAGTAAAGACTTTGCCAAAGAACGCACTGGTTGAAGTGGAGTGTATTGCAGCAAAATAAGATACAAAACTAATTCATTTCATAATATTTTTGGTGGCCTAAACTCTTCTATACACATAGAAGGTTTAGGCTTTTTGCTTTGCAAACAAATTGCAACAACGCTGCTTATGAGATGCGAAAACGTGGCAAACGGATTGCAACAATGCAACATTCAAAAAAACAAAAACCATACTTTTGTAACTCAAAAACCCCCTTTTTGCACGTCAAAAACCATACTTTTTGCACGTCAAAAACCATACTTTTGTAATGCGAATATGTAACATACAGAAAACGAACACGTTGCAAAACATTCCACAAATGCGTGGCGAACAAATTGCAACAATGCAACATTCAAAAACAAAAAAACCATACTTTTTGTAACTCAAAAACCCCCTTTTTGCACGTCAAAAACCATACTTTTGCACGTCAAAAACCATACTTTGTAATGCGAATATGTAACATACAGAAAACGAACACGTTGCGAACATTCCGTGAATGTATTCTGAACGGATTGCGAATGCGTGGCGAATACCACGAAATGGATTGCAAAACACTCCGCAATATACCCACGTACACCCACGAAATGGGTTGCGAACCGATTGCGGATGCGCTGCGAACGGTTTGCCAAACATTGCTGACGGTCTACCAAAACGCTACGAAACACGCTGCATCATTCGGCACTCCGCACAACAATGCCCCAACATACAAACATAAAAAAACGTATAAAAATTTACAACAGAATATGAAAAACAACACTAATAGTAAACATTTTCATCACCATTTTCCTACTCTTATTTGCGCTAAAACCCCTTTTACAATCGAGCAACCTATATTGGTGCGCCATATACATACTGTTTGGTGTGGGGTTCATCGCCCAAACTTCAACCATAATAAACGGATTTAGAAGAAAATTATTCCCACAAAAACAAATCAAAACATTAAACACCACATTGTATATTATGCCATTTATATCCGCATTAGGAATATTTATAAGTTTTAAATACGACCATTCCTTCTTAACTTTCTGGATATTTATGCTAATTCTAAATGCACTTTATATAGCTGTCCGACACTTTCTAAAACCCAAAAACCGTTCCTAACATTCCACAATATACCCACACCCACCCACGAAATGGGGTGCGAATACCCCGCCAGGCGTAGGGGACCGATTCATCGCGCCCGTATCCTAACATAAACAAATAAACATATCCGCACTACCAAATACGCATTTCCACATTACCAATTACGTGTTTTCACACCACTAAATCCGCATTACCCTTCCCCATTTCGTGTGTGTTTACGTATATGCGGGCACGATAAATCGGCCCCTACGGCTGCGAACGGTCTGCCAAAACATTGCGAACGGATTGCGATAACCCAACGAACACACACGAAATGTCCAACGAACAATCCGTGAAATGCGCAACGAACACCCCGCCAGGCGTAGGGGCCGATTCATCGCGCCCGTATCCCTAACATTATCAATTACGTGCATTCACGTCATCAAATACGTGTTTCCGTTTCACCGCACACGCATTTTCCCTCCCCATTACGTGTGTGTTCACGTATATGCGGGCACGATAAATCGGACCCCTACAGCTACTAACGGATTGCAACAATGCTGCTGACGGTCTGCAATAACGCTGCGAACAAATTGCAATATACACACGTACACCCACGAAACACCATACTTTTACACTACAAGATGATGTCTAAAATACAACTAATTGGAAATAAACAAGTTACCTTGTTTGTTAAACTGAATAGGTAACGATTTGGAAACGAGCGAACTACTTGGTGTTGCTGTTTTCTGCCTAACAAAGAACGCTTGTTATTCTGTTTGCAAAGATAATACTTTGTTACCGAATAACAAGCGTTTTCAAAGAAATATTCACATATCTGCATTTTTGGATTGTTGCTATTGGAGTTGCTATAATCCTCTCCCTCGCTTCTTCTTTCTGTTAGCTTGGTTTCTGAGCTTGCGCTGCCATGCGGTCTCGGCATAGTCATCGCCATGTGTCGTTGGCGTAATCATTCCGCCTACCCCCTCCACCAAATCATCGGCTGTGCTGATGGCTGCATCTGCCATATCTCTTATAGTTTGTGTGATTTTTGGCGTTTCCTTAGTTGGTGGTGGACTGTATGAACGGCTTGGGGGGTACGAGTTGATAGCCAGCATCCTTAGTATCTGTATGCTTTGACGATTTGCGTATTACTTGGTCAGATTTATTCGTATCGGCTTTCTTACCTGCCTCGAAGTTCTTTTGCAGAGAACGGTAGCCAAACTCTCTGCCTACTTCCGATGCCTTGAACGCATATTCTCCGTATGAGAACTTCAGACCATAGACCTTGCTCTGTTTGTTCTTCATACGATCTATGTCAACTCATAGAGGAACATAGAATGTCCTGTGATACCTGTACTTTTGTACCTTTCAAGTAGGGCATAGCATATTCTTTGTAGTTCTCTCTTTGTTTCCTCTCTTGTGGGATTGGCTTTTGCTTTCTGATGTTTCCTTTCAGCTTTGATTTCCTTGGCGATGGTCAAGCCTTTCTCTCTGCTGATTTCCTCTGTTATCTTTGCAGCCTTGTTGCTTACGAATGTGGTGTCATAGACTTCGCCGTATAGGCTGATACGGTTGGCGATAATGTGGATATGCCTGTTGTCTGTATCCTTGTGCGTTACTGCCACCCACTGATGGTTGTCAAGTCCCATTTTCTTGGCAAACAGATGGGCTATTTGGGCAAGTTCAGAAACTGATAGTTTCTTCTCGTCCTGTGGTGCAATGCCGATTTCGATGCGCAGGAATTTGTTTCTGCATCTGGTATTGTAATCGCTGACCAACTTCATTTCCTCGTAAATAGCCTTTGATTCTCTGCTACAAAGGTTATGGAAGGCAAGCCGATTACCCAGCTTGCCCTCTCTGAAGATATAGTCCAATGCAGTACTTCCATGCGCTATCGCCTTACACTTTCCTATCATACCCGGCAGATTTAAGACCCTATATATATCGTCACCAATGCGGAAGTGAGGGTCGAAAAAACGCTTAAATGCTTCTTTTGGCACATATCGAAAGGTTCTTGGTTATCGGCACCCATGACTCGTCCTTTATCCTGATGAGGTTGGAAACTTGTGCGTAGTACATTCCCGTTCGGTGGAGTACGGCAATGGCTTCCTTTTCATTGTCGGTCATCTTGGGAACGGCTACCACTTCACCATTCAAAAAGAATCTCACGGCAGTACTCGGAGAACTTCCGCCCCTGTGCTTTCTGCCTTTGCCTTGATGCGCTGCTTCTCCTCCAAAGTACACCTAACCTTGATGAACTCCGTCTTGTTCATCTGTTTTTCTTCATTGTCCTTCTGCTGCCATTGAGTAGCTTTTTTCTTCTGTATTTCTTCATATAAGTTTCTCTGAAAGTTAATCATTATGGATGATTCATTGCTGCTTAATTCCTGAATGCTGACCGATGAGAACGGAGTGATTACGGTCTAATCTCCCCGACTGTTTATCGAGGGGAGCAAGCGCAGTTTGTGGGTACAAACTGACGTCTTGCAATGCTACCCTAACAGACCGTTTACACATAAGGCGTTTTGCAATCGAAAAGTGAATGTTGTGCATTCCGTGCCTGACTGTGTCCGTGATGTTCTCATCATTCAGATGTCTGCTTAATAAAAAAATATGATGTCATATTTGCCCAAATATGACATCTCATTTATGAGAATATGACATCATATTTTAATGCGATTGTAGGAATAGAGTGAGAAATAAATCTATTGTAATTCCTCCATCGACCCTTTTCCTGCGGTTTACAGCTTTCTCCATTTCTCAATATCCTCACCGTACTCCTTCAAATGAAGGCGCACGATGTTCTCGACAAAACTTGAAAGGTTGCTGCCCCTGTCGCCCAATCTGCGCACGATGAAGTCCGCCCGCTCCTGTGTCTCCCTGCTCAGATAGACCGCCTTTCGGCCTATCAATTTGGTTGGAACAAGATAGGCTTGCTTGTAGGCTTCAAGCGTTTCCTTTCTCATCTTGGCGCTGATGCGTCTTTGAACGGCTGTGTTCTCTGTGTGCTGTGATGGCACTGCATCCTGTGATGATACAACATGCTGCTCATGTTCCGAGTTCTCCGATGGAATACCCGACTGGTTTATAGGTGCTCTTTTTTCCTGCTTCCTGACCTCTTCCCATTTAGGGATAAGTATGTCTTTTTGTTCAGTTGTCTTTGAAGAAGTATCTTCTTCGTTACCACCTAAATAATATGAAAGGTCATACTCTACCTCTGTTGTTTTCTTCTTTTCCATTTTTCTATCTCATTTTATGTTTAACTTGTTTTACCTTTTTATGGAGTTGCTTTGCATTTGCTGCATCACCCTGTGATAGTTTCTTCTGTTGCTCACGTACCCCTAGCGTATGTGATATTCGTTGAGGTCTTTGAAGTTCCTGTAATGCACGGACATATCCTCGACCTTGAAACCAGCCCTGATGAAATCATTGGTTGCTTTCCGTCCAGCATCGTCATTGTCAAGGAAGGCACGGATATGGGTTAGGTGTCTGTCGTTCAGATAGCGGATTGCCCTTGCAACGTTGTTTACGGAGTTCAGCACAAGACAGTCACTCGTTACTTCTTCTTTCATTGAAAGGAAAGAAAGGAAGTCCATGAAGCCCTCTCGCACACAGACCGGTTGTATTTTGTCAGTCACCTTATTTCTCGACCTATCCATGAATATAGGGGTAATGTCCTTCGGGGCAATCGTTCCCTTGAACGAGCCGCTGTCCCGAAGCTCACAGCCACCCTGACTGATTGGCGAAGCCGATGGCTTGATAATGCTGCCCCCTTACCTCATAGCTGATACATTTGAGGAATGGCTTTGCCTTTGCCAAATCAATGTAGCGTTCTTTCATGAGGTAGTCCTGCAAATGTGGCGGCAAGGTGTCTGATATGCCTGTCAGTCTCCTTGTCCCGTTTGCCGATGTAGCCCCGTCCAATACTTTCCTGATTGGAAGTGCCATGTACACATACCATACGAAGACTGCACGTTGTATCGGGAGCGTTCCGCCCCAAAAGGCGGATGGCTTCCGACAGCTGCATCGCTCCATGCGCATACAGAGGTCGATGATGCTTCCGCCACGTCCCTCGGCATAATCTATCCAGAGGTTCTTCTCCGTGTCCACCTTGAAGCTCGGATGCATGTCTTCACGAAGCGGTGAATGGTAAAGGGCATAGGTTGGTGTCCTGCGGACAGGCTTGATGCCTTTCTTTCAAGATACTCCACGATGGAGTATCGCTTTGATGAGTGATAAATCTTCTTCTTTCATTATTGTGATATTTATTGGTTGAACATTTCTTTCTTATCTCAAAAATATTCTGTCTCGACAGGACTCTACTTCCTTGATTATCTTTTCCAAAGTTTTTCCCTTCCAAACTTTTTTATCTTTCTTCTTACTACATACTAATATGTTGTGTTATTGATAATCAGTGATAATTTGTAGTACACAGCAATACCACACGCCCTACTACATCAGGCTACTACAACTACCAAGCAGGGGACAGGGTAGTATCTTCCTTACTTTGTACACATAGATGGGACTGCCACCGTCACGCCTCCTGCTCACTTTCTCAAAGCCTGTCCTTTTCAAGGCTTCGCCCATGTGTTTTAAGGACAATGGATGATGTGTATAGGTACCTAAGTAGGTAAGTATCTCCGTTGTGGTCATATAGGAGCAGTGGGGACTATCCTCCGCAGGCTTCTCAAAGCAACATAGCAGGAGTTCCATTTCTGCGGTCTGCACTTGGAAGTCCTCACTCTCCCTGTATAGCTCCGCTATCTCGTCATCATTGAACCAATAGCGGAAGCCTGATTTTAAAAGGGCTTTCGCTTCGGTATAGACGGCATCCATAGAAATAGCTTTAGCTCGTTCTATATCAATGGATAGCACCTCAAAGGGCAGAAATCGTCGGCTACCCGTGGGATCAGTCAGGAAATCGTTGCCGTTCACCGAAGCCACGAAGCTCGCCAGGTGTGGATGTTCCTCCACATACTTGTCGTAGGGCATACGGTATTTAACCATCGGACAGGTGATTAGGTTCTTCAGCTCGTTCTCATCACGCTTGTTGAGGGCTTTGAGCTGGTCGTCTATGTTTACGATGAGGTTTTGCCCGATGTAAGTAAGCGTGTCTTTCTCTTGCGGATATATCTTACCTGCGTAGCTGTAACCTTTAAGCGCAGGCGGACAAAGCAAATCAAGAAAGGTAGTTTTGAACTTACCTTGTTCTCCTGTCAGTACAAGGCAGGTATGGTTACGGCATTCACGGTCGTCCATAGCGTTGGCAACTACTGCAACAAGCCATTTGATAAGGTATGGCAGCCACTTTTCAGAGTTGCGGACGATAACGCACGATGCAAGATTGGCGATGGCGCATTGGTTTATCTCTATCTTGTACAGCACTTCTGAAGCATCAACCGTTGGCAAAGCCTTGAAGTATTCCTGTATGGGATTGATACGGGGAGAAAAGCTGCTTTCAATGATGGAATAGAGATTATCAGCGGAAGTAATAATACCTTCCTCGCTATCAAGTTCCCTGCGAAAGGTATTGATGTCATAACGGCTGACCTTGCTATACACATTGGCATATTTGGGAGAAAACTCTGTTCTGCCAAGTACAGTGTTAAACCTGAAGTCATAATGGGTGGAGAGGTAGCTTTCTATCTCCTTGTTTTTGGAAGTTTGCCTACTATGCTTCGGCTTGTCTTCTGCGTGTATATTGCTATTGTCTGCGCATTTCTTCATAATCGTCCTAAAATGGTTTCTGAAAGTGAAGTTAAGGAGGATAATTCTGATAGCCAAGCATTCTCGGTGTGCTTGCATAATGTTGCATAAACCTGCTATAAAATTCCTTGTAGGAAATCATCAAACATCTTAGTTTTTAGTGGATTAAATGGAGAAATCAAAGGATAAAAGGAAATGATACAAATATCAATAATTGATTGGCTTTTGTAACAAAACCACATTCAAAATGCGGTATTCTGCACATTTGGGTAGTGAGCTATAAGTAAAGGAATAACAAAAAGAACGGATAAAGCGAAAATAACTACCTATTTAAACAAAAAGTAATCCACAAAAAGATGTAAGCAAAAAAATTAAGAGCTTATCTCTATGTTCTCTGAAATCTTAGAACAAGGCAGAATACTTATGTCAAATGGTAGCTTGTACTTTTATAGCTATTGGCTGTGAAAGAAGAAAAGTGGGCGTACCAGCGTTGATAACGACAAGAAATAAGGAAAAGAATTTCATCGTATTTCCTTTGTTTTCCCTGCTGTTCCTTAGTGCTTTTGAGCATAAGGAAACTATCCATACTTTTGCATCGTGCTGGAGCGCAAAAGGCTGCAACACAAGAAAACAGTAACAACAAACAAAACAATAGAAGTATGGGGTATTTAATAATTACAGACCAGAACTCGCAGAAACTAAGGGACGAGATATTAAGTCTTGCCGACTGCTGCCACAAGGCATTTGGAGAGAAGTGTAAGCACACAGATTGGCTGCACAATGGTGATGTGTGCAGGTTGCTTAACATCAGCAAGCGCACCTTGCAGCATTATCGTGATATAGGCGTGCTGCCATTCGCACAAATCGGACACAAGTGTTATTATAAACGTGAGGATGTGGAAAGGCTGCTCCTTACAAAAACTGACAAACCTAAAAAATAAACAAGTTATGGAAACGGCAAAAGATTTGAATTTTGGCTCGGACGAGATGCAGGTGGTGACTACCGCACTGCATGACGTGGGCAGAAGAATAAGGGAAGTGGCAGAGACGCACAAGCCATTGTTTGGCGGTGAGCATTTCCTCACGGGTAAAGAAGTGTGTGAGCGGCTGTATATCAGCCCTCGAACATTGCAAGATTATAGAGATAAGGGGATTATACCCTATACGCAGTTTGCGGGGAAGATACTCTATAAGGCTTCGGACTTGGAGAGGTTACTGGAAGAGTATTACTATATATATCAACAAAAACACCTAACGGAAACATAACCTCGTTAGGTGTTTTTTTGCTTTAATCTTTCCTAAGATTCTTATAATATATTTACTTCTGTTTATAAAGTATATAAATCCAACTTTTTGAAAATAAGAGTCAATTTGTCAAAGTATATTATAACTTTCCAGTACAAAAGTTCAAATCGCTAACATCTGCAAAATTGCCATCTTTTATCTCTTGCAAAAATAGCCGAGCACACATTTTGGCATCATCGCCAGCACGGTGATGTGTGCCATGCGATATAGAAAAATGGTCGCATAGATAGTCGAGCGAATTACAACCGAAATCATAGATATGTCGAGCAGTACAGAGCGAACAGTAATAATCAATGTCAGGACAAGGTAGATGGTGTAGTTGTAAGGTATGGCGAATACAGCTCATATCAAAGGTTGCATTGTGGGCTACAAGATATAATATTTTTCAATACACTGATATTTAATATATTACAGCAACATAAAAGCAAACAACTTTCAATTTAGTATCATTTTAGCACCACTATTTAACCACTGCGATAATCCTAACAAGAAAACAAATACTATCATAGAATAGGGAATGGGTTTGGCTTTGAATTTGCTTCTAAAAACGCGCACAAAACTCGTTTCATACCTAAACATTGTAATTTTTTTCTACGAAAACATAAATTATAATTTGAGAGGAGATTTTATTTGTATCTTTGCACCGTGTAATAGATAAACTCAACGAATATGATAGCAGAATTCACCATTGAAAATTTTTTCTCAATAAAGTCTCCACAAAAGATAAGTTTTGAGCCTTCGTCAGATACTTTTATGTCTGACGAATATTCGTATGAAGTTAAGGACGGGGTAAAGTTACTAAAAGTAGGCATCATATATGGTGCTAACGCTTCCGGCAAAACCAACATCTTGAATGCTGTTGAATTTTTCAGGATGCTTGTGCTTAGGATGCCCAAAGACCGAAACGAGAAAACTGAGGTTGTTCCTTTCATGCTGGATGATACATCAAGGAATGAAAAGACTAAGATGTCGATGGTATTCTATATTGGTCAGTCGAAGTATATCCTTACTTTTGAATTGGATGCAAAATATATCCATTCCGAGACGCTGATTGTTTATGATTCTATCCGACCTACCAAATTGTATAGCCGCAGTTATGATGCAGCAACCGATTCCACGACAATAGATTTTGGGGTAAATCTCAAATTATCAAAAAGGTCAAGAAGTTATTTTAGGCAATACCATAAATAATTGCAGTGTGCTTGCTGCATTTGGTAAAAAGCAATGTGGAGCGGACTAAACTGAATGATGTGTACGATTACTTTGCCAAACAAGTAAAAGATGTACTCGCACCGGGTATGTTGCTTTCGGGCTATGTCAAGTCACGATTGGATAAAGACGAATCGGGTGACTTAAAGAAGTTTATCCTAAACTTCCTGAAAGCCTCTGACTTCAACATAGAAGATGTTGCATTACACGTGGAGGAGGAATTGATTACCCCAGAACTGGAGCAACTGATTCAGAATGCCCCTATTGGCGATGAAGCAAAAGCCGATATGCTTAGAAAGGGGAAAATTACAAATACCGAATTGACATTCAAACATAAAGCTGGCGATAAACTTTATGATTTGTCGGAAGAATACGAATCCAACGGTACAATGAGGTTTTTTTAGGTATGGCTGTGATTCTGAATTTCTTGCTAAAGACCAATCGGTTTGTTCCGATTGACGAAGTCGAAACAAGCATCCACTACGAGTTGTTGGCTTATTTTATAAAGGTCTTTTTGGCGAATAGTGAAGGAACATCGCAGATGCTGCTTACAACTCACGACATCAACCTTCTTAATGAAGATTTCATTCGTCGTGACACAATATGGTTTACAGACAAAGACGAACTTGGCGAAACCAAAATAGTGCGTTTGTCTTCTTTGGGGCTACATAAGAATCTCTCTCCATATAATGCCTATAAACAAGGTAAATTAGTAAAACTGCCGTTCCTTGGTAGTCAGTATATCAATTTAAACGACTGACAATATGGGACAAACAGTAATAAAAAGTATTGCCATCATAGGCGAAGGAGAGACCGAATGGTTCTATTTCGACTCTTTGAGGGTAGCGTGTCGCTATCCTTTCAAGGTTGCGCCCGGTTTTCCACAGCATAGTGACATCAAGCATATCCTAAAACTGGTAGAATCCTACTTGAACAAGCAATATGATTTCATCGTATGTCTGTTTGATATGGACAGACTATTTCAGTTTCCATCTGAAATGCAGTTGTATCAGCGGGCAAAGAAGAAATATGCTGCAAAGAGATATGCCGGAAGGGTGATGTTTGTAGAAACGAATCCTTGCACGGAATTTTGGTTCTTGCTTCATTTTCTGCCAAATGTGATTTGTCGGCGATACGAAAGTTACGACCAATTGCTTCCGGAATTACAAAAGTATATGCCGGATACGAGAAGACCAAACGATATTTCATACGCACAAATCTTTACAAATACTTGACCGAGAATGGCGACTTAGACCGGGCAATGGCAAACTCGGAAAAACTGTGCCAACTCTGTCAAGAATCACCAGAAGATTTAATAGCATACTCAGAGGTGTATAAAATAATTAAGTTGCTAAATAATTAATACCCAATACTATTTCATTCTAAAAATTTATGATTGAATCTTTATCAATAAAAACATTGCCACTTTTTAACGATCATGGTGTTACTATAAAACGATTTAAAGCAGATTAATATCATCTATGGTGCTAATGGTTCAGGAAAAAGTACAATCAGTAAGGTTGTTATGAATATAGATTCCTACAATCAATCATCAATTGCTTGGAGGGATGATCGGAATATAGAAGTACTTGCCTATAACAAAGATTTTTTGTGAGAAAAAAATTTTTTCTTGAACAAATGCCCGGAGTTTTTACTTTGGGTGAAGCTAGTACAACTGCTATTGCTGAAATTGAGAAAAAACGAACGGAACTTCAAGAGATTACCGCGATAGGAAAGAATTATAAATCAGATATAGATAAACAGACATATACTAAAAATGAAGAAAATAAATCATTTTGTGAATCTGCTTGGAATGATGTATTAAAAATACGAACAGTGGTTTCCTAAGTCTGCCATAGGCGCAGGAACTAAAGATAGGTTCATAGAAAAGCTATTGGCAGCACACAAACAAGACCATTCAAACTTTGTCGATTGAAGAGCTAAAGAAAAAGCTGGCGTATTGTTCGGACAACAACCATTACGCATGAATTCTTATAACTTAATAGATAAGTTAACGTTAAAAAGTATTGAAGAGGATCATATTTTGGAGTAAAATCATCGTCGGTAAAAAAAGATATTGATATAGCAGGATTAATTACAAAATTGGGTAATTCCGATTGGGTAAGTAGGGTGTTGAATATTTAGAAGATGGGAATGATGTTTGTCCTTTCTGTCAGCAACATACTATTACACCTTCTTTTTCGTTCAAAGTTATACGCATTCTTTGATGAAGAATATAAGCATAATATAAGTAACGTTCAATCAAGTAGAGAAAAATATAAAAAAATGAGGTTGATACCATCATTCGTTCCCTTAGAGAATCTCATAGAATCATTGCAAAGGCAAGAAAAAAATTAAGTACGTTTTATAACAACCTAAATTCTATTTTTCTGCTTTTAAAAGCGGAATTTTTAATAACATTGAGACTGATTTCTTCAAAGCAAAAAGAACCAAGTCGTACCATTGCTTTGAATAACACAATTGATATTATTGATAAATTCAATTCAGAACTAACAAGAATAAATACGATAATAATAGAGCACAATAATCTTGTTGATAATTTTACAAGAGAAAAATCTGTTCTAATAAATGATATATGGAGTTTTTTCGCTCTGAATATGATGCGACAATTACTAAGCACAACCGAGAGATAAAAGGGAAGGATTCTGCTATCAAAAATTTAGAAGCCAAAAAAAGGCTGGCATTAGATAATTATACGACTGTAAAAAAGGAAATAACAGCACTGGAAAATTCGGTAACGAGCGTTACGCCAACTGTTAATGAAATCAATCGCCTTCTAAAGGGTTATGGTTTTACAAATTTCCATATTCAGGAAGTTTCGGGAAAACCAAATTTCTACCATATTGTAAGGGAGAACGGCGAACCTGCTAAGACAACATTGAGCGAGGGAGAAACGACTTTTATCACATTTTTATATTATATGCAATTGGTGAAAGGTAGTTTTAATCCAGATGGTATTACTACTGATAGAATATTGGTAATTGATGACCCTGTTTCTAGTTTGGATAGTAATGTGCTATTTGTAGTAAGTACGTTATTAAGAGATATGTTTACTAAAATACATGAAGGAAAATGTTCCGCAACACAAGTCATACTTCTCACTCACAATGTATATTTTCACAAAGAAATTGCATTTTTAGACAGACATTGTAAATGGAGAGATAATGTCAAACATTATGTACTTCGTAAACGAGACAACTGCTCATCTATTCAAGATTATGGCAATCAAAAATCCGATAAAAAGTTCATATGAACTCATGTGGACTGAACTTAAGAGTAAATCACAACACTCTTGTATTGTCGTTCAAAACATAATGAGAAGAATTATTGAGAACTACTTTTTTGTATTAGGTGGAGTAAGTCCTGATGTTATCCTTGATAAATTTGACAACTATGAAGATCGTGTTATTTGTAGAGCTTTGCTAAGTTGGGTTAATGATGGGTCTCACTCTCTTTCTGATGACCTTTTTGTGGAAGTATCTGATGAACAAATAGATCGAAATATGGAAGTGTTTAAAGAGATTTTCTATAAAATGGGACAAGAAGCGCATTATGAGATGATGATGCGAAAAGAAAAATAATTATTCAATGAGGGCAAGAGAACAAAACTTGCCCTCGTTAATTTTTACATCGGTTTTATCATTGATTCGATAAAAGCGATTTCGTCCTCGGTCAGGTTATACTTGGTATAGAGTTGACGGTCGATGTCGGCAACCGATTGCGACCAGTTAATATCGCTCTCTATGGAAAAGTCTTGAGGGGGATAAGATCGAATGTCTCTTGAGAGATATTCAACGAGCTGCGATTATAAAACAACAATGCTCGACAAAATTTGCTATATATAAATGTGCAGCAATTGAGCATAGTTATTTCATCTGTAAAATCGCCTATTTTTAGGAATGTTTCAGTGCAAATATCTCCGGGATTACCCATAATCAGGGCTGGTGGCACAGTAGATGTAGTCATATATGCTTTAGAAAAGAATATTTTGTATTTGTCTATTGAATCCAATGATTTATTGATATTTTGTCTCTGTATATAGGCCTGAATTCTTTTGGCTCCGCCTTTTATTCCCTTGACTCCATATACCCTGCAACAGTCCAATTGAGGGAATTCTCTTAACGTTATGTCGGGATACCGTTCAGGATTGTTAAACAGATCGGCATTGAAGCCAAAATGGATTTCTTTGACGACACTATCAAGGAAAACGGTTTGAAATTAACTTTACTGACTTTTTCTATGATGGATTGTTGTCGTGGGTCTCTTATTACGGTTTTTGGAATCCTTGTTCTTCAACTGTCTGAAGCTCTTGATAACTTCACCGTTTAAAGCGTGGTAAATGTATTCCACATTTTGGCTTGTTCCAGACAAAGTGGCATTCCACCTGAAATAACATACACCACCGTCAATGTGAATCGATGGAAAACATATTCGGGCATCGGCATAATCACAAAGAAATGCTATTCGCTCATCCGCCATCATTGATTCTCGGAAAGATACTAGACCTTTACCTCCTTTGAGCCAACGCGACGGCATAATCATAGACAGATAGCCGGGTTCAAGTTGCTTTGGCTATATCCACAAAAGTATTATAAATGGGTTTTGCACTGTCACCGCACCTCCACCATCAATTTCCTGATACGGTGGATTACCCACTATTGCATTTATTTTTCACGTCTTTTTCCTACTAAGTCATGAACTTTCTTGATGAAAAATTCGGGTTGATTCTTTATTTTGTTGATTAAGTCTTCTGGTGCTCACATATTCACAGAGCCTTTGCGGAAACCCATAAGGGCGCGCCAGGTAATGGCTTTGGCCATCGGTGTTTTGCAGATGACAAAAATACTCTCGCTTACCACTTTGTCCCAAATGGCAAGGTGCTCATCAAGGGTCTGAGGCGAGAACATCGCATCCTTGCAAACACGGCGGTAGAGGTTGTAGGCGAGGTAGAGCGGATAAAGACCCGACTTGGAGTTTATCTCTAAGAGGTGGCTTCCGGGGCGAATACCCTCGTCGGTTACTTTGTGGTACTCAACATAGCGCGGCTCGGTGATAGTTTCGCTGAAATCCTCGTTGAAAAAAGTATAACCGCCAAGTGTATCACTCATGCGCATGTTCACCACACGCCACGGAGTCAATACTGTTTCCTTGTCGGGATTGCGGAAGGTGGAGAATATGTCGGTGATACGCTCAATACGCTCCTCGATGGTCAAGCGGTCGGCAGCGCGAGCCATAGCGCAGATTCGTTTTGCCTGCGGCTGCAAAGATGTCGGGGTCGTAGTAGCGTTTGAACTTGTTGAACGTGGTTTTGGTCACGCCACGTGGCATGAACTCCTCCCATGACTGGGCATCAACGAGTGAAGTGAAATTGTCGATAGTCAACTGCTCATCCTCCTTATCAATCCTTGCACCGTAGATAAGCAAAGGCATACGGATTGAAATGCCGCGAAGGATAGAGACGGCATCTTCTTTCAGTTTTTTTTCTTCAACTCTTCGAGACGAGCCTTCTCTTCATCGGTCAGTTCCTTTTTCTTCTTTTTTTTCGAGTTGTACGTTGTTAAATAAAAGTGCACAACTGGGATCTCAATTCATTTTGGGGTTTAGTATGAATTATATTAATTAAAAAGTATATTTGCACAATGACAACAAAAAGAATCTCAGCAGGTTCTCAGCAGAGAACCTCACAGAATCATCCTTGTTAAAGGATGTTCGTCGCAACACGAAACGAATTTTTCACTTCAGAACAAAAAGGTTTTAATTGTGATGGAAGGAATCCGTGGGGAACAGAGCATCGCAGAGCTCTGCCGTAAGTATGGCATATCCGATAGTACTTATTACAAATGGAATAAGGAATTTATTGAGGCAGGTAAAGCTCGCCTTGATGGTGACATCGTCCGTGAGGCAACAAGTGATGAGGTGAAGGAACTTCGTCAGGAAAATATTCGCTTAAAGGAAGCCCTTGCCGATTTGGTAGTGAGATATGACGTTGCAAAAAAGCTTGAACTCATCGAATAAGCCCTATGCATGAATCATATCTTTTATTGGAAGAGTTCAGATATTCGTTTCAGAACTATTGCTGTCCGGTAAACATTATTGTCATATAAAAAGTTGAAGCCAGAATTCCATGCTTCCGCCCGCGCTTAAGCATTAAAAAAACAAATTTTGGTGTTTCCGCGCCGCGCTTAAGCATTAAAAAAACGAAATTTGGTGTTTCCGCGCCGCGCTTAAGCATTAAAAAACGAAATTTGTTCTTTCCGCGCCGCGCTTAAGCATTAAAAATGAAATTTGGTCTTTCTGCCCGCGCTTAAGCATTAAAAAAACAAAATTTGGTCTTTCTGCTCCGCGCTTAAGCATTAAAAAAACGAAATTTGGTCTTTCAGCTCCGCGCGGAAGCATTAAAAACAAATTTTGGTCTTTTCCGCGCCACGCTTTAGGGCCAAAAATCTCTTTTTCATGCTTCCCGTGTGGAAGTTTACGGGAGTTCCTTACGTGATTAGAGGCTTGATTTTCAAAAATAATGCAGAATTGCCTATTTTGAGACAATTCCGCATGGAAAATCATACTTTTTAGCTTTTACCAGACTGCAATATTCCAGAATCAAGCTTTTTATCGTATTCTGCATGAAAGAGGTCTATTGAACGTGTGGAGCATAATTTCGTCGTTGCAGCCGATACTATAATGAGAGGAGGTTTCATGAATCGTTGGACAATCTTACACCGAGAGATGTATATTTAGGGCAAGGGGTGGAAAAGCCACACTAATTTGACCCACCCTGGCAAAGTATTTTAGACCCAGTAAAACGATTTATTATTGACCCACTAAATGCCCTGGTCGGGTGGGTCATTTTATTTCGCTATTACTTGGTAATATTCTTTGCTTTTATCTTTCTAAGACTCTCTCCAGTTAGTTCTATTTGATATGAGGTATGCACAATTCTATCTAGTACAGCATCTGCCACGGTAGGGTCGCCTATTGCATCATACCGCTTGTCTCACGTGAAGTTGAGAAGATATGATAATCGACTCTTTCATGCCTATCTTCTATAATATCAAGTAATATAGGACGCTCTTTTGCATCTACGGTACAAGGAAGGCATCATCGAGGATTAACAAGCGACATCGCTCTATCTTCTTTAGCTCTGTTTCTAACGTTCCTTTGTTCTTGGCAACCTTAAGTGTCCCCAGCAGCTTTGACATGTTAGCATACATCGTTCTAATACCATTTTTACAAGCATGATAGCCTATAGCTGTAGCGATAAAACTTTTACCAGCTCCTGATGAACCAAGAATAAATATATTGCGTCCTTGCTTGATAAAATCAAGTGAGAGTATTCTTCCATTTTTGTTTTTGGCTAAGGTTGCGATTGATATTATAATCTATTTGCTCAGGATAGGCTTTATATCTAAACCCTGCTGATTTTATGAGTCTTTCAATGGCTGCTGCAGAACGATAGTCCCATTCTCGAGATAAGAGCCAAGATAAAAAGGCATCTGGTGTCATCGTATCTGCAATTGTAGTTGTTAGACTTTCTTCAAAGGCAGTTGCCATACCCGTAAGCCTCATTCTATGCATTAAATCAAGAGATAACTGATTCTTATCCATTTCTTGCACAATAGGTGCTGTCTTATTATTATTTAGTTCCATAGTTGTTTACTTTAATTGTTTGCTATTATTGGATAATTGCTTTGAGAAATAATCCTTGCCTCGTATGTTCTTATGAGTTTTTTTGGTTTATATTCAGGAGATAGCTCCATATTATCTTCATCCATAGATATATAGGAAGCATCATCACCCTTCTGTAGTATATCCTTTATCTCATTATAGCCATAGCGTCGTCCTTCCGAGGCACAGTTACAAGCTGCTACTAGACGAGCCATGCCATACTTCTTCTCCAGCGACATGATACCACGGCAAGAGCGGAAGGCTTTTTGGTGGATATTTCATCTGCGTAGCGACTTCCTTGAGATAAAGCAGAAGGATGTTGTCTATTTGCCCTGCCCGTTGATATATTTCCTCCAAATCCTTTTCAAAGCTACCATGATGACCAGTGAAGATTATGTGCATCTTTCTGTGAGTAGGTATAGGAGTATCATCTCGCTGATGGATGGTAACTAACTTTTAACCCATAGTAGATTTGAACATTGTCATTATCGTAAATAAGCTCCATACGTTTGCCGATATACTCTGTTGGAACACTATAACTATGCTTTCTTAGCATAACGAAGCTATTAGCCATGACAGTAGCAGACTTTCTAGACTTCATCTGATAGCGAGCGGTAGGAAGAGGACGAAGAAAAATCTTTTTTTCCATTTCCTCAAATAGTTCTTGACGGGATTCCTTACGCCCACTCAATCTACGGCTGTTAAATGCTTCTAAAGATGTGCGTATAGCAACATTAAGTGATTCTAGATTATGGAAAATTTGCCCTTCAATATCTACATATACCGACCGATACATTAGCTTTACAGCATTCTCAACCAGTGCCTTGTCCTTGGGACGGCGCACCCTAGCTGGATAAACAGCCATGTCATAAAAAATTCAGCCATAGCAGCGAAGTCGTCATTGATAACAGGCTCATTACGATCACTGCGGATAACGGCTGATTTTAAGTTGTCAGGCACAACAGCCTTGGGTACACCACCAAAGAAATGAAGAGCATTCTCGCAAGCAACGATAAGGTCTTCCTTCTTCTGCGACCACACTGCCTCGCAATAGGTGTAATGACTGCATGGAAGGGTAGCCACAAAAACCTCTACCTTCCGCACCTCACCCGTCTGTTCTTCGACTATCTCTAGCTTATCACCCTGCATAATCAATATACATCTGATCGCCAGCAAGGTGCTCTACATGTCCTACGGCTCGTGTTTGACATCTGTAGGCATGGATTGCGTGTTTGAAAGTAGAATACCGGTAACCATTAGGATGAGTTTTTGAGATACCCGTGTGAAGAGATAAGATAGAAACACCCTTCTTGCTAAGCCGTTTCACATAATCAGGAACAAGTGCCTCTAACTCCAACTTGCGAGCAGAAGGCGGACGGTTACGAGAATGCCCATCTGAAAACAAGTCCGCCAGCTTATCATCTGAAAGCGACAGAATTTGCTCCATGGACAAGCCACTTTCTTGGAATTTACGGACATACTTGCGGAGGGTGTTACGAGATATATGGAAAGTACTAGAAATATTTCTTTATTCCCATACCAGATGCGTAACAGCGCAATAAATTCTTTAATTTTGTCATATAAATAATAGTTTTATGTTTTTAATGCCGGCCAGGGCAATAACACAAAATCTACAAAATGACCCTAAAAAAACTAGCGTTTCAAAGGGTCATTCTTATTTTAGCGAGGTGGGTCTCATTATTTTTAACCTTACTGGGTCTAAAAATACTTGCTGTGGTGGGTCAAATTAGTGTGAGCTTTTTCCACCTGTCCTTTGACAGCAATGTTTGATAAGCGGACTGAATGGAAAGTACTAAACTATCCAGCTTTCCGTTCACTTCCACCGCCTCACGGCTCTTGCCCCTCATTCTACTCTCACGAGGACTCCACAAATCTATATCACAAGATAGCTTGCAACTAAACTGTGCTATACTCCTTCCAAGTGTGATACGTCCCATAATGGGAGCTTTGCCCTGCTTATCCTTTCCGCTCTTTTTAAGGTAGAGCAACACCTTCATCTTTTCTGTTTTCATACGCTTTAATTTTTATGGGCAAAGTTACCCGAATTAAAGCGTTCCTCACTTATGCAGAAAACTGCCGACTAAAGCAACAAACACACGAGAGAAACAATTTCAGTTACCTACATCTGCATTTAGTTACCTACTTCAAATCTTGGTAATGATTTAGTAACTGAACTTTTGCCTATATCTGCATATTTCTACCCTTTACAAATAGAGCAGTTTTATGCAAATTGTCTCGTTTCTACCTCATTACCAATTAGTTTGCATATCTTTCGATATTTCTTCATTTTCCTTGATTAGTTACCGCATAAAACCATACTTTTACACCACAAAAACCATACTTTTTACACCGCAAATACCCACTTTTTCGCACCGCAACATCTATCGGCGACAAATTGGGAGGGTCGCAAAAACGTTTTATTAAAATCATCATTGTAGCTGAAACGAATATCTCCCATACTCAAAAACAAAACTCTATCGTCTCTCTTAGAATATCATTTTTCTTAATCATTATAATAGATTATATAGGGTACGGATAACTATCTGATATTCAATTTATAACGATTTCTACATACGACAAATATGGAACTTATCTGCGACAGATTAGTAATTTGAATGCGACAAATACGTAATTTGTCTACGACAAATAGGTAACTCGCCACCATTTCGGCACGACAGAATGGGAGAATAGGGGCGACAGAATGGGAATTTTTTCACTTTTTTTGACGCCGAAAACATATCTCAAATGCGCCAAAAACACCACTTTCTGTTTCTAAATACTACTCCCCCACCCCACCAAAATTTGTTTTTTATGGTGCTGAATACCATTACTGTTTTTACATTTACATACTTGTAAATGCTTGATAACGTGCTGAATACACATTCTTAAATATTGCTTACGACACAATGGGAGCAATATTTATATGCCTAAAAAATACCTTTCAGCGACACTTTGGGAAACTATATACACCCATTTCTCACATCGTTGTTGAATATTCTCCATATTCAGGCGCAACAAAGCTGCCACCTTCGCTGAATATTCTCCATACTCAGACACAACAAATCGTCCCCCACGCCTGCCAACAAACTGTCTGTCAGCTACCAACAATCTATACTATCGCCATTAAAGCTCCACAATTCTGCAACGCACAAACCCCAGACGTATGGGCAGATTCATCGTGCTCGCCTCTCCTCCGTTAATGTTTCGTGGCTGAATATTCATCTCCTCTGCCTCCATTAATTTCACTTTCGTGGGCGTATATATATACGCAGGCACGGCAAATCTGCCCATACAGCTGCTAACAGCCTGCTATTCAGCTACCAACAAACAACCCTACTGCTGCTAACAACCTGATGCGCACCATATAAAACTCTATCCGTAGCCCCTGCAAACATATTGCTACATTCTCTGTTTGCGTGCATTCGGAAGTCTTCCTAACCGGGCAACGCCACCCATTTTTTACCCCCCTAACACACCATAAACCTACTTTCGATTTGCGTTCGGTTTTCTCTCCCAATTTGTCGCACCACTTTCGCAAAAGCATACTTCCTTTTTTGTCGCACAATGGCTATACCTCTGTTTTTTGATACCCTACTATTTTGTCGCACTTTTCTATACCTTTCCTCCTCGATATTGCCTAAATTCTGCTACTCATACCACAAAACTGCTGCAAAATAAGCCATTTTTCGAACGACAAATTAGGAACAAATATTGTTCAAAATATACCTCATATACCTCATATGCTATATATAAATATCTAATGCACAGCAAAATAAACATATACAACTATAGAAACACTTAAACAATTAACCAAACTTTTCACTTTTTTGTCGCCATTCGCCTTTAATTCATCTCTTATCTGCTATGTGTATCAGTGCTTTATACACCTTTTTACACCTTAAAAAACTATATTCCCATTTTGTCGTACATAGTTTTTACAGCATATTTCCTCCCTTTTTGTCGCCCAAAACTACCCCTTTTGTTTTGCAACAAGAATTCTGTTGCTGCGCCATTCCCATTTTCCTGCTTTTTTTCTACGCCTCCCCCACCCTTTTCGTTCCATTGTTTTTTGCGTTCGTTTCTATTTTTTTCAAAAATAGACTTACGTTTTCTGCTTCAAAATATCTTCCGTTTTTGTCGCCAAAACTTTTGGGTTTTCTAAACGCTATACCATTTGCAGTGTTTCGGTTCTTGCCAATTTAAAAATGTAAAACCCTATTTTTGTCCATCAAAAACCCCCTTTTTGCACGCCAAAAACCATACTTTTGCAATGCAAAAACCATACTTTTGTTCTGTGAGAATGTAACATTCAGATAACCAACACGTTGCACACATTTTACGAATGTATATCAAACAGATTGCGAACACGTTGCGAACATTTGGTGAATGTTCCCTTAACACCCACGAAATAGAGTGCGAAACACTCCGTCAATTCCCCACGTCCACCACGAAATGGGTTGCGAACACCCCGCCGATTCCCCCACGTCCACCACGAAATGGGTTGCGAACACTCCGTCAGGCGTAGGGGACCGATTCATCGCGCCCGTATCCTGACATTGCCAAATACACATATTCATTTCACCGCACATGCATTTCCCCCTCCATTTCATAGGTATTTACGTATATGCGGGCGCGATAAATCGGCCCCTACAGCTGCTGACGACCTGCCAATTACGTGGCGAACACTCTGAAACACTCAACGTACACCCTCGAAATTGGTGCGAAACACTCCGCCAGGCGTAGGGGACCGATTCATCGTGCCCGTATCCTGACATTACCAATTACACATATTCGTATCACCACACGCATATCCACATAACCAAATATGTGTTTCCACATTATTAAATACGTGTTTTCATCTCACCACGCACACATCTTTGCATTACCATACCAATATATTCGTTTTTTGTTATCTATAATATTGAATATAAAACAACCCTATACAGCATATATATACACGTAAACTGCATAAACTGTTTCTTAGGCTATTTTCTCATAAAAATACAGAATCGTGCCTTACACTCCACCTTATATATATGTATGCACCCTAATTTCGTTCTCACGTCTGGTAGAAATTGCGTTCCAATTATTCTCCCTATTCCCAGTGTAGAACCCCGATTTATTTCACCCCTTTACCGTTTTTCATACACAGAATGGAGGGAAAAATATGTGCACACCTAATTTCCACTCCCCGAAACTGTACCAAACTATGCATGGACAGAATAATTTGCTCTCACGCCTCCCACTCCATTCGCACCCCATTTATAGAAATCACATTGCTTCTCTTAGAGTTTGCACCACCCTCTCATAGAAATCACGTTGCATTCTCCTGGAATTTGCACCACCCTCTCATAGAAATCACATTGCCTTCTCTTAGAATTTGCACCACCCTCTCATAGAAATCACATTGCCTTCTCTTAGAATTTGCACCACCTATTCGTAAAAATTGTGTTATGCACTCGTATAATTTGTATCATTCAATTGTATATTGTTGCCACTATTTTTCGTGCAATTGCGTTGCCACCGAATATAATTTTTATTACCCATTCTCTCGCTTTTTCATCCTCTGCTGAATATATTTTTCCGTTCAAATATCCATTTTCTAACCATACCAACTACCCTACCCCACTCATGAAAATACCTTCTATTGCATCTATTTTTCCCATTCTGTTCTGTGCGCAACCACTAAAAACAACCATATAAAAAGCCTAAAAATATGAATAATAAGATATCTTTGTTTGTATAAAAATAAATCTAAAACAATATAAATATATAAAAACAAAGAAACAAAAAGATAGATTTAGGTAAGCGAATAAAAATATACTACAATAATATATCTATTATATTGAAAAATATAAATATATAAAAACAAAGAAACAAAGATATTGTAATATAAAATAAGATTTCTATTTTTGTAGAGCAATTTATAAAAATTAAAAACGTTTTTGCCATTTAAATGTTTTGTAGTACATTTGTATTTATGTGAAGATTTTTAAGGTTATGTTTTTTTATAAATATATCTTTGATTTTCTAAACATATACATTTGTGCTGCATTTATAGCGATAACGGTAGACTGAAAGTTGTGTAAAAACGTTGATATATACTATATAATTCAAATATATAAAAAAATATAAATGCGTTTCAACAACTATCTCTTCGCTTGACAGTACAGTGCTAATTGCGTTCTTTGAATAGTTGTTTTAATATATTATTGCGTGCTTCTGTAAATATATAAATATACCTTTAATTCTTTATTTAGTTGCTTATAATTGAATTATAGGTATACCTTTTAATATATTTATATGGCATAATGTAAATACAAATATAGTGTAAAAACATAATTAAACAAATGTTTATGTACTTATAAAAGTAAAGATTTGATAATATTTAAAGGTACTAATGTAAATACAAATATAGTGTAAAAACATAATTAAAACAAATGTTTATGTACTTATAAAGGTAAAGATTTGATAATATTTAAAAGGTACTAATGTAAAAGAACAAAAACCATAAATATATAAAAATATGAAAGTAAATGTGTTTGAAGTAACGTCTCGTCGCGTTGCAATATTGGGTTGGTCGGTGAGCTTATGTGTGGTTTTCATGTTGTTGCAACTATCTGAAAAATATGGGCAGCATATTGATGAGCTTACTGCAGATGGGTTTAGCGTTGCCGATACGGCATCTAAGGTTACGCCATTGTTATGGCTTTGTGGGCTGTTGGTGCCTTTTTGTTCGCTGTTGGCGTGGGAACAGCTTCGCCATGCCTTGCTAAAAGCCAACCATCACTGGTTGCAGCTTATGCAGATAGTGGTGATGGTGCTCACCTTTTTGGGGGTAGTGGTGGCTGTTATCCCTTCGGATACGGCTCAAATGGTGCATGGCACGTCGCTGTTGGGTGGTTTTGCCAAATTTCAGTTGGCGTTTCCATTCTACAATAATATGGCTATTGGCATTGTTAATTTGTGTTTAGGTATTGGCATTGCCCGGTTGTTTGGCGGCAGGGTGCGCCTTTACGGAATTGGTTTGGCAGTTTTGCCAGTGCTGTCTATGTTGGTTGGCGAGTTTTACACCTATTTATATACGAGCGTGGGTGGACTTACGTTGCAAGCGTTAGATACCCTATCGCATTACAATGTTGGTTGTTCAGTTTGTGCTTCAGTTGGTTTTGTGGGTGTTATTGTATAGGGCTTTCACTTCAACCGACGATTAGTTGGAGTGGGGGAGTGTGGCTTTTGTTGCTGCGCGCCCTACTATCTGTTGGGTAAAAGGTATGCTTTTGAGTACGGAAGGTATATATACAAACATACAATAATACCTTTTTAAGGTAAATAAAAAGATAGTTATAAGTGTATAAATGTAAATATATAAAATATTGAATAATACAACTTTATAGACTGTTTAAATACAAACAGATGTGTAAAAAGTAAATATATAAAAATGTAAATAGTTGGATTTTGCCTTGCTTTTATAGCGAAATGGCAGCCCGAAAGTAAATATATAAAAATATAAACCGTTGGATTTTGCCTTTGCTTTTTATAGCGAAATGGCAGCCCGAAAATAGAAATATACAAATATGAAAAAGCTTATAATAGACCATTTCAGTCTGCGTTCTAACGAGCTAAAAGTGCTTAAGGTGTTAGAAATAGTGTATGTTTTTTGCACCGTTGCTCTTTTTTTGGTTATGGTAAACCAGTGTGGCGAGACGCTTACAGAGGGTAGCGTGTCGGTTTCTGATGTAGTTTCCATCACCGCCGAAGGGTTAATTTTGTTTTGCGAAGTGGCATTTTTAGCCATTTTGCAGCGTGGTTTAAATGGGGTAGGGCACCAAAAGTCCCTTGTTAGGTGTGCCAACGTGCTCACTACAGTTATGGGGTTAGGTGTTGTTTATGCCATTTTGGGCAAATTTTCGCTGCTTTATTATGGCACCGAAGACCTTCCCGACTTACTCGATTGGACGGCGTTTCTTTCCCATTTGTTCTACCTTGTGTTTGCGTTCGGTGTGTTTGCGTGGGTTTATTTCCACGCTTCCAGCAAGTTGTGCGCCTATCTTCGCTATGCGCTACTTGCGGCATTGTTAGCGTTTATCTTTATTGTTGCATCTACATGGCTGGTTTTGCTTAACTTTCCAAGTCTGTTTACAGCCATCACGCTCACAATTTCGATTGCGTTTCAAACCGGTTGTTTCTTGCTTTTAACCCGAATGCTAAAGTATAGAGGCAACAAAACGGACGCCGACAACACCCATTTCGACACATCGTTCAACCATTAATACGATGTATATAAGGTGGAAAATTTATTTACGAACAAACATAATAATATAAAAATATAATAAGGTATGAAGAATATTAAAGTAGTATTTGCAAATCAGAAAGGTGGAGTAGGTAAGAGCACACTATGTATGCTGTTTGCCAATTATTTAAGTTGGAAAGGCAAACCCGTGTGTATTATCGACACCGACTTACAGAAAACCATTTTAATGCAGCGTCAGAAAGACGTCCAAATATACGACGAAGAAGAGCCATACAGTGTGCAAAGCTTCGACGTAAGTGCTCCCGAACTGATGCAACAGCTAATGGAATCGGCTTCAGAGGTAGAAGGTTACGTGCTATTCGACTCTCCAGGTAACGTAAGCGAGGACGGATTGGTGCCCCTTTTCACCAATGCCGACTACATTGTGTGCCCTTACGAATACGAAGACAAGACGTTAGACTCTACCGGAGTGTTCGTTCAGGTTATTAATGCCCTAAAAGATGTGAACCCAGAAATGCACGCTCAAATATTTTTTGTGCCAAACCGAATAGACCCCCGTATAGGTACATCGGACGAGCAACGTATGTGGAGCGACACCAACGACATATTTTCGCAGATTGGAAAGGTTACTCCTATGGTGAACAGTAGGGCTACACTGAAACGCATAAACACCTTCGAACTGCTTGCTACACAGCGAGAAGCAGTGAAGGGAGCATTCGAATATATGATAAAACGAATGAAGTAGACATGCAAAACCCCCTTTTTGCAATGTAAAAAGTGGGTTTTTGCACGCCAAAAACCATACTTTTGCAACGCAAAAAGTAGGTTTTTAAAAACTAAAACATACAGCAAAAAAATAAAGCAACATACTATTATGGTAAAGAAAAAAACAAGAGTTATAATGCCAGGCGGTATTTCTGGATTAGTAAACAAGGTGCAAGGCATAGAGAAACCCACAGTTACACCCCCTGCCGAGCCCGAACCCGAAGAAGAAATAGCACCCGAACCCGAACCCATTCGCGAGCCTGTGCACCACGAACCCACCCTGCACACCGCCAGCGGCACCTGCCGACGAGAAAGACAGGTCGGCTCCGGCAGCTAAAAAGTTGCCAAAAGCAGAAGGAAAAGAGCTTGCGCGCGAATACACACTACAGCAAGGCGATACCACAGACAGCTGGCAGATGTTTTTAGACCTGGCTAAAGAATACAAGTTGCGCGATTCTAAGTTGGCAACAGTGTATATAGACTCCGATTTAAAAAGTGTTCTCGACCGTCTGAAGTCAGCCAACAGCATAAAAATGCCATCAACAGCGCTGCTCAGTTCCATAGTAGCTCGTTTCGTGTTCGACCACGAAAAGAACATAAAAGAAGCCATCTACGGCGACAGTTTGTTGTAGTAGAGTAGGGGAGAAGTGGCGTGTTGCCACCCATTGGCAGCCGCAAAAGTCCTATTTATCGTGCCCGCATATCCGTATTCACCCACAAAAAGGGTGGCGGAAATGTGCGTGCGGTGGTGTGGATATGTGCGTGCGGTAATGCAAATGCACGTATTCGGTGAAATGAATATACGTATTCAATAATGTGAAAACACATATTTGATTATGTGGAAATGTGTGTGCGATGAAACGGAAACACGTAATTGATGACGTGAAAACACGTAATTAATAATGTGGATATGCGTGTGCGGTAATGCAAATGCACGTATTCGGTGAAATGAATATACGTATTCAATAATGTGAATACACGTATTTGATAATGTGGATATGTGTGTGCGTTGAAACGGAAACACGTATTTGATGACGTGAATACACGTATTCAATAATGTGAAAACACGTATTTGATAATGTGGATATGCGTGTGCGTTTTACCATAAACAGGCGTATCCCATAACTATCAGTCGCCCTTTCCCACCCAAGTACACAAGCCTACCGTATACCATTTCCTATTTTGCTGTCATTTCTATCACTCTTCTTCTGCTTTTTAACCATCTGTGTATAAGCTAATTACAAAGTGTTAAAAAGTGACAGCAACTAAAAATTAAACTTAATTAGAGATTTTGATGCTTTTCGCTTGGTTACATTTGCACTTTGAGAAAACGTCCATAATATGATAAATTCCACCGAAAGAAGTGATTTTCTCGTTTTTAATTGCTACCTTTGTCATGTCAGATTTTTGCTTACTTGTTATGTTTGCAGCACCAAGATAGGTGAAATTTCTGACATATCTAAGTGTTTTGAGAACTTTGTTTCTCAGGCACTTGAGTTCTCACAAGAATTTATGCTGCGTGGAATTAAGGATATATATTATAAGCAATAGATGAGACAACAAGTATCAAAAAGAATTAGAAAAACCGACCTCGTTATACCCACTTTACAGTTTTTGCACCGCGAGCATTCAAGCGGTATTGTGCTTGGCATCTCTGTGTTATTGGCCTTAGTGTTAGCCAATCTCGCCCTTGCGCGACACTTATACACATTTTTCTTGAGCATCATTTTGTTTCTCATCAATGGTCAAAAACTATTTGGATTTTTAGTTTAGAACATTGGATTAACGATGGATTGATGTCGATGTTCTTCTTTGTTGTGGGGCTGGAACCCAGCGCGAGTTTATTGGTGGCGAGCTACGCGACCTTCGTAAGATTACACTTCCAAGTAGTGTCAGCCCCTGTGTGGCATGCTCTTTCCTGCGGTTATTTATCTTATTTTTCAATGCTGCAAACTCTCACAACGCATGGTTGGGGCATACCCATGGCCACGGATATAGCCTTTGCTTTGGCTGTGCTTTCAGCTCTGGGCAATCGCGTTCCCGTGTCGGCGAAGGTGTTTCTCACCACGTTAGCCATTGTCGACGACCTTGGTTCGGTGGTTATTATCGCACTTTTCTATACCACCGAAATTTCATTTGCCAGCTTAGCCATAGGCTTTGTAGTGCTTGCAGTGATGCGTGGGCAATCGTTTGCGTAAAAGCGTGTGGTTTTATGGCGTTTTGGGTATTGGCGGAGTGTGGGTGGCCTTCCTCACATCGGGTATTCATGCCACAATATCAGCAGCTTTTGGCGGCTATGGTTATACCCTGCCGATGCTCGTATACCCGAAGCAGCATTCCTAGCACGCATTAAGAAGCTTACGCGACAGTTTGAAAAACGCTGCGTCCAATGATGTGCGAACCCTCGAACCCGAACAAGTGGAGATATTGGCACGCGTACAAGTCGAGTCGACAAAGGCCACTCCGCCACTTCAACGGCTCGAACATGGGCTTCATCCCTTTGTTGCATTTGTGGTGATGCCCATCTTTTGCGCTTCGCCAATGCTGGCGTTTCGTTTGTTGATTTAGATTTTGCATGTTGTTTTCCAATGGAGTTGCCATTGGAGTTATGACCGGTTTGCTTGTTGGTAAGCCAGTGGGAATAGTCTTTGCTGTGTGGATATGCGAGCGTTTGGGTATTGGTAAGCGTTCGCGTGGCATAACTTGGCGCAGCATTATTGGGTTGGGTTTTCTTGCAGGCATAGGTTTCACCATGTCTATGTTTGTAACGATGCTTGCTTTTACATCGCCCGAACATGCCATACAGTCTAAGATAGGCATTTTTGCAGCATCCATCATGGGTGGAATTGTAGGATATATGTGCTTGCGTAAGTCTAATCGTGGCATAAAAAAAGCGCCTAACCGAGGTTAAGCGCTTGGTATTTCACGGAATGTTTGTTGGTATTTTGCGGAGTGTTTTGTGTGTATTTCGTTGGTGTTCGCAACGTTATCGCAATCCGTCAGCAGCATTTTGGCAAACCGTTCGCAGCCGTAGGGGACCGATTTATCGCGCCCGCGTATACGTATACACCCACAAAATGACAAACGGTAATGTGTGTGTGATGATGTGGAAATGTGTATTTAATAATGTGAAAACACGTATTCGGTAATGTGGATATGCGTGTGCGGTGAAACGGAAACACGTATTTGATGACGTGAATACACGTATTTGATAATGTGGAAATGTGTGTGCGATGATGTGAATGTACATATTTGATGACGTGAATATACATATTTGATAATGTTAGGATACGGGCACGATGAATCGGTCCCCTACACCTGGCGGAATGTTCGCACCCCATTTCGTGGGTGAGCGTTGGTATTTCACGGAATGTTTGTTGGTATTTTGCGGAGTGTTTTGTGTGTATTTCGTTGGTGTTCGTGGGTTTTTCACGGTGTAGTCTCGTTGCATTATCGCAGACCGTCAGCAGCATTTTCGCAAACCGTTCGCAGCCGTAGGGGTCCGATTTATCGTGCCCGCAAATACGTATACACCCACGAAATGGGGGACGAATGCACGTTTGCGAGGATATGCTCCACTTTATCCGCTCCCAATCATCATTGCCCTATCCTTCCAACTTGATAGTGTAGAAACCCACCTGTTCAGAAGATATGTGTGCAGTGAGTTAATACGTCCAAGGAATGCACTCGCCCCAATCATCATATATGGCAAGGGTGTCAATAACTGAATAATGTATCAATCCTTTTTCTTTCACTGTTATCTACAACATTACTACAATACAAGATATATCGTTGAAAGAGAAAGAATTACATTGTATCAAACGTGTGTTTATGGGTGTTACTACAATATGACTCATCATACTACTTACATGAGAGTATAAAAAGAGGATTTTCAGTATTGCTTTGTTTTTAGACATTACTGCATACACAAATGTATTTACTTGCTTTTATATTTTGCAAAAGTCATCGAAGTGCTTTTAAACAACACTATTGCATATTATTTTAATCTGAAATTTGTGGGGTTGGAATAAATTATGTATTTTTGCAGTCATATAGTACACAATTACGTTATACAACAAAAACACCTATGAAATATAGATACGAAATAATACTCATATTTTTTTAGCTGCCGTGTTTAAACTAAGCTCTATTTGTGGGCAAACAGACACGGCTACGCTAAAAATTAGTTATAAAGCAGCATTTAAGTCTTTGGTAGAACGTCCGCAGCTGTTCGATGATATGATATTATTGGTTGGAAAGCACAGCAGCAGTTTCTATTCTGCCACCAACATAACACAACAGCAGACATTAGACAGTGGTACAAACCACGGGCGGAAATCTTTCTCAGGTTCTAGCAGCAAGTCTCCAAGATGAGAGCAAGTTCTAAATTAGGACAACACTATGTAGTATTGAAGAACTATCCCATAGCAAACAAACTTACTTATACCACAGAACTTGTGGGGAATACAGCCTTTAAGTATGAGGAGGCTATGCCAACGTTAGACTGGGAACTTTTAGATGGCGACAGCATCATTGCCGAATATAGCTGCAACAAGGCAAGAACGGCTTTTTCGTGGCAGAGTATGGACAGTATGGTATACGCCCGACCTTACCATAAGTGAAGGACCTTGGAAGCTATGTGGGATTACCGTGACTGATACTGAAAGCAGTTTCTGACAATGCCGAATATACTTTTTGAATGCATTGCATACAAAAAGGACATGGAGAAAAAGATTGTTATTGCTAAGAAAAACTTTATAAATACAAATGCAGCCGACTTACAGAAACTCGAAGTTCTTACTGCTACCGACCCACAGGAAGCTATCATCAGACTCAAAGGTGTGCGTGGCAGCGGTAACACAAAGAAAAGAAAGTTGACTCCTTTGTTGATAGAAGATTTGAGCAAGAAATGAAGCAAGCATTTCTATATGGTTAATTCTCTTGTCTGCCATCACGGCAAAAGGTCAAATACTTACAGGGCAGATTGTATCTACACAAAACACATCTGTTGAGCGTGCTGCCGTGTTTTTGAAAAACGAGAAACAAACCATAGCTTACACTTTTTCAAGCTCCTAATGGTAGCTTTTTCCATTGATGCCAAAGGAAAAGAGTTTCGCATAATAGAGGTAAGAAAGATGGGCTACGAAACAATTTCTTTGTTCATATCTGATTTCAAGAATGGGCAACATATTGTATTGCAAGAGAAAACAAACGAACTGAAAGAGGTGGTAGTGAAGTCGCAGAAGGTACGCCAAGAAGGCGATACGCTTAACTACCTTGTCAATTCTTTTAAAACTAAGCAAGACAGAACCATAGCCGATGTATTAAAAATGCCGTGAATAGCTATTAACGAAGATGGATCCATAGAATATCAAGGCAAGAAAAATCAATAAGTTCTATATTGAGGGAATGGATTTACTTGGTGGAAAAATATACACAAGCATCAGAAAACATTGATGTGAACAAAGTAAAGAAAATACAAGTCTTCGAGCGTCATCAACCAATCAAAGCATTGAAAAACACCAGTTTCAGTGAGCAAGCTGCACTGAATATCGTTTTGGGAGATGGCGCAAAGAACGTATGGACACATACCATAGACCTTGCTGTTGGTATGGCAATGGACAGGAAGTCTGACTTCCTCTATAACAATAGGCTTTTTCTATGTTCTTCTCTGAAAAGTGCAAAGTATCAGCATGTATAAAAACAACAACACAGGTAAGAGTATTGGACAGGAAGTGTCGCCAATGGCTGCCTATTTAGACGACTCCTGCTCCCCACAGACGGCGGAATTCTCGCCAATATTTCATTGCCAGCACCCTGATATAGAAACTGCTAGAAGTCGATTTAACCAAACACACCTGTTTGCTACAAATTGGCTTTTTCAAGACAAAAAGGCAACAACGACTTGCTGACTACAGTTGGACGCAATGGCAGACAAGACTATACAAAGGCGAACAACTTCAACCATCTATACAATGGCAGGTAGCAAGGCAATCATGGAAGACGTGTCGGCACAAAGTCATCACAACGCACTCAATGCAGAGGTGCTGTACAAGCAAAATACGGATAAGCAATACCTACCAATGATTTGCGAGGATATATAGACTTTCGACCAAAGCGATGGTATATCGCTATTGAAATGGTAGAAATACTCGCCAATATGTAAAGCCACGTCAGCGCTATCTCACCGACAAACTTTCCTTCATCCGAAACCTTAACGGTAAACATTCTATTTCAGCGAATGCCTATCTCTCATTAAATTATACACCAGATTTGCTGTTGCTATCAAATGAAACTACCGAACGATTGGAAAAACATAGCATATTGGGCGGATTTAATACTTATTGGGGACATAAAGTGGGCAAATTTCATCTGAACTACGATTTTGGAACAGATGCAAAATTACAACGAATGAACATCGAATATGATAGCATAAATGCGAAACGAAGATATAGTGAATGGAGGAGTTTCGTTCGTCCTACATTCAGTTACAAGTCGAACAATATTCATCTCACAGCCAGTACACCGCTTTACTGGACAGAGCGATATTACGGAAATCAGCATAAAAGCACGCTACCATAGAACCACATTTATATATATCTGCCATGCCTACACCATCGTTAACTCTTATGGGTATCTATAACTATGCATGGCGACCTAATGAGTTTTCCTCAACGATAGACATTCCTTTGTTTACAGACTATATAACGATGCGACAAGGTTACGGGAAACTAGACTATACGCTGTCGCATTTTTCTAGAACCTCTGTAGAATATAAAGACGTGTTGAAGGGCTTCTTTGTCAATATAGGCTATAGCTTTTACCAATATGCGAAACCAACGTATGTATTCGCAACGTGTTATAAACAACTCTTATCAGACGTTTGCAACAGATTTTACAGCAAATAGTACCACACATGGTATAGATGGACGAATGAGTGAAAGTTGGAACATTGCACATTTGACAACTATCCTTGGCTGTTCCTACAATTGAGCAACTATAAGATGCTTATTGAAATAGTTTTGTACCTTTCAAACGCAATCTGCTAATATCTCTCTTCCTTTTCGTTGCAACCTGCTGAGTGGTTCTCCATAGAGGAGAAGAGTGTTTATAGTTATATAAGGCAACTATCAAAGGGTAATGCAGCATTCAATATTGAACCCCTTTGCGTTCTTTCAGTCATCAGTTGAAATGCTTTCTATGCCCGGTAATTTCCAAATAGAGTGGAACAATGAGTTGTACCACAGCAACGACCATTCAGTCTCGTTCACATACTTTTGCCGACATATCCGTATATTATCGTCGTAAACGTTACGAAATAGGACTTAGTCTGCAATAATCTTCTAGGCAAGAATAAATACATCCGACAGCAAACTAACCGACACTCAACAGATATATACAGCTACACAATTAAGAAGTAGAGATATTTTTGTTGAAAATAATGCTATCATTGTAAAGATAGACAGGGTATCCTGTTATTATAAATAATTTAAAAATCAAAAAGAAATGAAAAAATTTTTATTTTTCGTTGGCACTAGCTCTTAGTTTAGGAGTAGTTGCACCACAAACAGTTGCTGCTAAAAAGCAAATCCAAGATTGAAGTAACAGAAATCAAGCACCATGATGGTTATGATGAGGTTACCTTTAACGATGGAAGCTATGGCTTTTTCTTTGAAGATGGTACATCTACCATTTATATAAAGAAAGAAAGTCGTAAATAATCTTAGCAGTATTTCTGATATTTGTAAACAATAGAATATCGAGAATTTATAAAGTTACATTTAAGGTATGCCAAGAGTTTATTATGGCATACCTTAAAATGTCTCATGTACAATAGGGTAACTATATTTTAGTTTATCTTAAATTTATCATTAAATCTGACACGTCGTAGTCTTACCAGTAAAGTTCTGGCTGGTAGTATGTATAATATCCTTTTCTAATGATGGGAATTAGAAAAGTCATTGAAAAACAGCGTCTTAGATCTTAATGGGTAGATAGGGGCTTATAAATCTCCTCTAACATCCTCTCCAAGTCTGAAGACTTATAGAGTATTTTCCCAGCGAACTGCGTGTAGGGAATAATCCTCCTGTCCCGATAGTCCTGCAGGGTGCGAGGGCTGATATACAGCAGCTCGCATACTTCCTTGCCCGTAAGAAAATGCTCACCGCCAAACAGCGGTTTGTGTGTCTGTGCCACTTCCTTAATTCTCTTGCTTACTCCGCTGATAGCGGACAGCACCACCTGCATATCGTCAGCATCTATATTCAAATCTCTTACCTGTTCCATAATCTTCGTGTCTATTTGTTGATTTTAGTTTTTCCCGTTTCAGCTTTCTCCGTTTTTGTTTGGAGCAACTGTTCCACGTCCTCACGCTTGTAGTAGCACTTATGCCCGATTTGGGAGAAGCCCAACACTCCCGTATCACGATAATGCTGCAAGGTGCGCTTACTGATGTTCAGCAGCCGGCACACATCGCCGTTGTGCAGCCAGTCCGTGTGCTTGCTTTTTTCTCCGAATGCCTTGTGGCAGCATTCTGCAAGGCTTAAGATTTCATCTCGAAGCTTTGTCCAATTGGTTTCTGTAATGATGTAATAGTTCATAATCATATTTTGTTATTGTTTGTTGTCTCAGGTCTTTCCTGTTTCTGCTGGCAAAGGTAATGGTGTGCGTGCGCCTCTCAAAGCAGCGGGGAACAGCAGGGAAGTATCGGGAACTATCGGGAAAAGAGCAATCTGTTTCATCGGTTCACATTTGCGTTTTCCTGCCCCGTCTTTTTCTTTTGTTGCAAAGACGATGCAAGCGAGTGCAGAGGAAGTAAAAGCGGAAAGACAACACCAAAAAGCAAAAGCCAATCCTACGAGAGAACAGACCAAGCAACAAATACAGAAGATTTGCTATGCCCCTACTTGAAAAATACAAAGGCACAGTGCATCACGGGACACTCCATGTTCCTCTACGACCTTAACAAGAGTGGTGTAACCATCGAACGCTTGAAGAACAAGCAGGGCAAAATATATGGTTTGAAGTTCTCCTACTGTGGCCAGACATTCAAAGCTTCTGAAATCGGCAGAGAGTTTGGCTACCGTTCTTTGCAAAAGAACTTCGAGGCAGGTAAGAAAGCCGATACGAATAAATCTGACCAAGTAATACGCAAATCGTCAAAGCATACAGATACTAAGGATGCTGACTATCAACTCGTACCCCCAAGCCGTTCATATACCCCACAACCAACTAAGGAAACGCCAAAAATCGCACAAACTATAAGAGATATGGCAGATGCAGCCATCAGCACAGCCGATGATTTGGTGGAGGGAGTAGGCGGAATGTTCGCCACGTAATTGGCAAACCGTTAGCAGCCGTAGGGGTCCGATTTATCGTGCCCGCATATACGTATACACCCACAAAATGACAAACGGAAATGCGTGTGCGGTGATGTGGAAATGTGTATTTAATAATGTGAAAACACGTAATTGATAATGTGGAAATGTGTGTGCGATGAAACGGAAACATGTATTTGATGACGTGAATACACGTATTTGATAATGTGGAAATGTGTGTGCGATGATGTGAATGTACATATTTGATGACGTGAATATACATATTTGATAATGTTAGGATACGGGCACGATGAATCGGTCCCCTACACCTGGCGGAATGTTCGCACCCCATTTCGTGGGTGAGCGTTGGTATTTCACGGAATGTTTGTTGGTATTTTGCGGAGTGTTTTGTGTGTATTTCGTTGGTGTTCGTGGGTTTTTCACGGTGTGTCGTTGCATTATCGCAGACCGTCAGCAGCATTTTTCGCAAACCGTTCGCAGCCGTAGGGGTCCGATTTATCGCGCCCGCATATACGTATACACCCACAAAATGACAAACGGTAAGTGTGTGTGATGATGTGGAAATGTGTATTTAATAATGTGAAAACACGTATTTGATAATGTGGATATGCTGGAGCGTTTTACCACTAACAGGCGTATCCCATAACTATCAGTCGCCCTTTCCCACCCAAGTACACAAGCCTACCGTATACCATTTCCTATTTTGCTGTCATTTCTGTCATTCTATTCTGCTTTTTAACCATCTGTGTATAAGCTAATTAAGCAAAGTGTTAAAAGTGACAGCAACTAAAAATTAAAAACTTAATTAGGGGTTTGATGCTTTTCGCTTGGTTACATTTGCACGCACAACGCACCCTATCCTTCCCTGTTTTCCCATGATCTAAAGACACATTTACAAAAATAAATGTTGTATATTTGCAGTTGGTATGCCTACGACAGCTGGAACCGGGTACAGACGATGACCTATCCTGACGGTGAAGTGGTAACCTATCACCACAATGCTGCGACAGGTTGAGAGTCTGACGAGCAATAAACAGGGACGTCAGAGCGTTATTGTTGATAGGATAGGTTACGACAAGGAGGGTCATGCGGTCTATACAAAGCTCGGTAATGGCACGGAGACTACCTATATATATGACAAGCAGCGTGAACGTCTGCAGGTGATGAACCTTACAGCGGACGGTCAGACTGTGATGGAGAACAGGTATCGTTATGATGCTGTGGATAATATCCTCGGTATTACGAATGCTGCCAACCCAACGTCGCTGACGAGACTCAACAAGGCGAAGCTGGGAGGAAGGAGTTCGCATACGTACGAGTATGACGAACTGAACCGCCTTATTCATGCAAGCGGTAAAGCAAAGCGTGCATCGTATGATATGGTTATTTTGATTCAGACACCACGCCCCAACACCCATATAGCGTAGTAAAGAATGCAACTTTGCAAATGAACAGAGAAATTAATAAGTTATTGAAGTGAAAATAATTAGAATATTTGTTATCGTCTTTTCTTTATTTGTACTGTGGCTTACAGTAAGTGTATTTATTAATAGTAAAGTATGTTTGACAGTATGGAGCAGCAAGCGATGAAGATATTGCCAATGTTATTTCCTATTCCAAGGTTATTTTTATATATGCTTTATTGGTTGTTATCTTTTTAGCTACCACATTCTTTAACAATAAGTGAATAGGTAAATTGTGAGATTAGATGCTTCTCGTCAGGGCGAGGTCACCAAGACCGTACGCACTGTTGTGGCCAGCACTGCTGACATCCGTACATGGGTATATGTAGAACTTTCGATTAGATGTGACCAACCGCTCTGAAGATGAACTGTCAGAAACAATCGCACACGAACTTGCTTTACATGGTTCTTATATTTCTAAATATGTAGAAGCCTATAGAGAAAATAAAGACAATCCTGTAAAAGCCAGTGAAATAATAAGCAGGATGATGTCCCAAGATCCTCATGGAAACAAGGACCATGTTGATTTGAAAGACAACAACCAATCAAACATTGGAGTTGTCAATTATATAAACACTATGAAGGAGATGGGACTTAAACCCCAAAAACAAGTAAAAGAATAAAATGATAAATCTCAATTCGCACATTTTACAGTCTACTATAGTTGGGAAGACCATAGGAATATGTCTTGTGTTTTGCTTTGCTTCATGTAGCCAGCAAAATGAAAAGATATTTATGGGAAAAAGTTAAAAATCAAATTAAAGTAGAATATTCCGGGAATTCAATTATAATAAGATCTTTAGATGAAAATGGGAAAGAAGAGAAAGCTGTCAACAGAACCAAATTGACAAGAAAAAGCTATGCATACTACGATGAAGAACATCATATCATTTTTGTCTCTAAGGATACTACCTATATTTATAGAAGTTCTCCTTTTGATGAAGAAACGGTTTTTATCAAGAAGGAGATTGAGAACCTTTTCATCAATGAGAATGAAAAAGTAAAAGAATCTTCGAAAGATATGAGCTTATTGAGGGCAATATACTATACATCAGATTTTTCAAATCAAATCTTTTGTGGAATATCAAAATGTTGTATTTGAGTGTAAATGAAGAATGATAGATTCTCATGTATATACACAGAAGATAGACATGAAGAGTTATGGTACGATGGAAGGTGTGTATATCAATGGTGCACCACAAGGAATAACCTTGACAAATGTCGACTTCAGGCTGCACCAAGACAAAATGAGCAAGCTCTTTTGTGCTTGGCTTGCACTAAAGTTCCACGAGACGGATAACTTCACGCTCTACCCTGCTTCGATAATCAGCATCAACAAGAATCGCTTCACAAAACATTACTTCCTTGGTGACAAACGAGTTGCTTCAAGAATAGGAACGGGACTGTTTAACAACGTTTATGGAAGAAACGGCTCATACATCACAGCTGGTCAGCAGGACTATGCGGAACGTATGAATCAGATCCAGACACAGAAGGAAGCATACTATAAGAAGGTGGGTGTAGCCCCTGGTGTACCAACAGAGAAGGGTGCGTATGGTGATCCAGAGAATACTGGTGTTGGTTATAACGCCGTCCTCACCGAACTCGGTAACCATGATGTCCACAGGGTTGGATTCAGACTCCACGTCCTAATACCACACCAGGCACCAACCCCGGTGCTCCTGTCTCATGGAACGACCCGAGTAACCCTGATGACCCGCAGGCTGGTTATGGCTATATTGCCAACGACACTACGAAAGAGGTAACTTTCTTCTATCACAGTGACCACTTGGGTTCAACATCTTACATAACAGATGACCACGCAAACATCACCCAGTATGATGCTTACCTGCCATACGGTGAACTGTTAGTTGATGAGCACAGTAGTTCCGAAGACCTGCCGTATAAGTTCAATGGCAAACAGTTCGATGAAGAGACAGGTCTGTACTATTATGGTGCAAGGTACATGAATCCTGTGGCAAGTATTTGGTATGGGGTGGATCCGCTGGCGGAGAAATATCCAGGTGTTGCACCTTATAATTATGTGTTTTATAATCCAATTTTTAGAGACCCCAATGGGCAATCTGCGCAAGTTACAACAAATAGCCGCACAAAGACTATTGTTATAAGTGCAACGCTTGTTTTTATGGAGAATGTGCTTCTGCTATTATCGCATCTCAGACTGCTGCAGATATTCAGAATAGTTGGAACGCCCCCCGAGGAAAAGTTACAATAGGAAAAACCACCTATAGTGTAGTATTTAAAATAAAAGGAGAATATAGGGATGTCAGTGGTTGGTTGGGGCTGAAGAAAGCCGCTTTAGGCATAGAGAAAGCTTTTTAACACTAATCCCGAGATAAATTACATGAAGTTGTTAAACATGCTAGGAGGATCCATTGAGGGCATTTCTAATATGGATATAGGAGGGAATGTCGGAGAATTCCAACTTGATAATATAAAAGGGTCTGGTACACTTACTGAGGCTCATGAGTTTGGACATAGTTTAGGCTTGGAACATACAGAAAAAGACCTACGTGGCAAGGGCAGCCTAATATAATGGTCTCGCGGAACATTAGTTGATAAGCGCTACCAATATAATCCTCTAGCCAAGCCAGTGTTCAGAAGGAGGTACGTTAAATCCTGCAAAACGAAAGGTAACACAAAAAGATATTGATCATTTAAAAATTAATAAATTAAAATTCAGAAATGGGAAAGCCTACATTGGACATGTCTCGGATTAGATTTTGCACTTTAATCTTTTTAACACCTTTTTTTATTCCAGTTTTTTCTTGTAGCCAAAAAGAGAGAAATTGATCCTCAGGAAATAGTAGGACGCTGGGAACTAGTTAGTAAAGGTGTTAAACCGATTGCTTACATAGAATTGTCTTTTTATAAAGACTCTACTGCTATGTTTGATTGCTTGACGGACACTGTAATTTATTTACGGTATAGAATTCGCAAGGATTCCCTATACCTAAAAAGATTTAAATAATAACTGTACTAGAGACTTAATACTATCATTAGATGGTAATATTTTTATCTATGTAGCCTGAAAAATGTAATGAAAAGCTCATATACAAGAAGAGGAATGATACCTTGGGAAAATTTGACAACTCATTTGTTAAATCAATAATACCAGCTTGGTATTAGTTAGACAAACAAAATTAAATGATATACTTAAGCTCGCAAATGTTTAGACGTTTCCGGTGTCCGCCAACAACCCTATCGATGGCATAGAAGAGTATGTCCGCACTTGCATAACTTCGGGGGCTTTATCCATTTTCCCCAATATCCTCCAGAGTGTTTTTCACAATGTTCAAATGTGGGGAATATGGGGGAGAGAAGGAGGTGGAGGGGACACTGACCCTGTGCCAAAAGACTGTCCGTACAGTCATGGCGAGCGTGGCGGATATCAGGACTTATGTCTGCATGGTGCTACCTGTGACAGCTGGAACCGTGTGCAGACGATGACTTATCCTGACGGTGAAGTGGTGGCTTATCACTCAATGCTGCGACAGTTGAGAGCCTGACGAGCAATAAACAGGGACGTCAGAGCGTTATTGTTGACGAGGATAGGTTACGACAAAGAGGGTCACATGGTCTATACAAAGCTCGGTAATGGCACGGAGACTACCAATACATACGACAAGCAGCGTGAACGTCTGCAGGCGATGAACCCTACAGCGGACGGTCAGACTGTGATGGAGAATAGTACCGGATGATGCTGTGGACAATATCCTCGGTATTACGAATGCCGCCAACCCAACGTCGCTGACGAAACTCAACAAGGCGAAGCTGGGAGGAAGGAGTTCGCATACGTATGAGTATGATGAGCTGAACCGTCTTATTCATGCAAGCGGTAAAGCAAAGCGTGCATCGTATGATATGGTTATTTGGATTCAGACACCACACCGAATACCACCCCCGATCCACCTGTAAGCTGGAACGACCCGAGCAATCCTGATGACCCGCAGGCTGGTTATGGCTACATCCCTAATGACACTACGAAAGAGGAAACCTTCTTCTATCACAGTGACCACTTGGGTTCAACATCTTACATAACAGATGACCACGCTAACATTACCCAGTATGATGCTTACCTGCCATACGGGGAGTTATTAGTTGACGAACACAGCAGCTCTGAAGACCTGCCGTATAAGTTCAATGGTAAGGAGATGGATGCAGAGACTGGACTGTACTACTATGGCGCAAGATACATGAATCCTGTCGCGAGTCTGTGGTATGGGGTGGGAAGAATATACTAATGTATCAAGTTATTTGTATTGCCATGCAAATCCTATCATGCTGACAGATCCTGATGGACAGGGTGATTATTACAATAAAAGTGGAAAGTTGCTAGGAAATGATGGAGTGAAAAATAATAAAGCTTATCTTGCCACTTCCGTTCTAACAGATAAAAAGGGTATTGTCACAAGTGCAACGGATAAAAGTTTATTACCCGTTACTAATGATGTCTTAAATCAGTACGCGAATACAGTGGCACAAGAATCATCAGGTAATAAACAGGAGTCGTATGCCTTGGCAAGTGCATATCTAATTTATCTAAATATAAGAAAAAGAGCATTCTTGCAACATTAAAAACCGAAGGTATTTACGGGTTTAGAGATGGTGGATACAAAACGGATTATGAAGGTAATGCCGAATACAGTATGGAGGCTGTAATAAATGCCTTAACTAATGGTAAGGATTACTCTAATGGCGCAATTAGGTGGGATGGCTTTGATCTTGCTGCGAGAGGTTTTAATCATCCTAAGCTCTAAAACTGCTGGCGTAGAAATTAGCCCTGCAGATTTTATGCATTTTAAGGCTGCGTGGCCAGCAAAGCTCATTAAGGCCTATAGTGCTGGAAAGTATACGAGTTTCTCTTCTAATTTCCATTCAGGAAGTCATCCTGCAACATATGGTTCGAATAAAGGATATGTACTATATTCATCTTCGGCTGCTTATGGTAGGACTATGTTTTGGAAGGCCAATTTAAATGCGACAAGAAAAGTCGCTGGAAAAATAGAGACATACAAACATACATACTAAGTTTATCAATATGAATAGTAAGTTTTTTTGTAATAGTGTTTCTTCTTAGCTTGTTCTTTTGCAGAAACGTTTGCACAAGATAATATACCCAATAATATATTATTGGATAAAACATGTAATGTAAAATATAATAAGCGGAATGATTCTACTTTAGTAATGACCGTGTCAATTAACGGTCATGCGTATAAAGACTCATTCTTATTTGTGGAAGGTGTTCCATTTTTCAAAAGTATTTACCAAAATACTTTTGGCCGATATAAAAAGAGCTTAATATTTATTAATGGAGAATCAGTTAATTATCGGCGTCTAACGGTTTATGAGTTGAATGGTTGTAAAATTAGAAAAGGTGTGTACGAAATGGAATTATGTTCAAATAGAAACAGCTCCGTAGAGTACTATTTGTTCTTTTACAATAATCAGCCAATAAAGATAATTTCATCCTTGGATAAGACTCTATACAAACCTTTAAGTCTTAGTGTAAAAATCGAATCAGACAAAATATCTACTATAGAATCTTGTAAAGGAAAATTTAAGATAAGGATGGTAAAGGGAAATGCTACTCTTTAAAAATAAAAATAGAACTAAAATCATAAACCGAACTTGATAGTGGCGGTTTACCTCCACTATCATTTTTTTGAGCTATGTGCAATATAATCATTAACAGTACGTTATAAGTATATGCAGGACTATCTTTACTCATATATCTGTATCGGTAATGGATCGTTCAACAATGTCTATGGCAGAAACGGCAGCTATGTAACAGCTGGTGAAAAGGACTATGCCGAGTGCATGAACGAGATAGAGAGGCAGAAGGAGGATTACTATAAGCAACTCGGTGTTGCTCTGGGGGTACCGACAATGAAGGGTGCTTATGGTGATCCAGAGAACACTGGCGTGGGCTATAATACTATCATCAAGGAGTTGGGTGATCATAGCGTGCCTGATGGCTGGATACAGACACCGAAGCACAACGATGAGCAGGGCAGTAATCCAGGCGCACCGATCTCTTGGAACGACCCAATAAACCCTGATGACCCGCAGGCTGGTTATGGATATATTCCAAACGACACTACTAAAGAAGAGACCTTCTTCTATCACAGTGACCACCTCGGCAGTACGTCCTACATCACAGACGAACACGCCAATATCACACAGTATGATGCTTACCTTCCATACGGTGAGCTGTTAGTTGACGAGCATAGTAGCAGTGAAGAACTGCCATATAAGTTCAATGGTAAGGAGATGGATGCAGAGACTGGACTGTACTACTATGGCGCAAGATACATGAATCCTGTCACAAGTCTGTGGTATGGGGTGGATCCGCTGGCAGAGAAGTATAAAGAAATAGGTTCTTATGTTTATTGTGCAGACAATCCAATAAATTTATTTGATCCTGATGGTCAGAAGTTTATATACAATGCTCAAGGAAAATTCTTAAGGAAAGAAGGAAAAGATAATCTTGTATATATTGAACGAGATGGTAAATTGAGTCAGTTAATTGATCATGGAAATGGTATGACAGATGAACAGTTTAATATTGCTGCTCATATTGTAGATGTAGAATCGAGTGATGCCCCAAATGAAAGCTTGTGGATTGCACATGCAGCTAATAATGCAGTTGATGATAAAGATGTGAATTACGCACATGTAAGAGTAAAAGGAGGGCCTAGAGTAAAGAACCATTCTTTATATGAACAACTGAATGATCAAAATTATTCGACTACTCCTGCATCAGCAAGAGTTGCTTATGATAAAGATTATCTTACAAGTTCTACAAGAACTACTGCAAGAGCAGGTATAATAGATGCATTACAATCAGATATTGATCCAACTCATGGTGCAACGTTGTGGGACGGAACAGATTTTGCAACTAAAGGGCTTAGCCATCCAAAATTTAGACAGTATAATAAAATAACAATACCAGATAATATCAGAAAAGATTATGTTTATCGAAATGAAAGCTATTTATAGAGGATAAAATCAAAGATGCGGGTGTCACCCGTTTTTTGAGAGGAATGGAATTTTTTTATTCATGATGGCAAAAAGTACAGCAAAATTCTCTAATAGCGACAGGTACATTTGGTAGAACTATATTCTGGCGTAAAAAAATAATTTTTATATGAAAAAGTTTATTCTTATTTTATTCATTATTATTTTTTTCAGCTCCTAGTATAAATGGGAAAGCTCAAAGAAAATGGCAAGGATATTTAATTCCACAAGAGTATGTTATTGTTGATAGCCTTACCTTAAATGGACAGAATACCCAAATAGCTATATTTAGCCCTTATAGTATGACAGCTGACGGTTGTAGAAAAAAATACGTTGATAAAGGGGAAAAATAGGATTCTTTTGATTAAGCGTGATTCTCACTTTTATAGATTTGATAATGTTATATCTAATGACGTTTATGGTTATATTGATGGGAACGAAAGTCTTAAAGAAAAATGGGAATGGATTTGAATTGTGGTTTGAAAAAGGGCAGAGTTGTACTTTTTGAGTATCACATCTATATTGGATTTTTAATTCAAAAATTAAAATAACGCACATTACATTAATTACTTTTATGTAATGATAAAAAGAAGGTAAAAAAATATAAGATATAAAAACTTTTTACTTAAGAATTTTCATCGGAATTTAATCGATAAATTAAAAAAATAAATATAGCATGTAATCTATTAGAAAGATATTTATCTTATGATCATATGCTATACTGGGATGAGGAGAACCGCCTGATGGTACTCTCTGACAACGGTAAGACGAGTCGTTATACTTACAACGCCGCCGGTGAACGTATCATGAAGAGTTACGGTACGATGGAGGGCGTGTACATCAACGGTGCGGCAAAGGAAACGGCCATCCGCGTTCATACCATTCAAGTACCAGGGACAATATGCGGATAAGGAGACGGGACTTTATTATAATAGGTTCCGCTACTACGACCCAAGGACTGGAGCATACATCAGCCAAGACCCGATAGGGTTGGCTGGTAACAATCCTACGTTGTACGGGTATGTGAAAGATGCTAATGATATGTTGGACATCCTAGGATTAGATGTTTACAAACTTGTAGCCTCTTCTGACGGTTGGTATCCTGTCTATGAAAAAGGGAAAAAAGACCCCATTGCTTATACTCGACTTGATAAAGGTGATGTATATAAGATAGGTGAATCTCAAAAATCCTCAAATAGATATTCTTCTACAAGGATGGATGAGGTAAGAATAAATAAGTCTAAGGCTACTTCTGTTATGATTGGACCTGATGGAAAAGCTATACAGGGACAAACGGCCGGATTAAATATGAAGTATATTGATACAGGAGAGGCTAAAAGTGCAGACAGGCTTTTAGAAACAATGAAATTAAAAGAGTATCATAAAGAGCATGGTAAATTACCTGCTGGAAATAAGACCTTCCATTAAAGAATGAAACTATGGCAGTTTTTTTTAAGATATTGAGCGAACAGCATTATCCAGGGACTCAATTAAAGTTAGAGTTACTGAACAGAGTTGTAGACTATTTTTATGGATAATCTACAGGATACAATTTGGCAAAAATTCTATATCAAACAAATTATGCAAAAGAAGGAAGTAAACCATAATGCGTTGCTAATTGTTTTGAGATTGTTTTTATGAAAGTGAGATTGTAGAGGGAATTTAAAAATCGTATGCTCGGTATATAAAACAGAAAGAAAGACTTGTAATAGATCAAATGTTGATTTTAGATAATTTTTTGAAATTATCTGAGGATGAAATGATCGATAATCTTTGTGATGAGGTATGGTTATATGTAGAATCGTGTTTAAGAAAATACATTGGACGTTTTCATGATTTTGATGCTGCAGCATTCATTCCCATGCTGGAAGAACGAATAAAATATATAAAAGAAAATTTCCATAAAAGGTAATAAAAGTACGAAGATGCCGAGACTGGACTGTATTATAATCGTTTCCGTTACTACGATCCGAATGCAGGGAGTTATATCAGCCAAGACCCGATAGGTCTGAAAGGTGGCAATATAAAAGTTAAACAAATTCATCATTAATAGGCTATGGATAAAGAAAAGTACACGGTAAGGGGAGAAAATGGAGAGTTCTTGGCACTATTAAGACGTGGAGGTATTGAGTATGTAACCTCTACGGAATTTCTTACTATATTGATTCAGAAATGGTATCTTCAGATGAGTGCGACTTTGTCATATATTCATCTTATATCAAATTGTATCAAGATTATAAAAAGAGAAGTCTTTAGACAACATCGAATATTTTGAAAAATTTGATGATAAGACAGGAATAGGAAAAGGATATATTAGGTATAAGAAGAGGTTTGATTCACATATTTCAAGAAAGGAAAAAGACTATATTCTTAAACGAGTAAAACAAATGTGTACTAAAGCAGGCATCAAAAATATGCATTGTGTAGCGGAACCGCAAAATGTGTTTTTGAATGAAAGAGTATGTGATACGTGGGACATGGGCAACCTCTTCGAGTCGCGTGAGAAGGACGACCGCAAGTATGACGCCGGCGGGCGGCTTGCCGAAGACGATGGGACATGGTACAGATACTAAATTTTATGTTGTTAAAGTTGAAGTTCCTGATGATATTGCCGGTACTGCGTTCAAACATACAAACTTAGATGGGATAGGCAATGCTCGGTATATAGAAGTTGATGATTTAAATAAATATGGTGAAGTCAAACAAGTTAATTCCGTTAGAGCAGGAAACCACTAAAATGAAAAGTGCTATCATCCATTTTCTTAGGCCAGAAGAAGGAGGCCGGAGAATGTTGCCTACATCTACTGAGTATTATGCAACAACTCGTAATAAATAGCGTTTCGCCCAAGAGCTGGAGTGTTGTTATTCGATTTGAAAAGGTGTTGGAGCAACAAGAGTATGTCGCTTTTTGTAAAATAGGTTTTCTTATGGACAATGCCCCTACTCAAATTCTTGATGAAATTAGTGAACTTGTCGTTTATGAAGGACCGAAAGTTGTAGGGAAAATAACTTTCTAGCTTGGAAAGTCTTTTCAGCAGGCGGCAGGCAGACTTCGCCTGCGAAGGCAACGTGCCACTGCACGAATGGACGGAAGAGGCGGAAGAAAACGTAGTGACTTGGCTCTTCGAGCAAGACACGTTCGTACCTGCTGCCAGCTGGTTGCCAACGGCGATTGTTTCTCCATCGTGTCCGACTATCTCGGCACGCCCATGCAAGCCTACGACAAGCAGGGCGACAAGGTGTGGGAACAGGAGCTGGACATCTACGGGCGGCAAAGGAAACGGCCATCTGCGTTCATACCATTCAAGTACCAGGGGCAGTATGAGGACGTTGAGACGGGACTTTATTATAATAGGTTCCGCTACTACGACCCGAATGCGGGGAGTTATATCAGCCAAAACCCGATAGGGTTGGCAGGTGGCAATCCTACGTTGTACGCATACGTGTCGGACGTAAACTATTGGAATGATGTTCTAGGGTTGACTGCCGAGGTATACAAATTAGTGGCAACGAAGGATGGTTATTATGATGTGTATGAATGGGGGAATGATAAGCCCGTGGGCAAAACATATCTAAAGGAAGGGGATACTTGGAAAATAGGGGAAACAACGAATTTCAGAACAAGAAAAGATGGAACTGAAATTCAAAATAGATATACTAAGAAATGGCTGGACAAGAACAATTTAGAATATAAGCGTTTACAGTATTCCCCCAATAAATCGGCAAAAGTTCCATTCCAAAATTCTGAGATAAGTCGTATAAAGAAATTTGAAAAACGATTTGGGAAAAAGCCCGCTGGCAACAAATGTTTTCATTAATATTATGGATAGAGTAAGAATTACTTCTGATTCTCCAAACTTTCTGAAAGTTAGTGAGATTAGTAAAGACCTTCGATTGTTTTCTTTAGTGATAGAAACAAAATACGCGCAAATAGATTTTGGCTTTGTATTTTGTTTCAGAGCGTTGTACACCACACGCGGCATCCGGTCAAAAGTCCGGTTTGAGAAGGATTGCAATTATCTTGGTATGGATTTGATAGTCTCCGAAGAAGAATTTAATCCTTATAAGAATAACGTTTCTATGCAACGGCGGATTATGGGTAAGCATTTCTTCCCGTTTTTTGCAGAGAACATAAAGAAATACAGAAACAAGTTGCCCGTTCTCAAACCCATTGAAAAAGATTTGGTGGAGGACATGCGCCTATTTCTCATTGAAAACCTTTGGCTACCTGACGATAGTGGCAGTTTTAAGTTGGCGGTTATAGAGAATGTTTCTTACGATCGTGCAATGGCTTTGTTCGGAAAGCCAAGACAAAAAAAGTTCACGGATACTGATAATGGTAAAATACAGGACATATTGTGGGAAGTGGACGAACAGACACAGCTATCAGCCCAATATAGGCTGATAGATAAAGTCTGGACGCTAGAAAGCTACAATATTGCAGAAGGGTAAATCGGGATTTGGAAATAGTTGCCAACGGTGAGTGTTTCTCCATCGTGTCCGACTACCTCGGTACGCCCATGCAGGCCTACGACAAGCAGGGCGACAAGGTGTGGGAACAGGAACTGGACATCTACGGACGACAGCGAAAACGCCCTTCGGCGTTCATTCCTTTCAAGTATCAAGGGCAATATGAGGATGCGGAGACGGGATTGTATTATAATCGGTTCCGTTACTACGACCCAAGTTCGGACAACTACATTAGCCAAGACCCGATAGGGTTGGCAGGTGGCAACCCTACATTGTATGGGTATGCCAAGATACAAATGGTTGGATCGATCCATTGGGGCTTGATGTATTTGCTTTGTTTGAAATTAATGGTAAAATATTTGAAGGAGTAAACCCAACCCAAAGAATTCCAAGAATAGAGAGTCCTATTCCTGAGTTACAACATTTGGGCTACACAAATTCCAATACGTTTAGTATGCATGCAGAAATAGATGCAATGAAACAAGCCAAGGATTTGGGGCTAAGAGGGGGAAAAGCGACTTTGATGGTGGAGGGATTAGATATATGCCCAAGTTGCAGACCCGCTATTATGGATTATGCCAAATCTATGGGTATAAGTGAGTTAGAAATACATGAATTAAATAGTGGTAAAAATATATAGATTTGAAGGAGAAGAAATAAATCAAGTAAAAATGGAGGTAAATCATGGAGAGCTGCAGAAGTGAGCCATTGAAGTTTGTTTGCAATAAAAATAGATATCAACCCTAAAGAGTATTGGGAAGAGATCATGCAACTTACATTTTTAAATAATAAATGTGGATATTTATCATTGACACGGCTGAGTTATGATGAAGAGATATATTTTGAATATAACGACCAAATCTATTTCTTGTATTCCAATGTCAATAATATAGGGTTCAGATTAGAAGATTCTGTTTTGACAATTGAAGTAGACAATCCAACAAAGGGAAATCTACCCAATACATTCATAATAAGCATTGCTCAGCCATTTGATAACTTGGATTATATCTTGCAAGTGTTGTTTAAAAAGCCAGCAGGTAATAAATGCTATCATTAAAAATTATGAACAGAGTAAGTATTCAAATTGATTCACCTAGCTATGTAAAGGTTAGTGAAATAGGCAAGGAACTTGTTGCATTTTCATTAACAATAGAAAGGAAATATCCTCAAATAGATTTTGAGTTCGCTTTTTGTTTCAGAGCGTTGTACACCACACGTGGCATCCGGTCAAAAGTCCGGTTTGAGAAGGATTGCAATTATCTTGGTATGGATTTGATAATGTCCGAAGAAGAATTTCATCCATATAAGAAAAATATAGCAATGCAACGGCGAATCATGGGTAAGCATTTCTTCCCGTTTTTTGCAGAGAACATAAAGAAATACAGATATAAGTTGCCAGTTCTCAAACCCATTGAAAAAGATTTGGTGGAGGACATGCGCCTATTTCTCATTGAAAACCTTTGCCTACCTGACGATAGTGGCAGTTTTAAGTTGGCGGTTATAGAGAATGTTTCTTACGATCGTGCAATGGCTTTGTTCGGAAAGCCAAGACAAAAAAAGTTCATGGATACTGATAATGGTAAAATACAGGACATATTGTGGGAAGTGGACGAACAGACACAGCTATCAGCCCGATATAGACTGATAGATAAAGTCTGGACGCTAGAAAGCTACAATATTGCAGAAGGGTAAATCGGGATTTGGAAATAGTTGACTAACGGGGCGCACCTTCACGCTGGCGTACGACGAGCGGCACGAACTGATACGGCTCACCTTCCCCGACGGGCTGCACCGCAATTGGCGGTACGACTGGCAAACCGACAACATGCGAACAAGTTGGGTGCGTGTGATGACACCAGATGGTGGTGGCAGCAAAAGACGTAAAAAGCAACCGTGGCTTCGTTTTTCATTCCAGAGGTAGGCGACCAAGTCCTCCTCGGTTTCCGTCATGGTGATTCAGCAAGACCATACGTTATGGGTAGCTTGTTTAACGGAGTGACAGGTTGCGGAGGCTTTGCTGCCAATCACAAGAAAAGCCTTACCACCCGAAGCGGTTCAACCGTCACCTTTGACGATACTGCCCACACCATCCTCCTACAGACAACTCGTGCCAACAAAATCTTTGTTGACGAACTAAATGGCACCATCACCATATCTTCTGCCGAAGAAGTAAATGTCAATACAAAGAATGTCAACATCAATGCATCAGAGAATATGAATGTAAATGTGGGTAAGAATTTTTACGATGCAGGTTGGTGAGCAATCGTCTGTTAGCATTGAAAAAGATTCATCAGTTTCGGTAAATGGAAATGCTATGCAGAATGTAGGGAAAAGACAACCATACGTACATTGCGGGCGATCATATCAGTCATATAGACAAAGATACAATCCTGAATGTAGGAGGTTCTATTAAGGGGAATATTATGGAGAACGCTACATTCGAAACGAAAGGAATTACGACTATTGGTGCCCAAGATCGTTTGTATATAAAGAGTAATACTAAGGTTGATATAACAAAGGAATAAATAAAGTTTTATGAAATATATACTAATAGTTATAATGGTTAGCTTTGCTATGTGTATAAGCACGGCATGTAGCGGATTAGGAAACAAAACAAAAAAGGAAGATAATAAAGGTATGGATACAGCTTTTCGTTGGGAGGCACTCGTTGCATCTTCAAGAAATTATCCCATGGAGGTGCATTATGCAAGAGTAGGCGTAGGAAACTCTGGTAGATATGTTGGTGTGATGGAGAGATTTACTGGTTTAGGTTTGGGCGAAGCGGATGGTACGGTAGATATGGGCAGTGACTCTAACGGAGGAATGGGCGCCCCCAGTAGTGTTGATATTGTGTGGCTTTCGTATTTAGAAAAGAAGTTTTATCGGCTTAATGTTAAATTCTCATCAGAGCTACAAGATAAGATACGCCAAAAGTTCCGTACAAAATATTATGATTGGCCAGCTAAGAGGTATTGGGCATTTACAGGTTTTGTGATCAATATGCTTCCCAAAGGGCATGTGTGGCTCTATGTAGATGGTATAGGTCGACGCGAATTGGTCTGTGATACTCTTGTTGGCAGGGAAGTAAATGTGCCATTGCAGGATTTTGACGAAGATGGGTATCGATACCGCAAAACGCTTGATGCGTTTTGTGAAGGGCGACTTGGGGATTACACATGGGCGGAAGAGAATTTCAAACGAAATGGTTTGTCAGATGGTTTGTGGGATACCTATAAGACGAAATACAACTATGAGATAGAATTTAAGTTTGAAGATGAAAAAGCTGTTTTGGATGTTGATTATCTTTACCGATTCCTTACGGGAGAATTTTGGCATAGAGATAATAAGCCGATGCCTTCAGTATTGCCTCGCGTAAGGGAAATTCAGGCAGGATGGGAGGTAGGTACTACGATTTATGATGGAAATTTTTATTTTGATGAAGAGGAAATCATAAAGGGATATGCAGAGGCTTTCAAAGCTAAGGGAGCTTCGGGAAAGTTGATGATTGAGGTTAGCAAATATAACAATTGGTTTACTATTTATTTGTTAGTGAGTGGTAAAAAGTATCCCTTAACCAAAACAAAGATTCATGTTTTTCGAACAACTCCACAGCATTTAAAGGAGGAAAAATGGCCATTTTATAATAATCATCCAGATATTTATTCTGGAGATATTCATTATGTAGGTGAATAGCATATGGGAAAAAGATTCAGACTCCACGCCCTAACACCACACCGAATACCAACCCTGGTCCACCTGTAAGCTGGAACGACCCAACTAACCCTGATGACCCACAGGCTGGATATGGCTATATTCCCAAACGACACAACGAAAGAGGAAACTTTCTTCTATCATAGTGACCACCTCGGCAGCACATCCTACATCACAGACGATAGAGCCAACATCACGCAGTATGACGCTTACTTGCCGTACGGTGAGTTGTTGGTTGACGAACATAGTAGCAGTGAGGACCTACCGTATAAGTTCAATGGCAAACAGTTTGATGAAGAGACAGGGTTGTACTATTATGGTGCAAGGTATATGAATCCAATCACGAGTTTGTGGTATGGGGTAGATAGATTTAAAGAAAAATATCCCCACCTTTCTGGTTTTAATGCTTGTGCTTCTAATCCTTTATTATTTAGGGACTTAAATGGAGATAGTCTATGGATCGTTAATAAGCAAACTAATATTCTATACGAAGATCATAGACTTTACAATAAAGATGGCTCTCTTTATTCAGGTGAGGTAGAAGGTTTTGTGAAAGAAGCTAAGGAGGCGATAGACATAATATCAGGCACTGATAGTGGTTCTAATGTTTTAGAAGAATTCCAGAAGAGTAAAAAGAATATATACATTCATAAATTTTATAAGGAAAATCATTTTACCCCTTTGGGAGCACGTGCTTCACTATTGATGGTTCCTTCTAATTCAAAGTATTCTAGTATAGCTGGGTCTGGTGGAGACATTTATTGGGATCCATATAATACAGAGGGCGGTCCAGATGAATTTCGCAATACAGAAAGACCAGCCTTTATCGGTTTGGCACATGAAATGGGGCATGCATATGCTGCACTAAAAGGAAAAGCAGATTATAACTATTTTTCTCCAAAAGCTATGCCGCCATTAAATAGAATCCATAGAGATGAGTATGACGCTATGCACTTTGAAAATATGATAAGGTATGAACTGGGGTATCCTTTGCGTATTGCATACACATATGATGATAAAGGTGACTTATTTTTTAATTATAATTATGAAAATAGATAGCTTATACTCTGGTTTAAAAACTTTTAATTCTCGGAGTAATATTAAATTACATCTCGGGATGTACAAATCTCTTGGATACAACCTCGCCAAGTTATATAAAAAGCTTATACACATACAGAAGATTTGTATATCAAAAAGATGATTTTTGAAAGTTGCTAAAAAAGTAAGAAAGTAGAATCATATCAAGATATATGCTCGCTTTTGGATTCTAATAGATATAATTTTAGCTATTTGTATATCCCTCCAAGGATTCCAATATCGATTCCAAATGGGTTAAAAGAAAAGGAGGCTTTGTTTTATGTAACATTGGTAGATATTCTTCCAGACTTATTAATAAAACATAAAGTACTGATCTATAATAGTAAGTCAAATAAGAAAGTAAGATATTATTATAAGGTAAATCATGGAGAAATATTTTTTATCTGAATGATGGAACTCTCTTTTATAGTAGTGTGCAAAGTATAATTGACTGAAAAAGAATTAGCTGTAAGATAGTATCATACTGGTCAGCAGGACTATGCGGAGCGTATGAATCAGATACAGAAGCAGAAAGAGGCATACTATAAGCAGCAGGGCATCGCCCCCGGCGTGCCGACGATGAAGGGTGCGTACGGTGACCCGGAGAACACGCACATCGGCTACAACTCCATCATCAGGGAGCTGGGCAACCACGACGTACCGCAGGGCTGGGTACAGACTCCGAAGCCCAACACCACGCCTGACACCAGCCCCGGCCCACCTGTAAGCTGGAATGACCCGAGTAACCCTAATGACCCGCAGGCTGGATATGGTTATATTCCAAACGACACTACGAAAGAGGTAACTTTCTTCTATCACAGTGACCACCTCGGCTCAACGTCCTACATCACAGATGACAAAGCCAACATCACACAGTATGATGCTTACCTGCCATACGGAGAACTCCTTGTAGACGAGCACTCATCGAGTGAAGAACTACCGTATAAGTTCAACGGTAAGCAGTTTGATGAGGAAACTGGCTTGTACTATTATGGTGCAAGGTATATGAATCCCGTTGCAAGTCTGTGGTATGGAGTGGATAGATTAGCCGAGAAATATTCACAGTTATCTTCATTTTTCTTATTGTGCAGGGAGTCCAATTAAATATGTTGATGCAATGAATGTAATTAGGCAAGAACTCAATATGCAATGGAAGAATTTTGGTCAACGGCTTAACTATAAAAGTATTATTCCAAATGAAAAGGCTACAAGCAGTTTCCTTCCTTTTGATAGAAGTTCTTTAAATAGTATAAAGATGGGAATGAACCCTTCTCCCTTTTCACAATATATAGAAATAAACGTAAGGAAATGAAAAAGAATCTCTGTCTGAATATCATTGTGTTGCTGTTCCCGCTGTGTGCAAATTCACAGTCAGTAGATAGTCTGTCTTTGTATCAGAGTGCTATTACCTTTATCTCTGCAGATTTAGATATCTTACAAAAAGAAGTTGCAGTCTCAGGTATCGCCTATGACTTAGATTGTTTTATGTTTATTGATTCAGTAAAGAATAGTTCATTAGAAGAGATTCTTCATGAAAAGCAAGATAAGCCAACCCCAGATGTTTATTCTTCGATATTGGATAGGAATTTTAATAAGCTCTCCCCACAGACAGAGTATAGTATCTTTTTCTCTAGGATAAAAGATGGCTTTTTCCTTGCTCAAGTTTATCGGTTACAAGAACATGGTAAATCGGTTAATTATGAATCTGTAATAAATACTGCGCTTCAGCAATACTATTATATGTTTGTACTGAATCAAGAGCAGAAAATTAAAAAGGTATTTCGAATGAAGATGGATTAATTAGAAGCAATAAAATAAATTTGATGAGACGCTATGCGTATGGATTAAGAGATTAAACATGTATCAAACTCTGATTATACGCATTGTATGGGAGCTGCTTTTGCAGAAGGTATAGCGAGCTATCTTATCGGGCATGGGTATCGTGTAGAGGAAATTGTGCATATCAATCCATTTCAAGCAGCAGACATAACTACCAATGCAGATCCTAATGTAAAAACATTAGACTATCAGAATACAGATGATATTGTCATAAATCAGATACCACTTGTAAGTTCTCCACTCCAGGAGATATTCGAAATGCAGATCATCGAATTAGAGAGAAATCAAATGATTCTAATATTTTCACTCGACATAGAAGCCCCATAGATTCACAAGGAGGTAATTTCTGGAAAAGAATTAGAAAGAAGATAAGTTCTTCTTTGGTAGATTCTTCCATACGATTGCCTAATCATACTAGGACAAATAAATGGAATCCAAATCAAAAGACATGAATAAAAAAACATATCTAAGCATTTGCCAATTGTGCTGGCAGTTATTATTTTATCTTGGTGTATATTAGCTAGAAGCTTATCCATGCTTTTCTCACTGGGAACATTAAGCATATATATAGATAGAAGACTTTATTTTTTAGAAAACTTCTTACCAGATTTTGTAAGTCTAGCAACTTATGCCTTCACTATTTGGATATGTATAAAGAAAATCATTAATGACCAGTAATTCTCATTCTTGCAAATATGGCGATAAAAATATGTTGTCTTATAGCTCCCGCGGCTCAGGGGATTGGAAAGCAGAAGGAAAACCAGCCAATGGCTATCTTCTTGTGGAAATTGAAGGCATTCCTTATTGGCAGATGCCATCGGACAAATCCCTGTTTGCACTTAATGATTATAGGAATTATTATAAGAACAGTTTTGATTCGGAGTTTGCAGCGAGAAACACTATTGCGGATGGTGCACAGTTTGCTAATGGCAGTTTGTGGAATTTAATATTTCCGTCTTATGACTATAGTAATACGTATGATAATGCTATGATAAAAAGAGCTATTGATTGGGCTAAGCATAGATATTATAAGAGCGTTGAACATACGTATTTTTTCTCGGCATAGATTTTTCCGAATTGGGTAATGAAAAAGAATGATTATCCAGAAAATAATATGGGTGTTTATATTTTTAAAGTAAAATGAAGATCGAAGTTAAGAAAATATTATCTATTGTTATGTTATCTTTGGTGTATATTTTAGTGACCACCTTTTGTTCAATATAGATACAAAAATAGTTTTTGATATAGGGAAGGTATCCTTTATTTTTACAGCAACACATTATATACGTTAGGTTTCATAATTACCTTTCTTATATACGGAACTCCGATGATACGAAAATGGGTATCTTCATTCATAGGTGTTGTCTTCATTGTTTGGTATCTATGTATATGGATTGATTGCATAAATTACATGCCATATAGAGGCTCCGTTCTATATAGTATTTGGATTCTTAATATTCATAACCGAAATGATTTTTCTTGTGTTTTTTTATAAGAAAAAAATTCTGTCAAGAAATTGCATCAGTGAATGGATATAATGATAGTTATTCATATTGATATATATTAAGCTCATGAGCCAGATAGGGAGCCAAAAGGAGGAATACTCATCAAGTGAAGACCTTCCATATAAGTTCAATGGTAAACAGTTTGATGAGGAGACTGGTCTGTACTATTACGGTGCAAGGTATATGAATCCTGTGTCAAGTATTTGGTATGGGGTGGATGTGTTGGCAGAAAAAAATATCTAAATATTGGAAGCTATGTGTATTGCGCAGGGAATCCCGTAAATTTGATAGATACTGATGGGAGAGAGATCTTCCTGCTTGGAAACAAAAAGCTCAAGAAGAATATATCAAGATGTTATATGCATCCACTGGAAACAATTATGCTATCGAAAACGATAAACTTATATACAAAGGCACTGATATAGATTTCAAGGGAAACAGGTCTCAGACATTAATAAATGTCATTCAGTCTGGTATAGATGCCAAAGAAACTTATACTCTTAGTCTGGTAGGAAACAAAAAAACGACAGTGTCGTCTACTGGAAAGTCGAAGTCTGCAAATAAAGTACTTTAAGTATGAAAACTATAATGTTTTATGTAATAATGTCACTTGTTCTTTGTCATTGCAAAGCACAAGAAGAACTATCATTAACTTATATTGGTTATCAATACAAGGGAACTCAAAATAGAAGCTTCCTAAATAAAGAGCTAATATTAAAAACAGATGGAGATACTATAAGAATGAACCTTAGATTACCTTATGACAGTATTCATCACAATGTTATTGATCGAGGGCTTCTATATAATTGTCATTTAAAGAAAGGGGTAAAATACACTTTTTACTTTACAAAAAAATGTATTTTCGATATTCCCAGCTTCTTTAACAGCTACTATCGAACAAATACGATTCCTGACAAAAATGACTGTTCAAAATTCATAGAAATAAAAAAAGACACAGAGTATGACTACAGAGGGGATTATGGAAGATATGTAGACATTAAAGGCTGTTTATATGAGATAAAAAGAATATACCCAAACAATGGCGGTTTCTATCTACACTAAGAGAGTTACCAAACCATTTATGGCGAGCGTGGCAGATATTAGGACTTATATCTATGGTGCTACCTACGACAGCTGGAACCGTGTGCAGACGATGACTTATCCTGACGGTGAAGTGGTAACTTATCACTACAATCAGGACAGGTGGAGAGCCTGACGAGCAATAAACAGGGACGTCAGACCGTTATTGTTGACAGGAAAGGTTACGACAAGGAGGGTCATACTGTCTATACGAAGTTTGGTAATGGAGCTGCATTAGCAGGATATGGATTGACTCTGACGGGAGCAGGAGCAGAAGTTGGGGTACCATTAGCAGGAATCGGAGAAGTTGTTTCTAGTGTAGGTAGTTTAGGCGAAATTCTTCTTAATTTTGCAAATGGTGATTATGGTAAAGCTGGAAAAGGAACTCTCTATGCTTGGAGGGAAATTAGTTGGTATGGGGTTAAACAAAGTCCTTCCAGGTTATGGCAAGAAGATTGGTGAAGAGGGATTTGACTTAGGGACTGAAGTGATAAGACAAGGAGTAAATCTGAAGCTATCTGGTGTAGAACGGCTAACAGATAAACTCATCGAAGAAAAAGAGAATATAAGAAGTAATCAAAACAAAGATTGAAATGGCAAACTATATTTATGTTTTGGATTCATTATGCCTTGTTGCAGGCGCTATAATAGTATATCGTATAGCCAAGAAAGGAAGACGATCAATAACCCCTTTGCGTCTTTTTTCTTTGTGTATTGGATGTCTCATGGTGATATTAGCGGTGATAGCTATGCTTGTAGGGAAGTACGATAATATTTGTGCAATATTGGTTGGTGTTGTTTTCCTCATTTTTATATATCGTGACAAGAATAAGCCTTCCCCTGGTCTTTCGATTGATTATTCATGGCTTATTGGTGGCTATTTTGCTGGTATTATGGCAATTGCTTACGGATTAGTCCGATTTTTTGATAGTTGATTGTTTCTTTAATGATGATGATTCGGATGAGTGAACCGCTCACAAAGGTGCAGAAGGTGGACTCAACGACAACTGCCAAGTCTTATAACTTTGCTTATAAGTATGAGGACAGTAACCACCCGACGGCTCCAACGCAGATTGGTCATGACCATTACACCTATGATGCCAACGGTAATCCTACGCTGGTAACAAACGACTCTACGAATACTACTCGTGAGATGTACTGGGACGAGGACAACTGACTGATGGTACTCTCTGATAATGGCAAGACAAGTCGTTACACTTATAATGCTGATGGTGAACGCATCATGAAGAGTTACGGCACGATGGAGAGTGTGTACATCAACGGTGCTCCGCAGGGAATCACGTTCCACGAGACGGATAACTTCACGCTTTATCTTGCAAGTATCCTCTCTGTCAACAAAAAGGTCTTGAATATGATATGATGAATTTAATAGATAACGTTAAACTACACTAAGAAAAGGAGGACTAACATCTGCAGAAAACAAACAAATTAACAAAACTTTGAAAGAGATAGATTCACACTTAAACAGAATAAATAAGATTTTAAATAAAGCTCATGAAATTGCAGATTAATAAAAAAAGAAATGTCTTCGTTGTTCAATAAAGCAAAATGGACATTTTCATTGACAGAGGAAGAATTTCTATACCTGAAGAATTTGTTAAATAAGATTGAAACATGTTCTTGGCAGGAGGATTTTTCCTATGGAATTCACAATGGTATTGCAGCTTTTTGGTCTATGTACGAAAACCAACTAAAGGAAACATAGCTATAGTTGAGAAATTCATTAATACAGAAGCATTTTTGTGATTCAATCACAGCCGTTGCTTTGAAAGTGTTATGTAGTAGTAGTTATTGGAATTTAGCGGAAAAATATGAAGATGTACTTTGCAAGTTCATCAATTTAGATGATGAATCTTATGAAGATACTATCCATACAGCTATTAGTTGTATGGGGACTTATTGCCATACTACAAAGAATAAGTTATATATATCCTTGCTATTTTCATTATTCAACAACGCACTAAGTAAACATAGCAATGATGAACTTCAGATACCAAGTATAGAGGCTCTTTACAATGCTCTTGAATCGGTTATATGGGGAGATAAGTATCCTAAAAACAGAAGAGTCACATTTGGAGATATGAAGATACCTGAAGATATTAGTGAGGAAGTCATAAAAATTCAGTCAATTATACAATGATTTTTAATATAGTGGTGGTATAGTAATGTTTCAAATCAGTAGTTATTAAAAATAATCATATGATTATCAATGAGTTTTTGTGAAGATTAGGTATAAGAGGATGTGTCTATTTCGATACATCCTCGTCTGCCGTCTGGATTCTTTTGTTTCTGCTTTTTCATTGCTTTCTAATCACGACTTTGGAGTGATTTAATCCCCTTTCGGGGCAAGGGTCTTTGTGGTACAAATGGCAACTTTGTGGTACAAAGACACACCTTGCCGATATAAAGAAATGATACTTTTGCTGTTGATATTACCTCCCGATATTTCTTGACCAAAGTTCAGACTTATCGACTTCTTGACTTGTCGACTGAGTTAAGTCTGTAGTTTGGTCAGTGAGTCAATTTTGACATGAGTTAAAACTAACTTACTGACCAGCTAACTTATTGAACAAAGCAACACAGAAAAGCAAGGATATTGAAGGAAGAGAAGAGAAGTTAGTCTGTCAGTCAGAAAAGTTCCTAAGCTTTCGCCAAAAAAAGCTTATAAGCTTTTGTCAGATTACTTATAAGCTTTTTATAGATTGCTTATAAGCTTTTTATAGAAAGCTCATAAGTTTTAAACCCAAAGGCTAGTAGCTTTCTCTATCAGATTTGGAGATGTCGCAGAAAAAACTCTTATGTTCTGTATAAGAATGGTATGATTGCGGTAATGAGAAGAGGTGCCGGTCCATTTCATATCAACGAAAATGAAAGCAGGTAACTCTCGAGAGTTCGACAATTCTACATAGCGATTGTCCGATAGTTTGATAAATAGTCGCACGAGAAGGAAAATAGCAAAGGTTGTAGCCAATAAAGACGTTTACACCCAACATTGCCAACAGTTCTTGGAAGAAAGAGGACGAGCTTCGCTCACTTAAAAGTGAAGCTGCGGAGCTGGACAGAAAGATTGCACTTACACTTGCTCCACCTGATGAGGAAACGGAAGAAAAGGAGCAAGAAGAGAATTTACCCAATAATAATTATTCTGTCGAGATGAAAAATGAGAATACTCCTATCCAAGATAAAGAAGAGGATTGCCGTTTGCAGAGTTTCAGACCCTAAGTGGAGATACTAATGGAAGTATATTTATAATTGTTTGTCGAACTGGTTATTTTTGTAATAGTTCGCTTGTCTTGACCCAATAGAAGAAAGCTTCAGGTAGTATTTTCTTCAATTTGTTGAGTTTATTATTGACGGAAGGAGACAATTCCATGGCAAGTATGGTGTTTAGATTTCCATCGTATTTCTCAATTCTTGTGCTTGATTTTTCTATTGAGGTAGCAAGGTAAGCTGCACGAGCCGAATCTACGATAGCTTCTTCTATGCGATATTTCCCTTTGTAGATGTAGCCGTCTATTTTCTTAATGCCACTTTGCAGCATATTGAAATCACCTTTACCCATTTGCCCTCTGGTAGCCAGACACAAGGCGGTCTCCCTAATATCCTTATAAATGAGTGACAGTTCAGCGGGTAAGCCCCGATATTGCAATTCTATTTTCCCTATTTGGGTGAAAGTATCCTTAGTGTGCTGAAAGTTACCGGAATGTTCAAACAGCCTACCTACATCGTATAGCTGCTTGATGATTTCCAGTGAGCAATCCCTGTCTCCCTTGATATAAGGAATGCCTGAGGTATTGGGGGCAAATGCTGTAAGTTTATCACCGAGAATATCATCAGCAGATGGCACGGTTACCTTCAACGGCTCATTGTCCAATTCTATAAAAGGACCTTTAATCTCGACTTCTTCAGTAGCATGATATTGTAAATCCTCGTACAGGACATCAAGCAGTATATATGCAGGTTTATCATCGTTCTTATAAGCTATGTGATAAAAGAATTTCGAGTGACTCTTTGGAATATTCGTGTCTCTCTGCTGCCGTTCTTCAAGGGTTTTGGATATGAACCCGAACTTTTCTATATCTTTCAGATAGGGCTCAATATCCGTCCTAGGCGGGCAGATAATGTCAATGTCTATGGATAGTCGATGGGCAGATTCTCCCAAAATAAGCATCAGAGCCGAACCGCCCTTGAAACAGAAAGGGCAACCAGACAATTTCAGCATCTCCAGCAGAGACATTGCCCTAATAACTTTCTCTATCAGATTCAGGTCTTTATATTTGTTACGAACAGATATAGCCTTTATCCACTCGGTGGTCATACATTCCTTCTTGATCATACAAATTCCTTGATATATTTTTCTATTTGCGCTTTAATATTGCGCCGTGAGGCATATCGCAGTAACATGCCAATATTCACATTATAGTTGGCAAAGGCATTCTGCATCATGTACAAGGACTCTTGCCCTTGCAGGTAGAAGAAATCCCTGTCACATTGGATATCAACCAAGAGCTTCTCAATTCTTGGTACATTTATGCCGTTTACTTCCTGTATGGGCGATTCTGAAACAAGAGGCTTCACAATAAAGGATTTTTTGTCCAACCGGATATAATCGGACATAATATCCTCCTTTGGCGAAAGGAAACTGCGTTCGTGCATATCCTGTACAAAGTGGAAAATGGTTTCAGTGGCATCACGCTCCGTTTCTATATAGATATTGTTGTTATACGACAGGTGATGCTGCAAGTCAGACAGTATTTCACCGTTATAGACGCAAAAGTCCAATAAGGGATATACCGCTTTTAATTTCTTATATAACCGAATGGAGTGAGCATTAGGAACAGGACGGAAAATGTTTTTTGGGATTGTTGTATATACTCCTTTGCTTATTCTGAATATTTTTTTTTCGTCCAACAACTTGCGTAAATGCCAAGACAACATCTTCTTGGAAAGTTCAATCTTCCCAGAAAGATACTCAGACAAGTCATTCGTTCTGAATTCCTTGTTGGCGTTTGCAAAATCTACAATTATATTACTGACATTCATTCTGCTAGCATTAATGGTTCGGTGCAAAGATAGTTAGATTTTGGCAATAAAACAAATATATTGCCAAAATCTAACTTATTATTATACTGTCTTTCGTTACCAACCATCTCGCTTCCGTATCAGTTCATCTATCTCTTTCCCGAAGGAAAAAGTAACCTGCCATTAGCTTTGAGATAGGGAATTTTTTCCTGCCCACACCCAATTATAGATGATCTTTTGCTCCACTTTGAGAATCTTGGATACATCAATGATATCCAGATATTCCGGTTTCAGGGGTAGATGGACAGTTGTATCAACAGATTGCTCTTGCAGGATCAGCAGGCGGTTGAGTTTGTCCTCGACACGCATCAGTTTATCAAACAATCGTTTCTGCCATATATCTTCTGTATGGTGTTCTAAGTACGACATAGTTTTGTACGTTGTCAAACAAACGTACAGCAAAAGGGGTTGTATTGCAAAAGTATGACTTTTAGATGCTGACGATAGAGTTTTGGGCTATAAAGCAGCCGTTTGTTGGTTGCAATATAGCCCTTTAGAGATGTTATTTCTTAATAAATTTCAGTGTGTTTTTGTTTACTTTCACGAGGTATATACCTGGTGTAAACTGCGAAACGTCTACAGTGTTGTTGCCTTGAGCCAGTGCTATGGTTGCCATTTTTGTGCCTGTTGCGTTGTATATATAGGCAGTAGCAGCAGCGTCGGCTACTATTGTTACAGTTTCGTTTGCTATACTTGGGTATAGTTTAACGTTCTGTACGTTAATGTTTTCTATGCCGTTGGTAGATCCTGCAGCCACATTCACGTTATCAATGCCTATTGGTATGTATGTAATACCCGTTGGCATGTTGTCTGTGCATACGGTCATACCCATGTCGTATAGTCCATAATAGGTTCTGCCACGGTAAGAACTGCCTTTGCTAACATAGAAAGCTACGCCGTCCCACGACCTAAACACTTCTTTAGTTCCATCGTTGTATGCAATGTAAACGTAGTAGTGGTTGCTTGTTAGTTCGTTTTTGTTGAATTTAACTTCTATGTATCCGCTTCCATATTGACCTATTGTTATGTTCTGAACCGTCTGCAATGCGTTGCTACTAGCCACTTTGCTACCATATTGGTCGGTAATAAACACTCTAACTGGGCCGTTAAAGCCGTTAGAAGAGTATAGATTTGCCTTTATAACTAGGTCGGCATCTTTTGCAACGGTGCAGTATTTGCTTCCCACATATTTACCATTTTGATAGAAGAAGGCAGAGTTTAGACGAACATCGCCTTTGGCTGGGTCCGAATTATTCTTAGCTTTTATAACCAGTGTACCTATGTTTTCGGTGTTGCCATACATTACTTTGTTTCCGTTGTTGTATGCAACCGATAGTTTGTAGGTGCCTTGTTTTAGGTTATTAAAGGCAGCATTGTTTGTGCTGAACGCCAAAACCACCTTTTCTTCAACAGTTATTGTAGCGTTACCTTCTGAAATAACGTTTCCGTTAGCCAGCAGTTGCACCTTGCCATTATAGTCTTCGTCGCCCTGATTCATTACAGGAACTTCCACCTTAATAGGTTCTCCTTCGTTTGTAGAAAGTGTAGGCAGTATAGTAGTAGCTACAATTTTAGCTCCCATAGCGTTAGCATTTACGTTAATGTATCCTGCACTTTCGTCGATTTCAGCCCATTTTTGGTTTGCAACGTATGCAATTCTGAGGTCGTAAGCACCCTTTTCAACGTTTCTAAAGTCGGCATTGAATGAAATATTTTTAGTGTCTCCAGCCATCATATACGCCTTACTTGATGTTGTAGCCAATTGTATTTCGTTTTGCTGACCAGCTTTTTTCGCAACAAGTTTAAAGTATCCGTAGTATGCATCGGTGCTATTGTTCTTCAAAGCCACCTGAATTTGTTGGTTGTTTTGTTGCTTCACCTGTGTAGTTTGGCACTTTTGTGCAATGCTAAATTGGTTTTTAACAACAGGATTAGGTTCTGGTTTAGGGTCAGGTTTACCGTTTCCTATTGTAATAGTAGCAATGTTTTCTTTAATATCAGTCCATGTAGCGTCGTCAGCCGAATAGCTTATGCGTAAGTCGTATTGTCCATCTTGGAATCTCGAAAGGTTAGCGCTGAATGTGTAAGAGCGTTCTGCGTCTCCGTTTACCATAACTTTATACGATTGCGCAAGTGTTTGGAACGAGTTCATACCAGCCTTGCTAATAAGCAAACGGAATGTTCCATAGAAGTATTGAACCTTATTATTCTTGAAAGTAACCTCAATAGACTGGTTGTTTTCGCGTGCAAATGTAGTTTGTTTTGGTCCTTTTGAAACTGTAATAGCTTCAAAACCTCCGTTTCCAGGCTTTAAATAGCGTAGCATTTGGTGTCCCTTAGAGAACGCTCCTACACCTCCGCCATCGCCATGAGTATCTGGTTCCAGCACATCAATAGAGGTCCAGCAGTTAGACATGCCGTTCCAGCCCCAATCAACGTGTACATATCGGTCTTCTGCCAATCCGTCTATAACAAAGCAATGTCCTCCAGCTTGCGAGAAACCAGCATATACAATAGGTCCATAATTGGTAAGTTCGTCTTGTATTCCTGCCCACCATTGGTTGTCAGAATAGTTGAAACGCATAAGGCACGATAGTCTTCCGTCGTATCCAAAGTTATCAACAAGTGTAGAAGTAGCAGCAGTTAGCAATGCGCCACTACCTCCTATTTCGGGTGGACCAAAGTTCATTCGCACACCATATCCCACATCTCTTAGCAGTCTACCTATGTTGTCGGCTTGCGTATTGTTCAGTTTTCTGTTGGTAGCTCGGTCGTATCCGTTGCCTGTAACCCCTTCTGGCATGTTGTTCCAGTCGTATGCTGGTTGTGCATCGTAGTCTATTCGCATTTGCTTTCTAGTTCTTTCCCATGTATACGATGTAGAACCTGTTGGACGAGCTGGCCATTTGTGCCATCTTAAAACGGTAGAAATACCAGTAGCAACACAGCCCGACACTGTTTTATACGATACTCCGTTGTACAAAATGCTTGGGCTATAAGCGTTGAAAGGCCATCGTTGTCCCCAGCTAATAGGTGTAGGCAGCAACATTTCTCTGTTGTTTTTGTCTACCGCCAATAGTGGTTCTATAATGTGTTTAGGTTCATTATAGTCTCCACGAGCCGCCAAACGCTTATACGATTGTGATGGAACGTCCTTCACATTTTGCTGTGCCCATTCTATTTGATCGGCATATTCTTGAAACATTCCAGCCACTGTTGGGTTGTCTCTAAGAGTTTCTTCGTCCAGATTACCCTTATCAGCGTAAGCCAAAATGGCTCTTGTTCTGGTGTCTCCCGATACAACTACAAAGCCTTGATTGTTGTCTCTGTTGATGATGTAGTAGAGACTGTTTCCTGTGTTGGCGTTGTTTTGTGCCTGATAAGTAATTTTTAGCGGAGCCTTTCGTGCTTTAATGCCTCCAAAAAAGTTCTCTGCTAGCTGCTTAGCCCGTTGTGGTTGAATAGGGCTGGCTACTGTTGTAACGCTTAATCCTAGTAATAGCGTTAGTAGCGGAAAATGCTTTTTCATAAAAAAATTAGTTGAATAATTGTTAGTAACTCCACATTCCACCTTTTGTTTGTTATGCAATGGGCATACAACACCCCCTACATAGTCCGTGTTGCTTGTTGTTAAGCCAGTGGAATATGCTTAATATTAACATACAGGTTAGTCCTTTTCTGCAGTAAAAGGGAACCTTTTCTTTATGTATTTGGAATGGCGTTCTCTAGTTTTTGTTTAGTCTTCGAAGTTGTTTTTTGTACGTACTTTCGAGAACGCTTTTTTTGTGTTGCTAAAAAGCCTTTCTGCTTTTTGCATAGTAGTGGTAGCCCCTTTTGCATTATAGTTGTTGCAGTGGCTTTTTGCAGTATCTGTCTTGAATGAAAGTCAGACGGGTTCGCTTTTTTCAGGTGTCCTATGTTCGGACAAGCTGTGTAAAGTGTTGTTCTCTCTGTTCATTTTTTACATGTTAAGTTAATGTTATTCTCTCTATGTTCTCTCTTGTTTTTCAGTTTGTTGTGGACTCTTTTCTTAGGGCGATTGGTTTTTTAATTAGCGTAAGAGTTCCACTAAACAATGGCAAAAAAATAGAATGTTTTTGTTGAAAGAAACAACTTTATAAAGTGAAAAAAAGATTAAACGTTTACATATCTTTAATAAATTAATATTTAAATAAGTTTTCGGCTGTTTTTGTGTTGTCTAAATGTTCTCGCAAACAGTTAAAAAAATGTGCATAATGTTATATATAATGTGTATTAGTGTGAGGCTGTATGTGTGTTTTATAAAATAGGTAACAGTAGGGTGGTGCACAATGGTAGTGTTTTTGTGTTTGTGTTGTTTGTGTTTTGGCAATTCGTTGTGGGCATTTTGGCAATCCATCAGCAGCCGTAGGGAGCCGATTTATCGTGCCCACATATACGTATTCGCAACGCATTCGCAATTCGTTCAGAATGCATTCACGTAATGTTCGCAACGTCTTCGTTATCTGTGTGTTACATATTCGCTATGTAAAAGTATGGTTTTTGCGCCACAAAAGTATGGTTTTTGGCGTGCAAAAACCCCCTTTTTACATTGCAAAAACCCCCTTTTTGGCGTGCAAGAAGTGGGTTTTTGCAAAGCCTTAATTAGTAGGTGGTTGCATTGTTTTTGTGTTTCGGATAGATGTAGCAATACAATAAATGTTAGAAACAGACGTTATTCATAGTATGAATAAGGCAAAATTTCTATCCATTGTGCTGTTGTTTGTGTGCCTGCTATATGCTGGAAACGCTATGGGACAGTCGTTTACGCTGCAAGGAAAGGTGTCCGACCAAGATGGAAACCCCATAGAGCTGGCATCAGTGATTGTTGCTTCACAAGGAAAAATTACGATGAGCAACCTTAAAGGCGAGTTTAATATGCAGCTACAGAGTGAAGATTCGGTTAAAATACGCTTCTCTATGTTGGGCTATAAGAGCAAAGTGAAGGTGTTGCACAAGCCACAAGGAAAGCAAACTCTACAAATTCAGCTTGCAAACGACAACCAATTGGAAGAGGTTGTGGTAGAAGCGCACGCACCACAACATGGAACTACCGAAGAAATAAAGGTTGAAGCTACTAAGCGAAACCCGTCTGTTTCGGGCAATGCAGTGGAAGAAATATTGCAAACACAGGCAGGAGTGTCTACCCATTCCGAACTTTCGTCGCAGTATAATGTGCGAGGTGGAACGTTCGATGAGAACTCTGTATATATAAATAATGTGGAAGTGTATCGCCCCTTCTTGGTTCGGAGCGGACAACAGGAGGGTCTTTCTGTTATAAATGCCGACCTTGTAGACCGTGTTGGCTTCTCTACGGGAGGCTTCGAAGCTAAGTATGGCGACAAAATGAGCTCGGCTTTAGACATCACTTATAAGCGTCCTAAACGCACAGAAGGCTCTATTACAGCATCGATGTTGGGCGCAAGCGCATATTTTGGACTATCATCGAAGAAGCTTACATGGACTAACGGACTTCGATATAAAACAAATAGATACCTCTTGGGTACGTTAGAAACAAAGGGAGAGTATAACCCTTCGTTCTTAGACTACCAAACTTATCTGTCGTGGCAACCATCTAAACGGTGGCAAATAGACTTTATTGGAAACATATCGGATAACAACTACAACTTCGAACCCGAAGACAGAGAAACCAAATTTGGTACACTAAAGAATGTAAAGTCGTTTAAAGTATACTTCGATGGTAAGGAAAAAGACCTCTTCCGCACCTTCTTCGGCTCGCTAAACATTACCCGACACCTCTCCAAACACACAGACGTGTCGCTAATAGCATCGGCTTTCTCTACCAAAGAACAACAACGATACGACATTCAGGGGCAATATTGGCTCACACAAACCGAAACTTCGGAGAACTTAGGGGTGGGAACCTACATGCAACACTCACGCGACTATCTGAAAGCAGACGTTAAAAGTCTTAAATTAATGCTGTTGCACCGTGCAGGAAACCACAAAATAGAAGGCGCTTTCACCTATAAGATGGAGAAAATAAAGGAAAATTCTGCCGAATATGAGTATCGCGACTCTGCCGGATACAACATTCCGCACAACGGAGAAACACTCGATATGATTTATTCGCTACGCGCTCGCAACACGTTAAACGCAAAACGCATTGAAACATACGTGCAAGATACATGGAATTTTAAAACCAACGACTCTATACCAACACTGTTTAGGCTGAACTATGGTGTGCGTTACGCCTACTGGAACTTTAACGGAGAGAGTATAGTTTCGCCTCGTGCATCGCTCAATATCACACCCGGCTGGAACAGAAACCTATCGTTCCGTGTGGCAGCAGGACTATACTATCAGGCACCATTCTATAAAGAACTGCGCGATACTGCCACCGTGAATGGCGTAATATATGCCTCGCTGAACAAAAAAACACGTTCGCAACGGTCTATACACGCATTAGCGTCTATGAGCTACCGCTTTACAATGATGAACAGACCATTCAAATTCACTGCCGAAGCATACTATAAAGCCATATCACGACTGGTTCCTTACACGGTAGACAACGTTAAAGTAACCTATTTTGGCGACAAACAAACCTCCGGACACGCCACCGGACTCGACCTAAAACTATTCGGCGAGTTTGTACCAGGCGCCGATTCGTGGCTCACTTTAAGTGTTATGAACACCGCAATGAAGCTAAATGGCAAGAACGTACCCCTACCAACCGACCAGCGTTTTGCCCTTAACCTCTTCTTTACCGACTATTTTCCTGGCTCAACACGGTGGAGAATGTCGCTGAAACTGGCGTATGCAGACGGCCTTCCATTCTCTGCGCCACACCAAGAACTAAGTTCTAACTCGTTTAGAGCACCTGCTTACAAACGCGCCGACATAGGTATGAGCTACCGAATATTTGATAATAACGATGGTTCGCACCACTCTATATTCCGCAATGTGTGGGTAGGCGTAGACTGCTTGAACCTTTTTGGCATTAGCAACGTAAACTCTTACTACTGGATTACAGATATTTCGGGACAGCAATATGCCGTACCTAACTATCTAACAGGCAGACAAATAAACGCAAAACTATCGGTGGAATTCTAAAAAAACATAGAAAACAATAACATAATTTAACCGTTATAACTTGTAAGAATTACATAAAACGACTAACTTTGTAGCGTTATTTAACAACGAATATAAAGACAAAGACGTTATGAAAAAATATGAATGCGATACCTGCGGGTATGTTTACGACCCAGCAGTAGGCGATCCAGACGGTGGCATAGCACCGTGAACAGCCTTCGAAGATATCCCAGACGATTGGGTATGCCCACTATGCGGAGTTTCAAAAGAAGACTTCTCAGTAGTTGAAGAGTAATTTCTAAAAAAATTTTTAAAGTTAATAAATTTATGGGAGGTACGTGGTTTTTGCCACGTGCCTTTTTGTCTTTTTATAGGCATCTGCAGCGTTACAGCAGCCCGTTAGAATTGTTATCGTAATCCGTTTGAATTGTTTTAGCAATCTGTTCGCAACATTTTGGCAATCCGTTCGCAATGTTTTGGCAATCCGTTCGCAATGTAATGGCAAACCACAAGCAGCTGTAGGGGACCGATTTATCGTGCCCGCAAATATGAATACACCCACGAAATGGGAGACGAATATGCGTATTTGATAATGTCAGGATACGGGCGCGATGAATCGGCCCCTACGCCTGACGGAATGTTTCGTGGGTGTTTGCGGAATGTTCGCCACGTTTTGCCAATCCGTTCGCAGCGTAATGGCAAACCACAAGCAGCCGTAGGGGCCGATTTATCGCGCCCGCATATACGTATTCGCCACGCATTCGCAATCCGTTGGGGGCACATTCACGGAGTGTTCGCCACATATTTCGTGGGCGGACGTTGCATTATTAACAATCCGTTCAGAATACATTCACAGAATGTTCGCAACGTGTTCGTTATCTGTATGTTACATATTCGCTATGCAAAAGGGGTTTTTGCGTTGCAAAAGTATGGTTTTTGGCGTGCAAAAACCCCCTTTTTAGAATGCAACTAATCCTTGAAAAGGAAGAAAAGTAGAAGTTGGTGTAAACTGACTGATAATGAGCAGGAAACGGAGTCATTTGCATAATACTACACAGTTCGTAAAGAGTAGGAATATGCAGATTTAGGCAGAAGTTCAGTTACCAAAGTGTTACCTGATTTCTTCATAGGTAACGATGGAGTAATGTTCGGTAACTGAATTATTTTCGCTCGTGTGGCTGTTGCTGCGGTCGGCAGTTTTCTGCATAAGCGAGGAACGCTTTAATTCGGGTAACTTTGCCCATAAAAATTAAAGCGTATGAAACAAGAGAAAATGAAGGTGTTGCTCTACCTCAAAAAGAGCGGTCTTGACAAGTCGGGCAAGGCTCCCATCATGGGACGTATTACACTTGGAAGGAGTATTGGACAGTTCAGTTGTAAACTCTCCTGCAACCCCGACTTATGGAATCCACGAGAGAGCAGAATGGACGGTAAGAGTCGTGAGGCGGTGGAGATAAATGGTAAATTGGAAAATCTGCTGTTGTCTGTTCAGTCAGCTTATCAATCTCTGCTATCCAAAGGTTGCCCATTTGATGCAGCCGATGTGAAAGAGCTGTTCCAAGGGAGTGTAAAAACACGATGCATGCTCATTGAAAGGCTGGATATGCTCATCAAGGAGAAGGAAAGCCATGTTGGTATAGACATCAAGGAAGGAGCCATACACGGCTATCACTCTACCCGAATTCATTTGCAGAAGTTTATTCAACGGAAATACAAGGTAACAGACTTGGCTTTCTCACAGCTCACGGAGAACTTTATCTATGCGTTTGGGCAGTATTTCTTAGGTGAGTGCGGTTTTCAAGAAAGCACATTCTATAATGCAGCCACGCATTTGAAGACGGTATGCAGGTTGGCTTACCGTGAGGGATTGGCTGATGTACTTCTATTTGACAAAGCCAAAATCAGCAAGGGCAACAAGAGACTGCCCAAAGCATTGGACAAGGAAGCATTAGACAAATTGAAGGCTCTCAACTTTGAGGACTTGGAGGAGGATATGGAAACGGCAAGGGATATTTTCCTCTTTGCCTGTTATACAGGTGCTGCTTATTGTGATTTGATGGAACTGGACAAGTCCCATCTTGTGTGTGACGACGAGGGTAGCCTTTGGCTGAAGTTCAACCGCCACAAGACAGGTGTGCCTTGTCGTGTTAAACTGCTGCCCGAAGCCAAAAGGCTGATGGAGAAGCTCCACAGCGATGGAAGGGAAACATTACTCCCCTATATCAAGTACAAGAACTATCAGATCTGTTTGAAAGCCCTGCGGCTTCGTGCAGGCATATCGTTTCCCTTTACCACACATACGGCAAGACACACCTTTGCCACGCTTATCACGCTTGAGCAAGGAGTGCCAATAGAAACGGTGAGCAAGATGCTCGGACATAGCAACGTAAGTATGACCGAGCGTTATGCAAAGGTTACACCCCAAAAACTCTTTGAGGAGTTGAATCGTTTCCGTTCTTTCACGGAGGATATGCAGATGAGTATTTAGCAATAGACATATTAAAACTAAAAATCATTATGAGAAGTACATTCAAGATACTGTTCTATATCAACAGACAGAAAACTAAGACAGACGGCAATACTGCTATTCTCAGCCGTATCACCATCGATGGAAAGAACACAACTATTCGCACAGGCGAAGAGTGCAATCCCTCCGAGTGGAGCACCAAACAGGGTTTGACAACCAATAAGAAGACCAACCAAAAGAATCAATGAGTTCAGGGAATTGGTAGAGAATACCTATCGGGACATTCTTGTAAAGGAAAGAGTGGTAAGCGTGGAACTTATCAAAAACCGCTTGCAGGGCATCGCCACTAACCCCACCACGCTCCTTGCAATGAGCAAGGCGGAACTGCAAGCCGTCAAGGAAAGCGTTGGAAAGTCAAGGGCAGAGGGGACTTATCTGAACCTTTACTATTATGATAGAAATCTCCGAGAATTTATCGAAAACAAAGGAGTACAAGACATATCTATCGACACCATTACAGAGAGTTTGTTCGAGGAATACCGTTTCTTCCTGAAAAAGCAGGGATTTGCAGCGGCAACCATCAACCGCTATCTCTGCTGGCTGAGCAGGTTGATGTTCCGTGCGGTCAGTCAAAGGATAATCCGATGCAATCCGTTTGAGAATGCCAAGTATGAAAAGGAGGACAGGAAGATACGTTTTTTGCAAAAGGGCGAGGTAATGAAACTCATGGCAATGAAGATGAATGACAGGGAAGCGGAACAGGCACGGCTGATGTTCGTTTTCTCCTGCTTCACAGGTATGGCTATCTCAGATATAGAGAATTTGAAATACAAGCATATCCAAACAGCAGCGGATGGACAGAGGTATATCCGCAAGGAGAGACAGAAGACAAAGGTTGAGTTTATCGTGCCGTTACATCCCATAGCGGAAGCCATCATCAGCCATTGCAGGAACGAGCAGGAAAGAAATGAAGAACATCTGACGGTGAAAGAAAAAGGCGACAGCCTTGTCTTTCAACCTCATTGCAGCCGTAGCGTGATGGGCAAGAACCTGAGTATCGTGGGTAAGGCTTGCGGTATCCGTCAAAGACTTTCGTACCACATGGCAAGACATACGTTTGGCACGATGTGTCTAAGCGTAGGTATTCCTATTGAGAGCATAGCCAAGATGATGGGGCATGCCTCCATATCAAGCACACAGATTTATGCTCAGGTAACGGACAAGAAAATTTCGGAGGATATGGACAGGCTTATCGCCAAACAATCGGAAATGAAGAGAGAACCAACGGAGAAAGGGGCTTGTGAACCTTCGGATATATCAATCTATAAAATGGAGGAAACGGCATGAATACGAGCTATAGACCAAAAACAATGACCGACACGTACAATCATCGTAGTTGTTTTGATTGGGGCAGTAATATGCAGGTTGTTCATAAGGGAAATGGAGAAATTGCCATGACGGAGGGAGAACTGGCGAGGTTCTTCGGTGTAACATGGAGAAAACTCAATTATAGGCTTCAGACGATTATGAAATCTTCCAACCTGCATCCCGATGAAAGGGGTGCAGGTGAAGAACCTGTTTTCATCAACGGACAACTTAAAGGTTATGCACCGCTCTATCCTCTTTCAATTATCATTGCTATGTCCTTTCTGTTAAACAGCACAGAAGCGCATTTGTTCAGGAAGTATCTCTGTGAGAGGTTGCAGAAACCTGCATTCGTGATAACACCGATATTTCTGCTCGGTAACACGAATAACTAATGATTATATCTTATTTTTCCTTTTTTTCTTTCACCGATTATATCTTACTACATTACTACAATAGGAGTTAAAGCGGTGAAAGAAAAAGGATTAACGTGTAGTTGGGTGTTCAAAATAATTATACTACGCAGTAACTACATCTGCCGTTCTTCTTTCACGGCTTTATTACGATTAAAAAGGAAATTATATGATATTTGTTATTCTCTGGACAATCCTTTGAAGCACGCTTTCATTGCTAACAAGTATAGATGCTGTGCCCGTCATTCCACTGATAATTTTATACTTGCAATCTGTTACTTTTACCTGTGCTGTGAACACGTTGCCTGCTGCCGTTTGTCGGGGCGTATGCATTGTGGCTGTTATCATACCATTCACAGCTCCGTAGGTTTCTGCACCGTAGCCCTCAACTTCGATGTTTACCGTCATTCCTCTCTCTAACGTATTTACGTATTTATAGGGAACGGCGATTGTGCCTTGACGGGCATTTGTCATCTGTACCTTTGCACTGATAATTTCGGGATAAGGTATAAAGTATGCACCTACCAATAATCCCAAAATTACGATAGTAATGATTGTGATACCATAGCGTACAATTCTTGATGGTATCTCGCCGATGATATGCCTTATCTTCTCGCTGCGGAGTTCTATCTTGTCGTCTGCCATAGTTGTCTTTCCTTTACGTTAGTTTCCTAACTCCAATTGATTCTTTACAAGATTGTAGTATGCACCACGCTTTGCTGTGAGTTCCTCGTGGTTGCCGATCTCGACCACCTTGCCTTTATCCAGTACCACTATCTGGTCGGCATTCTTCACCGTACTTAGTCGGTGAGCCACTATGACCACCGTCTTACCTTTATAGAACTCGTCCAGATGTTCCACAATCATACGCTCATTGTTGGCATCAAGCGAGTTGGTGGCTTCGTCAAGGAAAATATAGTTGGGGTTCTTATAGACGGCTCTCGCTATCAATATACGCTGTTTCTGCCCTTGGCTCAAGCCCACACCATCGCGACCTATCTTAGTATTATACTTTAATGGCAGTCCCATCACATAATCGTGAATACAGGCTATCTCGGCAGCTTTCTGCAATCGCTCTTTGTCTATCTCCCCATCATCTACGGCAATATTCCTTGCAATGCTTTCGGAGAATATCACACCATCCTGCATCACCACGCCACATTGTCGGCGCCACCACTTTTTATTGAGCGTGTTTACCTCTGTTCCACCAACGGTGATTTGTCCACCCAGCACGGGATAATAGCCCAGCATGAGTTTGATGAGCGTGGTTTTTCCGCTACCAGATGCACCCACGATGGCTGTTACCTTGCCTTTGGGAATTGTTAGGCTTACATTATCTATGATAGTTTTCAATGCATGAGGGTCGTATTTAAAGTTTATGTTTTTCTATGTCTATACCCTTAGTTTCGTCAGTTACTGAAGTTTCCAATCCTTGTTTTCCGTTCTCATCGTCCATGCGGTGTATTTCGTTTATACGTTCAAGACTAATCCTCACGTCTTGCACAGAATAGAAGAAACTCATTAGCTGTTCCACTGGCGAGTTGAGCTGTCCTATGATGTACTGCACGGCAAGCATCATACCCAGTGTTAGTTGTCCGTGAATAACAGCAGTTGCTGCCACCACAGTGATTACGATATTCTTTAGTTCGTTGATGAATATACTGCCAGCCTCCTGCGTTTGTTGGAGCTTTAGCGATTTCATCTGTACGTTGAATAAATCAGCCTGCACGTCCTCCCATTCCCAGCGTCTGCGCTGTTCACAGTCTTGCAGTTTTATCTCCTGCATAGAGGTAATAAATTCGTAAGTCTTGTTGTTGTTGATGGCTTGTTGCTCGAAGAGTTCATAGTCGAGAACCTTTCTGCGCCTAAGGAATAGCGCAAGCCAACCGCCATAGAGCAGACTGCCGAGTATGAAAATGGCGAAGATAAGCCAATTATAGGATAACAATACAATGCTGAACACTATAAAGGTAAAGAGCGAGAACACGATGCTGAGCGTTTGTTGTGTCAGGAACGAGTTTACACGGTTGTGGTCACTCATACGCTGCATAATGTCGCCCATCAGTTTGGTGTCGAAGAAGCACATCGGTAATTTGAGCAGCTTAATAAAGAAGTCGCTTACTAAAGAAATGTTGATACGCAAAGAAATATGTAGTAAGAGCCAACGACGGATAAAATCAATGGCAGTACGGCTCATGGTAAGGACAAGTTGTCCCAAGAGTATTAACCAAATAAAACCGATGTTTTGGTTTTTGATTCCCACATCCACAATTGATTGCGTGAGGAAAGGCAGGATAAGTTGCAGCAGACTACCCACAAGTAAGCCTAAGACTATCTGCCCAAAGTGCTTTCCGTATTTTTTGACATAACCGAAAAGAAACTTGAGTGAGCGTTCTTCTTTCAGCTTGGTTTCTTCTTTAATATTATTGTTATCAAGTAACTGAGTAGTACTGCAAAGCATAGCAATTCCTTGCTCTTTATCTTTCAATCTTGTACTAATCCAATGACTCTTAAATTCCTCTAAATTATATTTAATTAATCCTTTACTAGGATCTGCTATATAAAATCTCTTGTCTCTTCTTATTTTTATATAGTATTACAAAAATGATTCTGATTCCAATGGAGAATACAAGGTAACGGATATTTGGATAAATTGGTAATATCTATCTGGGTACAAATCGTATCAAAGCCTAGGTAATTTGCAGCTTTACTTAGTCCCAATAAAGAAATTCCTTCTGTGAGTTGGCGTACATAGTTTTTTTCTAAAAAGATAAAGAGTATCTTTTTCCATAATATTCGCATATCATTTTGTAGGCATGTAATACCACATTGCATAGAATCGTATTGATGTAAGTAACGAATATGTTTCATTAAACTGTGAGCTTTTAGCATTAATATTTCAATAATAGTCAAAAATAAAACTGGACGTTAGATATTTGATATTGTTAAAATACAGTTTTCTATCATACGGTAAATAATTCTTTCTACATATCTTAAATTAGCTTCATACTCTTCTTTACCATATTTGTTTTGTGATAGTGCACAAACATTATCTATTATATCGGAGGCTGTTGCTGTATGCTCCCGTAGGGAGATAGTCTATAATAGTTTCAACCGTTCCACGAGCAACTACTTCATAAACTGTTTGACGAAAAGCATCTGGTATAGTTACAACTTTATACATTTTATTTTCAATTTTTTTGATTTTTTTGTAATATACATCAAAGTTTCTGATGATATATCTGTCAAGCTAATAAAAGGATTTAAAATAAACTGACAATTACTCTCATATAATCTCTCATTTTCCCAAAAACTATTAATGCAAGTATACTGCTTTTTAAAAAAATTCCTTCTTATTATCTTCTAGTTGTTTCTCAACTTTGATGCACGTGTTGTCCAGTTTCTTAATTTCGGTATAGATTCTTTCTTTCATTATTTTTCCTATGTCATAATTTTTAGAAACTTTAAAACAACGTGACCTTTCTAATATTTCGTTGGAAGTTCTGTAATGATGGATATAAGGAGTATCTATAAAATTCAGATAATTAGATATTGGGATACCGCCATGCTGGATATATGTATTGATTATATGATGATGTAAAAGCAGGATCTATTTTTCTAGAAGCCTTGATGCAAAAGTTTGTGCATCATTTCTATATTTCAAGAGCATGACAATAGCCGTGTTTCTTCAAACACGACATATCAAAGATTCATCCAATCAAACAAAGTACTTAATTTTTCACCCTTCAGTACAGTAGCTTATAGTTTTTATTATATTTTTGAGCTAGGCAATAAAAGAAAAGTTGCTCGTAAACAGAATTTATAAAACCATCATGATTAAGTTTCAAAAATCCTATCATTGTTATATATAAATCTATATGCTTGTTCTGTGTAGTATTGAATGAATTTCACATCATTTCCTCCGAGTACGCCTGCATTAGCCACACTAATAATCTTATTTTTAAGCTCTATATCTGCAAAATTGGGAATTTTTCCTCCAACTTGGATGAAACGATCTATGCACTTACGATTATACAATTGATCGTCATACTCAATATTTTGTGCGAATAAGTCTGCTTTCCAAAAGGAATCTGGTAAGCAGTCATACAACAAAAAATCACAATCTACATGTAAAAATGGTTCATGCTGTTCACTGTATGTATATAATTTTGGCAAAGCCCATAATTCATAGCCAGAATACCCTTCCATAATATTCGGAATTGTTACTATCTGATCATAAGGAATACACAATTCTTCAACAACTTTTTTAGCTGTGGAATTGCAATACAGCGTAACATGACCATAATGCTGCTTTAGTAAAAGGCAACTAATAGCCATAGTTATCCAATGAAATTCAGGTGAGAGAAATCCTGCTTTATCGAACATAGGATCTTCATCTGTGGAGAAACTGTAATATGTCTGTAAAAACCTCATGTATGCAATAATATTAATAAAACAAAAACTTTTTCTAAAAATACCTTTAAGCTACTAACAAAAACCTTAATTTTAGGGTTGTATAAGTATTAAACCTTCTGAGTGTATATGACTATATAATTAGTACACTTAAAATACATTAGTGTAGCATTATGCTCATGCCACCAATGTATTAATTATAAAGTATGCACTATGTTTTTGTTATTTTTATGGTGTCATATAATTAATACATTATCAAATAATCCCCTTGCGAATACTTGTAATTAAATATTCTTGTTGAAAGGGATCCAAGTCTGTTATTATTTCGTTTAACCGAATAGGCTTCCTAAATATTTTTAAAGTAGATTTGTCATAACAGAGTCGTATTTTTATATATACATTCTGCGCAAGATATGTATTGTATGTTTTTAGATATCCCTCCTGTTTGCATTCCTTTTTATCATGTAATGTTAAAAACTTTTTTTATTACTTATGAATTTAACATCAGGAGAAATTGAAATTATAGAGTTTAATAAGTCTCCATTAGATATTTTTCATATTCTATTGCTCTTTTCTCATACTCACTATTTGCAATACCTTTTAGTGTGATTTTTTGACAAATATCATTTTTATGGCATACATAGAGTATTCGGTCAAAAATACTCTGGATACTTCCTATACATTTGCCTAATGATATAGCTATTACAGCGTGGATGACTTTTGTAATTCATTATGTGAATATAAGGATGATTATTAGCTTCCACTACTTGGTCAGGGACTGTTCCCCAAGGCATAACAAAATCCTTAACAACACCCTTAATAAATGTTTCAACCTTGATTCTTTTTGTATGTGCTAAGGCATAAAAAATCCATTGTTCAAAAACAACATTATAAAGAAACTTCTTGTCTGACTTTCTTATACTATTAGCATTGCTTGATAAAAAATCTTTAACATATTCAACGTACTCTTTCCAAAAGAACACATTATTACCACCCAATACTCCTGCATTATATGAATGTATATTATTTTCACCGAAACATACTCTCATGTAATCAGGAATTATCGCATTGCATGATTTCAAATGGTTTAGTACTAACATGTAGAAATTTGAATCGTTTTCTTCATGCTGGGCTACTAAGTCTGCTGTTAATAAGCGCTTCTTGAGCGCTTCCTTACAAAACACATCACAGTCTATATGCAAAAAGGGAGCATTTTGCATACTATATGTCTGAATTTTAGGGTAACAGTAAAAATCCCTATACTCATTCTTGATGTCATCCAATATGAAGTATGTATCATATGGCAATAGAAACAAATCTTTAAATATATGTTTTTAACTCAAAATTTGTATACATACAAAGGGGTATTTGTGGGTTATACTCTTTTAAGAGTAATCCACTCAATGCTATTGATAGCCAATTGACTAGTGGAGATAAATAACCTCCGCAAAAGTTCAGTCCATAACTTCTAACTGACTATATGTTTGAATTATATGCATTATGTTATTATTTTTATATGGTTAAGTCTGTATATAGCATTTATTAGCATGCGATCCTCTATATTATATATAAACATAGGGCATCTAGGTTCTTTCTCATATAATGCAAGTGGACATAATCCTCCACATAAAGGATAATACTTACAATCTTTACACTGTTTAATCTGACCACTTAACAACATGTGGGGAATGGTCGCTAAGGCACTATTTTTGCGCTTATTACCTCGGTTATGTATATTACCCAAATGCAATGGACCTCCTAAATATCTTGTAGAATAGGCTGTCTCCGAACAGTCGTAAATATTACCATAAGCATCATACATTAAGGACTCTTTCATTGTCCCAATACATATATAAGGCCCACTTCTGTGCGGAAGAATCTCTGTTCTAAAACCATGCGTTAGCATATAAAGTATATACTCTGTAGACTTTTTCCCAATTATCTTCCATGCCTTGGCATCACCAGCACCATTGTTTGCCCATGAAACAACACATGCACAATAAAAACGAATTTTATCCTGCATCCCATCATTGTACAGTTTATGTAAAAGTGGAATAACACCATCTATATTACTTTGATCAATATTACATCGAATGGTTATCATGCATTTAGTCTTATCATAGTATGGGCTTGAAACTATAGACTTTAAATTGTTGTATAATTTAACAAAAGTTCCTTTACCGCTACACGTGAAACGGTGCTTGTCATGGAATTCCTTATCTCCATCTATTGTTATTTCTATCCTCCTGCAATTAAATTGTTCCTTTAACTCTCTATATACATCTAGTGTGAGTATATAGCCATTTGTAGTTATATGAGATAGATTTTTAATCTTATGCTTATTTGTCAGAATTTTTATATGCTTATTGATTATACGCATTTTATCTAAGGCGCATAACGGTTCTCCTCCAAACCATCCTATTTCCATGTCCCTGATAATCATGTGCAGATAATTTAATATCAATCTGTTTGATGAGACATTCTATGGTATCTATACTGATTTCTGCATGGTTGTGCTCTTGACCACAATAGTTACAAGCAAATTGACATTTATCAGTTGGTTGAATGGACATATATAGATGCTCACTATGGTACTGTCTTTGCTTCTTCAAAAATCTTTTGGTTTTCTATGTTTATTGATCTAAACTCGTCTTCTTCCTTTGGAACAAGCACCTTTGCTTTTAATTAATAACTCCATTGTATTTTTTTGTCTATATGCCCTAAAATCTTCATTGATGACAGAATTATAGGTGTTAGCTGATACAAAAAAATGTTTTTTTGCTGTTCTTCCAGAAAAGAAGAGACCTAATTGATGTCTCTTAATGTGATATAAATTCTTAAATAAATATGCTGAGAGTTTAAGTTTATTTTTCCATTTTCTATGTTATAATATTAGAAAAAGGGAATGCTATTGTCGGAGTAAAACTCACGCTCCTGAGTTAGCATCCCCTAATACTCATTTTTGTAACTGTCTTAGTGACAATTACCGAATGAACAGTTACCATAGTAACCCCATTCAGCTCCTCCGTATAATTCGTCGGCCTGCTCTTCGTTCAAAATAATGCAATCTTGATCGATTTCTTTCAACATGGACTCATTAAGGAGCTTTTTTTAAATTAATTTCTGCCATAAGGCTAAAAAGTATTTAATAACGTCTACTCTTTTAAAGATTTTTCGACATCCTCTTTATCTGTACGTGAATTTTTATTTATCTACTACTTCGTTGTTGGCACAATGCCTGCATCAGTATCAGAGTTATGAATACGTTTGTTCACCTCAGAGCCATGCTTTCCAAAGTTCAGGTTGAAATGAAAGTCTATGCCGAAAACTTTACATAGATTTCTCGACCATACCATTTGATTGTAAGGAGCAAGGTGGGAAAGATTTTCTACTGACATTTCATAACGTGAACTGAAGATGTTCTGCAACTGGAGTTCTACACCCCATTTTTCCCTATTGTACCCAAAGACTATACTATGTGATTTCTCATCTTTGTTAAGTGTCTCCCCCCACAGTCTATGAAAACTTGTCTCAAGATTGGCGCCTACATACCAATTCTTGTACATTCCCATTAAGTTGGCACGTAAGCCCCAGTTAGTATGTGTATGCGTATAAGTATTGCCATTGCTGATATAGCGATTAACAAATGGGGTTAATTGAATGGATATATAATCCTTCCAAGGTTGTACTTTTTAGGTTTATTTGAGAGTTCAGACGATGGAAGCCTCTTTGATTGGCATAACTCCTAATATAGAAGCCATTCGAATAGGTCGTTTCTTCCATATATGGCTTGTCGTCATAGCTGTAACGGGTAAACCATTCTGCACTAATATACTTTGTTCCTACGCTAATTGACAGTTCATTAGAGAAAAATCTGACCGCCTGTAGATTAGGATTTCCACGGCGTATTTGGTAAATGTCTATGTGCTGTTCAACATCGCTTAATTCGGCAAGTGAGGGTGCGTACCCTCCCATGTAGGCTTTGTAGCGTATTGACAGATAATTGTTGAAACGGTATCCCAGCTGAATAGTCGGGCGAAATATATATTTTACCTGTTTTGCATTTTCTTGGCTGGCATAAGTTCTCATAACACCAACACCTACCATATAATCCAACTTTCCTAACGTTGAAGCCCATTCTCCAAAAGCATAACTCTCAGCTGTATTCATCTTTACGCTTGAGGATGTGTTTCCATCATATGCGTTTTTTGTGTACATCTGCTGATGTCGCAGACCGAATGACAACCGCGAATCCTTGATTTTCTGCTCGTAAATAACTTCAGCTATAGCCGAATATTTATTACCATCAACATGGGAAGTTATTTCCTGCACAGCATTCCCCAGAGATTGGCGATATAAACGGTCGTTTTTAGTATTGATATATGTTCCTATCAGGTCAAAGAAAAGATGCTTATCCTTGGAAAACTCATGCTGATAATAAATATCTAACGATGGATTGTTACTCCTTGACTTGGTGCGGTCCTTGATATCGAATGTGTTGCTATCCTGAATAAGTTTGGAATTTCTATCAGATACCGCATGAGGCGTATTGTTATATAAATCACGAAAAGTAACACTCAATATGTTTCCGCTATTTATGTAATCGTATCCTATGGATAGATTGATGTTATCATATTGTGCCTTTGTCTTTTGCCCTATCTCATAGTTGTTGATACTGGGGGGCGTTGCATGGAAAGCCTCCATGTTTTCACGTAACCAGTTTACATCACGTCGATTCCAGTTTACAGACGCCTTGAAGCTTGACTTACCTACATGATAATTCCCCGATAACTGATAATCTCCTATACCTAAGGGATTGATAGTGTTCATAAACTCTCCAGAGATACTTCCTCCATTCTTCTTTTCCTTTAAGATAATATCAATTACGGCAGCTACATTTCCATATCGTAAACTAGGGTTATCATGATATTCTATTTTCAACACATCTGCCGGCAAGAGAGCCTTCACCTCCTGTATCTCTGCCTTTACACCATTAATACGCAACTCTACTGCATCCCCCATTGTGGTAGTCACCTTACTGTCGAGAGTATTTACTGAAATGCGTGATAGCTGAAGATGCTGCAACAAACTTAAGCCATTGCTTGATGTTTTTTGCTGAAGCAGATTAGGGATAATAATTTGTCGGTCAACTTTTTGTATTACGTTGTTGGCTGTCACGGTCACGTCATTAAGTTGCTTACTCTCTGGCTCCAACACTATTGTGCCCACCGATAAATGCTTAGAAATGTTTTGGCATTTAATTTCCTGTGTAGAATACCCTACAAAGGATATCCTTATTCTATAGTTCTCTCCCTCATGCGTATTCAGCTCAAAGCCTCCATTAATATCAGTTACCACTCCACTAATCATCTTATTTTCGCTTTCACGAAACAACGAAACCGTTGCAGCTGGTAATGGTTGCTTGTTTTTCATCTACTACCGTTCCCTGTAGTTTGTGCAGCAAGAATACCATAGCAGCCAGACATGAGCAACGTGAGAATTTTTCTTTTTCATAAACATTATATTATTTATTATATGTATTGTCTTATTATCATTTTGGAGTCAACATCATGATATGCCGACAACTTTTCTTGTCTTTCGATGTTGCAAATGTATTGGTTTCTCCAAATCTTTTCACTACACAAAAGTGTAATTCTAAGTTTGTTGTCTGAAATATTACACAAAAGTGTAATCATGCTGCCTTGCAAAGTTCACCATATTTGGAAAAGAACCCCATAATACCTCTTTTACTGGAGCATACTGGAACGGTCTCAGATGTCAGGTAGTCAATGGATTTTCCGATTTGACGTGTACCAAATCCCAACACCTTCATTACTTTCAATAGTTTGCTGTCAATCTCTGCAATCATATAGCTGTACTTGTCCTCAACTATCGGCTTTACTGCTAATGCCATCAATCGCTTGAACAATGTCAATGTTGATATTCCCGAATCCTTTGCAACGGCAAAGCGTCCGATATGCCAAAAACTATATTTACTTTCCTGGTGAATAGCATTTAGTGGGTTTATCCCATATATTTTTTCAATAGGAAGAGTCTTGTGTTTATCCCAATGAAAACTCCTGATGCAGCCAATCATTTTCCCCAAATAGTCCCTTGCAATATAGATGCGAGATTTGTTATCATACAGATATTCCTCTTCTTCAAGCACAGATTTGATATCTTTGTTTATCTCTTCCTCTGTAAATGAAGATAAGTGATGGGAGTAATTTTCCTTGACCACAAACTGTGCTATTTCCAACAGACTCGTTTTGTCTGCCATGAATATAGCGTAATCCTTAAATGTTGCAATCTGTTTTTCCATAATGCTTTTTGTTTCTTGATTTATATGGCAAAAATACTTCTTATCCAAATATCACCTATTACACTTTTGTGTAATTTGGCTTCTCTCTCTTTTTTTTTTACACTTTTGTGTAATCTCTTTGCGGTATTTCGCATTAAAAATGTACTTTTGTAGTGAAATATATCAGAGAGCTTTAGCACGTTTAGCATATATGACAGACATAAAAGATTTCTTTATAGCATCGAACACCGTGCGTAATGCACCAGATTACGATTCAAATGTATTGTCAACATTGATTCATACAGTAGAGTCCTTTGCACGTGTAACCTATCAGAGCATTTATCTGATAGACTATTATAAGCAGGAGTTTCTTTATGTATCAGATAATCCTTTGTTCCTTTGTGGTCATACGGCAAAGGAGGTGAAGGAATTGGGGTATAGTTTTTATTTGAAATATGTACCAGAAGACGAGCAAAAAATGCTTGTTGAGTTGAACAGAAGTGGTTTTAAGTTCTTTGATACGTTCGACAATGTTGATAAATACCAATGTTCCATGTCATATCATTTTCATCTGAAGAGTGGAACAAAAAGTAAGTTGATTAATCACCAGCTTACTCCCATTCTATTGACAGATGAAGGCAAGATATGGATAGGAATGTGTGTCGTATCACTATCTTCACATAAAACAGTGGGACATGTAGAGTTTCACAAGAAAGGACTCCACAATTATTGGAAATATTCTTTCGAAGGGCATCGATGGAAGGAGTGTGAAGGAATATCTTTAAAAGAAGAAGAACTTGAAGTGCTACGGTTGTCGGCAGCAGGGCTTACCATGACGGAAATTGCGGACAGAATGTGCCGCTCGTTAGATTCTATCAAAACCTACAAACGCCACGCCTTTGACAAATTAGGCGTGGCGAATATCACCGAAGCTATCTCAAGAGCTACCTTAAACAAACTCTTCTGAAAATAACAACTTAAGGCAAAAGTGAAGAGAGATAGAATTTAGGAAAATAGTTCACAGGTTTTCCTGTAGCAAGATTGTACATTGCCGTTGTACACAAGCCTGCTGCAATCCATGATGCTATGGACAGTTGTGGAGGTGGTAGCATTTCGCTTTCTTTTTTATATTGGGTTACAATTTTGTCTAACCACTCTTTTGGTTGATTCCAAAAAGCCCCGTGTCCGGTAACATATTCAGCCACTTTCAACTCAAACCCTTTAGGCTCTTCCGTCAGTTCTGACAAGGAGTGCCCCAATGGGTCTACAATCGTAACAAAGCCAGCCCAACCAAAGTTGTATGGGTGCAGTACTGGGATTTTTCTTTCTTTGCATATTTCATCAAAGACGAATGGAGTTTTATCCTTAAAGTCCAATGCATTGATGGCTACATCATGCTCATTCAGCATCTCTTCGATGTTATCAGAAGTCAAAAACTCTGTATGGAAATCTATCTGTGCATCAGGATTGATGCTTAGCAAACGCTCAGCCAAACATTTCGCCTTGTATCTGCCAATGTCATTCTCTGTATAGTTCTGCCTATTAAGGTTGCTTTCCTCCACCTTGTCTCCATCAACAATAGTGATATGTTCGAAACCAAATCTTAAAGCGCATTCAGCGATAATGCTGCCAATACCAGCACCACCAAGGAATATCTTATAATCCTTGATGATGCTTTGTTCTCTTTCGCTCACATAGAGCCTGTTTCTGCTGTATCTTTCTTCCATAATAAAATAATGATTTTTAGGCAAAAGTAGATGTAATAAAGCATATATGCATTACACAAAAAGTGTAATAATCAATCACATTGTTGATTATTTTTAGATTTTTATAACATATTCAGAAGATAACATGTTTGCTACTCCTTATAGTTATCCTCCAACAACCTTTCCAAATCCGAAGCCTTATAGAGTATCTTTCCTGCGAACTGTGTATAGGGTATAATCTTCCTATTCCGATAATCCTGTAAGGTGCGTGGACTGATATACAACCGCTCGCATACCTCTTTACCTGTGAGGAAATGTTCTCCACCAAACAGTGGCTTGTGTGTCTGTGCTACTTCCTTAATTCTCTTGCTTACTCCGCTGATAGCGGACAGCACCACCTGCATATCGTCCACCTCCATGTTCAAATCTCTTACCTGTTCCATATTCTTCATGTTTATTTGTTGAATTTATTTTTCTCCGCTTTCGATTTCTTTATTTTGGTTTGGAGCAACCTCTCCACGTCCTCACGCTTGTAATAGCACTTATGCCCGATTTGCGAGAAAGGCAGCACACCCGTGTCCCGATAGTGCTGCAAGGTACGCTTGCTGATATTAAGCAACTTGCACACATCACCATTGTGCAGCCAATCGGTGTGTCTGCTCTGTTCTCCGAATGCCTTGTGGCAGGTCTCGGCAAGACTGAGTATCTCCTTCCTTAGCTTTGCCCAATTTGAATCCGTAATGATAAAATATCCCATAGTTTTATTATTGTTTTGTTTGTATTTCTGTCTTATTGGTTTAATAAAACCTTTGTCCGTCTTGCGTTTCACCGCATATTTCTGCCTGCAAAAGTAGAGAGTGTTTGCCATACTTCAAAGCACGAGGGAACAGTAGGGAAATAGAGGGAAAAACATGGAAATGGCAAAAGGATTGTCGCTCTCTTTCTTTGTCTCTTTAACTCCATTTTATCATATCCTTTTAGCCGACGCAATACGATTCGTATTGTAGCAAACTAGCACCTGCCTTTCTTGCATCCTTTACACACTTGTCCTCTTGTTTGGGGCTTAAATCCTTGTTTCCCGACAGTTTCCTGTCAGAAATCCGTGAGAAATTCATAGCCAATGTACGCAACATTATGCAAGCACTCCCTGAATGCTTGGAACTTTCCAGTTCTCTTCATAACTTCACTCTCGGAAACCAAACTAAGCATATAATGAAGAAGAATGCAGATAAAGGCAATTCAGTGGGTGAAAATAATACGTCCAAGCAAAGGAAGACTTCCTCCAAAAATGGTGAGATAGAAACCTATCTCTCCTCTCGCTATGAGTTCAGATACAACACGGTATTGGGACGAACCGAATACCGCAGAATGAATAGCAGCGATTTCACAAAGGTGGGTCGCTATGAAATTAACACGCTCCGCAGGGAACTTGACAACGATGTGGGGATTATTACATCTTCTGACAACCTCTATTCCATTATAGAAAGTAGCTTCTCTCCACGTGTCAATCCCATACAGGAGTATTTCAAAAGGTTGCCATCGGTGGATATAAGCAGTAATCCTTCCTTTTCACTGAAAGCTATTCCCCACTTGGCAAGTTGCGTGGTCGTGCGCAACTCTGACAAGTGGCTGCCGTACCTCACCAAGTGGCTCGTGGCAGTGGTCGCCAACGCAATGGACGACCGTGAGTGCCGTAACCACACCTGCCTTGTGTTGACAGGTGAGCAGGGCAAGTTCAAAACTACATTCTTGGATTTGCTCTGCCCACCTGCATTGCATGGCTATAGCTACACTGGCAAGATATATCCGCAGGAGAAGGACACGCTCACCTATATAGGGCAAAACCTCATCATAAACATCGACGATCAACTCAAAGCCCTCAACAAACGGGATGAGAACGAGCTGAAAAACCTCATTACCTGTCCGATGGTCAAGTACCGTATGCCGTATGACAAGTATGTAGAGGAGCATCCCCACTTGGCAAGCTTCGTGGCATCGGTGAACGGTAACGACTTTCTTACAGACCCGACAGGCAGCAGACGCTTTCTGCCCTTTGAAGTTCTTTCCATAGACATAGAGAAAGCCAAGCGTATTTCAATGGACAATGTCTATGCTGAAGCCAAAGCCCTGTTAAAGTCAGGTTTTCGCTATTGGTTTGATGATGATGAGATTGCCGAACTATACAGAGAGAGTGAGGACTTTCAAGTACAAACTGCAGAGATGGAGCTTTTGTTGCGTTGTTTTGAAAAGCCAACGGAGGATGAAAGTTATTCGTTAATGACCACTACGGAGATACTCACCTATTTGGGTATTTATACTCACCAGCCACTTGTTGCCAAGCGTATGGGCGAAGCCTTGAAGAAAGCAGAATATATAAAGGTGAGCAAACGAAGAAATGGTGGTAGCCCCATCTATGTCTACAAGATTAGGAAAATCTTGCCATGCCCGCTCCTTCAAACTTGTAGTAGCCAAATGTAGTAGAATGTGTAGTATTGTCTTATACTACAAAAGTAATACTGATTATCAATCACTTATCACAGAATAGTATGTAGTAAGAAGAAAGATGAAAAAAAGTTTGGAGGAAAAAAACTTTTGGAAAAGGTAAAACCATAAAAACAGACAAACATAAATAATTATCATTCAACCCATTAAAGTATCAAAACAATGAAAGAAGAAGATTTATCACGTATCAAACGATACCCCATCGTGGAGTATCTCGAAAGGAAAGGTATCAAACCTGTCCGCAAAACACTGACCTATGCCATGTACCGTTCACCGCTCAGGGAGGAAACGCATCCGAGTTTTAAGGTGGACACTGAGAAGAACCTTTGGATAGACTATGCCGAAGGCAGGGGCGGAAGCATAATCGACCTCTGTATGCGTATGGAGGGATGCACGCTATCGGAAGCTATCCATCGTTTGGGACAGAACGCTTCCGATAATGGCACATCTAGTTTTTCTTAATGACTTCGTGCCAAATAATCCCCAGCCTGTGATGGCTGTAAATGGAGCAAGGAGACTGATAGAAATATCAGACACCCTGCCGCCACATTTACAGGATTATCTTACGAAGGAACGCTGTATCAACTTGAAAAAGGCTATGCCTTTCCTCAAATGTATCAGCTATGAGGTAAGAGGCAGGCACTATCAAGCCATCGGCTTTGCCAATCTCTCTGGCGGCTATGAGCTTCGGGACGATAAGACGTTCAAGGGAACGATAGCCCCGAAGGACATTACTCCGATATTCACGGATAGAGCGGAGCCAGTATGTATCTTTGAAGGCTTCATGGACTTCCTCTCCTTCCTTTCGATGAAAGAAGAGATTACCAACCACTGCCTTGTGATGAACTCCGTGAGCAACGTGGCAAGGACTATCCGCTATTTGAATGACCGACACCTTACCCATATCCGTGCCTTCCTTGACAATGATGAAGCAGGACGGAGGGCTGTTCAATATTTCATAAAGACAGGCTTTCATGTTGAGGACATGAACATACATTACAAAGACTTCAAGGATCTCAACGATTTTCATGTCAGCCGTGTCCGTGAGCAGCAGAAACGGAAAGCGCAAGAACAGACATACATATCAATTACAGGACAAAACAAGAAATCAAAACAAGTCAAACTTAAAATGAAATAGAAATGGAAAAGGAAACTATGATGAGCGACAAAGACCTTTTCATGGTTCTTGGGTGTGGAAGATGAAACAGAGAACGAATCTACTTCACAAGAAGCGACTGCGGTTCCTGAAAGAGGAAGACGAACAAACAAGCAGGACACAGAGAATACCATGCACTCCGAGCCTGCACGAAATGCTGAGAACGTAACCGTTCAGAAACGTATCAGTGCCAAGATGAGAAAGAAAAACACTTGAAGCCTACAAGCAAGCCTATCTTGTGCCGACCAAGTTAAACAATCGTAAAGGCTGTCTATCTAAGCAAGGAGACACAGGAACGTGCCGACTTTATTGTGCGTAGGTTAGGCGACAGGGGCAGCAACCTTTCAAGCTTCGTTGAGAACATCGTTCGTCAGCACATGGAGGAATATGGTGAGGACATAGAGAAATGGAGAAGACTGTAAGCCGTAAGAAAAGGTAGACGGTTTTCTGGAAAAAGGTCTACCCTTTCTTCAAAATAGGTCTACCTTTTCAGGCAAATAGGTCTACCTTTTTTGCTAAAAGGGTCTACCTTTTCTTCTTCGGCTTAGCTCTCTATGAGAATACCACGAATGCAGTTAGTCATAGAATGCACGGCATTCGTTTTTAAGCTATAAAACGTTTTAAGCGTAAATGGTTTGTTCGGTAGCATTGCAAGACGTCAGTTTGTACCCACAAACTGCTCTTGCTCCCCTCGTCAGACTATCGGGGAGATAAGACCGTAATCACTCCGTTCTCATCGGTCAGCATTCAAGAATTAAGAAACAATGAATCATCTATAATGATTAACTTTCAAAGAAACTTATATGAACAGACGCAAAGGAAAGACTGCCCAATGGCAGCAACAGAATAAGGAAGAGCAGAAGATGAATAAGACAGAGTTCATCAAGGTTAGATGCACCTTAGAAGAAAAGCAGCGTATCAAATCAAGGGCGGAAAGCGCGGGACGTAAGTTCTCCGACTACTGCCGTGAAATTCTCCTTAACGGAGAAGTGGTTGCCGTCCCCAAGATGACCGACAACGAGAGGAAGCCATTGCCATCCTCCAACATACGAGGAAGATTCTATGGGCAGGTTTCCAATCTCATAAAGGTCAAGGACGAGGATTGGCTACATATCACAAAGAACCTCTCGCTATGTGCCAAAGAAGCATTTAAGCGATTTTACGACCCGCATTTTCGTGTGGACGATGAGGTATATAAAGTCTTAAATCTAACAAGAAATGATAGGAAAATGTAAGGCGATAGCGCACGGCAGCACGGCTCTGGACTATATCTTCAGAGAGGGCAAACTCGGCTATCGGCTTGCCTTCCACAATCTTTGCAGCAGGGAACCAAAGACAATCTATGAGGAAATGAAAGTGGTCAGTGACTACAACAGCCGTTGCAGGAACAAGTTCCTCCGTATCGAAATAGGTATCGCACCACAAGACGAGGAAAGACTGCCCGTGTCCGAACTGATGCGGATAGCCCATTTGTTTGCCAAGCGAATGGGACTTGACAACCATCAATGGGTGGCGGTAACGCACAAGGACACCGATAATAGACACATTCACATCATTGCCAACCGTATCAGCCTTTATGGAGAAGTCTATGATACCACTTTTGTGAGCAACAGGGCAGCGAGAGTGGCGGAGGAAATAAGCAGAGAGAAAGGTTTGACTATTGCAAAAGAGGTTAAGGCGGAAAGGAAATACCAAAAGGCAAAAGCCAATCCTACGAGAGAGCAAACAAAGCATCAAGTACAGAATGTTTGTTATGCCCTGCTTGACAAGTACAAAAGGAACAGTATCACGGGACACTCCATGTTCCTTTTTATGAATTGAACAAAAACGGCATTATTATAGAGCGTATGAAGAACAAGCAAGGTAATGTTTATGGCTTAAAGTTCTCATACGGAGAACATACGTTCAAGGCTTCGGAAGTCGGCAGGGTGTTTTGGTTATCGTTCCTTGCAGAAGAATTTCGAGGCAAGTCAGAAAGTCAAGACCAATGCACCTGCTCAAGAAATACATAATTCGGCAGAGCATACAGATGCTAAGAATTCAGGCTATCAGCTCGTACCCCCAAGCCGTTCATACGAGTCCACAACCAACTAAGGATTCTCTACAAATCTCACAGATTGTAAGAGAAGTGGCAGATACAGCCATTAGCACAGCCGATGATTTGGTGGAGGGACTGGGCGGAATGATAACCCCAGCAGCACATTGCGAAGATTATGCAGAAGCAGCATGGCAACGCAAGCTCAGATTCCAAACTAACAAGAAAAAGAGAGGACGAAGACTATGATGCAGTTGATAGGCTCTTTTGTTTCATGGTGATAAACTAGTAGGGAGTGCCAATTTGACACTCCCTGTCTTCTTAGATGACGTTAATGTTTCCTGTCTTTTGGAGGGCAAGAGTCATTACCATAACTATTAGGATTCTGAATCTTACCATCCTTTCCATGAGGAATAAGTTCTGCCCCTTCTTTCTTGGCAAGATCACGTCCCCAGTCCATTGCCTCCTTCTTTGTTTCAAAGTGTTTTGAGGCTCTGTCTGCATTTGGTCGCTTTGCGTCCCACCCTCCGTCTGGATTAGAAACGATATGAATTTCTTTTCTCATATCAATAATTTTTAGTTGATAGTTTTGCTTACGGTGTCCTTCCGATTCCGCTACGGTGCAATAACAGCATATTTAAAAGCAAAATAGCAATTATGGTGCCAAAAAAATATTTATTTTTTCGCTTTTATGATAAAACGATCTGTTTCTAATTTCGGTTTGTAACAGATTCTATAATCTCATATAGTTGATAGAAAGATAAAAATTATAGGTATATTTCATCCAAAACGCTTGTTCTTCGGTAACAAAATATTATCTTTGCAGACAGAATAACAAGCGTTCTTTGATTAGGCAGAAAACAGCGAAGCCAAGTAGCTCGCTCGTTTCTAAATCGTTACCAGTTTTGTTGCATCAGCAAGGTAACTTCTTTATTTTTCAGACAGATATATTTTTTTATAATTATCTTACATTGCAAAAACCCACTTTTTGAAATGCAATATACTAAAACAAAGAACACGGAACAACGAAGTGTGGTATTATATATAAGGTGTACTGCCATCGCATTCTGATGCTGAATTTGGTGAAAACAAGGTGCAACGGCATTATGGTTTGGTGTGCATTTTGGTTTTTAGATATGGTAAACACTTTGCAAAATGGGGTATAACGCAAAAGCGCCAGACCATCACAGTCTCGCGCTTTCGTTAGTTTAAATAGGCAAGATGCCCATTTTTAACTCAGCTTGATTTGTAGGTTCGCGCCTCTCGGCGTTCCCCTCAAAATCTCGCATCGTATGTTATCCTTTATTCAATCTAATTTTTTATTACCTTAAACTAATCCTATTACTTTGAACAATCTCTTTTGTTCTCCTTAAATAAAACAACTAAAAACCTAAATCTATTACTATTAACCTAAACAATCTAATAACCTTTTTGTCTTAATGACGATGCAAAGGTACGCAGGTTTGGCGATACTGAAAAATGTTTTGGCGTATTTTTTTAAATAAAAACTGGTTTCTTGACGTGCGTCAATTATATAGTGTGTTCGCACACGTGTGTTTTTGTAATTTTGCCAAATATTGTTTTAGATTGCGGTGAATAGGGGTATATGTGGGTAGAAACTAAAAAACAGATTGCTTGAACTGTGTGTACAGCATAGCAATCTGTTGTTGTTTGGTGTGTGCAACTATCTGTAATGCTTTTTTATGGCATATTACGATGGTTGCAACCGCAATGTTTTTTTACGCCTTCATATCAGGAACAGCGTGTTCGTTGTTATCTTCTTCTGTTTTTTTATCGTTGAGTTTCTCTTTTAAGAAGTCGAGCATTAGGCGTATTGCCCTATTGGTTGCGATGGCAAGATTAATGTCTCGTCCGAAGTTTTCGGTAATTTTGGAAGTCCGAATGTCGTCTTTCGATCCATATCCAATCCATATTGTGCCCACAGGAATATCGGCAGTACCACCTCCGGGTCCTGCAACTCCAGTTACGGCGATGGCAAAATCTACCTGTAAAAGCATCAATAGCGCCACTCACCATCTGCTTTGCTACCTCTTCGCTAACGGCAGTATGTTCTTGCAAAGTGTCGGCAGAAACGCCCAATAGGTGCATTTTCACCTCGTCGGTATATGCCACAATGCCCCCTTTAAAATAGTTTGAGGCACCTGGAATAGCAATAATGGTTTCGCTAATGCGTCCACCTGTGCAGCTTTCTGCCGTACCAAGCGAATAGCCAGAGGCATAAATAAGGTCGCCAATTTGGCGCGATAATATCTTACTTTCAAATTCCATAGTCGTTAATATCTATTCAAATGTAACTTTACTAAAGGCAGGAAGGTCTATAGAAGCAAACTTTCCGTCTTTAAATTTAAATGTTCCCACACTGGCAATCATAGCCGCATTGTCGGTGGTATAGCTGAATTTGGGTATGTATATAGTCCATCCGAAGCGTGCAGCGTGGTCGTGAAAGGCGTTGCGCAACCCATTATTGGCAGACACTCCGCCTGCTACGGCAACGTGTTTAATGCCTGTGTCTTTAACAGCTTTACGCAATTTCTTCATTAAAATGTCTACAATGGTAAACTCTAAACTGGCTGCGAGGTCGTTTTTGTGGTGTTCTATGAAGTCAGGATCGTCTTTTATCCACTCGCGAAGGTTGTAAAGGAACGACGTTTTTAGGCCCGAAAACGAGTAATTGTAGCCTGGAACGTTTGGTTCGGCAAACTTATATGCTTTAGGATTGCCGTTTCTGGCGAGCTTATCTATGATTGGTCCGCCGGGATATCCTAATCCCATCACCTTAGAACACTTGTCTATGGCTTCGCCAGCGGCATCGTCTATGGTCTGTCCCAGTACTTCCATATCGTTATAAGCATTAACTTTAACTATTTGCGAGTTGCCTCCCGATACCAAAAGGCATATAAATGGGAATGGAGGTTGGCTATTATCGTCGTCGTTTTCCTTAATAAAGTGAGCCAAAACGTGTCCTTGCAAGTGGTTTACGTCTATTAGTGGTATGCCCAAAGCCCTTGCAAAGCCTTTGGCAAAGCTAACACCCACGAGCAAACTTCCCATTAAACCCGGTCCGCGTGTAAAGGCAATGGCAGACAATTGTTCCTTTGTTATGCCGGCACGCTTAAGAGCTTGGTCTACAACAGGCACTATATTTTGTTGGTGTGCCCGTGAAGCCAGCTCTGGAACAACGCCTCCGTACGCCTTATGCACGTCTTGTGAGGCTGTAACATTACTAAGAATGACACCATTTCTCAGTACTGCTGCACTGGTATCGTCGCAGCTACTCTCTATGCCAAGTATATAAATATCCTCGTTTTTCTTCATTATTGTTTTCTTCTTGTGCTGTTTGCGCACCGTCTGTGTAGCCTTTTTATGTTGCTGTTTTGTGTTTTTTTGGCTTAGTGTGTAAGTATTTCTACCCCGTTATCGGTCATAACAAAGGTGTGTTCCCACTGTGCCGATGGTAGTTCATCGCCCGTTATTACTTCCCAGCCGTATGGGTCGTCGGCATCTATAAACACTTTCCATGTGCCTTGATTTATCATTGGTTCAATGGTGAAAACCATTCCTGGCACCAGCAGCATACCTGTTCCTTTGTGTCCATAGTGTAGAACTTCGGGCTCTTCGTGGAACTTTAAGCCTACGCCATGCCCACAAAGGTCGCGCACAACCCTCATATCCGTACTTCTCGGCGTGCTTTTCTATGGCGTGTCCAATGTCTCCAACGAACGAGTAAGGCTTAGCTGCTGCAGCTCCAATGTCTAAGCATTCTTTTGCAACACGCACCAATTGTTCTTTCTCTGGAGTAGTTTTTCCAATAATAAACATACGACTTGCATCTGCAAAATAGCCATCAACAATGCACGTCATATCCACATTTATAATGTCGCCTTCCTGTAAAACGTCTTCTTTTTTGGGTATTCCGTGGCATACCACCTCGTTTATGCTGGTGCAAACACTCTTTGGATAGCCTTCGTAGTTAAGGCATGCAGGTGTGGCATTGTGTTCTTTGCAAAACGCCATACATATATCGTCTATCTCTTGTGTATTCATTCCGGCGTGAATAGCGTCTGCCACGGCGTCTAAGCAACCTGTGTTTACAACGCCAGCACGGCGTATTCCTTCTATTTGTTCGGGAGTTTTTATAAGGTTTCGAGTAGGTACAAGCTTTCCTTTCTTCTCGAATTCCATTATTTTTTTATCCATTTCGGTTGGCTCTTGCCCGGGTAGACAGTGCCACCTTCTCTTCTTAAACATCATTGTTACCGTTTTTAAACTTCATTGCAAAAGTACTATAATAAATGTAAATGGCAAAGGAATTAACTCATTTTTATCTCTTCTGCATCTTGATAGCCAACTACTTGTTTTGTTGGAATTATAGAAGGCTTTTTGCTTTCTCGGTGTATAGTTTTATGGAAAAAAATATGTATTGTTTTTGCAATATAATACTTGATTTAAATCAATTAAATGCAAATAAATGAATAAAAAAACAGTGAATTATTTGTGGTTTTTAAGTATTTATTACTATCTTTGCTACCATCTTAAAAAGTAGAAAAAAACGTTACTTCTAATAAGTAAGTTGTTATAAATTGTGTTTTAAAAACACTGTATACGATTTTTTTCTCAGGGGCAGTGATGCTCTTCAAATGTTTATATTTAAGTTTATTAAAAGTTTTCTTCAGTTAAAGTTATAGATTAGGTAGAAGACGATTGATTCAGGATAACTTTTTCTGTTATTAGCCACTTTTTCTTCGCCATTTTGGTTCTTTTTCCATTGCCTTTTTTTATGCTTTTTAACTTCACCATATCCACTTTTTTTCTTCGTCATCTTGGGTTTGTATTCTCGTGCTGAATATGGCTTATACTTTTTGTTGTATATAGCTTACATTTTTTTGCTATATATATAATGTGTCGTTTTTGTTTTTGTTAGTTTTTGTTTTTACCATAACTTTTGTTTTCTGTTTCCATTATTATGCTTTCTAAATGCCATTTATATGTGGCTAAAATGTAAAACTTATGTAACTCTAATTTTTATGGTATATTTGTTGAAAAGGGCAGACTATACTGATTGTTATCGCACACTATTTTTAAAATTAGTTAAAAAGGTGGTTTTTGCCGACAAACATTTTGTTTTTAAATGAAAATAGTGTACATTTACATTCGTTATCCTGAAACAATCTTATATACCTTACTAGCTAATACCCTAATTTATATAATGTTTGCGGGCTGCGAAGTCCGCTTTTTTAATTTGTAAAGGTACATTCAGCCATTATCGAATCATTTTTTTTACATATCCACCGCCCATTTGTGTGGCAGCAAAAAACATTCTGTGTTTTAGTATTGCCGTATATGCTCTAAATTCAGAACCCCATTTTGGTATTTCAAAAAGGGGGTTTTTGCAATGTAAAAAGGGGGTTTTTGCACGCCAAAAACCATACTTTTGTGGCGCAAAAACCATACTTTTGCATAGCGAATATGTAACATACAGAGAATGAACACGTTGCGAACGTTCCGTGAAGGCATCTCAAACGGATTGCGAATGCGTGGCGAATACGTATATGCGGGCACGATGAATCGGTCCCCTACGGCTGCTGACGGTTTGCCGTAATGCTGCTAACGGATTGCGATAACGCTGCTAACGGTTTGTTAATAATGTTGCGTTCACCCACGAAATTGGTTACGAACATTCCGCCAGGCGTAGGGGCCGATTCATCGCGCCCGTATCCTGACATAATCAAATATACATATTCGCATTATCGAATACGTGCATTCACATTATCGCACATGCATTTTCGTCTCCCATTTCGTGGGTGTATTCATATTCGCGGGCACGATGAATCGGTCCCCTACGGCTGCTAACGGTTTGCGATAATGCTGCTAACGGTCTGCGATAACGTTGCAAACACCCACGAAATTGGTTACGAACATTCCGCCAGGCGTAGGGGCCGATTCATCGCGCCCGTATCCTTGCATAACCAAATATACATATTCATTTCACCGCACACGTGTTTATGTTCCACCGCACACGCATTTTCGTCCTCCATTTCGTGGGTGTATTCATATATGCGGGCACGATGAATCGGCCCCTACGGCTGCTAACGGTTTGCCGTAATGCTGCTAACGGTTTGCCAAATGTGTCCCAACGGTTTGCGATAATGCTGCTGACGGATTGTTAATAATGTTGCGTCCACCCACGAAATTGGTGGCGAACACTCCGCCAGGCGTAGGGGCCGATTCATCGCGCCCGTATCCTTGCATAACCAAATATACATATTCATTTCACCGAATACGTGTTTTCGTTCCACCGCACATGCATTTCCGTCTCCCATTTTGTGGGTGTATTCATATTTGCGGGCACGATAAATCGGCCCCTACGGCTGCTGACGGTTTGCGATAATGCTGCTGACGGATTGTTAATAATGTTGCGTCCACCCACGAAATTGGTTTCGAACATTCCGCCAGGCGTAGGGGCCGATTCATCGTGCCCGTGTCCTTGCATAACCAAATATACATATTCATTTCACCACACACGCATCTTAACATCATCAAATACATATATCCATTTCACCACACACGTGTTTATGTTCCACCGCACATACATTTCCGTTCCCCATTTCGTGGGTACATTCATATATGCGGGCACGATAAATCGGCCCCTACAGCTGCTTGTGGTCTGCCGTAATGCTGCGACCGGATTGTTAATAATGCAACGAACACCCACGAAACACCCAACGAACACCCACGAAATACACAACGAACACCCACGAAACACCCAACGAACACCCACGAAATGCGCAACGAACACTCTCTATTTTGTGGGTGAATAATTCGTTGCAGACGTGTTGTTGTGTTATGTTTGTGTGTTTACAAGTTCTTTAATATTTATGTTTTTCAGAGCGTTAAGATAGTTTTTGTGAATAGTTTCCACCTTTTTGTACGCATCTTTTTGCCATACGTATTCAGGCAAATAGTGGGTAAGTTCGGTGTTTTGTGTAGGTTCTGTTCCCATACGGTCCACCAGTTCGCCCACGCTAATGTTGTTAGTGTCGTGCGTAGGAGTGTATGTAACTTGGTTAGTTGTAGGCAAATGGTTTTCGGTAATCAGTTCAATGGTTTTCAATCTGTCCAATATAGCCATTGTAACACGTATAGGAATGCCCGTTTTTTCCTCCAGTTCTAAAGCCGTGTATGGTTCTTCGTCGTTGGCAAAGCGTTGGCAAATGTAGCTTAACACGGTGGCGCTCATTGCAAGAAAGTGGTTATAGGAAACCTTTTTTGGTTCTATAGTGCATTGGTAGTAGTCTAAATTCTGGTTTATATAGCAGAGTTCGGCACAAAAGAGGCATATATACCACGACATAAGCATCCATAACATAAACAAAGGAAGTGCTGCAAACGATCCATACACGGCATTATAGCTTGTTAGAAACACTTGTCCGTGAATGTAGAACCCTTGTAAGGCGAGCATTAAAAGGCTGGCTAGCACAGCTGGTCCTATTGTTTTGCTAAGCTGAACCTTTGCATTTGGCATAAAAACATATAGCACTACAAACATAAAAGTTAGTATTGTCCACGGCAGAAGATAGCGTAGCGAGAAGCGTGCAATGGTTCCGAGAAATAAAAAACCGTTTAAATTTTCTACGAAACCATAAAGATAGATGCTCAGTCCAGACATTATGATGATGCTGATTGGCACCAGAAACATCATAGCGGTGTAGTCTATGAGCACCCTATTGATGGGTCGTGTGCCCTTAACCTGCCATATACTGTCGAAAACACGCTCTACTGTGTTTATCAAAGAGAACACACTGTAGAGCATAATAAGTAGTCCGATGCCAATAAAAATGCCTGTTTTGGCATGTGTAAGATACGATTGTGTGAGTGTTAGCAGCCAGTTTGCCACTTCGGGTTGTGCCGAAAGCATATCTCTAAACTGCGATTCTATGAACTTGCCGAAGCCAAAACCGTTGGCAATAGCAAATATCATGGCAGCAATTGGCACTATTGCCATAATGGTAGAGAACGATAGCTGAGCTGCGAAAGTTACGTGTTCGCGCTCTATAAAGAACTTTATTGTAAGGTAAAACTTCTGCAACAGTCTAATAGCAATGCCTTTACGTTTAGACATATACTCTGTTTTTTGCCACATTTCTGTGGTAAAAAAGTTCTTTATTTTGGTTATATCCATCTTCATTCTCGTTCCTTTTTTGTTTCTCAAAGGGTGTGTCTTCTTTACAAAAGGGCAAAGAACACAGTGCAAACTTAATAAAAAAAGGTGAAATCAACAACGATTTCACCTTTTTATATCTATGTATGTTGCAACTTGCCGATAGAGTTTCAGTAAGTTGTTGTATGCCATTTGCCTTAAAGATAGCAGCGAATTGGCATAGATTCAGCGGTTCTTTTTGTCTTGATACATAAAGTAAAGACGTCCAATTACTGCGCCCACAAAGAGCAAAATTGCTACTGCTAATGTTCCCATACTATTCTCTTAACTTCTAATTACTATCCTTTTCCGTTAGATTTAGCGTTTTTTCCTGTCTTGATATATAAAGTAAAGACCTCCAATTGTTGCTATTAACGAAACAAAAATCGATACTATTACTGCTCCCATACTATTCTCCTAACTTCTAATTACTATCCTTTTCCGTTAGATTTACGGTTCTTTCTGTCTTGATACATAAAGTAAAGACCACTAATTGTTGCTAATAACGAAACAAAAAAATCGATACTATTACTGCGCCCATACTATTCTCCCTAACTTCTAATTACTATCCTTTTCCGTTAGGACTTACGGTCTTTTCTGTCTTGATACATAAAGTAAAGACCTCCAATTGTCGCTACTAGCGAAACAAAAATCGATGCTATTACTGCGCCCATACTATTCTCCTAACTTCTAATTACTATCCTTTTCCGTTAGGACTTACGGTCTTTTTTGTCTTGATACATAAAGTAAAGACCTCCAATTGTTGCTATTAACGAAACTAAAAATCGATGCTACTATTGCTCCCATACTATTCTCCTTTCTTTTGTTTTTCGTCTTGTCGTATTAAAGAAAGCCCCCAACCTAAGGTCAATATTACGCCAATTACAACGCAAACAAGCACCCATAGGCGATCCATACTACCAAAAGCTGTCGATAATAGCAAAGCTGTTACCATATACTTTGCTATATCCATCAGCCATTTTCCGAACTCTTTTTTCATAATGCAAATATATAAATAATTCTTGTATTACGGTTCTTATTCTTAGAAAAATAGCCAATATCTTTTTATTTTTGCCCTTCTTTCTATCGCTATTGGTGTTTTATTATAATTCAAAAGAAAACCTCGCTATAAAGGAAAAATCCCATATAACGAGGTTTAAAAACTATGTGTTATCGTTGTCGGTTTACTTAATTAAGTCTACCGAACGCTTAATAAACTTGTCGAGCGCAGCACCCTTTAGCAATCCGTTTTGCAAGAGAGCGAGGTCTATTAGCTGATGTATGGCATTATTGTTCTTGGCATAATCAGCTATCACAGAGTTCTTTTCGTTACGTTGTTTCGTAAGTTCTTCCTCTGTATTCTTTAGTTCGTCCTTCTCGTTTTTGGGTAACTTCTTCTGGCTTTTTCTTACCTTGTTCCTGTCGCAAGGCAGCTTCGCGCGCCTGCAAACCCTTAATTTCGCTACGTATAGGCTGCAGTTTTTCGGCAGTAGAAGTATTGCTTTCGCTCAGAATTTGCTTAATAATGGCGTGGTCAGAGTTCAGTACAATGGTGTATGTGTCGGGCATTTGTGCATAGAAACCCATACCCTGCTGGTACTGGCTCATCTCTTTCATACGGCGCATATACTCGTTTTGTGTTGCCACAATTGGCTGAGCGGTTTCGCCAAGTGGTTCTACGTTCACCATAAATTCTGCTTTTTCCACCTTAGGCATCTGCGATTGGAACGCCTGTGTTAGTGTATCGGCATCGTTTTCGCCAAGTTTTTCGCCCTTTGTTTCATCGTTTTTCGCAATAATATGGTCTATAATGTCAGAGTCTACCCGTACAAATCGCGACTTTTCGAGCTTTTGTTCCAACATAGAAAGCATAGGAACGTCTAGCTGTCCATCGGCTAACAGCACCGAATATCCCTTTGCGCGAGCTGTTTCAATGTACGAATACTGTTCCTCTTTGTTGGTTGCGTAGAGATAAACAAGCGTTCCGTCCTTATCGGTTTGGTTGTCTTTAATAAGCGTTTTATACTCTTCGAAGGTGAAGTTCTTGCCATCTACATCGGTAAAGAGCGAAAAATCTTTTGCACGATCGTAGAAATCGGGTTGCGAAAGCATACCATAGTTCACGAAAAGCTTAAGGTCTTGCCACTTTTCTTCGTACTCTTTGCGGTTTTCTTTGAATATTCCGTTGAGCCTATCTGCCACTTTCTTGGTAATGTAAGTAGATATTTTCTTTACGTTAGCATCGCTTTGCAAATAGCTTCGGCTTACATTCAGTGGAATATCTGGTGAGTCTATCACCCATGAAGTAGGGTAAGAAACTCTGGAACAATACCTTCTACCTGGTCTGTAACGAATACTTGGTTGCTATATAGCTGTATTTTGTTGCGCTGAAGCTCTATATTGTTCTTCACACGTGGGAAATACAGAATACCAGTAAGGTGGAATGGATAATCAACATTTAGGTGAATCCAGAACAAAGGCTCGTCGTTCATTGGGAAGAGCGTACGATAGAACTGCTTATAGTCATCGTCTTTCAGTTCAGCGGGTGCTTTTGTCCATAGCGGTTCCACGTTGTTTATAACGTTATCCTCGTCTGTTTCCACGCTTTTACCGTCTTTCCATTCTGTCTTTTTGCCAAAAACTACAGGCACAGCCATAAACTTACAGTACTTGTTTAGTAGGCTTTCTATTTTCTGTTTCTGTAAAAACTCCTTGCAATCGTCGTCTATATAGAGCACAACATCGGTGCCATGGGTTGCCTTTTCGGTGTCTTCTATCGAAAACTCAGGGCTTCCGTCGCAGCTCCAGCGTACTGCTTGTGCGCCGTCGCGATAGCTTTTAGTTACTATTTCAACCTTTTTAGACACCATAAAGGCAGAGTAGAAGCCCAAACCAAAGTGTCCTATAATGGCTTCAGCCTTATCTTTGTACTTATCTAAGAAGTCTGTAACACCCGAAAAAGCTATTTGGTTAATGTATTTGTCTATCTCTTCTGCCGTCATACCTATACCATTATCGCTCACGGTGAGTGTTCCTGCCTTCTCGTCGAGGCTTACACGAACCTTCAAATCGGTGGTTTCGCCTTTAAACTCGCCTGTTGCGGCAAGCGTACGTAGCTTTTGTGTAGCGTCTACAGCGTTAGATACCAACTCGCGAAGGAAGATATCGTGGTCTGAATAGAGGAATTTCTTAATAACAGGGAATATATTCTCTGTTGTTACACCTATTTTTCCTTTTTGCATATTATATATTTTTATTTGTTAATTTCTATCTGCTTGTATCAATACAAATGGTGTGCCAAAATGCTGTAGATGTGCCTTTGCACCGCAAAAATGTTCTGTTTTGCTTTTAATATCTATACTTTCATTATGTGAAAATATCTAACATTATTCTAATTATAACCCTTATTATGCTATATTTTTCTATTTATTTTTCCTATTTTTAGTAGCGGTAAATGGTCTTGCCAAAACTAAATAACAACAAAAAAATGGGCATTGTTTTTAAATGTCTATATCGTGGCAGACTCATTGAAATACAGTTATTCTCTATGCTTCGAAGAGCTAAAAACTTAGACAAACATAATAGATTAGAGAGACTAAAAATGGTGTAACAATAATTAACTATCGGACAAAAATAGGGTGCGAAAACCAAAATTTCCACACCGCATATCCATTTATTGGCTATATGAATGTAAAGAGAACAGCAGCTCGGGGACAGGTTCAGGTGTACACGGGCAACGGAAAAGGGAAGACTACAGCAGCCTTTGGACTAGCCATACGTGCATGTATGGCAGGCAAAAAAGTGTTTATTGGACAATTTATGAAGTCGATACAATACAACGAAACACGTATTGCCAAGTTCATAGACAACCTTTCTATAGAGCAATTTGGTAATGGTTGCCTACTTACGCGCGCCCCTTCGGCTGTAGATAAACAGCACGCTCAAGACGGATTAGCACGGTGTGCAGAACTTCTTAGCTCGGGAGAATGGGACGTAGTGATATTCGATGAAATAACAATAGCACTACACATGGAACTTATTAGCATAGACGAACTTATGCAAGCATTAGAAAACAGAGACCCAAAAACCGAAGTTGTGCTTACTGGTCGTTATGCTCCGAAACAACTAATTGCCTATGCCGACCTTGTAACAGATATGCAAGAGGTGAAGCATTACTACACCACCAAAGAAGTGTTGTCGCGTAATGGCATAGACAGATAGGTGTTTAAAAAGCAGCTTACCACTTGTTTTGCACATTCCAAAAATGGCTTTTGGTGTGTGCTTACCGCCCTTTAGCCTAACACAGCCTATCATACTGAAACACAGCACTATATAGAGGGGGTTTCAAAAACCCCCTTTTTGCGTTGCAAAAGTATGGTTTTTGGCGTGCAAAAAGTAGGTTTTTGCATTGCAACTAATCCTTGAAAATGAAAAAAAATAGAAGTTTGTGCAAACTGACTGATAATGAATAGGATATGAAACGATTTGCATAAAACTGCTCTATTTGTAAAAGGCAGGAAAGTGCGGATTTAAGCAGAAGTTCAGTTACTAAATCATTACCAAGATTGGGAATAGGTAACGAAATGCAGATATAGGTAACTGAAATTATTTGGTTCGTGTGTTTGTTGCTTTGGTCGGCAGTTTTCTGCATAAGTAAAGAACGCTTTAATTCGGGTAACTTTGCCCATAAAGATTAAAGCGTATGCAAACAGAAAAGATGAAGGTGTTGCTCTACCTCAAAAAGAGCGGTATGGACAAGTCGGGTAAGGCTCCCATCATGGGACGTATAACACTTGGTAGGAGTATTGCGCAGTTCAGTTGCAAACTGTCTTGCAACCCCGATTTGTGGAGTCCTCGTGAGAGTAGAATGAGTGGCAAGAGCCGTGAGGCAGTGGAAGTGAACGGCAGGCTGGAAAGTCTGCTGCTATCCGTCCAAACAGCCTATCAATCTCTGCTATCCAAAGGTTGCCCATTTGATGCAACTGATGTAAAGGAAGTATTTCAAGGAAGCGTTCAATCTAAATGTATGCTTATTGAAAGAATGGATAGGCTTATCAAAGAGAAAGAAAACCATATCGGCATTGACATCAAGGAGGGAAGTATATTTGGCTACTATTCCACTCGTACCCATTTGCAGAACTTTATACAAAAGAGGTATAATGTTTCTGATTTGGCATTTTCACAGCTTACTGAGCAATTCATATACGACTTCCAACAATACTTTATGGATACTTGTGGGTTTCAGGAAAGTACGTTCTATAATGCCGCTACCCATCTGAAAACGGTGTGTAGATTGGCTTATCGTGAAGGATTAGCCGATATTTTGTTGTTTGACAAAATCAAGGTAAGCAAAGGCGACAAGAAACTTCCCAAAGCACTTGACAGGTGTTCGCTTGACAGACTAATGAATATAGAGTTTGAAGAGCTGGAGGAGGAAATGGGAACCGCAAGGGACTTGTTTGTCTTTGCTTGCCATACGGGTGCTGCCTATTGCGATTTGATGGAGTTAAGCAGATTGTATCTTGTCCGTGATGATGAGGGAAGTCTTTGGCTGAAGTTCAACAGGCAGAAGACAGGCGTACTTTGCCGTATCAAGTTGTTGCCCGAAGCCATCAGAATAATAGAGAAGTACAAGAGCGATGAAAGGGAAAGCCTATTGCCACAGATGAAATATGCCACCTATCAATCGTATCTTAAAGCATTGCGCCTAAGAGCAGGCATAGCCTTTCCCTTTACCACGCATACGGCAAGGCATACCTTTGCCACGCTCATTACCCTTGAACAAGGAGTACCGATAGAAACGGTGAGCAAGATGTTGGGGCATAGTAACGTGAGTATGACCGAACGGTACGCAAAGGTTACGCCACAGAAGCTGTTTGTGGAGTTTGAGCGTTTCCTTTCTTTCACGGAGGATATGCAGATGAGTATTTAGCAATAGTAGTATTAAAACTAAAATCATGATGAGAAGTACATTCAAGACACTGTTTTTATATCAACAGACAAAAAGACCAAAGCAAAATGGTCTTACCCTCCATACTCTGCCGTATCACGATAGATGGCAAGAACTCTGTCATTACTACAAACGAAGAATGTAAGCCTGCGGAGTGGAATGCCAAGCAAGGAATAACTACAGATAAGAAAACAAACCTTCGCCTGCAATCATTCAGAGAACTTGTAGAAAAGACCTATCAGGAACTGCTTTTAAAAGACGGAGTGATAAGTGCTGAACTGCTTAAAAACAGATTGCAGGGCATTGCAACTTCTCCCACCACTTTGTTGGAGCTTAGCAATGCAGAACTACAATCGGTAAAGGAAGGTGTGGGAAAATCAAAGGCAGAAGGTACATACACTAACCTTTGCTATGCTAACAGGATGCTGTGCGAGTTTATAAAGGACTTAGGTAGTACGGATATAGAAATCCGAAGTATAACGGAGGAACTGTTTGAAGAATACCGCTTCTTTCTTAAAAAGAAAGGGTTGAAAGGTTCTTCTATCAACAATTATCTTTGTTGGCTGAGCCGTTTGATGTTCCGTGCGGTAAGCCAGCGCATCATTCGTTATAATCCATTTGAGCATGCAGAATATGAAAAGGTGGAAAAGACAATTCGTTTTCTTAGCAAGAGTTATGTAGCAAACCTAATGGCAATGAAGATGTGTGATAGCGATGCCGAACTTGCAAGGCGGATGTTCATCTTCTCCTGTTTCACAGGTTTAGCTATTGCAGATATGGAACACTTGACATCTGGACATATCAAGAGCGCAGCGGACGGGCAGATGTATATAAGAAAGGAGCGTCAGAAGACCAAGGTGGAGTCCATTGTGCCGTTACACCCCATTGCCAAGACGATTATCGCGCAACAAAGGCAGCTACAAGCGGTGAAAGAAGAAGGCAATAATACGGATATGGATAACCGTCTTATCTTTCAACCTTGTTGCAGTAGAAGTGTGTTAGCAGCGAAGTTAAGCATCGTAGGCAAGGCTTGTGGTATCAAACAACGTCTGTCCTATCATATGGGAAGACATACCTTCGGAACGATGTGTCTAAGTGCAGGTATTCCCATAGAGAGCATCGCCAAGATGATGGGACACGCATCAATTGCAAGTACGCAGATTTATGCGCAGGTAACGGACTGCAAGATCTCGGAGGATATGGACAGACTCATCGCCAAACACTAGGAAAAGAACAAAGAGGATGATAAGGTAACGGTAAAGGAAACTATTACCATAGGGACAATGGCTATTGCCAACACAAGCAGAAACAAAAGCATGGAGAAAACGGCATGAATACGGAAGATGGAATAAAGACCAAGACTGCAATCCGTCTGAACACGGGGCGCAGCTACTTCGAGTGGGGAAATGGTATGCAGGTTATCCGCAGGGGAAAAGGCGAAGTAGCCATGACCGAGGGCGAGCTTGCAAGGTTCTTCGGAGTTACATGGAGAAAAGTCAATGGCAGACTTCGGGCGATAACCGAAGATTCCGTCTTGTCTCCAGATGAAAGGGATGCAGGTGAAAGGAAGATTGTCACAGATAAGAAGGTAAGGGCTACGCACCGCTTTACCCACTACCGACAATCATCGCCCTTTCCTTTCAACTTGACTGCGTAGAAGCCCACCTATTCAGAAGGCATGTGTGCAGTGAGTTGATGCGTCCAAGGAACGCACTTACCCCAATCATCATATATGGCAAGGATGTCAATAACTGAATAATGTATCAATCCTTTTTCTTTCACTGTTGTCTTACTACATCACTACAACACAAGATAATACGGTGAAAGAGAAAGGAATACGTTGTAGCTGATGGTTACTTGTGCATATTACTACGACACGACTACGTACTATACGTTGTCAAACAAAAAGTGCACAACTGCAAATGTAGTTATTTTACTCTTATATTTCATTGTTATATTATTAAAAATTCTTTTTGTTGATTGAATTTTTGCTTTATTATTTCTCTTATCTTTTTGATTTTTCTCCCTTACCCTAAATATACGTCTTTGGGTGTAAGATTATCTAACGATTCATGAAACCTTCTCTCATTATAATATTTCACCCACCCATCGATAGCATTTTCCAATTCAGAGGGACAAAAATAATGATTTAGCTTAATCACATTTTTCATCGATCTGTGATATCGTTCTATCTTTCTCTGCGTCTGCAAGGGTTTGCCATGGATATGCTTGATATTATATTCCTTACAGAGATACATTACCGTAGAGAGATAATACCAGCCCCAATCCTTGACTTTGAAATAGGTAAAATCGGTCTGCCACATCTCATTAGCGAATTTAGTCTTATGATGGAACTCATCAGCTGCAAAGATAAAATCATGCTCCATACGTTCCAATAGATCTCTTTCGTGTAATATACGATAAAAGCTTGACTCTGAAACAAATATCTGACTCTCTTCCAATAAAAGAACTGACAATTCCCTAGGGGTGAGCTCCGGGTGCTCTAAAGAAAGTTCAACCACTATTTGTCGAATATTATCAGGTATGCGGGTTTCACGTTGTCGGTGCTCTACAATGTGTTGCTCTGAGAGCATTCAAACCTCCTATAGCATATTTCTTATACCAATTATAAAAGGTACGCCTTGGGATTCCTAAACGCTTAAGTGCCTGAACAATACTTAACTCTGAACGCTTTATTGGTGAAAAATTCCACCAAAAGAGGTTATTTTGTCAGATTTTATTGCTACCTCTGTCATGTCAGTTGGTTTTATTGTTTTTACATGTTTGGTAGCACTAAGATAAGTGAATTTTCTGACATACGCAAGTGTTTGAATACTTCTATGTATCAGGCACTTGCATTTCTTGCAAGCAAAAACGCTGCGGAAGTAAGGAATATCAAAAATCCGATTCACGTATATAAGTGCATAGAGGAGAATGTTGACGATGTAGCAAATATCAAATGGTACCCTTATTCCTCATTGGTGAAGAATGGCAAGCCAGATATGGGTAAGATAGGCCAAATAGGGATTCGAATGTTATGAAGCAAACTTTCACTATGATGGCTCAACGAAGCTGCCATCACTTGAAAAATGATGATGGTATTACGCAAATCACCAGATTGTCAGATTGATATATCGGAAGTAACTGAAAAGGAGATAATCAACGAGTATAAGTTCATTGTGAGCTTAAAAAAGCAAGCTGATTAGGGTTAAATATCAAAAATCTGTAGGAAAATAAACAATAAATGAGTATTTTTGCCGTTTTAATAGAAGAAATTCAGCTGAGATTATGAGCGTTAAACAAATACCCAATAGATTAAAAAGCCGCATTAGCAGATAATCACAAGACAAGCAAAATGGCTTGCTGATCAATTAGGAAAAATCAGACATGACGGTTTCCAGATGGTGTACTAACCGCTCACAACCTTCTGTCCACCAATTGATAGAGATAGCTAATCTCTTAGATGTTGATGTATCAGAACTGCTTAATAAAACAAAATAATTAACGTATGAAGTACAGATTTATAGATTTGTTTGCAGGTGCTGGTGGGCTATCAGAAGGTTTTATCAGAGCTGGTTATGAACCCATAGCACATATTGAGATGGATCACTATGCTTGTGATTCATTGAAAACTCGTGCAGCATTTCATTATTTAAAGGAGAACGGAAAACTTGAAATATACGAAGAATACCTCAAAAATAAGAAGGAAAAGACAGATGGAAGTTGGCTTTGGAATAAAAGTTCCTAAATCTGTGATTGACTCTGTAATTCAAGAAGCTATAGGAAAGAAACATTGCCAAGCCTTTTTGAAAGAGTTGACAAACTTTGTAATGGGACGCCCGTTGATATGATAATTGGAGGTCCACCGTGCCAAGCATATTCTGTCGCTGGCCGTGCCAGATTAGGAAAGAAAATAGAAGAAGACCCTCGTAATGACTTATATAAATTCTATGTAGCGTTCCTTAAGCGCTATAAGCCCAAAATGTTTGTATTTGAAAATGTTTTGGGAATTCTTACTGCTAAAGGTGGAGAGCCATTTAGGGATCTTATTCGATTGGTGCGTGAGTTGGATTACAATATAGATTTTCGTGAACAGATAGCATCACAGCATGGCGTTTTACAAAAACGTCATAGGGTCATTATTGTTGGTTGGCAAAATAAAAGAGACACACAAGAAGATACCTCGTATCACTATCCGTACCTTCTTGAAGAGCAAATACCATACAAAATAATGAGGGATTTGTTTTGTGATTTGCCTATAATCAAAGCTGGTGAAGGTACACTTTGTGGAATTGTTCATTACACAAAGCCTTTAAACGATATGGAATACCTTAAAAAATCAGGAATTAGAGGAGTCTTGAGCTTTACCACTCAGCACATTGCACGTCCTAACAATCCTACAGACAGAGAAATCTATAAGCAAGCGGTTGAACAATGGAATGAAGGGAAACGTTTACGGTATGATAAGCTTGACCCTTCACTACAAAAACATAAAAATACGCAGACATTCTTAAATAGGTTTTGTGTGGTAGATCCTAACGGGGTATGTCACACCGTTGTAGCGCATATCGCTATGGATGGACATTATTACATATATCCAACTCCTAATCCAACTACGGATAATGTACGCTCTATTACAATACGTGAAGCTGCAAGAATACAATCATTCCCAGATGACTACTTCTTTGAAGGAAGTCGCTCTGCCGCATTTAAACAAATTGGTAACGCTGTCCTCGTAGTACTTGCAGAGAAGATTGCTTTTAGAGATAAAAAAGATATTAGCTCATGAAGATGAATTACGAAGAACTCAAAACCGCTAATGCTACACCTGCTGCTGCGTCTATGGTTGAGACTTTTCGAGCTATGGGCTATAGTTTGGAAACAGCAATGGCTGATATATTAGATAACTCTATATCAGCTGGAGCGAATAATATCTGGATTTCAAGAATCTGGAAAGGTGGCCAATCCATTATAACTATTAAAGATGACGGTATTGGAATGAACCACCAAGAACTGATTGAAGCTATGAGACCGGGTTCTCAAAAACCTTTTGGAAGAACGTTCAAAAAGTGATTTAGGTCGATTTGGTTTTGGGACTGAAAACCGCCTCATTCTCTCAATGTAGAAGACTTACCGTATATAGCAAAAGGCTGATTACAAGCCCGTTTATTGGACTTGGGACTTAGACTATGTTGCAAAACAAACCAATGGGAACTTCTTCAATGGATTCCTGATGAATATATAAATGCTCTTGATGATGTTTCTCATGGCACTTTGGTTGTATGGTCAGGTTTAGACCGAATCATTAACCCAGAAACAAGTGAGATTGATATTAACTCAAAGGCTAAATTTTCTTCACAATTAGATAAGGTGAAACGACACATTTCAATGACTTTTTCACCGTTTTTTATTGAAGAAAAAGTTGTAAAGATTTTTCTGGTGTGAACATGAGATAGAGCCTTGGAATCCATTCTGTGAAGATGAACCAAAGACGCAGATAAGACCCACCGAGAATATTATTGGTGGAATATCTGTCAAGGGGTATGTTTTGCCTCATAAAAGTGCTTTCTCTAGCGAAGTAGCCTATACTAAAGCCGAAGGTATAAATGGATGGGCAGCTCAGCAGGGATTCTATGTGTATAGAGGAAAAAGATTACTTTTAGCAGGTGATTGGCTTGGACTATTTAGAAAGGAAGAACACTATAAATTAGTGCGAATTAAGATAGATTTACCTAATACATTGGACACTGAATGGCAGATTGATATTAAAAAATCAAGAGCCTATCCTCCAATGCAAAATAGAAGTCAACTTGAATCTTACGCTAAAGCTGTAAGATCAATTGGCTGTGAAGTCTATCGACATAGAGGAAAGATTCTGAAGCAGAAAGCTGGTACATCTTTCCAACCTCTATGGTGCGAGAAGAAAAAAGATAACAAATGGTCTTTTGTGGTTAATCGTGAACATGATATGATTCAGCAAATTAAAAGTATGGCTCATGATAACCCAGAGAAGGCTATTAACACTCTCCTTAGTTTTATTGAGGAAACGTTACCAACTAAGACTATTTATATCAATGAAGCAAAAGGTGAAGAGTCTCAACTTGAACCTTTTACAGGTATCAATCCTTCAATCATAACAGATATGATGCGGATGGTGTATGATAACCAAATTAAAATGGGAAAGACATCTGAACAAGCCAAAGCATATCTAAAAACAGTAGAACCATTTAATCTCTTTGAGGATTTAATCGAAAATTTATAGCTATGCAGAATCAAATTATTAATATGTGCCGAGTCCTAATCGGACCAAATGCTGTTGTAACAGACGATCAGATTAATGATGCTATAGCAAGGGTATCACTAATCTTTCCCAATATGGATATTGCGCAAGTAAAAAACGAATTATTATCCTTGTATGGAGTAAGAATTCAGGATTTTCAAATTCTAGAAGGAAATGAAAGAAGACAACCTTGGCTTAGAGATTTCAAAGCTGAACGCAAATCTATTTGGGACTTTTTGGGTGAGATATAAACAATATCTGTCTGAACAAAAAGGCTTTTGCTCCACTTGTCATTCAAAAATTAGATGATATGAGTGACCGCATTTTAGATAATTTGTTTAATCCACAGCTGACCAATATCACAATTGATAAAAAAGGGTTAGTTGTAGGTCAAGTTCAATCTGGTAAAACAGCTAATTACACAGGCTTAATTTGCAAAGCTGCTGATGCTGGCTTCAATTTTATCGTTGTACTAGCTGGCATATTGAATAATCTGAGAAGCCAAACTCAAAGTAGAATAGATGAGGGCTTTTTAGGATTTGATACCCAATACGAACGAGCATATAATATCAATAATACTACCAAAATCGGTGTGGGACTGATTCCTCGGTTTTGATTCCGCTATAGCTAATTCCCTATACCACAAGTTTGGATTCTGGCGATTTCAATAGTAGGGCAGCAAATACAGCTGGCTTCAACTTCAATGCACCGCAACCTATAATTTTGGTTGTAAAAAAGAACGCATCAGTATTAAAGCGCTTGAACACTTGGCTAAAAGCTCAAGCTGGGGGTCACAAGATTGCCAATAAATCGTTGTTATCGGTTGATGATGAAGCGGATAATGCTTCAATCAATACAAAGAAAGATAAGGATTTAGACCCAACAGCAATTAATAAAGCTATTAGAACGCTGATTGGACAATTCAATAGGTCTGCCTATGTTGGATATACAGCCACCCCTTTTGCTAATATATTTATAGCACAAGACGAATCAGATCTGTTTCCACGTGACTTCATTATCAATCTACCTGCACCAACTAATTATATTGGTCCTGAAAAAGTATTTGGGACAAGTATGGATGTTGAGGATGAAGAAGACTTGTTACCAATTGTGGTTCCTATTAGCGATTATCTGACTTTCATACCAGAGGGGCACAAAAAGAATGATCCCAAGCCAACATTTACAGATATACCAGAGTCATTAAAGACGGCTATTAAGAGCTTTATATTGACATGCGCTATACGTATAGCAAGAGGCCAAGAAAACAAGCATAACTCTATGCTTATCCACGTTTCTCGCTATCAGCTATGGCAAAATAAGATTAAAGAATTGGTCGCTCAGCAGTTTTCTTATTATAAGCAAGAGATAGAAGCAAACGATTCATCTGTGCTCAGTGAATTTCAAGATTTGCTAGAGAATGACTATACTGAAACAACCAATAAAATTAAAAATTCGTCGCTTTCCAATATTGATCATTGCTTGCAAGTCCACCAGTGGGAAGATATTAAGCCTTTGCTTTTCAAAGTTGTTCAGAAAATTGAAGTGAAATCCATTAACGGATCTTCAGGTGATATTCTTGATTATCAACTGAGTTCTAAAAATGGGGTTTCTGTAATTGCTATAGGCGGAGACAAACTATCTCGAGGTCTAACTTTGGAAGGTCTTTCAATAAGCTATTTCCTACGTGCATCTAAAATGTATGACACATTAATGCAGATGGGCAGATGGTTTGGTTATCGTCCTCGATATGTTGATTTATGCAGATTATTTACAAGTGCGGAACTTAATGAATGGTATCGACACATAGCTGTTGCTAGTGCTGAGTTGCGTGATGAGTTCAACTACCTTGCAGAATCGAGAAGTACTCCTGATAAGTATGCCCTTAAGGTGCGTACGCATCCTGGATGCCTGCAGATTACAGCTCTTAATAAAATGAGAAATACCAAAGAAATTCAAGTATCATGGGCTTCTCGCCTCATTGAAACGTATCAATTGCCAATTGACAAGGGATTAAAGAATAGAAACCTTGTTGCAACCGAAGAGCTTCTATCTGGTTTAGGTGAGCCGCTAATCAAAGACGGAGACTATCTTTGGAAGAACGTTCCAGCAAACCAAATCTCTGATTATTTCAATGAATTTACTGTTGCAGAATCTCTCAAAAAGGTAAATCTTGAGTTGATAGTTAAGTATATTAATGAGTTACAAGGATATGGCGAATTAACGAATTGGAGCGTAGTTCTAATGAACAAAACGGCTGGTAGTGGACCGAATAAGGAATATTGTTTCTGTAACAAATATAAAGTTAATTGTTTCTATCGTAATAGAGCTATTGATACCGATTACAAAACTTACTTTTATTCGAAAGAATCTATAGTAGGTAATCAAGCCGATGAATTTGTGGATTTAGATAAGAATGTGCTAAATGAAGCTCTTGAAGCAACAAAGCAAGAGGCTATTAAAAGTGGTAAAACTTGGGCAAAGGCATATCCCAAGCCATTAGTAGTACGTAGTAATTTCAGACCCAAAGCTCAACCACTTCTAATTATATATCCATTAAATCCTATTGGTGCCAACGTTATGAAGAATAACGTGCCCGTTGAAGGTTCAATCGTGTTTACAGTAGGTGATGATCCTTTTGTAGGGTTTGCTATTTCGTTTCCTGCAACAGATACATCTATAGCTGTAAATTATAAAGTGAATATGGTAGGAGAATATGCCGATATTGAAGACAATTTCGATAATGAAAACGACAATGAGTATGGAGAATAAATATCATATTATAGAGTTGTGGAGCTCATTAAAAAGCCCTTGCAAACTATAGGGGTTGTGAAGAAACTGTATGACGCATCATTACCAATACAAGTATATGTTACATATAGCTATCCCGATGATATAGTTGGGATAGCGGTCTCTTTCTCGAAAGAATTCAAGATTGATATTTCGTCTTTAAGCAATTTGAGCGAATTAAGAATTAGGCAGCTTTTGGATGCTTCAATGCCAGGACAAAAGATGCTCCATGTTCAACTGATGAGAAATGAAAACCAAAGAGTTTTCGCTGCATTGTGTGAAGATTTAATAACTACTTTTAAAACCACTATCTTCTACAAAAGAAATGGCTCAAGAAGTTGTAAATCAACTACATAGATGGAAGGATTTGTTCGGAAAAATTAAATTCGAAGGATTATCAAAAGAAGAACAGCAAGGTTTATACGGAGAATTGGTTTTCCTTAGAAAATTGTTAAATAGAAGTTCAAATGATACCTATGTTTCTACTTTACAATTGTGGACTGGAGTTGAGAAAAACAAATAAGGACTTTCAAGGCGATAATTGGGCAGTTGAAGTAAAAACAACATCTACCAATAATGCTCAATTCATAATCTATAAACGGAGAACGACAACTTGATAATTCACTTGTCGCTCATTTATTTGTTTATCATTTAGTTTTAGAAGTATCCAAAACTAATGGAGAAAGTTTGCCTATGATTGTGTCAGAAATAAAGGCCCTTCTCAGTGGCAATGTACCTGCACTATGTATCTTCGAAGAAAAGCTCATTGAAGCGAAGTACATATCTTGTCATGAATTCTTATATGCTGAGCGTTTTTTATAAAAAAGGAGCGAAAAAGTACTATAAAGTATTAGCTGATTTTCCAAGAATCATGGAGAATGATCTTAGAAACGGAGTTAGTAATGTCGTTTATGTTATTTCTATCGGCATGTGCGATGAACATTTAGTTCCTGAAGGTGTTTTATTTAATACCATAAAGTGACATGAATAATGACATAAATAAATATTATCTATCTCTCATTCAAGAGATTGCAACCCGCCAACTATCTAATGAAGATGGCGATAATCAAGAGCAAACATTTACTAGATATGTTCTTGATGTATTGTCAGAAGCTGGAGAAACTGAAAATGCAACAGTAGCTTTTGATGAAAAAGACTTAGGAACAAAAAAGCAACATAAAATTAATGGCTATGCAATAGCTGATAATTATGAAACTGTTGACTTATTTATTTCTATTTTTGGGTGTGAAGAAAGCATATATTCAACTCCTAAAGCTGAAATTGATAGAGCTGCTACCAGAATTATTAATTTCTTCAGAAAGGCTGTATATGGTGATTATGCAAATGAAGTTGCAGAATCATCTGAAATATTTGAGTTCGCAAATACTCTATCTTCATATGAAGAATTAAAAGAGAATTTGGTGAGAGTTAATGCCTTTATCCTAACTAATGGAGAATATAAAGGGGAAATTCCTGCTAATATAGAAATCTGTGGATATAAAGTATTCTTCCGGGTGATTGACCTTCGCTATCTGTACCAAGTTACAGTAGAGTCACGCGTGCCTATTGAGATTAATTTTATGGAGGAAGGCTATACTGTCCCATGTTTATCAGCAGCTTCTGAAAACCCAGACTATCAAGCATATGTAGCTATTATACCTGGAATATGTTTGGCCAATTTATATGAAAGGTTTGGTGCCAGATTATTGGAACAAAATGTTCGTTCTTTCCTCCAATTTACGGGAAAAATTAACAAAGGTATCAGAGATACAATTAAAAAAGAGTCACATATGTTCTTGGCCTTCAATAATGGATTAGCGGCTACTGCTAATCACATCGAATTAGATTCTATAGGCAGAAACATTGTCAAGATTTCTAATTTACAGATTGTAAATGGCGGTCAAACAACTGCATCTATCTACCATACATGGAAAAAGGATAAGGCTGACATCTCTGGAATTTTTGTTCAAGCTAAAATCTCGGTGATCAAAAGAGCAGAAGAATTTGCCGATATTGTATCACGCATTTCTCGATATGCAAATACACAAAACAAGGTGAATGAGGCTGATTTTACAGCCAATAATGCCCATCTTATTGCGTTTGAGAAGTTATCACGATACATCATGACACCAATAACAGAAGATTCAAACATCCAGACATATTGGTTCTTTGAAAGAGCAAGAGGCCAATATAAAAATCTTCGTCAAAAGGAGGGGTTTACCAAATCTCGCCAAACTGCCTTTGACTTGAAATATCCCAAGAAGCAGGTTATTACGAAGGTAGAACTTGCCAAATATATAAACGCATACGAAGAAGTGTATGATGGGAAAAAGATTGCAATCGGTCCGTTTATCGTGGTACGTGGTAACGAAAAAGAACTACAGTAAGTTCATAAATAATAACTTACCTGAAAGTATTAAAAACTTCAATAGCATCTATTATGAAGATGCCATTGCCAAAACGATATTATTCAGAACTGCCGATAAAAAGATATGGTACCAAAGTATCTGGAAATAATATTGGTGAGTTGAAACAAGTAGTTGTTCCTTATGCTATTTCTTTTATTAACTACCATAACGAAGGGAAAGCTAAACCTCTATAAGATTTGGAAGAACCAATGCCTTTTCTAACGCACTTTCTGATTTCATTTATGAGCTAATGAAACAGATTAATGAATTCATTCTCAATGAATCACCCTGTTTACATTATATCGAGTGGTCAAAAAGAAGAATGCTGGGAGAAGGTTAAGGCATACACTTGGTCTTATGATTTGAATGATATAAAGTCTGATCTCATAAATTTCTTCAACTCCAGTCAGAAAAAGGTTTTTTTCGCTGAATCCTGATAAGAACGATGAAGATGTAGCTCATGATATGGAAATTATAGAATCTATTCCATTTTCATTGTGGAGAAAAATTGCTGAATGGGGGAAAAGAAACTGATTGTTTGTCTCATCAATTATCAGTCTGCTGCTCAAGAAACGGCTCATAAGTTGAAGTTTAATCATAAGTTTACTGATTCAGATAGAAGAAAAGCTCACAAATATTTATAATATCGTTTGTGAGAAGAATATCGAATTGTTGTTTGAGGCAGATAAGCTTTACTTCCGAAGACGATAAAGCACATAGTGCAAGTCATGCTTCCTCAACTGATTATGATAACGATAATATCACAATTGAGTTGGTTCAAAAATGGTTGAGTGGGATCGCAGACGTCGTGTCCTCAAAGATTGGCAATGGAAAGTTATGGATGAGATAGCCAATGGGAAACGTCCATTGGGTGAAAGAATGAAAAGAGGAATGATATGAACTATATAACTCTCAAAAAGAGGGTTTACAGAATAAGGACTATATGCTTAATAATAAACGAACATTAACAAATAACCTTATTTCCGCAAACAATTTCCTTGTTTGTTTCAAAAAACTTGCTTGCGTCTCATTTAACCCTACGAGAAAGGTCGATTTGTCATTTTTTTGCTCAACTTACCTCAAATAGGTTGGGTTATTGACACAAGTTCCCTTACCCATAGGGAATAGGGAAGATAAAAATCAGCAAAGAGTTTGAAGCTATTCTTTAAAAAAATCTTGATATAATACTTTTTGGGTGTGTATAGGTTTAAGACGTATCTCCTTCCTGCTCTTAATCCATTTGGCAGGTACGTTGATAAAGTGTAATATGAACTTCTTCAAACGACTGCTTTTCTTTAGAGGTTCTATTTGTTGAGACAATTTATCAATGAGAAAAAGGTAGAAGTTCTTCAACATTGCTGTAACGAGCATAAAGAAGGTGTTCTGCTCAAGAAAGGAGAAAGGCAGGTGTACCCAGCCAGGAAAGTAACCGTAATCACTTTTATAAGAATATGTTGCATCGTATTTGTGCGCAGGAATAAACTGGTGGTCAAAGTCTAAATCAACGCTGCTTCCTTAGTGTGTCAAACCAAGATGCTTAACCATCGTCAGAAGAAGTTGGTTTAATTTCTCAGCCTTATTGTACTTATAAGCGTGCTTGAATTTATCACAAGCGTAAACCACATTTGCTTCCTTAAGTTCTTTTAAACCACGACCAACAGTGTCTGCCCCAGGAAGTGTACATTTGGGAGATAATGAAAACTGAGCAACGAGCGTGTTAATATCTTCCAAGCAATCAGCACCACATAAATAGCTATAAAACAGCGATGAAATAATATCACTATATTGGAATGCCGTACTTGTACTGCCACGCTGACCAAGCGAGGAGTCAATAATTTGATTGAGTCCAAGTTTGGAAAAAACATCCATTACGTGAAAAATTCCACCCAAAGAGGTTATTTTGTCAGATTTTATTGCTACTTTTGTCATGTCAGTTGGTTGATTATTTTATATGTTTAGTAGCACCAAGATAAGTGAATTTTCTGACATACGCAAGTGTTTGAATACTTTTATGTATCATGCACTTGCTTTTCTTGCAAGCAAAAACGCTGCGGAAATAAGGGATTTTATCAAAGACAAAAGGAGTTTCGTCCTTAAAATCTAAAGCATTGATAGCAACATTGTGATTGGCAATCAATGCTTCGATATTATCTGACGTAAAGAACTCGGTATGCACGGTTATATGTGCATTAGGGTTTATACTTAACAATCGTTCTGCCAAGCACTCAGCTTTATACCTACCGATGTCATTTCCCGTGTAGTTTTGTCTATTTAAGTTAGTCTTTTCTACCTTATCACCATCAACAATGGTGATATGTTCAAAACCTAATCTTAAAGCACATTCTGCCACGATATATCGATACCAGCACCACCAAGGAATATCTTATAATCCTTGATGATGCTTTTGTTCGTTTTCACTCACATAGAGTCTGTTTCTACTATATCTTTCTTCCATAACTGATAATTTATTTTTGCGAAATTAGAAGTGTATATCAAGAAATACATTACACAAAAAGTGTAAAAAGAAGATGAAACAGTAGATTTTTATAACAAATAGAGGTGTGCTAAAAATTGTTATGTGTTATAATTTTCCTCTAGTAGCCTCTCCAAATCTGAAACCTTATAGAGTATCTTCCCCTGCAAACTGCGTATAGGGTATAATCCCTTTGTCCCTATAATCCTGTAATGTTCGAGGACTGATATATAGCCGTTCACACACCTCCTTACCTGTGAGGAAATGCTCACCGCCAAAGAGAGGCTTGTATGTCTCTGCTACATCCTTTATCCGTTTGCTCACACTTCTTATGGCGGACAGCACCACCTGCATCTCGTCCGAATCCATGTTCAAATCTCTTACTGTTTCCATCTTTATTTATTGTTCTTGGTTTTCTCTGATTTTGTCTGCAACAACCGCTCCACGTCCTCACGCCTATAATAGCACTTGTGTTCGATTTGTGTAAACGGCAGCACGCCCGTATCACGGTAGTGCTGCAAGGTGCGCTTGCTGATGTTAAGTAACCTGCACACATCACCATTGTGCAGCCAATCTGTGTGCTTACACTTCTCTCCAAATGCCTTGTGGCAGCAGTCGGCAAGACTTAATATCTCGTCCCTTAGTTTCTGCCAGTTCTGGTCTGTAATTATTAAATACCCCATACTTCTATTGTTTTGTTTGTTGTTACTGTTTTCTTGTGTTGCAGCGTTCTGCGCCCCAGCACGATGCAAAAGTAGGGATAGTATCCTTATGCTCAAAGCACTAAGGAACAGCAGGGAAAACAAAGGAAACACGATGAAAATTTCTTCCTCATTTCTTGTCGTTATCAACACTGAAACACCCACTTTTCTTCTTTCACTGCCAATAGAATTAAAGATACAACCTACCATTTGACATAAGTATTCTGCCTTGTTCTAAGATTTCTGAGAACATAGAGATAAGCTCTTAATTTTTGCTTACATCTTTTTTGTGGATTGCTTTTTGTTTAAATAGGTAGTTATTTTTGCCTTATCCGTTCTTTGTTATTCCTTTACTTATAGCTCACTACCCAAATGTGCAGAATACCGCATTTGAATGTGGTTTGTTACAAAGCCAATCAATTATTGGTACTTGTATCATTTCCTTTTACCCTTTGATTTCTCCATTTAATCCACTAAAAACTAAGATGTTTGATGATTTCCTACAAGGAAATTTTATAGCAAGTCTGTGCAACATTATGCAAGCACACCGAGAATGCTTGGCTATCAAAAATTATCTTCCTTAACTTCACTTTCAGAAATCATTTTAGGACGATTATGAAGAAATGCGCAGACAATAGCAATATACGCACAGAAGATAAGCCGAAGCATAGTAGGCAAACTTCCAAAAACAAGGAGATAGAAAGCTACTTCTCCACCCATTATGACTTCAGGTTCAACACTGTACTTGGCAGAACAGAGTTTTCTCCCCAATATGCCAATGTGTATAGTAAGGTCAGCCGTTATGACATCAATACCTTTTCGCAGGGAACTTGATAGCGAGAAAGGTATTATTACTTCCGCTGATAATCTCTATTCCATCATTGAAAGCAGCTTTTCTCCCCGTATCAATCCCATACAGGAGTATTTCAAGACTTTGCCAACGGTTGATGCTTCAGAAGTGCTGTACAAGATAGAGATAAACCAATGCGCCATCGCCAATCTTGCATCGTGCGTTATCGTCCGCAACTCTGAAAAGTGGCTGCCATACCTTATCAAATGGCTTGTTGCAGTAGTTGCCAACGCTATAGACGACCGTGAGTGCCGTAACCATACTTGTCTTGTACTGACAGGAGAACAAGGAAAGTTCAAGACTACCTTTCTTGATTTGCTTTGTCCGCCCGCGCTTAAAGGTTACAGCTACACGGGCAAGATATATCCGCAGGAGAAGGACACACTCACCTATATCGGTCAGAACCTTATCGTGAACATCGACGATCAGCTCAAAGCCCTTAACAAACGTGACGAGAACGAGCTGAAGAACCTCATCACCTGCCCGATGGTCAAATATCGTATGCCCTACGACAAGTATGTGGAGGAACACCCACACTTGGCGAGTTTTGTAGCATCGGTAAACGGCAATGATTTTTTGACAGACCCGACAGGAAGCAGACGATTTCTGCCCTTTGAGGTGCTTGCCATTGATATTGAACGAGCAAAGGAAATTTCTATGGATGCCGTCTATACTGAAGCGAAAGCCTTGCTAAACGCAGGCTTTCGATATTGGTTTAACGATGAAGAAATCACGGAACTCTACAAGGAGAGTGAGGACTTCCAAGTACAGACCGCAGAAATGGAATTACTATTACGCTGTTTTGAAAAGCCAACAGAGGACAATCCTCATTGTACTTACATGACCACTACCGAAATACTCGCTTATTTAGGTGTTTATACGCATCAACCTTTGACACTCAAACGTATGGGCGAAGCACTCAAAAGGGCTGGCTTTGAAAAGGTAAGCAAGAGGCGTGAAGGCAGTAGTCCTGTCTATGTGTATAAGATTAGGAAAATTCTGCCATGTCCCCTGCTTAACAGTTGTAGTAGCCTGATGTAGTAGTATGAGTAGTATTGTTATATACTACAATTAGATACTGATAATCAACCACTTATTACAAAATAGTATGTAGTAAGAAAAAAGTTTGCTGTGGAAAAACTTTAGGAAACGAAAAAGCATCAATGAAGTTTGCCCTATCAGTATAATCAAAATATAATCCGATATAAAAAAATCAGAATGGAAAAATGTTTAACCAATAAAACAATACGACAATGAAAGAAGAAGATTTATCACGCATCAAGAGATACCCCATAGTGGAGTATCTTGAGAGGAAAGGTATCAAACCAGTGCGCAGCACACCTGCCTATGCTCTCTACCGTTCACCATTTCGTGAAGACACGCATCCGAGCTTCAAGGTGGACACAGAGAAGAACCTCTGGATAGACTATGCCGAAAGCAAGGGCGGAAGTATTATTGACCTTTGTATGAGGTTGGAAGGCTGCACGCTACTGGAAGCCATCCGACACTTAGGACGGAACACTCCCGATTATACTGCGTGTAGTCCTCAAAGAGAGTGTGTACAAGAAACTTCCAAGCTGGAAAGTATCAGACAAGCAGCATCTGCAAAAGGAGCAAGGAGATTGACAGGTATATCAGACACCTTGCCGTCCCATTTGCAGAAATACCTCATGGAGGAACGCTGCATCAACATGGAAAAGGCGATGCCCTTTCTGCGTTGTATCAGCTATGAGGTAAGAGGGCTGCACTATCAAGCCATCGGCTTTGCCAATCAATCGGGAGGCTATGAGCTTCGGGACAATGGTTCCTTCAAGGGAACGATTGCCCCGAAGGACATTACTCCGATATTCATAGACAAGTTGAGAGACAAGGACGCTGATAAGATACAGCCTGTATGCGTGTTCGAGGGATTTATGGATTTCCTTTCTCTCCTTTCAATGAAAGAAGGAGTAATGAGTGTCTGCCTCGTGATGAACTCCGTAAGCAATGTTGCAAGGGCTATCCGCTATCTGAACGACCGACACCTAACCCATATCCGTGCCTTCCTTGACAATGATGATGCAGGAAAGAGGGCAACCAATGATTTCATCAGGGCTGGTTTCAAGGTCGAGGATATGTCAGTGCATTACAGGAACTTCAAAGACCTCAACGAATATCACGTACATAGGGTACGTGAGCAACAGAAGAAACTATCACAGGTGATGCAGCAAATGCAAAGCAACTCTATAAAGGTAAAACAAGTTAAACATAAAATGAGATAGAAAAATGGAAAAGAAGAAAACAACAGAGGTAGAGTATGACCTTTCATATTATTTAGGTGGTAACGAAGAAGAACTGCTCGGAAGAAGTAGCCAGCAGCACACAAAGATGACAAGGAGTGGTAAGCCATCAGAGGATGTCGAGCCATTACAGAACACAGAGGTATCACGGTGTACCGAGTTTTCACACGAAACTGAACAAGCAAGGCTGCCAGAGAATGCACCCGTTAAGAAACGCATCAGTGCCAAAATGAGAAAGGAAACGCTTGAAGCCTACAAGCAAGCCTATCTTTTACCTGCCAAACTCAGTAATAGAAAGGCTGTCTATCTGAGTAAGGAAACACAGGAACGTGCAGACCTCATCGTGCGAAGATTGGGTGACAGGGGCAGCAACCTTTCAAGTTTCGTGGAGAACCTCGTCCGCAGTCATTTGGAGGAATACCACGAGGATATAGAGAAGTGGAGAAAGCTATAAGCACGAAAAAGGAGCGAGGGCTTTTCTTGGAAAGGTCCTCCCTTTTCCTTGAAACCCTCGACTCTTCCCCAAAAGAAATAAAACCATAATTATTAGTCCAATGCCTGAACGGTGGGAATACCACGAACGCAGTTAAACACGGAATGTCGTGCATTCACTTTCGGTAGGGGCAACACCCTTAGGTGTTATCGGCATTTTAACTGATATTGCAAGACGTCAGTTTGTACCCACAAACTGCACTTGCTCCCCTCGTCAGACTATCGGGGAGATAAGACCGTAATCACTACGTTCTCATCGGTCAGCATTCAGAAATTAAGCAACAACAAATTATCTATAATGATTAACTTTCAAAGGAAACTTATATGAATAGATACAAAGGAAAAGCTGCCCGATGGCAGCCAAAGGATAAGGAAGAACAGCGGATGAATAAGACAGAGTTCATCAAGGTAAGATGCACCTTAGAAGAAAAGCAGCGTATTAAGTCAAAGGCAGAAAGTACGGGACGTAAGTTTTCCGATTACTGCCGTGAGATACTCCTAAATGGAGAGGTGGCAGCCGTTCCCAAGATGACCGAAAAATGAAAGGGAAGCCATTGCCATACTTCAGCATACAGGAAGGTTCTACGGGCAGATTTCTAACCTCATCAAGGTCAAGAACGAGGATTGGTTACATATCACAAAGAACCTCTCGCTATGTGCCAAAGAGGCATTTAAGCGATTTTACGACCCCCATTTTCATGTGAACGATGAGATATATAAGGTCTTAAATCTAACAAGAGATGATAGGAAAATGTAAGGCGATAGCGCATGGCAGCACGGCTTTAGACTATATTTTCAGAGAGGGTAAACTTGGCAGTCGGCTTGCCTTCCACAACCTTTGCAGCAGGGAGCCAAAGACTATCTATGAGGAAATGAAAGTGGTCAGTGACTATAACAGCCGTTGCAGGAACAAGTTCCTGCGTATTGAAATCGGTATCGCACCACAAGACGAGAAAAGACTGCCTGTATCCGAGCTTATGGGAATAGCCCATCTGTTTGCCAAGCGAATGGGACTTGACAACCACCAATGGGTGGCGGTAACGCACAAGGACACCGAGAACAGACATATTCACATCATCGCCAACCGCATCAGCCTGTTTGGTGAGGTCTATGATACTACTTTTGTGAGCAACAGGGCAGCGAGTGGCGGAGGAAATAAGTAGAGAGAAAGGCTTGACCATCGCAAAGGAGATTAAGGCAGAAAGGAAACACCAAAAGACAAAGGCTAATCCCACGAGAGAGCAAACAAAGCATCAAGTACAGAATGTTTGTTATGCCCTGCTTGACAAGTACAAAGGAACAGGTATCACGGGACACTCCATGTTCCTTTATGAATTGAACAAAAACGGCATTATTATAGAGCGTATGAAGAACAAGCAAGGTAATGTCTATGGCTTGAAGTTCTCCTACTGTGGACAGACATTCAAAGCTTCCGAAATCGGCAGGGAGTTCGGCTACCGTTCCCTGCAGAAGAACTTTGAACCAACCAACAGGGAAGAGCCAAGGAAACCACATCTAACAGTACAAGAGCCGACAGAAAGGAAAGAACGCCCTGATACAGGTTATCAACTCGTACCTCCAAGCCGTTCCTCAATTTCACGAGACAATGACACCCCACGAGTGCAAGATTCCATTGGTGCAGTGGCAGACACCATTGTTGGCGCAGCTGATGAAGTTGTGGAAGGCTTGGGCGATTTGATTACACCATCCACACAGGGCAATGACTATGCTGAAACAGCGTGGCAGCGCAAACTCAGAAACCAAGCTAACAGAAAGAGGAAACGTGGAAGAGGAATATAAACATAGCAGCATACAAAAAGTGCAGAATAAAGAATATCTCATCAAAAACGCTTGTTATTCGTTAATAAAGTATTATCTTTGCAGACAGAATAACAAGTGTTCTTTATTAGGCAGAAAACAGCTTTTTCTAATCTAACTTATGAGATGCAGAATGTTCTTGAATAAAAACAAAGATTTATAAGGATTTGAGGACTTATTAGATTAAAAAAATTAGCTATAGACCTCTTAGGAAACTATATTATAAAAACAGGAATATAGTATCTCATATGTCTTACTTACAGATATGTGATCTTCTTAATGAAATAAAAGAGAATAGATGTATGGCAGTAAAATTTTCAAAAAAATATTATTTACAATTACTGTAACTGCCCAACTTTCTTCTCATTGGCATTAACGGCATTGTGAAAAATTATGAAAGTTATTGTAATGTATGGAGGAATTTTTTCTCAGACAAAAACGTATCTTAATAGCTTTGAATGGTTGGCTATTAATGGTAGCCTACTATTTATGTTGTTCTGCATAATAGGAGTATCACTCTATCTTAAAACATAAAGGTAAGCGTCCAAAAAGAGGGAAAGACTATAACAGTTACTTCTTATACAAATATGTCGCAAAAATGGAGTGGAACAAGTTCTGTCATCAGTAATTCCATGGCTCACGGTTTTTGCTGATAATTTAGATTTTAAAATTTTTATTTTTTAGCATTGTACTACAAGGCTGTCTTATAGTAATAACTAGTTACAATAACAGTAACTATAATATAATTTGTTCAATATTAGGCTATCGCTATTATGAGGGTGCATACTAAAGAGAATACATATATACTACTTTCAAAAATGTATTAGAAATAGAAAAGAGATAAAGTCATATACAGATATAACAGATTATATGGGATTAATCATTAAAGACAAAAGAATAAATATGGGCCAATTTTACGCTTTTAATGTCAGACAACACAGTGAAGTATATTTCACTCAATGAGGATGTGGTTAATGATATTAGAAATATTTTTTATCAGTGGTGCAGCGAGGTTTGAAAACTGCGGAAATGGAAGAAGATGAATTTAATGGAGATATAATGGCAAGAAAAGGAGAAAACATTACTTATGTAAATTTCTTCTTGCCAGACGACTTCAGTAGAATACCTGATAATCAAGCAGATATGTCTGAATATAATATAGAGGAAGATATTCCTAAAAAGTATTTTTCTGGTATGAAGAAGGGAGATACCTTTTTCAAGTATTTAACAAAAGAAACATATTAAAGCGTAAAACTGTCTTGAAAGTTGAATACGGGAATTCTTTTGCAAAAATGCAAGAAAAAGGCGTTTGTAATTGAAGAAAAGGTTAATGCCATATATGAAGATGGAAAGTTTTATTTTCAGAGTTACACAAGTGCCAATCAGATTTTTCCTTTACTAGATTTTTGTGACTGAAGCAACTAATGGAGAAATTGATTCTTTTTGGAGAAAAATGAAAACTTAGAAGCTAATGCTGTCCGTATTAAAGATATTGCAAATGTTAAGACCAGAAGACTAATCAAAGTATTATCATCTACAACAAATGTCTCAACATTTTATAGGTAAAATCCCTTCGGACAAAAAAAAGTCTCTTAAAGAAATATGGTATAAAAGCCCAGATTAATAATGAGGAAAACTTATCCTTCCTACTCATAATGTATCAGAACTTAATAGAACATTAGAATTTCTCAATGAAGACATTTTTTAGAGGAGTAATAACAAATAGTTTATACAAATCAAACTCTAGACCAATAACAGATTTACAATAAGTTATAGTTAGGCTCTTTATTATGAAGATGTGCTAAAAAAAGTAAATCTATAACTTTGTACTTATCAAACTATAAGTAGAATTCTTCTGAAATCAAATAAAAGACCATTTCTTTTTCTCAAAAGCGGTTATTGAAATGGTCTTTTTCATATTGGTTTGTTTTAAGCTATAAGAATATCAAAAAGATATTTACATTTTGGCATACCTGCTTGCTTTTTATCCTTAAAAACGCTTGTTATTCGGAAACAAAGTATTATCTTTGTAAACAGAATAACAAGCGTTCTTTGTTAGGCAGAAAAACAGCGAAGCCGAGTAGCCTGCTCGTTTTCCAAATCGTTACCCTGTTTGGCTTATGCGATAAAGGTAACTTCTTTATTTTCAACAAGTTGTATTTTTGAGATATTATCTTGCAGGGCAAAAAGTATGGTTTTTGTTTTTTAAGAGAGTGTTTTTGTTTTTGCAATACATCGTACCGTGTCCACGTAATACCCCAAAATGGCGTTGCAATTCATATCATTTCGCCATATCAAAACCATTTGGTTCGGATTGTAAAACGGGCGCGATGAATCGGCCCCTACGCCTTACGGAATGTTCGCTGCCATACATTTGCGCAATAAATGGATATTACGGAATGTTCGTTGCCATACATTTGCGTTACCCATTTTCGTTATTTTTATTTATTGTACCCCACGTTTTGCCACGTCCACCCCGTAGGCGTAGGGGGCCGATTTATCGTGCCCGTGCCCACGAAATTCCACAAAATGGCATTGCGTATTCCCACCGTTGATATTGCAATACATCATACCACGCCCACGAAACACCCACCAAATGGCATCACAATACATCGTACCACGCCCCCGAACACCCACAAAATGGCATTGCGTTGGTGCTATTTGGCAATATAATATTTACCTATTTTTTGGGTATTGCCCACCTTTTTATATCTTACTAACTTTGCATTTGCAAAAATAAAAATATTATAAAACAAATTCTAAATGATAGTTATTATGAGAAAAACTACTTTTTTTGTTGTTCGTGTGCGGACTACTTTTTCGTTCACCAATGCTATGGCTGCGGTGGGAAATGGTGTAATTAAATTTAAAACAAACACACCAATAGGACAGAAAATGACGATAGAAATGCTTATTTTCGACGGTTTAGACGAAGACGGAGACACAAAAGATAAAGACCCTAACATAGGCGATAACTTCTCTATAGACGGTGCAAGCAACATAAGCGTGGCAGGAATGAAAGTGTTTTTCACGGTAGATGCACCCGAAATAACCATTCATGGCGATGCAGACTACCTATCTATGCCGGCACAAGGTGTAACTTCTATAGACCTAAGTAAGGCTAACGAACTGCGCGAACTACGGGTAAACGAAAATCCAATTACCAGTATCGATCTTTCTAAAGCAACAAACTTAAGCGTGGTTTGGGCAAGCTATTGCAAAGAACTCACCACTGTTAATTTAGAAAACACCCAAAACCTTACAGCTATATCGTTGCAAGGAACACAAATTACGGCACTTAATTTGAGCAATAGTCCTAACATTAGAACTCTTAATGTAGGCGAAAACCAAAACCTAAGAACCATTGACGTAACAAAACTTCTATTTCTTGAGGAACTATGGGTGAATGGAAACGGCATTGAAAACTTAGATGTTTCTGAGAATCCGAACCTCGAAAGGTTAGAATGTAGCCAGAATAGTCTTACCAAATTAGACGTTTCACACAATCCAAGAATAGAGTTCTTGTCGTGCTGGGGCAACAAGTTGGCTGGCGAATCAATGGATAAACTTATAGCATCTCTGGCAAAAGAAACCGAAGGAAACGAGAGAGAGTTCTGCGTTTACAACAAACTTTACGACAAAGAACACAATTCTTTAACCGTAAAACAAGCCACTGCAGTGAAAGAACGTGGGTGGACACCAAAGCAAAGCAACAGGTTCTATGGACCTATTTACGTGGAAAGAGTTTGACGGCGACGATGCTACATCGCATCAGCAACGCCACTATGAATAGCAAAGATAATGGTGCTTGGTACGACTTAAACGGCCGACGCATAGCTCAACCCGTACAAAAGGGCATCTATATACATGGAGGTAAGAAAATAGTAGTCAGGTAACAACACTTTCGTATACAGTAAAAAACCAGAGTTTCCGTGCGCTTTTTGCATGGAAACTTTGGTACTTTTAAATGCATAACAACCATTTGCGAAACACAATTCTGCTATTGTAGAATTGCGAATGTGGTGCATTGGCATATAAAAAAATGTCTGAGCAACAAACCGTGCTCCCTACAATTAAACCCCACAAACATTGTAAATAGCAACAAAAATATTTAATATAAGGTGAAAAACTCTTTATTTACACTCCTTGTAAGCCTATTTTGTAGTCAGATACAAGCCCAAATGCGTTGCAAAGTGTTAGAAGCAGGCACACAGCAACCCATTATAGGCGCAACAGTTATGGCACTTAACACAAAAAAAATAGTAGCCGTAACCGACCAAAACGGTTGTTTCCTACTATCAACAAGCTTCAATCAGCAGGTAAAAATATCCTATATAGGCTACAAACCCCTACAAGTGGTGCCCAAACAAGGGGCAGTTTACCATCTAAATTTAGACGTAAACAGTTTGCAAGAAGTGGTTGTTACCGCACAAGAAGGGCGTGGCTTGTCGAGCGTTTCCACCATTAGCAAGCAAGCAATGGAGCATTTGCAGCCCTCAAGCTTTACCGATTTGCTGGAACTTTTACCAGGAGGACGAGCACACGACCCACATCTTAATGTGCCAAACACCATAAATCTGCGCGAAGTGCCCATAGCAAGCAACCAGTATAACACCTCTTCTCTGGGCACACGCTTTATTATTGACGGTGCACCAGTTAGCGTAAATGGAAACATGCAATACCTTTCGGGAGCAGTAGACCGCACATCTGGCAAACGAAACTACACAAATGCAGGAGTAGATATGCGTACTATTTCTACCGACGATATACAAGAAGTAACCATTGTGCGAGGCATTCCGTCGGTGCAATATGGCGATCTTACCAGCGGTTTAGTAAAGGTTAAGCGAACAAAAGGTGGCAATTTCCTCTCCGCAAGGTTCAAAGCCGATATGGATTCGAAGCTGTTTTATTTGGCAAAAGCCTTTGAGTGGCAATCTAAAAAACTATCGCTCAACCTCAGTGCCGACTATCTTGACAACAAAGCAGAGCCACGAAACCTGCTAGAAACCTACCAACGCATCACCCTTTCGGCACGACTTAACAAACAATGGAACACAGAAACAATGCGCTATAACGCCTCGTTGAATGTAGATTATGGTGGTTCGTTCGACAACGATAAGGTAGATCCAGAGTTCAACCATGGGGGAATAGACAAGTATAAGTCTACCTACAACCGCTATGCAACCAGTTTTGTGTTTGCCATAAATAGCAAAAACAACCAAACTTTCTTTTACCAATGGCGAGCTGTCGGCATCGTTTTCGTACGAACGAAACCGCTTAGAACGCACCAAACTTGTACAGTTAGACGGCGACACACCCGCAGCAACAACCATGACAAACGGCGAAAGCGATGCCGTGTTAATATCTCCTTACAAATATACCGCCACACATACGGTAGACGGAAAACCCATTAGCGTGTATCTAAAGGCTAACGCCAACTTTACACTACCCATAAAAGGACTCTCTAACACTATGCTTGTGGGAACCGATTACCAGATGGATCGTAACCTTGGAGAGGGTCAAATGTTCGACCGTTTGCACCCCGTTTACACCGGAGCATCGTATCGTCCGCGCCGATATGCCGACATTCCAGCCTCGCAAACATTGGCTGCTTACATAGAAGAAACCCTTAGTAAAGGTATAGGAAACCACAAATTAGACATAGAAATGGGCGTGCGAGCCGAAACAATGCTGGGTATAAGTAAACGTTTTGCCATATATAATAAGGTGAATATAGACCCACGACTGAATGCAGGGTGGACTTTTCCATCGTTTAACCTGTGCCAACGCCCCATAACAGTGAGCCTTTCGAGCGGAATAGGCTGGCAAAGTATGTTTCCAACCATAGATTTGCTCTATCCAGAACCCACCTATATGGACATAGTAGAGCTGAACTACTATCACGAAAACCCACAATACAGGCGTATGTACCTACAAACTTACGTGGTAGACCCTACTAACACGGCACTGAAAGCGGCACGAAACCTAAAGTGGGAAGCCAAAACAGATGTGGAATGGGGTGGAAACAGGCTCACACTAACCTATTTTGTGGAAGACATGAAATCGGGTTTTCGCACTATGGAAGTATATGCTCCATACGCTTATAAGGAGTTTGATGCCTCTGGAATAGACCCCGATGCACTTACAAACCGTCCCGATATTAGCACATTGCCCTACCAAACAAAGCGCGTAATGCGGGCTTACGACCACGCTTCTAATGGTAGTCGAACCTATAAACAAGGTTTAGAGTGGGTGCTATCCACAGTTCGCTTTCCTGTTATCAATACTAGGCTCACCATAACAGGGGCTTGGTTTCGCACCGAATACCACAATTCGCAACCCATAATGTACAAACCTGCTAAGATGGTGGGTGGCGAACCACTCGAAAATAGTGGGCATATACAAAGACGACGATGGCTTTTATAAGAGAAATGGTAAATACCAATTTCACCTTCGATACCACCATTCCAAAACTCAAATTGGGCTTCTCGCTATCGGCACAATGTGTTTGGCTCACCGCAGAACAGTCTATGCGGAAAGAAAATATGCCGTTGAAATATATGGATACCAACGGAAACATACACCCATACACCGAAACCGACACACACGATACCTACTTACAATATCTCGTTAGAACCTATACCGATGGAATGTTTACACGACAAACCGTTCCATTTAGTATGGATTTGAACCTGAAGGCTACCAAAAAACTCTTCAACAACAAGCTTATGGTGGCACTATTTGTAAACAAACTGTGGGACATACACCCCGATTACAAACGCAACAACTTTGTTATAAGGCGATATGTAACACCATATTTCGGACTGGAAATGAACGTAAAACTATAGAAAAATACGGAAACGCACACCGTGTGCCTATCCAAACACATAAAAACAAACACTACAATGAAATGCTTATTCTACATTATGGTTGTGCTTATGCTACCCTTACTTGCAATAAAGTGTACACAAAAAGACGACGACTACTATACGCAAGCAATGGTAACACTGCAAGTTCCCGACACTATAACACCCATAGAAATGCAAGGAACTGTGGTGCTTAAAAACCTATCGAATGGCAGAAGCTACACCGTTTCCACATTTCAAGAAAACACTGCCACCATTAACGTGTTGCGAGGAGCATATATGATGGACGCCGAAGGTACCATACGATACCGAATGGCAGACGGAACAGAAGGCGTAAAATACTATAGAGCAGCGGAAAACTATATAGAAATTGTTGCTCACCCCACACAAATACACACCAACATACTATTTATGTAAAAACAATAAACTATTGGTATGTATAAACTATATAATTCCTGCAAAAACAAAAACCCCCTTTTTGCATTCCAAAAACCTACTTTTTGCACGCCAAAAACCACCTTTTTGCAATGCAAAAACCATACTTTTGAAATTCAACCACCTACTTATGTAAATACGAAATGAGAAGGTACCTATTTATAACCCTTTGTTGTTGTTTGCTGTTTTCGCCCATAAGAGCACACGAACAAGACACTATAGCAATTGCCGAACACCAAAACCAGTGGACAAAAGTGTTAGACAACGCCCTGCACAACCCAGCTTTTTATGCACAACGTGTACACCACATCGCTATCGGAAATGTATCTGAACCTGAACTATAAACATGCCAACATTTCGCAACAACCACAATTGGGCAACACACACACACTGGGCAATGCAACCGTAAGCTCTTATTTGCATCTCAATGCTACCACTACCGTATGGGGAGGAGCATCTTACAAAACAGGAAAAATACGCAATATACGTTTCAATTCCACCTCCGACTACGAACAACTATACCCATACGTAATGGCAGATACCATTGGAGGAGACCTGCAAAACGAGCAATATGCCTTTTACGGAGGCTATGCCGTGAAGCTGAAACAATGGACCTTCGGAGCAAAAATAAACTTTAGAGCCGAACACGAATACCGAACCATCGACCCCAGACCACGAGGAATAGCAACCGATTTGACCCTACGTGTGGGGTTGGCTCGTGCTTATGGAAACTACAATATAGGGGCAGGAGTGGGTATGCACACCTATAAACAAACCAACAATGTAGACTTTTACAACCCTTTGGGCGTAGTTCCAGAATACCACATGACGGGACTTGGAACCAACTATGTGCGCTTTGCAGGTGCAATACGCTCGTCGTACTATAAAGGAACAGGCACCATTGCCGACCTACAGCTAACTCCATTAAACACCAGTGGCGCATATTTGTCAGTCGAAGGAACATATATGCCTTACAACAACATACTTACCGAACTTAACGCACTACCCATTAGCAAACTCGAAGTTACCACTATGGCAGCACAAGCAGGCTGGAAACACGAAGGAAAATGGCGGTGGGCACTCTTCGCAGGATACCGTATGGAACACCGGCGAGGTAAAGAACACATAGCAGGAAGCTCGTCGAGCACCGAATATAAGTCGCTTATAACACTCTCAATGTACCAAAACAACAAAGCCGATTACCATTTGGGCGGAGCATTAAGCACAGGCAACCAATCGAAAATAATGCTTAACGCACAGTTAGGGTGGCTAAACGACTATTCGGAATACATAGATTTGCGACGCGAAATGGCATTTACAAAAACCTACGGACGGCTCGGTTGGCAGTGGTTATGGTGCAACAAAACACAACAAAAACACCAAAACACAGCACAATGGCAAATAGAATGGAACACAAATGCTGCCTATTTCCACAACAATTCTAAACGAATTGTTATGCCATACGCCATTATGGATAAGCAAATAACACAACTTGTAAACAACATATATGCCACCAAAACAGCGCATCTCTGGACTTTGGCAACACAATGCGCCGTCTATCATCAGCCCAAACAGTGGAAAGGGGTAGGCGTTTTCCTAAAAACAGCCTTTGCTTATAGCCATTCTGCCTTGCTACATCAGGTAGAAACAAATGTTGCAATGGGCGTAACCTTCTAACAAAAAACCCATTATAACAACACAATATAACAATGAATATAAACAAAAACAGCCATAAGCAAAACCCAATATTAGCACTATTTGCAATGCTTTGCATAGCTTTCGCATCGTGCACAAACTATAACGACAACGGCATAGAACCCCAAATAGCAAACCATAGCCTTGCACTCACCATACCACTCAATATAAATGGCGCAACACTAACCCAAACAACAGCCGTGCTAACCAATGTAGAAACCGGCAAACAATATACCGCTACCAACTTTAAACCCGCTGGAAAGGAGTTCGAAACCACAGTTTCAGTACCCGAAGGCAACTATAACATAGCCGTAAAAGGCACTATAAACTATAAATTAAACAACCAAAACATAGCCGCAAAGGTAAAAGCCGAATGCCAAAACATAGCCATTAGTGCAGCCGAACCCCAAAAAACAACCCAAATAGCCCTAAATGTGTATTCTGCACAAGAGGGATTTGTAATATCAGAAATATTCTTTACCGGCACAACAACCCCCGATGGGTTTATGTATACCGACGATCAGTACATCAAAATAGGCAATAATAGCGACACAACAATGTATGCTGACGGCATAGCTTTCATAGAATCGTTCTTCACAAGCGACGATAAACACGACTATCAACCCGATATTAGGAACGAAGCAATGACCATTTCTGCCATCTATGTCATACCCGGCACCGGACACGATGTACCAGTTCTGCCCGGAAAAGAACTACTTATAGCTCTCACCGCCATAGACCACCGCCCCATAAACCCTAACTCTTTCGACCTGAGAAAGGCGGATTTTGAAATCTACGACAAGTCTTCGCACCCCGAAGGAGACCAAGATAACCCCAAAGTACCCAACCTTTTAAACTGGTATGCTAACTTTAATGGAACGTTTGTAATGCACACTCGTGGAGTAAAAAGCTACGCATTGGCTCGCCCAATGGTAGACCAAAGCACATATACAAAGCAATATAGATACAAATTTGGCTACATTTTTAAACAAGGAGACATAGTGGTGCCAATGAACGAAAACGAATATTTCATGCCAAATGCATGGATAATAGATGCCGTAAACCTTGCCGTTCCCACCGTATACGAGTGGAATATAATATCGGCAAGGCTAGATAAGGGCTTCACTTACTGTGGAAATGTAGACTTTGATGAGGCTCGTTACAACAAAGCTGTGGTAAGAAAAAGAAACGAAAATGGGTGGATTGATACCAATAACTCTACCAACGACTTCACGCCAAACGCTGTTCCATCGTGCTCAAAGATGCCTTAAACAACATAAAAGCTGGCAAAACAAACCACAATAACAATATAAACAAAACATAAAAAGCAAAATATGCAAAACAAAATGAAACACTTTCTAACCATTGTAGCACTTTTCTTTGCATGCAATATATATGCACAACAAGGAAAAATAGATAACGATAACACCATAAGAAAGGGCATTTTGCCGAACGGAATGACCTATTATATACGACATAATGCACAAACTAAAGGCGTAGCAGACTTCTATATTGCACAGAAAGTTGGCTCTATTCTCGAGGAAAAACGCCAACGCGGACTGGCACACTTCCTAGAACACATGGCATTTAACGGCACAAAACACTTCCCAGGCAACACTTTGCAACCCGGAATAGTGGCTTGGTGCGAAAGCGTAGGCATTAAGTTTGGTGCCAATCTTAATGCTTATACCAGCGTAGACCAAACTGTTTACAACATATCGGCGGCACCTGTAACACGCGAAGGCGTAATTGATTCGTGCCTATTAATACTAAACGACTGGAGCCACGAACTACTTTTAACCGACAAAGAGATAGACAAAGAACGGGGAGTGATAGAAGAAGAATGGCGAACACGCCGCTCTGGTATGGCTATGCAACGACTTTCAGAACAAGCTATGCCCATTATTTATGCCGGAACAAAGTATTCTGACTGTATGCCAATAGGCAATATAGACATTGTTAGAACATTTCCTACAACGATTTACGCGACTATTACAGCAAATGGTACCGTCCAGACTTGCAAGCTATTATAGTTGTGGGAGACATAAACGAGGATAAAATAGAAGAAAAATAAAAAACTGTTTGCTAAAATACCACTTCCACAAAATCCCGCACACCGCATTTACTACCCAATAGGTAACAACGAGAAGATGATACTATACACGGCTACCGACAAAGAACAGCCTACCGTGAATTTTACACTATACATGAAACGCGATGTAACACCAAAACAAGAACGAAACACCATACAAAACTATGCCGACGACTACAAAACTAACATTCTGAGAATGGCTATTAACGACCGATTAGAAGAGTTGAGCAGAACAAAAAACGCTCCTTTTATATCGGCATCGGTACGAAGTGGCAACTTCTTTCTGGCATCTACAAAAGATGCTTTCGAGCTTTCGGGCGTACTAAAAGAGGGAAAAGCGCTCGAAGCAATACAACTTCTGGTGGGAGAAGTGGAACGTGCACGTGCCAACGGCATAACTATAGATGAACTGAAAAGGGGAAAAGCCGAAATGCTATCGTATGCAGAGAACGACTATAACGACCGCTCTAACAGGCGAAATGGCGAATTTGTGGAACAATGTGTGCAGAACTTCCTCGAAGAAACACCCATTATAGAACCTGAAAAAGAACTCGAAATGGTGAGAAAACTCGACAAAACGGTTACCATAGACGATGTAAACGCACTCGCAAAAACTATTATTACAAACCAAAATCAGGTGGTAACAATGTTCGGACCAGACAAAAATACCTTTTAAAATGCCTACTAACAGCAGCATAGAAAATGCTATTTTAAAAGCTCAAAAACAACACTACACACCATATAAAACACAAAACACACTAACAGAAAGGCTTATAACAAAACTGCCAAAACCTGGTAGCATAATATCGGAACGTACCTACAAATATGGATATACCGAATTTACACTATCTAACGGACTGAAAGTTTATGTGCGACCAACCAACTTTGAACCCGACGAAGTGAACCTAAAGCTATTTAGTTTAGGGGGAAAAAACATATATCCAGATAGCGAAATGCCAAACTTAACCTATCTTATGGCTGGAGCTACCATAGGAGGGGTGGCACAATACAACGACCTTACCTTAGAAAAAATGCTGGCAGGGAAAACCGCAACCGTAACTCCTTTCATTGATAACGATACTCGAGGCATGGCAGGAACATCGAATGTGAAAGACACAAAAACGCTTCTCGAACTGGTATACCTATACTTTACACAGCCCAGAAAAGACCCACAAGCGTTTAAAAACCTAATGGAACAACAACAAGAGTTCCTTACTAACGCACACGTAAACCCAATGTTGGCATACAACGACACACTACACAAAGTGGCATACGCTACCAACAGAATGGAATCGATGAACAAAGAACAACTGAAAAGGGTGAACTACAACCGCATTATGCACATTTATAAAGAACTGTTTGCTAATGCTGCCAACTTCAAACTTATTCTTACGGGAAACATAAACATAAACAAACTGAGACCATTGCTATGTCAATACATTGCAACACTGCCATCTAACAACACAAAAGAAACCATTGGTACGTATGAACCAAAGCTTGTTGATGGCAAAAAAACATACATTTTCCATAAAAAACAAACTACTCCTACTGCCATTACTACCATTGTGATAAAAGGAAAAATGGAATACAACAACCGAAACGAATTACTAATGGACGCCATAGGACAACTGTTGCGCATTGTTTACACCGAAAAGGTGCGCGAAGATAAGGGGGGAACGTATAGCGTACAGGCATCGGGCGACTTGCAACACCACCCCAACGATGAGGCTTTGCTACGAATTGCATTCCAAACAGACCCACAAAAATATAACGACCTAATACCTATTGTATACAAAGAATTGGAAAAATGGCTACCGAAGGACCATCGCAGCAAGACCTCGATAAGGTAAAAGCATACGAACTAAAGGTGTATAACCAAGTGTTACGTATGAATAACTATTGGGAATATGTGCTCTACACCGACCTATACAATGGAATAGACGTAGATACAGACTTCCGTTATATTGTAGAAAATATGACTTGCGACGACATTCGTACCACTCTTCGCAATCTGCTAAACCAGAACAATTGCATAGAAGTTACAATGACGCAACCCACAACCCCTGCAAAGTAAAACCGTTTTCCAGCATCTGCAAAAACGTCTACCATTATAACGAAAAACAAAAACCCCCTTTTGCCGTGCAAAAGTATGGTTTTTGGCGTGCAAAAAGGGGGTTTTTACATTGCAAAAGTATGGTTTTTGCAATGCGAAAGTAGGCATTTTGTGTATGTTGTTGTGTTATAGCAAGTTGCAAGTGTACGTGTAAACATATTTTTTTGGTATTTGTATATACGTAAACAACCACAAAATGGCAATCCGTCAGCAGCCGTAGGGGACCGATTTATCGTGCCCGTACCCACGTAATTGCACAAAATGGCGTTGCATATTCGCATCGTTGATATTGCACTCATTGTATCGTACCCACGAACACCCACAAAATGGCGTTGCGATTTGTAATATTTCGTACATCAAGACAGATAGAAAAAAGAGAGAAGCAAACCCATGATGTTTGCTCCTCTCTTGTGTTTTATGTGCTAAACTGAATACTTTTGTTAGAACAGTTTGTAGGTTTTTATCGCCCGAAATGTGCAGAATGTACACCTGATTGCGCTTAACTGGTATAAACAAACTACCTTCGTTGGCTACGCCAGTAGCTATTTGCACACCCGAAACCGTGCAAAGCGTGTAGCGTTGCCCGGCATTCAGCCCCTCGATGGTGTAGCCATTGCTTTGTGCTATAACCCGAACGGCACTGTTTGTAGCAACCTTTGTAGAGCTAATTGCAGTAACAATATCGGTGGCAAAGTGCTTAAAGTGTCGCCAGCCATCGGCTTTTTTGTAGGCTTCTACCGCATTTTGGTCTACGTGTAGCACAGCATCGTCAAGATAATATATAGAATTGAAAGCATCGTCGGCTACAGCTGGCGGTGTCATACTATACGAATAGACGTTCTGAAGTGCCAAACATTCAAAGAAAGCTCTATCTCCTATGGTGCAGTTTGCAGGTATATGAACCTCCACAAGGTTAGCATTTTTAATGAAAGCACCTGCTCCCAGTGTTTTTAAAGATGGGATATGCTGTAGCATTGCCAACTGTCCGTTGTGGTAAAAAGCCGAATCTCCAATGGTTTCAAGTTCAGGTTCAACACCCTCTTCCCACTTTATTCCATTCAAGTTAGGATTGTTTGAGAGGCATTAGCCTCGATAGTTTTAAGCGAACCAGGTAGTGTTATCTCTGTAACAGTATGGTTGTATGCCAAAGCATAGCGGGCAATGGTTTCCAATCCCTCGTTTAATGCGAGCTTATCTGTACCCGGTGCAGTTTGTGGAATGGTAGGTTGATAGAGCAAAGTGAGCATATTGTGCGTGTAGAGTGCGCCTTTGTTGGCACGTAGAGCCGTGTTTCCCTTAGCCACAGTTACACCAAGAAGTGCTGGAACCAATGTAAACGCACCTGGTTTTATGCTTGTTGCGCTCTGAATAATCTCGTATGACGCACCCGAACGGCCCGGAGGATAAGCCATTAAGCGTGTTTTGTCTTTGCTATACAATACTCCGTCTACCGATGTAAAGTAGTTGTTGGCAGGGTCTACCGTGATTTCGGTGAGCTGAGTACAGAACAAAAAAACACCAGTTCGCCTATGCTTTTTAACGTCTTTTTGTTATATGAAACGATTCGAGTTCTGTGGCAGCTTGCAATGCGTTGTTATCTATATACTCTACTCCTTCTGGGGTTATAGCCTTGCCTTTTGGCTTCCACGAGATGAGATGACCGTCTTTTATTTCGGCTTTATGTTCGGTTTCTTCTGTTTGTTTGCTACAAACCAGCCACACAGTAACGTCTTCTTTCAGGTCGGGAATGGTGTAAGTAAGTCCCTTTTCGCCCTTTATTTCGCTTTCGTTAAGTAGCCAACTGTCTACAACATAGCCCTCTTTGGGGTGCGCTGTGAACACTACTGTTGCACCATGTGCCACTACTGCGCCTGTAGAAATAGCAGTTCCGTCTACCGAAGCTGTGAGTTCGCCAGTTTCATTGTTAAGCGATTTGAAGCTAACAATATGCTTTCCTTGTTCGCGATCGAAGTCTACGAGTATGTCTAAGGCATCTTCTGCGTTGCATTCGTATACTGTAGCGTTGTCGAAACCTGCGATAGGCAGATACTGATCGATGGTTTTTGTATGTCCTTCAGCATCTGTTACGGTTTCTTTGCCAAGCTTATACCACTGTGTAACGTGGTATCCTTCGTTTGGAAATGCCTCGAAACGGAGCTTAGTACCCTTCTTTACCTTTTCGGCACTATTTATTTTCTGTTCTGTTTCTACCACTGTGCAGGTAACACTTCCAAAGTTTGGCTCTTTACTTTTAAAGAAAATAATGTCTCCTTCTGCCTCTTTTGTAAGTGTAACTACTATGTTTAATGCTTCTGAAATGTGATTAACCGACCATATTTCGCCATTTATTGACGATGAGGGACGTAGATTTTCGGGTGCAGCCAACTTGCCATTCACTTCCCATTTGTCTATTTTGTAGCCGCCGTATGGTGTTACCATTACCGAAAACGCTATTGCCTTTGGGTATGTCTGTACCTGTTTCGAAGTTGCGTGCACCATTTGTCCACGCTTCAATTTCGCCTATTTTCTTACCATCAATCTCTATATTTGTGATGCTATAGTTTACTTTAAACTTCTCGGTAGACTGTGGTTCGCCTATTACTATTTGGCATTTCTTAAACTTTTTGCTGTAGTTTTTCCTTTACGTTTTCGTTAGCTACGTAAATGGTTGTAGAGGTTTTATCGGCAAATTCGGTAGCTCCGAACGACACAAAGTTGTTGCTTAGGTGAATATCTACCACATTTAGCGATGCCACACCACTCCATGTAATGTAGCTATTGGTGTCTACGCTTACCAAATTGGGTACTAACAGTTCTGCCAAAGCACTGCAACCTCGTAAAGCAAGCCTTACCTATGGTTTTTAACGCCGGGTAGGTTTATTTTTGCAATATTTGTGTTGTTGTACATTGCATAGTCGCCAATGGCAGTACATTCGTCGGCAGTTAGCTTTATTTCTTTGGCTTGTCCGGCAATATAAACCAATGTTTTGGTTGGACTGATAATGGCATTTTGCAAAGCTTTATAGCCTCCGCCATTGTCTATAGATATGGTTGTTAGCGACTTACAGTTCTTAAACGAGCTACCCGAAATGGTAGTAAGGCTTTTTTCCTAACGCTATTTCTTTTAGTTGTTCGCAGCCTTGAAAGGCATCTACTCCCACATTTTTAATGTTTGGAAGAGCCAATGTTGCAAGTTTTTCGCACCGTGCAAAGGCTTCGTCGCCCACTATTTCTACATTGGGTGCATCTATACTTTCAATGTTAGAACACCCTTTAAAAGGCATTCTTGCCTATACATTGTTTAGCTTAATGTTTTGTAATGTTGGTGTTACTCTTTTTCTTCGCCAATAACCTCCCAAGTGTCTGGATCTTCCTCGGCTGGCGAGTAGAAACAGTTATCTGCTATCTCGGTAACATTGGCAGGAATCTCGATAGAACCACTGGCTCCGTCCCACGATTTTAGTACCGTGCCCTCGATAACTTGTGCATTTGCCATGCTAAAAACACAGCATTAGGGCAAAACATCAGTAAAGTAGATTTTTTCTCATTTTTGCTTATTGTTTGAAATTAATGTATATATTTTATGAGCGTTCTGGTAGCCTTTATAAACCGTTTTTCCTACGGATATGTTTTGCTGTGGTGCCTTTTGCACCGTTCGCGTTCTCTCTTTTTGTTGTTCCGTAATAGAATTTACACCTTATTATATATAGGGCTACATTGTTTAAATTCGACTTATATGAATCGGTATTTAGGTTCGGCAAAGATACTATAAATAATTTTAATGTCAAAGAAAATAGGGTAGAAATATAATAAATGCTACAAAAAGTGTGCATAATAGTGGCACAATTCATTATGCGTTTTGTGGTTGTGTGCAATGGGAGGGTACAATAAAGTTGTGCCAAACAGTTGTTGTGTATATGCCGTAATGCGTGGTGTGTGTAGCCATATTGTGAGCAGCGTTTTTATGGTTTTTGGTAAGAATGTTTTATAGCCGAATGTTTAGTGTTTTATAAGAGCAATATAGGCATCAACCAAAAAGGGGTTTTTTGCGTTGCAAAAGTATGGTTTTTGGCGTGCAAAAAGGGGGTTTTTACATTGCAAAAGTATGGTTTTTTGCAATGCAAAAGTAGGCATTTTTGTGTATGTTGTTGTGCCATAGCGAGTTGCAAGTGTACGTTGGTGCACTATTTTATGGTGTTTGCAGATACGTAAACACCCACAAAATGGGGAACAGAAACGCATATTTGATAATGTGAAAATGCGTATTTGTTGAAATGGATATGTATATTTGGTAATGCGAGGATACGGGCACGATGAATCGGTTTCCTACGCCTGAAGGAATGTTCGCTACGTGTTTCGTGGGTGTTTGTGGTATATTCAGGTTGTAAATGTGTGGCTATTAGAATGTTATATACACAAAAAGACGTGCTCCATTTACGGAACACGTCTTAGCGGTAGTTAAGTTTAATCAAAAATAAGGCATCTTTTTACAAGGTGCCATTATTGGCTTTATTAATCATTTCTTTAGATGCATACAAGTAAACCTCTACTCTTCGGTTAGCCTGACTAACGCGTTTGTTCTCTATAGGGTTAGAACTTCCCAGACCTTCTACTGTGCGAATCTGTCCAGAAGACACACCTTGCGAACGCAAATAGCTTGAAACGGCTTTGGCACGACGCTCTGAAAGCGGAATGTTAATATTGTCGTTGCCCGATGCATCGGTATATCCTTGAATGGCAACATCGCAGTCGCTGTTCTGTCTAAGTACACCAGCAAACTTCGTAAGGTCGTGTTTTGCCGATACATTAAGGTCTGAACTGTTGGTAGCAAACAAGATACCAGAGTCGAAAGTAACCTTTACGCAACTTAAACCATTGGCATCTTTCACAGTTTCAACCTTAGCATTGTCTACCTGCGTTTGGGTTTGTTGCTTTACTTTGTCCATGTGTCTACCAATTAAAGCACCAGTTCCAGCACCTACAGCGGCACCAATGGCAGCACCAATAGCAGTTCCTTTGGTGTTTTTACCTATAATGTTGCCCACGATACCCCGAGAACGGCACCTGCTCCAGCACCTCCGGCACTGTAAGTTCCTTGATTTGTTGCACAACTAGATACGAGTGTAGCTACACAAAGTGCGGCTGTTATTGTTTTTAAACTCTTCATAATGCGTATAATTTTTATATGTTTTAAAAATTCTAATATATATGTTCTGGCATATTGCACAATATGTATGCGCACATCATACATACGGTTTAATAGCACATTACATTCTTTTTAAGCGAAACAACACATAATTGTTATCCTGCAAAACCAATGCCTTCTTAATGCACTGGCACCGCAACAAAGATACAACTATTTTTATTTTGAAGTGCCGTTTGCCAACATTTTTTTGTAATTTTGCACAAAATTACGCTGATAAAGTTATTCAAACAATGGGGAATTGCCTATTTAGTTAGGGAATTTGCCTATAAAGACGACATAGAAAAAGATAGTATATATTATGGCAAAAGAATTAAAACACCTTACCAAACGGGCAGAAAACTATTCGCAATGGTACAACGACCTTGTTGTAAAGGCCGATTTAGCAGAGCAATCGCCCGTTAGAGGCTGTATGGTAATAAAGCCTTACGGCTACGCTATATGGGAAAAGATGCAGGCACAGTTAGACAAAATGTTTAAAGAAACAGGCGCACAAAATGCCTATTTCCCACTTCTTATTCCAAAAAGTTTCCTTTCTCGCGAAGCCGAACACGTAGAAGGATTTGCCAAAGAATGTGCTGTGGTTACCCACTATCGGCTCCGTGCTAACGAAAAAGAGGGTGGAGTAGAGGTAGACCCTGCAGCAAAACTAGACGAAGAACTTATTATTCGACCAACAAGCGAGACCATTATATGGAACACCTACCGCAATTGGATACACTCATATAGGGATCTTCCATTGATGTGCAACCAGTGGTGCAACGTAATGAGGTGGGAAATGCGCACCCGACCATTCCTTCGTACCTCCGAATTTCTATGGCAAGAAGGACACACAGCCCACGCAACACGAGAGGAAGCAGAGGAAGAAGCAAGACAAATGCTTAAAGTTTATGCCGACTTTGCCGAACATTGGCTCGCCGTTCCTGTGGTGCAGGGAGTGAAAAGTGCTACCGAAAGGTTCGCAGGAGCATTAGATACATACACCATAGAGGCTATGATGCAAGACGGAAAGGCACTACAGAGTGGCACATCGCACTTCCTTGGACAGAACTTTGCTAAGTCGTTCGATGTTACTTTCCTAAATAAAGATAACAAACCAGAATATGTTTGGGCTACATCGTGGGGGGTAAGCACACGCCTTATAGGGGCTCTTATTATGGCACACTCCGACGATAACGGGTTGGTTCTACCTCCAAAGATTGCTCCAATACAGGTTGTTATTGTGCCAATATTTAAGGGCGACGAACAATTGGCTGCCATTTCGGCAAAGCTAAAGCCTGTTGTTGAACAGCTTAGACAGCTTGGCATTAGCGTAAAGTATGACGATGCCGACAACAAACGACCCGGATTTAAGTTTGCCGACTACGAACTTAAGGGCGTTCCTCTGCGTTTGGCAATGGGAGGACGCGACTTAGAGAACAACACGGTAGAGATAATGCGCCGCGATACCTTAGAAAAAGAAAACGTTTCGTTCGATGGAATTGTTGAAAGAATAGAGAAATTGCTTGACGATATTCAGACTAACATCTATCAAAAGGCACTCAACTTCCGCAACGAACATATATACGAGTGTGATAACTACGATGAATTTAAAGAGCGAATTAAAAGATGGTGGCTTCTTCTTATGCCATTGGGACGGCACAGAAGAGACGGAAGCAAAGATAAAAGAAGACACTCAGGCTACCATTCGGTGTGTTCCTTTTATGTTCGAACAGACCGAAGGCGTGGACATGGTGAGTGGAAAGCCAGCTAAACACCGTGTTATTATAGCACGTTCTTACTAAAACCACAGTGCGCCTGAGGCTCTTGTGTTTTGTAAAAAAACAATAGAACGAGGGCGTTTGTGGCATTGTTGCAATCTGTTTGCAATGGTTATGGCAGACGGTTTGCGGTTAAAGGGATTCCATTTATGGGGTCCCTTTTTTATATTTACCCCAAAATAGCAGTGTGTGCGTTGCGTTGTTGTGGAATGTTTCGTGGGCATTTCGTGGGTGTTCGCAACCATTTCACGGAATATTCGTAACACATTAACAACGTGTTTGTTATACTAACGAAAAACAAAAAGGGGGTTTTTGGCGTGTAAAAACCCCCTTTTTGGCGTGCAAAAGTATGGTTTTTGGCGTGCAAAAGTATGGTTTTTGGCGTGCAAAAGTATGGTTTTTGGCGTGCAAAAGTATGGTTTTTACATTGCAAAAGTATGGTTTTTTGTTTTTTTGAATGTTATGTTGTTGCAAATTAGTAGCAATATATTTCGTGTTTGAATGTGAATATTTGGCGCAACAAATATGGGTGTTTTACGATATGCTTGTTGCGTATTCGTGGGTGTATTTTCTAATATTTTTTTGTGCTTAAAAATGGCTTTTTGTTCTATAAAAGAAAATGCTAAGACCAAACGGCTTTTAGCATTTCTTTTTGGAATAATGTACTCTTTTATGAACACTCGTACATTCTTCTTTAATCAAAAACGTATATTTTTCTAAGCGTATGTGTACTTTCTTTTCATCAATAGCACAATTTTTGCGAACTAAAAATTGTATTTTTACAATGCAAAAATGCGCTTTTTATATTGGTGTTTGGCTTGTTCTCTAAAGCCTTAAAGCCCAAGGCGATAGCGAGAAGAGAGCTTGCTACCTCGCCTTCCTTATGGTTGTGTGAGATAGCAGAAGCTCGAAGTTAGGTTTAATTCTTAATCATCAATATACTGTTGCCAGCATTTTGCACATCGTTAATGTTGGTGCGCAGTGTTGTTTTGGTATTGTTGGCTTTGCCAATGTTTGTTTTCTGGTTGGCGTTAGCACTTGTTTGCTGTTGCGATTGGTCTATAATGTTGCTAACATTTGCCGTGTAGTCCATCTTCACATTCTTGCCTTCGGGTGTAGTCCAGTTGCCTTTTGAAAGTGATATCGCCATTGTTTTGTGTAACGGTTATAGTGCCTCCGTTGAACAATCCGAATGCTTCGCCGCCCTGTCCGTCAAACTCTTTGTAGTACGAACCCACTGGATAGGTGGTGTTTCCACGCTTAAACATAGTGCCTCCAATGAATTTTCCTTGTTCGTAAACAGCTCCTGTAACTGGCATAACTACGCTGTAGGTGCCCACAATGGTGTTTATGTCCATTGGAACTTTATATTCTGTGAGCAGCACAAGGTTCAAATACTCGCCTGCTCCTACTATAAATCCCTCTGCATCGGTTTCACAATTCAAGAAAGTAATGGAGTAATCGCAATACGAATCGGTAGCTCTTACATATCGTCCCGACATACTTTTTGGTTTAAAGTCTACATTTTCTGTAATGCTTTGGTAGCCTGTGTCAGGGTCTTTGTTTACAAAATCGAGTTTGCCATCGTATGTAAAGCGTATTTTTCCGTGTTCTTTTAGTTCGCCTTCCAGTAGCAAGTTGTATGTTCCGTTAGGTCGTTGTTCCACCTTAAGGTTGCAAACGGTAAGCGAATCTAAGAAACCGTCCACCTGTCCGTTGGCATTCATCTTATTAGTTTCTATGTAAACGCTTTGTTTGTGGTACACTCCAGCCTCGTCAGTATTATCTGCAAGCGTATAGTTTCCGCTTGTTAAGGCTGCGCTATTTGGGTTTAACGAAGGCTTAGCAAGTACTGTTACCCTTATATCGTGCTTATTAATCTCGGTTGGTAAGCCACCTTTCGACAGCTTTCCATCGCAAAGGTGTAGGGTGTAAGCTGCCAATTCGTCGGACACAGAGCCGTAATATATGTTGTAAGTGTTAGTTACAGCCACATCGGCATGGTAGCTATTGCTATTCGTATTGCTGAAGGTTACGTCTTTAACATCGTCGCAAGGGAAGTCTTTAACCTCTCCCGACTTCATTGTTACCCTCATTTTTCCAATTGTCTTGTGCATACATTGTTGTTGTTAAACAGCATGTTGCAATCATCAAAAAGTAGAAATTTTTCTCATAAAGTTATAGCTCTTTTAAAAATTCTTCAGTTGTTATATTCCTTTGTTTTATTACTGCTTTTGCAGTTTTTGCTCAGCTTATTGGCTTTTGCTTGGAATGTCTTTTTCAATATACCTTTGTTTGGTGTTTGTTTTTCAACCAACGTGCACTTAGTGTGTCGAGTGCTGTTTCTGTATTGTTAAAAATACTTTATTGAATGGCAAAAGAAACTATCTTGTAATTGCAAATCCGATTAGTTAAAAACAATAACTTAGCTATATTCATTTCCTCTTTTTGATAGCTTTGTTTCGTAGATGTTTTTGCCCTATTTATGGTAGCTGTGTGCCCGAATAATCACGAAATGGCGTTGCGTTTCGTATCATTTCGCCATATTAAAACCATTTGGTTTTGGATTGAAAAACAGGCGCGATGAATCTGCCCTACGCCTTGCGGAATGTTCGCTGCCATACATTTTGCACACGATAAATGGTTTGTGCGGTGTATGCTGGATATTTTTGCTATACGTAAAAACCCCCTTTTTGCATTACAAAAGGTGGTTTTTGAACGCTCAAAAACCATACTTTTTGCATTGCAAAAAGGGGTTTTTAAAAAAACAACAATATTGTTGTGTGTGTTGCCAGTGTGGTTATTCGTCTGGAATATATATAATTTCGCCATTCTCAAGCTGGTAGGCTGTGCCCACACGCTTACCTTTATTGCTCGATTTAGCGTCCTGATTTTTCGATGGAGTGTAGCGTTCTATCTGCTTTCCTTTCTTCGAAATAATCTCCATATTCTGCTTTCCCGGATTCTTTACCACGGTAAAGTTCTCCGTACTAAACATTTCTGTCATCTTATAGTGGGTAACAAGCGCCACCATAAGTGCCACCGCAAACACCATTGCAGCATCGAAGAGGTTGCTAACAACACTCATTGGGTCGTCGTCCTCGTCGTGTTCAAATTTAATTTGTCGTCTTCTCATAGTTGTTTGTCGCGGTTTTCGTCTAACATATCGGCAATATAGTTAAGCATTCCCATATCTCTGCGATACCAACGCTGCTTAACTGCCTTTACTACAAAGCCTATTCCGCCAGCAAACAAGCCTATTACGGTGGTTGCAAATGCCACTTGCATGTTGTAAGCCATAGATGCAATGTCGCCAGAAGATAAGCCAACGAGAGCCGGACCCATAGGAATGAGCGTGCCCATAAGTCCTAACATTGGTCCCATTTTAGTAAACATCTTTGGCGTTTCAAGCTCTCGCTCCACCATACACTCGTATTCGTCGAGCAAAAAGGTAACTTTTGCAGGACTGTTACGGTTTTCTAACATTTTAGAAATGCAGGTTACAACGGGCAATTTGCCTTTTGGTAGTCGTTCTGCAAGTGTAGAAAGGTTGTTGGCAGTGAGCTGTTTCACCTCTTTTTGTAGCATTATGCCACTCTTGCGCATAGTGAGATACTGACTGAAGAAGCCGCCCAAGAGCAACAACGACCGCAAAAAGAAGAAGATGAGAATAGGACTACGGGTACAAGAAGTCCTGAAGAAATCCAGTAGAGTATGTCTGTAATGTAGTTCATAATGTATTATTGTTTTATATTCTTATTTATTATGTGTTGCGCCTAAATGTTTTTGTGTAACGTGTGTGTGTTATTCTAACTGTTTCATTTGCCGTTTGTTGTGCCAACGTTGCCACAACATTCCCACAATGCCAACCACAACAACCAAAGCAAGTGTACCTGCGAGGGCACCAAAGTTTGTGCTGTCGGTTCCCACAACGGCTGTTTTGCCATTCACTCGTAGCCACTATGCCCACCAAAGCAATGAGCAAATTGCAGAGAAAAAGCAGTTCTAAGCGTAAGAAAGTTTCGGGAAGCAACCGCTTTATGGTGTATGTGAGCAGCAAAATAGCCACACAGAACACACCGCCAAGCGTCCAAGCAATGAGCGAGAAGTCTTCGCCCGGAAACATAAATATGGTTTCAACAAGCAAAGCAAATAGAGTTGGCACAATCATAATGCCAGGAAAGAACCGTAAAAAGGCATATAGCCAGCGAGCTTTGTGCCCTACGTGTTCTCCAATTTTGATGTTTGCAGCCAGCAAGCAGAATGCCATAGACAAGAGAACGTCTATGTTTAGCACCACAGAAATATCGCGAACCAAGTTTGTATTTGCCAACCATGCAGCTATTTCTGTGGACGATTGCAAGATGGCAACGTGCCAAGCGAAGCCTGTAAACACCATTGCTGCCACCGCAGTAATACTAAGTTGCAAAGTATTTACGAAAGTTTGTTTCAGCAAAAAGCTGAAACAAACAAGCATAAATAGTATGTATACTATGGTTTCCATTATTCATTTATTCTGCATTCGTATTACGACGGCGGCGCACAATGAATACTACTAGCTACAAAGAGCAACACTGCACCACCAATAACGAGGCCTTTGCTAAGCAGCGGAGAATGTTTTTCAACCTTTTGCGACATATCTTCGCGTTTCATAACAGTACCCTTGTTGGCATTTGCAGCCGAATTGCGCACCTGTTCTATCTGTTGTTGATAGTCTTTGCCCTGTTCTGGCGAAACTTTAGATGCTATAAACTTGCGTAGTTTGGCATTATCGGTAACGAAGGAAGAGCCCGATGGCTTGTATTTCTTAACCAATTCTACATGCAATTTGGCAATATCAGCCACCTGCTGAGGTGTTGCTTTCCACATTCCTTTACGTACAGTTTCGAGCATAACGGCTGTAATCTGTTGCAAAGCTGCTGGATTTTTCTGTTCAAAGAATGTTTTTGTGCCCAGTTTGTACTTGTCTTGCACATACACACGGTATATATCGTCCCACAATTCTTTATCTATCGCCTTCGGTTTCATAACATTCCAGCCGTAAGTATTCTCTACAATCTCTGCAAAACCACCGGCTGCGCTTGCTCCACCCTTCATTTTTTCCTTTATATATACAGGGTTTAGAATGGTGGTACGGCTCTCTACGCCTATGGCTTCCTTCACTTCTTGCATGCGAACGTTATGTGTATTGCGATAATCGCTTAGGTAAGCATCAGGGTCTTTGCCCGTTACTTGTCGTACAGCAAGGTTCAATCCACCCATAAACTCATATACATGGTCTAAGCTCAAAGCCCCCCACGTGTTGCTTTGGCGTGGTTGCACCACCACATCGGTACGCGTTAGAGCAGCCTCGAAGGCATATTTGTTATACTGTTCCCAGTCTTTCTCGCTGCCATAGAAGGTTCCCATGTTGTTAATATAGGTGTTTGCGATGTCCTCTCGCTTCTCCCAGCGGTCGCCACTCATAACCATTGCTTGTATGCCAGTGCCATAATTGCCGTTCATTCCACCGAAAATGCGTTGCGAAGCTAGCTTTCGTGCCTCCTTAGGCGATACTCCTTTCTCTGTAAGATGGCGTTCTGCAGTTTTCACACCAATAGAAACCTCGTTCTCAAACACATCGTCTTTGGCGTTAGCAGCCATCTCCACCGCCTTATTAATTAGGAAAAGACGCGATGCAGCAAGGTCTCTGAGCTGTCCGGAGGTCTGTACTACAACGTCAATACGCTTTCGTCCCAACTCTTTAGATGGGATTAACCGTAGGTCGCTTACCCTTCCGAACGAGTCGCGCACGGGTTCTACGCCCAGCATATATAGCACTTGAGCGATGGTAGCCCCTTCTGTTTCTATAAATTCGCCACTCCATAGTGTGTAACTTACCTTGTGTGGCATTGCGCCATTGTGGCGTTGCTTATACAAATCGATGGTGTTTTGTGCCAATTGTTTACCTTTTTCCCATGCAGCTTCGCTTGGTGTAGACTCTGCATTTATACCAAACAGGTTGCGTCCGGTAGGCAATGTGTTCGGATTAACTATAGGGTCGCCGCCGGGAGAGGGGGCAGTGTAGCCTCCATTCATAGCATTGATGATGCTTTCGAGCTCGTTTTGCGGACTAATAAGAAGGTATTGCTTGTATTTTGCTATGTTTTTGAGCGTTCGTTCCAGTTCTCTTACCGCAAAAGCAAAGTCTTTTTCTTCTTTAGAATACGATTTCTTCTTGTCTTTCATCATAGCAGCCATGCCAGCCATACCATTCTTAGGCATTCCTTGCATAGCCTTTCCGCCCATTGGTTTGCCCATTTGTGGCATTTGTTTGCCCTTTGTTGTGGGGTGTCCGCCCATATTTTCAGGTTTCTTTCCCATACCTTTTGGCATCTTTCCGGGGTGTCCCATTGGTGGCATACCTCCTTGTTTGGCGTGCATTGGTTTGCCTTTCGACATAGCTTTTGCCATTTCTGGCGGCATTTTGCCCATACCTTTAGCCATTCCCATACCCATTGGCATACCCTTTCCGCCTTTGTTTTTCTTGCTCATAGAGCCCATTCGCATCATCATACTCATCATATCCGATGGTGCATTAAGGTCATCGTATATCTTGTGGGCACGCTTAATGTCGTCTGGAGATAGATGTCCTACTTTGCAAACAAAGGCATCTGACACTTCTGCCGAACTATTTATGAGCGACTGAACCAATGCTTTGGCAGGGTAAAGGTATCGGCTGTTAAACTCTGAACGGTGTTTTAGCAAGGCTTCGGTGGCTTTTTTGCGTACCTTATCGAGTGTAAACAGCGAGTAAGCTACGGGATCTGTGCACATTTCAAGTACACTACTGTTGATGCGTGCGGTCTCGTAAGGTACGCCTAAAGTATAAAGTTGTCCTGTAATTTTCTCGTTTGAGAGTTCCTCTGCAAAGTTATCGATGCGCGTTATCTCCTCTTCTGTGTACGGACGGGTAAGTATACTGTCTAAACCAAGGTCGCGATGGAAGCCCAAACGCACCACAATGGCTTTTATTGCAAGCGATGTTTGTTGCAATAAAGCCTTGTTTTTGCCAATGTTTTGGTTGTAAAGCTTTATTTTAGACGATAGTTCTGCGTATGCTCCGTGCATTCCGCTCTCCATAAAAGGTGGTGTAAGATACGACTGTAGTCCGGCATACGAACGGCGTTTGGCTATTAGTCCTTCGCCAACATTGCCGATAGTGTAAAGGTAGAAGTGTGGTAGTGTGCCCACTAAACGGTCTGGCCAGTCGAGATTACTTAGGGCAACTTGCTTCTTTGGAGTAAATTCGAGACTGCCGTGTGTGCCAAAATGTATCAGCACATCGGCTTTAAAGGCATATTGTGTCCACAAATACGAAGCAATATATGTATGTGGTGGAGCTGCGTTAGTGCCGTGAACAATTTGGAAAGCATTGGTTCCTGAGCCTGCAGCGTTCTGTGGAAGCAACACAATATTACCGAACTGAACACGTGCAACAGCTAGTTTTCCATCGGGAGTAGACATATATTCGCCTGGAAACTCACCGTTTGCCTTCACCACTTCCTGGTATTTCTCTGGTCGGAGTGTCTTTTTCACCCAACTTTCGTATTGGTTTTTGGTTACAAGAGCTGGTTTTCCGTTCTTCATAAAGTCGTCGAACGCTCCTTTAGCATATAGGTTGAACACTGCTCCTTGCCTTTGTATGGCTTGCATTAAGCCCTCTGGCGAATCGGGTAAGCCCGCTACGTTGTAGCCTTCGTGCTTTAAACGCACCAGCAAATTGTAGAGCGAAGGTCCCACTTCCATACCTCCTGCGGTTAAAGCGTTCTGTCCTGGACCTTTATAATAGTATATGGCAACTCGCTTTTGGCTATTTGGCTTGTGCTTTAAAGCTATGTAGTTGTTTACAGTTTGCACGAAAGAGCCGAGCCGTTCGGGCATTGCAGCAACGTATTCAAGGTCGTCTTTGCCTACATAATGTGCGAAAAGGGCATACGGACGTATGGCTCCGTCAATCTCTGGAGTAACTATGCTCTGCGAAAGGAAGCCTCCGCTCATGCCCATCTTGTCGTTTTCCCACTTCTTTTCCTGCTGATTTACGTTCAGCGGAGCGAATAATGGAACATTAACACGCTTCAAATAGTCTACGAAAGCATCGCCTAAGCGTCCGTGCGCCATATTAATGATAGCTGAAACCTTAATGCTGTCGGCGTGATGTGCCTCTACAAACTGCTGAATAGAGTTCACTGGATACACCATATTGCCAGTTTTCTCTAACTCTGCTATTAGTTCTTTAGGCTCGCCCATACTTCCTGTTATGATGATAGCGGGTGCATTGGCTTTCCAAAGTCCTTTTTCTTTTAGGAATTTGTTATATTCTGCCAACGAATTAAACTGTTTGTCCTCGTCGTCGGGACGGTTTGGGTCGGCATGATATAGTAGTCCGAGCACACGTTCTACCACCTTTCCGGGTTCAGAAGCATAGATAATTTTTTTGTCTATGTACTTTCTTACATAGCTAAGAAGGTTGTGATAGTTTTCGCGACCGCCGTTGTCGATATACGCTTTCATACGATTGGCATTGGCAGTGTCTACCGAACAGAAATCGTTATCGGGATTTGTGATGAGCGTACTCACCACTGGCGTTCCGTTTTTCATAGCTTTTTCTCAAGCTCAGCACGTTGTTCTTCGGTTAGCCGTAAGCCCATTGCCTGCACAAAAACCATATCGTAGCCATCGGCTTTGGCTATGTCGTCAGCGTCAAGACTCTCTATTTTGATGAGCGGATTATCGTTTGCACGACCAATTTGCCCCAGTGTTATGGTTTGATAGTTTATGAATGCTATTCGAGTAGTGGACATCCACTTGTTCCAAACGCCGAAACCAATAAGCAGTAGCAGTGCTATAACGGCGCCGATTATTATTTTTTGTTTCTTCATTCTGTTCGTTTTTTATTTCTTTATGAATGGTTTAGCTGTTTGATATTGTTTGTTTACTGTGTGCAAAACTATCTTTGTTGCTATGGCTTTACAGTTCTAACACTATGGTGTAAGTATGTTATATCTATGGATATAACGCATTATCACTATGGCGATAAAAGGTTGTCGCCATAGTGAGAGGGTGTTGTTGCTGTGTAAGCAATACATTATAGTTGTGTAGCACAGTATATATAATAATGTGAAAGATATTATTTCCCGAACAAGTCGGACAGGTTTATACCTACTGTAAGCACGTAGCTAATGCCGTTGAGTGGTAGTTGCACATCAGAGTCGGACGCTTTATCGTGATAATTAAATAGGTTGTCTATCATAAAACCAAGGTTTATACCACGTGGAAGTTCAGACCGCAGGTTCAGCGAACATATTGTTCGTGGGTCGTAAACGTAGCGAACGTATGCCTTTGCGTCCGAATCGTAAGCGTAACGTGTTATTCGCGACATCCATTGGCTATTGAGTGCAATAGATTCGGTGGTTTTTCCGAACTTCCGTTTATAGGTTACGTTGAACTTAGCAGAGTGTGGACGTATCCACGAACGGTTGTATCCGTCTTTTACATTGTAGTCGTTTATATACGTATAAGCCCCCATAAAGCTCAAGCCGCATAGCATTCTGTAATTAACAGTAGCCTCTATGCCTGTTGTTTTAACGTTATCGGAGTTGATATAATGCATATCGTAGTTTACACCGGGTGCCAAATACTCGTATGTTATTTTGTTTTTGAAACGGTTGTGGTATGCCGATAGCGACAGGTTAAGCCCGTTACGGTCGTATTCTACCGATGCAGAGAGTTGGCTTCCATACTCTGGCTTCAGGTCTTTATTACCATATATAGTAATCATACCTGCCATATTGAACTCCTGATACAGCTCTTTAAGGGTGGGAATGCGGTATCCTTGCGAATAGCCAGCACGAAATGTTAAGAACGAAAGTGGTCTGTAGAGAGCCGAAACCTTAGGTGTGATGTGGAAAGAATAGTTTGGACTTTTGTCGCCACGTAGTCCTACCACTATGTTTAGTGCATTATTGATTTTCCAATCCTCCTGAACGCAGAGCGAGAACTGTGTTCTGCTCACCATACCAGTATCTTTCATCATGTAATGGCGTAGACTTTCGTGTACGGCTTCCACTCCGGCGTTGAATGTATGCTGTCCGAATGTGCCCGTATAGTATAGGCGTGCGCTGTGGTTAATGTTGTTGTACACTTTTTCTACCAGCTTAACAAGGTTGTAATCGTCTTTTTGGCGTAGTTATCGAAGGTGTACGAGAATGCGAAACCGTTGTTTTTATTCATTTGCCAGTTGCCTTTTGCACCCAGAACAAGGTCTTCGTAGCGTTGATGATAGCGGCGTCCTTGATAGGTTGGACGTATGTTTGCATAGAAAGAACCAAAGAGTTCGCCCGTAAAACTGGTCGGTAAATCTATAGCTAAAGCGTTGTCCTACGTCCCAAATCTTATATCCGTACACGGGCAAATCGCGTGGTTCGCTTCTTTCTTCAATGGCTTTACCATCTGGGGCAATACGTTCTACGGTTTTTCCTTCCTTGTCTTTCACCCAATAAGTGCTACGATTGCGGAACCCGAACGATGTTTGCGAATTTAGTCGGCTACGGTTTATGCCCACTTGAACACCATAGTTCTGTCCGTTAACGCCTGCATAGCGTGAGCTTAGCTGTACATTTAGTGGGCGAGAACTCTTTTTTTGTGATGATATTTATTACTCCGCCGATGGCACGACTATCGTAAAGGGTAGATGCTGCCCCCCTTACCACTTCTATTCGCTCTATGTTATCGACGTTGATACGGCTGAAATCGATGTTATGATCGGAGCCTTCGCCACTTATTCGTTCCCCATCTACCAAGAAAAGCACCGATTTGCTGTCCATTCCTTGATAGTTAATGCTTGTGGTTTGGCTCATACTGTTGTAGTAAAACTGTATACCCGGCAATGTATATTCCAAGAGAGTGTTTAGGTCTACTGGGTTTACTGTTTTTATTTCGTCCTGCGAAATGACGCGTGTAATTACGGGAACGTCTTTCAAAGGTCGCTCGCTTCGCGAACCAGTAACCACTACTTCCTCTAAATTAGAGTTGGTTGGAATCATCTTTATTTTGAGTGTGGGGTGTCCAACTGCCGGAACTTGTATTGTGCGGGGGGCGTAACCCATACACGAAATGCGTACTGTGTAAACCTTATTGGCACCAAAAACAAGTGTAAATTCGCCTTTACTGTTGGTGCCTGCCACTATATTGGTGCCCTCAACCTTTAGCACTGCGCCTGCCAAAGGCTCGTCAGAGTCTACATCAACCACCGTTCCCGATAGCTGATAACCTTTTTCTGGTGTAACGTTGTCGGCACAAATAGTAGCGAAGGTTGTTGTTAAGAGTGTGAGAATAAGTAATAGTTTCTTCATTTTACAGAAGCTTTGATGAATTTGTTTCTATGTAATTTTGGTATAAAGTACACCTTATCGCTCTCCCGAAGGGGAACGACAGGCATGTGAACCTATATATAATAAGGTGTAGATTACAGCTAACCACGTTCCAAGCGATAAACATTGGCAATGCTTCTGCCACTATGTTTATCGCTCGTGCTATGGTTTAGCATAAAAGAGTTTGCCTCTGTTATGCTTTCTTTATAAACTTATAGTCGAAGCTTACAGCCTTTTTCTTGCCAGTAGCGTCTAAGTAATCTTTGAATAAAATAAGGGCTTCGTTACCATTTTTAAACTTAACGGCAAACACTTTGTCGCTAATTATCTTTGGTTTACCCATACCAGTGCTCTTCGCCCACTTAGCCATTTCTTTGTTTAACATAGTTTTTGACACTACCATAAGGCCGCCTGCTTTCATAGCACCCAACTCTACGAATATCTCGCTTGGTACATCTGCAACATAATCGCCTTGTGGAAGTGTTTTAATACTACTAATATTGGTTTGGTCGGTCATCAATACTGCACCGTCATTGGTACGAACATCGGTAATATGGAAGGCCAAATCCCACTTCTTTGGTAGGTCTTTCTCGCTACCTTTTGCAGGTTCTGTCTTCACCACTTCGTAGTCTGTCATTGTGTTGTATTTGCGATATTCGCGTGCGACAAGCTCTTCTTGTTGTTCGTATTTACCAGTTTCGAGGTCTACATAAATCCACGAATCGTAGCCAGGCATAAGAGTTTCGAAATGCTTAATCTGTGCTGTCTCTGGTGTGGAAGCAACTTTAGGGCTCATCGTTTTTATCTTTACTGCACGATGTAAACAGGGCGGCAGCAAAGCAAAGAGCCGCAAAAACTTTGTCTTCATTGTTTTTATTGTTGTTATTTTATGTTTTATATTAAATTTGAATTTTATTGTTTTGCTTATCTACAGCGTGCAAAGTTAGGAAGAAAGAATGCTTTACACAATACTTATTTTTCGTGATTTTTATTTTTAAAGAAAAATGCTCTTTTACCTACTTTATAGTATTTTTTTGTACGAAACGGTAAAAACCACAGAATCAATACTTAATAGTGATGATATAGTGTACCCATTTTTATATTTCGTTTATTTGTTTTTTTGTTTTTACCAAAAGTGTGTTTTTTGTGTTCTGTATTGTTCTTTGCACAGAGCATAACAGTTGTAATATCAATTATTTTCGGTGTTATGGTTTGCCAACAATACCACGTTTGTCCACGAAATATCCCACGAACATTCCGCAAAATGTCCACATTCAACCACGAAACACCCTACAAATAATCCGCAAGGCGTGGGGACCGATTCATTGTGCCCGTATTTTCACATTATTAAATATGCATATCCATTTCAACAAATACGCATTTTCACATTATTAAATATGCATATTCGTTTCCTCGTACACGTATGTCCACATTATCAAATACGTATATTCATTCCACCACACGTATGTTCGTTCCTCATTTTGCGGTTTTTTATATGCGGGCACGATAAATCGGTCCCCTACGGCTGCTGACGGTCTGCCATTTCGCTGCAAACAACCTGCCTATAACGCAATATTCACCCACGAAACACGTGGCGAACATTCCGTCAGGCGTAGGGGCCGATTCATCGCGCCCGTATCTTGACATTACCAAATATACATATCCATTTCAATAAATACGCATTTTCGCATTATCAAATATGCGTTTCCCTTCCTCATTTTGTGGGTGTATACGTATCTGCAAACACCATAAAATTGTGCACCAACGTACACTTGCAACTCGCTATAACACAATAACATACACAGAACACCTACTTTCGCAATGCAAAAACCATACTTTTGCAATGTAAAACCCCCTTTTGCACGCCAAAAACCATACTTTTGCACGGCAAAAAGGGGGTTTTTGTATAATGGTATAATATGCAATAGAATGTGAGAGGCTTTTGTTGGGTGATTGCTGCATGTGTTTTGGAATAACAGCGGAGGTAGATTTCTGCTGTAACAGGTGTTTCTATCTACATTGTTATATAGCTTCTAATAAACTTGTTTAGGCAATAAAAAAAAGCGTAACCCACCAAATGGGGTTGCGCTTTTCTAAGTTTGGTAAGGGCAATGCCTCTACACCGAAAGCGTAGAAACAGCCTTTACAATACCGTTAGCACTATATGTGTATTGCTGTTAGGTATACCATATTTCGCCACCTAATGGTTTCTTGTCAGTTGTTTCCACCTTTTTACCTTGGAGATTGTTCACGTTCTCCTTTTTGTTGTACACTTTTTCGGTTGTACTATCGTTATACAACTCCGAATGATTTAAGCTCTTCATATAAACTCCTTTCTTTTGTGATACAGATGTTAAGTCGTTACAAATATAAACCATTTATTTGACAATGTCAAATGATAGAGAAAGAAATGTAATATATTTCATATTTTTATACAAAGCACTATACAAAATGTCGTTTTCCCTTATAATTATTTTTATCATAATAGGAAAAATAGAACAATAAAATAAAGCGTAGTCCGATTCTTCTTAATATATATACGAACTAGCGATAGGGTAGAGAACCTAAAGCGAAAACCAAAAAAAATGATGTTTTCAGAAAACTTTTATTGTGTTTTTTCTTTTCTTTTCAAAAATAATATCTACCTTTGCAGCAAGTTACAAATAGACGTAATTAACCATAAAGCTTCGCATATAGTAGTCAATACCTGCTATGAAGCAACCGACGGCAAATCTACAACGGACTGATAAAAGCCAATAGGGATTATGAAAATATACCTATGAGGTTTAGTTGTGCGTTCCACAATGTTGTGGAAAATATAAGCACTATTATGTTGAAACAAATAAAACGCAGTGTTGTACAATCGGGAACGTTGTGGAATAAAGCGAAAAAAGCTGTACATTGGAACCGAGAACATTGCGCAACATAGAAAAAGAATGCTGTGCGGTAAACTAAAAAAACTTCGTGGTTCCAATACTTATGAAGTGCAGCACAGCTTCTTTTTATGTATATATACCTTTTTCTATGTATATATGCCTTGAAAAAAACATAGTCAAAAGTGTACAGAAAACCACCCAATATCATTTTCGTTTATATAAAGAAACTTTACGCAAAATTTGTACTATAAAAATTTATTAGTAACTTTGTATCGAAAGCTCTATACCGTATATTCACAATGCTTGCATTACGAAAATGTGTGGTAAAGGAGCCAAAGATATTAATCACTAAGTATTAGGACATTAACCAAAAAATCCCTATGGATATCGCAAATAAACTAATAGCGTTTTACAATCATCTGAATGCGGCTGATGTAAACAGAACCATTTTTTCGGTAAAATTAGGCGAAAAGAAATTCCGAATTTATAGAAAAGTTTAAAGAAAGTATAGCAACCAATACGCATTTTATACGCTTACGCCTATTAATTACGAGGTTGCAATGAACGAACAGATACTAGAGTATGTTAAACGCGACCTACTTTTCCAACTCATTTTAGATGGTACGTTAAACACAAACATTAAAATTCCCGACCACATTCTATTGCAATGGTATTTCAACGAGAATACTATAGATGTTGTAAAAGACATTATGCGATTCGCACCATCTACATTAAGCAATGGCAATCAGCTGGGTATGCTCTTAAAAGGAACCATTACTCTGGCAGAAGGATATGCTCAACAGTGTAAGAAATTTAGGGGATTAAAAGAAAATATAGCAAGAGCAAAGTTTGAAAGAGCTACAAAATCAATAGCAAAAATGTCTGCTGCAACCGATGAGATAGGCGAAATAGACCCAATGAGCTGGCTAATAACACATGCCATAATGGGACTAAAAAAGACACCAGTGCTATTAATAGAAGACTTTGACCGCATAGACCCAGTGCAATTGTTTGGTATTTTCAATATATTTTCCACACGAACAGAAAAGAAAACCACAGCTAATGCAACAGAAAAACAGGGAGACGACAACGAAATAAATCCAATAAAAACACAAAATAAGTTTGGTTTTGCTAAGATAATATTTATGATGGATACAGTTGCAATAGGCACTATTTTTCGTAACTATTATGGCGAAGCCAACTACGAAAAGCTATATAAAAGAGTTTGTTGCACGTACCACTTTCTATCATTCAGTATCCGAACATACAAAAAGCTCCCTACAATCGTATGTAAAAGAAGAGTGTAAAATAAACTTCGAAACCGTCTCTAAAGGATTAACGGCTATTGGAATAAGGCTGGATAGAAGCGATATTAAAGACATGATGAACGTGTTAGACAACTTCGAAGATGCATATATACGAGAAGAAGTGAGTGTTACGGACAACTTTCACTTCCAGTCTGACACCCCATTAGTGAAGCTTTTGACATTGCTAAAAAGGATTGGCGTGAAAGAACACCAATTGTCTGACTTCTTTTCGGCTATTGAAGCAGAAGAGAACTTTATGGACCTTTTGGGCTGTTTTGCCGTAACAAAGGAATCTATACTACGGCATGGGAAAGTCTGCCACAAGGGTGTGCTATACCAAATGGTGGTAGATGAGGAAGAAGGAACGTATAAAACGTTCGACCGTGTTATGACTATTCCTAGTATGGTATCGGTAGATGACTATCGTTTTTGGAGGTTGATATAGATAAAGTTATAGGAAAGCATTAGAATACGTAAGGCGCATTTAACGCATAATGTATTTATCAGCGACCATTCCGCCAGGCGTAGGGGCTGATTCATCGTGCCCGTACCCACGAAACTCCCCGAAATAATGTTGCGTATTCGTAATATCTCAAACATCAGAACGGTAAGGAGCATTCCCTTATATACCATCGGTTTGTAAAAACCATACTTTTGCTACAAAAACCCCTTTTGCACTCCAAAAGGGGTTTTTGCATTGCAAAAAATGGGTTTTCGCAATAGCGTGGCTTATAGATAGTTACACGCCAGCCATATTTCTATAATTTGATATCGTTTCTTTCGAATTTGCAGAATAACCGCAAATTTTAAAGAAAACGTTTTGTTAGCTCTATAATTATGCCTATTTTTGCAGAAATACTACGATGTTATGATTATAGAATTTAGCGTAAAGAACTATCGTTCCATAAGAGTTTGCAGACAATCAGCTTTAAAACGCGGGCTGAAAAAGTCCTGCCGGCAGCGACATTGATGCAGATAATATTGTTAAAAAGCAATGGCGTGTCGCTCTTAAAGACGGTTGGTCTGTACGGAGCGAACGCCAGTGGCAAGTCGAACATACTGATGGCGTTAAGTTATTTTACGCAAGTAGTAGGCTCATTGGCGATAGATTCACGTGGAGTACGACCACTTTACGACCCATTTCTCTTCGAAACGTCTAACGAAGGTTGCTTCTTTCAGATTGTATTGTTATTGAATGGCAAGAAGTATCGGTATGGTTTTGTGGTGAATAAGTCTGATGATGCATCAGAAAATGTTGATTCTAACGGTGTTAAAATAGAGAGCGAGTGGCTCTATGGCAACGTAGATAAAAACATGAAACGCCTGTTTTTGCGTGTAGGCAACGAGGTGAAGGAGAATAATCTGCCCACTTCGGAAGGAATGATAATACCCACCAAGCTGCCCTATCCGCACACATTGTTCCTCGTTCACGCCGCTGCTTTCGATGCAAAGGGTATCCCAGAGCAAATAGTAAGCTATTTAAAACATCGTATAATCAACAATATTGTGTATAAAAATGTGTTCAGAGGGGTTTCAATAAGTGCAATAAAAGAATCAACACCATTGTTTCTTTCCTTTCTGAAACGATTCAATATGAAATACGATGGCATTGAATTGATAGACGATGAGAGCTATCCTGATAATGATTATAGTAACTTTCCTTTGAATAAAGTGTTGTTGAAAAGAACTATTCACGATGGTAACAACAAGCCATTGTCAATGAATCTTGAGTACAGAGAGTCGTCCGGGAATAAGAAAATATTCGATTTGGCAGGGTTGCTTCTTGTGGCGTTCAATATGGGAAACACCCCATTCCTTATTGTTATTGACGAGATAGACAGTAATTTCCACCCTTCCTTGCTCATCAAATTGATAGAAATGTTCAACGATCCTAAGATAAATAAAAACAATTCGCAGCTGTTGTTCACCAGCCACGACACCAATTTGATGTCTCCTTCCATTATGCGTCGCGACCAATTCTACTTTGCCGAGAAGCAGGAAGATGAATCTACGCGACTCTATTCGTTAGCCGATTTGCGCGGAATACGTAACGATGCCGACTTCGCAAAGCAGTATCTTGCAGGCTATTACGGTGCTTTACCAGTGTTAAACGACTATACCGAGGTGGAGGAAAACGAGAAAGCGGGAAAACAAAAGAGCGTAGAAGATACTATTGCATCAATTCAAAAGGTAGCTTTGAAGAGATAAAATAATGTATCTTGGTGCTGGGTGGTTGGTTCAACGGCTACCCACCTATACAAAATATAATGCTATAAAAATATGTAGTAACACAAATTAGGAGGAATTAATTATGAAATTATTAAATATCTTATTTTATCTTTTATTCTTCTATTCATGCAGCAATGCACAAAAATGGTATGACATAAAAGACAGCAACAACCATTCCTTTGTAGGAAATTGGGAGCAATTGACAATTACAGACAATGGAGACACCGTAATATACCATGCTTGTTTTGATGTAGCACACAAAATAAATGTCGATACAATAAAAAAAGAACTTTTTGTACAGTACGATATGGAAGATGTACATTATCCCATAGACACAGTACATTTAGAAAAAGACGAGTTTATCATATCTTTTGTCAATAACATTTGCACACCATTCAGATGTAAGATAATAGATCAGAATAAAGCTTTATGGACATATAAGTATATGGAAGATGGCGAAGTGTATCATAATTACTTTACCAATGAGAAGAGATATTTCAAAGAAATAAAGGAAAAGTACGATGACCAAGAACCAGAAGAAAGCCCCACACCTATCGTAGCCGTCCAAAATCACAAATGGTTCGGTGAATATGAATACTTCATCTCAGATACGACCGTTGTTCCCTCGCCTTTCATAGAGTACATATTGAGCATTGCGGCTGACCAATGTGTATTCAGCGGTAATGGGCATATGACTGCCTTTGAAATCCAATGCAGTGTAAAAACAGAAACGAAAGACAAACTCTCCCTTGATTTTGTCAAATCGCTGTCGGAAGATACACTGATGCCCAATATTGACAGAAACGTTTTCACCCACAGTGAATTTATATTACAGGAAAGGAAAATACTATCTGGAAAGTCCGTTTATCAGCAATACTGAAGGCAAAAAAAATGTAAAAATAGAATGTAGAAAAATAAAATAAATCCTTGGTACTTTTAATGCTTGGCAAGGACAAAACCACATAATCTCATTGAGTATATTCCATTACAACAAGGGATAACATAAAAAAATACTTGTTTATAGGAAACGAGAAAACAGAAGACCGAGGGGGAAAATTTCAACTTTTCTACGCCGAAAGAAGAGTTCTTCGGGAATTTTACATTTGCTGGTAGACTCTACGGAAGAGAAAATGCTACCAACCTATACATCACTGCCCCAACATTTTTGCACAATACCTTCTGTTTGCACTCTTTTTTTTCGTACATTTGCAATCTGAAACATATTGTTCCAACTGCTGAAACAAGCTTATGCGCATACGAAAATCAACGAAATGGCTGACCGCTATAGTGTTAGCACCAATATCATTGTTTATATTTTTGCTTGTTCTTCTTTACTTGCCACCTGTTCAAAACTGGATAGTAAAGAAGGTAGCAGACTATGCTTCACAGAAAACAGGACTAGAAATATCGGTTGGACACGTATCGCTTAGCTTCCCACTCGACCTAAAATTGGAACAAGTAATGGCATTGCGACCAAACGATAGTATACCACAAAGGCGCGATACAGTGGCAGATGTGAAAGAACTTGTGGCAGATGTGCAGCTTATTCCACTACTAAAAAAACAAGTAGAGATAGACCAACTCACCTTCAAAGGACTGAAAGCGAACACTATGAACTATATTGGCGACTTGCAGATAAGGGGCAATTTGGAACGGTTGCAAGTGGTTTCGCATGGCATAGACCTTAACAATACTACGGCAATGCTAAACAATGCCGATGTGCAGGGGGGATTTCTCGACATAGCACTCAACGATACTACACCGAAAGACACTACAAAAAAGAAAACAGTTTGGAAGATAAACATCAATAAAATAAACCTTTATCGCACCAATTTCCGCCTACACATGCCTGGCGATACTATGGTTGTGGTGCCAATTTCCGAAAGCTACTGTGGAAAAATGCACTCATAGACTTATATAATAAGGTGTATCGGGTGCGCCAAATAGCGTGGAGTGGTGGACAACTTACCTACGATAAGACTTTTTGTTCCACACGTTTTGCATGGATTCGACCCCGCTCACATAGCGCTGAACAACCTAAATATAGGCATAGACTCACTCTCTTACGACTCCATTGCAACTTCTGCTAATGTTAGAACAGCCAATTTTACTGAACGAAGTGGGCTGGTTGTGAACGATTTACGCACACAGTTCCGACTCGATAAAGCCAATCTCTATTTGCAATCGCTCTATCTGCGTTTGCCTAAAACCGAACTAAAGGCTAACATAACAATGGCTTTGAATGCCTTTAGTGCATACAATCCCGGACAACTTGCCGTATCGTTGAATGGGTTTACCACCCTTAACGACTTGCAACCGCTACTATATGGCAGAGTTCCATCAAGGTTTCTACACTCCATTCCTGCCGAACGCATAAACATAACCGGGTTTTTGCGAGGCAATACCCTACCTTTTACTCTGCAAAAACTATGTTTTCGCATGCCAAAACACATGGTTTTGAATGTGGACGGACGGATATCAGGATTGCAAACCCCAGAAAACCTATCGGCAAACCTTGCTTTACGTGGCAGCTTACAAGATGTTCGCTTTGTAAAACAGCTGTTACCAAAGAGTGTAAATAGCACCATTAAGATACCAGCGGTATTGATTTCAATGCAAAAGTAAAGGCACAAGGACCACAATATGCTGCAAATATGTTGCTATACGAGGGTGGTGGGAACGCTACAGTGCGGGCTAGCCTAAACAAAACCACTGAAACCTACAACGTAACAGTGCGTGCAACCAATTTGCAAATACAACATTTCGTTGCAAAAACCGGTCTACACCCCTTCACTGGTATGATTTCGGTATATGGTAGAGGCTTTAATGTGCTCAGTCCAAAGGCATCTTTGCGACTGAAAGCCAATATAGAACAGTTTTCGTTTCGGCTCCTACGTGCTCAATGGCATAAACACCGACATTGCAAAAACATGGCGGAAACAACCATTGCACGCATTGTTAGCACAAACCGAATGTTAGGAGGCGACTTTGCATATCGGGGCAAACTGTCGGCTAAAAACATAGATGGACACCTGCGAGGGTGGTTGCGTCGTGTCGATTTAAACCAACTTGGTGTAATGAAAAAGCCCTACGTGGTGTCTGCTTGGGTAGATATAGATGTACGTTCTAACCTAAAAAACCATTACTATGTTAGCGGACCACTGCGCCATTTGATGGTAATTGGCGAATATAAACACGGAAAACAACAGCTAGCAGCTGGCAATTTAAACATTACAGCAAGTGTAAATGGTGCCAAAACTGCCGCTCACGTGAATGGAAAGTTAGACTATGCCAACCTAAAAGGTTTAGAACTAATAAACAAACCCTACCTTCTGTCTACCGAAGCCAATATTGCTTTCCACTCCGAACGCCCCAAACACTACACTGTGGAAGGCTATTTAGGCAATTTAAAGATAGACGAACATAGAGAAGGAAATACTGTTTCGCTCTTCAATGGCGACTTAAACATTCACACAACAATGGCAGGCAACTTGGTAAATGGGGGTGCTAACGGTGTGATACGCCACGCCGACCTCTATCAAATGGGGTTTGTAGACAAGCCTTTCGTGTCTAATTGTGCACTAAACATAGATTTTAGCACCGACATGGCAGCCAAATTAATGGTGAAAGGTATGCTTGGTAACCTGAAAGTACGGGCAGACCACAAGCAATTTGTACCCGGCGATGTTACCATAGACGTGCTAAGTAGAGCCGATACTACCCATGCCGTGATTGAAGGAGGCGATTTTGCACTGAACACCGACTGGCATGGAAGCTATAAACACGTGCTAACAGCTGGCGAAAAATAGCAACCAACTTGCAAAAAAACAGGTAAAAAAACAAACGAATAGACCAAACTTCGTTGCAAAAACTACTCCCCATGGGACAATTTTAAACTAGTTAGTGGCGAAGGAAATCTGTTTAGTAAGTTGCTCGAACAGCAAGGTTATGTGTTTAAAACAGCCAATATTAACCTAACATCATCGCCTCTAAAGGGACTCAACGGCAACATTGTTGTAGACTCGTTAGTATACAACGATGTGAAAGCCGACTCGTTAATAGTAGACCTAACTACCAACGATACAGGATTAAACTACGACTTACAAGTGCTAAACAATGCCCAAAACAGCTATCCATACAAAGGTTTTGTGCACGGTTCGCTATTCGATCGTGGACTCAATACCTCTCTTTTGATAACCGATATGGACAATAAAACGGCTCTTGCACTATCTGCACAAGCAGCAATGCAAGGGCAAGGCATAAGCATTTCGCTTACTTCTGCACAGGCAATATTGGGCTACAAGACATTCAATGTAGAGCCTAACAACTACTTATATATAGGCAGAAACAAACGACTAAAGGCAGAAATGCAATTGCTTGCCACCGATGAAGCAGGTTTACACCTATACAGCGACGACACCGATTCTACCTCGTTGCAAAACTTCACCCTATCTATCAACAAGTTCGAACTTAGTCAGCTTATGAAAGTTCTACCATTTGCACCACGCATTTCGGGCGAACTTAATGGCGACTATCACGTTATTCAAACTGCATCTAGCCTAACTGTGTCGAGCGATATGGGTATTAAAAACATGGTATACGAGCAAAACAGTATGGGCGATGTAGGGGCGAGTTTGTTTATATGCTCTAAAAGGCGATGGCACACACTATGTAGATGGTATGCTAACAAAGGACGATAAAGAGATAGGAAGGCTCATTGGTGTGTACGATAGTAAGGGTAAAGGCAGCTTAGATGCCGAGTTTACACTCGAAAAATTCCCCCTTAGTTACATCAACGGCTTTATTCCCGACCGCATAATAGGCCTACACGGAACAGGGCGAAAGGTACACTCTATGCAAGGACCACTAAAAAATATGGATATAAATGGAGAGATTTATCTCGACTCTTCCTACGTATTCAGCGAACCATACGGGGTAAAACTCAACTTCGCAAACGACCCAGTGCTCATCAATCATAGTCGTGTGGAGTTCGAAAACTTTGAGGTTCTCGCTTCCAATAAGGCTCCGCTCGACATCTCTGGCTACTTAGATTTCTCTAATTTCGACCGAATGAACACCGATTTACGTATGCGAACACGAAACTTCCAGGTAATTGATGCAAAGGAAAATGCACGTTCTGAAGTATTCGGAAAGGCTTTTGTAAACTTCGATGGAGAGCTGCAAGGACCACTATCGTCGCTCCAATTGGCTGGAAAAGTAGACATTTTAGACAACACCGACCTTACTTACATAATGCGCGATGCACAGCTTGCCAACGATAACGAGCTGGAAAACCTTGTTACTTTCACCAATCTTAACGACTCAACAAAGGACGTTGTGAAGCGACCAGATATAGAAGGACTAAGCATGAAACTAAGTGTCGAGGTGGATAACGAGGCTCATTTGGTGTGCGCACTCAACCCAGAGCGGTCTAACTATATAGATATTGTGGGCGGAGGAACCCTAAATATGGAGTACGATGCTACTAACGGAACACGCTTAAGAGGGCGTTACACCATTAGCGATGGTAAAATGAAGTATTCGTTACCCATTATTCCATTGCACACTTTCAATATAAAAGAAGGTAGCTATGTAGAGTTTATGGGCGACCCAACCACACCATTGCTTAGCATTACAGCCACCGAAAATGTGCGTACCAACGTTTCTGATGGATCGAGCAACGGACGAATGGTAGACTTTGAGGCGGGTGTCCGACTATCGAAACGCTTCCCTAACCCCGGCGTAGAGTTCATTATACAAGCGCCAGAAGACCAAGAAATGCAAGGAAAACTAAGTTCTAAGGGTGCAGAAGAACGTTCTAAACTTGCCGTTACTATGCTTGCATCGGGCATGTACTTTGATGGAAGCACAGGCACAACCGCCAATTCGGCTATGAATAATGCTCTAATAGGGATTCCTTCAGAACCAAGTAAACGCCATAACAGGGCGTGCTTTGAATTCTATGGGGGTAGACATTACAGCCAATATGGAGAGTGCTGCCGATGCATCGGGTAGTCTTCACACCGACTATACCTTCCGTTTTTCTAAACGTTTGTGGGACAATAGGCTCCGAATAATTATGGGCGGACGTGTCTCAACAGGCTCTCAAGTGTCCGAACAAAACGGTGCTTTCTTCGATAACTTCTCGTTAGAGTATCGCTTAAACCGACAAGAAACGCAGTATTTAAAGCTCTATTACGAACGAGAAGCATACGATTGGCTCGAAGGAAACCAAGGAGAGTTTGGAATAGGCTTTATGTGGCGACGCAAATTGCAACATTTTAAAGACATATTTCGCTTTAAAAGCAAGAAAGAACAGGCTCCAAAGCGCGACAGTTTAATAAATTTCGTAAATGAAAAGAAACAATAAACACAACCATAGCCACTTTATAGCAGCACGTGGCAGTTTGTTTTGCACAGCAATAGTTGTTTTGTTTGTGCTCACAGCTATGCTTTCGGCATGCAGCACAACCAGTGCTTTGCCAGAAGGTGAGCAACTTTACACGGGCATGACCCCCACCGAATACACCAATTACACCAAGAATGCCCACTTCAATGCTGTGCAAGAAGAACTCGATATTGTGTTAGCCACCAAGCCAAATGCCTCTCTTTTTGGCAGTCCGTCGCTAAAATCGCCCTTCCCTGTGGGTTTATGGATATGGAATGCCTTCTCTCCCGATACCACAAAGTTTGGTAGATGGATAACAAGAGTGTTCGGTTCGCGACCCATTACCTTATCTAATGTGTCGCCCGACCTACATGCTACGGTTGGAAAAAACCTGCTAAATAAGCGTGGATACTTCAATAATAAGATTACACACGAGCTTGTTCCGCAATCAAATAAGAAGAAAAATAAAACTGAAATACACCGTAAATATGGGACATCTGTGGACCATCGACAGTCTACAATATGTAAATTTCCCACCCGATGCCGACAGTTTGATACAGGCTTCACGCTCTAATGCCATTATAAAAAATGGCGATGCTTTCGACGTTGCCACACTTGAACAAGAGCGACAACGCCTTACGAGCCTGTTTCGCAATAATGGTTACTACTATTATAAGAACAATGACGCTAGCTGTTGGCAGATACCACCATCGTTCGAGGTAAAGTTATAACACGTTTGCAGCTTGCCGACTCCATAAATCCCATCGATTTGAAACAGTGGCGCATAGGAAAAAAATAACGGTAAATCTGCAAAAACTTTATGGAAGAACTACGCCAACATCGCAAAAACAAGGGTTCGACCTTAATTTCAGCGGTAGACATTCGCCATTAAGGAGCAGAGTAATTGCCAACGACCTACAATTTCGCCCCGGCGACCTATACCAACAAAGCAAACACACAGAGACTATGGAACGCCTAAAACGCCACCAGACTGTTTACGGCGTCTAACATTTCGTTCAAACCAAGCAACTCTACAGACACCGTAGCACGCTTAATGTAACGTTAGACTTCATGTTCGATCGACCATACGACTTCTATGTGGAGGCTTACGGACGGGGAAAAACAACAGGAAAATATGGACCCGAATTGGTGGTAGGTGTAACTAAGCGTAACGCTTTCCGTGGTGCCGAACTGCTAAATGTGCGTTTGCACAGTGCATACGAGTGGACAACAAAACGCAACAACGATGCTGGCACCACCGGACGCATTAACGATTACCGAGTACGGAGCAGAGGTAAGCCTACAGTTTCCTCGTTTTCTTAATCCGTTTAAAACACCTCCTCGCATACTTCGCGAACGTTTGCGAAAACGCGAAGCTGCCGCTATTGCAGCTGGAAAACCTCTCACGCTGAAGCCACAACGCACCTATTTCGAATCGCCAATGACCACTTTGAGTGCTTCAACCAACGTTATTAAACGTGCACTCTACTTTAAACGCCACGTGGTAGCAGGCGAACTCACTTACAGTTGGGCACCCAGCGAACGCCATTCGTTCATTTTTAAACCCCTATCGCTTACATACGAGTATATGAGAAGCGTAACCGACCGCTTTAAAGCTCTCACCGATAGTGTGCCATATTTAGAAGTTTCTATGGCAGATCAGTTCATTCCGAAAGCCTTATTCCAGTATACGTACCAGAGTCCGAGTGGATATGCCAATCCAATACGCTGGTGGTCTACAGTCAGCGAAGCCTCTAACGTGATCGCTTTAGGCTATTTGGCAAGCGGAGAAAAGTGGAATAAGCGTGAAAAAACCATGTTTAAAAATCCGTTTGCCCAGTTTGTAAAAATCGAAACTAACTTTACTAAACTGTGGGGGCTATCTGGCAAGTCGTCTATAGCAGCCCATGCAAACGCAGGGGTGGTGTGGGCGTATGGCAACAGCAGGTTTGCTCCCTATTCAGAACAGTTCTTTGTGGGTGGCGCAAACAGCATTCGTGCCTTCAATGTGCGCGAAATTGGTCCGGGAACTTACCGTTCTGCATCGCTCGTACGGTCGTATGTAGAGCAAACTGGCGAGGTAAAGGTACAAGCAAATGTAGAATATCGTCCGCATTTGGTAGGAAATTTGTATGGTGCACTATTCCTCGATGCTGGCAATGTGTGGACTTTGCACAGCGATGCCAGCAGACCGGGTTCGCAATTCCACTTTAACAACTTCTTTAAAGAGCTGGCTTTCGGCACGGGCGTAGGTCTTCGGTACGACTTAGGCTTCTTTATGCTTCGTGTAGATTGGGGCATTGGTCTGCACGTTCCTTACGAAACCGGGTTGAATAGGCTCTATAATATTCGCCATTTTGGCGATGCGCAAGACCTACATCTTGCCATTGGAATGCCTTTCTAATGCTTATAGAAGGCATAAAAACTTAGGAAATGTTTCCTCCATTTGCCACAAACATATTGCAATAATATTGCTAACTGTATATGCGGAGGCACTATAAATATCGCCCTACGGCTGCTTTTGGACCGCCATTTCGTTGTAAACGAATTGGAAAAATGTTGCTTGTGATTTGCCGTTCTGTTACGAACGGTTAGCCAAAACGCAACGAATGCGCTGAGAAATATCTACATCTATTTCGTGAAGTATTCACACTCAACCACGAAATACATTTCTACCGATTTGCAACAACATAACATTCAAAAAACAAAAACCATACTTTTGCAATGTAAAAACCCCCTTTTTGCACGCCAAAAACCATACTTTTGCACGACAAAAACCATACTTTTGTATGGCGAATATGTAACATACAGATAACGAACACGTTGCGAACACCATAGAATGTGTTTCAAACAGATTGCGAATGTGTGGCGAATATATATGTGGGCACGATAAATCTGCCCCTACAGCTGCTGACGGTCTGCCAATAACGTTGCTAACGATTTGCGAAAACGCAATGTTCGAAAACGAAAATTACTCTTTTATATCGCAAAAAAAGGGGGGATTTTTTAATAGAAAAAGCCTGTTTCGATATGCGAAACAGGCTCTTTTTGTATTTTCTAAACATTATTCTTTGAATTGCTAAACAGCAATCGACACATTGTTAAACCCTAATTGGACGGCATACCACAACAGCATTTCATTGTGTTTCTGCTATAACTTTGTGTTACATTTGGCTTAAATCTGCCGAACCACTAATATCCAATTAGGGGTTAAACTGGCGAGTGCTGTTAAGCTATACCCATTAGTTAGCGTAAGGAGAAGTTCTCCACAAGCGTACAGGGGCACTCATAATGAAGTTCACCTTATACCTTGAATCACCCATAGCACCACCATCTGTTCTATCACCATTCACAGGAACGTTTATATAAAGATAGTGTTGGAAGAAGCCACAAGTCTCGTTTCCGCCCTGCGAACCCATGAAAGCAACCGCCTGTTTAGGTCGAACATTATTCAATCCAAGCATTGCTCCCGTACCATTAGAGTTCTGTGGAGTATATCTTCCTGTGGTTTGTTGTATTGTCAGGAGTCCAATATTGTGTACACTTTCCTAAGGTTGATGTGTCGTAATACCAGAACGTTTGGTTACCAGCTTCTGCAGCACTATTCACTCCTGCGTATGGAAATATGCGCTTAGTATCGGTTGGATAGGTGGTACCATTACTTGGATCAGCCCAGAAATCCTCCGTATCTATGTCGTCCATATCCAGTACAAAGCGTGGACCAAGGTAGCGTTGGGTGAGCACAGCTGCCCCGTTTACATCTTCGTAGCGTATGGTATAGCGATAGTTATTATTGTCTATCCATGTTGGATTGCCGTCAAGTCCTGCGCTAACTCGTGTTTGAGGAGCTGTTACATGCCCCATATAAACCTGGCCTTCTCCGCTATTGGTAATGTAATCGGGCTTTTTCGACATACCAATCATATAGGCAATAAGTTTGCCGTTGCTATCTTTCACACCCTTAGAATAGGAATGGAACACGAGTTTAGTGGTGCTCCAACCCGGTAATTTGGCAGGCGACACAATGCCAACAGCATACTTATATCTTGCACCAGCATTGCGGAAGCCAGCAAAACCATAGTATTGTGCAATGATGCTACGCCAGTATTCGTTGCCAGCAAACATATATCCAGACGGTATAGAAGCCAGTTTGTCGGTTATCTTTTCTGTGTTTGCAGCATATTCTTGGTAAGTATAGCGTTTTGTATTAGCCACATTATAATCGTTATCAACCGACAATTCGGCATCCGTACCAAAGTTATCGTGCTTTGCTATGTAGCTTAATGGTGGGAATTTGTATACAACACTGCCCCTTGCCGGATAGTTAGCACCCGATGTATAAGGTTTAACGAACCGTAAGCAGGTATCATATTGATGGAAGAAGGCACAACTTTAGTAGCCGAACTGGTCTCTGTAGGCTCAGCCATCAGTAGGAACTGCGTTTTAGCAACACGGTTTACGGTGTAATTAGTGCTTGCTGCAGATTCCATATTATCACTATACAGCTTCACAGCTTGTGTTTGTGGAGCCATCCAAACATATATATAGCTGGGTGCTTCGCTATTATTTGGAACATTATCGAAGTTGTTTCCCGTTGCATCTTTTAGGAAAGTGTGGTCGTAATAAGTAAGTGCTGTATTGAATTTCTTACTTAAATCGTTGTCAGCCTTAGCATTATTAGCCTTCTCTTCAGCATAGTTTGCAATGTAATCGCCCTTAATACGGAAGTGTTTTTTAGCAATAAGACCATCTGATCCCGCCATTGCGTTGTCGGTTAATGGGCGTTGATAGAACTTAAAAGCCTTGAAAGCATCTTGGAAAGAGGTAGATGTTGCCGATGCAATATTGGCATCTTCTGTGTCAATTAAGTCGGTTGTTGGAACCTCATCAAATACTTTTAAGTCGAACTGACCACACATAATGTTGCTTGTTATTATGCGAATGCCATTGTATTTAAAGCCAAATCCAGTTTTGTTAGTAACCTTTAGTCGGACTATTGAGCCAAATTGTTTAAAGCGAACAGGGTCTTTTGCCTTAATAGTTTTATTGGTTTGGTTGGTTTCTAACATACGCCAGCTGAACACGTATGGTATGTTTGCGCCCCATTTAACCTTGTTTCCGGCAACATCTCGTGCCACATGTCCTTCCACAAAACCATTAAATTTCACCTGATTAACACCGGAGAGGCTCTCCACCCAGTATTCCGCACACATACCATGTACCCTTACTAAGGTCGGTACCCGCCTTCATCTCGAACGTTTCGGTTGGTTCGAGCGTTAAATTTCCCCCTTTTGCGTAGGTCCATTTGGTAATAACCTTTGTTACAGGCTGTGTTGTGTCGGTGCTTTTAAATATCAATAGCACTGGCACTTTGGTACCGATTGACAAGCTCTGTGCCCTCGTTTGTACCCTTGTTGTATATACCTACGGGAGTAGGAAAGCCAGTGTTGTCGTCTGTTTCGTATCCAATGGCGTTGTTTGGAGGGTCTGCTCTAGTAGTAAGAGCAGGTTTGTCGGCTTGCATATTGCCGTCCATTGCCATCGAAACAGTAATTCCTGGCAGGTTGTTTTCGTTGTTTGAATTGTCTATAATGTCCTTATCTGTACAGCTTGCAAATAGTAATGCGCATATTGCAAGGTATGAATAGAATAATTGTTTCATAAAAATAAGTTGTAAAAGAGTCTTTTGCAGGACGATTTTCGCCCTCCTTTAGTTACAAAATTCTAGTAAAATTGGTTCGTTAAGGGTCTTGATCGTCTATTCCTGACGTATTATCTTCTGGATCAGGCTCATCATTTCCGGGTCTAAGCTCCCATTTATCCCACTCCTTGCGTGGAAACCACCCTCCAAAAGCTCATCGGTGTAGAGGCTTAAGACCTCCAATAAGGGCTTAACATACAGTTTTCTTTTGTTACCATAAATGTTGTTTTTAAAAATTCTTTTTAAGTTATTTTCCGTTAATCTGAATATACAAAACTACTAATGTTAGTGGTTTGAGCATCGTTTAAGGCCGTGGCTCTTTCTCAACAAAAGTTTGCTTCTATAGTCTCAGAATTGGGTGCAAAAGTTAGATATTATATTCTCTTTTTCAGAACATTGGAATTTGTTTTAATGATAATTAAAAGATGATTTTATAATTTTTGTTTCGTTAATATTCTATAATAGTAGTGTGTTTTTGACACACCATTAAGATATATAATGTATCTTTGCGATATCAAAATGATATTATAAAACATACGAAAACGGATTAAAATAATACGACTATGGAAAAGAAAGAATTTGCCTTTAAAGGCACAGTAGTGAATGGTTTTGCTATGCTAAGCCTAACGCTTGCATTGCTGTTGTGTGGCATTGCCCGAGTGCCATATATGGTTTTGCGCAAGTAGACAACGATGCCAACGGAGGCTTATTTGTTGGTTTTGGGTGTTGCGTTAATAGTGTGTATGATATGCGTAATGTGCGGTTTTGTGAAAATAGAACCTAACGAAGCTCGTGTAATGGTGTTCTTTGGACAATACAAGGGTACGTTTACCACTGTAGGTTTCCACTGGGTGAACCCCTTTATTAGTACTAAACGACTATCGTTTAGGGCACGAAATATAGACGCTGCCCCCATTAAGGTGAACGACAAAACAGGTAATCCGGTTTTAATTGGTATGATGTTGGTGTGGCGATTAAAGGATACTTACAAGGCAATATTCGAGATTGACTCTGAAGCAATGGCAACATCGGTAGACGAAAACGGCAAAGTTAATCCTATAAGCAATATTATGATGGCATTCGAACGCTTTGTTCGCATACAAGGCGATGCGGCTTTGCGACACGTAGCTGGGCAATATGCATACGATAACACCGACGATGACAAGACAGCACAGACACTTAGAGACAACAGCGAAGAGATAAACAAACTGTTGGAACAGACTCTTGACGAACGATTAGATATGGCTGGAATAGAAATTATAGAGGCTCGCATTAACTATTTGGCATACGCTCCCGAGATAGCAGCCGTAATGTTGCGTCGCCAACAAGCCTCTGCCATAATCTCTGCCCGCGAAAAAATAGTGGAAGGAGCGGTTTCTATGGTAGACATGGCACTGAAAAAACTAGACAAAGAGAACGTTGTGGCTTTAGACGACGATAAGAAAGCGGCTATGGTGAGCAACCTTATGGTGGTGCTATGTAGCGAAAACGCCACCCAACCAGTGGTAAATTCGGGCACACTGAATATGTAAACCAAACATTATAGAGGCACTCTGCCAACACCTTATATATATAAGCGCGTGCCGAGTGCCGTGCCTATGCACTGTAAAAACGTGTTGTTGGCATAAGCTAAAACTATATGGCAAAGAAAGAAAATAACACAAAAAGCTTTATTCTTAGGGTAGATGCTACCACAATGGGGGCAATAGAGAAGTGGGCTGCCGATGAGTTTCGCTCCACAAACGGACAGTTACAGTGGATAATAACCGAAGCTCTGCGCAAAGCACACCGCCTTCCAAAGCAGCAACTAAGAGACAAAGCCGAAACAAAAACAACAAATACAGACAATGAAAACACCAATTGAAAATTTACGTTTACCTCGTACTACCGAATCGACACTATACGAAGTGGGGTCGGCTATTATGCTTCTGCTTGCATGGATAGCAGGCGTTATGGCAACAAATGCACACAGAAAGAATGGAGTAATTATTACTGTGCTACTTGTTTTTACTATTATTGCGGCAATAGCACACTACATTTCGTATCGGCCAGGTATGCGTTGGGATAACAACAACTTCCACCCTGCAAACGTTCGAGAGGCTATAGTGGTATCAAAGTTCTATCGTGTGTTTGCCATAGAACTAACATCGTTAGGTTTGGTTATGGCTCTTATGGCGTTGTGGGATATGAAATTCCAAGAATCGTCCACAGTTTTCACAATAGTTACACTTGCTATTATAGTGGTAAACTATATGCTTACAGCAAGAAAAACTAATGCGGATACGTGATGATGAGTGGCGAAAACAACAACAGAACAACCACAAAGACTAATGTAGTTCCCCCTTCTTGCAATGCAAAAAGGGGGTTTTTGCAATGTAAAAGTATGGTTTTTGCACGCCAAAAACCATACTTTTGTAGCACAAAAAGGTGGTTTTTTGCAAAGCATTGTTATACAAATAGTTACGCAACATTGTTTTTCTCGTATTTTTGTTCCCACCGTAGGGCATTGCAATTAGTAATATTTTTGCATACCAAAATGGGTTGTTTTTGTTGATGATGCGGGCGCGATGAATCTGCCCCTACGCCTTTCGGAATGCACGCTGCCGTATATTTTACACAATGAATAAGCCATTTTGTTGCAGAACAGAACAACTTATTTGCCTTAGTATTAATGCTTAACCATTGTTTACTTCTTCTTTTTCTTTCTCCAATGGAACAACTCTTTAAAGTTGGTAAAGTCTTTTTTCATAATCACACCTATGCCTTGTGTGTTGAGAGAGTTACGTGTAAAGTATCGATCGTTGGCTCTGTTGTAGAAGTTTAGTGCTATATTGCCGTTGGGCAATAGTAGATATTTAATATCGAAATCGCCAATGAAGGCAGATGTATTTGTAGCAACATTGTCGCGATATCCAAATTCGCCGTTTATAAGTAGGCGGTTGTTAAGCAGACTTCCCGATAGTATGCCTTCGTATTCGGCATTACTAAAGCCATCGTTACCAGTGGCAATGTTTGCTCCAAAGTTCCAATGATTGTCCTTAATAACGTTAGAAAGCACGGTGTTTATTTGTTGCGAGATAGTTCCAGACAGTATGCTTTGCATTACGAGCGATGCTTGTTTGGGCTGATTGGGTGTGTTTGGATTGGCATTGTTGGCAGTTTGCGGATAGAAACGCCCCACCGCCAGTAGGTATAACACCTGTTGGTTAAGGTCTTGTTCGGAGTTTAGCACCGATAGTACCATTTGTTTAGCATCGGCAGAAAGCTCTGGTAAGTTCAGATTAAAGGTAACAGATGGAGCTTCTGGTGTACCATTTATGTCTAATAAGCAGTCTACCTTCGTGTTGTTGGTGCGGAACGAGCTACCCATTTGCAGGTCGGATAGAGGCACAGAGTTAAGCGTATATCGTCCTTTAAGTGCGAGAGTGGCAGCATAAGGGTCGCCTCCGAATGCTATAAGCGAGCCTTCGTCGAATGCGAACTGCCTTTTTATAATGTTCTGAATGGTGAGATTGTATGCTCCACGACTCACATTATAGTTTCCAAAAATTTGGAAAGCCCCTTTGTTATAGTAGGTAGCACGAATAACCCCTGTACCATTTAGCGATATATTATCGCCAGTAGTCTCGTCCATTAGAACGCCCAATGTAAAGTCGGGAGTAGTGTTTATGAGGAAGTTAATGTGCAAATCGCTTGCTAAATTCTTGTTATATCCGTCTTCTGCAGGTCGTTTCAGCCATGTAGTGTCTTGCTTTAGAGAGGCTTGTAACGAGTCTGGTGTCATATCGCGCCATCTAATAAACGAGTTTTCGTCTATGGTGTTTTTTGCCGCATTGTATGTTATGAACGAGTTACGGTTAGGCGTTATATCCACATTCATAGTAATTTCGTGGTTGCGACCTATTATTTGGCATTTGCCAGAGGCATATATACGTCCCCAAAAAGTACCCGATGATGCCTTGCGAGCAAAGTTATAAGTAAGCAAATTGTTGGTTTGCACGTCAAAATCGAACGTTAAATGTCGCAAAGATTGGTGGTGCAATCCGCCCGTAAGCACCGCTTTGTGTCCTTCAGGGTCGGCAATGGTAATGTTGTTGAGGCTTATTTCGTTAGGAACAAGCGTAACCCTGCCATCTTGTACAATATATGTGGTGCCCAAAGGAGTTATGCGAACCGATCCAGAAGCCAGCATATCGCCTTCGAGATTAACATTATTAAGCGGTCCAACCACCTTTACCCAGCCATTTCCACGTAGGTTTATGTTGTCCATAAAGGTTCCACAGAACTTGTTTAAGAAGGTTAGTCGTGTGTCGTTTGCATATATTGGCAAATTTATATAGCTATGTCGCAAGTCTATATATCCCTCAATGTTAGTTGAAGCCCCCTCGTCTATGGTTTCAGCATCTATGTTTATGCGTCCTTCAGCATTAGAATAGTTAGCTTTTTGCATACAGTATTCCCATATCGCCATGCTCAAATTGAAACTGTTTAACCGTGAGATTGGCATTGGCTTGTAGGTTATGGAAAACCGATTTTAGCACAACATTGCCCGAAGCAAGCCCATTAAAGCCCACGCTATGGAAGTTTGCAATGTCGAGAATGTATGGAACATCAATGTCTTTAAGCTGTACGGTGAGCGAATCGGCAGGGTTTCCCGATGTTAAACCATTAACAATAATGTGTTGTTCCTTATTAGAAAGTTCGAAATGTTGTATATTTAAATGGTTCTGAACATACGAAATTTCTGATGGTTGTACCTGTAAATCAATTGTATCAATGCGTATTTTAGACGGTGCAAAGTGTAAATGAGTAGCCAGTTTGTTACCCCTTTGTCGTTCAAATTGTGCAGAACAATCTATCTGTCCGCGGAAAGTTTTCTGTGCAAAAGCATTGAATGACGATAGCGTATTTAGTTCGTTGTGTTGTGCAGTAGCTATGGTTTGCAGTGCAATACGCCGTCCTGCGCCATCTATCCATTCGCCTTTTATGCCAATGTTTAGTGCATTGTGGAGAGTGGAAAGAGCAAGAGAGATATTCTCGAAACGGTATTTTGCATAGTTGGCACGTGGTGCGGCAATGTTAAGCGCCACGGTGTTGTGAGCCTCGTTTACGTCGCCTTTAAGCTGAAGCGATGGCGAAAGACCAATTTTAAGTCCTGTTAGTTCGTGTAAAAGTTGTGTATTTGTTATGTTAGCCTCTATGTGGAACACATTGTTAGCAGTGGTTCTGTCCCATCGGTGAGGTGTTTCAACGAGTGCAGGAAGATATGTGCCCACCACATTTTGCACACTTTGCACCATAGAAGCATAGTTGAAATGTCCTGAAATGGCGAGCGTTCCAAAGTCGGACTGTAGCTTTATGGACCTACCAGCAAGTTTATTATCGGCATTAAGTTCCAGATGGTTTAGCTTAAAGCTACGGTTGTTCGCCTCTTGCATTACAAAATTGTCGAGCGTAAGTTTACCAATCAGGTTGTTAAGCGTGGTTCCACTTCCAGCTAAAGTAGTGCGAAACGAGAGTGTACGATTGCCCAATGCGTTTGTAATGTCGCATATTGTGCAGGTTTAAACGTTCGGCATTAATGCGTGCATTCACCCTTATTAATCCCTTTTTCTCTATAAACTTGCGAATGTTTCCCACCATACCATCAATGCTAAGTTTGCCATTGAGGTCGTTGATAGACGCTTTCCCGTTGAAAGTATCGTTAGTATAATCGCCATTTACGGCAATATTTCGGTAAGTGTAACCATTATAGTCGAAACGAGGAACAACTCCTTTTGCCTTGATATGGTGTAAATCGGACGTAGCTTCTACCTTATATCGGCAGCAATAGAGCCAAGTTGCGATGATGTAAGAATGTTTCCGAGTGTGAAATGCGGTGTATACAGTTCGGCATTAATGGTTTTTCCACGCTGTAGAAAGTTTATGTTGGCATTGCCATGTGCCAGCAGAAGAGAGCCCTTTGCGTGTCGGTAGTTTCGTGTTCCTTGTGTTTTTCCTTTGAAACGCACATCTCCTAAGCGCATAACTTCGGCAGGCAACTTTAGTTGGAAGGCACTGTTAATGTGCTGAATAAGTTTACTTTTTAAGAACCACCGACAGCGAATTCAACTTCCATGCTGGTTGTTTGGCGAGCTGCGAGAGCATACCTTTGCAGCTAATAGCAGCCTCGTTGTTTCCATAATGCAGTGCAAATGTTTTAATTTTCAGCAGGTTAGCTGTTCCCGAAACATTTGTATTGAAATACAATTTCTGGTCGAAAGTAAGCAATGGAGGTAGCAAACAGGCAATATCGGCAGGTGTTATATACGATTTTTCTGTGCGTAATTGGTGATAAGCAGTAGCAAAATTAAGTTTTTATACCTATTATGAAAGCGCACAGAATAGAAAGGAACATTAATTTTTAGACTGTGGCAGCTGAACAAAGAGCTGAGTTATGGTAGCTAATTGTTTATTAGCTTTCAGCTTAAAACGTAGATTTTGCACATTTAAACCCTGTTTTTCGTTGAACGAAAAGACTATGTATTTGGGTGCAACATACGGCTATCTGTAAGCGTGTCAATATCAATATGCCCCGATATTTCGGTTACATTCAGGTGGTTAAGGTTTAGTTTATTGGGCGTGTTAGGAGCCGAAAGAAGGTCGTAGCGCACGTTGCTGTGCCGTATAATAAGACTTTGAAGATTAAGGTCTAATGGAGTATGGCGAGTGGTATTGCGCGATTTTAGCGAGTCGATAAGGAATTGGAAGTTAGGTTTATCGATAGGAGAAGTTTGGTAGAGTAGGGCATTCAGTCCAAAAATCTGTGCCGACGAGATGCGACCTTCCCCCATTGATAAGCGAAAGAATGTCTATTTTGGCAGCAATACGCGATGCTTTCGCCATTTGCTTACCACTTTTGGTCGTTAATAACAAGTCCGTCTACAATGAAATGGTTAAGGAACCCCAAGTCTACACGCTCTATTTTAACCTTTGTTCCTAACTTTTTTTCAAGTGCACCAGCAACCTGCGCACCCACGAAATGTTGCACAGACGAAAGGTGTAACAGTATAATTATAAGCAAATATAGCCCTATGGCTGTCCATACACCCCAACGAATAAGAGTCTTTAATATCTTCAAAGCGAGTGCAAAACTACTATTTTTCTGTTGCATAGTGAAATTAATGAAGCGAAAAGTTTTCTAAACTGATTAAAAATAGCTATATTTGCACACTCAATTAGTAGACGTTTTCATTATTTAAATTTATGACAAAACAAATAAGGTTGCATAAGGGGTTAGACATAAAACTCAAAGGACGTGCTAAGGAAACGACTATGCCACAAGAACTATCGTCGGTGTATGGACTTGTACCAGACGACTTTGTAGGAATCATTCCGAGGCTAAAAGTAAAGCCAGGCGACCATGTAAAAGCGGGGGAGACGCTTTTTGTGAATAAGAATTCGGAGGAAGTAGGCTTTGCTTCTCCCTGTAAGTGGTACCGTAAAATCGGTAGAAAGAGGCGATCGCAGAAAGGTTTTATATGTAAGTATAGAACCCGATAGAGAGCAAGAATTTATTGATTTTGGCGTAAAAGATGTGCAAACACTCGATGGAGAAGCAGTGAAAAATGCACTTTTAGAGGCAGGTTTGTTTGGTTATATCAACCAATTGCCCTACGCAGTGTCTACCACTCCCGACACAAAACCCAAGGCAATATTCGTATCAGCGCTAAGAGATAAGCCGTTAGCGGGCGACTTTGAATACGAATTGAAAGGACAAGAAGAAAGTTTTTCAGGTAGGATTAACGGCACTTTCTAAGATAGCAAAGGTTTATTTATCTATTGGAATACAGCAGAACAGCGATGCTTTAACAAAGGCAAAGAATGTGGAACTGACTGTATTTGATGGACCATGCCCAGCAGGAAATGTGGGTGTGCAGGTAAATCACCTATCTCCAGTAAACAAAGGAGAGGTGGTTTGGACGGTAGACCCAACGGCTGTTATATTCTTTGGAAAGCTATTTCTTACAGGAAAAGTAGACCTAACACGTGTTGTTGCCGTAGCAGGTAGCAAGGTGAAAGACCCAGCTTACGTGAAAGCATTAGTGGGAACACCCATTAAAGATATTGTTGCAGAACGACTAACGGGCACAGAACACGTGCGTATTCTAAACGGAAACCCACTAACAGGTACTATTGCAGACGATAAAAGTTTTCTTGGAGCACACACATCAGAGGTTGTGGCAATGCCAGAAGGCGACAATGTGAATGAATTTGCAGGTTGGATAATGCCTCGTTTCAACCAGTTCTCAACATCTCGAAGCTATTTTAGCTGGCTCTTTGGCAAGAATAAAGAGTACGACCTCGATGCGCGCATCAAGGGAGGAAAGCGTAATATTATTATGAGTGGTGAGTATGACGCTGTGTTACCAATGGATATATATGGCGAATATCTTGTTAAAGCCATTATAACAGGCAACATAGACAAGCAAGAAGAACTGGGAATATACGAAGTAAGCCCTGAAGATTTTGCTTTGGCAGAGTTCGTTGATAGTTCAAAACAACCATTACAACAAATTGTGCGCAATGGTTTGAACACACTACGAAAGGAGAATGCGTAAATACACCTTATATTATAATAGAGAATTAACAACTTTAAGAGATACAATATGAGCTTAAGAAATTGGCTGATAAGCTGCGTCCGCAATTCGAAGAAGGCGGAAAATGGCACGCTTTCAAGAGTATCTACGATGGTATGGACACCTTTCTGTATGTTCCAAACGAAACATCAAAGAGCGGAACATCTATTCATGATGCCATCGATTCTAAGAGAATAATGAGTATTGTGGTTATTTCGTTAATACCCGCAATGCTGTTTGGAATGTACAATATAGGTTATCAAAATGCATTAGCTGCCGGTAAACTGGGCGAAGCAACCTGTATGGGAATGTTTTTGTATGGCGCTTTAATGCTGTTACCAAAAATTTTAGTATCCTATATTGTGGGTCTGGGAATTGAATTTGCCTGGGCACAGTGGAAAGGCGAAGAGATTCAGGAAGGCTATTTGGTAAGTGGTATTCTTATTCCACTTATAGTTCCCATAACATTACCCCTTTGGATGTTGGCTTTAGCAGTGGCTTTTGCTGTGATATTCACAAAGGAAATATTTGGTGGAACAGGTATGAACATCTTTAATGTGGCACTTGCTGCACGTGCATTCCTCTTCTTCTCTTATCCCGGGAGTATGACTGGCGATAAGATTTGGGCAGCTACTAATCAGATTTGTGGGCTTGGCTACACACGCTTCCAGACGGATTTACAATGGCAACACCATTGGGCGAGGTTGCTCAAGGTGCCTCTGTAAATGCTTCAGTATGCGATATGGTGCTTGGATTAATACCCGGTTCGGTGGGCGAAACATCTGTCATCGCCATCGCTATCGGTGCTATTATATTGATTTGGACGAACATTGCAAGTTGGAAAACTATGTTTAGCGTGTTTGTTGGTGGCATTGTAATGGCACTAATATTCCATTCAACAGGAGCAAGTCCACTGCAATGGTACGAACATATAGTATTAGGAGGCTTCTGTTTTGGTGCAGTCTTTATGGCAACCGACCCTGTTACCTCTGCAAGAACAGAGCAAGGCAAATGGATTTATGGCTTCTTAATAGGTGCTATGGCAGTTATTATTCGTGTATTGAACCCTGGTTATCCAGAAGGAATGATGCTTGCCATACTCTTTGGCAATATGTGCGCTCCTCTAATAGACTATTGTGTGGTTCAATCTAATATAAACAAGCGTGCTAAACGTGCTAAAATGTAAGGAGAGAATACCAAATGAAGACTAATAGTAATTCGTATACAATCATCTATTCTGTTGTTCTTGTGCTTATTGTAGCATTCTTGCTTGCTTTTGTTTTTCAGGCATTACGCCCACAGCAAGACGCTAATGTGCGCTTAGACCACCAGAAACAAATTCTGTTTGCACTAAATCAAGACCGTAATATGTCTGATGAAACAGCACAAAAGCTTTGGCATCAAATTATTATTGCCGACGATATTATAGACGCAAATGGAAAAGTTGTGAAACAAGGAACACAAGGCGGTGTAGATGCAGGCTTTAAGCTGAATAGCAAAGATGCTAAAGAGGGTAAACTTGCGCTATTCCGTTGTAAGGTAGATGGGCAAGATAAGTATGTTATACCAGTATATGGTAACGGACTATGGGGACCTATTAACGGATTTATAGCCCTGAATGGAGATAAAACAACCATATTCGGTGTGTACTTTAACCACGAAAGTGAAACTGCCGGACTGGGCGCAGAAATAAAAGATAACAAAGCTTGGCAAGATAAATTCAAGGGTAAAAACATCTTAGATGCACAAAAACAACATATAATTTTTAGTGTAACAAAGAAGGTAGAACAGCCAAACAATCAGGTAGATGCCGTTACTGGAGCTACTTTAACAAGTAATGGCGTTTCTGAAATGTTCCACAACGAGAAAGGTGGACTTGCCCCATACATTAAGTTTCTTACAGAAAAGTAACATTGAGAAATAAATTAATATAAAACAAAAAGATTATGAGTTTGTTCTCAAAACAAAATAGAGAGGTTTTTATAAACCCATTAAAACCTCGACAACCCAATACTTGTTCAAGTGTTAGGGTATATGTTCGGCTTTAGCTGTAACCTCTCAATTAAAGCCATCTATAGTAATGGGATTAGCCGTAACCATTATTACGGGCTTCTCGAATGTGATTATTTCAATTATCAGAAAAACCATTCCTAACCGCATTCGTATTATCGTTCAGCTGGTTGTTGTGGCTGCTTTGGTAACCGTTGTAAGCCAAATATTGAAGGCGTTTGCCTACGATGTTAGCGTGCAATTGTCGGTTTATGTGGGTCTTATCATTACAAACTGTATTTTGATGGGACGTTTAGAGGCTTTCGCTATGACCAATAAGCCTTGGCCAAGCTTCCTCGATGGAATAGGAAATGGGTTAGGCTATGCGCTCATTTTGATATTAGTAGGAGCTTTCCGCGAATTTTTTGGACGTGGAAGCTTACTTGGTTTTAAGATAATTCCACAAAGTTTCTACGATATGGGATATGTAGACAACGGTATGATGGCTATGCCTGCAATGGCGTTGATACTACTTGGTTGTGTAATATGGGCTCATCGAGCATTTTTCTATAAGGGAGAAGGAAAATAATTATGGAACATTTAGTTAGCTTATTCTTCAGGTCCATCTTCGTGGACAATATGATTTTCGCATTCTTCTTGGGAATGTGTTCATTCTTAGCCGTATCTAAAAACGTTAAAACATCGTTCGGATTGGGCGCAGCCGTAACCTTTGTGTTGGTTGTTACAGTGCCTGTTAACTATTTGTTACAGACTAAAGTGCTCGGACCCGATTGTTTAATAGAAGGTGTAGACCTCTCTTATCTTAGCTTTATTCTCTTCATTGCCGTTATTGCTGGTATTGTGCAGATAGTAGAGATGGCTGTAGAGCGATACTCACCATCACTATACGGAGCATTAGGAATATTCCTTCCGCTCATCGCAGTGAATTGTGCTATCATGGGAGCAAGCCTCTTTATGCAGCAACGCATAGGTCTCGACCCTGCAAGCTCGCAATATATAGGCTCTGTTTGGGACGCCCTCATCTACGGACTCGGCTCTGGCATTGGCTGGTGTTTGGCAATTGTGCTGATGGGAGCTATACGCGAAAAAATGGAATACTCTGATGTTCCAAAACCTTTGCAAGGACTTGGCATTACATTTATCACCGTGGGACTTATGGCTTTGGCTATGATGTGCTTCTCAGGACTTAAAATTTAGAATACAAAAATGGCAGAGTTTATATTATACAGCATTGCTGTTTTTCTTGGTTACAATACTTTTTTGGTTGTACTTCTGCTTGTTGCAAAGAAGTATTTAAGCCCCAGTGGAAAGGTTAAGATAACCATTAATGGTGAAAAAGAATTAGAAGTGGAACAAGGTGGCACCATTCTGGCTACACTAAACGAAAACGGAGTGCACCTGCCTTCAGCATGTGGAGGTAAAGGAAGCTGCGGTCAGTGCAAGTGCCAAGTACTGGAAGGAGGCGGAGAAATACTCGATTCGGAACGCCCACACTTCTCTCGTAAAGAGATAAAAGACCATTGGCGTCTGGGCTGTCAGGCTAAAGTGAAAGGAAATCTCTCTATAAAAGTACCCGAAGCCGTATTGGGCGTTAAAGAATGGGAATGTACTGTTATCTCAAACTCAAATGTATCGTCGTTCATTAAAGAGTTTAAAGTGGCATTACCTCCGGGCGAACACATGGACTTTGTGCCGGTTCGTACGCACAAATACGCATTCCTAAGTACAATTGCATAGACTACAACAAAGACTTCGATAAAGAACTCATTGGAAAAGAATATCTTCCAACATGGGAAAAGTTCAATTTGTTCTCGCTAAAAGCTAGCAACCCCGACGACACAGTGCGTGCTTACTCTATGGCGAACTACCCTGCAGAAGGCGATATAATTACGCTTACCGTACGTATTGCTACTCCGCCATTCTTGCCACGTCCACAAGTAGGATTCCAAAATGTACCTTCTGGTATTGGTTCATCATACATCTTCAGCCTAAAACCTGGCGATAAAGTAATGATGAGTGGTCCCTACGGAGAGTTTGCACCCAATTTCACATCAGGAAAAGAAATGATATGGATTGGTGGTGGAGCAGGTATGGCTCCGTTGCGTAGCCAAATTATGCACATGTTGTGCACATTGCACACTCGCGATAGAGAAATGCACTTCTTCTACGGAGCACGTTCGCTAAGCGAAGCATTCTTCCTTGACGACTTCTGGAAACTCGAAAAAGAATATCCAAACTTCCACATGCACCTCTCGCTCGACCAGCCAGACCCTGTAGCAGATGCTGAAGGCGTGAAGTATTATCAGGGATTTGCAGTGAACTGCATACGAGACACTTATCTGAAAAACCACGAAGCACCAGAAGATTGTGGAGTATTATCTGATGCGGACCTCTATGCTTATTAAGACTGTTACCGACTATCTCGACAGCCTTGGCGTAGAGAAAGACGCTATTCGATTCGACGACTTCGGATAAAAACAAAACATTCAAAACGAACTTTTTAATTTTTCATACATATTAAAAGGTGTCTGCATGCGATATGTAGACACCTTTTTCTGTTTCTCACCCTCCTCCCTCTTCGTTCTAAAAACATTAGCTTGTAACTTCTTAAGAAAACTACACATCCTTCTTCCTCAAACAACTAACATCTCGTAATTGTTTTTTATAAGTCTGTTTCTCACAACGTTTAGTCATTGTAGCCAAACAATAGAAACCACAATACGTATAGCATTACACCTTTTTATTATTCTCATCTCAATAAATCTCTTTCAGCTGCAACAATCCCACGTAATAAAGGCTGAAACTTGTTGTTACGTCTAATTTGGAAAAATACAGATATCTGAAACGAGTGCGACAGATATCTAAAAACACAACTGACAGATATCTGAAAACGAATGCGACAGATATCTGAAACAAAAGATACTGCCGCCTGCCTGAGTTTTCCCTAATTTCTGAGAGAGCTATTTTATTTGCAAAATACCTGCAAACATAGCATACAAATTATCTATTTATGGTAGTGTCTAAAAAGTGTGTAAGCCCATATTTTTTTCTTCTCTTTGCATTTGAAAACAACAAAATACGAGAAACGATAAAACAAAAAAATCAATCAACAAAAAGAATTTTTGATAATAAAACAATGAAATATCAGAGTAAATAACTACATTTGCAGTTGTGCACTTTTGTTTGACAACGTACAAGGTAATTCTACAACTAAAAATCCGTATCTGATGTTGTTACACGTCAAAGACAAAAATAGAGACAAAACTATTAATATAACCGTTCAAAAAGAAATAATGTCGATTGGAATTATGTGGTAGATAGTAGTGGTAATAAAAACAACTGTTGGTTTATGAAAAATATCATGTTTTTTACTGTTCTCTACAATCGTTTTTGTTGGTTGTGCAAATAAAACAACTATACTAACGAAGTTTTTCTCAACTACACTCAATACAATGACAGTGTTATAAATATTGATATGTTTTTGGATTGAGAATAAAACGAACTCCTTTGACTGGTGGAATAGTGGTAGAGGTTAGTAATGCCGTTAGTATTATAGACATACAGAAATATATATTTATCCAGAAAGACTGTCAAATTATATTGAGTAGTGAATCTGAAGCGAATATCTGCATGCTTAACTTAACGCCGTATTCAGAGGATTCCATAAGAATTAGTAATATCAACGCACCAATATTCTATGTAAAAATCTGACAGTCTCGTGCTTTTATAAAAAGAAGTGAAATATAATATATGAAGTTATTAAAAACAAATGCGGCACGCAAAACGCAAGCCACAATAGTGAGTAGATAACAGAATGTATAACATTAAAACTGCAAGTCTATGGTAAACCACATATAGATTGTTTGAAATTACCCATACAAGGGTATGTCCCAACACCCTTATAAGATTAACGGGCAATACCCTTATAAGGGTGTTCATCATTACCCTTATATGAGTATTAAAAGCCGTAAGCAATAAACAGGAAAGAACGACGTTAAATAATTAATAACCATAATTAATTAGAAATTATGATTGAATTTGAAGTAAAATCAAAGAAGCAGCATATATCGGTGAACATAAGAGACAGACCCAAGACGAATACCTTATGCAGGCGATGGCACTCACAAGAGCTGTAAACGGTAACTTCAAGCCCAACGACGACTACGAGAAGATGCAGTTCTACTATCCCCCCTGACCACTTAGGCAGCAGTAGCTACATTACCAATCTTAATGGAGAGGTGGCGCAGCACATCGAATACGTTCCATTTGGTGAAGTATTCCTTGAAGAACGCAACAACACATGGAACACCCCTTATCTCTTCAATGCCAAGGAATTTGACGAGGAGACTGGTATGTACTACTATGGTGCGAGATACTATGAGCCGAGGTTGAGTTTGTGGATGAGTACGGATCCGCTTGCTGAGGAATATATTGACATAAGTGCATACACTTATTGTCATAATAATCCAATAAATCTATTTGATCCTGATGGTCAAGGAGATTATTATACAGATGCTGGTAAATGGCTTGGTAGTGATGGGAAACGGGATAATATGGCATATACAGCAACTGGTGTACGTAAAGAAAAAAACAAGAATGGCTCTCTAGTGAATGTATTCGAACACCCTGTTAAATTGTCTATTGGTCAGAAAGAGCTTAATACTTTGGCACAACTGCATATGCAGAAAGTTCTATAGGGTATGGTATATTTAGCAAAGAAGAAATGTTTGCAATAGCTTCTGTTTATGTGCACAAGAATAAAGTAGCGTATGGTAAAGACTCTCCGAGTGCAAAAGCATTTAGAAGAACAAAGTTAAGCAAACAAACAAATGCAATGCAAACAGCCAATGCTGCTGTTATAAATGCATTTACACCAGGTTCTATAGATTATAGCAATGGAGCAGATCAATGGGATGGTGCAGAACAAGCAATGATTCCTAAGGAGTTTCAGAATAAGCCATCAAATGGTACTTTTATGTATAAAATGAACGTCATGGGGTGGAGTATGCATGATAAGGAGTATGCATCGTGGAAAAATGCTGTAAATAAAAAATTTGGTAATGGATTATTTAATGTTCCGCAGAAAAAAACTGCAGGATACAATTATGGAGGTATGAAGAATAAGGAAGAATTAGGCTTACTTCACTGCACAATATGGATTAACTATTTTTTGGAGGACTATAAAATGATTTTATTTTTCAAATTTATGGCTTCGAAGAGCGTTTTTGCATTTTTACTTTGTTCTTGTCTGGTAGATAATAAAAGCTCAAAATGTCTGGAAACTTTATTACAATACAAAAGAAGTCCAGATTAGGAGTTATACATCTAAAGGACAGTTGAGACATCTTGTGCAAAAGCGATGACTATGGGAATAAGGTCGATTCTGTAATTTATAAAAAAAGAATATTTATGTTTATTCTTTTTGCAAAAAAACAAAAAGTGTACAAGAACTCTAATTTTTCGTGTCATAGATTTCTATTCTAAATTTAAACTGCATAAGGAGACTTTTTGTCTCCTTATGTTAAACATACATTCCTATTAGAGGAGTATATTTCTGATTTGCAAGACATCTATGAATCCATTCTTCCGAATGGTGATGAAGTTTCAAATCATATATCGATTTCTATAAATAAAAATAGCACCCATGTAACATTTCGTAATCTGAATTGTCGTTTTAATGTTTTATTTAGTCCTGTAATATTACAGTCTTATTTGTCCTACAATACAATAAAAGACATAAAGATATATACTAAATTCGAAGGCTCTCGAAAATAAGTTATATTTTTGGAAGGGAATATTCTCAATATCTTTTTATTATAAAACATAATTCAATTAAGATAGTAATAGAATCATTATCATCCTATGATGATAGAAAAGATGAATATATTTATGAATGGAAAAAGAGATACGTAGGGTCTTGCTAATTATATAGTCGTTCCTTAAAAACTATATTTCAGCATAAAGCTTGTACTGACAAGCTCTATGCTGATTCTTTTTATAAGGTCCAAAAGAACTCTCATAGCTCTTTTGAAGTTATATGCTGCTGCAGCTAATAATACATTGATAGCATCTCCTTTCACACCTTTATAAAAGTTGCGAGATAATCTATGGTCTGCTTTAAGATGTCCTATTGTTGGTTCTATACCAGCTCGTTTACAAAATAGTTTGTGTTTCTTTTCTCTTTTGGTAGTAGCTGTCTTTAGCTTTTAGGAACGTCTGGAATGAGTATCTTTGTCTGCCCAATCTGCTTTTACACCTCTATACCCTCTATCTCCTGCTAACTTATCAACCTGCTTTCCTGTCATCCTTTGGGTTTGTTCCAACGTCTTTTCGATAGTATGCCCATCATATTCATTCCTAAAAGAACATGCACCAATAATAAGTCCTGACCATGAGCGAAGAATAGATACTTTTATTACCAAACTCATATTGCTTATGTTCCTTACCTTTGCTGACGCAAACTACATCTGGTTCGTGCAGAGAATATACTTTGTTCTTTGACTTCCTATTCTGAGAAAGAACTTTGTAATATAGCTCAAACATATTCTCATACCCTTTCTTTCCCTCAAGATTACGCTCTAGCTCTCTTACCAATCTTCCTGCTATGGTTCTTAGTTGTCTATCTGCCTTAAGAGCTTTCTTACGATTCTTGGGATGATTACGAAAACGTTGGGAACGGTAAATTCCTTTCAGCGTACGCGTATAACTCTGTCGTAGAGGAAGACTCTTGTCATGAACTATCTTCAGAACATTTTTGATTATCTTTTTATGCAACTTCGCATCTGTAGGATAGGTTATATTCTTCTCCTGTACAGTAGAATCAATGAAAGCCGTATCAAAATGATCTTCGTTATCATGGTCGGTATTAACACGGATGCTTTCTGCTAATATTAACTCCATACCTTCCTCACCTATACGATTTCTGAAGTGAACTAACTCGGAAGCGTCACAGGGTTGTTTTGGCATAAATTCAAGTCCACCACAGAAATATTGGTAGTAAGCATTCTCGCTCCATTGAAAAACCACCATTTCATCAGACACATTACGCAAATGTTTTAAAATTAAAAGACCACACATCAAGCGAATTGGATGAGCCGGGCGACCATTATTGTTGCAATACAAAGGAGAGAAAGCATTTTCAAAACGTTCCCAATTAATCTTATTACTAAGTTGGAAAAGGGGATGTTCATGGCTAAGCATGTCCTCTAAAGAAGAGAACATAGAGAGCTGTTTGGATGTACGTTTAAGCATAAATATCTGCAAGATTTATAATGTAAAGGAATAAAAAACTTGCAGATATTTGCAAATAATTTATAGCATAATATACTATGAATCAGAGGAATATTAGGTTTTATAAGGGAGGACTATTTAAATTGCAACCTACAAAAAAATGTTTTATCTCTTCAAAAGATAAAACATTTTTTCTATGATACACCACGAGCGACGGCTTTCCAATTAGTTCTGTTCGCCTTTTCAATTGGTTTCGTTCAGCTTCTCCACCTATTCTGTTCACCTCTTCCATCAGTTCTGCAATACTTTTAAAAATAAGCTACCAAATCATTTCATTTCAATTCCCATATTCTTCATTCTATTCAAAAGAATGGTACTGATGTAATTTCCTTTTATTCCTACTAATACAAGCAGTTGCAAAGGTCATTGGGGAAACATATGTCACACCTCTATAGGTTTCATCAGTTAGAACAGGCATACTATAATATACATTTTTTTCTTGTTTTTCTAAGTCAATAAACCATTTGCCACCAATATATTTTTTTGAAAGTTTGTCCAATATAAATGGTTAGATGGTCTAACAATTCTTTTTTTGCGCTATTAAATCGTTATGATCATTAAAATTATCAAGAATCCATCTTTCTAAATCATCTAACGACTTCTTACTATAATCTAATACTAAACTATGTTCCTTGGCAAAAGTTCCAGTGAAGTATTCCATCTTATCAGAGATAAAGAATATCCACTCTTGAAAGTTTTTCTTGCGTATATCTCATAAATATATAATTATTTACCTTTGACAAAGGTAAAACAAAAAGATTCATAACTCTGACAAGATTAACGAATGTTAAGTTACGATCTGCAACAACATATTTTATAAAATCTAAACCATGCTAATTCAAAACCCGTTTTAGGACTGACCCCCTATTATGTATACAAAAAGCTTATAAGCGAGTTGCTTATAAGCTTTCTTTGTAGTCGGTACGAGAATCGAACTCGTATGCCAAGATTGAGAATCTTGTATCCCTAACCGTTAGATGAACCGACCTTCTGATTGTCGATTTGTCCCCGTAGGGTTGCGGAAGGAGGGGGATTCGAACCCCCGGTACGGTAACCCGCACGTCAGTTTAGCAAACTGGTGGTTTCAGCCACTCACCCATCCTTCCAGTCAGGGCTCTGTTTAAGAGTTGCCAAGCATTCTTTCAAATGCGGTGCAAAGGTACTATTTATTTTTCTGTTCTTACAAGTTTTTCTGATTGATTTTTTTCATAGAATAAGGCTATTTTGCGCTATTTATGAACACAACTGTGGCTTTGTTTCATAATATTTGCCGTCTATGGTTTTTTTAAAACAATAGTCCACTTGTGTGCTTTGCTATATTTTTTTGTGTAACTTTTTATTTTACTTTTTTTACCTCTATAATATGTGTCGAACGAGTCTTCTGCATAGCCATCTTCCAATACTTTAAAGGTGTTAGAGAATACGCCTTCCATTTTTCGTCCCATATAATATACATCGTAGGCATCTTTGCCATATCCCCAGCCCAGATCTTTAAAGGTTCGTGGAGAATCGCTAATTTTTTTTCCACGAAACAGCACTGCATTCGATGTTATGCGATAGCGGTAGTAATCGTCGTTGTCGTATATATCGTCGTCTGTTGGATAGTCTCCTGGATAGGGCTGAGCTATTTTAAGGCTGAATGTCATAGGATCTACATACGGCAATATGCGCCCTAAGTAGTATACGTTGTATCGGTCTTTGGCATAACCAAAGCCTAAATCTACAAACGAACGATAGTCGGCGTCTACTATAGGTTGTCTTTGATAGTACACACCGTTACGATTATACGAATAAAGTTTGGTATTTTTTTGTGTGGTTTGTGCGCTTGTTACAATTGTAAACGCCACAAAAAGCAATATAACACAGCTGCGTAGGTTGTTTAAACTTGTCTGTCTCATAGATTTTTCCTTTCTTGTTTTATACCCGTAGGTGATTTTTTACTATGTGCAAAGATAGTAGTAAAATATGAAATGGTTATCGGGAAAATCCTAAATAGTTGTAGGGAAACCAGACAAATATGTTGCGAAGTACGATTTTATAATGTTCTTTATATTTCTTTTGGTGTGTTTTGGTGTAACACATTTTGTGTGAGAACGTAAAAAAATCGTACCACTTGTTTTGTTACATTCTCACTTTGTGCTGACACTTTGTTAGCATACTGCACATAATATATTGGCTTTATGCTTTGCAAAATGTTTGTATGTGGCGTTAAACAGTTGCTATATTGCCTTTTTAAAGTTTAGAATGTGTAGCCAAAACCAACGTTCAGATATATGGGATACATATTGAAACTGATGGTTTTAAAGTTGCTTTCAAATATATTATTCATAGCCCATGTAAGGTCGGCGTTCAGTGTAAAGTGGTTGAAAGCCTGCCAAGTGCCTCCTATTTGTGCACCCCAATGGAAATGATTAAGGTGCGATGAGAAGTCGTATGGGGCTGTTTTTCCATTCTCGTATATTAGTTTTTCGCCCACTGGCGACCCCTCTCGTAGATAGCCATTACTAACTTCTCCGTTAAATTCGCCATCTAATCGGAACGAAGCAAACAGTCCGGCGCGCACTTTCCACTTATTTCCAATGCGATAGTTGCCCATTACGGGAATGGAAAGGAAGGTGCTGTTGTAGCGAGTTTTTACATAGCCTGTCCAAAATCCAGATACTCGTTCGCCATCGTTCACTATCTCCATACTGTAGCCCTTTGTAGTGGCGCCCGTTATCATACCCTTTTGTTCGAATTTCAGTCCTGCCGAAATTCCCCATTTATGGTCTTCGCCTATCCATTTTGTGGCTACACCTTCTATAGAGGCATTCAATCGTGGGCTATAACTGTTTATTTTTCTTATTTCGCGTGGCATGGAAAGTGGCGATGCTCCACCTATATTCACGCCAGCCCGCACTTCAAATTCCCCAGTCGGAGTTTTTTCTTGTTGTGCCCATGTGGTTATGGCAACACATAGAAGTAGGGTAGCTGCTGCCATTCTTGCGATTATATTTGTTGTTTTCATTTTTCTTCTTTTGCTATATAGGGTTTATTTGTAGTAGAGTTCCATTTCGTCTACATAGAGAGTGCTGCCTATTGCACCGTTGAAAATAGCCCCATCTTTGCTCGACGACATAATTATTGCTAAATTGTATTTGCCTTCTGCCAATTTCTTTGCATCTATTTTTCGTCCATCTACAGGCTTAAAGTCTATGGCAAAATGTGTCCACACATCGGTTTCTTTACGATTATCAAGTTCAGCTTTCAGCACAATGTTTTCGTTCGACAACGAATTTGTGCCATCTAAATAGGGCACTTGTGGTGTAACTTCGTAAAGCACAGCATAAATAGCGAAGTCGTCGTGCTTTCCTTCTACCACTTTACTAAACTTATCGGTATATGTTTCTCCAGCCTTATACTTGTAGTAGCCAGCCAACCGAGTAGGCATTTTGCGGAAAGGAAGTCCGAAGCGTGTCGATTTTGCGGGGTTTGTAATGTCTATTTGGAATGAGCCAGTAAACAAGTTTCCTGCTGCAATAGGGCGCATTCATCATTTTACCAAAGCTTCCTGTGCTTACTGTCTTTGCAGCTTAGCACACTTACCAACAACGCCGCCATCAGCTTGACTGGTAGGGTATTCCTCTGCTTTAGCATCTTGATTGACTATTAAGAAGCCAGCATTTCCACTGCCCCAATCCATTGTATCTTTTGGTGCTAATAGCTCATAGAATATGTGGAAGAAGTTACTTTCCACCTCGTCGTCCCACGACCGTTTGGCTTTATGCCATCTAATGTTCTCAAAATGATATTCGGTAGCCACATCGTTGCTAACGAAAGATACCTTATATTGTTTTTTCCATTGCCCATCTTCAGATGTAACAGTGTAGGTTTGAGGCGTTAAGAAGTTGCGAACGGTTCCGCTTGCCGGTTCAATGGTTGCTCCTGGAGTAAGTTCGAACTGTGGCGCCAGTTGTGTAAGGTCGCTGCCACCATTTACAAAGAACTTCACTTCGTTGTTTGTAATTAGCGGTTTGCGTATCAATAGTTCGTCGTTGCTTACCTTTGCAGCAACAATATCAGCCTCTTGATTCAGTGCTTCGTTTTTTATGCACGATGCAAACGTTAGTACAAACAATAGAAATAGTGCTGTGTGCAAAACTGTTTTTATACTTCTCATAATTTCATTGAGTGTTATTTTTGGCTGCAAAGGTATAGAAAAATATTTATAGAAATAGTATCTTACACCATTTTTATTGTGTATTGTGGCTTTCTTTTACGGTTTTTTGTGTGTACAAAAGTATTTTTTGCAAGACCACTGTTCGGCATACAAACCTATTTTGTTACACCTTATTATATATATAATGCCATAATGTGTTGTGAGAAATACTACGAATTATACCCTTTTCTTTTGCATAATGCTTGATGGTATATGTAGTTTGTACGTTTCAAAAACACTGTTTTGGAGTGTAAAAAGAGGGTATTGCTTTTTGCAAAATAAGACGACAAATATCTTACTTTACTCCTTTTGTTTTGTTTTTAATTTATGAATTTTTGCTCTGTTTTAGCTGCTTTTTATACCTTGATTTGTTTCCTTTTTATACTTTTGTTTATTGCGAAAAACGTTTAGATGCCTATATTATAAGTCTATAAAAGTATATAAGTAATTGATAAATAATAAGATATAATTTAGATGTTATTTATATTAATTTAGATTTATGTTTGCAACATATCGCATCAACGATTATATTGACTATCTTTGCATCAGATTTAACAAAAGTATGCCGTGAGGCAGTGAAATGAAATAGCGTTAATTTAAGGTGGAAAATAGTGTTTCAGGAAACAATGATTTGAGACTTGCAGAGTAGCTGCAGGAATGAACACTCTCAATCAAAACGTAACTAAACGTAAGGTGTACCAAGGGCGAGATGCTCTAACGGTACACTTTTTTTATGTAAAACTTGCACTTCTCAATATTTATACATACCTTTGTGTGTCCGAATTACGGTAATTACATAATGATACGACAAGACCTCCAAAAAAACAAAGCCACGTTTTTATGTTGGTGTTTATTATTTTTCTTTGCATTGTTGCATAGTTCTGCAACAATGGCAGCTACCGAATACGATGAATTAGACAATCTTATTCAACATAGTAAGGCTATAACTGCTAAAAAGGTAGCGCGAATAAACGATATACGGCAGCGCCTTTCTACTCCACATCTTACCGATAGGCAACGCTACGAAATATGTATGCAGCTCTACAATGAGTATGAAGCCTTTCGGTTCGACTCTGCTTTGGTTTACGCCAACCGCACTATTTTGTATGCGAAACGTATGCGGAATGAGAAGTATTTGGCAGAAGCACAACTCAAAAAGGTGCATGTGCACACACTTGCAGCCTTTTTTGTGAAGTCGCGCGACTTGTTAGATAGTATAAAAGTATCTACTTTAGACGCTCGACTTACTCAAGCATTTCACAACGAATGGTATTTGCTAATGTCGTTGTTGGCAGAATACACAGCAGGAACACAGTTGCACGCTTCGTACGAGGGCAGAGTAGAATATTATAGGCGACTTATTTTGGCTAGTCCGTATAAAGATACGTATGCGTATGTGCGTGCAGAAATGACCGAACTAAGCGAAAGAGGACATACAGAAAAGGCTATCGGCATGTTAGAAAACTATCTGAAACGATGGAGAAGAACCAACCACGAATATGCTATGGTATGTTTCGATTTGGCAGAACTATATGGTAAGCTTGGAAATTCTACCAAACGGCTATATTATTTGGTGCAAAGTGCAATTAGCGATGTTTATTCGTCGTCGAAAGAAAATAACTCTTTGCGCTTTTTAGCAGGCGAATTGTTCGATCAAGGCGACGTAGAGCGAGCTTATAACTATATGAATGTTTCTATAGAAGATGCTAATTTCTATGGAACACGCCTGCGAAACATTCAGAATGCCCATATCTTGCCACGCATTTTTTCGGCTTACATAGTGCAACAACACACCCAACGTATGCACATTTTTGGTCTTTTGGTTGCCGTTAGTGTAGTTGCCATTGCATTGATTGTAGCTGTTTTCTTTATCTGGAGATATCTTCGCCGCTACAGAAAGACACATGTGCAAATGGTTTTAATGAATAAGCAGTTGAATAATGCCGTAGACGACTTGAGCAAAGTGAATGCTCAACTTTGCGAAGCCAATAATATTAGAGAAGAATATATAACTCGTTTCTTAGAATTAGCGTCGAATTTGATAGACCAAGCCGAAGAGAAACGCCGAATTTACAACCGTTTGGCGCGCGAAAAGCGTATGGACGAACTCTATACAGAGCTGAAAAACAATTCGTTTACACAGATTGCTACGAGCGAATACTATATAAATTTCGATACAGCTTTCTTAAATATATATCCTAATTTCGTAGCTGGTGTAAACCAATTGCTACGCAACGATGCACGGATAGAGCCAAAAGGCGATGAGCGTTTAACCACCGAACTACGTATTCTTGCCCTTATTCGATTGGGAATTACCGACAATGCACGTATCTCGTCTATTCTTCGTGCCAGTCTTACCACTGTTTATACTTATCGGTCGAAGCTCAAAGCTCGTGCCATCAACCACAGTTCGTTTGAGGACGATGTGAAAAAGATAGGGTAGAAATGGAGCCTTTGGGTAGTGTTGTGTGGCTATAAGCAATAGTTTTCTTATAGTTTAACGGTTCTTCTTATAGCTCATTACTGCCCATGTGCCCATAACCAGTCCTATTAAAGCAAGGGCTAACACTTGGTGTGCAATGCTATTGAAGTTGCCACCACGTATAAACACTGTGCGCATAGCATCAATAAAGTAGCTTACAGGATTTATATATGTGGTGATATAAACTACTGATGGCATAGAGCGAGATGGGGTGAAGAGCCCCGAAAGCTGTATGAGTATAACCACGAAGAACCACATTATGAGCATAGATTGCTGCATATTGTCTGAATAATTGGATATAATTAGTCCGAAAGACGAAAAGAAAAGCGACAACAAAAGCGACAGTAGATATATTAGAGCTATGTTTCCTACAGGCGTAATGCCATATACCACCCATGCCAGAAGTAGGCAAATGGTAACAACAAACATAGCTATTGCCCAATAAGGAATAAGTTTTGCCAGAATGAACACCCACTTATTAACCGGCGTAACATTTATTTGTTCGATGGTGCCAGCCTCTTTTTCGCTCACAATGTTTAGTGCTGGTAGATATCCCGTCATAAGCATCATAATGATAGCGAATAGGGCAGGGTATCATAAAAAAAGCTTAAAATTTAAATGCTTATTGTACAGATATAGCGTATTGGTTGCCGACATTATGCTTGCAGTAGATGGCATTGTATGGGCTGAAACTATTTGCGAAAGATAAGCAGAACCTATAGAACCCTTTGTTCCATTCACAGCATTAGCCGCAATTAGCACCTGTGGCAGCTTTCCAAGAGCAAGGTCGCGACTGTAGTATTGGGGTATAACCACCACTATATCTGTGGTTGATTGCTCTATATTGCTAAGTGCCGCCGAGTAGTTTGGCTGCTGTCCGTGAAATATAAAATATCTGTTGGCTTCTATTTCGTGTACCAATTGTTGCGACTTTGTGGTACGGTCGTTGTCCACAACATCTACAATTACGTTCTTAACCTCCTGATTCATTACCCACGGCATCACACACATTACCATTATTGGAAACGTTATTAAGAGGCGAGGAATAAACGAATTGCGCCTAATTTGAATAATTTCTTTTTGTAAAAGATACTTTAGTGTCATACACATCAGTCTAAACGTTTATTGAATTTGGCTAACGAGAGCGACAAAAGCACTACCAACATACCCACAAGAATTGCTATTTCGTGATACACCTCCTTTATACTCACCCCCATAATCATTAGTTTTCGCATAGCACTGGTGTAGTATCGGGTAGGTATTATGGCAGATACATATTGTAAAATTCGTGGCATCGACTCTATGGGGAATATCATTCCAGAGAGCAATAGAATAGGCATAAGCAACACCATAGCCGATAAAAGTAGTGCCTCAAGTTGTGTTTCTGCAATGTTAGAAACCAGCAAACCAAATGCAAGAGCTAGAAGAATGTAGATGGTGGAGATAAGAAATATGCCGAAAAGCGACCCCTGCATTGGAACATTGAGCACGAAAGCCGACATAAGTAGTATGATTATAAGAATAATAAAAGCCAGCACTAAGTAGGGTATAACCTTTGCAACTATAATCATTATTGGTTGAATGGGCGACACAAGCAATACTTCCATTGTTCCTTTTTCTCTTTCGCGGACAATAGAAATAGATGTCATCATTGCGCAAATTAGCATTAACAATATTCCTATAGTGGCTGGAACAAAGTTGTAAAGCCGACCTCATTTTGATGGGTTATACAGTAGTTTTGTGTTTACCACGCTCCCCTTTGTGTTGGTTATAACTATCCTTGCGTAGTTTGTCCAAAGCTGTGCCATGTTTGGATCTGCGCCGTCTACAATAAACTGAATTTGCTGTTTGGTTCTGCCAAAGTGTTCTGGAAACACCATCGCCAGGTCTGCTTTCTGGTCTCTTATAAGCTGTTTTGCCTCGTCGAAGTACTCACCACATTTACAAGTTTAAAGTATTCGGACGCAGCTAAACGGTCTGCCACTTTTTGTGTGGCATTGTTTGCATAGCTCATAACCACTATGGTGCGTACATTTCTTACATCTGTGGTAATGGCGAAACCAAACAAAAGCATCATAACAATGGGCATACCAAACAGAATTAGCATGGTGCGCTTATCGCGTAGAATGTGTTTTGTTTCTTTGGTAACAAACGAAATAAACTGCTTCATTGTGTGTTATGCTTTTTGTTTTCTTATGTTATATATTATAATAAGGTGTACCCCATTGTTTGTCTACATATATATATTATAGCGTTTTCGTTATATCCTAATCGGAACTGCGTGTTGCTTGTCGTGCTAAATAAGTGAATACGTGGTTCATATCGGGCTGATTAAAGTTGCGTTTTAGTTCGTCTGGAGTTCCTAAAGCCTTAATCTTACCATCTACCATTATAGAGATTCGGTCGCAATATTCGGCTTCGTCCATATAGTGAGTGGTAACAAACACTGTAATTCCCCGTGCTGCAGCTTCGTAAATAAGTTCCCAAAACTGGCGGCGAGTGGCAGGATCGACACCTCCCGTTGGCTCATCTAAGAACACAACACTAGGATTATGGAAGATGCTAACCGAAAAAGCCAACTTCTGTTTCCACCCTAATGGAAGATCAGACACCAAACTATTGCGATGCTTATCGAAGTTTAGGCGTTGCAAAAGCTCGTTGGTTTTCTGGCGAATATCCTTTTTATGCATACCATAGATACCTGCAAAAAGACGTATATTCTCGGCAACAGTAAGGTCTTCGTATAGCGAAAACCTCTGACTCATATACCCAATGTGTTGCTTTATCTGTTCGTATTCGGTACGAATGTCATATCCTGCCACCCTGCCAGTGCCACTTGTGGGTTGGTTTAGTCCTGTTAGTATGTGCATAGCAGTAGTTTTTCCTGCTCCGTTAGCCCCTAGAAAACCAAATATTTCTCCTTTTTACGGTGAACGATATATCGTCTACTGCACGAAAACTGCCAAAAGCCTTCACCAAATGTTGCACTTCTATAACGTTTTTCGGTTTGTTTTGCTGTTGCGTAACAATGTTTATGTTCTATGCGAGGAGGGTTAAAAACAGCCTCAAACTGTGTAAAGCACTTCGGTAGGAGTGCCCATTCCCTTTATAATACCTTCGGAAAGAAACGCCACACGTTCACACCTTTGCACTTCATCGAGGTATGGTGTAGATGCAATGATCGTAATTTTGCGTTCTTTCATTTGTGCTAGAATGTCCCAAAATTCCCTTCTGCTCACAGGATCAACGCCGGTTGTAGGTTCGTCAAGAAATAGTATTTGTGGTTTTATGAATTAGGGCACAACATAACGCAAGTTTCTGTTTCATACCACCAGAGAGTGCTCCTGCTTGTCGTTTTCTAAAACGTTCAATCTGCGAATAAATATTTTTAATAGCATCGTAGTTCTCTTCTACGGTTGTATTAAATAAGGTAGCAAAAAAGTTTAAGTTCTCTTCTACCGTTAAATCTTGGTAGAGTGAGAACCTGCCGGGCATATATCCCAATAGTTTTCTCACCTCTTTCATTTGGCTAACAACATTGTATCCTGCAACTGTTGCCGTACCTTCGCTGGGCAGAAGTAGCGAACACAGTATGCGATGCATAGACGTTTTGCCTGAACCATCTGGTCCAATCAGTCCGAAAACTTCGCCTTCTGCCACCGAAAAACTAACATTTTGCAATGCCTCTACCTTGCCGTAGCGTTTCGATATGTTGTTTACTTCAATGGCATTCATAGTTTGTTGCATTTTTGTTTTGGCACTATTCCAGTTTATGTTTAGCATTTTTTGCTATATTTAAAACTTTATTTCGCCGTACATTCCTATCTTTTGCGTAGCCATCGTTTAGGAACTTTACCTTTATAGGATACACTAAATCGGCTCGTTCATCGTCGGTTACAATGGTTTTAGGAGTAAATTCTGATTGGCTCGAAATCCATGTAACAACTCCCGAATACCTCTTTTTCTCACCTTTCCCATAGTCTGCTAACACCGTAACATGCTGACCTATTCTAACGTTTTTCAGCTGTTTAGAGGTTATATAAGCCCGAATGTACATATTCTTAGTGTTGGCAATTTTAAACAAAGGTTTACCTACCGATACAAATTCGCCCTGTTCTACATACTTCTCGAGCACAGTTCCAGTAAGTGGAACCCTCACAAAGGTGTGTGCAATTTGGTTGTCTATCTGTGCTTGTTGGCTGCGAACGCCTGCTTGTTGTGCCGTTACGCCTGCTTGTTGAGAGCTTATTCCCTCTATCTGAGCGGCTATTCCTTTGTTTTTGTTCTGCCAATGCTGCGTTCTGACTTGCTATTTGTTCTTCGGTTGCAACCAGCTGTTTGCGTAGCACTTCTATCTGATAGTCAATGTCGTCTACCTGTTTTCGTGGCACAGCACCATCTCTAAGGAGTTCAGAAAAGCGTTGTTTCTCGTGCAGTTGGTTGGCTATTTGTTGTTGAATGGTAGCCACTTGCTTTTTTAAATCCAGCTGTTTTCTTGCCATTGCCAGTTTGTTTGCAGCCGAGTTGTCGCTTGTTTGCATCGAGCTGACTATGGGTAGCGTTAGGGTTGTTGCGTGTTTGTTGCCAACTGTTGTCGCTTTAAAAACCAACTGCTGGCTATCTATTTGCCCCCACTGTAACCCCACTGTTTAGCAAATCTCCCTCGTTAATGTTGAGGCTAATAAGCTGTCCTGACGATTCGGCAGATATAGTAACCTCTGTTGCTTCGAACGTTCCTGTTGCATCGTAGTCTTTTTCTTGCTTTCCGCACGCTGCTATTATAAGTGTTGTAAGTGCCAAGAATATAGTCTTTTTCATATCTGTTGTGTGGTTATTTATTGGTTGTTGGTATATTTTTAGGGTTATACATTTCTTTCAGCATATCTATCTCGTGAATAGCCCATTGCACCTTTGCTGCATTCTCGTTGTTTATTTCTCGCAACAAGCTATTTACGTCTATTATGCCGTGAAGTAGCTTCGATTCGGCTGCTTTTTCTTACATTTGTGCGCAGTGCAATTATTTCTTTGTCGGTCTGCATCATTGTTTTAAAGCGGTTTATGTTGCTATTTTTGCCGAATTTGTTCCATACTATTGTTAAATAAAAAAACACCTTACGTTCATTCTCTATTAGTTCGCGTTGCAACCTTAAACGTGCCTTATCGTTCTTGCGTGTGTAGAGAGCGCCCACGTTCCACGATAGTTTTTACACCCACAATGCCGTTAAGTCGCCATTTGTGGTCTATCATATCGTTAAACATATTCATACCCGGATAGCCATAATAGCCTTGTGCAAATAGAGCCAAAGTGGGGTGTAGACGTGTGTTTAATGCCTTTTCTTGTGCTTCGGATAGTTTTAACTTACTGTTGAAAAGCTGCAATTCGGGTCTGTTGTTGGTTAATGTGTCTGTCGAAACTGGCGTTGGTTTTTGCACGTTTTCCACTTTTATGCCACAAAAAGTGGTTAGAATGTGTTGCAACATTTGTTGTTCGGCTTTTAAACTTGTGTATTGTTGTTCTGCACTAAGCCGTTCTGCCTTAACGTTGTCAAGGTCGCTTGTGGCAGCAGTTCCACTTTTTACCATAGCAGCAAGTTTGTTTTCGCTCGCTAAGAGTAGGCTTTTTACATTGTTGTTCAGCTTTATTTGTTCGTTTAGAAGTAGCAATGCAAAGTACATTTCATTAACACGGTGGTGCACTTCGTATAGTTTTGTTTGGTTTTCAGCCTCTTGTACCTTTGCTTCTTGCCGTGCAATGGCTTGTTTACTGGCTATTGTTCCACCGTCGTAAAGTGTTTGTTGCAAGTCTATAGCCATTTTATATTGGTCTTTTTTCAGTCCTTTCATGGCTAAACCCATTTGTTGGTAGATGCTTTGTATACGTTCTGGCCATGCCACAACATTGCTTTGATAGGTGGCTTGAGCCGAAACGGCTATTTTAGGTAGCCATTCTTTCTGTATGTTACTGACAGTTAGCTCGGTGGTTTGTGCTATTAAACCATATTGTTTAATAAGCGGATAGTTCTTTTCAGCCGCCTTTTGGCACTCTTCTAACGTTTGTGCTGTGGTGGTAGAGGCTAATATTAGCAATATTGCAACTATGAATTTGGTTCTCATTTATGTTTGTTTATGCTTATGTTTTGTTGTTTAAGCGAATGTAAATGTGGTTTTATGGTGCAAAGGTAGTGCATATTTCCAATGGCAAGCAGCCCTAAACTGCAATGTTGTGTGGTGCTTATGTGGGTGGAGTTGAACCACTTTTGTGTGCCACTTCGGTGCTATTGGTAACTACTTTGAATAGCGAACGCACATTTAAACACTGTTTTTCTCTGTCTTCTTCTATAATATATTTACCCATTGGCGCTATATTTACGAGCACGTCTTGGGTGTATCCTTTTGTTTTAGGCTTACTTTTATAGCTGTCTAACACCTTTACAGCCAGTTTTATCTGGTGTTTGCCCGGTGCAATAAGGCATTTGTTCATTGCCCAATATATAAGTCCTTTACCATAGGGAATGCCATCTATTTCTAAAATAACTATTCTGTGTACCTCTCTAACAAACCATTCTTCTTTGAACAACAGTGTTGCATAGCCCTTATTAGCGTTTATCCAGCGTTGTGTTTTCACTATATATCTAACAATGGCAATGTTTCCTGCAATGAAAGAAACTATAAGAACAAAGGGCAATGTGTATATGCCTATTTTAAAAGAACTATTTGCACAGTATGCCGAAACGAGCGATGCGCCAATAAGAACACATTCTCCGAAAACAAGAATGTACATTAATTTTTTTCTATTTTCCTGATGTCTAAACTTCGAACGCAGGAAAAATAAGCCTACAATAGCATAGAAAAAACAAATGAAAAATAGCCAAGAAACATAATCTACAGTTGTTATGGGCGAGAAAAAGAGGTATGTTTAAAATGGTGTTTATCATACTTTTTGTTTTTGGTCTACCACTTCTTTATATATAGAATGTAAGGTAAGATGCTCGTTTGGTATATCTTCTTCAACGCAATATATGTTTCCTGGTTGGAAATCAGCCTCTATATATTGTTTAAAAAGTTGAACTCTGTTCTTGTATCTTTTAGGAAGACGCTTTTCTAACTTAAACTTAATGCGATGCGTTCCAGCTGTTATTAAACATTTCTTTCCTATCCAACAAACGGTGTCGAAGGCATATTCATCTTCGTCTACCGACACAATCATAGGTATATTAGGTACAAAGAAAACTACCTCCAACCTTGAAAGTTAGTGTTGCATAGTTAGGATTTTTACGTAACCATTGCCGTTTTCGCTGTATGGTTTTTATCAAAACAATGTTCATAACCAGTATAAAGCCAACAATACAAATGGGACCTATGAACGAAAATATATTATTAAATAGGGTTACAGTTGCAAAAGAAACCATCATAGCCAGTGCGTAAAGCTGAGTGAAACCAGTAATTTTGTTATGGCTAATATATAGCTTTTCTTGATGAAGCAACTGCGGACGTATGCTGAATGCCATAATTATGCCCATTACAAGCCCATATACAGCCGCTGCAAAGGTTATTATTGTTAATGTAGTATTCATTGTTTTTATTCTTTTTTCACTCTCTTTCTTTCTGTTTAAATGCAATTTTTTGTTTGCAAAAGTTGTGTTTGACAGTTGAGTTAAACCAAACAGCAAGAGCAACTGGTGTGGTTTAACATCGGCAGATGCCATCTGTTACAACTCTGTTTGCAAACTTACACAAAATATCCGAATATCTACGCATCTTTATAAGGGTATTTTTTGTAAAACCATAGAAAAACTTTTTTGTTCTGGTTTCATCAATATTATTTACACCTATATATATAGTTGCGTTGCAAAACAAGTAAGCCGTAGAATAAAGGTATACGAAACCAATGCACAAGCCCCTACATTTGCCAACGGGTTTGCAGCTGCAAAGGGTGGCAATGGCTATCTATAAACAAACAGAAAACGGTGGTCTTTCTGCCTGATACTATGGCTTTTTAGCCTACTATATATACACATATAAAAACAGCCTACCCAGTGTTTGAAAAACAAAAACCCCCTTTTTGCATTGCAAAAGTATGGTTTTTGCACGCCAAAAGTATGGTTTTTTGCAATGCAAAAAGGGGGTTTTTGTAATACTGGGTGTTTTCTATTTAAAAATGTATCGTATATATTGTGGGCAACAGAAAATGGTTTTTATGGCTAAAATAAACTGAGACTGCTTATAAATAAAAATAGGCTAGCCTCACAGCCAACCTATATTTCTTGTCTAAATAATCTGTAAATTGTATTGTTAATAAATTCATATTAATCTCCCGATCCATACTAAATTCTTCTTATAATGCATTCATTAAATACTTAAATAGTTAGCAAATGCATATAATAACAACATAAATTTAGTTCCTAATAACTAAAAACCTAAAAGCTACCAAAACGCTAGATGGTAGTCATTAACAATTAAATAACTATTCCTTTTTAGCCATCGCGGCTTTTTATTTTTTTGGTATTTGGAGAAATGCCATATAGGCATTCTCATAAAAAAATCAATTTGCTTAGTAAAAAGCATATTTCTGTGCAAATATATCCATTTTCGTTTAAAACGCCAAATAAAACGCCTATGTTTTTATTTTTTTATTTTACCTTTTCCGAAAATCTAAATACACCTATAAGTGTCATCAAAACAGCTTTAGCTTTGTTTTCTTAGCCTATTTAGCGTTCTTCTTTTCCATAAAAAGAGGCTTAGCAAAACCGTAGTTCTGTTGAGCCTTTATTAGAAGTTGGCAACCTGCTTTGTTGGTTTCTGCACAACTTCCATTGTTTTTTTGTGGTTACTTTTAGCGGTATTCCCACCGTGTTTTTTCCGCTCTGGTTTTCTAAAAGGGTTGTTGGGCATCATGTAAACAGGTGTTCCTAACGATTCATCGCCTATGCTTTCGCTACTGTCGAGCATAGCTTCCATATACGGCAACGGCGTAATGGTGGTGATAGGGGTAATGTATGCTTTCTTCTTCATAACTAATTGATTAAATAAAAAAATACTAAATTAAACTTATCGAAACGGCTGTTTGGCATTGCCAATCTAACCATTCTATTTTTGATTTTTACGACTATTTATGCTATTTCTAACATTATTTTTCGCAAAGTTATAAATATATTTTCACATACAAACAAATTCAATAGAAAGGTAAAAAAATATTATAAATGGGTAAAAATAGCCATAAACACCCTGTTTATAATTATTTTAGTTAAATAAAATCAAAAGAAGTGAAACCAAATAAATACTTTTTTATAATTTAGCAAACGTAAAACAAAAAGGCAAATGCACCAATGACACAAAGTAGAACCACCGCACCAGCAACGTTTTTTTGCTACGCCAATGCAAGTTTAAAAACATTTTTTTCTGTAGTTAGAGAGGACTGTCTTCTGTTCACACTCTGTCTTTTTGCTTGCTGCTTCAGTAGTAACATCGTGCAGTAATAGTCCACGAATAGCCACCAGCGAACGTGGCAACACACAAATAAAAACAACGAAAATGACAACAAAAACATTCACTCGTCCTGACGACGAAACACTACGTCGCCAGCTCACACCCGAGCAATATGCCGTTACACAACATGCTGCAACAGAACAACCATATACCAACCAGTACGACAAAGAGTTTCGTCCGGGCATCTATGTAGATGTTACTACGGGCGAACCGCTATTCTCTTCTGCCGACAAATACGACTCTGGGTGTGGTTGGCCTGCCTTTTCTAAACCCATAGACAAGCGTCTTTTGGTAGAAAAAGCCGATAATTCGCATGGTATGCAACGTACCGAAGTGAGAAGTTTAACGGGAAATGCTCATCTTGGACACGTGTTCGATGATGGTCCAACCGCAAAAGGTGGGCAGCGTTATTGTATAAACAGTGCATCGTTGCGCTTTATTCCGCTTGCCGAAATGGAGAAAGAAGGCTACGGAGACTATACCAAATTGGTGAGGAAAGAAAAGGAAATATACGTGGCAGGCGGCTGTTTCTGGGGCACAGAACACTATATTAAGCAAATAAAAGGAGTGCTATGGACAGAAGTGGGCTATGCTAACGGACACACAAAGCACCCAACTTACGAGCAAGTGTGTACCGATGGCACCGGATTTGCCGAGGCTGTGCACATCAAGTACGACCCTACGGTGGTGTCGCTGAGCTTCCTTGTAAAGCTGTACTTTGCCTCTATCGACCCCACAAGCTACAACAAGCAGGGCAACGACCGTGGTTCGCAATACAGAACAGGCGTGTATTACACCGACCCAACCGACCTTCCTATTATTAGAAAGGTGTTCGATGCCGAAGAACGCAAATACTCTGTGCCGCTCGAAGTAGAACTATTACCACTGAAAAACTTCTATTCGGCAGAAGATTACCACCAAGATTATCTCGACAAAAACCCTACGGGATATTGCCATTTGCCCTCTTCGCTATTCGAATATGCAAGGAAAGCGAGGGAGAAGTAGGGGTTAGCTTTCTTGTGGGCATAAGCTTTTGTAGGGTTCCTAGTATTCCCTAGGAAACCCTAGAGTACTAGGAACCCTAGAGCTCCTAGGGCTACTATAAACCCTAGGAGTACTAGGAAAACTAGCATTCCTACTATCCCTACAAGCTCCAAGGGGCATTGCGCTACCGCTGCGCCAACCTTTCTTGTAGCCTTTTTACTTCCGCTTGCAACCTCTTAACATCTTCTTTCAGCTGTATGTTCTCTGTCTGTAGCCTTTTTCAACAGCTCGTCTTGTTCCTTTCTGTAGCCCAGTACGGGCAGCGTGCATGCGTTCTTTGATGCCGCCTTGCTCTACAAACTGCTTCTCCAAACGGGCAAGATAGTTGCACATCATCTTATCTGTGATGTGGCAAAGTGTGAGCAACGTGTTGCAAAACTCCTCTGCCGTCCACCTGTTGGCATACGAAAGATAATCTTCTGCCTTGTTATGATGCTTGCAAAAGCCAAGCATTGCATCGTAACGATGGTGTTCCGATGTCCAGCAAGCAAGACCGCGCGTGTGTAAAAAGTCGTTGTAGTCTTCGCGTAACTCCTGCAATGAGCTGCGCGAAACATTGAGAAGCTTAAGCTCCATCTCCGTTGATGTGTTGCCATCTTCTATTCCTTCCACGATATTTTGCTTACCCGAACGGGCTGCCTGTACCATTTGGTCTACTGTGCGGTCGCCATATTTGGGCAGAAAACGCTGACAAAAAATGTAAGTTAGCCGGTATATGGCATCTGCCTTTTGGTAGAAAAACAGTTCAGTGTAAGGGACGCTCTGCCGCAAAATGCCTTCCTTCGAAGGTTGTGTCTCATCTTTTTGTCTGTTCATAGTACTTGTAACATGTGTTCTGCAAAGGTAGTTATTAAAGTTTGTACGGCGAAACTGTAAGTCAAAAGTTTGGCAATAGCTGTTCAGAATAGGAATTTTCTTAGTATCTTTGTGGCGTTCGAGTCATCGAAATAACATAAACCTATTATACAAAATGAAACATTTCGTAGCACTGTCGGTACTTACACTGACAACAACAACAATGGTTGCACAAAACATTAATTACCCTAAAGCACCAAAAGATGGTACAGTAGACACCTACTTTGGTGTGAAAAATACCCGACCCTTCCGTCCTTTGGAAGCCGATAGAAAGTAAAGAAACAGCCGAATGGGTGGCTGCTGAGAATAAAGTAACCAACGAATACTTGGCTAAAATACCATTCCGAGCAAAGCTTTTGCAGCGTTTAAAGGAGGTGGCAGACTATGAAAAGGTGAGCGCTCCCTTCGAAAACAACGGCAAATGGTATGTATTTAAGAACAACGGACTACAGAATCAGAGTGTTCTTTACCAGATGAACGAACTGGGAGGAACACTCCATGAGTTTCTCGATCCCAACAAATTAAGTACCGATGGTACCGTTGCTTTGCAAGATATAAGCTTCTCTAAAGATGGAAAACACATGGCTTACGTAATCTCGCGCAGTGGTAGCGACTGGCAAGAAATATACGTTAAGGACGTAGCAACGGGCAAATTGCTATCCGACCACATAGAATGGGCTAAGTTCGGAGGTGCAAAATGGTGTGGAAATGGCTTCTATTACAGTGCCTACGATGCACCTGAAAAGGGCAAAAGAGTATAGCTCAAAGAACGAAATACACAAGATTTACTACCACAAAATAGGTACGCCACAAAGTCAAGATGTGTTGTTTTACCAAAATCCAACCCAACCTTTACGCTTCTATTCGGTATCGCTGAACAAAGAAGAAACCATTATGTTTCTCTACGAAAGTGGGGCAGGCTCTGGTATGAACCTATATGTGCGCGACCTACGAGTACCTAATTCGCAGTTTATACAGATGACTTCCAATATGGATTTGCAGTATAATCCCATTGGAACAGTAGGCGATAACATTTATTTGCTTACTAACGATGGCGCACCAAAGGGTAGAATAATGGTGGCAAACGTGCATAAACCAGGCTTTAAAGACTGGAAAGAACTTGTAGGAGAAACCAAAAACGTGCTCGAAAATGCACAATTCGCCGCCGATAAACTGGTGCTTAGCTATAGCAAAGATGCATCTACACACCTTTATGTTTACTCTTTAGATGGCAAAGAACTTAACGAAATAAAGCTTCCAACCGTAGGACGGGCGAGCTTTAGTGGCGAACGTGGACAAAAAGAATGCTTCTATAGCTTTGCATCGTTCACCGTTCCGGTGCCATTTACCGAGTACGACATGGCACAAAAACAAGAGTTCTGTTTACACCGAACCTAAGGTTAAGTTCAACCTTACCCAGTATGCCACAGAGCAAGTGTTCTTTAATAGTAAAGACGGAACACGTGTTCCAATGTTCTTAACCTACCGAAAAGGACTAAAACGAAACGGAAAGAACCCAGTGTTAATATACGGATATGGTGGCTTTAATATATCGTTATCGCCCAATTTCTCGTCTATGCGTATACCATTCCTTGAGAATGGCGGTGTATATGTACAGGTAAACCTACGCGGAGGAAGCGAATATGGAGAAGAATGGCACGTTGCTGGTACGAAAATGCAGAAGCAAAACGTGTTCGACGACTTTATTTCGGCTGCTGAATGGCTCGTTTCTAACCACTTTACAAGTAAAGAACACATCGCCATAATGGGTGGAAGCAACGGCGGTTTGCTGGTAGGTGCATGTATGACACAGCGTCCCGACCTCTTCAAAGTGTGCATACCGCAAGTGGGAGTTATGGATATGCTACGCTATCACAAGTTTACTATAGGCTGGAATTGGGCTCCCGACTATGGAACAAGCGAGGATAGCAAAGCTATGTTCGACTATTTGCGTGCTTATTCGCCCCTCCATAACCTGAAGAAAGGTGTAAAGCTATCCTGCAACGCTCGTAACAACAGCCGACCACGACGACCGTGTTGTGCCTGCACACTCGTTTAAATTTGCTGCAACTTTGCAGGAATGCCAAGGCGGAACAGCACCTGTTCTTATTCGTATTGATAGTAAAGCAGGGCACGGAAGTGGCAAACCACTGGCTAAACAGCTGGAAGAGCAAGCCGACATTTTTAGCTTTATAATGTGGAACTTAGGTATGAAGTTTAAATAAAAGCATTAAATAGGTTAGCTAAATATAGCCCATTTAAAATTAGAACCCACCTTTTTGTTTCGCAGAAAGGTGGGTTTTGTTTTTTAATATTGTGTTATTGGCAGCCCGTCAGCAGCCGTAGGGGCAGATTTATCGTGCCCGCATATACGAAAACACCCACGAAATGGAGGACGAAAATACGTGTGCGATGAAATGAATATATGGATTTGATAATGTAAAAATGCGTATTTGGTTATGCAAGGACACGGGCACGATGAATCCGCCCCTACGCCTTGCGGTGTGTTCGTTGGGTGTTTTGTGTGTGAATGTGGACATTTTGCGGTGTGTTTCGTGGTGTGTTTCGTGGGGGTTCGTTGTACATTCACGGAACGTTCGCAACGTGTTCATTATCTGTATGTTACATAATCACCATTCAAAAGCATGGTTTTTGCAATGCAAAAGTATGGTTTTTGGCGTGCAAAAAGGGGGTTTTTGGCGTGCAAAAGTATGGTTTTTGTAATTCGAAAGTATGGTTCTTGTTTTTGTTATGCAATAGTGTGCATAACCAATAATAAGGTTTGTGTATTTCGTTTTTATACTTACCTTTACAACTTAAACGTAAATTGCAAAGGCATAATGGAAGAACACCTCACTGTTTATAGGGGCTTCGGCAGGCTCAGGAAAAACATTTACGCTTGCCGTAGAATACATTTCGCTGTTGGTGAAAGACCCCGAGAACTATCAACACATACTTGCTGTAACCTTCACAAACAAGGCAACGCAAGAAATGAAGATGCGTATACTCTCACAACTATACGGCATTGCCAACTCGTTACAGTCGTCGCAACAGTATTTTAATAAGGTAAAAGAAAAAACAAATATGCCCGATGCCGTGATAAGAAACAATGCACGGGCAGCCCTAACCTTGCTTATTCATCGCTATAACAACTTCCGAATACTCACCATTGATGCTTTCTTCCAACAAGTTTTGCGCAATTTGGCACACGAATTGGGGCAAACAGCCAACCTGAGAGTAGACCTTAACAACGAGGAAATTACCGAAAAGGCTGTAGACCAAATGATAGAAAGTTTGGAAAAAGGGCAACCTGTGCTACAGTGGATAAGCACTTACATAAACAATAGTATAGAAGACGACAACGGTTGGAATATTATTGGAAAGATAAAAACCTTTGGAACAAACATATTTAAAGACTTTTTATAAAGCACACGAAGCCAACTTTAAAAGAACAACTTAGCAATGCCGACGACTTTAAAGTCTACGAAACTACTTTTGAGAAAACGTAGAAACGACATTCGAAAAACATTCAACAGATAAGGCAAGAAGCATTCTAAACGAAATAAAAATGCCAATCTGGACATACCTTCTAACTATCGTAGCGGACTGTATAAGTATTTAACAGATAGCGCAATAGCACCGCTTACTAACAAACCTCTTAAAGCTGGTGTGCTAAAAGCCAACGAATCGCCACAGAACTGGACCAGTTCCAAATGTGCAAAAGCCGACAAACAACAAATACAAACACTGGCTGCAGAAGTGCTTTCGGCACAACTTAGCGAACTAATTGCCTACAATAACGACAATTGGAACGAGTTTCAGTCTATTCAACTCACCCTTTCGCACCTCTCAGAACTACGACTTTTGCACGCCATAGCCGATGCTGTAGACAACTTAACAAAGGATACTAACCGCTTTATGCTTAGCAATACACAAGCATTGCTTAAAGAATTAATTGCAGATAGCGACACTCCTTTCATATTTGAACGTATTGGTGCACGCCTAAAACACGTAATGATAGACGAGTTTCAGGACACCAGCACCATACAATGGCAGAACTTTCAGGTGCTGTTAGCCAACTGTATGGCACAAGAATTGTCGCAAAACCTAATAGTAGGCGATATAAAACAAAGCGTGTATAGGTGGCGACAAGGCGATTGGGGCATACTAAACAACATTGAAAAGAGCTTTTGCTCACCAAAAAAATAAGACTGGAAACGCTCGATTATAACTATCGTTCCGAAAAACGAATAATAGACTTTAACAACGCCTTTTTGGGAACAATGTGTTGCTAATACTGCCAAAGAAGTAGCGCAAGACGATGCCGAAAAAGCCAAAATAGTGCAGAAAGCATACGAAGATGTGGCACAAAAAAACACATAAAACTACCGAAAATGGATTCGTAAAAATAAGTCTTTATCCAAGCAAAAGTATGAAAGAAGCTGTGTTAGAAGAGCTTATAGAAACCATAAAAGAACTGTTTAGCAATGGATATGGTGGTAAAAACCAAAGTAAAATAGCCATTCTGGTGCGGTCTAAAAGCAATATTCAAGACATAGTAAACGCACTTTTTGCAAAGCTTTGGCAACGAAATTAACATCGTTTCAGACGAGGCTTTTCGCTTAGATGCATCGCTATCGGTAAAACATTATAGTGAGTGCTATGCACCTACTTACCCACCCAGACGATGTATTAACACGGGGAAAACTGGTGAAACTCTACAATCAGGAGGTACTAAAAAAAGCCATTAACCGACATCGATTTACTGGTTTCTATCAATGAAAGCAACAATATTGAGACTAAAAATATAGACAAAAAGGAACGTAGAAAACTGGCTACAGAACAGCAAATGGCTAAATTAAACAGCCAATTGCCACCAGAATACGTAGCAAACAGAGAACTTTTGTTGGGTCTTCCTATCGTAGATTTAGTGGATAAACTATTTATGTTGTTCGGCTTAGACCAGTTAGAAGGGCAAAGTTCGTACATTTGTACACTCTACGACACCCTAAACGACTTTCTGAAAGACCACACAGCAGACATCGATGACTTTATAAACGAATGGGAAAACAGCCTCTCTTCGAAGACAATACAGAGCGATGAGATAGAAGGAATACGCATTATGACCATTCATAAAAGTAAAGGTTTAGAGTTCGATAATGTCATAATACCTTTCTGTAACTGGGAAATGGAAAAGAAAGGAACACTCTGGTGCGAAACAAAAAACAAGCCAGCTCCCTACAATAAGCTACCTTTGCTGCCCATAGACTTTAGCAGAGACAAGCTGATAGGCACGGTTTTCGAAGACGATTACAAGGAAGAACACTTCCAAAACATAGTAGACAACCTGAATTTACTATACGTTGCGTTCACAAGAGCATCGAAAAACTTGTTCGTTTTCGGCTTGCGTCAAGGCAAAACAACACTCGATAACATCGCAAAAGGCACTCCACCAGGAAACCGTTCTTATGCTATTGAATTGGCATTAAGGCAGGTTAGCGAACAATTACAAGGCAGTTTGCTTAGCTTTCCCGACGATATTGGTAGCGAAATACATTTCGAATATGGCACATTAGCCCCCGAAACGCACGAAAAAGAACATGCTGTGGCGGACAATCCGTTCCTTATTAAGCCCGACAAACACATTGTTAGCATTGCCACATACCCACAAGCGGCAACCTTTAAACAGAGCAATAAGAGTATAGAATTTGTGAAAGGAGAAGACGTAGACCCCTCTGACAGAACACGATATATAAAGATTGGTAATGTGTTACACCAACTTTTTTCAACCATTTATACCACTGCCGACATTCCAACACGGCTCAACGAATTGGAACAACAGGGCATAATATACAACGATGAGATAACTTCGGCACAGCTGCGCACCCGTATTGAAGATGCCATAACCAACCCACAGGTGCAAGAATGGTTCTCTAAAAAGGTGGCAACTATATAACGAATGTACCATATTAGAGTATAATAAAGATACCAACGAGATGGAAGAACATCGCCCAGATAGGGTAATGACCGATGGAAAAGAGTTTGTTGTGGTAGACTTTAAGTTCGGAAAAGAACGCGAAGAATATAAGAAACAAGTGCAACAATATATGGAAATACTTATTCGTATGGGGCATAAAAAGGTGTCAGGATACCTTTGGTATGTAGTAAAAAACAACGTAGTGGAAGTGAATATCTAACCTTAAACTTAGCAAAATGAATACTTTTCTGCAAGCAGTAGCCACCAATTTAATAGAAAAATACGGCAACGACTTAGCCCATAAGGCTATTGTTTTTCCAAACAAACGTGCTGCTTTGTTCCTAAATCAGGAGTTAGCGAAACACGCTAACGGTCCTATTTGGAGCCCATCGTACGTTACTATCTCCGAATTATTCCAGCAACAGTCGAGCTTAACCATAGCCGATCCTATTAAAAGTCTATGTATTCTCTATAAAGTATATATGGAACAAACTGGCAGAAACGAGACTCTTGATGAGTTTTATGGCTGGGGACAGCTGTTGTTAGCCGACTTTGACGACATAGATAAGAATATGGCAGATGCCGAAAAGGTGTTTCGCAACATACGAGACCTGCACGAATTGGACACGATAGATTATCTTTCGGATAGCCAAAAGGCAGAACTCAGTAGGTTTTTTGCTAACTTTACTGGCGATTCGAGCATACTAAAAGACCGCTTTTTAAGACTTTGGAGCAAGCTATATAATATTTATTCGGAGTTTAAAACCAGGTTACGCAAAGAGAATTTGGCTTACGAGGGAATGTTATATCGTGATGTTATAGAGCAAAAACAACTACCTAACCGCTACGATACCTATATTTTTGTGGGTTTCAATGTGCTACAAAAGGTAGAACAAAAACTGTTTTCGGCTCTGAAAAGTGAGGGAAAAGCACGCTTTTATTGGGACTACGACCACTACTATATGGCACAATCTAACGAAGCAGGCGTGTATATTAATAAGTGGTTGCGTGATTTTCCTAACGAATTTGCTGCCGATAACCCACTCTATACTGGCTTCGAAGCGGCAAAAGAAGTGCGCTACGTGTCGGCACCAACCGAGAATTTGCAAGCTCGTTACGTGTCCGAATGGTTGTTAGAGAACCAACGTTACAAGGCAGGAAGACATACTGCGGTGGTTATGTGCAACGAAATGCTGTTGCAAACTGTTATACATTGCATTCCACCAGAGGTTGATACGCTCAACGTAACAACGGGTTATCCACTGTCGCAAACACCCATTAGCTCTATGGTTTGGCAACTTATAGCCTTGCAAACCGAAGGTTTTTCGGCACAAGAGGGGGCTTACAGGTTGCAACAATTGGCACATGTGCTACGCCACCCCTATGGAAAATATTTGGGAATAGATGCTAACAACCTGCTTGCAGAACTGCAAACGGAGAAGCAATACTACATTAAAGTGGAACGAACACGCCTTAAACACGTTGATAAACCAGTGGAAGCGTTGGTGGAATGGCTGGTAGAGATGGTTAGAACCATAGCTACTAATGGGGCAGAAAACCACAATCAGCTATTTCAAGAGTCTACTTTCCGAATGTACACCCTACTTAACAAGCTGTTAGAACTAATGAAAGAAGGCGACCTAATGGCAGATTTTGTTATGTTTCGCCGCCTATTCAGTCAGCTAATAGCATCTACTCCATTCCATTTCATGGCGAACCAGCTCGCGGAGTACAGGTAATGGGAGTGCTGGAAACACGTAATCTCGACTTTGAAAACGTGTTGTTGCTTTCTTGTAACGAGGGAAATATGCCCAAAGGGGTAAGCGATGTGTCGTTCATTCCACACTTTGTGCGAAAAGCATACGGGCTTACCACCATCGATAATAAGGTTTCTGTGTTTAGCTATTACTTCCATAGGCTGTTGCAAAAGAGCCAAAAACGTTACACTGTTGTATAACAATTCTACCGAAGGAACACGGGTAGGAGAAATGAGTAGGTTTATGTTGCAACTCTTAGTAGAGAGTAAATTAAACATAAAACAATGGGCATTGCTAAGCCGGACAAGAGCCGTTGCGCTTGCAAAAACAAACCATTTGCAAAGACGAAACCGTGTTGAGGAAACTCAATAGCATATCTTATTTCTCGCCAACTGCCATAAACACCTACCAACGATGCCCCGTAATGTTTTATTATAAGTATGTTGCAGAACTATTGGAAAGCAACGACAACGACACAGACGATATAGATGGACGTGTGTTTGGTAATATTTTTTTCACTGTGCTGCACAGCTTATGTACGAGCAACTTTTACCACGCGAGGTAATTAAAAGCAGCGATATTGAACGACTTTTAAGCACCGGGCGGTCGGTGCAATCGCCTACATCGGGCAACGCAAACGCCACTTTAGACAGCGTTGTGAGCGAAGCTTTTGCCAGAGAACTGTATCTTCAGAAACCTAGAAACACCCGCCACCCAAAGCTAAATGGGCTGCAAATTATTAAGAAAGAGGTGATTGTGAAGTTCTTGCGACACCTTCTTCAGATAGATTTGCATACATCTCCTATGCGAGTAATACGTCACGAGTTCGACATTTACAAGCGTTTTACAATAAATGTTGGAGGAAAACAGAAAACAATAACGGTAGGCGGGCGTGTAGATAGGTTAGACGAAATAAAGCTGAACACACCCCAAGAGCAACTGAGAGTGGTTGATTATAAAACTGGAAATAAGGTTGCAGGAGAGTTAAAAAAGGTGGAAGATATATTCAATCCGGCAAAAATATTGAACGAAAAGAACGATTATATATTCCAAGCAATACTATATAGCATTATAGAACAGACCGAAGACAACACCAACAACCCCAACCACAAACCAGTAAGTCCGGCATTGCTCTTCATACAACACGCTAATAGAGAGAACTATTCGCCCGTTGTGGTGCTGGAAGGAGCACCGTTACGAATGCTGCAACCTACGAAAACGATTTCGAAAACTTCTTAAAAGAGAAGTTGGAAGAACTGTTTAACAGCGAAACATTTATCCCAACAACCAACCAAAAGATATGTGAGAACTGCCCATACAACCAGCTTTGCGGACAAAAATAGCCGAACAAAGAGGTTAAAAATATAGCCGTAATGGTGTTGTTATGGGGGTATGAAAAGAATAGAAATACCACCCTTGTTTTTTTGAAAATAATTCTAACGAAAAACAAAAACCCCCTTTTTACAAAACAAAAACCCCCTTTTCGCAATGCAAAAAGGGGGTTTTTGGAAGACAAAAGGGGGTTTTTGCTAACGCAAAAAATATGGTTGTTGTAATGTGTTGAGTATTAGGCGGTTATGCAAGCGTGTTGTTTTTGCCAAACATTAGCGTACGAATGGTTGTGTAACATTGTTTCTTCTGATATTCTTTTAATACCATTCTGTTGAATATTCTGTCAGGTATGTTTAATGAATAGCGTATTTTCCCACGTTCATTCCGTAGGCGTAGGGGCTGATTTATCGTGCCCGATTCCCCGAAATTCCCCGAAATAATGTTGTGTGTTTCCACTGTTAGTATCGCAATTCGTACCCAATTTCTGTAATTTTAAATGCTTACAGCACCTTGAATTTGGCAAATTTCAACAGCAATTGTTTCCTTCCTGCATTGCGAAACGTTACGGTTGCTTTGGTGTTTTCGCCACTTCCTTCAATTGCTTCTACCACACCTATACCGAAACGGAGGTGTTCTATGGTTGCACCAACAGATAACTGGCTGGCTGAAACTGTGCCAAATGTTGCAGAAGAGCCTGTTGGCGACTGTACAGAATTGCCACCAACGCCAGCAGATAGGGTAGATGTTTCGGTTTGTCTGCCACCGTTTGATATGGCTGCCGATAGTCTTTTAAAGTTTCCTCCCTCGCTTATCAGTCGTTGTTTTGTGCGTTCCGATAGCGGATTTACTGCACGTTCGGGCATTCGTGGGGCTGTAATTTTGGGTCGAGGGTCAGCCTTAAACTGTGTTGCCACAGGGTTTGCGTTTTGCCATCGGCTATCTTTTGCAGGCTCGTCCCACGGCATACGGTTGCCAATACCACCAAATGGCAGGTTCTCAGCGTCTATATAAGCAGGGTCAATGTCCTTTAAAAAGCGGCTAGGATTATTGAATTGCATGGAACCAAAGTGGTAACGGTTCTTTGCATTGGTGAGATAGCAAAGCTGTTCTGCCCTTGTTATAGCCACATATAGTAGCCGGCGTTCCTCTTCAAGCTCTTTTTCGCGAACCGGCAGCTATGGCATTGGGGAATATATTCTCCTCTAATCCCACCACAAACACTACCGGAAACTCCAAACCTTTGGCAGCATGGATAGTCATAAGCGACACTTTCGGGCTGCCATCGTCCGCCTTATCCAAGTCGGAATAGAGTGCAACCTCTTGCAAAAAGTCGGTTAAGAAAGTTTCATCTTCCCTTCCTTCCTCTCTTCTTTCGTCTACAAAGGCTTGCATTCCTGCCAAAAGTTCTTCCAAATTCTCACGTCTTGCAATGTCGTCGGGCGATGTTCCCTGTGCCAAATCAGCCCAGATGCCACTTTGTTTTATTATTTCTGTTCCCAAAGAGTATGCATCTGTCATTGCCAATTGGCGTATAAAGTTGCTAATAAGCTCAACAAACGCAGTTAGTTTTGTGGTTGTTCCCTATTAATATCTAAGTTATAGGTTGGCGGATTGGTGATAACGTCCCACAAACCAGCCCCTTTTGCATTGGCACATTCTATTATTTTTTGTAGCGTAGTGCCTCCGATGCCTCGTGTTGGATAGTTTATGATGCGTTTAAAAGCCTCTTCGTCGTTCGGGTTAGCCACCAAACGGAAGTAGGCTATAATGTCTTTTATCTCTTTTCGTTGGTAGAACGACAGTCCACCAAATATCTTATATGGTATTGAAGCCTTACGCAATTCGTCTTCAAAGCTACGACTTTGTGCGTTGGTTCTGTACAAAATGGCAAAGCAATTGTATTGAAATGCTTTTGTGCTGTGTAGTTTTTTAATTTCTTTTACCACCACCATAGCTTCCTCTTTATCGCTGTAGCACGAGTGATAGCTTATTTTTGAGCCTTCGCTTTCCTTAGAATAAACCTCCTTTGGAATTTGTTTTACGTTGTGTTTCATAAGCGAATTGGCTGCTTCTACTATCTTTTGGGTAGACCGATAGTTGCGTTCGAGCTTGAAAACCTGTACGTTATCGAACTTTTTTTGGTAGTCTAATATGTTGTCTATGTTGGCTCCTCTAAACGAATAGATGCTTTGATAGTCGTCGCCCACCACGCAAACACGTTGGTGTTTTACGGTTAGTAGTTTAACAATAGCCACTTGTACAGAATTGGTATCCTGGTATTCGTCTACCAAAATATACTGAAAGCGGTCGGCATACTTATTGCGAATGTCGGCATTTTCGTTGAGAAGGCGAAACGTATTCACCAAAATATCGTCGAAATCCATAGCGTTCGCTTGTTGGCAACGTGCTTGATACACTGTATAAATGCGTGTAACAGCTTGCAGTTTTGCCCCTCTTAAACCACTTTGTCCACCATAGCTACTACCAAAAGCATCGGGACCGATGAGCTGATTCTTAGCCATCGATATAATATTGTGTCATCGTAGATGGCTTATAATCCTTATCGTTCAGTCCCAAAGTCTTAATAATCGACTTTAGAAGCGACCGCGAATCGGTTTCATCGTATATGGTAAAGTTGCTGTTATAGCCTATATGTTGTGCCTCTGCTCTAAGAATGCGAGAAAAAACAGAGTGGAATGTGCCCATATAAAGCTGACTGGCTTGTTCCTGATTTACCAGTTTTGCAATGCGTTCTTTCATTTCTCGTGCAGCTTTATTGGTGAAAGTGAGTGCTAAAATGCGGTAGGGCAGCACACCATACATTATTAAATAGGCTATTTTATAGGTAAGAACGCGTGTTTTTCCCGAGCCTGCGCCAGCCACAACCAGCGATGGTCCGTTGCAATATTCTACTGCTTCGCGTTGATTTTCGTTGAGTTGTGCGAGCAGTTGTTCTATTTTTTCTTGTTTATCCTCTTGCATTTGTGTTGTAATGGTAGCGTTTTCTAATTGTTTAATGGGAAGGCTGGTATGTGTTTCATCTGTGTTTCAATCTGCCTTAACCGCTTTCTCATGTACGGTCCTGGTGCTTTCGATGAGAAGCGACGGGGGTTGGGGAGTGTCGCTGCAATAAGTGCACAGTCGGAACGGGTAAGATTTATGGCATCTACATCGAAGTTTTTCTCTGCACAAGCCTGTACCCCGTATATGCCATCGCCCATTTCTATGGAGTTGAGATATACCTCCATTATGCGTTGTTTGCTCCAAAACGTTTCTATAAGAAAGGTGAAATAAGCCTCTAAACCCTTGCGCAGCCACGACCTTCCCTGCCATAAGAACACGTTTTTTGCCGTTTGTTGCGAAATGGTAGACCCACCACGCATACGCTTTTTTTGCCGTTTAGGTTGTCCTTTGCAGCCTGTTCTATAGCCTGATAGTCGAATCCGTGGTGTGTAAGAAAACGTTGGTCTTCGCTCGCTATGACGGCAACAGGCATAGAAGGCGACATTTTTTCTATTGGAATCCAGTGGTGATAGAGTTTTATTTTCTCGCCATTTCCAATCTGTTCAAAACATCGCACCAGCATTAAAGGCGTAAAATAAACAGGTATAAAGCGGTATACAATAACGCTTAATATAGTGGATACGAACAGTAAACCCACTATCCATTTAGCAAATTTAATAATTTTCTTTACCATACAATGCACAAAGTTACGAAAAAGAAAGCGGTTTAACAAGAAAACTTTCTGCTGTTTGCTATGGTGTTTGCATAGAAAGTGTTGCACAGTGTTGCTTTCTATGGCTGTTAAGTTTACCATATTTAGTTGTTATTTTCGGCAATATAGGTGTTATAGAATCCCAAACGTACGTGGCGTTTATAGTGGTGATGGTTTGCTTTAGAGCCGCTTTAACAACTGTGATGTATAGTATTTAAAAACCAAAAACCCCCTTTTGCATTGCAAAAGTATGGTTTTTAGCGTACAAAAAGTGGGTTTTTGCAATGCAAAAAGTAGGTTTTTGGTAAGGCGTTGTTATACAAATAGTTACGCAATATTATTTTCCTGATGTTCTATTTGTGTTATTGGTGTCGCAAATGCGCCATATTTCGTACATTAAAACCAATTGTTTTTTTGATTGTGATATGGGTGCGATGAATCGGCAAACACGTCTCACGGTGTGTTCGTTGGTGTATATTTGCGCACTAAACAGACTGTGCGTGGGTGTTTGCAACCATATATATATAACTGCAAAAAGGTGGATTTTTGTTTTTAGATTTTTATTGGTCTGGATTTTCAATAAAAGCCTTTGTATTGTTCTTCTAATCCATTTTCAATGCTGTTGTAAGCCTCCTTCATGGTTTCTTTTTCAAATTCAACGCCCTTTCCTTTTGGTGGAATTGGTTCGTGAATGGTGAGCGAAAGTGGGTGCCAAACAGGGAAATGCCAGTCGCGTGTGCGGGGCATAACATCGAAAGCACCATTAATAGTGATGGGACAAAGCGGCATTGAAGCTCGTCGGCTAGCATAAATGCTCCACGACGGAATACTCCCAGATGCCTCGTAAAGGTGCGTGCGCCTTCTGGAAATACCACAACCGACATACCTTCGCGTAGAGTTTCGCGTGCTTGATCGTAGGTTCGCTTAATTTTACTCGCCCCCGACTTGTCTACAAAAATATGGTGTGCATATTCGCAAGCTATTCCAATGAATGGTATTTTTGCGTATGCTCTTCTTCATCATCCACTTAAAATTTCGTCCTAAAAAGCCATAAATGAGGAATATATCGAACGATCCTTGATGGTTAGAAACAAACACATAGCTTTGGTTTTGGTGCAAATGTTCGCGTCCTTCTACCTTTACGAGCAGCAAAAAGGGCACGAATAGTGAACTTTCCCCATAGTCGTCCGGGGTGATAACCCCAGAAATGGCCGTTGCCTCAAGCGGCAGCCTATGGCTGTAACCGTTGCTGTTATAATGGAAGCAACCAGGAAAAGCGGAAGGAAAACAAACAGCACGTATATCCGATAGAGCAGTGTGAGCAACGTGCCAACAATAGTTTTGTGTCCAGTTTGTGTAGTTTTTTTGTTGTAGTTTTGTTGCATAGTGTTTGTAAGATGTTGCTTATTATGTTGTTTTTAGCCTTAAGTGTGATAACCACAATCTCGTTTGGCATATTCACACGGAAGGGTGCAAAGCCTCCCAAACCATCGGTAACGTTTAGAAAATGGTTGCCACTGCGATACACACCATAGTCGTTTTCCTCTCTAATTTCGGTTGGTCGAAATCCAAAAAACTGCATTTGTCCGCCATGTGTATGTCCACACAGTGTTATTTGCGCTATGTTTTTTTAGGCAGTATATGGCGTCTCCATGCCGATGGATCGTGCTGAAGCATAATAACGAAAGCCCCCTTGGCAACCCCTTGAAGTGCTTTTTGGTAGTTGGCTTTTTGTGGAAATGGCGGCTTACCATCGTTCTCTGTACCTACAATAACAATGCTATCGTTGCCCCTTTTTATGGTTATGTGGTTGTTTTCTAACAAGTTCCACCCTAATTTATGACGTACAATGTTAGCAAAATCGTTATTTTGTTGTTCAGCCTCCTTAGGGTTTAGTTTTACATATTCGGTATAATCGTGATTTCCACGCACCGCAATGGCATTCTTCATACTGGTTTTCAGGAGGTTTGTAAAGGGCAGAATTTCGCTTGGACGCATATTTTGGAGGTCTCCCGTAAACACTATTAGGTTGGCGTTCTGGTGTTTTATGCTGTCCATTTCGTGTTCCAGAATAAACCGTCGCCACCCATTGAAAGTGCCAATGTGCATATCTGATACCTGAACAATGCGGTATCCATCGAAGTTTTTGGGTAAATTGCTTACATTAAGGGTGATATGGCGCACCCGAATTTGGGAAAAACCGAATGTAAGTCCATACACATATACCACGAAAATGGCAATTGCAGCCACCACTCCCACGTAATGGCCATAGTTTCTGCGTGTTTTTACAATGGTTTTGCGCACCAATGAGCCAACGAGCGAGCATATACCAAAGATGGTTTTTGGTGCTACGAAAGCGCCTAAAAGGAATAAATAGGTGTTAAGCCACGTAAGATTAGTAGGTGCAAAGTTGTGTATAGACGCTAAAACACAGGTGTATACCACAAGAAAAATAGTAGGAATCCACCATGCTAATCGTTGTTGCCACGTGATATGAATACGTTTTCGGAAGTAGTGAATATCTATATAAACATCGGAAAGAACGATGACGAGTAGTAAAGGAATAACAATTCGTGCTATCATATCTATTTATTATTAAAGTTTCTGAATGTGATTTGTTCGCCGCGATAGTGGGTATCTAATTGGTTTTTGGTTAAGAATATGCACCCCATTGCAGAAAGTATGCACCACTTTCCAATGGTATTCGTGTCCCATCATAGGACTCCATTTGCATTTGCTTTGTATGTTTTCCTTGCTAACCGTCCATATTGTGTTCGGCTTAACAATAGTAATGTCGGCACGATAGTCCTTTCTTAAAAAGCCCCTTTCGTCAATTTTGAAACGCTGAGCAGGCGCATGTGCCATAAGTTTAACCAACTGTTCTATTGTAATAATGCCGTTATCAACCCGCTTCGAGCATAGTTGGTAGCGAGTATTGCACCATTGGCATACCCGAAGAAGCGGTAGCACAGCCACCCTGTTTCTGCGATAAAAGATGCGGAGCATGGTCGGTTGCCACAGTGGTAATACGTCCATCGGCAAGTGCTCGGCGCAGTTCGGCACGGTCGTGCGCTGTTTTTTATAGACGGATTACACTTAATTAACGCTCCCTTTGTGGCATAATCGTTGTTTGTAAAGTACAAATGCGCAATTACAGCCTCCATTGTAACGAAGTCGCAAACGTGTGGTTGTTGCAACAAATGTAGTTCGCGAGCCGTTGAAAGGTGTGCAATGTGTAGTTGGGTATGGTGTTTCAGCGCCAATTCTACAGCGAGTTTCGAACTCTGGAAGCAGGCATCTTCGCTCCCTAATTTCGTAGTGATGACAGATGTCGGGGTCGTCTCCGTAGAGCATTTTTGCCTTTTTTCATATTGTTGGCAATAATGTTTGAGTCTTCGCAATGCGTCATAACGGGTAGGTTTTTGGCCGCTGCTGTAGCAAAAATCTGCTCTAATGCGCTCTGTCTGTCCACCAACATATTTCCCGTAGAGGCTCCCATAAACAATTTAACCCCAGGTATGGTGTGTTCGTTGAGTAGTTTTACGGTATCGGCATTGCAGTTTGTGGCTCCGAAAAAGAACGAATAGTTAATGTGAGAGCTGTGTTTGGCACGTTCAAACTTATCGTTTAGCGCTTCGATAGTGGTGGTTTGCGGATTGGTGTTGGGCATTTCGAAGAACGAAGTAACGCCCCCGAACGCAGCAGCACGGCTTTCGCTTTCAATATCAGCCTTGTTTTCCATTCCCGGTTCACGGAAATGCACGTGCGAATCAATGATTCTCGGTAAAACAAAACACCCCGTGGCATCGACTATTTCGTCGAAATTGCCACGGGGTGTTGTATTTTCTGTTATGATTTCGGCTATTCGATTGTCTTCAATGACGATTGTGCCATTGAATGTTTTTCCTTCATTTACTATCGTTCCGCCTTGAATGAGTTTCCTCATTTTGTATGTATATATATATAATGTGTATCTTTTTTTATTTTGCTATCGTAGTATCGCCAGCCATTTCGGCAGGAGTTGGTGGAGCAATATTGCTATTGTTGGGCATTGTTTCCTGCGTTGGTAGCTCCATTCCGTTCATTTCTTTCTGTGCGCGTTGGAACTTTTCGTAGAAGTCTTTTATGGCAGCGTTGTTCTTAAACACGTCAGGAGCTTTCGCCATAATAAACTCTACCCACGATGGAAGTTGGCTTACAGCATTTGCATATAGGTAGTCGTTCATCCAAATAGGGTAGGCGTTAGGTGTCATATCGTAGGAAACTCGTGTGAGAAAGCCCCACGTAGAGAGTGTGTTATCAAAGTTATTGGTAACGAAAGCCGTGAAAAGCTTATCTATATTGGCATAAACAAGCAGTGCTTTCTTTATTAAGCGGGCGTTAGTAGCCTCTTCGTCGTGTCCATTCATTATGGAAACACCTTCTTCATGGTCTATTTCTATGAATTGATTTCGTAGTTGTGTGAATTTCGTCCAGAAGGTATTGAGCTTCTCATTTAGGGGAGTTCCGCTCACACGGAGTAGAGTATTGTCGAGTTTAAGCTGTATATCGCCTTCTTCTAACACTATTGGGAACTGCAAATTCATATCATCCATATAGATTTGAGCTACCTGTACAGAATCGAGAGTACCCTTAAAGGAGAAGTTTCCATGCACTACTTCACATGAATCGAGTGTTATTAGCGAGTCGCCAGAGCCTCCTTTTAAATAGAGTTGCCGTCCATCGAGACTAGAAATGTTTGACGTTCCGTGTATATAATATGACTTAGTGCACGATGTTAGCGCCAATAATATAACGAGAGCGTAAAGTATTTTATTCATAGAATGTATTCTTTTATGTTTCATTCGCTGGTGCGTCTCATTGCTGCGGCGTGTTCAAGCGAGTTCATCATAGTCGATTTGCTTTTACTAAAAGTTTATTTATACCGTCTCACAAAGGTACAATGTAATTGTGAAGTGGCGAAAGTTTTTCATTGATTTTAAGACATCTGTAATGTATTTAGGCTTTTTTTAAGTTCCAGACTGTTGTTCTCTTTTTAGAAGATGGTCTATTCGGTGTATTGTATAGAACTCTATTACAGTGGCAATCAGTAGTATTACCACCCAGTTATGGTACACAATGTTTACGTAAGTGGTATATCCTTCGATGGAATTAACGGCATACGGACGTATAATTCCATATACATCTTCCACCATAAATAGTCCGGCGAGAATGAATCCTATATCTGCTATCACCATAATTCTACGCAAACGGCGTATAGCAAAGTTTGTTCCAAGGTATTGTTGCCGCATTTGTATGGTGGCAAATCCTATTGCACCAATCAGCATAACAATGCAAGCGATGTCTTGTTTAATGAAGAATGCGTAGAGTCCAGTACCCAATGCCATCATTAAACCGCCGATTGCATAAATTATTGTTTCTATTTTACTTAGTTGTTTCATATATATTTTTGCCTTTAAATGGCTGTTCGTCATCGCTAAGAACGAAGATATCCTCATCGTCTGCCTTCATAAAATAGCGTTCGCGAGCTATTTTTGCAATGGCATCGGGACTTGTATTTAGGTCCTTTAATCGCTGCATATCGCTGTAATATTGCTTTTTATATTTTGCGATATCGGTGTTTAGGTCTTGTATTTCGTAGTAACATTCTATGCTACGACGGAAGCTATTCTCATCGAAAACGCCCACTATAAGTATACCAAGTACTATTACTATTTGGTATCTAAAGCGACTTATAAATGTAAAAACGTGTCCCCTGTAAACTTGTTCACCTCTTTATTTTAGTTATAGTTTATAGTTTTTTGCAATGCAGTAGCGTAGATAAGCAGTTTGAATGCCATTGTTGCTATTAGCTGCAAAAGTACAGAAAACTTTTTAAAAAAGGCGGAGCGGTGTTGATATTTTATGCTAATTAACAATTAATTCGATATCTCTTCTGTTTTCGTTTTTCTTACTTTTTATTATCTTTGCAACACCAAAAGAAATAGAAAAAAATATGGGAGAATACATTGTATCGGCACGTAAATACCGCCCTATGTCGTTTGCTTCTGTAGTGGGACAACAGGCACTTACCACTACGTTAATGAATGCAGTGAAGAGCAAACGACGGCTCACGCTTATTTGTTTTGTGGTCCGCGTGGAGTAGGAAAGACTACTTGCGCCCGCATTTTTTGCCAAAGCCATAAACTGTGAAAACCCTACTGAGCAAGGCGAAGCGTGCAACGAGTGTGAGAGTTGTGAGGCTTTTTAACGAAGGAAGAAGCTATAATATATTTGAATTAGATGCCGCAAGCAACAACTCTGTTGAGAATATTAAGGCACTAATGGACCAAACTCGCATACCACCACGGTAGGACGATACAAGGTTTTCATAATAGACGAGGTGCACATGCTATCGTCTGCTGCCTTCAATGCCTTTCTAAAAAAACGCTGGAAGAACCGCCAGCACGTTATTTTTTATTCTTGCTACTACCGAAAAACATAAAATTCTACCTACAATACTATCGCGTTGCCAAATCTATGACTTCGAACGTATGTCGGTTCCTCGCATTATTGACCACCTAAAAAGGTTGCAGAGAAGGAAGGAATAGTATACGAGGAGGCGGCATTGAACGTTATTGCCACGAAAGCAGACGGCGGAATGCGCGACGCCCTCTCCATTTTCGACCAGGCAGCGAGCTTCTCTCAGGGCAACATAACCTACCAAAAGGTGATTGAAGACCTGAATGTTTTAGACGCAGACAACTATTTTAACATTGTAGATCTATCGTTAGAGAATAAAGTTCCAGAGATTATGGTGCTTTTAAACAACGTTATAAATAAAGGTTTTGATGGGGGAAACCTTATTAACGGACTAGCTTCGCACGTGCGCGATGTACTAATGGCGAAAGATGCACAGACTCTTTCGCTGCTTGCTACTAGCAACGAACAACGCCAACGCTACCAACAGCAAGCTGCAAAATGCCCTACACAGTTTCTCTATAAGGCATTAGAGATTATGAATAGGTGCGATGTGGAATACCGACAAAGCTCAAACAAGCGTCTATTAGTGGAACTAACGCTTATACAAGTGGCACAAATTACACAAAAAGAAGACGACTCTCCCGCTTCGGGGCGTAGCCCTAAGCAGTTAAAAACCCTGTTCCGAAATATTATATTAACGGCTCAACCGCAAACAGCATCGCAGGTAGCTGGGGCGAGCCGTAAGCATAATGCACACGAAAAAGAGCAAGATAGTGCTGCAAACACACGTTACAGTAGCTACCAAAAATCCCTCGTAAGTGCGCAATCGCCTGTCTCTGCATGCGCCAAAAGTACGGTTAGGTAGTCTTGGAATGTCGTTTGCACAGCTTATGAACGAGGGAAAGAAAGAGGAGAAACACGAAGAAGATGTTGAGATAACCAATAAAGACGAACATCAAAGCTTTACTTGGCAAGAGTTAATAGTGGAATGGAAGGGTATGTGCAACCCGTATTACTAAGATAAATGTGAGTCTTGCACAACGCATGAAGCTTATTAAGCCGCAGATATTGCCCTGATGGTAACATTGAAGTAGTGGTAGGAAACAAAATCCTACTCGATGAAATGCAGACCATTCGTGGTAGAATACGTGCTACGATGGCACAGCGTTTACACAACGGACAGATAGATGGATGTTGCGATTGGCTAAGGCTGAAGAGTTGAAACCTATTCTTACACCGCGCCAAGAACTTGAAAAAATGCAGCAACAGAACCCTTCTATTGCTAAACTTATAGAACAATTGGGACTTCAATTAGAGTAAAAAACTACACAAACTACGGGCTTTGGGTTGCTATCTTCCTAAGGCTTACAAATTGTTAGTATAAAAATCATCGATTATGGAAACAGGTATAGAAAATGAAATAGTACACGATGTTGCTTCGTTATTATTAGAAGCCGAGGTTCTTTTTGCTGTTGTTATGGCATGGATAATGGCAATTTTTCTTTAGCGCAATGGCTACCCGACCATCGTTTACCAAATGGAAAAATGTGTTAAAAGAACGTTTTTGGCTGTTCGTAGTCTATTTTACACTGTCTGTTATAACTGTTGCTGCCGCATATTGGTCTAGTTTCAACTATCTTTCTTTGGGTGTTGTAGCTGTTTTTCTTATCGTTTTGCTTATTTCATTTCCCCTTTATTTTTTAGTGTTTTTCTTGCGTTTGAGGCGTTGGATAGCCACTAATCCAGATTATGCAATGATAGTTTTCGGTAGGAGAAGGTGGTCTGGAAAACTTCATATTATAGAAATACAAAAGATAGATGGCGTTGTTGGAAAGCAAATGAATATATTTTCTGTTTCGGGCGAATGCTTGGTGCCACCAGGAAAGCATAAAATTAGCTTTGTGGTTTGGGAACGAACATGGATGCCTCGAGGGTATATTTCGCAGAAAATGTTCGACTATGATGTAGAGATAGAACTAAAATCGGGTGGTTTATACGTTGTGCAAGAGCACCCTTCGTTGCCTTCTTTGAATATATCTTTAAGCTGTTTTGCTCCTAATATGCGTGAAATGGCAGAATGAAAACCATAAACAGAGAGTTTGAATGTTACCATTCGAGGTGTTCTACTCGTTGTTTTGGCAAAATAATATCGTAAAAATAAAGTAATATTACCTTATAAATATGGACGCAAGTACATTCTATTTATGTTTATTTTTGTGGTGGGCATGCTGCTATGTAATAACTTCCTACTTAGTAAACCCATCGCATGTGCGTTGGAACAACCCTATAAAGCAAAGTCGTTTTGTAGTTCTTTCGGCTTTAGCAGTATCTTTTTTAAGCTTTATAGCACATTCTTACGTGTATATAGAGGAATATCAAGCAAAGAATAACATAGAATTTAAATCAATATCCCACTTTTTTTCCTGTCTTACCAACCCACAGTCGAAACCCATTTTCGAGGCAGATTACTTCTTACTGATAGTTGTAATAGTTGTTATTTCTATAATTCCGCTTATCCAACACCTACGTTTAATATGGTGGATAAGTAGACACCCACACTATTCAATACTTACTTTCAAGGTGATACCCGAGATGCCGCCTCGCAAAATATCTATATTCAGCATAGATAATAAGTATTCTTGTGGCGGAAGATACATCTTGTCTTATTATAAATATTTGGTGTTGCCAGGCAAACATAAGTATGAATTCTGGTTAGGAGTACTACGTGGAAGGGGCGTCTATAGGCGTTTGTTCGGCCAAGAAATGGAACTTGATTTGTTGGCAGGCCATCAGTATGTGGTGGAAGAAGACGCTATGGTAGACGAATTCCACGTTTATGATAGTTGTTCAGCCCCCGAAACAGATAACGATATTGTAGAAACACGAAAATGAAATCCATTATGAGTATCAACCCTTTTTGGTTTTTTCTAACTTTCTGGCTACTCCCATTCGTTGTCATCAATATCTTACAAAGTCGCAAAAACTGGCATCTCAACCGGTGGTATAATCCTTTGCGCATAGCCATAACCGAACTAATGGTCTTTGGCGGAGCAGTTATTATAAGCGTAGCCTACTTTCTTTACCTGTATATAACGTCGGAACCGTCTTTGTTTAGTAGCTTTAGCCTTTACATTTTAGTATGTATAGTGGTTGTTTTTGCCAATGCTCTTATAAAGTTTTTGCGGTTAAAACGCTGGATAAACAAGCATTCTAACTATGCAATTCTGGCTTTCGACACTCCAACTTCGTGGATAAAATCCATTCGTTGTCTGCATATTGGAAAGTTAGATGGCGTGAAAGATGCCAAAGGAAAGGCGTTTTTTTACGATAAAAGCACCCTTGTTGTGCCAGGAAAACACGAGTTTTGTTTTGATATACAAAAGCGATCGGGCAAAACTATCGTCCATTTATATTCCGTTTATATGGATTTCAACGTAGCACCAAGTACGATGTACGTTTTAAAAGAAAACGAAGACGCAAAGAAATTATATATTAGTTACAGTTGTTCAGCCCCCGAAACAAATAGCCAGCCATAGAGCTATATCCCATTATTTATACATCAACGTTTTTGCAATAACCCTGTATTCGAATTCCAAAAACCCACTTCTTGCATTGCAAAAACCATACTTTTGTACGCCAAAAACCATACTTTTGTATTGCAAAAACCATGCTTTTGAATGATGAGAATGTAACATACAGAGAACCAATACGTTGCGAACGTTCTGTGAACACCCAATGAACACTCCTGAAACGCCCCACGAACACTCCCAAAACGCCCCACATTCATTCCGTTAGGCGTAGGGACCGATTTATCGTGCCCGTATCCCCTTATTACGAAATCTGTGTATGTTCGTTACCATTTTGTGGTTGTTTACATATATGCGGGCACGATAAATCGGCCCCCTACAGCAGCTGACGGACTGCCAATAACGCTGCGAACACACCACGAAACACCTAACGAACACACCGCCAGGCGTAGGGGCCGATTCATCGTGCCCGTGTCCTTGCATAACCAAATATACATTTTTACATTATCAAATCCATATATTCATTTCATCGCACACGTATGTCCACATTTTTAAAAATACGTATATTCAAATCGCCACACACGTATATTCGTTCCTCATTTTGTGGGTGTTTTCATATATGCGGGCACGATAAATCGGCCCCTACAGCAGCTTGTGTTTTGCCATAACGTTGTTATCGGTCTGCCAACAACGCAACGAATAGCACAAAAATGCCACATTCACACTGCGAAAAACCATACTATTGCAACACAACAGAATAGGAACGAAAATACATTAGAAGCAATTCTTAGTCTATATTTGTTACTCTTTATGCGATTTTTCATCAGAGTTTCGTGATTTATAAAGCTTAAAAGTGTTTTTTAATATAATTTAGATAGTAACCTGATACATATCCGAGTATAATGTCGTACTTTTGCGTAAATATTAAAAGAAAGTAGTAAAACAAAAGAAATTATGGCAGAAGCTATAGATATTCGCGAGCTAAATATACGAATAGAACAGAAGAGTGGATTTGTAACAAACCTAGTTACAGGAATGAATCAGGTAATAGTAGGGCAACAACACCTAATAGATTCCCTGCTGATAGGTCTGCTTAGCGATGGACATATACTCCTTGAGGGTGTACCGGGATTGGCTAAAACCCTTGCAATAAAAACACTTTCGCAACTTATAAATGCCAAATACAGTCGCATACAGTTTACTCCTGACCTTCTTCCAGCCGATGTAGTGGGTACCCAAATATACTCGCAGAAGGAGGAAAAGTTCTTAGTTAAGAAGGGACCAGTATTTGCAAACTTCGTCTTAGCCGATGAAATTAACCGTGCACCAGCTAAAGTTCAGAGTGCATTATTAGAGGCAATGCAAGAACACCAAGTAACTATTGGCGACGAAACCTTCAGTTTGCCAAATCCATTTATGGTAATGGCAACGCAAAACCCTATAGAACAAGAAGGAACATATATGCTTCCAGAAGCTCAGGTAGACCGTTTTATGTTGAAAGTAGTAATAGATTATCCAACAATAGACGAGGAAAAGCGCATTATTCGCGAGAATCTTAGCGAACATTTACCCACAGCTCCAGCACTAATATCTGCCGACGACATTATCGAAGCACGTAGTGTGGTGCGCGAAGTATATATAGACGAGAAGATAGAACAATATATTGCCGACATTGTTTTTGCCACTCGCTATCCCGAACGTTATGGATTAGGCAAACTAAAACAAATGATAACATTCGGCGGAAGCCCACGTGCCAGCATCAATTTGGCTAAAGCTGCACGTGCGTATGCCTTTATTAAGCGTAGAGGATACGTAGTTCCAGAAGACGTAAGAGCTGTTGCACACGATGTTTTACGCCACCGTATCGGTCTGTCGTACGAGGCAGAGGCAAGCAATACTACCACCGAAGGAATAGTAAGCGATATCATTAACAACATACAAGTGCCATAACGGCAAAAGAAGGATAACAAATGAACGCCACCGAAATACTCAGTAGGGTGAGAAAGATAGAGATTAAGACACGCCGTCTTAGTCAGAACATCTTCGCAGGGCAATACCATTCAGCCTTTAAAGGGCGAGGTATGGCTTTCTCAGAGGTGCGCGAATACCAGTACGGCGACGATGTTCGCGACATCGATTGGAACGTTACGGCACGCTTTCATAAGCCTTTTGTGAAAGTGTTTGAAGAAGAACGAGAACTCACCGTTATGCTTCTTATAGACGTAAGTGGGTCGTTAGACTTCGGAACAACGCAACGAACAAAACGAGATATGGCAACCGAAATAGCTGCAACACTCGCTTTTTCAGCCATACAGAATAACGATAAGATAGGCGTAATATTCTTTTCGGACCGCATAGAAGTATATAGCACCCAAAAAAGGACGAAAACACATTTTATATATCATACGCGAGATGCTCAATTTTGAGCCCGAAAGCAAAAAAACCGATATTAATGCCGCCTTAGAGTTCCTTACTCGTGTGGTAAAACATACCTGTACGGCATTCGTTTTTGAGCGACTTTTATGTGCGATCCGACTTCGAACACGTGCTCCAAATAGCCAATCGGAAACACGATGTAATAGCTGTGCGGGTGTACGATAGGCGTGCTAAGGAACTACCAAACGTAGGATTAATGAAGGTTTGCGATGCTGAAACAGGCCACGAAATGCTTGTTGATACCAGCAGCGCTAAGCTTCGGAATGCCTATAAAGCCAATTGGAACAAGCTACAATGCCAATTGCAAGCTATATTTACAAAGACAAACGTAGACAATATATCTGTTGCAACAAACGATGACTACGTTAAAAAACTAATGATACTGTTTGCTCAACGAAGCTAATGAAGAAGTTTTTAGCAACCATAACCATAGCTCTATTAGCTATAACAGCCACTGCACAAGTGCGCGTGAACGCCTCTTTGGATTCAACAAAGATACTTATAGGCGAACGAACCCATTGGAACATCACCGTAGATGCGCCAAAAGGAGCACGAGTGGTATACCAACACTTTGCCGATACCACCAATGTGCCACACGGAATAGAGGTTATGGAACAACGCATAGATACTACACACAACGGCAATGCGTATACCTTAACATTCAAACGAACGCTTACAGCATGGGACGCTCGGCACTACAACCTGCCAGCTGTTACCATACGGTGTAGATGGAAAGAACTATACTACAAACAAACTCGCCTTTAATGTAACGCAAAGTAAGGTAGATACAGCTGCAACAGCACCAGCAAAACCAGCCGATGGGGTGCAAAAACCACCTTTCTTGCTAAGCGAATGGTTGCCCTATATAGCTCTTTGTGTGCTCGCTTTGGTGCTTCTGATAGTAGCTACACCATACATCGCAGGCTGAAAAGCAAGAAACCATTGGCAAAACCACGACAACAAATGCGCAATTTGCTGCCACACGAGAAGGCTATGCAAGCCATAGAACAGGTGAAAACGCAATATAACAATAGCGAAAATCCCGATCAGAAGGCTTATTACACAGCACTTACCGATGTGTTACGACAGTATTTGGAAGACCGTTTTGGCATAAAAAGCGAAGGAAATGACGTCTGCCGACATAGTAGAAACACTTCGACAGAAAAGCAATAACGAAACAAATGCCGAACTAGAACAGGTGTTTGCCACTGCCGACTTGGTGAAATTTGCAAAGTATTCTACACAAAACAACGAAAAGAACTACTACCTCGGAAACGTGGTAGACTATATAGAAGAAACCAAAAACGGCTATCAGCCACCGAAAACGCCACAACCTACCGATACCGAAACGGAGGAAAAGCGCAACCAACGCATACGCAACATACTACGTTGGTGTAAGTATGGTGCCATAATAGCCGCCATAGCGTGTGCCACTATCGCCGTATGGGGCATCGCAGAATTGTTGAATTAAAAAACGTAAAAAGCAAAATGGAATTTGCAAACAAAGAATACTTATTGCTGCTTTTGCTCCTTATACCTTATATAATATGGTATTTCTTGTATAGAAAAAAGAGCGAACCCACAATGAGAATGAGCAATACGTTCACCTTTCAGCACACTCCGAGAAGCTGGAAGGTGCGTTTAGCGCATCTGCCAATGCTTTTACGCTGCGTGGTTTACGCTCTAATAGTGGTGGTTTTGGCTCGTCCGCAAAACCAATAACCCCATCGATAACGACAGTAGGGGTATTAACATTATGTTAGCCCTCGATGTATCTGCCAGTATGCTATCCGATGATGTTGAACCCAACCGCATTGAAGCCGCAAAAGCCGTAGCGAGAGAGTTCATTAGCTCGCGTCCAAACGACAATATAGGGCTTACTATCTTTGCAGGAGAGGCATTTACACAGTGCCCAATGACCACCGATCACACCTCGTTGCTTAATCTTTTTGGTGCAGTAAGGGGCGATTTGTCTACAACAGGACTCATTCAAGATGGTACTGCTATAGGTATGGGACTGGCAAATGCCGTTGGACGTCTTAAAAACGTGAAGGGAAAAAGCAAAGTAGTGATACTTTTAACAGACGGAAGCAACAATGTGGGCGACATATCGCCACTAACTGCTGCTGCAATAGCTAAGAAATTTGGTATTCGTGTGTACACCATCGGACTTGGAACAGATGGAAAAGATGCACAAGGACACCGGTTGGCGATATAGATTACAAGACTTTTGCAGAACATTGCTATACAAACCGATGGTGAATTCTACCGTGCACAAAGCAGAAACGAACTCTCTCAGATATACAAAGATATAGATAAGTTAGAGAAAACAAGGCTCGATGCAAAATCGTATGGTAGGCGATACGAAGCCTATATGCCATTTGCTATGTTGGCATTGCTGGTGTTCTTTGTAGAAATAGTGCTGAGAATAACAGTGTTTAAAACGCATTCCTTAACAAACAAAAATGCGTTCAGAGAAAAAGAAAATATTAGTAGTAAAAGTATATGAATAATAGTTCTGAAGAACAATAACAATAGTTCCGAAAAGTAAAAAGTGGTACTTTTTGCAGACCAAAAAGGGTACTTTGTAATGCAAAAGGGTACTTTTACAATGCAAAAAGGGTACTTTTACAATGTAAGAATTATGGTTCCAACGAACAAGAAATATAGAAAGAATGTTCAGATTTGCTAATCCTACATACTTATGGCTACTTTTGCTGATACCATTATTAGCAATAGTCTACCACGTTTGAGCTTTAAAGCGCCGCAAACGTATGGACCGTTTTGGCGATAAAGAACTGCTTCGGCAACTCGTTCCTGGCTATTCTAAATATCGACCATTACTAAAATTCTATGTTATGGAGGTAGCTTTGGCACTCATTGTGGTTATTGTGGCACGTCCGCAGATGGGAACTAAGCTATCGAAAGATAAGCGCGAGGGCATAGAAGCTATGATAGCAATGGACATAAGCAACTCTATGTTAGCCGAAGACGTAGCTCCCTCACGATTAGAACGGAGCAAACGACTGGTAGAAGACCTATTAAACCGTTTCACAAACGATAAAATTGGACTCGTAGTATTTGCTGGTGATGCCTTCGTACAACTACCAATCACGTCCGATTACGTATCAGCGAAAATGTTTTTAGATAACATTAGCCCATCGTTAATAGGCACACAAGGCACCGATATAGGTAAAGCTATCGACCTTTCTATGCATAGTTTCACACAAAACAGCAAGTTTGGTAAAGCCATTATCATTATAACCGATGGCGAAAATCACGAAGGTGGAGCCGAAGAAATGGCACGAAAGGCACAACAAGCCGGCATACGTGTGTTTGTTCTCGGCATAGGTTCTACACAAGGAGCACCCATTCCAATGGGAAATGGTAGCTATTTGCAAGATAAAAATGGTGGAACTGTAATGACAAAGCTCAACGAAGACATGTGTAAAAAGCTTGCCGAGGCAGGGAAAGGTATGTATATACACGTTGATAACACTACTGGAGCAGAACAAATGCTCGACAACGAGATAGCAAAAATGCAACACGGCGAAATAGAAAGTGTATCATATAGCGACTATGCAGAACAGTTTCCAGCCATAGCAGCTATTGTTTTGCTGTTGCTAATAGCCGAAGCTCTGATAATGGAACGCCAAAATTTGCTGTTCAATCGTATAAATTTGTTTACAAAAATAAATGAATAGAAGACTATACATATTGCTTTGTCTAGCTTTTGCCATACTTACAGCAACAGCACAGACCGATAGGCAATACATAAGAAGGGGTAACGCAGCCTTTGCAACCAAAAAATACGGGGTGGCAGAGGTGAATTTTCGCAAAGCTCTTGCCGCTAATGCACACAATGCAATAGCTGCTTACAACTTAGGTTGTGCCATGCAGGCACAGCACAAAGACTCTTTGGCTCTGCAAAACTATACCTTAGCCACGAAAAACGAAACCAATAAGGCACGTCTTTCTAGTGCTTTCCATAATATGGGAGCTGTGTATCAGGCTAAGAAAAACTACCAAAAAGCTATAGAAGCATACAAAAACGCACTGCGAAACAACCCACACCATGCCAATGCACGCTACAATTTAACACAGTGTATGCACCTTCTGAAGAAACAACAACAGCAGCAAAAGCAGAACAAACAACAGCAGAAGAACAATAAAAACAATAAAGACAAGAACAAAAATAAAGATAATAATAAGCAAAAGAATAGTCAAAACAAACCGAAACCGGAACAAGGAATGAGCAAAGACAATGCCGAGCAAATGCTAAATGCAGCAATGCAAGAAGAAAAAGCAACGCAAGAACGTCTTAAAAAATATATGCAACAACCCCAAAGTAGGCATTTTGGATAAGAATTGGTAACGCTTTATGAAACGATATATTAACATACTGCTACTTGTTTTGCTACCTTTTACAGCGTTAGCACAGCACATTCGTGTGTTGGCACCACGCCAAGTGGAGGTTGGAGAGCAGTTTCAAATAGAGTATATTATATACACCGACAATGTAGAAGGACTAAAATTAGGCAAGATGCCTACTGGTGTTGAACTCTTAGCAGGACCTTATTATACTTCGCAACGCAATCTACAGATGGTGAATGGCCACATGAATAGCAACTCATCAGAGTCGTATACCTACGTATTTATGGCAACAAAGCGAGGCAATTTCAACATTCCGCCAGCCAAAATTATAGTGAATGGACAACATTTAGCGTCTACTCCCGTTAAAATAACCGCCTCTGGAAATGCCAATATAAACCGTTCTGCACAGATAAATGGTAGCGCAAGAGCCGATATAAGTGCTGTACGACCCGAGAGCAGAGTACCTACAGGCAAAGATTTGTTCGTAAAAGTAACTGCAAACAAGCGTACTGTGCACGAACAAGAACCAGTATTGCTTACCTATAAGGTGTATACAAACGTGAATTTGATACGTATGGCAGGCAAAATGCCCGATATAAAAGGCTCGCATGTACAGGAAATTCCATTGCCACAACAGAAAACTTTCCGCACCGAAAAGCTGAATGGGCGCACCTATCACACCACTACGTGGAGCCAATATGTGGTTTATCCGCAAATAACAGGTAAGCTACGAATACCATCTGTTACCTTTACGGGAGTGATAAGACCTACTTTAGACGACTTCGATCCATTTGCTTTTATGAACGATGGTGGCGATATTCCACGACAATTACAGGCAGAAGGACTTACCATAGATGTTGTACCATTGCCACAAAAACCAGCTAACTTCTCTGGAGCAGTGGGAAAACTCAGTATGACAGCACAGTTAAGTAAGAGCAATATTAAGGAAGGCGACCCCATAAACCTACGTGTTGTAATAGCAGGAATAGGCAATTTGAAACTTATGCGACAACCTATTGTGAAGTTTCCTAATGGTTTTGACGTGTACGATTCTAAGCAAACAGACAAGACTCACCTTACTTCGAATGGCGTAGAAGGTAGTATGGTGTACGATTTTTTGGCTGTTCCACGTAAGCAAGGTAAGTATACTGTGCCACCAGTTAGCTTTGTTTACTTCGATACAACTACCAATTCGTATAAAACTCTCACCACTCAAGCCTTCCAAATAAGTGTGGCTAAGGGCGATGGAACCACACAAAGCGTTGAGGCTTTCACCGGAAATACAAAGCAAGATATACACGGATTGAAAACGAAAGAGACCGATATGCTGGTAGAAACCAACTTCTTTAACTCGTGGGGCTATTGGATTGTGTTGCTGTTAATACTCGGAGGCTTTGTAGGAGCACTTGTAATGCTTCGCAAACGTGCCAATATTAAAGGCGATATAGCCCGACTTAAAGGCAAAAATGCTGAGCGTGTGGCACTGAATAGGCTGCATAAAGCAAACGTTTTCATGGAAATGCACAAGGCAGAAGACTTCTATGACGAAAACTTAAAGGCTCTTTGGGGATATGTTAGCGACAAATTAACTGTGCCAGTAGAGCAACTTTCGCGCGAAAATATAAAAGAAAAGTTTGCTGAACTCGGCATAGATGGAAGCGTAATTGATAAGTTTATAGAAGCATTAGACGAGTGTGAGTTCCAGCGTTATGCCCACGGCGACGAGCAAGGGAATATGTCTCTCACCTACGATGCGGCTGTTAAAGCCATTACTGATATAGAAGAAGCAATGAGAAACCAACGCAACAATACCCAGGTAGAAGGCAAATGGCAAATCCTTTTTACTATTATTCGCCATAGTTATAGCCCTTTCGGCTATTGCGCTACGTGCCTCTGCCAACACCTTAGATATGGCTGCAAAGGCTTATAATAAGGCTAATTATGCCGAAGCTATACGCATTTACAAACAATTAATAAAGCAAAAGCCGTCGGCTATACTCTATTATAATTTGGGAAATGCCTATTATCGCAACAACGAAGTTACCCAAGCTATTAGTGCTTACGAGCGTTCGCTGAAGTTAGTTCCTAGCGACGAGGACGCAAGATACAACTTACAGTTAGCTCAATCTAAGACTATTGATAGGCTATCGCCCGAGTCCGACCTCTTTCTTACACGGTGGTTGCACGCCATAGTCTATTCTTTTAGCATTGATACGTGGGCTATTATAAGTTTATTGGTACTCTTGTGCAGCCTGTCGTTTATGCTATTATACTTCTTAGCTGTAGATGTTAAACGCCGTAAAATAGGGTTCTTCTCTGCTTTATCGTTCCTTTTGCTATTTATTTTCAGCTTCTCTTTTGCTAAAATACAGCAAAACGAAAAACGAAATACCAACCAAGCTGTAATTGTTGCCTCTATTGCTACCGTGAAAGCAACACCCGATGCCAAGGGCGAAAACGCTGTTACACTGCACGAAGGTACGAAAGTAGATATAGTAGATAGTAGCATTAGTGGGTGGAAAGGCATACGCTTGCCCGACAATACTACTGGCTGGATACCCACAAACCAGTTAGAAGAAATATAGAAAACTATGCTCTGATGGATTTTTCTTCACTTCTTGAATACGACAAAACCTTGTTGTTGGCTTTCAACAACAACCATAATATGTTCTTAGACCACGTTGTGCTGGTGTTTACATCGGGCTATACGTGGATACCGCTCTATGTTTCGTTGTTCTATCTTATTGTTAAAAACAACGAAAAATGGGGACGCATTCTCCTTATAATGGGTTCCTTAGCTTTGTGTATGCTTATTTCAAACGCTGGAAACGGTGGTTTTGTGAAACCATACATAGCCCGACTACGTCCATCGTCCGACCCTTTGCTTGCGCATACCCTCTTTTTGGTGAACGGTTATGCCCCCTCTGGCTTCAGTTTCTTCTCAGCTCACGCCTGTAATGCCTTCTCTGTGGCAGTGTTTTTTATGTATTTAGTGCGCAGCCGCCTACTTTCCATCTTCCTTTTGGTATGGGCTTTCATCGTTGTATGGACTCGTTTGTATCTCGGCGTGCACTATCCGTCCGACATTTTCGTGGGTATGGTGGCAGGAACACTCAATGCAAGCTTGTGTTACCTTATATATAAACGAATAGAACGCCATGTAGCACCCCTCTCAACCTATAGAACCAAACAGTTTACACGAACTGGTTACGAGGTAAAAGACATAGATGTGGTGCTCTGCACAATAGTGTTTACTTGCATTTATTGCATAATTAGAGGCGTAATAGAGATAGGATTATAAAATAAAAACAAATGTTAGAAGATACAAAACATATAAAAATATCGGACTACTACTACCCTTTGCCCGACGAACGTATTGCTAAATTTCCACTTTCTAAGCGCGATAACAGCAAACTTTTGCTATATAAGCACGGAGAAGTGGGCGAAGACGTGTTCTGCAACCTACCTAAATATTTGCCCAAAAAAACGCACTTATGGTGTTCAACAACACCAGAGTTATTCAGGCACGTATGCACTTTAGAAAAGAAACAGGAGCATTAATAGAAATTTTTTTAATGGAACCTGCACAGCCAACAGACTACGAACTAATGTTTCAAACCAACCAACAATGTTCGTGGCTCTGTATGATTGGAAACCTAAAAAAGTGGAAAGAGGGCACACTAAAGCGGGCATTCCAAATAAACGGGCACGATTTAGTGCTAACGGCTACCGTAAATCGCACTAAAACAAATGCAGCTGTTGCTGGTGGAACCAACCATTGGGTAGACTTTGTATGGGACAATTGCCACGTAACATTTGCCGAAATATTAGAAGCTGTGGGCGAATTGCCAATACCACCTTACCTAAATGAGAGACGGAAGAGCGATAAGCAAACCTATCAAACCGTTTATTCAAAGGTAAAAGGGTCTGTAGCCGCACCAACAGCGGGCTTACACTTCACCCAAAATGTGCTGCACGACATAGATAAAACTGGTATAACACGCGACGAACTTACATTACACGTAGGCGCAGGAACGTTTAAGCCTGTGAAAAGCAGCGAGATAGAAGGACACAATATGCACTCCGAATATGTGGTAGTGCACCGACACACCATAGAAAACTTGCTTTCGCACAACTGTAAGCCATTGCTGTGGGAACAACAAGCGTGCGAACATTAGAAAGTCTTTACTATATGGGGGTGAAATTGGAACGCAATTCGAACGCCACCGAAGACGAATTGCACGTTGAACAGTGGGAACCATACGAACAAGAACACAACTCTAACGGACTTATATTGGTAAATGGAACACCCGTTAGCGTGGAACGTGCACTGCAAAACCTGCTGTCGTACTTAGACAACAACGGCTTAACGGCACTGCATACAAGCACTCAGATAATTATAGCACCCGGATTTACCTACAAAATAGTGCAAATGCTTGTAACCAACTTCCATCAACCACAATCCACACTCTTGCTTTTGGTAAGCGCATTCTTAGGAGGCAACTGGCGCAAAGTGTACAACTATGCACTCGAAAACAACTTCCGCTTCCTGAGTTATGGCGATAGCAGCCTCCTCATACCATAGCCTAAACAATGGCAAAACATAGAGGCAGCGTTGTTAAAAACATAGTGTCAAAAACAAGTATGTAATTGTCTGTTAATAAGAAGGTTACAAAACACTCTGCAAAAACCCTATTTTTTTGGCTTGCAAAAACCCCCTTTTTGGTTCGCAAAAACATAGTTTTTGCAACGTAAAAACCCCCTTTTTGCAAAGCCAAATATAAGCAATAGCCTTTTGTAAACAGATATAACAGTAATAGAAACATAAAAACATAGAATATGAAAATAGGCGATAAAGTACGCTTTTTAAGCGAAGTAGGAGGTGGAAAAATCTCTGGCTTTCAAGGCAACAATATAGTATTAGTGGAAGACGAAGACGGTTTTGAAATACCAACCCCCATTAACGATGTTGTTGTTGTGGGCAACGACGATATGGCAAAAGCCAAAATAACCAAGCTAGAACAAGCAAAAGACGAAAAAGAAGAGGGAAACGCAAAATCCATAAAAGCCCAATTAAGCGACAATACCCCCATCGATACCAACAAAACAGGTATAGACGACGAAGAAGAAGACTACGATCCTGCCGACAAATTTGTGCCGCAGCCACGCGAACGCGAGGGAGGCAACACCCTAACAGCCTATTTAGCCTTTGTGCCAACCAAGCCACGCGAAATGAATAACACCGATTTCGAAACGTATATAGTGAACGATAGCAACTACTATATACATTATTTATATATAGTGAGGCACCAAAAACCAATGGCAATGCAAAAGCAGTAGGCGAGTTAGAACCCAACACAAAAGCTATTTGTAGAGCAGTTCTCATATTCCGATTTAAACACTATAGCCGAAGCAAGCATACAAATATTTTGCCTACAAACCCAACAAAACATTCGAACGTAAACCCGCACTTAATGCACATATACGTATAGATGGCACTAAGTTTTACAAGCTAAACACCTTCCGAGAGAACGATTTTTTCGATACACCAGCACTACTTTACACCGTAACCGAAAAGGAAAAGGCTCCCGAAACCATTATAGACACAAAGATAGAACTGCCTAAAAAGTTGCAAAGCAGCAACACACAAGCAGTGGAACCCACCCCACAGCCAGCCCGAAAACCATTAGAACGCAGATACGAAAATAGTCAGAGTAAAGCAAAATATGCCAAACAAATTCTTAAAAACGATAAAATTGTTGTAGATTTGCACGCTGAAGAGGTGTTGGAAACCACTGCAGGGCTAACGCCGGGCGATATATTAGAATATCAGATGGGCATTTTTCCGCAGCACTTTAGAACAGTATAAGAATAAAAATCAACAGAAAATAGTATTCATTCACGGTAAAGGCGAAGGCGTTTTGCGCCGTTCTATTATCCGCGAACTAAACTATAAGTACAAGAAATACCATTTTCAAGACGCGTCGTTCCGTGAGTACGGCTATGGCGCAACACAAGTAACAATAATAACCTAACATACTTTTAAAACGAATGAAATACGGATTTATCAAAGTGGCAACGGCAATTCCAGAAGTGCGAATAGCCGACACTAAGTTCAATCTCGATGCTATTGAAAAGCAAATAATAGCTGCAGAAGGTCAGGGAGTAGAGATAATAGTCTTCCCAGAGTTCTGTATCACAGGCTATACATGCCAAGATTTGTTCCGACAACAGCTATTACTCGACAACTCAGAGCACGCTATGATGATGCTACTCGACTTTACTCGTCAGCTAGATATCATAGCAATAGTAGGCATTCCAGTATGTGTTGGACCACTATTGCTAAACTGTGCCGCTGTGGTTCAGCATGGAAAGATAATAGGAATAGTGCCAAAAACATACCTTCCGAACTATGCTGAGTTCTACGAAAAGCGGTGGTTTGCATCGGCTCGCGACCTTTGTCCAACACAAATACACTATGCTGGACAAACCTTATTGGTAACACCGGCTCGCCAAATATTCAGAACAGACGGCGGAGTAAAGTTCGGAATAGAGATATGCGAGGACATTTGGGCACCCATTCCACCTAGCAACGCACTAACGTTGGCAGGTGTTGAAATAATGTTTAACCTATCGGCGAGCACCGAACAGATAGGTAAGCACCACTATTTAGAGTCTTTGCTGGCGCAACAAAGTGCTCGTACCATATCGGCATACGTATATAGCAGTTGCGGTTTCGGCGAAAGTTCGCAAGATGTAGTATTCGGTGGCAACGCATTTATATACGAAAACGGTGGACTTATAGCCAAAGCCGAACGCTTTTTCACTAGACCCTCAACTCGTAATAGGCGAGGTAGACGTAGAGAAACTACGTACAGAAAGACGTTCGAACACCACTTTTGTGAATGCACAAAAGGATATGTATGTGGACCCAATAGGGGGTGTGCTGCCCGAAAAAACATACATTAACTGCTTACCAAGGCAGAATGCTGAACGCGAATTTACCCTTACACGCAAAATAAACCCACAACCTTTCATACAAAGTGGACACATGGAAGATGCTTGCGAAGAGGTTTTTCAACATTCAGGTAATGGGTTTGGCAAAACGATTAGTACACACCCATTGCAAAGAAAGTGGTAATAGGAGTGAGCGGAGGTCTCGATTCTACACTTGCATTGCTTGTATGTGTGCGTGCGTTCGACAAGCTAAAACTAGACCGAAAGGGTATTCTTGCCGTAACAATGCCAGGTTTTGGCACCTCCGAACGTACATATACCAATGCTGTTGCCCTAATGGACGAGTTGGGAGTAGATACAAAAGAAATAAGCATAGTGCCATCGGTGGTTCAGCATCTCAAGGATATTGACCACGATACAACTACTCACGACTCTACGTTTGAGAATGCTCAAGCTCGCGAACGCACCCAAATTCTAATGGATTTGGCTAACGAATACAATGGAATGGTACTGAGGAGCAGGCGACTTAAGCGAGCTTGCGTTGGGCTGGTGCACCTATAATGGCGACCACATGAGTATGTATGGAGTGAACGCAAGTGTACCAAAAACACTTGTAAAACACCTTGTTGCATACGTGGCAAGCATTACAGACAACGAGAAAGTGGCAGAAGCATTGCGCGATATTGTAGAAACACCTATCTCACCAGAGCTTACTCCTGCCGATAAAGAGGGCAAAATTCAACAGAAAACAGAAGATTTTGTTGGACCATACGAGCTAAACGACTTCTTCTTATACTACTTTTTGCGACACGGCTTCCAGCCTTCTAAGATATTTTTCCTTGCAAAAACACGCCTTTGAAGGTAAATATAGCGATGCAGAAATAAAGAAATGGCTTTACAATTTCGTACTTCGCTTCTTCCAAAAATCAGTTCAAACGCTCTTGTTTGCCCGATGGTCCGAAGGTGGGAACGGTGAGTTTGTCGCCTCGAGGTGATTGGCGTATGCCGTCAGATGCCAATTCTACCGACTGGTTAGCAGAGATAGAACAGCTCTGAAACGTAAGTTTCGAGTAATAAAAACGAATGAAAAGAATTTCTTTAATACTTATATTATTCTTTATTGCCATATTGGGAAGAGCTCAATATGGCAATTATCTACAACTAACAGTGGTAGAATTGTTGCAATATCAGCAGCAAAAGCTACGTAAAATGCCAACTGTTGAACCCTTTAAGCGATATGGTTTGCGCCGAATAATGGCAACAAAGTATTTAGATAACAACGATTTACGACATATTTGGGGGTGGCATTTGCAACCAAACGAGCAGTATCAGAGTTCGGAACCATTGTATAAACTCTTCCTAAAAACCGACGAATCGTCGCTTGCTGTTATAGATACGCAGGGTGGAAGTACCGAAGTTGTGTTTTGGGATAAGGCTTATTATCGCCGTTTTGCACAACAATTGCGCAATATTGGCTTTGTTGTTGGCAACAGTCAAACAGCATCTAACGTGCTACAGTTCCGTAAAGTGGGTGTTGCAGTGCATGTAGATGTAACCATTTGGCCCGATGTTTACATTTTAAAGGTAGAGTAGACTATCGGCTTGTTTTAATGTTTTGTTTGGTGTTTTAGGTATTTTTTATATACTAAAGCCACAAGAATGTTTAGTTTTCTTAGGGCTTCTATCGCCATTATTCCTAAAAAGCGATGTTTATTCCTGCATTCACTGTGGTGTAATTCTTACGAATTGGCACAATGGGAGTAGTGTCGTAAATGAGCCGATAGGCACAATTTAAGCCGATAGTTGGTGTAATGTGGTAAGCCAAATCTACTGCTGCACCAAATCGGGGTGTCTTAAAATAGCTATCGGGACGCACCTGATAGATGCCTGTTGCTATGATATCCCAATGCGGTCCGAACGTATATTTAGTGCTAAACGATAGGTGATGCTTTATGTAGCGACTATAAGCGTGGGGTTTTGTGCCTGCTGGTGGAGTGGGATATTCCCACTTTTCAAATTCGTAATATAGGGCTGTGTTGGCAAAAAGTAGCCAATGTTTAGACTCTAAAAATCTATAACGTGCCTGAATACCACTAGAAATTTTAAACGTCATACCCCTACTGCCTGCCCATTGCGACTCCATATAGGGATAAACTTCGAACTTTCGGTGGAGCAGATAGCGATATTCTAAGTGCGCATAGCCACCACTTACTGTTATATCTTTACCGTAAGTAGAAAACTCTAACTTGTTTATAAGGTTGATAATACGCTTCTTTTTAATTAGCAAATTAAGGTTGGCTGTGTTCTTTAGTGTGAATACGTTTTCCTTTTCTGTCTTGAAATCCAACTCAGGTTGTAGGGAGCCTTGTATGGTTTTCGTGCTATCTATATTTATAGTAAGGTTCTCTGAGAAAAGCATTTGGGCATTTGTATGGAGCGATATTGCCATAAAAAACACGAGAAAGGCACATTGTTTTATGCTCACTATGCCTTTACAAAAGTAGAAAACCCTTTGTATAAGCAGGTGAATAACCTTTTTGTTCGCTTCTTTATGGTGGGCGTTAAGCCTTGTTAGTGTTCCCTGAACCATTCTAAAATATATGTTTTGCTTGTTTTTACCAATTTCCTGCAAAGTTAAATATAATATTCTAAATAAGTATCACTCCCCTTCTTTGTTTTTATTACAAAAGTCTTGGGGATACAAAGAAAAATTATTTATCTTTGCAATAATAATTAAATTAGACAGATTATGAGACGATTTATTTTAATAGGAATTATGGTATTGTCTGCTATTAGTGGGTTTGCTCAAGATGCAACAAAGGTGCAAACCCTAAAAGAACAGCAGAAAGTGTTGAACTTAACCTCTAAATTAAACAAGCTTCAGTTAGACTATGAGAAGGCGAAAGCCGACTATGATGCTATTATTGGTAAGGTTGCTAATGCAAATGCAGAGGCAAATATGGTTACAACAGACTTCAATACGTCTGATGCTTCTAGCACTGTGAAAGATGCAAAAGACACTATTAAGAAGCTAAAGGCTACAAAAGCTGCGAACAAAAAGTTGGCTAAAATGCAGGCGAAACTAAGCAAAATGCAAAAGAAAATAGTTAAACTGCAATCGCGTATAGACGATATGAATAAGAAAATTAAGTTTGTGAATCAATAAGAAATTGGTTTCCTTTAATGGGATAGGGGTTTTAGTTTTTCTAAAACCCCTATTTGCTTTTTCCAAAAAGGGGGTTTTTGCAATGCAAAAGTATGGTTTTTGTTTTTTGAATGTTGTGTTGCTGCAATCCGTCAGCAACATTATTGGCAGGCTGTCAGCAGCTGTAGGGGCAGATTTATCGCGCCCGCATATCGGAATACACCCACAAAATGACGAATGGAAACACGTGTGCGGTGAAATGGATACACGTATACAATAATGTGGAAATGCGTATTCGGTGAAATGGATATGTGTATTTGTTTATGTCAGAATACGGGCGCGATGAATCGGCCCCTACGCCTGGCGGAGTATTTCGTGGTTATTTCGTGGGTGAATGTTGGGTGTTTACGGAGTGTTTCGTGGTTATTTCGTGGGTGTTCGTTGCATTATTAACAATCCGTTCGCATCGAATTGGCAGGCTGTTAGCAGCTGTAGGGGCCGATTCATCGTGCCCGTGTATACGTGTTCGCCACGTGTTCGTTATCTGTGTGTTACATATTCGCCGTGTAAAAGTATGGTTTTTGCGTTGCAAAAGTATGGTTTTTGGCGTGTAAAAACCCCCTTTTTGCATTGCAAAAACCCCCTTTTTGAAAAACCTTTTTAGGCGTTTTGGTACTTGGCTGATACATAGCTTGTTAGCATAATGGGTATATACAGAAAACCGCAGTATAGATGTGGCTATACTGCGGTGTGTAGAAGGTTGAGTGCATGTGCAGATATTATTCTGCTAAGGTATTCTTATTTAAATGTAAGTTCGTTGGCATTGGGGTTTTTTCCAATAGAAATGGTATCGCCTTCGTGCACTTTTCCTGCAAGAATTTGCTCGCAAATACCATCTTCAATGTAGTTTTGAATGGCACGTTTCAGCGGTCGTGCTCCAAACTGAACATCGTATCCCTTTTTAGCAACCAGTTCTTTGGCTTTGTCTGTAATGGTTACGTTGTAGCCAAGTTCCTTTATTCGTTTAAACAAACTACGCAGTTCTATGTCTATAATCTGCTTTATGGCAGCGAGATCGAGCTGATCGAAGGTGATAATTTCGTCTAAACGGTTAAGAAATTCGGGTGCAAATTGCTTACTTAAGCTCTTTTGTATAATGGCGCGCGCACGTTCTTTGTCTTGTTCGTTATGCGAAATGGCATTCATATTGGTAGCTGTGAAGCCCACGCCTTGCCCAAATTCTTTGAGCTGACGGGTACCTGCATTAGATGTCATAATGATGATTGTGTTACGAAAATCTACCAATCGTCCATTACCATCGGTCAGTCTGCCTTCGTCTAACACCTGCAACAGCATGTTAAACACGTTTCCGTGTGCCTTTTTCAATCTCATCTAACAACACAATAGAGTAGGGGTGGCGTCGCACTTGCTCTGTAAGTTGCCCACCTTCTTCGTATCCTACATATCCCGGAGGTGCTCCTACGAGGCGCGAAGTGTTGAAACTCTCCGTATATTCGCTCATATCTATGCGTATAAGAGCATCTTTTGAACCGAACATAACCTCTGCAAGCTTTTTAGCTAAGTAGGTTTTTCCCACTCCAGTAGGTCCAAGAAACATAAACGCACCTATAGGGTGGTTAGGGTCTTTTAGCCCAATGCGGTTACGTTGAATGGCTTTAACCATTTTCTCTATGGCTTTATCTTGTGCTATAACCTCGTGTTTCAGGTTGTCAGCCATATTAACAAGTCGTGCACTTTCGCTTTCCTGCATTCGCTGAACTGGTATACCTGTCATCATCGACACCACATCAGCCACTTTGTCGGCACCAATTTCCACGCGGTTACTATCGTCTCCACGTTCCCATTTCTGCTGTGCTTCTTGCAAATTACGCTCTAAAGCAGTTTGTTTATCACGGAAATTGGCTGCGAGTTCGAAGTTTTGGTTCTTCACTGCGTCCTTTTTCTCCTGTGCAATCTCGTCCAACTGCTTCTTCAGTTCTATTATTTCTGGTGGCACTTGTGCATTTTGTAGATGTACACGAGCCCCCACCTCGTCCATAGCATCAATAGCTTTGTCTGGGAAAGAACGGTCTGTGATGTAGCGGTCTGTCAGTTTGACACACGCCGTAATAGCATCATCGGTGTACGAAACGTGGTGATGCGCCTCGTAACGGTCCTTAATGTTATTAAGAATTTGCAAGGTTTCGTCTACCGTTGTAGGCTCAACTAACACCTTTTGGAAGCGTCGTTCTAATGCGCCGTCCTTTTCAATGGAATTCCTATACTCGTCTAACGTAGTGGCACCAATGCACTGTATGGTTCCACGTGCTAGGGCAGGCTTCAGTATATTTGCAGCATCCATAGAGCCAGGAGTAGATCCTGCCCCGATGAGCGTGTGTATCTCGTCGATGAAAATAATTACATCAGGGCTTTGTTCAATCTCTTTTATAAGTGCACGGATACGTTCTTCGAACTGTCCACGATATTTTGTGCCTGCCACAACCCCTGTTAAGTCGAGCATTACAACACGTTTATTAAAGAGAATAGGCGATGTAAGGCGGTTCACAATTAGTTGTGCAAGTCCCTCAACAATAGCACTTTTGCCTACGCCAGGCTCTCCTATGAGAATAGGATTGTTCTTTTTGCGTCTGCTTAGAATCTCGCTTACTCGCTGAATTTCCCTCTCTCGTCCAACAACAGGGTCGAGTTTACCTTCTGCAGCCGCCCTTGTAAGGTCGGTTCCAAAGTTATCTAACACAGGCGTATTGCTCTTAGGCATATTTGCTTGTGCCGTTTTTTGTGCCTCTGCTGCTACCGCTGTGTCGGTTCATAATGGGGTCTTCTTCTTCCTCTTCGTCAGCCATTCCCATACCATCTTGTACAGGTTTGGTGGGTTGCTGGAGCATTTCGAGAGCTGTTGTATAGTTAAGATTGTTGTTTTGCAACACTTCTTTTGCTCCATTTTCTGTATTATCGTGTAGAATAGCTAGCAGAATGTGTTGTACATCAACAGTTTGTGTACTTTGTATACGTGCTTCGAGTACTGCCAATTTTAGTATATTACTTGCCTGCTCGTTCAGCATTATGTCGTTAGAGTAGGTCAGTTGGCTTTGTTCTTCGCTTTTTTATGCGTTCTTCCAGCTGGCTTTTTATGTTCTCTAAATTAAGGTTTAATGTCCCAAACATATTGCTGACAGCACCTTCTCTCTCTCTTAAGATGGCGAGCATAATGTGTTCTGGTCCTACAGAATGGCTTAATAGCCTTTCGGCTTCCTCGCGACTGTACGACAGAACCTCTGAAACTTTGGGTGAAAACTGATTTATCATACTTATGTTGTACCTTTCTTTTTATATAATTAGGTATGTACCTTGTTTGGTTTTATAGTGCAAATGGTGTGCCAAACAAAAAAAATGGCAAGCGAAACAGAGTCTGTTTCATCTTGCCATTGTGGTTTTTATAATGCCTCATCGTCTGGTTTACGAATGTTTCTCACCTTTTTTATTTGCAGGTGTCGCTTCTTTCGTAACCATTCAGCCTTGCGTTGTTCGTACTCTTCGTAATGTTTCTCGAGAAAGTTATCTGCCATTGAATTTGCTATACACTACCGATATTTTTATATTGCCCATCGATTGATTTCCTCCAAGTAGCATTACGCTCGACAATCCCATATAGTGCGATATCCTATTTACTACCTCGTTGTTCTGCTCATCTTTAGATGTTCTCACCTCTACTGGTATTACAAGCGCCTTACCGCAGTTAGTATTGCTGGCAGAAGTGGATCTGTTGCGAGCGAAATAGTTTATTATTCCAGCCATATTATCGAACTTATAGCTGTTTGTTTGGGAGTTATAGCGGGCTAAGAACGATGTTTTATTGTTGAGAACCTTATTCTCGTTGAAGAACGATTCTGCCAATTCTGTAGGTATTAATAGCACATATTGGGGTATATTCATCTTGTAAGATGAAGTGGTATGACTAATATAGCGTTGCAATTCGAACTTTGCTGAGTTCAAAGTGTCGTTCTCGTGCCCATGCATAATCTGGTTTACGGGTAGTTCTACTTCGGTAAACAAACCTGCAGGTGTCTTTAAATACGATGCATTTGGATTGTTTGCGAGTGTTTGTAATTGGGTTCTGTCGAATACAAAGTTAGTTAGTTGTAACACTTCTTCAGTACTTGTGAAGTGGGTTGCGCCTGTTTTCACCTTATTTCCGTCCTTTGCATCTTTGTAACGATAGTATATTACAAGTTGAACAGCTGCTATATTGGCAATGGAACCTATCCCATTTGTTACCTTAAAGTAGAATCCCGGACACACGTTATGTAGGAAATTGTATATGTTTTGGAAGTTATTTGGGTTCTCATAGAACTTCTGCATCATATATGTTCCATAGTTATTATATTGTATTCCCCGACTTATCTGTGTATGTTTGGTTAAGTTTTATGCGTATATTTGGTGTGTGATTTTTGTCTTTCTTCACACTATCGGGCACCGCAAGTTCTGTTAATGTGTACGTAGTACTAACCTCTAATCCGTTGTTAGCGGCAGTTCTGATATATCCTTCTGCCTGTGGGTCGAAGTTAGAATAGTTCTGTCGTCCCTCTTCTGCTGGTTTATCAAGTTCGTACGTAGTGATTTTGATAGGTGCTAATGAGTCTCCATAGTGCGAATAGTAGTACAATCGCAGTTCACAAGAGTCTGCAATAATTTTCCCGTTGGGGTCTTTGCTTGTTACTATGCTTTGTTCTGGCATTTGATAGTTAGGCAATACGTAGAGCTGAGACATTAAATTGGCTGTTACATCCGACTGTGTTTCGGGGTCTTTTAGCTTTCCCAGAAACCCATCGGTAGCTCGTGAGAGTATGTTACTAGCCAAAACGCTGTGCGAACCAATATTAAATGTATCGGCTTGTACGTTAAGTTTGTCTGTCTGATCGGTGAGAGTACCTCCTATTCCATCGGTTGTATCATCGCAAGCAGTAAGGGCTAATGCCATAAAAGCTAGCCCAAAAGCTAATATTTTTTTGCTTTCATTCTATTATCTTATTGTAGAACTCGGTGTATTTTTGTCTTTACTTCTTCTTCGTTATCGGGCTGCAACAGTATTTCTTTTTTATTGTCTTTGGCGTACTGTATAAGCTCTTTGTTCACGTTGTTACTAGTTTGAATGATACCATCAGAGTAGTCGATAACGAGTTTTCCTAACTCTTTGAAGTCGAAATTGTCGCCATATTTCTCTATCAAACTTAGTTCTGCACTTTTAAATTCGAGGCATTGTTTAAACTTTTTGCCCAAACTTCCACGTGGTTGTTCGGTAAAAAGCGATGTAACAACCTTTGATTTGGCAAACTGTGGTTCGTCTTTGTAGGCTGTTTTTACATAGAATGGTATTACAGCAGACATCCAACCTTGGCAATGAATTACGTCTGGAGCCCATCGAAGCTTCTTTACTGTTTCCAAAACACCCCGTGCAAAGAAGATAGCACGCTCTCCGTTGTCAGGATAATCGTTGCCTAATTCGTCCTTAGTCATAGCTGAACGTTTCTGGAAATAGTCCTCGTTGTCAATGAAATAGACCTGAATGCGTGTTTGTGGTATACTTGCTACCTTGATGATAAGTGGGTGATCCATATCGTCGATGACAAGATTCATACCCGAAAGTCGTATTACTTCGTGCAATTGTCCGCGCCGTTCGTTAATAGCAGCCCATTTAGGCATAAACGTTCTTATCTCAAACCCTGCGTCTTGCATACATCGTGGCATATCAGCACCAAAGTTTGCCATCTCCGAATTAGGGACATACGGTGCGATTTCTTGGTTGATAAACAATACTTTCTTTCCCATTTATAAATGCTTTACTGTGTGCAAAGGTACGAAAAAAATAATTGGAATTGTAGGCTAAAAATGTGGAAATAGTGTCTAAAAGGTGGCATTTGAACATCTTTTTTAGCTATTTCTTACGAGTTTTAAATAAATTTGTTGTTACTTTGCAGCCAAATTATTGAGACATCAAAATGAAAGTATTTGAAAGGATTGTCGATTTAAAGAACGAGCTGTTCTATCTCCGCAAGCAAGGAAAAACCATTGGATTGGTGCCTACAATGGGTGCTTTACATGATGGACATGCATCGCTGATTAGGCGGAGTGCACAGCAAAACGATGTAACAGTGGTGTCGGTGTTTCTTAATCCCACCCAGTTTAATGATAAAAAAACGACTTAGAACGCTATCCGCGAACATTAGATGCTGATTGCAAATTGGCAGAAACGAGTGGTGCCGACTATGTTTTTGCGCCATCGGTAGCCGAAATGTATCCTACACCAGATACCCGACACTTCGAATTTCCCCCACAATCTACAGTTATGGAAGGGGCTAAACGACCTGGACACTTTAATGGTGTATGCCAAGTAGTTAGCCGTTTGTTCTACATAGTGCGTCCTAATCGTGCCTATTTTGGCGAAAAAGATTGGCAGCAAATAGCTGTTGTGAAACGTTTAGTAGATTTTATAAATGTTGATGTAGACATAGTTGAATGTCCGATAGTACGCGATGAAGATGGACTGGCAAAGAGTTCGCGTAACACTTTGCTCTCTGCTGACGAGCGTGCCATAGCTCCTTATATATATAAGGTGTTGAAGGCAAGTACTAACGAGGTGGAAAAACTTAGTGTTCAGGAGCTTCATAGCAAGGTGATAGCCGACATTAATGCTGTTGATGGGCTAGAGGTGGAGTATTTTGATATAGTAGATGGCAACACGTTGCTGCCAGTAAAATCGTGGGACGATACGCCTTACATTGTGGGGTGCATAACCGTTTATTGTGGGAAAACACCTATCCGACTTATCGACCATATTAAATATAAGGGCTAAATTAGTATGCAGATTGAAGTATTAAAAAGCAAATTGCATTGTGTTAAGGTTACTGAGGCAAACCTTAACTATATGGGAAGTATTACAATCGATGAAGATTTGATGGACGCTGCCAATATGATTGCTGGCGAAAAAGGTGCAAATTGTGGACAACAATAATGGCGAACGGCTCGAAACTTCACATAATAAAAGGTGAGCGTGGTACGGGTTGTATTTGCTTGAATGGGGCTGCTGCACGGAAAGTTCAGGTGGGCGATACGGTTATTATTATAAGTTATGCTCTAATGGATTTTGAGGAAGCGAAGACTTTTAAGCCCTCTATAGTTTTCCCTAAAGAGGGTAACCGTTTATAGCGAACGGCTTCTCTACATTTTGTTTTAGGCTTATAAGAATGTTCAAATTGGTGCAAATGTTTTTCGTAGATATGCTCTCTATGTAACTGTTTTTGTATCAATGCTTTGCAAAGCTCATTATTTGGCATTTGAAAAACCCTATTTTTGCGAGGTAAAAGGGTGGTTTTTGCAACACAAAAACCACCTTTTTGCATTGCAAAAAGTACCTTTTTACTTTTAGCCTGAATTGTTTTCTGTGTGTGGTATATCTTTTTTATAAAAGCATAAATCCCGAACTTCCATTGGAAATTCGGGATTATGTTGTTTGTTTGGAATAGTTTTGTTTGTTTCGCTTTACGCTTCTGGTGTTTTGTTTTTGGCTGCGTAAGCATCTTCAGAGAGTACAGAAACCTTGCTCTTATTGTACTTTCCTCTGTGGAAATAAACGATTCCGTCTGCAAGAGCATATAGTGTATCGTCTTTACCTTGTGCTACGTTCTCTCCAGGATAGTGCTTATTGCCACGTTGGCGTACTATAATGTTGCCTGCAATAATCTTCTGTCCTCCTCCAATTTTAACACCTAAACGCTTTGAATGTGATTCGCGTCCGTTCTTAGAACTACCGACACCTTTTTTATGAGCCATTCTTTGTCCTCCTAAATTTAAGCGTTAATTGTTTTAATCTCTACTTGTGTGAAGTGTGAACGATGTCCATTCTTTTTGCGATAGTCCTTGCGGCGCTTCATTTTGAAGACGATAATCTTGTCGCCTTTTACCAAAGGATTCAACACTTCTGCCACTACTTTTGCACCATTTATAGTAGGTGCGCCCACTGTTACAGTTCCGTTGTTGTCTAAAAGCAGAACTTTGTCAAACTCAACGGTCTTTCCTTCTTCAGCATCTTTTATATGATTGACGAAGAGTTTCTTACCTTCTTCAACCTTAAATTGCTGACCGTTGATCTCTACAATTGCGTACATATTATTTAATGTAAACGGTTTGACCGATAGGCGGCGAGGCATCTATCTCGCACTTACCCGAGCCTAAACGGCATAAAAACGGTGCAAAGTTACGCTTTTTCTTTTTATTAAGGTGGAGTTTGTGATAATTACGGGGTTCGAATTAGGAAGAATTAACAAAGATTAGCTATAGTATCTATCTTATGTTTGGTAATATTAGTCGTGCCAAACGTATACCAGTGCTATTGGGTTGTTGCATTAAATATTGGTAAAGTGTTTCTTTTGGTTCTACCACTTGCCTACCATTGCGTTTCAAACTCGATGCATTGAGCATATAAAGTCCGTTGTTGTGCCACACAGCGAAGCCTAAATGTGTTGTATCAAGGTTGTATTTGCGTGTGGTAATGGCTATAATATCACCGTTGTGCACCACTTTGCGCAGCAGTTCTGTGTTGTTTAGCTGGCTTTTGGGTATGTATTGCACCTTTGTTCCGTTGGTTTGGTCTTCTATTTTCTTTAGTGCTGCCACTCGTTCGGGCTTGTTTCGCAGCATATAGTAGCTGTTATAGTTTTCGCTCATATAGTTTATCTTCAGCGTTTGCGTGGCTGTGAAGGGCGGATTTGGCGTTTCTATTTGGCGAAGAATACCTTTTTGCTGGTTATCGGTTACCCACCATTCATAGTAATGTAGTCTATTTTCGTACGAAAGTTGTCCTTTTCTATATCGAATGTATTGTAACATTTGTTTAAAATAGGCAAAACTGCTTTGCTTTTTATCTACGCATAGCAACACGGCAATGGTATTTTCTATATAGGTAGTACAGTCCATACCACGCATATTCACCACGAGTGTTTCCTCGTTGTTACGGTCTAGCGTGTGTGCAACGTAGGGAGTTCCTATAAAAATGCGTGCTACCTTTATTATTAAGTCTTCTTTTTTAAGTTCTGAACGTAGCGGAATTAGCGATGAAAGCAATTGTTCTATTTTGGCAGAGTCGGTTTGCAAGCCTTTTTTAGCCCCTTGTTCGTTTTGTTGTGCGCTACCCATTATGTGTCGATAACCATAGTTAGTGGGTGTAGCAATACTGTTTGTCCAAAGCAAAATGGGCATTGCGAGCAAGAAAACTAACCTTAAAGTCTTCATACTAATGTAGTTTTAAGTTTATATTTTCTTTCTTTTTCCACGTTTACCAAAGTTCATTCCCACGTAGATATTCATATTTCCAAATAGGTTTGTGGTAGAAAATCCGTTACGATGGTAGTTGAATGCGTGCATAATGATGCTTGTTCCCGCATACCATTTCATATTATTCCATACCAATCCGAAGCGTACAATGCCATCGAAATCGATATTATCGGATATAATTCGATGCTTTGAGGAGTTTTCTTCCACTATTTTTCCTCGATTGTGTTTATAGGCAAAGCCCAGCATTGCCGACCCTGCAAGCAGCCAATTGTGTGCAAACACATAGTTATAGGCATATCCACCACTCACAGTAAAGTTAGTATAGCGTAGCTCTTCTCGTTCTAACGACTCTTTAATGTCCTCGTATCGTCCTTCCATTTTTAGGTATTTGTAAACCAATTGATAGAATTCGGGCCAGTCTATGCGTAGTGTATGCTTTGTGTAACCTATGCCAATGAGCGGACTTCCAGCCGATTTGCGTTGTATTGTACTCTGACTGAAGGCAGCAGGATAGGAGAAACGTCTATGATTAAATATGTAATAGATGTTGAATCCCTTAACTGTTGTCTCCACACCATCAAACTCCATGCCCTCCATAGGGTGTGTTTCTATCTTTTCTCCTAACGATAAACTGCGTATTTTAAAGTCTTTTCCCGTTTTACGATAGTAGAGATCTATTCCTATTTTTGCACTATACAGACTTACATCGAACTCTTTTCGCTTTTGTTTTGAGCTGTTAAAGAAAGGGTGTTTTATATCGAGCGTGTATCCAAGAAATAGCCATCGCCACCCTGCATAGGGTCCGATGCGTACCGTTGGTTCGGGTGCGAGTGTAAGATGGTAGTTTTCTCTACTACTTAAAGCATACATTTCAAAGTTGTTAGTGTTCTGTAATATAACCGTAAAGTTATATTTTTTGCGGTTCTATATAAGTAGTATCAATTCCGCCTACCACGTTTATAGCCTTCTCTGTTTGGTGCAAATATAGTTTAGGCATGTGTTTAATGGAGTCTGATAGTTGCCATACGGTGCTATCGCTCCATAGTTTTGTTATCCTGTTTGGTATTGTATCTTTGCTGTTTTCTGCCTTTATTGTGCTAACAAAAAGCAACAGAAGTAAGCAAATAGTAGTATTTTTGCCAACCATTGTGTTAGTATATACCTAAAATTCTGTCCATTACCCAATTGGTGGGAGTAGCTTCTATGCTGTTAATTTCGCACTTTCCATATCCCTGAAGGTCTTGTACCACAGCCCTTATAAGTGGTTCTTGCACATAGTGTGGGTTCTTTATATCGAAGCATTCCATACCTTCGCTGGTGTAAAGTGTTATGGGATTGTAGTTGTAAACCGAGAAAACAATGCGTCCTTCTGTGCCATATATCTCAATACTATCCTCTTTTGCACTTTCGTGAGCGGCGAAACTCCACGATCCACTCCCACAAAGTCCGCTTTCAAAACGGAACACTGCATTCACCGTATCCTCCACTTTGTAGTGCCCTGTGCGGTTTGCTGTGTAGCCATGTGCCTTTACAATGATGCCGAAAAGATACTGAAGCAGGTCGAGTTGGTGTGGAGCTAAATTGTAAAAGTAGCCTCGTCCGCCTTCTTGTGGCTGCAATCGCCATGGCTTTTCGTCTATATTTTCATTGTCGTCTAGTTCGTTTGCAGGTACGGCAAAGCGTATTTGTATGCTTAAAACCTTACCTACGACGTGCCGTTGCAGTATATCTTTCACCGTTTTAAAGTAGGGCAGATAACGCCGATAGTAGGCTACGAAACAAGGAACACCCGTTTGTTCTGACACACGATTAATGCGAACGCAGTCTTCGTACGATGCTGCTAAGGGCTTTTCTATAAGGCATGGCTTTCCCGAACGCATAGCCATAATGGCGTATGCTGCATGTGCTATAGGGGGAGTTGCTATGTATATGGCGTTAATATTGGGGTTATCTATCATCGATTGTGCGTCGGTGTACCAGTGAGGAACGCCCTAATTGGTTGGCGTACGTGCGTGCATCGGCTGCATTTTCGCTGAAGATGGCTTCCACATTCGATTCGGTTACAGCGTTAAAAGCTGCTCCCGACTTGTGTTCTGTGGCTTCTCCTAAACCTATAAATCCCCAAGATATGTGCTTCATTGCTAATTCTTTTTGTGCAAAATACAATTTTTACCGAATAAAAGTGCCTTTATTAATAAATATATATAAGGTGAAGACAGAATAAGAAAAATATTATTAAATTTGCAAACAAACGAAAATACTATTTAAAATATGAGGAAAATAAATTTGCTATTGGTGTTCTTGCTTATTAGCACATTTGCTTTTGCGCAAGATTTTCAACGTTATTTTGAAGATGCAACGTTGCGTTTAGATTACAATTTCGCAGGAAACGCACGCCATCAAGCCATTGCTGTAGACGAACTCTGCCGTATTCCACACTGGTATGGTAAGAAACAAAGGTTAAATGAACTGCCTGTAGAGGGCAACGGACATATTACGGTGCGCCAACATGGTACAAATAAGGTGCTCTACCGTAATTCTTTTTCTACACTTTTCCAGGAATGGCTTACCTACAACGAGGCTAAAACAAACTCAAAGTCGTTTGAAAATGTTTTTTTAGTGCCATTTCCTAAAGACACTGTAGATGTTACGGTTGAACTGTTTGACAACCGCAGACAGGTAATGACATCGCTTACGCACACCGTTGTGCCCACCGATATTTTGATAAGACGTATTGGAGAAAAGCACGTAACCCCCTACGAAACACTGCAAAAGGCTGCCGACACTACACGTTGCATACATATTGCCTACATAGCAGAGGGCTATACAGAGGCTGAAATGCCTACCTTTTTGAACGATTGCCGCACGGCTATGGAAGCTTTGTTTGCTCACGAGCCGTTTAAAGCATTGAGAAACCGTTTCAATGTAATAGCTGTTAAATCGCCATCGGCTGAAAGTGGTACGTCAAATCCGGGCAAAGGCATTTGGAAAAACACGGCTTTGCACTCTAATTTTAATACATTCTATAGCGACAGATACCTTACTACGTTGCACCTTAAAACCCTTCACAACTGGTTGGCAGGGTACACCTTACGAACACATAATAGTGTTGGTGAACACCGAAAACTATGGTGGCGGTGGCATTCTTAACTCGTATAACCTCTCAATGGTACGGCATTCTGCTTTCAAACCTGTAGTGGTGCACGAGTTTGGACACTCTTTTGCAGGGCTTGGCGATGAGTATGGCTACGACGATATACCTATGTATCCGCACGATATAGAACCATGGGAAGCCAATCTTACTACTTTGGTAGACTTTAAGTCTAAGTGGAGCGATATGGTAACACCTGGTACGCCCGTGCCAACGCCACAACCAGCCGACCTTGATAGGCCTAATGCTAACCAAAAGCTATGGAAAATAGGTGCATACGAGCCTGCTGGATATACAAAACACGGGGTTTACCGTGCCTATCCCTGACCGTAGAATGCGCACAAAACCAAAATCCTAACTTCTGTCCGGTGTGCCAACGTGCCATTACAAAGCTAATAAAGTTTTATACAGAATAGGAAAAGACAAAACGAAAGGCAGACTCTGAAGGTGTAAACAAACGAGTCTGCCTTTATTGTTTTCGGCTAATTCTGTTTTTAGAAGGTGCCGAATGTATTTTTATAAATGGTTGTTTGCTATGCAATAATCGTAGCAAACTTTTGTTTTAGAGTGCTGTAAATGCAGCAATGAACCCAAGAAGAATGCCTCGAGTGTTGGCTATGGCAAGTGCCCAGTCGCGTTTTTCTTTAAACAAACCGTAGCAAACCCATAGCGTACAGTTTACTCCTGCCATAAAAGGCTGTATGAATATACCTTTATGGCCGTGCAAATTGTTCCATATTTGTGGGAAATAGAACACGTACATTAGTATAGATGTTACCATACCTACCCTAACCTATAGCTTCAAAAACTTCTCTTTCGTCATGTTAAATCCTTTTTATTTGTGTGATATTACCTTTTTATTTAGTGGTAGACAAGGATAGCATAACGAATGTGCTTTTTTTATTATTGAAAGGTGTATTCTTCTGTTATCCTAAACTCCGTTGCAAAGATATAGAAAGTTTGGTTTTAAAAAAAGAAATGCTGAAAGAAAGTATATCTTTTTGTATTTTTGTTAGAATGGGGGCTGTTTTTTGTGTTTTGAATGTTGTGTTGTTGCAATCCGTCAGCAACATTATTGGCAGGCTGTCAGCAGCTGTAGGGGCAGATTTATCGTGCCCGCATATCGGAATACACCCACAAAATGACGAACGGAAACACGTGTGCGGTGAAATGGATACACGTATAATAATGTGGAAATGCGTATTTGGTGAAATGGATATGTGTATTTGTTTATGTCAGAATACGGGCGCGATGAATCGGCCCCTACGCCTGGCGGAGTGTTTCGTGGTTATTTCGTGGGTGAATGTTGGGTGTTTACGGAGTGTTTCGTGGTTATTTCGTGGGTGTTCGTTGCATTATTAACAATCCGTTCGCAGCGAATTGGCAGGCTGTCAGCAGCCGTAGGGGCAGATTTATCGTGCCCGTGTATCTATATTCGACATGCATTTGCAATCCGTTTGAAACACATTCACGTAATGTTCGCAACGTGTTCGTTATCTGTGTGTTACATATTCGCCGTGTAAAAGTATGGTTTTTGCGTTGCAAAAGTATGGTTTTTGGCGTGCAAAAAGGGGGTTTTTACATTGCAAAAGTATGGTTTTTGCACTGCAAAAAGGGGGTTTTTATTTTTTGGCTTCGGCACTCTTACAATGCTGCGATATATTAGCTGCTTTCTATAGTGTGTATTTCTCGGTTGTAATAACTATTTTGGTGTTTCCTCGCTGTGTGCGTTTTGTGTGCCTTTGTTGTCAGAAACCTGTTGCTTTCGTGCCGTTCGTGCCTTCTCAATTTTGTCTTTTGTTCGTCCCACATGGACAATAGCGTGTTTCCGTGCACTAATAATTTGGTAGCGATACACCATACACGTAATGAAGAAATAGACAATGGCTTGTGTCCAAAGTGCAAACACTTCGGTGCGAATGTCGTCTAACGTGCCTGCCATAGACGACAAACTAAGGAAGCCGCGTACGCCAAATGTTGAAGGAATGAGCCATGCTATGCCTTCCCAAATGGCAGGAATGTTGGTGCGAGGCCAGCTAACGCCTGTTAAAAATAGGAAAGGAATGGACGTAAACACCACAAGCAACATTACGTTTTCGCGGTGTCGAACAAGGCACGAGAGTGTCATTCCAAAGAAAATAACCGATAAAAGGTAGGGTACAAGCAGCCCAATAAGGTCGGCAGGCTGTGCCAACATGGTGAAATGGAATATGTGTGGTACGGCTAAAGTAATGTAAGCAGCCACCACACAGTATATCATGAAATAGCAAAGCGACTTTCCCAGCACTATCTTAAATATGCCATTATGGTGCTTGCTGATGGGGACAAGGTCTTGATAGCGATTGTTTTCGCGTGCTGTACCTGCCGAAAGACCAATGCCAAGTAGCAGGGTTTGTTGTAGAATAAGTATTAACACACCCGGCAGAATGGCATTTCCGTAACCTCCAGTAACGTTAAAAATGGGTTCTTCTACCACCTCTAACGGTTGTGTGTTCACCTGTTCGTCGCGTACGGTAATATTTCCTATCATATCTTTTTGCCGTTCTTTTCCCATCTCGAGGGCTACAGCAAGGCTTGTTTGGTATATTGCTTTGTAGGCAAGCATAAGGTTCATATCGCAATAAACACTTATATGGGCTTGCTCTCCTCGGTTTAATGTTTGCTCAAAGTTCTTTTGGTAAATATATAATACCATTGGCATTTTGTTGTTCTACAACGGTTTTTGCTTCAGGCAAACTGTTGCAATAGTAAGCCACCTCCACATCGGGAGACGCATTAACCATACGCACAAACTGGCGCGAAGTAGCTGTATGCGACTGGTCTACCACTACAACGGGCACATTGCGCACCACCTCGTTGTTGTAAATCCATGAATAAAGCAACGGGTAAGCAACGGAACGAGTACGAAGAATATAAGAACACCCTCGTCTTTAATGGTATTCTTCATTTCAATCCACCAAATGTAGCAGATAGAAACAATTAAATTGCTGTTGGCATTTGTACGCCTACTGTTTGTTTTTTTCTCCATAAGCTCGTTTTTCTTCCTTGCTTTTACAATAGGAAACTTGCCTTTTTGTTGAATCTTTTACTATCTATTTTCTGTTCGTTTGTACAATGTAGCATACAATGAATGGCACTTTTATGTGTACTAAGGAATGTAAACATACTCTAACATAGCCCTCCTTATGTTGCGTGCAGTAAGCAATGGCAGAGCCGCAAAGGCAACGAGAGCCACCACATGTGGCCATGCGTTAATGAGAGGATAGCCATTGAAGACGGCAATTTGGTATACCATATAATAGTGTCGGAGGGGGTATGAGCTGCGCTAAAGCTATAATTGGCGAATCCATAGCAAACAAAGGGAAGGTTGCTCCACACGCTGAGAACCCCACAACAGCCCATAATGAGCAAACGCTCATAGACATACGTAGCGATGGCATTAGTCCAAATACGAACACACCAAACCCTTGTGCCGCTGTAACGGTGAGCAAAGCAATAAGCAACATCTTGGAAATTCCACCGGGGTGGGGGAAGTTTAAGTGCCCATAAACATACCATTCGTAGCACAAAAACATACTGAAGAATACAAGAAACTGTGGTAACAATTTGCCCGAAAGTGCTATAAAAATGTTCTTTCCTGCCATTTGCATCCACTCTTTAGACCGTCCAAACTTTAGTTCAGTGCCTATAGAGTAGACCGTAATTAGTAGCATAAACAGCATAAACACACCTGGCACCATAATGGTAGAGAGGTAAATGTTGTAGCTTAACCACGGATTTCCAATGGTATGCACGTCGAGTGCTATAGGCTGAAGGGTAGTTTTTATTTCTCTATTGGTCTTTCCTAACATCTGAAGTTTAGCCGAACCAATGGCAGCCGAGCCGAGTGTGGTGATGGTTTTAAGGTCTTTGAAGAGCAACGACCCTGCTACCAATGTAACGTTGCTATAATAAAACGACACTGTAGGCTGTCTTCCACTAACAAGTTTTGCGGTTGTTCCTTCTGGAATATATAGATATGCGTATATTTTTCCCTGCTGAATGGCACGCCGCGCCTCGTTTACGTTTGTGTAATGGGCTACTACTTTTGTGCTTTGGAAGGCATCTAATCGGCGTATAAGTGTACGTGTTACAGCCGAATTGTCGTTGTCTACCACACCACAAGGCATCTTTTCGGGTTGCCCAGAACTCATTAGCGATGTGAAAAAAATAAGAATGATAATAGGAAAAATCACCATACAGAACAGGTAGATGGGTGTATGTACAAGCTGATCTACCTCTCTTGCCGCTATGTTTATAATGCGTCGGAACACGATTGAGCCGTTTTTTGTTTTGTTTTTCTCTCTTTCTTAAGTAAAAAGCAGGCTATATGCAAAACCAATGTAGGCAGGTTTTGTTGCTTTTTCTATTTTACGGGAGAGTTATATCTATTTTGTTAGAAAACTATTTCCACCTTATTATATATAGACTTCCACTTTTGGGTATAGTAGCTTCTGTATTTTTAAGATGTAATTTCCACCTTGTTACGATGCTATTTCTTTAATATAACCGACATACCGGGCGCATTCCATCTACTTTTTGTTATGGGTTTTGCCTTTACTTCAAAGGTTTTTAAGGTCGTATTGTCCGTTTGCTTTTTGTTGCTTTCCATACAGCATACGAGCCCTGATCCTTAACAGACGTAACCTGTAAGTCTATATTTTTGTTGAATGCAGGTAGGAAACCTTTCAGCTTTGTGCCCACCTTCATACCATTAAGCTGGTCTTCGCGAATGTTAAAAGTAACCCAAACGTCGTTCGTCATAGCAATACTCATAATCGGACTTCCTAGTCCTACCAACTCGCCAACCTTTGGATAGATAGTAGAAACCTCCCCATCGGCAGTAGCTCTTTGTACTGTTTCCTTTAAAAACGACCTAACAACGTCTACTGCAGAACGTGCTGCTTGTGCCTGTTTCTTGGCTGCTTGTTTGGTTTCCTTACGTTTTCCGCTCTTTGCAAGGTCGTATTGAGCACGCGCAACGTCCACTGCTGACTGCGTAGTTTTATATGCTGCTTCAGCTTCGTCGCGTTTTTGAGCCGAAAATAACCCCCTCGTTGAAAAAGTCGAAGTAGTCGTCCGTAGGTCTTTCCTGCTATGTCGTTGGCGGTAATAGCCTGCTGATAAACATTGTAAGCTGCTGTAATCAGCTCTTGTCTATTGGGTTCTTCCACCAAATCGCTTAGAGCTTCGGTTGCACCGGCAGCAGCTTTGGCTACGTTTTCCTGTGCATTCATTTCAGGAATGGATAGTACAGCGAGCACTTGTCCCTTGTGTACGTAGTCGCCTTCCTTTACTTTGATGTCTGTAATACGTCCTGGTAGTTTGCAAGCTACACGATATTCGCTGACATCAACCTCGCCTTGAATAATCTCTTCGTCCTTTCCTAAGGTGAAATAGCCTATTACTGCCACTAGTATTACTACACTGGCAAAGCCCAGAATGGCTAAAAAGAATGTTGTTATGTTGCGATTTTTGCTGACATAATGAATGTCTTTGTTATGTTTGTTTTTGTTTCTATTATAGTTCTAAAATAATATTTTTCAGCTTGAAGATCCACTTTCTTGTGTAACAATAGTGGTTGTTTGCTAAAGCTTCTATAGTTCTCCGAGTGCCTTTTTAAGTGCTACTTGTGCGGTTCGAACATCTATTTCGGCATCAACAATGGCAGTCTTTGCCGACATCCATGCCGTTTGTGCTTGCATAACATCGGTAACTGTCATTACCCCTTCCTTAAATCCGAGGTTGGCAACACGTAGGTTTTCTTCTGCCGAAGCCATATTCTTGTTAGCCGTAGCCAGGCGACTGTTGGCGTTTTTAAGGCGAAAACGAGTTTGTTCTACCTCTAATCTAATCTTGTTTCGTACGTCGTTCAGTTCCATTTGTGCCATTTGGGTAGCTGTTCGAGCGGCTCTCACCTTGTATTTGCCTTCTCCCCAGTTCCAAATGGGTACGTGTAACACCAGTCCAACACTCCAAATGTCTTTGAATTTCTGTTCAAATCCGTTGAAAGCATTGGGGTTCGATACGGTATAACCTGCTGTTAAGGCTAGGTGTGGACGATAAAGTGCTTGTATTATTTTGGTGTTTTGTTTGGTAATATCTACTGTATTTTGTAGTATTCGTACCTCTGGACGAGCATTAAAAGTAGTATCTACATTATTATAATGTGTAGGAACAAAACCTGAAAGATTGTCTGTTGCTTCGTCTTCGAGTATTAAATCGCCATCAAGAGGTAGTCCACAAAGCTGACAAAGTGCCATTTTCGCTAACGAAATGCCATTTTCTATTTCCGAAATGGTAAGGTTTGCGGTGTTTTCAGCTACTGAAACCTTCAGACCATCAGCCTTTGTTGCAACGCCGGCATCGTACATTTTAGTTACATTATCGTGCAGCTTGCTTATTAGATTGCGGTATTGTATAGCCAGTATCGACTTTTTTTGGAGCGAAACAATAAGCCAATATGCATTATCAACGGCAAAAAGCACTGTTTGTTGCTTTAGTTTTATATCGTTTTGAGCAAACTCTTCGCCAATGGTAGCTATGTCGTTGAGTGCTTTTATGCCTCCTCCCATATATATAGGCTGCGTAACCATAATGCCAGCAGCATACATATTCTTTGTGTTTGTACGCAATCCGCGTCGTATTGTCTCACCAATGTTGTTGCCTGCTTGGGATAGTGGCGTTGTAATACCACCTAAAACATCGGCTAATCGTTGGGCTGCTTGAGCCGAAATGAAGCCTTGTTGTTGCAGCTGACCAATGGTTTGACCAATCTGACTGCCCTACCTGACCTACTGTTGTAGACCCCTAATGAAGAGAGAGTTTGCTTTTGTTTATCGTTCAGAAGCGATATTTCGCGCGACAGATGCTCGTATCCTGCCATACCAGTAACACGTGGTAGATACTTAGTTTTGGCTGCTTTGTGTGTGTCTTCGGCTATTTGAGCAGTCAATTTAGATATTGCCAGCTGTTTATTATTAGCCAAAGCCAGTTCACGACAACGCTTTAACGACAGCACATTGCGTCTTTCTGCAATCACTTCTTGGCTTTCTGCCGTTCCGTTTTCCATCTTATCGGAAGCTGTGTCCTGCGTTGTTGCAGTGTTTTCTAGTGCCATCGAAGTTTGCACTTTATGTTTTTCGCCTATTGTTTCTTGCGCAATTGAGGGCTGTATTTCCAGCCTTCTCAGTGGCTTTTCCTGTATAATAGAAGCCATTTCTTGCGAAAAAACAAAATTAACAGCACCTAAAAATATGCTGAAAAAGCAACGTTCGTTTTATCATAAAGTTCTATTCTATATCTAATACTGCCATTTTTTAATTTCAAAAGTATGGTTTTTTGCATTCCAAAAAGTATGTTTTTGCATTTCGTACAGTTGGTTTTTGTACCTTAAAGCAACCTATATTTTGTAGTTCAAAAAAACTTAATTCGTACTAAATTAAACCTTGCTTGGCACTTGATAATACTATCTTCTGTAACTTAATACAAAGGTAAACTATTTGTAATATCGCTCCAAATAAATAGCTTTATTATTTCTTTATTTTCGTTAAAGTGGGTAAAATAAAAGAAAAATGCCTAAGTTTTATTTTTTTATTTCTTACTTTTTGCACCATACAATTGTATATAGTACACATTACGAAACAATTACATAAAATGCGCAAAAGAGGCTTTTATATATAGGGTTTTTGACTTATACTACGATGGATTTCGTAGTATGACGCTTGGCAAAACGCTATGGCTTGTAATATTAATAAAGCTCTTTATTATGTTTTTGTCCTAAAATTGTTCTTTTTTCCGAACTTTATAAAAGAGCATTCTAAGGGTGGTGATGACGCAAAATTCGTTGAAAAGGAAATGTTAAAGCGCAACTAAATGTTATGGATAGAGACTTTTTAAAGCCTACTATTATAGAATATGTGAATTGGTTATGGTGTATATAGTAAATTGTATGGTGTGTTTAAGCATCTGTTATGTGTAGAAATGAGAATAAACGAGGGAACTATAAATAAATTCTAACAGTTATATTATTAAGAAATGGGAAATCTATTATTAACCATCGACCCCGATGTTGTGAACTGGTCGCGTGCTCAGTTTGCGCTAACAGCCATCTATCACTGGCTGTTTGTGCCGCTAACACTTGGTCTTGCTCTCATTATGGGGATTATGGAAACGTACTATTATCGTACGGGAGAGATGTTTTGGAAAAAAAGACGGCGCAGTTTTGGCAACGTCTTTTCGGTATTAACTTTGCTATGGGAGTAGCTACTGGCATCATATTGGAGTTCGAATTCGGAACCAATTGGAGTAATTACTCTTGGTTTGTAGGCGATATCTTCGGTGCTCCGCTAGCTATTGAGGGTATGTTAGCCTTCTTTATGGAATCTACTTTCGTGGCTGTTATGTTCTTTGGGTGGAAGAAAGTGTCGCCCGGATTCCATCTTGCGTCTACCGGCTTACGGGTATTGGCGCCACAATATCGGCTTGGTGGATTCTTGTAGCCAATGCTTGGATGCAGAATCCTGTGGGTTGTGAATTCAATCCAGACACTATGCGTAACGAAATGACCTCGTTTTGGGAAGTTGCTTTTAAGCCCTATGGCTGTGAATAAGTTTACCCATACCGTTACATCTGCATGGGTTTTTGGGTGCAGCTTTCTGTGTTGGCGTTAGTTGTTGGTACCTTTTTGAAGAAGCGACATGTAGATTTTGCGCGCAAAAGTCTAAAGGTTGGCGCTGTCGTAGGCCCTATGTGCGTCGTTGCTTACTGCCGTTGCTGGCGACGAATCGGCTTATCTTGTGGCACAACATCAGCCTATGAAGCTTGCAGCAATGGAGGCTTTGTACGAAGGAGGCAGGGGAGAAGCTCTTACGGGGGTGGCTCTTGTGAATCCATTTGCACAGCCCGACTACACAAAAAGAGACAGAACCACCAATGAAAAATTGCTGTTCCTAAGGTGCTTTTCGTTCCTTGCTACACGCGATTTTTAACGGTTATGTGCCCGGTATTCGTAACATTATTAATGGTTACACAAAGGACGATGGCACGGTAGAACTACCACTTAAAGAGAAAATTATACGTGGAAAACAAGCCATAGAAGCCCTTAAAGCCTATCGTGGAGGACAGAAAACAGATGCCAACATAAAGACTTTGAAGGAGAACATGAAGTACTTTGGTTATGGCTACATTAAGAATGCAGACCAAACTGTGCCACCTATTGGTATCAATTTCTGGGCATTCCGCTTTATGGTAGGCTTAGGAGCATTGTTCATTTTGGTGTTTTGCCATTATCTTGTTTGTGCTTTATAGAAAGGATATAAGCCGTCCACGTCTATTGCAAATTGTGGGCGTTGCACTTATTCCGTTGGCATATATTGCTAGCGAATGTGGGTGGTTAGTAGCCGAATTTGGGCGTCAGCCTTGGACAATACAGGATATGTTGCCTACATGGGCAGCTGTTAGCGACCTCAATAGTGGGAGTGTTGCACTTACATTCTTCTTGTTCTTATTCCTATTTACGGCTATGCTTCTAGTAGAAATAAGTATTATGTGTAAACAAATAAAGAAAGGACCGCAGCTATGACATACGATTTTTTGCAACATTATTGGTGGTTTCTAATTGCACTCTTAGGGGCATTGCTTGTCTTCTTGATGTTTGTGCAGGGAGCAAACTCTATGATTTTTCAATTAGGAAAGACCGATGTAGAACGCCGTATGGTGGTAAACTCTACAGGACGTAAGTGGGAATTTACTTTCACTACCCTGGTAACGTTTGGCGGAGCCTTCTTTGCTTCGTTCCCATTGTTCTATTCTACCAGCTTCGGTTCGGCTTATTGGGTGTGGATTATCATTCTTTTTTCGTTCATAATTCAGGCTGTTAGCTACGAGTTTCAGAACAAAGCAGGTAATCTTTTGGGTGTAAAAACCTTCCAAACGTGCCTAATTATAAATGGTATAGTAGGACCATTGTTGCTTGGCGGTGCCGTTGCAACCTTCTTTACAGGGTCTAATTTCATAGTAGAAAAGGCTAATATAGTAAACAGTATGCAGCCTGTTATCTCTCATTGGGCTAATGCTTCACGCGGATTAGACGTGTTATTGAACCCATGGGTGGTTGTTTTTGGAATTGCCGTTGTGTTTCTCGCACGCGTGTTGGGCATTCTTTATATTAATAATAATGTGTCCGACGATGCCATACGTGCACGCATTCGTCCGCAATTGCTTCTAAACACCATACTGTTCCTTGTGTTTTTCCTTGCATTCTTGGGCAAAACCCTTCTTGGTAGTGGCTATGCGGTAAATGCAGAAGGTGCCATAGTAATGGAAGAAATGAAGTATTTGCACAATCTTATAGATATGTGGTACTTGGCTCTTGTGCTTTTGGTGGGCGTGTTGTTGGTGCTTTTTGGCATAATACGCACACTTTTGCAAAAAAACTACATAAAAGGCATTTGGCCAACAGGCATTGGCGTGGTGTTAGTTGTAATAGTTTTGCTCCTTATAGCAGGCTATAACAACACAGCATACTACCCATCTACTGCCGAATTGCAGAGTTCTTTAACTATTAAGAACAGTTGTTCGAGCGAGTTTACCCTCACCGCAATGTTCTATGCAAGCCTGATTGCACCATTTGTTTTAGGTTATATCTTCTGTGCTTGGCGCAGTATTGATAGCAAAAAGATTGACCGCCAGGAGATTGAGGACGACGATCACGCTTATTAACAACTCTTTTTCATTTCATTGTTTTAGCCTCAATAGTGGTGAAACAATATATAGTAGTGCGATGTATTCCGAACGAATGCATCGCATTTTTATTTTATTTTGTAGACAATAGTACCCAATTTATTCAGCAACAACAATAGCACATTTCTGCATATTTATGGTGCATATATTGTGAAAGATACTCTACCGAAAAACAAAAAGATAGGTTTTTACCTTGCAAAAACCCCCTTTTTGCATTATAAAAACCCCCTTTTTGAACGCCAAAAACCTACTTTTTGAAATGCCTTTGTAACTATTTGACTTTCAGAAGGATATATTACAGCGCAACGATACGTATATTTCCATATATACACGAAAACAATTTTATATATTCATATTCAATTTATTGGAATGTTAAAAACACTTATAATAATGCTTTATTTACCTTATGTTATACTTATTTAAGAATAAAAGGTTATATTTGCACCGCAGATTGAGAACCTGTATAAAGGCAATTTTTTGCAATTAAGCTTGTTTGAGCACTGCAAAAACAAGACTTACATTGGCTAAAAAGAATTGTTTTTCGTTCAAAAAATGTACAATGTTAGCTGTGCTAGGCATTGAAACAATGAGAGAACGCACGCTTTAAAGAACGAAAAAGAGCTAAAACAAACCCTAAACACGCTGCAAAACAGACTGACTTAAAGCTCTTATCAATTCACAATAGTTATCATAAAACCAAATAGTTACAACTAAATTTAAAAGCATGAAACGTAGTTTTAAATCTTTTGCTGCTATTTGCGATACTCGCAATACCTGCCTTTGCCGAACGAATTTCACGGACAGAGGCACAACGCATAGCACAAAACTTCTGCAAAAAACTTCAACGGAATGTTAAAACAACCCTAATGGCACTGCCAAAAAGGTTGTTGCCCAGTTGCACCCACCACACCTTCGTATGCACCTTTCTATATTTATAATGTAGAAAACAACGGCGGATTTGTTATTGTATCAGGCGATGACGCCATCGGAAACATCATAGGATATAGCGATAATGGTACCTTCGATTTGGAAGAGCACCCGATAACGTTGTAACTATGATGCAAATGTTTGCACGTACCATTGAAAACCAACAGCGTACAGGCTCTACCGACTTCGTAAAAGAAGACGAACGAGTGGCACCACACGGCGAAGTGAAGGTGAAACCACTACTAAAAACATTCAATGGGGGCAAGATGCACCATTCTTTAACAAGATGCCAGAACGCAAAGCAACCGAAAAACAACCCAAAAAGAACGATATTATGTGGGTGTGTAGCTACCGCAATGGCACAAATTATGCGCTACTATAAATGGCCAATGCAGGGAACTGGCAATATGACTTACACCGACAATCTTGGCAAAAAACACATTGTAGATTTTGCATCAGCCACCTTCGATTGGACAAAAATGCCCGAACGGTTAGAGATTGATAATGCTGATGAAACCGAAAATAATATGGTTGCCACACTAAGCAGCCTTGCGGCATTTGAGCGTATACATGTCTTTTTATGCCCAGTGGAGAGGCTGGAGCCTACTCGCAAGCCGTTATCGGGCGCACTGGTAAACCACTTTGGATACGACACAGGTATAGCCTATAAAAAGCGCGAGTACTATTCTACACCGCAATGGATAGCTATGATAAAGACAGAACTAGATGCAGGACGTCCCGTTTTCTACTCAGCTTCGAACGAAGATGGTAAAGGCGGACACGCTTTTGTGTGCGATGGATACGACAGCGAAGACTATTTCCACTTTAATTGGGGCTGGTATGGCAAGAGTAACGGATACTTTAGAGTGAACGCTCTCGAACCCTATGCACTCGGAATTGGAGCTAATGGCGGCGGATATAACCTTCAGCAAGAAATAATTACGGGTATAAAGCCTCTCGATAGTGCCAATCCGGGCAAAAAACAATGGGCTATTTTTGGCTCAAGCAGACTATCTGTGGTTGAAGCAGAAGGGCAAATACTTGGAATGCAACGCATTGATAGCCACGATTGCGATAAGTTTACAGGGAAAGTTGCACTTGTTTTGTTGGATAAAAATAAAGAAGTAAAAGCCATTTTAAAGCAAGACGACAAAGTGTTTGATGCCGTAAAGCTAGACGGAAATCTCTATACTACAGGCTACTACATTAGTAATTGGATACATAAAAACATAGAAAATAATGTGCCAGATGGTAGCGATTACAGCATACAATTTGCCGTTAAAGCCGACAATAGTAACGATTGGCAGTTGGTGCTTTGCCCTAACAACCTGCCAAATTATGCAGCAGCAACAGTGAAGAACAACACTATTGTAAGCGTAAAACAAAACGAACCTGTGCCAAATGTAACACTTGTGAAACCTATTACGGCAGAAAACGAATTGCACGCAAAAGGTTCTGGCAAGTTTACACTAGTGCTAAAGAATAATAGCAACGACTTTATTCTAAACCATATATGGCTCAAATTCACAGACGTAAACAACGATTCGAAAGTTTATTACGTGCACGAGGACGATAAAAAAACATTCCATCAGGTTTACGATAATAGCGAAAAGACTATACAATTGCTATGCGAACTACCAGAAGATATGCCTTCTGGTAAATACAAAGTATCGGCTTTTGAAAAGAATGTGAATGTTTCTAAACCTAAAGACGATGCTACCGAAGAAGAAAAACAACGCTACAGAGAACGAATTGCAATGTGGGAGAACTACCCATTCGTACCTGGTTTTAGCGAAGAAAATATACTTGAGGTACGCGAAGAGGTAACAACTCCGGTGTTCTATCAGGACGGTGAGATGCTATGGATAAGCAGTAGCAATAAAGAAAATAACGCAGCTGTAAAGCAAGGAGATATTATTGCCATTCTGCAAAATGCACAAAACTACGGTGCAGCAGGCACTTCGGCATTGCTAATGAAGGCAATAGACGTTGCCGACCATAGTAAAATGTACGATATTGTGCAGACTAAAGAAGCTAATTATAAGAAGATGGAACTTGCAAAAGGGGTATATTCGTCTCGTTTAGACTTAGCTCCAGGTAAGTATTTGCTAGTCCCTTACTATGTGGTAAACGGTGTAGAAACACCTATGGGAGGCAAAAAGAAAGAATATACACTAGAGGTTCTCGACAACGAAGCCATAGAAATAGCATGCACAGAGTTTACAATTCCAACCACAGACTTAGAAAATGGAAAGCGAACAGACAACTTTAAGATTAAAATAACAGCACGAAAAACAGTGAAGGGAGTACCTCTTTATGTACGTTTGCGCCCTCTTACTCGCACAGGAGGTATGTTAGCGTTTATGAAAAACAATAAGTTTAGACGAAGGAAAAAGCGCAGAATACACCTTCGCACTAACTCCCGATGCTGCATTAAAGCCCGGTACGTATCTGCTTTATGCCGAATATCGCCCCAAAGGAAAGGCGTATGGACAAGAAGTTCCCCTTGCTGGCAACAACACACAAACCGTTTATATAGATACAAAAGCAGGTGTAAAAAATGTTCAAACCAACGAAACAGAAGTAGATTGCACTATAAACGGCAACACAATTTGCATTAACAATACACAGAAAGTATGTCGTATAGACGTCTATAGCATAGCTGGCAGAAAGTTATTCGGCACATCTAACATTGCAAATACCATTAACTTGCCCATACAAAATGGCATCTATGTAGTGCGAATAGCAACAACTAACGGAATAATAACAAAGAAAATAGCAGTAAAATAAGGAATATTGCATATTAAACAATATAAAAAGGGCGTCCTAAAATAGAAGGGCGCTCTTTTTAATATCAACCTTAAAAAAAAACGAAATATATTTCAATATGTGCAAGAAAATACGTAATTTTGCCACGTTATATCAACTTTTAGCAATCAATAGTGTTGCAACGACAAAGCGAAAATAATAAAATAATATAAACAAACATGGTAAACAAAAAAGCAGAGGGCACATACGAAGACACCCTCAACAAGTCGGAAGCCTTCTTTATGAGGCACGGAAAAACCGCAATCATTGCTATAGTAGCAGTCCTTGTAGTAGTTGCTGGGTTCTTCTTATATAGAACTTTCATCGTAGAACCACAGGAAGAGGACGCAAGCACCGAGTTAGCACAAGCTCAAAAGCTCTTCCAAGCACAGCAATACGACCAAGCTCTCAAGGCTTTTCAGAAGGTTCAAAGCGATTATAGTAGTACCGATGCAGGCAATCTTGCTAATCTTTATGTCGGATTATGCTATGCTCACCAAGAAAAACCCAATTGGGCGAAAGCCTTAGAGTACGTTCAGAAGTTCTCAACATCTAACGATCAGATTATTAGTCCTGCCTCTCAGATGGCTCTTGGAGATATTTATGCCAACAATAAACCAGAACGATAAGGCAGTAGAAAGCTTTAAAAAGGCTGCCGATATGGCAAATGCAAAAGGCTTTTGAAGGTGTTAATATCAGCATAGCACCATTGGCATTGAGAAAGGCAGGGTATCATTTTTAGAAAGCGAAGGCAAGAAAGCCGATGCCCTAAAACTATATCAAGAAATTAAAACAAAGTATGTAACGTCTCCAATGTATCAGGATATTGATAAGTACATTGAGCGTGCAAGCAACTAATTTCTACTCAGAAATGTCTACAGCATTACACAATTTATCTGACTACAACCTCGCTTCAGTCCCCGATGCAAGTAATATGCTTCGGAATAATAGTGTCTGAATGGAATCCAGATATCACTGGAGCACTCCTTGATGGTGCTGTTAGAACGCTGGAGAAGCATGGTGCCATTCCTGAAAACATACATGTGAAGACTGTTCCAGGTAGTTTCGAATTGGTTTATGGTGCTCACCAGATGACGCTAAAACGGAGGTTACGATGCTATTATCATACTTGGAAGCGTTATTAGAGGCGAAACTCCACACTTCGACTATATCTGCCAGGGAGTAACTTATGGCATTTCACGCCTCAATGCTACGGCAGAAATACCTATAGTGTATGGTCTACTTACAACAAACGACCTACAACAAGCTAAGGATAGAAGTGGTGGAAAGCTTGGAAATAAGGGCGATGAATGTGCAATTGTAGCTATAAAAATGGCTAAGTTCTAAGTTTAGGATAGGCAATAGTACGATGAAACTAAAAGAATACTTCCAAGCTTACGAGTTCGAAGAGATATTTCCATACATCGGATTAATGTTTCCAAAGGCACGCCATCAGCGTAATGCTTTCCAGAATGCCTATGAATTGCTATTAAATATCACTCCTGTTCCATCGAAAAAGTACATTCATTACCAGTTAATGGAGGATCCTGACTCGAACGAAATGTTCTTTGGTGCCGATGATAGTAACTTTAACGGACCATGGGAAGTATTGTTAGGGAAAGATGTACGTATAGATCCGAAGGTTGATTTAAGTAAAGAAGAGATTGTAGCTAACTGTTTATTGAATACCGTTCTTATAGGGCGGCACCCCAAACAGTTCGATTCCGATTTCAACTTTATATGTCGTTAATTGGAACTTTAAAGACTTTTTCCATATTATTAGAAGGTATTCTGCTTTGTTCGGAGTACCTGTGCATATTTGTTTTGTTATGTAGTGTGAAAAGCATTTGTTTATGTTTCTAAAATATTTTATTTTGTTATCAAAGGTTCTTACTTTGAAATGCAAAAGACATACTTTAGATATTTAAAAAGGTAGTTTTTGCGAAGCCAAAAGTGTGGTTTTTGCATACTAAAACCCATACTTTTACAACGCAAAAACCATACTTTTACACGGCGAATATGTAACACACAGATAACTAACACGTTGCGAACATTACATAAATGTGTTTCAAACGGATTGCAAATGTGCCCCCAACGTTTTACGAATGTGTGGCGAGCACGTATACACGGGCACGATAAATCGGCCCCTACGGCTGCTAACAGCCTGCCATTTCGCTGTGAACGGATTGTTAATAATGCAACGAACACCCACAAAATAACCACGAAACACTCCGTAAACACCCAACATTCACCTACGAAATAACCACGAAACACTCTGTAAACACCCAACATTCACCCACGAAATAACCACGAAACACTCCGCCAGGCGTAGGGGCTGATTCATCGCGCCCGTATTCTGACATAAATAAATACACATATCCATTTCACCGAATACGCATTTCCACATTATTGTATACGTGTATCCATTTCACCGCATACGTGTTTCCGTTCGTCATTTTGTGGGTGTATTCCGATATGCGGGCGCAATAAATCGCCTCCTACAGCTGCTAACCGCCTGCCAATAATGTTGCTGACGGATTGCAACAACACAACATTCAAAAACAAAACCCATACTTTTCGGCAATGTAAAAACCCCATTTTTGCAATTCAAAAAGGTAGTTTTTGCAATTCAAAAGAGTGGTTTTTGTAATTTAAAAAGAGTGCTTTTTGCAGACCCAAACGGTGGTTTTAGCAGGTCAAAAAGGTAGTTTTTGCAGACCCAAAAGTGTGGTTCGTAGTTATGAGCTTAGGATATTCTATGGTTTTTAGCCCTTTCCTGAACTTTATTCTGTTGCAGAAATGTTGCGTTTTTAAACCGTCGAATTTGACGCGTTTTACAGCCGAGCCTTTGAAAAGTGTGCGATATTGTTCGATGGTAAGGTTGTGCTAATCGGCTTTTTGTCATAGCAAGTAACTCAGATTTAGGTTGGAATTCGGGTGTAGTATTGGGTGTAGCAAACTTGTTCCATGGGCATGCGGTTTGGCAACGGTCGCACCCTATAGATGGTTGTTCCCATTGTTTGTTTTGCTTGTTTCGATAGTTCGCCACGGTTTTCTATTAGCTGATACGATAAACAACGCTCACTTTCAAAGTTCTTTCCCTCGCATATTGCACACGTGGGACAGGCATTTATACAACGTTTACATCTACCACAGCGGTTCGGCATAGGCACATCGTAGCTGTCAAACTCGTATGGTAAGAATATTTCTCCCAGGAAAAACATTGAACCAGCCTTAGAATAATGAGCTGATGGTTCTTTCCTATCCACCCTAAACCAGCTTTTTGTGCCCAATAACGTTCCAAAACGGGAGCCGTATCAACGAAAATGCGTATTTCGCCTATTGGTTTTTCAACCTCGTCAGTATCAAATTTATTTGCGATAATAGTAGCAAGCTGTCGCAACTTTTTCTTCATTACATCGTGATAGTCTTGTCCGTAGGCGTATGCAGCAAGCTGAAACTCTGTAGCAGCCATAGTTTTTGCAGGTGCATAGTTCATTGCGAGTGAAACAATAGTCTTTGTTCCCGGTACAAGTAAGCAGGGGTTAAGTCGTTTTTCGGTGTAGTTTGCCATGTAATCCATAGTGGCTTGACTGCCTTTGCTTATCCACTGGCGCACAGCAGCGGCTGTTTCGGCATCTACAGGCGTAGCTTGTACAATGCCACAAGCAAAAAAGCCGAGACTTTTAGCCTCAGCTTTAATCTCCTTCTTCGAATATTTTAAACTCATATCCTTCGTGTTTTAACCACTCTAAAGCACGTGGCAAGGCATAATGAAGCTTGTCGATGCTCTTCAATGAGTCGTGAAACGTAATGATAGAACCATTGCGTGCATACCTACGAACGTTACGAAGAACATCGTGTCCCGTAAGCCATTTAGAATAATCGCGTGTTACAAGGTCCCACATAACCACTCTGTACTTTTGCTTTACCCACCAATAGACGCTATGACGAAGCCACCCATGTGGTGGACGAAAGTATTTAGACTTGATAAGAGCATTGGCTTCGGTAACATCAACAGCATAAGTTAGCGTGAAATGTTTAAACGAACCGAGATGGTGATAGGTATGATTGCCCACCAAATGTCCTCTTCGTACCACCTCTTCGTATAGTTCTGGATACTTCCTAACGTTGTCTCCTACCATAAAAAAGGTAGCTTTTGCCCCATATTTATCGAGTGTATCGAGAATGAAAGGTGTAGCTTCGGGTATTGGACCATCGTCGAATGTGAGATAAACGGAATGGTCATCGGGCGACATTCGCCACAATGCGTGTGGGTAAAGCCACCGTATCCAGCGTGCAGGTTGTTCTATAAACATACGTCAAAGTATACTCTTTGTGTTCTATTAAACATTTATATGAGTATTAAATTCTTCGTGTTTTGAGCACGAGAGAATTACTTTTATTGCTTTATACATATACAAATCTATAATGAGAAATATGCTTTAACTTATTTCATCTCATAGATTGGTTATGTTATAAATAGGTAGAGGCGGATAAAAAAATCCGCCTCTTTTACTATTGCATCTTGCCTCCGCGTGCTTCGTAAGCTTCTAACATACCCATAAACTCAGCGTTATGAGCTTCCGCCCAGCGTGGATTGTTCTGCTTGTTTGCGTCTATATATTGGTATAATATCTGCAAATGCATTGCGCAAGAGCTCATACTGATATTGAATAACCGCTCTGACAGGTTGAGATAGTAGCGAATGTACTGTGCAGAAGTCTTCCACATTTCGTTATACATCGCCTCTGCCTTAGCCTTCTTTCCTAACATATAGTAGGCATCGGCTATTATTGGACCACCCTTTACATACGAGAATGAAAGTGGAAGATTATAAGTTGGCAGCACCTTTTCGGCTTTTTCGAGCACTTTCAGTGCCTTATCTTTCTTGCCTTCCAATATTAAATTCATTGCCAATTGTGCCATTTCACGACGGTGTGTATAGCACATTCGCATTACAGTTTCGTCAAGATAGATACCTTTAGTAGCCACTCCGCCCCATCGGAACTTATTCATTACAAGGTTATAGGTCTTTTCAGTGTCGAAACTACCTCCTTTTCGTGTGTTGAAAGGTGTAATACGGTTCAGCAATCCCTCCTGTATAAAGTTGTCGCCGAGGTTCATAAAGTTCTCACTACCCACAGTAATAGCCACATAAAGTGGACGAGTCCAGTTGCAATTGGCTATCATTTCGAGCATCATAATATCGTTTTTAAAGAGGTCTTCTTTACCTGCGAGCGAGATAACCATACGGTCTGGAATGCTATCGGTAGGCATCATCATACCACTTCGGCGTACTGCTGCCTTATCAATAGTCATATATAAGGTATCGGTAGGTATGACATGGAACTGCGGTTCCTTAGCGCGTACCCAATATTTTAGTATGTTTTTCAGCTCGAATGGGTCTTCTCCAAACTGCTTCCGAGCCTCTTCTGGATTCTCTTTATACATATCCAGAACTTGCTGTTTTAGGTTTGGTTTCACTTGAATAGCCTCATTTGTACCACTTATATAGTCGAGTCGGTTCCATTTTATAGGTACACTTGGCGATGTATAAGCAGGTCGGCGCATCTGGTCGATATACCAATCGGTTTGCAAATACGATAGGTTGCAGACACGAGTATCGGTGCGTACGCCTTCAACATCTTGATTATACCATAGTGGGAAGGTGTCGTTGTCGCCATTGGTGAATACAATTGGATAGCCCTTTTCCTGCATAGAGTTCAGGTAGTTCTGTCCAAAGTCGCGACAAGTGTATCGATTTGAGCGATCGTGATCGTCCCAAGTCTGCGATGCCATCTGTATTGGTATGATGATAGATGCTACCGATGCAATGGCTGCAGCGGCTGTTCCAGACAGTTTTAGCTTCTTTAATCGGTCGTAAATGGCTAGAACTCCGAGTCCACACCATATAGCATAAGCGTAGAAAGAGCCTGCATACGCATAGTCGCGTTCACGCGGTTGTCCTGGCGTTTGGTTAAGATAGATGACGATTGCTAGTCCCGTCATGAAGAAAAGGAAGAAGATTACCCAGAATTGTTGTATGCCTCTGCGTCCTCTCCATGCCTGCCAAAACAGACCAAATATACCAAGTAAGAGTGGCAAACAATAGAAAACATTGTGTCCTTTGTTTGTTTTTAGCTCATCGGGCAGCAAGTTTTGGTCGCCATATAGCATATTATCGATGAAAGAGATACCCGTAATCCAATTTCCATGTTCGGGTTCTCCGTATCCTTGTACGTCGTTTTGGCGTCCAGCAAAGTTCCAAAGGAAGTATCTCCAGTACATAAAGTTGCACTGATAAGATAGGAAGAAGCGTATGTTTTCCATCTGTGTAGGCATCTTAACGCCGTCAACATCGTGTCCTTCAATGCCTCCCATAATCTGTTCGTAGTCTTGTGCGTGTGCATTATCCCACATACGAGGGAAGAACATATTCTGTTCGAACACCTGAGAAGTTTTGTTTCGCACCAAGAAATATGCATCTGGTTCGTTTGGCGATGCCTTTTCTTTACGTTCGTAAACTGGTTTTCCCTGTTTAATTTCGTAGTGTCTACCGTCCTCTGCTACCTTTGGTTCACTGGTATAAGCCTGTCCGTAGAGTAGTGGAGAGTCGCCATACTGGTCGCGTGCAAGGTAGTTTCCAAGCGTAAAGATATCTTCTGGCGAGTTCTGATCCATAGGAGGGTTAGCTGTTGAACGTATTACTATCTCTGCGTATGATGAATATCCTATTATCATCATAAGCATACAGAGCAGTGCGGTGTTCTTTAAGCGAGCCGAAATAAGCAATTCTTTGTTGCGTTTCATATTCAGAACGAAGTAGAAACCCACTAAGATGATGGCTCCAACAATGAATGCAGACCAGCCGTAGCCTACGAATGGAATACCAATAAGGGCGAAAGCTGTTAAGAAAGCAATGTTCTGTCGGCGCAGATTGCTGTCCTTATATGTTTCGGCAATTGCCCAAATGAAGCTTCCTATGAGTAGTAAGATATATAGAATGGTACCTGTGTTGAACGACATTCCGAGTGTATTGGTGAACAAAAGCTCGAAAAATCCGCCCACAGTAATAATGCCTGGCACCACGCCATATAGCACAGCGGCTACCAAAACAATTGATATTGCGAGAGCTACAAGCGACCCTTTGAGGTTGGCATCGGGCACACGCTTATAGTAATAAACCAGTACGATGGCTGGAATACATAGTAAGTTGAGCAGGTGGACACCAATAGAAAGACCTGTCATATAGGCAATTAGCACCAACCAACGGTCTGCGTGCGGCTTGTCGGCATTGTCTTCCCACTTCAAAATCAGCCAGAATACTACTGCGGTGAATGCCGATGAGTAGGCGTAAACCTCGCCTTCGACAGCCGAAAACCAGAAAGTGTCGCTGAAGGTGTATATCAATGCGCCCACCATAGCAGCCCCTTCAATGGCAATCATCTTGCCTAACGAAATGTCTTCACCGTCTTTTATGATGAGTTTACGGGCTAGATGGGAGATAGTCCAGAATAAAAACATAATACAAGTTGCCGATAATAGCGCACTCATAGTATTCACCATGCGTGCCACTTGGGTAGCATCGCTTGCAAAATGCGAGAAAAGATTGGCGGTAAGGGCAAAGAATGGTGCCCCGGGAGGGTGTCCTATTTCGAGCTTATCGCCTATTGTTATGAACTCGGGACAATCCCAAAAGCTTGCCGTTGGCTCAATTGTGGAACAGTAAACAAAGGCAGCTATCAAGAAAGCAAGCCACCCCAGCGTGTTGTCCACTAGTCTAAACTTTTTCATTTATTATATATATAATAATGTGTAAATTACTTTTTAGCTACTTGTTAGCCTACTTATAAAAGCAGTTTACCCACTTATGCAAAGTAGGGTACAAAGGTAATACTTTTATTTCAGTATATTTTAAAGGTCTTATAAAAAAATAAGTTAAAGTTGTTAAATCGTTCTTTTTGAATTCAAATAGAATATTAGAGTATTGGAAATTATACCCACAATGGGGAACGAAAATGCGTGTTCGATGATTAATGTATACGAATATGGTTGAACGAAAATGTGTACGTGGAAACAAAAAAGTGTTAGTGTAGTAAAACAAAAATACGGGCACGATGAATCGGCCCCCTACGCCTGACGGGGTGTTCGTTGCGAGTTTCGTTGGTGGGAGTTGTGTATTTGCGGATTGTTTGTTGCGTATTTCGTTGGTGAATGTGGTGTATTTGTGGATTGTTCATTGTGTATTTCGTTGTGTGAATGTTGCGTTATTCCAATTTGTTCGCAATATTTTGGCAGTTTGTAAGCAGCCGTAGGGGCCGATTTATCGTGCCCGCATATCCGTATACACCCACGAAATATGGTATGAAAATGCGTGTTCGATGGAACAAATGTACGTATTTTATGAAACGAATATACATATTTGATAATGTAGGGCGATACGGGCACGATGAATTTGCCCTCACGCCCGTTGGATTGTTTGTTGCGAGTTTCGTTGGTGGGAGTGGTGTATTTGCGGAGTGTTTGCAATGTGTTTCGTTGGTGAATGTGGAATATTTGCGGATTGTTCGCAATGTATTTCGTTGTGTGAATGTTGCATTATTCCAATTTGTTTGTAATATTTTGGCAGCCCATTTGTGGCGTATTGTTTGTGTATTTATGGTTTATTTGAATAGTGGGGTAGGACTTCTGTTTTGCAAGATGATGGTGTGCGTTTTGTAAGAATAGTGCCGAAGAAAAACGAAAGTGGGGTTTTGACATTGCAAAAACCCCACTTTTGCAATGCAAAAATAGGGTTTTTATCGTGCAAAAACCTATCTTTTGCAACACAAAAAGGGGGTTTTTGGTAAGTGGCTAATATTTAGATGGTTACAGCATCTATATTTTTAAAAAGGTTATGGTGCCACACAGGGGGTAGTTTTGCTGTGTATGGCTCACGTTTAATGTACCTTACAGTGGTGGTTGTACTGTTTATTTCGTGTGCCAAAACCTTTGCTGCATGCTCGCCCATAGCCTTGTATCCTTCTGGGTTAGGGTGCAACCAGTCGCCACTTTGCCACTCTTTGCGTAACTGTTTGGGGTGTTGTGGGTTGCGCATAAGTTCATCGAAGTCTATGAAACCATCGGTTTCGTGTGTTGTTCTTATCCATTCGTTCACGGTTTGGCGTGCCTTTTCGCGTGCTTCGTTGTAGTAACTTTTGCACCCTTCAAAAGGGTGTTATGGTGCCCATATATACTTTTAGCCCGTGCGCATGTGCTTTTTTCGTCATTTCTTTATATGCTTCTATCAGCTGACGTGCCGTTTCTTCTGGATTTTTAGAAGTACCAATGTCGTTTATTGCCCTCGAATATTATAACAGAATGCAGTCCGTGTTGTCCAAGAATATCACGGTCGAAGCGTTCTTTTCCAGGTGTTCCTAAGCCAACAGACAGTATTCTGTTGTCGCCAATACCCAAATTTAGCACTCCCGTTTCGGCTTTTTCGGGTGTGTTAATAGCAGCCGAGAAGATGTCGGGCCATCGGTTTTGTGCATTGTTTGTGCTTGCTTTGCCATCTGTAATGCTGTTGCCGAGTATGGCAATGGCTGTTGCTGTGTTGCTAAGCACCTCTATTCCTGCAATGTTAAACCAGTGTTCTTCTTTGAAAGCTGTGCGAAAACTGGTGTCGGCATTGGCTTTTCCCTTCAGAATATAGCTTGTTGTGCGCGACCCCATGTGCACTGTTGGTTGTTTAGGAGCCTTTATATAGTTTATGGTAATGGCTATTTTGCTTAGCGGTTGTAGTTCGAACTGCAATTCATCAGAGTATATTGCTTTTCCTGCAGGTAGGGTTACACCATCTTTACCTCTGAATTTAAGATAGCTAACCTTGCCTTTGCGTATGTCCGAACCGTTTTCTGCTTGTGCAATATATACGCTCTCTATTTCTACGGGGGTAGTAGACAGTTCGTTACTTAGCTTCAATCGTATTGTTTTTCCACCTATACTCACTTTCACAATCTGCCTTACAGCTCTGTTATTCATCTGGTTGTTGTAGGGCATAAACCTTTTATCTACTGTTTGTGGGGCACAAGCCCATGTGCCAACCCAGCGTTCTTGTTGTGCGAATGTGGCAATACCAAATAGCAACAATAGTGCTGTTAGAAAGTTGCGTGTATACATAATCCCTAAATAGTTTATTGTTTTGATGCCGACAAAGTTACGAAATAAATTCAGATGCGTGTAGAGTTTGCATTATTAAAAGAAGGGTTTTAACCTCAATTGGCTATTCAATAATAAAACAAAATAAGGCACAACACTAATTCGTAATTTGGTTTTAAGCAGTGCACAAATGCTTTTTAGCCCACTATAATATACAACGAAGGGAGTACAAACCACTTGCACTCCCTAGCCACATAGATAGATACTCTTATCTAAAACAATGAAAAAATTAAGTATATTGAACCTTTTTATGATTCTTAAGAATAGGAAAGAAGTAGCAGGAGTGCCCGCAATGCACTCCGTTTCTAAGCAGATTATGGCTTTGCTACTATCCTTCCGTTTACGATGTATAGGCCTTTTGGTAGCCGATTGAGTTCGGTTGAAAGGCGTGCACCACCAATAGAGTAGATGTTTTGTGTGGTTTTGGTAGTCCGAATGGTGTGTTTGTCAATGTAAGCAGGGTCGGTTGTGATAGTAATCCAGTCTGTTATGGCTTTCTCCGAACCATCTACGAGCGAGTAGCACGTACCATATTGGTCGGTAAATTCCTTCCAATGCGTGCCAGTAGGTACCTTTAGAGCGCAGCCTTCCAATAGTGGTATGCGTGTAAAGTATGCCATACTGCCTGCAAACGGATACTTATCGTCGCCGTTTCCCTTTACTTTGATGTTGCAACGGTCGAACTTCCATTCGCCGAAAGAGAAACCATTGATACCCGCATTTGCCTCTATGGTGCACTGACTAATGGTTACTGAGCCGTGATTTTGGAATGCTTGACGACTCGCTTTGTCCTTTGCTTCAATGGCACCGTGTAGGTTTAAGGTAGCATTTGGTCCAACGACGCTCAGCGAACAATCGTCGTTGTTATATATAGTATTACTTAGTTGGGCCGTAATATTGTTAGTTCCAACGAGCTGAATAGTTACGTTGTCCATGAAATTCAGTATTCCATAGTGTGCGTTTGTGCTTATATTGGCATTCTCTAATGTAAGTATGCGTGTTGCAGGGTCGAACTTTACGGTGCCTTCTACACCTGGAATAGTTGTAAGGTCGTTGCAATTGTCCAGTGTTATAAGCTTTCCTGCAATCCATATTTGGTATGTTGTGGGTGTAATGGTTATAGGTTCTTTTAGCAGTTTGCCGTCTTTGCCTATTCCTCCAAGCTCTTCATCGAAGTCAACATCCGTAGGCTGACTTATTTTGCACCCCATTAGTGTAAGATATTTAAAGCACCCTATCGAGGCAATATTCTTACCTTCGGCTGTTACGGTGGCATATTTTATGGTTAGTTTTTCGTTGTTTTTACCATCTTCGCCCACTATTCCGTAGTTTAATCCTCGTGCGTTCAATGTGCATGCATCTATTATTAAGCTGGTAGCATTGGCATAAATGGCATCGCCTTGCGTATTTTCCACGTTTAGTGTACCACTTCCTGCAATTTGCATAGGCTGTGTAAACTGTATGGTAGAGGTAAAGTCTGACCGCATTTGATTCTTTCCTGCCACCCTAATGGTTAGCCCTTCGAGGGTAGAATAGATAGCATTGGCATTTCCTCCGTCTATTTTTGCGTTCTTCAGAAATAGGGTTTTGTTTTCTGCATCGTATTTAACACTACCTTCTACACCTGGTATAACGGTTAAATCGTTACAGTTTTCTGATGTAACCCACGTGCCTGCAATGGCGAAATCATACTTAGTTTGTGCCTTTAGCTGCTGTGCGAGAGCTAACAAAGCAACTATCGCAATAACAATGGTTGTGTTTTTGGTTCTCGTTAGTAGATAATTCTCCATACTGTTGTATGCCTTCCCTGTTGAAACTCTTGTGGAGTAACGCCGTGTCGGAGGCTTGGGCGTTGGTTAGCTTATAGGCTTTCAGTGTTGTCTGTACCCGATTTAGGTGATAGTGGGTATAACACGGTTGTTTGGTTCTTTTGCTTTTTTTCTTTTTATTTAGTAGATTTATGCAGCAAATTTAAGTAAAAAAATTATGATACAACCTAATATTTTTCACAAAAATTTTATACTACTTTCATTTTTCTAATTATTGGCTATTGTTTATGTTTCTTTTTAGCGATGACTTTACTGTAGTGTGGTTTCTGTTTTTCAAAAAGTATGGTTTTTACATTGTAAAAAGTATGGTTTTTGTTTTTTTGAATGTTGTGTTGTTGCAATCCGTCAGCAACATTATTGGCAGGCTGTTAGCAGCCGTAGGGGCAGATTTATCGTGCCCGTGTATCTATATTCGACATACATTTGCAATCCGTTTGAAACACATTTATGTAATGTTCGCAACGTGTTCGTTATCTGTGTGTTACATATTCGCCGTGTAAAAGTATGGTTTTTGCGTTGTAAAAGTATGGTTTTTGGCGTGCAAAAACTACCTTTTTGGCTTACAAAAACCACCTTTTGACCTGCAAAAAGTGGGTTTTGTATCTTCGTAAAAATACATCAGTATTTTTTTATAGATATAAATAAGGAATATGAAAGAACTTATAATAAATTCATAAAAATGGTATACAATAGCCTAAAAAGGCAACCTTGCCATTGTGTTTTTGTATATATTTTATATATGATGTAAGGTTAAATAAACAGTGTTTGCATAAATATAGAAATATTGTTTGCACCATCTTGTGTTCTCTTACTAATTGTTTTAAGTTGTAAGTATCTTCCTTTTGATTTACGTTAATATTGCTTTCATATTTTAATTTGCAAACGATTGCATATAAAAAAATATGCGAAAATAGATAATTGTATATAGGTTATTTCGATGTTCGTGTGTACCTTTGCACACAGAAAGACTAAGGTAAAGAAATTTAGTTATTAGGTAGATAGGTTTTTCATGATAATTATTAACAAGTTATTTTTGCTTAAAGAAGATAGAAAAGTAAATGAAACATTTAGAATACTTCATGTAAATAGTTTTTCATAGGTATAAATTCAGATTATATTTTTGGTTCAACGGGGCTCGTAGGCTGTGAAGCAAGCGAGTCCTTTTTGTATATATGGTGTATTAATTGCAGGGGGAGATAATAACAGTTGCGAGCTTTTATAAAAACTAAAAGCAATATGAACTAAGATGTATTTAGGGTTTCGCGTTTGCTAAAATGTACTCAGTATCTATGATATTCCTAAGAGTGGAAACACAAAAAGCCTCCCTCTTGTATTGCGAAAAGGGAGTTTTTACCTCCAAATAGACCATAGATACGAACGAAATACACAACGAACACTCCGCCAGCCGTAGGAGCCGATTCATCGTACTCATATTTTCGTTTAACCATACTAACACATTTTTGTTTCCACGCCCGCATTTTCGTTTTATCGAATACACATTTTCATTTCACCGAATATATATATTCACATCATCGGATACGCATATATTCGTCATCGTACACGCATTTTCGTTCCGCATTTCGTGGGTGTATATAGATATGTGGGCACGATAAATCGGCCCCTACAGCAGCTTACAGACTGTCAAAATATTGCAAACGAATTATAAAAATGCAACATTCACGCAACAAAATACGTTGCGAACACTTCGTAAATACGCAATACTTACAGTGCAAAAATGCCGATATTGTATTGCAAAACTACTGTATTTGTAAGGCGATAGTAACAATATGACTAAGAGAGTGTTGCGTTGTTGCTATTTGTGTGCTACGTTATAGCAAGCTGTTTGTTGCTTTAGGGAGTCTTTTTATTATGTTCTTTTATCTAAAAACGCAACCATATAGCCCTGTATATTGTACCCCCTGATAGGTTGTTTTTCCTAATACGATTCCTCGTTGTTAGGGAATGTTTGCGCTTTTACACACTTCATATAATCGCCGATTCCATCGGTCATACACTTTCTAATATTGGCAAACTGACGTAAGAATTTAGGTTTGAAACCTTGTGTCATACCCATTGCATCGGCATAAACCAGCACTTGCCCATCGGTTCCACTGCCTGCGCCAATTCCAATAGTGGGAGTTTTAATCTGCTTAGACACTTCGGTAGCCAATGCTTGTGGTACTTTCTCTAACACCAAAGCACACACACCAGCCTCGTCTAATAGTTTAGCATCGTTCAAAAGTTTGGTTGCTTCCGCCTTGCTCTTAGCTCTTAAGCCGTAGCCACCGTACTTATGTACGCTCTGCGGGGTTAAACCAAGATGTCCTACTACTTGGTATTCCAGCCGCAATAATAGCTTTTACGGTGGCAACAACCTCGCTGCCGCCTTCTAATTTTACAGCATCTACACCGCTTTCTTTCATTATACGGATAGCATTGCGCACACCTTCATCGCTATTAACCTGATAACTACCAAACGGCATATCGCATACTACAAAGGCATGGGTACACGCTTTGGCAACAGCTTTGGCATGGTAAATCATCTCTTCTATGGTTATAGGCAACGTATTGTCGTTTCCGCACATTACGTTCGAAGCCGAATCGCCAATCAATATGCTGTCAATGCCAGCTTCATCAAATATTTTTGCAGTCGTAAAATCGTAGGCAGTAATCTGCGCAATCTTCTCTCCAGCCTCCTTCATCTGCCGAAGTGTTATTGTAGTTATTTTCTTTTTATCTGTTGATAAATAGCCCATTACGTTGTTTATGTTTTTATTGCTGTTCTGTTAATTTATAGCCAACGAAGTTTGGTATCACTTCTTTTGTAAACTCTTTAATGCTTTCTACCGAATTGGTAGTAGCGAGTCCAACAACTCGTGCCTTAGCCGCAACACCTGCACGAAGCCCATTAAAGCTGTCCTCAAACACTATACAGTGAGTTGGTTCTACACCCAATGCACGTGCAGCAGTGATATATCCATCGGGCGAAGGCTTACTTTCGTGGAAGTCCTCAGCTGTAAACACAGCATCAAAAAGCTGTTTAAACGTGGGGTGTTGGTGGTAAACGTTTTCCATTTTAGCTTTATTGGAACTTGTTACTATAGCGGTTTTTATGTCATTTTGCTTCAACTGTTGCACAAAGTCCACAAAGCCATCTACGAATGTGTAGGGCATTTGTTGTTCGTAGGCGTCCAGTCGGCGTGTTATTTCCGCTTGTTGATTGACTTGTTTAGCAAAATAACGATTATAAATTTGGGTGAGAGTCTGTCCTTTAATCTTTAATTCTAAACCTTGTTCAGTAGGATAAAACTCGTTAAATATACTCTTCCAGAACTCAGTATAAAGTGGTTCGGTATGGAAAACCACACCATCTAAATCGAAAAGACACGCCTTTATCATTTTCATTATATTATTATTATCGTGTGCAAAGTTACGAAAGTTTTTTTGTAACTTTGCCAATTGATATGGTAAAGAATATATTTACAGCAGTTTTAGTTTTTGTATTGGCTTGCTTTATGGCTATAGGTTGTACAAAGAAGCAAGCAAAAGTAAAGGCAATTGTACCCACCAGTACAGTTAAAATAGACACTATTATTCGGTTTAATAAAGATGCTGCGTGCAAAATACACATTAACTATGTGTATTTAAAAGGTAAACAGTATGCCACAGCTAACGATTCGTTGCTTAGAATGGGCACTTTGCAACCCAATTACTTTGCAACAAGCTACGAAAAACTTACACCTCAGCAGGTAATAGAACGTTTAGTGCAGAACTATGGTAAGGAATATTTAGACCTTGCACGCTGGTTAAAAGACCGAGAACACGCTGCAAGTCAGCTGGATTGGGCACTTAACATAGATACGCGCATACTTTCTGGTAAGGAAAACTATGTGGTTTACATATCGAATATATCTATTAAGACAGGCGAAACAATCACTAAATATTCGCTTTGCTTTAATATCGATCCAAAAACTGGTAGGCAAATAACGCTGAAAGAGACCTTTGGCGACGATTACAAAGCAACTTTGACAGAGAAAATAGTGGAACAAATGGCGAAAAACAATGGTTGGGATAACAACGATGTGCCTGAAGCGCAAGCCAAAGGTTACTTTGTAGGGATAAAACCCTATCCTTCAACCAATTTTATTCTGTACGACGATTCCACAACATTTATATATTCGCCAGGAGAAATTAATCCTAACGAAGTGCGAGTAACCATAGAAAACTAACGAAAAATATAGATATGTCAGACATTATAACCAAATATTTTCCCCAAATAACAGCTCAACAGCAAGCGCAGTTTAACGCTTTGTACAATTTGTATGCCGAGTGGAATGCAAAAATAAATGTTATTTCGCGTAAAGATATAACTAATTTATACGAACACCATGTGCTTCATTCACTTGCAATTGCCAAGTTTATAAATTTTAGAGACGACACAAATGTGCTCGACTTTGGCACTGGTGGTGGTTTTCCAGGCATTCCTTTGGCAATAATGTTTCCCAATGCAAACTTCAAAATGATAGATGGTACAGGCAAAAAAATTAAAGTTGCCACCGAAATAGCCAATGCTATAGGCTTAAAAATGTGCTTTTTGCAACACAAAAAGAGGCGAAGAAGAGAAAGGAAAGTTCGATTTTATTGTGTCGAGAGCTGTGATGCCACTACCAGACATGATGAAGATTGTGCGCAAAAACATTGCTAAAGACAACCATAATGTGGTGGAGAATGGTGTAATAGTGCTGAAAGGAGGAACACTCGATGAGGAATTGAAACCCTATAAAAAGGTAGCTATTCAAGAAGAACTATCGCAATGGTTTGAAGAAGCGTGGTTCGAAGAGAAGAACTTGATATATGTTCCTCGCATCTAGTATGTTTGTTGCAAGCATTAAAGTAAACTATAACACTCAAAAAAACAATATTTATATGATACAGATAAAGTGTTTTGTGTTCAATATGATAGAAGAAAATACCTATATAGTATGGGACGACAGTCTGGAATGTGTAATCATTGACTGTGGTGCTTTCTATGAAGAAGAACGCCAAACAATAGTGAATTTCATAAAAGAAAACCATCTTAAACCCGTACATTTGCTGACAACGCATGCACATTTGGACCATAATTTCGGCATAAACACCATTAACGATACGTTCGGACTGTTGCCAGAGGTGTCTGAAAAAGACGCTCCTGCTTTGCGTTCGCTCAAAGAACAGGCGCAAAATATGTTTGGAATGCAGCTAAACTACGACTTCCCACCTGTTGAACACACCTTTAACGCTGGCGAAATAATAAAGTTTGGGCATCACGAACTAACGGTTATAGAGTGCCCAGGACACACCCCCGGTGGTGTAACATTCTATTGTAAAGACGAAAAAGTGGCATTTACAGGCGATACTCTCTTCCGTGGTAGTGTAGGAAGAACCGACTTTGCGGGCGGTAGTATGTTTCAGCTGATTAGTAGTTTACGAGAGTTATCGCAGCTTCCCGACGATACTGTGCTTTACCCAGGGCATGGAGAGCAAACAACAATGGGCTACGAACTGGCGCATAATCCGTATATGGATAGATAGAAATATGACAACAGCGCAGCAAAATCCGTCTAAAAATCATATTAGGCATAGACCCCGGTACTAATGTTATGGGCTATGGCGTTATCCGTGTACACGGTAATAAGGCTGAAATGGTGGTGATGGGAGTTATAGATATGCGCAGAGAGAAAGACGTTTATCTACGTTTAGGTAAAGTTTTTGAACGCGTTACAAGTATAATAGAAACTTATTTACCCGATGAAATGGCAATAGAAGCTCCCTTCTTTGGTAAGAACATACAATCTATGTTGAAGTTAGGGCGAGCACAAGGGTGGCTATTGCAGCCGCAATACAACGCGATGTGCCCATACACGAATATGCCCCATTGAAAATAAAAAAATGGCAATAACGAGGCAATGGTTCTGCTTCTAAAGACCAAGTTGCGGGTATGTTGCAACGTTTGTTGCACTTGCAAGACAGCGACATGCCACAATTTATGGACGCAACCGATGCTCTGGGTGCTGCCTATTGCCACTTTCTGCAGTCTAATCGTCCTAATTCAGATGCTAAACACTATGGATCGTGGAAAGATTTTTGCACTTAAAAACAAGTCGCGCATTAGTAATAAATAACATAAAAACTCTATAAAAAAATAAGCGTTTTGTACGGTTTTAAGTTATAAGAATTGTACTTTTGCACAAAGATAGGTATAATTAGTAAATATAAATAACACTATTTCTACATTGTTGAATAGCAATTAAGACGATGCGAAAGCAAGAACAAAACATTATAAGATAGTTAAAATAAATAGTATTAAACAATAACGATAACAATTAAACTCAATAACAATGATGAATTTTTAAAAAGGTAACTATGGCACTTGTAGCCATCTTGTTTACAGCCACTGCTTATGCTCAAACACCACAACGCGTATACGACCAGATTTATAGAAGTTCATATAAAGTGGCTTCAGATAAGTCTGAAGATACCGAGATTCGTAAGATAGCATCGTTTAGAGTAGACGCAATATCTTACTTAAAAACCAAGACGCTGGAAGCATTGTCTGTTTCCGACAAGGAATTAACGGGTAAAGAAGTAGCCCATCTGAATGCACAGTTAGACTCAATGGCATATTATATGTACGACTTCGTGAACCTTTATCTAAAGAATTATGCGAAGGCAGGTACCGATAAAGACAAAAAAACCGCATAAAAAGATATTCCGCGATGCTAGTATAAACAACCCATTGTATGGCGATAAGGACGATGAAGTGGTATTAGCATACTACAATCGTGAGGATTATCCTACGCAATTCTCCCTCGATACCAATTGGATTGCTGCACTCGAAGAGGTGAAAAGAGAGTTAAAGTAATACTTTAAGTGCCTTAGCAAAACATTTAAAGACTTATAACATACAACTATCAATAAGTCGTTTCTTATTATACAGCGGACGCTTCTAACAGCGTCCGCACATGAAAAACACATACATTAAATCAACTATATTCGTGTAAACAATTTGTTGTGATACTGTTTGTTACAACATTTCATTAAGTTTCTACTTTTGTTTACAATAATAGCCCCCAGACCATACATATAGTCCTCTTGCATAACCATAAATGCAAGTTTAGTAGAAACGAAGTTGGAAGGTTATAAACAGTGCTTATTTGTTTATTCTCAATAAGATAGAACATCTTAGATATTTAGAAAAAACTGCTAAATACAGTTACTTTCTTTTCAGATATCTGTCATGCTTGTTTCAGATATCTGTCAGTAACGTTTCAGATATCTGTCAGTAACGTTTCAGATATCTGTCGCATTCGTTTCAGATATCATCAAGAAACACCACTCATATAACGCTATATTATAACACCTAAAAATATACCCATTCAACAGAAGATTTATAGAATACATTATATAGAATGTTTTAATTAATGTATTCTTACAACTTGTTGAACAGCAATATGCTACTTGTTGTTCTATTATATATAATTAAGACTTACCGCAATAGTTCTTTTTGCCGAAAAATTCATCACCTTTTTTTCTGCTGAGCCGCATAAATGGTAGTTTTTATTCCATTTTGTTTGCATTTTTAAAATAATATTTATACATTTGCAAACAAATACTACCATTTGTTGGCAAATATCAATTTTAAAAGCATATATACGTCTACGTCTTGTTATATATAGAGGTGGAAAAAAATAGAGGTATCGCCGTAGAAAGATATAAATATGTGCGTATAAAAAAAGCGCAAATGCCAATGTATAGAAACGGGAATAACCTAAAAACAGTAGAACTATCTAATAATTAATAAAAAGAATACATACGATGAAAAGACTTTTTACTACACTCTTTGCAGGTATAGCTCTGCTTGTTAGCCTGCTTGCTGCGCTACCTGTAACGGCACAAACAGAATATACTTTGTACGGACATCTTGTTGGCACAAGAGAGAATAACGGTATCTATAAGTTTACAACAGCATCTACATCTAACTTTACTGAAGTGCAAAAAATACCATATACACCCGACTATGGCATTGTGAAGGTGAAAGACCGCTACTATTTTTTTGTGAAAGACGACTCCGATTACGGCTCAGATATGTACATGTATATCTACAACGCCAACGATTTCACCAACATAACACGACACAAAGTGCCTGCCGACATGGTATCGATAGGTTGTCCAATCGCCTACGACGAAACCACAGACAAGGTATATTCTGTCTACAAAGACGGCACAACATACAAGCTCTGCACCCTCGAACTCACCAAACACGAACGCAAAGAGGTGGGCGTACTGGGCAATAACTTCCTCGCAATAGCCTTTTAACAAAGAAGGAAAACTATACGGAATCAACTCAGCAGGTAGGGTAGGAGAAATCTCAACAACCGATGCTGCATTCACAGAGATACTCTCTACGGGCATGAATCCGCTTTATCAGCAGTCAGCAGCCTTCCCCGCAAACGACAATAACACCCTTTATTGGGCGGCAACGCTCGACGATTGGGGCGGAACACCGGGCATTTACAAAGATTGACCTAAAGGCTAAGACCAGTACAATGCTACGCGAATTTAAGCACGAAGAAGAGTTTGGTTGCCTCTGGGTGGGCGATAAGATAGTGAATCGAGGTGCTCCTGCAGCGCCAACAGATATTGTTGCCGACTTCGCAAATGGCGATTTGAAAGGCAAAATAGGCTTTACGGCACCTACAAAAACCTACGACGGACAGCCTCTTACGGGAGCTTTAACCTACAAGGTGCTTGTTGATGGCGTGGAAAACACCAGCGGCAACACACGTGCAGGACAGGCTACCACAGCAGAAGTAACCACAACGCAAGGCTTACACAGCTTTGCTGTTATTGTGATAAATGCAGAAGGCGATGGCGACAAGGCAGAAATAAAGAACATTTACGTGGGACACGACACACCAAAGCAGGTGAAGAACGTGAAACTAACACAAGGCGAAGATATTAATAAGCTGATATTGACATGGGACGCAGCCACAGAAGGAATGTACAACGGCTACGTAGACCCAACAGAAGTGAAATACCGGTGCGCAAAATGCCTTCAGGCGAAATAGTAGACAATGCTGGCGCATCGCCATATACTTACAACGTTACGCAAGAAAAGGCTGAAAAATGCTTCTTCGATGTTACCCCTCACATCGATAGCGACCACAGAGGCATTCCAACAGCATCGAATAAGATAATGATAGGTAAGCCTTTCGAAGTGCCTTATACCGCCACCTTCGACACCAACGACGAAGTACTGCTCTTTACAACAGAGCATATCGGCGACGGAAATGCCTATTGGGACTGGGACAACGACTACAAATTCATGAAGATATACAGCTCTTCATCTCCTAAAAACGACTGGCTGTTTACACCATTCATAGCCGTAGAGAAAGACGCAATATACGAATTGTCGTTCGATATACGCACCATCGGCACCGAAAAGTATGAAGTGATGTACGGTTTACAACCCGAATCTGCTGCTATGACCGAACAATTGGTGCCTGATACACAAGAAGACACAGACAAGTTTGCTCCGCGCATTGTTGAATTTACAGCTAAAACAGACGGCACCAATATATATTGGATTCCATGCTAACACTACCGATGTAGAGAAAGGAATGAACCTTTACTTAGACAATATATGCTTAAAGAAGATAGGTACAACTGGCATTAACAGCGTATCTGCCCTTGCAGCCGATGTAAACCTGCGCATTGCCGACGGAGGTATCTATGTTCTTGGCGTTGATAACTATATCAGCGTAGCGCGCATCGACGGCACTAACCTCTTTAGTGGTGCTGTTAAAGCTGGTCAGCACATCGCCCTCGAAAAGGGAATCTACCTTGTGCGTACCGCTAAAGGCACACAAAAAGTAGTAGTAAAGTAAGGTTTAACCACACAGTAGCTGTATTCTTTTAATGCAGTAACCCACTTTTGAAGGGGCTTCACCGCTTGGTGAGGCTCCTTTTTTGCTTGATGACCTTCCTGTTGCCTACAGTTTTCCTATTATTCATAGTCCTTCTAATTTCCATCAATCCCATTGCTACACCGAAAAAAATTGTTATCCACAATACCATTATATCACAAATAAACATTATCTTTGCACACACAAAAACAAAGCGTATGGACCCAAACAACAACCAAACACTGTGGCAATTAGTTAAGCGATGCTTCAATGTCATGCCCGGTAAAGCCTCTGAAGACAACGTAATAGCACAGATAACCGAAGGTGTAGACTTCCATGGAGCAAACTTATGGATACTTATTCTTGCTATCTTCATTGCTTCCTTAGGACTCAATGTCAATTCAACGGCAGTCATTATCGGTGCCATGCTCATCTCGCCACTGATGGGACCAATCATCGGAATGGGCTTAGCGATTGGAACAGCCGACCTGAATTTGTTCAGGAAAGCTATCATCAACTACCTCATTACCACCATTCTCAGCGTTGTTACAGCTACCGTTTACTTTTTCCTTTCGCCTATCACAGAAGCACAATCAGAAATTCTTGCACGTACATCGCCCACACTTTACGATGTGTTGATAGCACTCTGTGGCGGTGCAGCCGGTATTTTGGCAGTAGCTACAAAAGGCAAAAACAACGTGATACCGGGTGTTGCGATTGCTACTGCCCTAATGCCACCACTCTGTACGGCGGGATACGGACTTGCAATGGGCAACACATCTTACTTCTTGGGTGCCTTTTATCTTTACTTCATCAATACTGTTTTCATCGCTTTCACCACCTGCGTGGGCGTTCGTTTAATGCACTTCCATCGTAAAAAGATAGTCAATCAGGAGAAGTTGAAGCGTGTAAACTACTATATTGCAAGTATTGTTATCATCACAATGATACCTGCTGGCTACATGACATGGCGCATTATTAATCAGAGTGTCATCGAAAATAACGTCGAAAACTTCCTGCGCAACGAAATAAAAGACAATGGAACTTACATTCTTTCGCACACTTTCGACAAAGAAAACAAAACGTTGGACGTTGTAACAATAGGCAATTCTATTTCTAACAGCAACATTAAGAAGGCACAGGAAGCCATGTCCGACTATCAGTTAGCCGACTATCGACTTCGCATTATACAAGGTGCTAATGCTGATAGTCTTATGGCTATGCAGCAAAAGAAGCGCGGTTTGGTAGCAGCAGGCGAAGGAACGTCTTCCGATTTGAAGGAACAAGTGTACCAAAACGATGCCTTACAGAAGCAGTTAGCGGCTTATACACGTTATCCGGAGTTGGCTAAAGAGATGAAACAAGAGCTGAAAGCCATTTGTCCGGAAGCTAAAAGTATAACCCTTTCGCACACTTCTGAAGTCTTTGTAGATACTGCTCTAACCAGAAAATACGTGCTTGCAGTGGTTAAAACCAACAAAACACTTCCTGCAAACGACAAGCAACAGCTTTACAAATGGCTTAAGGTGCGCATAAAAACCGATAGTCTTCAGTTGGTGGTATTGCCCCAATAGGTTGCCACAGAAGCATAACGAGAGCTTCGAAACAACTTTTTACTCTCACACCCTTGCGTAAAGATGCAAGGGGTTGTTTTTTGATTTGTTATCTCCCAAATATTGAAATCTTAGCGTTTCTATATTGTTAACCAAGTTTACCCCTTCGTCTTCCCCCTTATCGCTCTACCATAACGTAATTCCTTTTATTTCATTTACCGCTAATTTCCTTTTTTTGTCGTAACAACAGCTTACAAAATGTTGAAAAATATTGAGATTTTTTTCTTCTCTTTCGTTTGTGTAGTTGAAATAATATATTTATATTTTGCAAAACTTACTTAACCTTTGAGAAGAAGAAAGAGAAGTTAAAAGCATATTCTGCCGTCCACCTTATTATATATAAGGGCTACAGAGAAGACGTTATAATCAGCAATCTAATAAACGAAGGGCAATCTTTGGACAGGCAAGCACAGCCTTCACACACAAGAAAACTGATGCAGAAATAATGCCAATACCACGCAGTAAGTGGCTGAGAAGCAAGGTAGTACAACCGTATGCAAGCACGAAACGATAGAAAAAGCTTTTCACAATATCGTGATGGCATATTACTCACTAAATTTATTGCTTATGAAAAAGAAGTCTTACATTATGTTTGCTGGCATCATAGCCTTTTGCTATGCTGGTCATCAGCAATGATGGCACAGAACAACAGCCAGCGTGAGAGTACACTAAGAAACGCCTTGTCGGCAAGACAAGGTGGTATGGCGATGGGTTCAACGCTCAAAATGCCTGTCGCTCAGCGTTCAAGTACAGACAATATGCTATTGCAGACAGTGGCTTCACCCCTGCAAAAGCCTCTTGCTGCGCCTCTCTTAAAGACTCCTGAAGGCATTGTGCTGTGGGGAAACGTCATTCATCAAGAAGGATGGAAGGTGGGTAACGCTGCCTACGGCATGTATTCGGTAGGCACTACAGCCCCTATTGAAGTGAAACCGTTAGGACTTATGAACTATATGGAGGTGAATGCAGGAAGCGGAATAGTCGGCGACGTGTTCCATGCCATGTATTTAGACCTCTTGGCATATTCGGAAGGTCAAATAAAAGTACACCATTACACTTATGATATAGATACGTGGGAACAGTTATCTGACGATAATTTAGGTAGAGATGGACTTTCTTTGTGTGCAATGGAAACAGCACAAGACCGTAACACGGGTAAGATTTACGGCGTATTCTGGGACGAAAGCGGTACGAACCTGCAGTGGGGAACCATTGATTATACTAAGATGAAGCGTAACTTCATCGGTTGGGCAGAACGCCAGTATGTAGCACTCGGTATAAGTAAAGAAGGTACACTCTATGGAATATCACTTGATGGGAATCTTTATTCCATTAGTACAACAGATGGAAAGGAAACATTAGTAGGTTCAACAGGTGTTACTGTGAGAGATTCAGATGGTAGTTATTACCAACAAAGTGGGGAGATAGATCAGAAAACAAATATATTCTATTGGGCAAGTATAGATAAAGACGGAAAGTCTGTACTCTATAATGTAGACCTTGTAACAGGTCGTGCTAATAAAATAGGTGATATGCCATCTGAAACGCAGATATTAGCATTGACAATACCTATATCTACGGCATCTGCCGAAGCCCCCGCACGTGTGGAAAACCTAAAGTTTGTATTTGAAAAAGGTAATACAACAGGACGCATTCAGTTCACAGCTCCAAGCAAAAAGATAAACGGTGAACCGCTAACAGGCAACCTTACATATTATGTTGTGGCTAACAACGACACCGTAAAGAAGGCTGTTGCCATGGCAGGAACTAAGGTAGATGACGAGATAACAGTGACTGGAGGCGACACAAAGTTCCTCGTTACCATTGCCAACGCTGCAGGCTCATCGCCTAAAGTAAGATATACTGCATGGGTAGGCTACGACATTCCTGCTGATATAGAGCGTGTAAAGTTCAGCTACGACGGCACAACAGCAGTCGTTACATGGCCTTCTGTAACGCAAGGAAAGCACGGTGGATATGTAGGAGAGGTGATTTACGACGTGAAAAGAATGCCAGATGGAGCCCAAGTGCAAACCAATGTAACAGGAAACAGTCTGTCGGTACCTTTCACAACCACCGAATTAAAGAAGTATAGTTTCGCTATTACACCGAAAGCGGGCAACCGTCAAGGTAATGAAGTGGCTTCTAACGGAATCGTTATAGGCAAGGCCATCGTGCCACCGTTTAAGGAAAGCTTCTACGATGAGGAATCTTTCAACAACTTTACAGCCATAGATGCAAACGACGACGGCCAAACTTGGGAGTGGGGATTGGCTGATGACTGGAAAGGAAGGGCTCAATCGGGTTACAATCCTAAGGGAGTAGCCGACGATTGGCTACTATCTCCGCCATTCGAAATGAAGGCAGACCGACTCTATACAGTTTCTTTAGAAGCCTATAACACGCTTGCCGAACAGTTTAAAGAGGTGTTCCAACTTGCTTGTGGCGAAGGTTATAACCCTGAAAACTATGCGAAAGTGGGGCAGCCGAGTACTTGTTCCGAAGGCACAAACAAAGTTTTCTTACGAACTGAAAGTACCTAAAGATGGCTCATACCACCTTGCCATTCACGATAAGAGTGGCTTTAACCAATGGCGTTTCTATGTTCGCAACTTCCAATTGGTGCCGGGTGCGCTCTTCACAGCGCCTGATGCAGCGACCGATTTCCACGTTATTGTAGACCAAACAGGCGGAGAAAAAGACTACATTATACTTTAAAATGCCCGTGAAAGCAGTCAATGGAGACGCCCTTACTGCCCAGTTAGACTCGGCAGTGGTGTACCGCGACGATGTGAAACTCGGTGTTTTGAAGAACCTTATGAGTGGTCAGGCCATGACATATCAGGACAATAATGTGGCAAAAGGCGCACATATATATAAGGTGGTAGCCTATAATGCATCAGGAGCAGGTCGCGAAGCAGTGGCAAAAGCCTTTGTCGGATTCGATATGCCTGCTACTCCTACAGGTTTGAAGGCGTTAGACAAGAATACAGTGGTAGCCCTTTCATGGGATAAAACGTCTACTGTCGGAGCCAATGGTGGCGTTGTTGTACCAGAAGATGTAACCTATTACGTCATGTCCATGAAGGATTCGAAGGAGCCTACCGATACTTTGGCTTCGTTTAAGAATAAAAACAACTTCGATGTAACGTCTATTGACCTTAGCGCTGGCGACCAACAACGCTTCGTTTATTGGGGTGTTGCAGCACAAAACCAGTTGGGAAGTAGTGGCATTGCTACCACCCGACTCATCGCTGGTAAGGCTTATAACGTGCCATTCAAGGAGAGTTTTGCCAACGCATCGCTTTCTTCGTTGGTTTGGTTGGCAGATACGAAAGGCACATCGTGGAAGATTAGACGTGGCGTAGCATACGATAATGACGGTGGCGCACTCTGTTTTGAACCTGCACACACAGGCGATGAAAGTACGTTAGGCACAGGAAAGATTTCGCTTATCGGCACAACCAATCCGAAATTGATATTCAGCTACGGACGAAAGAACTTCCCTGACACCAAACTTATAGTATTTGCGCAACGTCCAGACGGCACCCGCACCGAACTAAAAACGATAGATTACTCTCTAATAAATGGCAATCAGGCATGGTTTTAACGAGGTTATTCCATTGAGCGGGTTCGAAAAATGAGCGCTTTATATTTATTGGATTCAAAGCTGTTGGTGGCACTAACCACGAGCCAATCTTCGTCGATAACATTCGTATAATGGAAGTTCAGCGCCACAATTTATCTATCAACGTGTCTGGAACAAGTAAGGTTGTCAAGGGACGTACTGCCAAACTCAGGGTGAAAGTAGAGAATATTGGCGAATGTGAGCCAAAAACTTCACCGTTCGTCTTAAATCTGGTGGCAAAGAGATAAATTCTTATGAATGGAATGATAAACTCGCACCATTCAGTAGCTGCACTTTAGACTTCCAAGTGCCATCATCTGCTATCATTGCAGACGCAAAAGAGATGAAGGTTATAGCAGAAGTGGAATACGATAAAGACTTAGATAACACCGATAATAAGGCAGAAACGACCATCAGACTTGAAGATTCTGAAAAAGCCAACGATACAGAATCTGAGAGGAACAAGGGAACAATCGAATGTATCACTGGAATGGGAAGCACCCAATACAGCTCCTCAAACAGTAACAGAAGACTTCGAACGCTATGATGCATGGTCTACAGAGTTTGGCGATTGGACTCTTATTGATGCCAATGGCGGCTATTCTGGTGGTTTCTTCGACGATCTTTGGTACCCCAATCAGTTCACACAGTTCGCCTATATTATATTTAATCCTTTTGTATTAGGCGAAAATGTGGCAACCCTTAATCCTTGGCTGAAACCATTCTCGGGTCAGCAGTATGCTTCAGTTCCATACGAGCTTGATGAAACAGGGCAATCTTATGTAAATAGTGATAACTGGATTATTAGTCCAAAGCTTTCTGGACAGGCACAAACAATATCGTTCTATGTGCATAATATGACGGTGAATAATGTTGCTTATATTGAAAATTATGATGTACTTTATTCGTCAGCGGGTAATGACATTACAGATTTTACCAATATTGTTCTTAAAAATCGTCAGGCAGTATCGGGCGAATGGGAGAAAGTAAGCATCAATGTGCCAGCTGGAACAACCTATTTTGCAATCCATCAGAAGACCCCACAAACTGGTCTTATGTTTGGAATAGACGACGTTACCTATACAAAGGAAACGCCTACACCAATATATTATGGCATCTACAAGGCTGGCACACTCATCAATAAGGTGCCTGTTACCGTCCGCCATTGCGTAGATGTCAATGCTGGAGCGAATACCCAGTATGCCGTTACAGCCATTTATGCCGACGGAACAGAATCAGCTCCAGTGGAAGTAAATGTACCAACGGTATCGAAAACATCATAACCGACGGCAAACCAGTAGATGTTTACACCGTCGATGGCAAACTTGTACGTCGCCATACAACTACACTTCGTGGTTTACGCAAAGGAGTTTATGTTGTTGGCAACAAGAAAAATACTTATCGAATAAATGTCTTTTGTCGGTGTTCGCTCCCATATCGGGAATAGCGAGCACCGACATTTTTTATATATAGAGTGGAATAGCTGTTAGAAATTCAATTAATATTCTCATTGATATTCATTTTAAATATAAAAACCCTATATGAACGTTAAACAAAAAATGCTGGTAGCCTTTGTGCTACTCACACTTCTGCCCGTGGCGGTAGGGCTAAACCTCGCACAACAGCTGATATGAAGAAAAACTGCAGCACGTGCAATTAACCTACAAACAACTTTAAGTGCTTACAAAACAGGTAGCGTACAAGCAGCGGAACTAGAAGCACTGAACAGTTGCGCGAACTAAAACATACAAAGGCCTATTCTATATATGGCTATAAACAAGGTGGGTTTGCCATAATATCGGCAGACGACCTCGCACCAGAACTGTTGGGAGTATCGGAAACTGATTATACGCAAAGCGATAATCCTGGATTCAACTGGTGGTTGAAAGCTATTGATGAAGTGATAACTAAGGCAGTAAAAAGCAATACCCTCTTAATGTTATTAAACCAGACCCTACTAAATATAAGTCTGAAGTTCCAACGATGCTAACAACCGTTTGGGGGCAACAAATGCCATACAATAAATTGTTGCCCAATACGCCAAAAGGACGATTGCTTACAGGTTGTGTAGCAACGGCAACAGCACAGGTTCTTAATTACTTTAAATACCCTTTACGCGGCATAGGCTCACACACTGTATACTATCCAGCCAACGATTATGATGGAACTGCCATAGAAGCTAACTTCGGAAATACAGTTTACGATTGGGCTAATATGAAAGATGACTACAGTGGAAGCTATACAAACGAAGAAGCTAATGCTGTGGCTACACTAATGTTGCATTGTGGCGTAGCATCTGAAATGGGATACGGAGGTCCGAACGAAGGTAGTGGAGCCTTTATGAACGATTGCGCTGAAGGTCTTCGTACTTATTTTGGCTTTTTCGGATGTTGAGCATTTAGTTCGTGCAAACTATTCTTCTAAAGAATGGATGGACATTATTTTCAGTGAACTATCAAGCGGACACCCACTTATTTATGGTGGTGTTAGTCCTGGCTCTATGGGACAAGACGCTGGACACGCCTTTGTGTTAGATGGCTATAATAGCGATGGCTTAGTAAGTGTAAACTGGGGTTGGAATGGCGATGTAAACGGTTATTACAAGATAGACCTGCTGAATCCAGGCAATATGTACTCGTTTACATCTGACCAAGATGTTATACGAGGCGTTTACGGTACACCTAAAGAATTAAAGAACCGTACCATTCAGTTGCCTAAAGCTGGCGTTTTATCTGATAGCATTCCTGCTAATATGCGCACAGAGATAGGCGAACTTACTTTGATTGGCGAGATAAATGGAGCCGACTTCCGTGTTATTCGCGAGATGGCGGGTCGCGATTTTGATGGAAAATTCACACAAGGCGGACTGTATATGCTCGACCTTAAAGGTGCAAAGATTGTGAGTGGTGGCGGAGCATACCTCAAAGATGGTAATCTAACAACCTCTAACGATAATCTTCCAGAGCGTGTTTTCTACAATTGCAATAGTTTGCGCAAACTTGTTTTGCCCGATGGCTTAAAAACCATTGCCGATGGTACATTTGCTTTCTGTCGTGCTTTGGGAACAATAGAGAATATTCCTGCTAATGGAGGCGACAACTTTGTTTACAGCGATGGTATTTTCTTAAATAAAAAGGCAACGAAATAATTAGTGCAATACCCGGAATGGTAACCGATCTTGTAGTTCCTGAGGGCATAACTGGTATTCACGATTATGCTTTAGCTGGCTGTACAGGATTAAAACGTATTGTTTTGCCCACCTCTATCGCAAGTTTAGGTAAAGAGAGCGTGGCAGGTTGTCATAGCTTAAGCCAGATAAAAAAATATTTGCAAAACAACCTCCAAAGGCGGGTAAAGATATGTTCTTAAGTAGTCCAATCAGCAATATCGTTTTTACGAGTTCCTATTGATACAAAGAAGTTATACCGTGGTTGGGGTGGTCTTCTTGTTAGAAATATAAAAGAATTTGGTAGCATTGTAACAGTGCGCAATACCATTCGCGAATATGGCGAACCAAACCCGAAGTTTGGATATAGCATTCGTGGAGAGTACTTAGAGGGAAAACCAGAAATTACGTGTGTGGCTGATGCTAAGTCGCCAGTAGGAAAATATGAAATCCATATAGACTATGGCACTATTGCCGACAAGAGTGTTCAGCTTGTTGGTGGAACACTAACAGTAGACAAAGCTATGCTTACTGTTACTACTAACGATGTTACACGTCAAGAAGGAAAGCCTAATCCAGAGTTCATATTGTACTATAGAGGATTTGTAAATGGCGAAAACGAGCACGTTCTTACCAAAGTTCCTGTTGTTACAACTACTGCAACCGAAAGTAGTCCGGTGGGCGAATACGAGATAATTATAAGTGGTGGTGAGGCTCAAAACTACAGATTTACTTACAAAAAAGGTAAGCTAACTATAGCTACAGCAGCTGGAATAGAGAACGCAAATGCCGATTCTACTGCTACACCACAGCCAGTTTACTCTGTTTCGGGTGCAAAAGTAGGCACCACAGCAACTCTTTCTACACTTCCTTCAGGCGTATATGTTATAAATAAAAAGAAAATACTAGTTAAATAAAAATCGCTATTGAACGAAGCAAAATTACGAAACAAAATGCGAAAGAGAGTTTTGCTAAATATGTGTTTAGGCTCTTTTTACGCCCAGTAGCTTAGGGTTGAGAGTATTCTCTTTTCGGTTGTTCGTAAATAGTAGTTAGAGTTTTTAGGGCTTTCAGATTATTCTGAAAGTCCTATTTTTTTGCTATCTATAATGTGTTGTGCCACAATGGTATATGTACGCACAAAGTTTTAGACGTCTAAGACGATCGTCTCAGATATCTGTAACGAGTCTCTCAGATATCTGTCGTAAACGTTTCAGATATCTGTTTCTATTCCTTCAGACGGCAACTCCATAAAATGTATAATGGTGCAATGGTTTGGTAAGTCAATTCAGGCAAATGTCTTCTATTACACTATTTTTAATTCTTTATTCACCTTTTTGCACCAAAAAGTAAGCAAGAATATATAATATGTTATACCTTTGTATGTTGTTTCAAAACACACTAAGGAGATTTATACAGATTGAGGTATGGATAAACAAGTATTTCAAACAGATTCGCGACAACGCTGGAATCGCTTTAAATGGACATTACGTGTACTTTTAACCATTGCTATACTACTGGGAGCAGTGTTTTTGGCAATGTTCGCATTAGAAGAAAGCCCCCAAATGCCTTTTTCGCCACGACTATCGTAGCGTGGTTTCGGCTGGAAAACCATTTCTAAAAGACAATAAAACGTCGAAAGAATACAAGTCGTTTCGCGACTTCTTTCACGAACAGCGAATGCATAGCAACGATGCTCATATTGCAGCAAAACAGCACCGATTTGTTGGAAAGGCAAACAGCTTAACGCAAAAATATATTGCCGAGTGGACCGATTCGCGAATGGGAATACGTTCTGCATGGTATGTAAATTGGGACAAACGAGCCTATTTGTCGCTAAAAAACAATATTAAAAACCTCAATATGGTGTTGCCAGAGTGGTTTTTTATAAACCCTAATACCGACCAACTGGAAAGCAGGATAGACAAAAAAGCACTGAAGCTAATGCGTAGTGCAGGCATTCCTATATTGCCAATGCTTACCAACAACTATGGCGCAAAGTTCCGTTCTGAGCCTATTGTTCGTATTATGAACAACCAAGAAAAGCGAATGGCACTTATAAAGCAACTTGCCGACCAGTGCGAACAGTATGGATTTACGGGTATAAACCTCGACCTTGAAGACCTAAACATTACCGACAATGTACCGTTGATAACGCTTGTGAAAGATTTTGCTACCGTTTTTCACGCTCGTGGACTCTATGTAACACAAGCCATTGCAGCTTTTAACGACGATTACGATATGCAAGAGCTTGCAAAATACGACGATTATTTGTTTCTAATGGCATACGATGAGCACAACTCAACCAGCCAACCAGGCGCCATTAGTTCGCAACGCTGGGTAGAAAAAAAGCAACCGACTGGGCTGCTAAAAATGTTCCTAACGATAAAATAGTGTTAGGTTTGGCAGCTTACGGATACGACTGGACCGAAGGTAAACCAGTAGGCTCAACCGTTTCTTTCGACCAAATTATAGCTACGGCGCAGAACGCTGAGGCTAAAATAGCCTTTAACGACGATACTTATAACCTTAATTTCAGCTATGAAGATAATACCAACGGCACGTTGCACCACGTGTTTTTTTCCCGATGCGGCTACCACATTTAACATCATGCGCTTTGGCTCCGAATATCATTTAGCAGGCTTTTGGCTTATGGCGTTTGGGCACAGAAGATAAACGCATTTGGCGCTTTTATGGTAAAGATATGGGTTGGGAAAATGCCGCAAAACTATCTATAGCCAAACTTATGCAGCTGAATGGTACCGACGACGTAAACTTTGTGGGGTCGGGCGAGGTGCTTAATGTAACATCAGAACCACATCATGGTAAAATAGCACTAACTATGGACAAAGACAATTGTCTTATAACTGAAGAATATTACCGTGAGCTTCCCACAACATACACCGTGCAACGGTTGGGTAAATGTAAGCCAAAACAATTGGTAATAACCTTCGACGATGGTCCAGACGAACGCTGGACACCATCTGTGTTAAGCACTTTAAAAAAGTATAAAGTGCCTGCCGCATTTTTCATGGTAGGACTACAGATGGAAAAAAACTTGCCTTTAGTGAAACAAGTGTTCGATGCCGGACACACCATAGGCAACCATACGTTTACCCACCACGATATGTCAGAAAACTCCGACCGCCGTTCGTATGCCGAACTAAAGCTAACGCGTATGCTTATAGAGAGCGTTACAGGGCAAAGCACCATTCTTTTTCGCGCACCATACAACGCCGATGCCGATCCAACAGGACATGAAGAAATATGGCCAATGATAATTGCAAGTCGCAGAAATTATCTTTTCGTGGGCGAATCAATAGACCCTAACGATTGGCAACAAGGGGTAACAGCCGACCAAATATATAAACGTGTTATAGACGGAGTGCACAACGAGGACGGACACATTATTCTTTTACACGATGCAGGAGGCGCAACACGCGAACCAACCATAACGGCTTTGCCACGAATAATAGAAACTTTGCAACGCGAAGGCTATCAGTTTATATCGTTAGAACAATATTTGGGTATGAGTAGGCAAACACTTATGCCCCCCATTGAGAAAGGAAAAGTGTATTACGCAATGCAGGCTAATCTTAGTTTAGCCGAATTTATATACCACATTAGCGATTTTCTCACAGCATTGTTTTTGGTGTTCCTTGTGTTAGGATTTGTGCGTTTACTTTTTATGTACATACTTATGATTAGAGAGAAACGTGCCGAAAACCATAGAAACTATGCCCCTATAAACGCTAAAACAGCCCCCGAAGTATCAATAATAGTGCCAGCTTACAACGAAGAAGTAAACATTGTGCGCACCATTAACAACCTTAAACAACAAGACTATCCAAACTTTCACATCTATTTGGTAGACGATGGAAGTAAGGATAACACCCTGAAAAGAGTGCACGAAAAGTTCGATAACGATACTGCGGTTACCATCATAGAAAAAGAAAACGGTGGAAAGGCATCTGCCTTAAATTTGGGTATAGCTACATGCACCACCGAATATGTGGTGTGTATAGATGCCGACACACAACTACTCTCCGATGCAGTGAGCAAACTAATGCGCCATTTTATTGCCGATAAGACGGGGCGCATAGGAGCAGTGGCAGGCAATGTAAAGGTAGGAAACTCCCGAAATATTCTCACTTATTGGCAAGCCATAGAATATACCACAAGTCAGAACTTCGATAGAATGGCATATTCAAACATAAATGCCATCACAGTTGTACCTGGTGCCATAGGTGCTTTCCGTAAAAAAGTGTTAGAAGAAGTAGGCGGTTTCACCACCGATACATTAGCAGAAGACTGCGATTTAACAATGTGCATAAACGAGCGTGGTTATATAATAGAGAACGAAAACTACGCTGTGGCTATGACCGAAGTGCCCGAAACACTCCGCCAGTTTGTAAAGCAACGCATACGTTGGTGTTTTGGCGTAATGCAAACATTCTGGAAACACCGTTCTTCGTTATTTGCAACATCTAAAAAAGGCTTTGGTATGTGGGCTATGCCAAATATGCTTATATTTCAATACATTATACCAACATTCTCGCCACTTGCCGATATACTTATGATAATAGGTTTGTTTACAGGCAATGCCGCTCAAGTATTTGCCTATTATCTTGTGTTTTTGCTTGTAGATGCAAGTGTTTCTATAATGGCTTACATATTTGAACACGAACGTTTGTGGGTGCTTCTTTGGATAATTCCACAACGTTTCTTCTATCGTTGGATTATGTATTACGTGCTTTTTAAGAGCTATTTAAAGGCTATTAAAGGCGAATTGCAAACTTGGGGCGTGCTAAAGCAGTGCAGGGCATGTTAAGAATAAATAAACCTTAACAGCCCAAATAGTCAGCCTCTAATAACATCATTTCTATTAAACGCAGTTCGTAAGTGTTCTAAACTTTATAGAGCGCTTACGAATTGCGTAGCGTGTTTGTGTTCTTCTTGCATTATTTAAAACACTCTTTTCTGTTCTGTTATAAAAATGCTATAGCATAGCAAATTACCGACGTTCGGCTATTCTAAACAAAGTTCCTGTGGGGCAAACATACGTGCAATAAGGACGAGCAACAAAAACGAAAGCACAAAGAACACACCGCCAAGCACTAAAAACGAACACCGATGCCGTTTGAAAGATAAAGGCAGAAAAATATCTCATAGTCCATCCACTTAAAACCAAATGCCAGCAAGAGAAAGCACCAACAGCACTGCAAATAAAAACTTTCGGGCAGCATTAAGGCGTTTCGCAACCTTACTGCTTATGTGCCACTTCTTGTTCTTAGTTTTCACAGCTAAGTCTTGCAGCGATCCGCACGGACATATATTTGTGCAATAATAGTTTTTCTTACCAAAAAGCGGATAAATAAAGGCAGTAGTTAGCATAATGATAGGCACGAGCGAAGCCCAAAAGTTAATACCACTCGACACGAAATTAACAAACATAGACCACGAAAGAAACGTGCCACAGCCAAACCCCAGCACCACAACGTTTAGCAATAGTTGTACGGTGCGATAGTGTTTGTTGCGATAAAACAACGGAACAATAGCAGCTAAGAGCACCACTATTAATGCCGAAATGGTTTTTGCATCAAGATTCATTTGCTCCAATATGCTGGGTTCTATTGCTTTTTGTGAAGCGTATGCCAGTCCGCGCTTCATATTTCCTATTACGCCACGCGAAGAGAAGGTAGCTCCACTTATAGCATCAACCTTCAGCTGTTGAGCTTCGTTTATGGTTTTACCATTCCATTTGCTAAGCAATGGTTTCACTTCGGCAAAAATTCTGGAGTCTCAGCATTCTTTAATGCCTTTACCTTCACAATTCTACTTTCCTTAACGTATATTTCTAAAGGTACGTTGCCTCCATACCCCTGTAATATCTTTGCCTAAAAACAGTGGTGTTTATCACTTTTTGTTCCATCGTCGAGCGTACGCATTGTGTCTACTCTTGCAGTTTTTTTAGAGAGTCGGCTTTTTGTTGCTTTCAGACGATGTCCCCATATTTTTTCCATCTCTCGGACGGCTGCAATCATTAGTATTAGCATACAAACTGCCAGCATACAAACTTGTTGTAGCTTCTTCATAATCAATGTTTTTTTAAATCTTATAGTATCATTATTTCTATTACATTTTGCGCCTGTTATAGCGAAGAACGTTACTACAAAGGTAGAGAAAAATATTTGTTTTTATAGCGTTATTTCATCTTTTTAATCTCTCTGCAAAGCATAGTTTGTAATAAAAAGAGTGTATTTTAGTATAAATCAATATTTTTTTGTACATTTGCAAGCCATCGGCGATGCTAGTAAGTGATATGGTTTTGCTGCTAAAAATCGCATAAAAAAATATATAAATAAGGTGAAACAGCCTATTAAAAACACATTGAAAACAATTGTCTGAACAATGAAATATATCATCATTCCTGAACAGAAAACAATACACCGTTGCCTTTTTTTATTTTGCCGTAGAAGAATATGTAGCGCGTAAATATACTAACGACGATTACTTTATGGCTTGGCGTGTAGAACCAACAGTTATGTTGGGGCGCAACCAACTAATAGAGAACGAAGTGAATATAGACTATTGCAAACGCAACAACATACACATTTTTAGGCGCAAAAGCGGCGGAGGTTGTATTTATGCCGATAAGGGTTGTATGCAGTTTTCGTACATTTCGTTTGCTGAAAACGTTAATAGTGCCTTTATTGAGTATATGAAAAGCATAGCAGAAATGATAAAAAGCTTAGGTATAAATACCGAACTTTCTGGACGAAACGACATACTTGTTGATGGAAAAAAAGTAGCGGGCAGTGCATTCTATCGTCTTAGAGGGCGTAGCGTGTTGCACAATTCGCTCTTATTCAGCACACAATTAGAACATCTTTCGCAAGCACTAACACCCGGTAAAGAGAAGTTGCAAAGCAAAGGAGTTGCCTCTGTGCGACAGCGTGTTACAAATGTTGGAACTTACACCACGCTGAATATAGAAGCATTTATGGCTTACGTACGACAGTATATGTGTGGTAACGAAGTGTTGGAACTTACGCCCGATGATATGCAACAAATTGCTGAGATAGAGAAGGAATTGGCTTCCGACAACTTTATATATGGCAAGAATCCAAAATACACAGAGGTTCGTAAGAAACGTTTTGCCGATGTAGGTACCATTCAGGCACATATTGAACTGAAGAACAACAAGATTGTGAATATAAACTTGATGGGCGATTATTTCTTATCTGGCGATTTAGACAATGAATTGCTGAACCTTTTGCATGGTGTAGACTTCTCTCGTGAAGCTGTAGCTAATGCTATTGAAGGTGTGGAAATGGGCAACGTGATACGCAATTTTACCACCGAACAATTCTTACGCTTGCTTTTTGGTCGTCCGCCACACGTGATGAAACCCGACTGGTTGAAGATAAATTTAACATCGAAGAAATCGTCTGGCGAAACAGCGGGCATATTAGCACGCCACCAAATGAACACTATTTGTACCAGCGGACTGTGCCCGAACCGTACAGAATGTTGGGCTGCACGCACTGCAACACTTATGATAGGAGGAGACATTTGTACGCGTAAGTGTAGATTTTGCAACACATTAAGTGGTCGTCCGAATGCTTTAAATCCAAACGAGCCACGCCATGTGGCTGAATCGATAAAGGCTTTAAACCTGCGTTATGCTGTTATTACATCAGTAGACCGAGACGATTTGCCCGATTATGGTGCCGAACATTGGGTGAAAACAGTGGAGGCTATACAACAACTAAATCCGGAAACAAAGATAGAATTGCTTATTCCTGATTTTATGGGGAAGAAGGAATTGATAGAAAAGGTGCTGAAAACACAACCGCATGTGTGTGGACATAATATGGAAACGGTGCGCCGACTGACGCCATCGGTGCGTAGTGTGGCTAAATACGACCGTAGTTTGGAGGTACTGGCAGAGATAACACGTTGCGGTGTGCAAGCTAAAAACAGGCTTCATGTTGGGATTGGGCGAAACGCACGAAGAGATATTACAGACGATGGACGATATTTTTGGCTACGGGCTGTAAGCGTTTAACATTAGGGACAATATTTGCAGCCCACAGCTAAACACTTGCCAGTGAAAAGCATATATAAGTCCGCAACAGTTTGCCGAATACAAGAAAATAGGTTTAGAGAAAGGTTTTAAACACGTGGTAAGCGGTCCGTTGGTACGCAGCTCCTACCATGCAGCCGATGCTATTTAGTTTAAAAGACTCATTATGCTCGCAAAAGGTTTTGTTTTATCTAAATGCCTCATTAGAGCCTTGCAAATTTGGCTTCAGCCGAAAAAGGGTAGGGAGGTTGTAAATGGTTTCTACTGCCTGTTTACCAAATAGATAGAACGTATTAAATGTTTAAGAAAGTAGGCATAAAATAGTAGCTTACGTTTCAGATATCTCTCACGTTCGTTTCAGATATCTGAGACGTTTGTTTTAGACGTCTGTGGCATTCGTTTTAGATATCTATCCGTTACGAATTAGATATCACAGAAAACGCTCTCTTTTTTCACCAAGTTCATTTTTAGGTTTATAGTTGCTCAATATAGATAGTGTTTATAGCAAATGCAAAGCGAGCTAACATAGTGCAAGAGTAGCCTTACAGAATGTTAGCTCGCTTTAATAGTTATGTTTTTATACGGCTTTTTGTTGTTTTGTTTTTATTTTTCGCCCTTATCTTGCAAGAAACGTTCAGCCTCTATAGCAGCCTTTGCGCCACTTCCGGCAGCAACCACGCCCTGTCTGTATATAGGGTCGGCAACGTCGCCAGCCGCGAAAACGCCCTCTTTGCTTGTAGCGGTAGACACCCCTTGTGTAACAATGAAGCCCTGTGCATCTAACTCTAATTGACCTTTAAATAGGTCTGTGTTAGGCTTGTGGCCTATAGCAAGGAAGAAACCATCTATCTGTATATCGTATTTCTCTTCGTTTTCTTCGCCCTTAAAGCGTACTAAATGTGCTCCTTCTACGCCATTTTCGCCGAATAGTCCAAGAGTGTTTGTGTTGTAAAGAATTTCTATATTCTCTTTTTCTTCTACACGTTTACGCATTATTTCGGCTGCACGCAGATAGGGTTTGCGCACTATCATATATACTTTTTTAGCCAAGCTTGACAGATACATAGCTTCTTCGCAAGCAGTATCGCCGCCACCCACAACAGCTACAGTGCGCTTGCGATAGAAGAAACCATCGCAGGTAGCACAGGCACTAACACCTTGTCCGCGATATTTTTCCTCGTCAGCTAACCCAAGATACTTTGCGCTTGCACCAGTTGCAATAATAAGCGTGTTAGCTTCTATAATGTTGCCACGTTCGTCTTCAATAATAAACGGACGTTTAGTAAGGTCGGCTCTTGTTATGGAACCATCGCGAATGTCGGCGCCAACATTAGTAGCTTGCGCCTTCATCTCCAACATTAGTTGGTTAGCATCAATGCCATCTTTAAATCCGGGAAAATTCTCAATGATGGTTGTTGTTGTTAATTGTCCGCCAGGTTGTAAGCCAGAGTATAACACAGGCTTTAAGTTAGAGCGACTTGCGTAGATAGCAGCTGTATATCCAGCAGGGCCACTACCTATGATTAATGTTTTTACTTTTTCCATAGTGTTTGTTTCTACAATGTTATTTTATTTCTAGTTATATTGATTTAGCGAAATCATTCAACCAAGTTAGTCGTATCGAAGTAGGGTAGAGCTTATTACTTTTTAGGCGGAAATAGTCCAAATAAGCGAGCATCTATCATATCTTCAATACGTTTAAAGTCTTGCGGATTTTCTGCAAAGTCGGTGGTATCGCCATCAACAATCATTAGTTCTCCGTTGTATGTTTTAATCCAATCTTCGTATCTTTCATTTAATCCTCTTAAATAATCAATGCGCATAGTTTGCTCGTAATCTCTTCCTCTGCGTTGAATGTGTTCAATAAGGTGCGGAACACTACTCCTTATATATATTAGTAGATCAGGGAGCTTTACCAAACTGAGCATTAAATCGAACAGCTGTATATAGTTATCGAAGTCTCTATCGCTCATCAACCCCATATCGTGTAAGTTAGGTGCGAAAATGCGAGCATCTTCAAAAATAGTACGGTCTTGAATAATGGTGTCGTTCGACCGTAATATTTCTACCACATCTCTGAATCGTTTATTAAGAAAATATATCTGAAGATTAAACGACCAACGTTTCATATCCTCGTAATAGTCGGATAGATAGGGGTTGTTGTCTACTGGTTCGAACTGTGCAGTCCAACCATATCGTTTGGCAAGCATTGTTGTAAGAGTTGTTTTGCCAGCTCCAATGTTTCCTGCTATTGCTATGTGCATATTCTTTTTTTATTGTGATATAATAGTAAGTGTATTAAATGATTAGAACAATCCAAATAGCTCCCGATCTATCTTATCGGTAATGAAGCCAAAGTCTTTTGGATTGTTCTGATAGTCGAGTTCGTCTACATTAATGGTGAGAACACGCCCTTTATACTGATTTTGTATGAAGTCTTCGTATCGTTTGTTTATATTCTCCAAATAATCTAGCGGCATACGTTGTTCGTAGTTACGTCCTCGTTTCTCTATGTTTGCAACCAAATGACTGACCGAAGCTTGTAGATAAAGCATTAAGTCGGGATATCTAACAGCATCGGTCATATCTTCGAACAGCTCCATATACGTTTCGTAATCGCGTTCATCAAGATTGCCCATTGCGTAGTTGTTAGCCGTAAACACATAAACACCTTCGTAGATGGTGCGGTCTTGAATAACATTATTTTCCGATTGGCTGATTTCTAACAAATCTTTAAAGCGTTCTTTCAGAAAGAAGACTTCCATAGCGAACGACCAACGCTTAATATCTTTGTAGTAATCGTCCAAATATGGGTTATATTCCACCGATTCGTAGCGTGGCTCCCAGCCGTAACGCTTTGCCAACATAGTTGTCAAAGTGGTTTTTCCGCTACCAATATTTCCAGCAATTGCAATGTGCATAGTGTGTTTTTAGAGCTTATCGTAATGCAGCTTTACCAATGCAGCCACTTGGCATTTGTATTTTCAACATAGCGCAAACGGTAGCAGCAATGTCGTTTATAGTAACCTCTTGCGTACTTTCTCCATGATTTACATGCCAACCGAACATAACCCATGGAATGTGTGTATCGTATGGATATGGTTGTCCGTGTTGAGTGCCAATATAGTTTGGAGAGTTTTTTGCACCAAAGAATTGCGCACGAGTAACCACACCTATTTCACCAGAACGATTACGCATATAACCATTCAGCATACGTGTTTTAATGAAGTCGGGCATGGTTTCGGTAGCAACACGTTCTTCGTTGAATACAAAAAAATATTGAGGATCTTGCTTTTAAGAATTTTTATTGCTTCGTTGATAACATCGTCTTTGTCTTTTTCCAGCTTGTGTTATCATCTTATCGTTAAAGGCGAATTGATAATTGTCTTCGCCCATAACAGGCTTTTATTCCGAACTTTTTCTTGTAAGTGATTGTTAAGGTCTTCTACAGCCTTTTTTTATATTCGAAAGCACCAGCAGGAATGCGATGTTTCTTTTAAAAAAGTTATAGTTGTGAGCAGCACCGTGGTCGGCTGTTAAGAATAGAAGATAGTTTCCACGTCCCACTTTGGCATCTAACACATTAAGGAATTGAGCCAAGTCTTTATCTAACTGCATATAAACATCGTGATTTTTCCTTTCCACGTGTGCTATATTGGTGTCCGATGGCATCGGTAGAAGAAATGCTAACAGTAAGCATATCGGTTTCTTTGCCTTGTCCTAAATGTTCGTTTTCAAGTGCAGCCTCAGCCATTTTGAAAGTCATTGTAACCCCTTCATTCGATGTCTTAATATTATAATTAGGTGCTGTATGGTTGTCTTTATTAAACTTCTCTACCCATTCTGGTAGTTTATCCATATAGTACGAAGAAGAAACAAAGTGGCCAGCAGATGTGTCCCACCAATATGCTGCATTTGCAGAATGTCCAGCTGGTAGAATAGCAGCACGGTCTTTTAATGCCACACCAATAACTTTTGAACGAAAGTCGGTAGCTAATCGCAGTTCATCGCCTATTGTAGTGGTAAGCAATCTGTGTGGGCTCATTTGTCCTTCCTTACTGTCCGAGCCTACGCTACGCACAGTAGTATCGGTGCAACAGTACACATATTGGTCGTCCTGCCAGAAGCTGTTACCACAAATGCCATGCAATGCTGGTACCGACCCTGTAAAAACAGACGAGTGTCCAATGGCTGTTACAGTTGGCGCATAGTTTATTTGTGTATTTTCAAAAGAGAAACCTTCGTTAAGAAGCCGGCGAAGCCCACCTTGTCCGTACTCGTTTTGATAAAAATAGAGATAATCCCAACGCATCTGATCGACTACAAGACCAACTATGAGCTTAGGTCTTGACACTTGAGCCTGTGAGTTTAACACCATAAAAAGCGTTAAAACAAAAAGCGAAATCTTTTTCATTTTCAAATATTTGGATAAGTTTAAGTAAACCACAATGCTGCCATTGTAAAGGCAGATGCAGGCCATTTTATCTTTGCAAAGATACAACTTAATTATGAAATAGGGAAGTTCCTCTATATATATTTTCTATTGGCAATCGTTTCTGGTTTTTTATGCAATGTAGTCTTGGTTATTTCAAAAGTTTTTATATTATATTTGCAAAAAAATAAAAAGATGAAATGAAGTATGTAAATGAAACTGTTCGGCGGAGAGACCGACTTCTGGACGAAGAGAGAGCATTGGAACTGTTGAAAGATGGAGAGTATGGTGTGCTCTCAATGGTATCAGAAAACAGTGGCTATGGTATTCCAGTGAACTTTGTTTGGAATGGTAAGAACAGTGTATATATACATTGTGCACCTATAGGTCGTAAGTTAGAAGCATTAAAGGTAAACAATAGAGTGTCTCTTTGTATTATCGGTAATGTGAATTTGTTACCAGGAAAGTTTACTACAGAGTATGAAAGCGCTATCTTCTTTGGTACAGCACACATACAACTTAGCGATGACGAAAAGATGGAAGCATTGCATTTGCTTATTGATAAACTATCGCCAGATTTTTAAAGAGATAGGCGATATGTATGCACATAAGAGCTTTCACCGTGTAGAGATAATACGTATTGACTTTACAGAGTTTAGCGGGAAACGAAAGAAAGTGCCATTGGCTGAACAGCAAGTGCATATAGGCGACTAATTAAAGATATCTTGAAAAGTCAGAGCACTATTTAAATATAGCGTACAGTGGTTGCTCTTGTATTACACAATATACAACTGCATTATATATAAATGTATCTCTTGCATTAATCAATATATAAATGTACTATACGATAATGTATAAGGAGAGAAAATAACAAATATACGAAGAAAGAATAAGACTATAATTTGAAAACAAAAAATAACGACTTTATGAAGAACAACTTAAGAAAAGTCCTCTTCTTAACAGGTTTTGCATGTGCCGCTATTGTGGCTGCAGCAGCCTCTATACAGAAAGGAAAAAAAGGGAAATCAATGTATTCGAACCCATTAATGCAAAAAAGCACTCTGCCGTTTGGCGCACCAGACTTTAGCAAGATAAAGGATACTGACTATCTTCCAGCTATTAAAGCTGGTATAGAAGAGCAACGTGCCGAAATTAAAGCAATTGTAAACAACAAAGAAAAGCCAACTTTTAAGAATACAATATTGGCTTACGAAAAGAGTGGATTACTACTTGATAGAGTGAAAAACATATTTTTCTGTGTTACCGAAGCTAATAAAACACCCGAGATAGAAGCAGCAGAAAAGGAAGTAACACCATTACTTACAAACTTCGAGAACGAAATAAGCTTTAATCAGAAGTTTTTTGAACGTGTAAAATATGTGTACGACCATGAGCGGAACAGCTTGAAGGGCGAAGACAAAGTGCTACTGGAAGAGATATACAAGAACTTTGTACGCTCAGGCGCATTGTTGCCAAAAGATAAAATGGCTCGTATGAAAGAAATAAACACTAAGTTAGCACAGTTGCAGCAAGACTTTGGAAATATGCTTCCTAAAGCCTCTGTAGCATCAACTGTATGGGTAAACGATGTGAAAGAACTTGCTGGACTTAGCGAAGGCGCTATTGCACAATGTAAGAAAGACGCTGAAAGTCGTGGCGGGAAAGCCCCTTATTGCATTGTTATTACTAATACCACACAACAGCCTATACTTGCTAATCTCGAAAACCGCCAACTTCGTGAACGTGTTTACAATGCTTCTATTCATCGCACCGATGGAACGGGAGAATACAACACCTTTCCTATAATTGTGGAGATTGCTAAGTTACGTGCCGAAAAGGCTCAACTTATGGGCTATAAGAATTATGCATCGTATGCCTTATCGAATGTAATGGCGAAGAATACCGATAATGTGTATGCTTTTCTTAACCAACTTATAAAGGAATACCAACCTAAGGCTGCTGCAGAAACGGCTGATATAGAGGCGTATGCGCGCAAAACACAAGGAGCCGACTTTAGTTTGCAACCTTACGATAGATTCTATTACTCTGCAAAGATGAAGAAAGAACACTTTAACTTTGCTGACGATGAAGTGAAACCATACTTCAATATCGATTCTGTTCTTATTAATGGTATTTTTTATGCTGCAAATAAGGTATATGGTTTAACTTTTAAGGAACGCAAAGACATACCTACTTATCACCCAGATATGAAGGTGTTCGATGTAATAGACAATAATGGTAAACAGTTGGCACTATTCTATTGCGATTATTTCCGTCGTCCTTCAAAGCGTGGCGGAGCGTGGATGAGTGCTTTTGCAAAGCAAAGCAAAATGCGCCAGCAGATACCTCTTATATATAATGTGTGCAATTATGCAAAGGCACCAGACGGACAGCCTACTCTTTTAACATGGGATGAGGTGTCTACTATGTTCCATGAGTTTGGTCATGCGCTGCACGGAATGTTGTCGAACTGCTACTACAACACACTAAGTGGTACAGCTGTGGCACGCGATTTCGTGGAGATGCCATCACAATTTAACGAGAGTTTTGCAAGCATACCAGAGGTGTTCAATCATTATGCAAAACATTACAAAACCAACCAGCCTATGCCTGCCGACTTGTGCGACCGTATGTTGAAATCTATAAACTATCAGGGCTGCATACGCCTTAGGCGAAAATCTTGGCGCAACGTGCGTAGATATGGCTTGGCACATGCTCGATACTAAGAATGTTCCTACTGCTACCGAAGCTAAAAACTTCGAAGTAAAGGCTCTAAACGATGTTGTATTGCTTAACAACCAAATTCCTCCACGATATTCTACATCGTATTTCAACCATGTTTGGGGAGGCGGTTACGCAGCAGGATATTATAGCTATTTGTGGTCTGAAGTATTAGCTGTTAATATTGCTGACTACTTTGCAAAGCACGGCGCATTGACCAGAAAAGTGGGCGATGACTTTAGGAATAAAGTGCTGAGTCGTGGAAATACAATGGACTTAATGGAGATATTCTCCAATTTTACGGGCCTTAAGGCACCAGATGCGTCTGGTTTGCTAAAGGCAAGGGGGTTGTGATAACTCTCTGGTAATTAATCTTTTTCATCTCTTCCGCCATTGCATTTAATTGCAGTGGCGGTTTTTTGTGTATTGTTTAATACAATGTGGTCATTAAGCCCATACAAAACAATAAACAACCCTACGGCGTAACCATTTACATTGCATATTCTTTATGTGCGAATAAGTGGAATATGCCTCCAAATGCAGTTGGGAATGTATTGCCAAAAAGAAAGTAAGAATGTGCCAACGGGTGTCTATAACACAAATGTGTTTATGTTTTTAATGGCTTTCATAATGCGGTGTGCAACATATTTGGTTGTCATTAGCATAGGAAAATGAGCAGCACCAGCGAGTAGGGGAGTATCAACAAAGCCCGGTCGGATATCTGTAAAGCATATATTCTGATGCTTTGTAATAGCCAATTGTTCCAGAGCCTGAATATAAACATTCTGCAAAGCCTTTGTTGCGCTATATGCTGGAGCCACACCAAGTCCCTTTGTTCCTGCAATTGAAGTGATACAGGCAATATGTCCACCACCATTCTCAGTAAAGTATCGATATGCTGCACCCACCATTCGTGTAAATGCTGTGGCGTTGGTTTCCATTGTTTTAATTTCTTTGTCGGGGTCTAAAGTTGTGTTTTGCCACCCTATTCCTGCTGAGTGAAAGTAAAGATTTAACCCTCCTATGCGCTCAATAAGTTGGCGAAAGTTTGTTTCGGCGTTGTTGTCAGTAACATCAATTTTAGCAACAACCACACGTTCGGGAGCAACATTTTGTAAATCGGCTAATTTGTCGATATGCCGTGCAGCCACACCTACAGTCCACCCATCGGCAATAAGCAGTTGTGCCACTTCGTGCCCAATGCCACCACTCGCACCCATAACAATAGCCCTTTTCATTTACCACCCCTTTCTATTAGCTGGTTAAGCCTATCATTGCATATAAGTTTAGGTGCTGCCTTACCAGCTAACACCATTATTTTTCTTACTATTTCGGTAAATGTACAACTGCCGAGAGCGAACAACGGCACTAAGTTCTTCGTCTTTTTGTATTGCTTCCCAAACAGAATGGTATATGCCATCAGCCTCAAACAGCTTCTTTTTAAGGTGAGAGCACATATTTGTAGTATCTATATTTGTCATAAATGTATATTCTTCTGTATTTCAAAAAAACAGATGCTTTGTAAGCTGTTTTTGTTGTATAAGGTTCTAAATTTCAATATAGCAGCGTTCTACAACTTTTTAAATACTTCGCTATTATTGTTTCTTTTCAATACTCGTAAAACATTGCATCACGTTTTTTGTGCGTCTGTTCCAGTATATTTCCGAGCAATATATTGGTATGCTTTAATAGTGTTAGTAAAACGCCTGCAATATGTTTGTTTTTAATTTTCTCTTTGTTGCAAAGATAGCAAATAGCTCTGAAACAAGCAAATTTAATATTGTTAATAGATATCAACGAAACGATGAATATTTTTTGTTTATTCCTGTTTCGAGCAATACGAAAAAAACAGATATCTGAAACGATTGCGACAGATATCTGAAACGCACACGACAGATATCTGAAACGTTCGTTATAGATATCTAATTTGCTCATAGCAGTTTTCGCCTTTCTTAATGTAAGCATTTTACGCTTATCATTATAGGCTACTAACGTGTAAAAGTTACTGAAAAGAAGGTTTAGAAGGCTGCACCTAATTTTGGTTCCGAAGGGGGGTAACAGCTATATGTTGGTGTAAATTCTTAAACATTTGTAGCCTATGATACCAATGCGCAGAACGTTTGTTTTTGCGCATTGGTTTGTTGTTTACAGTAGGTGTACTGCTGCAATGCGTTCTTAAAACCGCAACCCGACTTATCTTGTTAATGCTATCAAAATCTGTTTTCTATGTCTTCTGTCGATTCAGATATGCGCAACGAAGATTTATCTTTACCATTCGAGAACTTATAAGAGATTGAAAAATAGAGCGTTGGATAATCGTATCGGTTATTAAACGATATAGTATAGCCCTGACGATAGCTAACTCCTTTATATCTTGACGATAAGAGGTTTAGCCCTGAAACAGTAAGCGACAAGCGTCTGTTCAGCAAAAAATAGCTCATTCCAATGCCTAAATCGTATAGTGGTTCTATAGTGGCTGCAGTTGTTTGTTTGCGTCCCGTATATTCTCCAGATATAAAACCTGTCCATGTGCGACTTTTATTAAAGGTGAAGTCTAAATATGTATTCACACCCCATTCGTTGCCTTTGCTTTCTGATAATAGCAATGAATTGTTTGATGTATATTTATTTCTTCCAAAAATAGCTGTCTATACTGGCAGACAACCATGCCCATTTATCGAAATAATATCCAGCTTCGAGTCCAACGAATAAACAATTTTTGAGTATTTTCTACTTGTGTGTACACTTTGTTTCCCTGCATTGAAGAAACACCAGATATTATACCTAAACCTCTTTTCACACAACCTTTTACATACAAGGCGTTCATAAATGTATATCCCAAATTGGTTATATAATATCGTTGTGGACGTAGCTTGGTGTTTCCTCTGTAAAAAGAAAATTCATTAATTTGCCATTCAAACGGATTAAGGTCTTTAAACTTAGGTTGTTCTATAGAGCTATTCAAAGTTAATGTTATTTGATGGCGCGACGATGGCGTATAGCTTGCATGGAAAGTTGGCAACCATGTGTTGGTGTATTTTGATACATCTTGAAAGTTGGTTGTGCCATCTATTTGCTTTAAATTAGACTTTGTTCCAACATATTTTTAAACCTGCACGTATCCACCATTGTTTATTAAAAATGTAGTGTACCGCTTGCGTATGGTACAACTGTTAGTTCGTTCCATCTAATGTTATTCTTTTTGATGAATTGCAACAACTGGGCTTACACTTTCGTTGTGAGCCCCTGTAATTAGTTGTAGAACTCCATGAGCCTTTTACTCCAGTTTCTAATAGAAATTTACGTTCTGCGTCCAAATAGATGGCGTAATCGTTATTAAAATTCAGTCCAGACGTTTTTAAATCGTTATTTTCAGTATATTTTAAGAACGGACTGTGCGAAGAGTTTTCGTGCCCGGCATAGTCAGTTTGCGAATTATTGGTAAGATTAAAAATAAGAGAGTTCTAACACATTTTTGTTTTCTTTGTTTCCCAAAGTTGTTTCCCAATAAGTGGTAGCTGTAAATCGAGGTTCACCAGAATTGTAAGCATTCTTGTTGTTTACAATTCGGTTAGCTATTCCAACAGACGACGTCTCTTCGCTACTTTCAAATAAATTATCGTATTTTTTCTTGTTCCATGAGAAAGCCAAACCTATAAAACCATTGTTATTATATTCGTATTGTAAGTTTCCTCTTATTCCCTTATAATTGTAGCGCCCTAACGATGGTGTACTAACTTTATATAAACGTGTGTTTGTTTCATATTCTTGTTGTTCCAAACTTTTAGAGCCATTAAAATTGATACTGGGGGCTATGGAAACAAACAGCCCGCTATGGTTGTAAAAAGCAAAAAGAACCGTATCCACCATAACGAAAATTGTCTTTGCCTCCTATCATCTCTTCCGTACCTATAGTTCCGCCAATATATTCTTTAAAAACAGAAGACGTGTGCAATATTATCATTGCAGCATCTCCATCAGGATCGTAACGAAGCGGAGGTTGTGTAACAACTTCTACTTTATCTATTAAACCAGCCGTATATCCCTTTAACACCGAAGTAAGTTCAGATGCATCTACACGCTGCAACACATTACCTATTTTTACCAATACCTTCTTTTTACCAATTACGCTAAGTTCTTCTCCCTTAACTTTAACTCTTGGAATAAGTTTCAGTAAGTCTAATGCATCGTTAGCTCGTTCCCGTATATCTTTCACATCTACAGAGAACCCATCTGGTTGCGTGCGCACGTGAACAATTTTTCCTTGCACAACAACATTTTGTAGTTCTTGGGTGGTTTCTTCTAAAACAATAGAGCCAACATTGTTATTTCCTTCCGTAACGTTTATTTTTTGTCCATGCAGAGCATAACCCACATAGCTTACTCCTAAAACATAATCGCCTACGGGAACAGTAATTGAAAACCTACCATTGTCGTCGGTTATGGTATGTTGATAGATGTCTTGTGTAGACATGTCTTTAATTAAGAAAACAGAGGCTCCGGCTAAAAGTGCCTTTACTATCTTTCACTTCGCCCGAAATAACTACTGCTACTATTTTTGTGCCGATAGCATAGCAATATTTTAAAAATACTGACACTACGAATAATAAAAATCTTTTCATATAAAATAGGTTAATGGGTTGTTGTATTTATATTGTTGTACACGTTGTTTTATTCCATATTAGTAGAACATGGGTTGCAAGTAATTCATTGTATAATACTAAACAATTCTTGTCTACATAAGATGTAACTATGATTTTGCCACAAAGTTAAGAAATAACGCTGATACCACAAAGAGTAATTACAATCGGATAAATTTTAGCAAACAGACTATTATTATTAGCTTACTGTTTATGCATTGTTACTTTTTCACCTTATATATATAGTAGGCATATAGCATAGCAAGTGCTATGAGAGGAGTATTTTTTTATGCGATATAACCCTACAGCGTGTGTAATGATACAAATAAGGCACTACCCTTTAATTTTTAAAGCCTCTGAAAGTATAGTAAAATAAGGCATAGTGGAGGTAGCTACAAAACTACCCACAAACAGTTTGTAATTTTTCTTTGCAATCGCTTGTTTTTATGTTGTACCTTTGCAAACGTAATCAAGATAAACAATATAACAAAACAGAGGGTTAAAGCTCCTAACCTCTAATCTATTAACCAACTTGGAGCATAGTTTTATTTTATGACAAATAGACCATTAACATTTGTGCTCACAGAGCGCAAGTCTACCCTTGGTAAATTAAAGGGTAAAGTAGTTATTCAGGCACGTCCCACTGGACGTAAGCGAGTTCATCATCGCAGTTTTTGCACAGAAGTGGCGCATGGCACAACCTTTTCGGGTGCCGAAGTAGAGGCAGTTTTACGCCTTGCCGCTGAAATAGCAAAACGACACGTGGAGAACGGCGACATAGTAGATTTTGGCGATATTGGAATGCTAACACCATCGTTCAGAAGTAAACTTGTTGATAAGGAGAAAGAAACCTTTAACGCAAACCTCCACATTACTAAACCTAAGGTGCGTTTGTTGCCTTCTCGTAAGTATTTTACACTACCGATGTAAGCTACGAACGTGTAAAAGGTTGGCGACAAGAAAGACGAGAAAACCAAACCTAATTCAGGTTCTGATCCATCGCAACACCCATAAAATGTTGTAGAACCTCAACAATTGTAGTGCCGACACCGATGCGTGAAACGTTTGTTTTCACGCATCGTTTTCGTCAGAATATACGTGTGCTAATGAGTTCGGTTTAAACAAACATTTGTCGCTCACAATTCATATATTAGAAAATAAAAGGAGCTGAAACCTGCTAAATGTAGGTTTCAGCTCCTTTTGTTTGTTATAAGTACTATTGGAATCTCTAACCAAATTGTTTTATTAGAATGGTAGGTCGTCGGCATCGCTACCCGATGTAGTAGGAGGGAATGGAGCCTGACTACCGCCTGCAGGTGCTTGTGTTCCTTGAGTTGGTGTAGCTGAAGCAGGTGCTCCTGCAGCTTGTACAGCCGCTGCGTCTACTCTCTGAATATTCCAAGCACGAATATTGTTGAACCATCTACCTTGATATTCGTGTGCATCGACATCGAAGCTGACGATGATTTCTTCGCCTGCTTTTATTGCGAATTGGTCTATACGGTCGGCACCAAATATATCGAAAACCATCTTTTTCGGATATTGGTCGTGTGTTTCTATTACATACTGTTGTGATTTCCATGGTCCACGTGCTGATGTTCCTTCGCGTGGTTCCATTACAACGATAACTCTACCTTGTAGTTCCATGTTATATATTTTGCAGTTTTATTAATAAAATTGTTTTTTTATATCACACTATTTTAAAGTAGGCATACAACTCAGTTAGACAGTTTAACACCAACTGTTGCCCATTAGTATTATATCTGCGAAATTACTAAAATAGTTCTAAAAACAGAAACTTTTAGCTTTAAATTTTTGTCTTTCACACAGTTTTTCGTATTTTTTTGTACGATGAAGAGCGAATTTTGAGAATATCCATAACGTCTCTTTTAGTCGTATTTGGTGCGGCAAAAGAATATGAATTACAATTAAAAAAATATAGAACTAATGAGATTTACCATTTCAAGCACTGCCCTAAGTAGCAGGTTACTGTCGCTTTCGCGTGTTATTAACAGCAAGAACACGTTACCAATATTAAACTGTTTTGTATTTGAAGTACAGAACGGACAGCTTACAATTACTGCATCAGATAGCGAAAATGTTGTCTGTATGTCAATGAACCTCGATTCGCTTGAGGGTGAAGGAAAGTTTGCTGTAAACAACCAAAACATTCTTGATGCTGTAAAGGAATTGCCCGAACAGCCATTGACGATAGACGTAAATATGGACGAGCATACTATTTATGTTAGCTATCAGAACGGTTCGTATAACTTTCCTGTTATAGAAGCTGACGAGTTTCCAATACCTCAGCCGCTCTCAACCGATAAGATTACTATTACGCTGAGTGCAGAAATCTTAATTGATAACATTACACGTTCGTTATTTGCAACAGCACAAGACGAACTACACCCTGTAATGAATGGTATCTACTTTGATTTGAAGCCAGATGGATTGGCAGTAGTAGCTACCGATGGACATAAGTTGGTGCGCAACAGAGTATTCTCTGTAACGAACGAAGTTCCTGCATCATTCATATTACCAAAAAAACCAGCTACTTTGTTAAAGGGATTTATTTCAAAAGATAGTAGCGATGTAGTTATTAGTTTTGATGCTCGCTCTGCTGAAATTTCTTTTGGTGAGGGTAATTTAATTTGCCGACTTATTGATGGGAAATATCCTAACTATAATAGTGTAATTCCAGAAAATAATCCATATCAGATTATAATAGACCGCAAATCGTTCATTGGTGCAGTTCGTCGTGTGCTACCATTTGCAAGCGATTCTTCGCAATTGGTTCGCTTCCATATTGCAAACGGACAATTAGACTTGAGTGCTGAAGATATAGACTTCTCTACAAGTGCAAAAGAAAGTATGACTTGTACGTACGAAGGAAATCCAATGAGCATAGGCTTTAAAGGTAGTTCTATCTTAGAAATCTTAAATAATTTGCAGAGCGACGAAGTAAACATACAATTGGCTGACCCCTCACGAGCAGGTATTATTGTGCCAGCCGAGCAACCAGAAGGCGAAAACGTGCTAATGCTTGTTATGCCTGTATTGCTCAACGATTAATAAAATGTGATAATAGATGTGGGCAGATTTTACATTAAGTCTGCCCACATACATTATAATATATATATCCCCCATATACATTATATAATATACAGTACAGAGAATGTCATTAAATTTAAAGAAGCCATTAATTGTCTTCGATCTTGAAACGACTGGTCTTGACTTAGTAAAAGATCGCATTATACAATTGTCGTACATAAAGATTTCGCCCAATGGGAACGAAGAAAGAAAACTTTTATATTAACCCAGAAAAAGAAATACCACACGAAGTGGAAGAACTTACGGGCATAACAAACGAAGATGTAGCTAATGCACCAACATTTAAAGAGAAAGCTGCTGAACTGGCTAATAAGTTTAAGGGCTGCGATTTTGCTGGTTTTAACTCTAATCGTTTCGACATTCCTCTATTGGCAGAAGAATTTCTAAGAGCTGGCGTTGATTTCGATTTCTCAAAATGCCGCCTTATAGATGCACAAAACATTTATCACAAGATGGAACGACGCAATCTTGCTGCAGCATACGAGTATTATTGTGGGAGAAAAGATGGAAGATGACTTTACGGCTCATAGGGCTGACGAAGATACCGAAGCAACATGGCGCGTTTTGCAGGGACAAGTAAATATGTACTCTGAAGAAAATCAAACTAATCCAGAGCGTATATTAAAAACGATATGGACGAACTGGCTGAGTTTTCGCGAATGAACGATAATGTAGACTTTGCAGGACGTATTGTTTGGAAAGACGTAACCGACAAAAGATGGTAACGTGTTGCTCGATGAAAATGGTAAACCCTCGTCGCCACGAAGTGTTCAATTTTGGGAAGTATCGTGGTTGGGACGTTGCAGAGGTATTGCACAGAGATCCGGGCTTTTATAGTTGGATGCTTGCAAGCGACTTTACTTATAATACAAAAACAAGTGCTCACACGTATTCGCCTCCGCGAATTCAACAACCGATAACTATGTTGAAAGGGAAAAAGAATAGTTCTGGGCATCACAGGGTCTATTGCTGCCTACAAGAGTTGCCTTATTATTCGGCAACTTGTTAAACAAAGGAGCCGAAGTTCAGGTGGTTATAACTCCCAGTGGAAAAGAATTTATTACCCCCATTACATTGTCGGCACTCACACAAAAGCCAGTCATAAGCGATTTCTTTTTCTCAGCGTGATGGCACGTGGCATTCGCACGTCGATTTAGGTTTATGGGCTGATGCTATGCTGATAGCCCCTTGCACTGCAGCAACATTGGGAAAAATGTGCCATGGCATTGCCGACAATATGCTTGTTACCACCTATTTATCAATGAAGGCTCCTGTATTTGTTGCTCCGGCAATGGACCTCGATATGTACAAACACCCTGCAACGCAAGAGAACATAAATATATTGAAGAGTAGGGGAAACTACATAATAGAGGCTGCGAGTGGCTTCTTGGCAAGTGGTTTGGAAGGTAAAGGCAGAATGGAAGAGCCTGAAACTATTGTAGCTTGTTTAGAGCAATATTTTTAATAATGCTATAGATGAAAAACACGATTTAAAACGAAAACATATTCTAATAACTGCAGGACCAACATACGAAAAGATAGATCCTCGTGCGTTTTATAGGCAACTACTCGTCTGGAAAGATGGGCTTTGCGCTTGCTGAAGAATGTTACAAACGTGGCGCAAATGTTACACTTGTGGCTGGTCCTGTTCACATAACGTGTTCGGAAGGTATAAACCCGCATAAATGTAGAGAGCTGCGAACAAATGTATGCAGCGTGCACACAAGTCTTTCCAAATGCAGATGCTGCTATCTTGTGTGCTGCTGTGTCCGATTTTAAACCAATGTGTTTCTCCGATACGAAAATAAAGCGCGAAAAGGATAATCTGCACATTGAATTACAGCCTACGCACGATATAGCTGCTACATTGGGACAACAAAAACACCCCAGCAACGTATTGTGGCATTCGCTTTGGAAACCAACAACGAAGAGGCTAATGCATTAGCAAAATTAGAGAGAAAGAACGCCGACTTTATTGTGCTAAACTCTACACGAAAAGTTGGTACAACTTTCCAGTCGGACGACAATCAGATAACGATTATTTCGAAAAGAGAAAAGAAAGAGTATGAAAAGAAATGCAAACGGTTGGTGGCTCACGACATTATTAATGAGTTGGTTTCTATTCTTTAGCAACACCACTGTAGCGCAAGAACTACAAGCCAAAATAACCATCAACCATAATCAAATACAAGGAACCGATAAGTCGGTATTCGAAAATTTGCAACAAACTCTCGAACAGTTTGTAAACGAACGTCAATGGACTAATCTTAAGTTCCAAAAAGAACGAAAAGAATTGTTTGTAACTTTAATATCACAGTAACTAAGTACGATCCAGCAACAACGCATTTACTTGCACGGCACTTATACAAGCAAACCGACCTGTGTATAACTCCGCATACACATCTACTTTGTTTAATTTTAAAGACGGAGACTTCAATTTTGAGTTTGCTCAGTTCGACCAGATTGAGTTCAACGAGGAAACTATCAACAATCAGCTTACTGCTCTTTTTGCGTATTATGCCTATCTCATTATAGGGATAGACCTCGACTCGTTTTCACCAATGGGTGGCGACGACGTACTACAGCGTTGCATGAATCTTACCAACAATGCGCAGAACTTAAGTTTCACGGGCTGGAAAGCATTCGAAAATTCAAAAAACAGATTTGCCATTATCAACGATTATATTGATGGTGGAATGAAACCATTCCGACAGCTGCAATACGACTACTATCGCACGAGGATTAGACGAAATGGCAAACAGTGTGGAACGAGGCAGAACCAACATAACTACTGCTTTGCAAAAACGATTTGAAAAAAAGCACACGAAGATAAACCTATGAGTATGTGGCCTCAAATTTGGACAGACTATAAGAAAAGACGAATTGGCGAATATATACTACAAAAAAGGGACACAAAAAGAAAAAGAATCCGTCTACGACATTCTTTTTAGCATTAACGCTAGTCAGAATGCTACGTGGGACAAGATTAAACAATAATACAAAAACAATATGCTGAAGCATCTATATATAAAGAATTTTACGTTAATAGACCAATTGGATATCGACTTCTACAATGGATTTTCTGTAATAAGTGGCGAAACTGGAGCAGGAAAAAGTATTATTCTTGGAGCCATTGGATTGCTGTTGGGTAATAGGGCAGATAGCAAACAAATAAAAACAAGGTGAAAAGAAATGCGTAATAGAAGCAACATTCTCTTTAACTAAAAATGCTTTCGAAGACTTCTTTGCCGAAAACAATATCGATTTCGATTCTAACGAAACTATTCTACGACGAGAAATTAGCAGCAATGGAAAGTCGCGTGCATTTATTAACGACACACCTGTGCCGCTTAACTTAATGCGCGAATTGGGCGACCAACTTGTGGATATACATTCGCAACACCAAAACTTGCTATTGCAAAAAGAAGATTTCCAGCTGAATGTTATAGATATTTTGGCAGATAACGATAAAGAACGCATTGCTTACGCAACCTCCTTTAAAGCGTATAAAGATGCCGAACGCAAATTGGCAGAAATTAAAAAACAATTGAAAGAGAGTTCGGAAAACGAAGAATTTACACGCTTCCAGTATGAAGAAATTGCAAGTGCAAACTTACAAGATGGACTACAAGAGGAGTTGGAAGCTGAGGCTAAAACTCTTACGCACGCCGAAGATATTAAGTCATCGCTGTTTAGTGCAGACAATCTCTTGAATGGCGAGGAAACTGGTGCCGTACAACAATTAAGGTCTGCTACCGACAATTTGGCTAATATAACAGCTGTTTTCCCGAAAGCTAACGAACTGAATACACGTTTAGACTCCGTGTATATTGAGATAAAAGACATTGCAGAGGAAGTTAGCAGAGCTGCTGCCGATATTGATTTCGATCCCAACAGATTAGATTTTATCAACGAACAGTTAGATAAGATATACCATCTCGAAAAGAAATTCCACGTAGAAACTATTGCCGAATTGCTCAACATACAAGCCAACTTGAAACTTAAGTTGGACAGTATAGACAACAGCGATGAATTGCTGAAAGATGCCGAACAAACTCTTGTTGCAAAACAAACCGACTGTGCAAAACAAGCGGCTATACTAACCAAAGGACGAGAAAAAACTGCAAAAACTATTCAGAAAGAAATGAAAGAGAAACTCATACCAATGGGCATTCCCAATGTGCAGTTCGATATACAGTTCGAGGCGAAGCCACTTGCTGACGATGGAGCAGACAAGGTGCAATTTCTTTTCTCTGCAAATCGCAACAGTCCGTTGCAACCCATAGCACAAGTTGCATCGGGCGGCGAAATAGCGCGTGTAATGCTGTCGCTTAAAGCTATGATAAGTGGAGCGGTTAAACTTCCTACCATTATTTTCGATGAGATAGATACTGGCGTTAGTGGAAAAATTGCACAGCAAATGGCATTTGTTATGCGCCAAATGGGTAGCAACAATAAACAAGTTATTTCTATTACCCACCTACCACAAATAGCTGCTTTGGGCACAACGCACTATAAGGTAGAGAAACACGACTCTGCTACTGGAACCACTAGCAAATTGCGCAAGCTAACAAGCGAAGAACGTGTTGCAGAAATAGCACAAATGTTGTCTGGTTCTGACGTGTCAGAGGCTGCACTACAGAATGCACGCGAACTAATAAACAGTAATCAACCATCGTAAACGAATATAAAAGTATGAAACCAATAAAAATATTCTCTATTCTTCTAATGCTCTGTTTGGGCATTGCCACTGTAGCAACAGCACAACCAGCGGCTGTAAAAAAGGCTGCAAACACAACCTTTACTCTCACCACCTTCGATGCAAAAGGTTCCATTCTCTCCACGTCTAATGGTGTTTTCGTCTCAAACAATGGTATTTGTGTTAGCACATGGAAACCTTTTGTGGGGGCTATGAAAGCTGAAGTTACCGATAACAACGGACAAAAATATAGTGTGGAAACAATATTGGGAGCAAACGAGCTTTACGATGTGGCAAAGTTTAAGATAACAGCCAAAACTAATGCTGCTCTGTTTGCACCATCGGTTGTTGCCAATTCTGCTGCATGGATTGTTATGCCCTCACAAGCTGGAGCCCCTATAAAGGCTAATATAGATAAGGTGGAAAAATTTATGACGAAGTATAACTACTGTGTGCTTTCCACAACTGCCTCTGAAAAATATAACGGGGCACCGGTGCTGAACGATAAAGGACAAATAGTAGGCATTTACAATAGCAACGGAACTCTACAAAGTGCTACCGATGCAAAATATGCCAACGACTTTGTGCTAACTGGTCTTTCTCAAAACGATCCTACGCTCTTACAGTCTGGAATTAGAATAGCATTACCGCAACAGCCCGATGAGGCTATTATTGCATTAATGTTGTCTGCAACAAAAATAGAGTCGCTCAGAATGGCTACCATTAACGATTTTCTGCAAAAGTTTCCTACGCTGAATAATGGTTACGTTACATTGGCTACTAAACTTTTAGCGAATGGAGAGGTTGCCGAAGCTGATAAAACATTGCAACAAGCTATAGCTAAAACTACTGCTAAAGACGAAGCACACTATAACTATGGTAGACTAATTTTTTTCAGGGTGTAACAACGGCTGCCATCGCCGATAAGGCAAAAGCACAAGGCTGGACTTTAGATAAGGCTATGAACGAGGCTAACGAGGCTTATAAACTTAATCCTGCTCCTAGATACAAACATCTTCAGGCTCAAATTGTTTACACAAAAGGCAATTACCAACAAGCATATCACGACTTTGAAGCGCTTACAAATACGCCTATTAAAAACCCCGAACTATACTTAGAAATGGCGCAATGCCAAGAAAAACTTAATGCAAGCAACGAGGCTGTTCTTGCATTGCTGAACCAATGTGTTGAACTATGCGACACGCCTTATATGGAAACTTCGTCTCCTTATTTCTTGGCGCGCGCACAGCAATTTAACAAAATGGGGAAAAGTATCGCGATGCTATGAAAGACCTCTATGTGTACGAATATCTTAATCAAGGCACTTTAGAGGCAGATTTCTACTATTTGCGCGAACAGATAGAAGTAAAGGGAAAGTTGTGGCAACAAGCTCTACAAGATATTCTGATAGCTGCTCGACTCGATCCGGCTGAACCTACCTACTGCGCCGAAGCGGCTAATTTGTTGCTACGACTAAACAAGTTAGACGAGGCTATTATTGCTGCCAAACAAGCAATTGCTTTAAAAGACGACTATGCAGAGGCTTATCTTGTTCTTGGCATTGCACAGTGTAAAAATAATCAGAAACAGGAGGGTATTGCCAATATCGAAAAAGCGAAGAATTTAGGAAATACGCAAGCCGACTCGTTCCTTAATCAGTTTAAGTAGAATGTGTAGACTGCTCTGTTTGTCTGCCTTTATTGTACGAAACTTAATATATAACTCCCTACACACACACCTTACAGTATGTGGCTTGCAGCTTATAACTGTTGGTTTTGCCCTATACGTAAATCTGTTAATAGGTACGAATAAAGAGGCGCGAACTAAAAAACTTTACTATTCTTTTGGTGAAAACGAATAAAAGCCGTACTTTTGCAGCCGAATTGTTGGTTCCGTAGCTCAGTTGGATTAGAGCAACAGCCTTCTAAGCTGTGGGTCTTGGGTTCGAACCCCAACGGAATCACAAAACAAGGAAAGAGGATTTTGGAAACAAAATCCTCTTTTGTGTTTAAAAATACTCACTTGTAACCTAATTAGTACACTCAGCGGTGTTTACGGTTAATGTTACACTCTGTGCTTAGTGCTACATACCGAGCCTACAAAATTAAATACCCTTATATTTAGTCTATTCCATAAAGCATATTCCATCAGCCTATTGGTTGCTCCATATTTAATTTCTCATGCACCCCAAAGGAATAACTTTAACACCGTCAGGACGTGAGTAAAGCCATTACACCGCCTGTTATCACCATAAGCAGGTCTGGCTCACGAAGTCGAATTTGCTTTTTCTTTTGCATTGTATTGCTGGACCAGACGTTTAATTTCTAAAAGATGTTCAGCTCCTTCCTCTATTTCCCTGCTTCAAGCTTAAACTCAATTAGAGCATATCTCCCATCTTCTAAATGAAGAACGGCATCTGCTTCTAAATCGTATCGGTCATGATAATAAGAGATATAGCCTCCTAAAGCCTGAGAATAAGCCTTCAAGTCGCGAATACACATACATTCAAAAATAAAGCCAAAGGTCTTCAAGTCCATTAATAATGTTTCTGGAGACATAGATAGGGCTGCAACAGCAATAGACGGATCAACAAATTCTCTTTTAACACCCCGACGTATGGCTGATGCCGATCTTACCGCTGGACTCCATGCTTCTATATCTTGAATAACAAAAAGTTTGGTTAATGCGTTTATATAATCATTCAAAGTATTTTTCTGAACAATTTTCTACATTTGCCCTAATATCCTTCAGCAGACTACTTTTCTTTGCCAATGTTGAAATGTTTCGTGCGTAAGTGCGCAAAATAAGCTGACTAAGTTTTTCGTTGCGTGTAATTCCATCGATGGTTGAAATGTCAATTCTGCAAAGACTATTGATATAGTCTTTTGCAACCTGAAGGCGTGCTTTGTCCGTTTTGCGGATCAATGATGCTGGCCATCCACCTCTGCAAGCTGCAAAAACTAAGTCCTCCAACTGCATAGGTGATGTTATCCCATCAATATCTATAAGAGGATTATCAAATAGGTTTTTCAAAGAAATAGCACCTGATGACTCTTTCGACTCAAACAGACTCATAGGCAACATTCCCATAGTTGCAATACGCCCCGTCCCTGAATGTCGAATGGCACTTTTGTCTATAGAATTAGAGCCTGTCAAAAATAAACTGACCTACGTCATTTCGTTCGTCTACCACTGTTCGCACAGAATCCCACAAAACAGGCAATTCTTGCCATTCGTCTATCAAACGAGGTGTTTTGCCTGTCAATAATAAAGATGGTTTGATAGCTGCGGTAGCAAAATATTGTTCTCGCATATCAGGGTCTTGTAATTTAAGAACACTTGCAGCTTGTTGTGTAGCTGTTGTTGTTTTTCCACACCACTTGGGACCTTCTATCAATACCGCACCTGATGAGTCAAGTAGATCGGTAAGCAGACTGTCTACCATTCTTTTGTAATACTCCATATACCAAATATTTTTTGCAAAAGTAACGTTTTTCGGCACATAAAAAGTTATTGATGCTTTTTGTGCTATTTTTGTTGAGTGTTTTTTGTGGTAAAACGTTGATGCTTTTTGCGCTGTTTTACTGAGTGTTTTTTGTACTAAAACGTTGATGCTTTTTGTGCTGTAATATGTTCTTTTGCGTGTTGTTGTTATTTACAAGAAGAACAGCTATATTTATAGTGTTATTTAGAAATACTTAGTTTTGCTATATGTCTTACTTTCTATCTCATCTTATTTCTCAAGCGTTTCACCGTAAAAAGCTGATTACATGGCTATTCTAATAAGTTAGAACCAACTTCAATAAAATGTATGCTAACAATTCTTGCAGAACGATATACAAAATAAAATCTCAACAGAATTGCAAAATAGGGCAGGGTGGTTTGCTCTCCTCTTTTTGTTTATAATTGTCTATTTGCATTGCTTGTAAGCAGCCTTTGTTGCTCTACCAAGCAATCGAAAAAGAATATCCAAATGTATAAAAAAATCTCAGATATCTGTCGCTTTCGTTTTAGATATCTGTCGCAATCGTTTCAGATATCTGTCGTGTTCGTTTCAGATATCTGTCGGTTTTCGTTTTAGATATCTGTCAGTTTTTCTCTGTATATATGTTCACGAAATTATTAAAAATGTAAATGTATCGTGTCTAAAAAAATAAATAACTAATTTTTGCATTAAAAATTAATGCTTATTTATAAAAATTACACAAAAAGTTGTGTATGCCACTATAAATTATGCTATTCAACACAAGATATAACTATATAATTAGAGAAAATATGAGAGAAAATAGATTAACGGTATTAGAAACTATTGTTAAAGGGAAAAAGAAACTTACCAGACACCATCGTGTGCAATTTTTCAGCTTGTATCCAGAATCTATGCTACAGAGTAGTGTATCGAGGCGAAACTGACAATAAAGATGTTAGTGAAGACCCAAGCGACCCTGGTATGCACCACAAGGTGATTAAACGAGTTTATTAACATTTAGCTTACCTTACAAATAGTTTAAATGCTACTCAAATTCATATTCAAAGTGGTTACTTTGTATGAGATTGAGTAAAGTTTAGCTGAAAATATTTTTAATAGTAATAAAGATATAAAGAATGAAAAAAATAGAATTCTTTTTGCCACTTATTTGTATGGCAATATCAATTTTTGCAGCGTCTTGTTCTTCAGAAGCTGTTGATTATCCAGAAGCGAAAGAACAAATGGTAACGCTCTCTGTATCGGCTGGTACAGAAGACGATGCTACTACATCGAGAGCCGTATTAGTAGAGAAAGAAGGCAATCAAAGTCCATGGAAGTGGGAAACGGAGACCAATTGATGCTTGTTATAACCGATGCTGCTGGTGGGAAAACTGTTCATAAACTCGCATTGAAGTCTACAAAGCGTGACGGTCTCAGTGGTGAGTTTGAAGGCGAGGTTCCAGCAAGCCGCATAACAGAAAATAGCACTTACCGCTTTTTCTATGTAGGCAAAACAACCGATGGTAGTGCCGACAGAACAATTAGTGCGGATGACCTCTCTGCGGGTAAATTCAATATCGACCTCACTCAGCAAACAGGCGAACTTAAGGATTTGAAGAGGAACTGTGTTTTAATGGGTACAGGCAAAGTTGTTACTAATTCTGACGGAAAGGCAGTTACCGTGGGAAGTGTTACATTGAAGAACTTATTTGCTGTGGCTCACTTTGCTATTACTGCAAACGACAACACACCACTTACAAAGGTTGGTCTTCGTGGTAAAGGTGTTTACGCTTCAGCTAATGTAGACTTGAGCACTGGTGCTGTAACAGGTGTTTCAGAGATTGGTACAGAGATTGATCCAGAAACAAACATCTTCTTTAATGGTAAAACCGATTTCTATGTAACTTTCGTTCCTGGTAGTGTTGCTCCATCTTTCGATGGTTATTATTCTGAATCATATACGAGTGTAGTTACCGCTGCACCAGAGGAACGCAATTACGATGCAGACAAATCGTTTGTTTATTATGGAAATGCTAAGGCTAAGTTCTCTGTTAGTGACAACCAGCAAGTGGCTATTACAAATGGTAATATGCAATATGTAATGCCTATAGCTACCTATACATACGATATGAGAGCCAAGACTCTTGAAGCTAACACGCTCGTTAGATGGAAGAATTCTGTTCCACTTAAGATTAAGGGAACTCACACAGTGCACCCAGGCTACTATCAGTTAGCACCAGAGCAGTGGGAGATGGCAATGCCAAAAACTTCAAGAAAAGATGCAGATTACGATATAGCAACTATAAAAGGTGGGGAATGACACATATGCTTCTCCTGAAAAGTATCGAATTTTCGATTTGCCATCTTGGGGAACTCTCAACAAACCAACATTGCTCAATAATAGTTTTACTGCTACAAGTGATCAACAAGTAAAGCAGTACGACTATGGTCACATGTTGAAAGTTGGAAACCAAGATACACGTGTTATGACTTCAGACGAGTGGGCATATCTTATGCCTGCTAATAAATTGATTGACAATAATCTTGCTAACACTATTCGTGTTTGGAATATAAACGGACAAAAATCTCCTAAATGGGCAAGATGTTATATTAAAGCAACATCGGAGCGTGCTGACGATCCTGTATGGTTGCGTGGTTGTCTTATCTTTCCCTGATGATATGCCAATTTCAGTGGCTAAGGCTTTGTTTAAAAATTTTAGTGGATTTGGTCGTAATACTAGAGCAGATGATAACGAAACAACATTTGAACTGATTAGAAATAGTGGTGCCGTATTTATCCCACTCACAGCTTATAGAGCGAGTAATTCAAATCAGTTAAAACAATGGGGCAAACACGGTAATTATGCAACGAGTTCACGTAATGGAGGAAGTGTTCTTCACGTTAGAATTACACCTCTTATTGCTGATGGAGTTCATTTCTATGTCTGGACAGACTCAAATCAGGGTTGTGCGGTCCGTTTGGTACAGAACTATTAATACTATCATCCGCTAAAGTTCGGATTGCATAAAACAAAAGTCGGTCGTTATGATTTCTTGTTTGTCTGACAACAGAAAGAAATCGTAACGACCGATTTGCGTTTAGCTCCAATACAAGCTTATATGGCACAGTTAGTTTCCTCTTATAATTCTGCTTTTATGCACATATCCGGTTTTTGCCATCGTTTGTAGATACTTTCCACCATTCGCCATCTGCTTCTAATACACGTACGGGAGTGTCAGAAGGTATGCGCCCAATTATTCGTGCCGATATGCTGCCTTTTTCGCGCATATTGCAAAAGCCATCAGAGTCGTATATAAAGTGTGTTGCAACCTTATTGTTGCGTCCGTTTGCTGCTTCTGTTTGCTGTACAGAACGAATAGAGGCTACAAGTTCTTTCAGTTTGTTGTTATCATAAAAAAATTGTGCTTTTTTTAAGTCGGCTCTCTATATCTGGAAACTGACGAAGAAAATACTCAAGACATTCGAAAGCCTTGCTGCCACGAGGTTCAATAATAGCAGCCCGGTTCTTGTCGTCGTAGTCCATCATAAGCGTAACCAAGTAAACCAAACATTGGTCTTTCACGTTCACATCGTATTCCAATACATCAAACGTCCACGAAAACGTAGTAACAATTCGTTCAAAGTCTTTAAAATCGTCTCTGTTATTGGCACATTGGTCGTATATCTGTTTTATAAGTCGTTTTCTAATGCCTCGTTTCTTGTTGTTATAAAATAATATCGATATGACAGATGGATCGTCGAAATAGCTAGACAGTCGTGCATTTTTCACGGCAATCTCCATGAGGTCTGGATTACCCTCGTAGTCGAATAAGAAGACAGCTTCAGTTGCATCGCCTAAGTATTCTTTAAAATATGGCAGAGCTGTAGAGTCGTTGTTAAACAACAGTTTGTTGTATGCTGCAATTCTCTTACCAACCCCCGCCTCGTTGTCGTAGAGGTATCTTCTTGCGTCTTCTTTGGTTATGTCTCTATCAATCCATGGTTGGTAGAACAAATTTTCTACGTCAGGGTATATATATCTGCCCAATTCGTTAATGGTATAGTCAGTATCTATCGAATTAATTGGTCTGGCAGTATTTTTGGATTTGCAGGCAAATCTATTCCGAACAAATATAAACATTTGTCGTGGAAAACTCTGTTGCGATGGTTCTTTATAGCCATTTTCTTTCAGGAACGTTCTAATAGTTTCGGTTTGCCATTTGTCTTGGTCGAAAGTCTTCTTGTTATTTGTTTTTTTCTAACGATGGCTATATTGCAGCAAAGTAGAACTATATGCATTGTTGCAAACACAAATGCCACAAAGCATTAGCAGTGAGTAAAATTGATTGTTCATATACAATTACACTTTAATTTCTATTCTAACGCAAAAATAAATATTAAAGTCCGTTCAACAAAAATATTAGCTAAATATTTGTGTCGGCACTGCAAAAATAGCATAACGTGAATTCAACAAGCAAGTGCTATAAGCGTAAATGCTTGGTAGAATTTGTTTTCACGAAGAATCTTAAGCACTACGGTTGGTTTATCAACTCAAGAATATGATGTTTTTGATTTTTAGAACTGATGTTTGAAAATAATTATCCTAATAAGATAAAAAAAGTAATATAATATTCTTAACTTTGTAGTGCTAACATAATCTGAAATAGCTAACAAACACATTTCATGCCTTTAGGTGTCTATGGAAACTGAAATACGCTACAGATGAAGATGGGAAGAAATTCTCTTCTTTTAGCTAGAGTATATCAAATATCTCTTTAAAGAAGAAGAGCTACATGAGGATACAATTGTCCGGATATCCCGAATAATTGTTGCCTATGCTAAGTTTTACTCGACGACTCTCGATAACTTCGATATATTATTATCTTGGGCTATCTTTGGGGACAGATTGCAAACAACTAATAATACATAGAAATTAGTTTTCCTGTCACTTCTGTCACGCTTCTCTATCAGCTAAAGCGTTAATGCATAGGACTTTGGTGGGAAATGTTAAAATGACAGCAAACAAAATAAAAATAGAATTGTAATATATAAAGGTGTAGTTGTGAGTAGAATATAGCACGCTAATCTCACAAATAAAAAGAAAAAGTATCTATGCAGAAAGGCTGCACTCATGTGTATGTACCTTTGCACACATAACATAAATAATAACTTTAAAGAATAGGATTATGAAAGAACTAAAATGCCCTAAGTGTGGAAATATCTTCAAGGTAGATGAGGCTGACTATGCTTCTATATTGAACCAAGTTAAGACAAAGGAAATTGAAGCTGAGGTGCAGAGAAGAATGACAGAGATGGACGAGGCGTAACAAGGCAGAATTGGCGTTGGTTACGACGAAGACCGAGCAGACATTCCAAAGTAAGTTGTCGGAAAAAGAGAAGGAATTAGGTCAGAAGGTGGCTGAGATAGAACGACTGAAAGGTGAGAAAGAGAGTGAACTGTCTCGACAGAAATCTGAGATGAGTGAGGAGATAGCGAAACTTAAAAGCAAGGTTAGAAGGGATAGAGTCGCAGAAGACAAGTGAAATGAAAATTGCACTTGCCGAGAAGGAAAAGACAATCAGTGAGTTGAAATCGGAGATTAGCCAGAGTGGGGGACAAACTGCAGTTGGCTGTGATGGATGAGCGTAACAAGGCGCAGCAGGCAGCACAAGAGAAAGAAAACAAGATTGTGATGCTGCAGAACGAGATAGAGCAGGAGAGGAGTAAGGCTCAGCTACATGAAGCAGACTTGCAGAAGCAACATGAGAGAGAATTGCGTATGAAGCAAGAGCAGATAGACTATTACAAAGAACTAAAGTCGAAGATGTCGACAAAGATGGTTGGTGAGACGTTAGAGCAGCATTGTAGTATTGAGTTCGAGCGTTATCTGCGTCCACTGATGCCTAATGCTTATTTTGAAAAAGACAATGATGCGAGTGATGGTACGAAGGGCGACTTCATCTTTCGAGATAGTGAAGATGGTACAGAATACCCTATCTATTATGTTTGAAATGAAGAACGAGATGGATACTACTGCCACCAAACATAAAAACGAAGACTTCTTGAAGAAGTTAGATGAGGATAGAAGGAAGAAGGGATGTGAGTATGCCGTGTTGGTCAGTTTGTTGGAGGCAGACAGTGAGCTATATAATAGTGGTATCGTAAATAAGAGTCATGTCTACCCGAAGATGTATGTTATTCGCCCACAATTCTTTGTAACTTTCATCACACTGTTGGTGCAGGCATCGAAGAACTCATTAGAATACAAGAAGCAACTCATCTTAGCACAGAGTAAGGAGGTGGATGTAACGAACTTTGAAACAAAGATGGAAGACTTCAAGCAAAAATTCAGTAGACATTATGAGCTCTATACAAGAAAGTTTGATGATGCAATTAAGGATATAGACGCTACTATATCTAAACTTCAAAAAGGTGCGCGCAGAGTTGGTTAGTAGTGAAAAATAACCTACGTCTTGCTACTCAGGATACAGAAGATCTGACCATTCGTAAACTCACCTATAATAACCCAACGATGAAGGCGAAGTTTGATGAGGCTCGGAATACACAGGCGGCAGTGGAAATCAAAGACGACGAGGAATAGGCGTTGTGTAGTTACTGTATAGAATTCTTACCTATTAAATAAAAATGAAAAACATTATCCGTAAGACAGCCATGGGCTTCGCTATTGGTGAGTGGGCTGAAAGACATAGAGAACAGAACGTGGGCTCTAACTATAAGGGTCGAATCTTGATATATGCCTCATCAACGAAGGTTCCAAAGAATTTCGCTGATAGAATTATCTTTGACGTAAACAATGAAATAGAGAACGAACGACGTTAAATAATTTATAGCCCAAACAATTAAAGAGTATAGAACATAGTAGAACGCAAGTACAACAAAACGGTAATTTCATAATGAAATATAAACAACATATAGGACTGATTCCCAATGTTTCATAGGAGATTTCGTCCTTGGTTCAAATATCAATATGTATTTAAGTAAAAGAGCATACAAAGAAAATGTATGATGAAGCTACATTTTCAAACATTTCTTATTTTTCAAGAGAGAAGAAATTAATGTGTGGTGTGATACAGATGGTTCAATAAATACAATTATATGTTCTTCATATTGTCTATTTCATAATAAGAATCTGATAGGGATGAAGTATACAGATTTCCTTACAGAGTTCTCTAAAGAACCAGATAGTGAAGATAATATATATGTGTTAGTATCAGGGAAAGGGCAACGGCAACATGTATACGATTTTGAGAAAGATGGGTTGCAGGTTTGGAGAAATAGAATCCGGACAGTTCTCATTTACAATGCAAATTTATAGCCTTTGATAATCGAGCACGTTATCCATATAAGGGTAATGGGCAATATCCTTATATGGGCCTAATCTCAATAAAAGAAAGGGAAGTAATGGAAAGGAAAATAACACTATCAAAGGAAGATAGAATGAAGTTTCAAACCACCTTAGATAATTTGAAAAAGTAATTCTAATTGGCAAGTTTTAAAGACATATTTGATAGAAATGAAAATTAAATACCCATCTGAATATTTTATATATGAGAATTATCAAACGCTTATCATATGCTTGGCATGTATAAAGAAAGTGAACAGAGCTTCCATGGAAGCTATGCAGTTAGAACCCAATGATGTGCTTGTAGTATACAATTATGCAGTTGCTTTGTATTCAAAATGAAAAATTTTCAGAAGCCATTGTACAATTAAATAGAATACTCAAAAAGAAAGATAAATACTATTGCATATGGAGTTCATGGAGAAGGTATGAAATGGGCAATGTCTATTAAAAACGACTCTTTATATCTAAAGGCTATTTGTCAATTAAATCTTGGAAAATTAAAAGAAGCTATATAAACTTATTGTCAAAAACACCTTGCACAGAGACGAAGGGGTGTATATAGTGATTTTACCAAGAAACAAGTTACACGAAAGGAACAATATATTATAAATGAGTTAAATAACAAAGTTGTGAAATAAATGTTAGAAGCATTAATTTTCAAAAATATGACCAAATGGTCCCCAAAAATAAAAACAAAAAAATAAATTATGCAGCATCCATATATAAAATACGAACAGGACAAAAACTTGGACTGTCGTGAATGATTTAATTAATGATTTAATAAATAATAATGATATTGAACTACAGACACCTATAGAGTATGTTGTAGGTTATATATGTAAAGGTTTATTGGATAGTCAAGTAATAAGCGGTGGCGGGAAAGGGCGTAATACTCCAAATCAGGAACTGTCAAAATAAAAAGAACAACAAACGCCAAGCCATCGCAGCAATAAATAACAGAATGTATAGCATTAAGACAATAAGGCAATGGTAAACCATATATAGATTGTTTGAACTTATCCATACAAGGAATGCCCCAACACCCATATATAGGGGTAACAGGCAATACCCTTATAAGGGTGTTCATCATTATCCTTATATGGGTATTAAAAGCCGCAAGCAATAAACAGGAAAGAACGACGTTAAATAATTGATAACCACAATTAATTAGTCCTCCCTTATAAACCTAATATTCCTCTGATTCATAGTATATTATCCTGTAAATTATTTGCAAATATCTGCAAGTTTTTGTACCTTTACATTATAATTCTTGCAGATATTTATGCTTAAACGTACATCTAAACAGCTCTCTATGTTCTCTTCTTTAGAGGACATGCTTAGTCATCAACATCCCCTTTTCCAACTTAGTAATAAGATTAATTGGGAGAGTTTTGAAAATGCTTTTTCTCCTTTGTATTGCAGCAGTAACGGTCGCCCCGCTCATCCTATTCGCTTGATGTGTGGTCTTTTAATCTTAAAACATTTGCGTAATGTGTCAGATGAAATGGTTGTTTTTCAATGGAGTGAGAATGCTTACTACCAATACTTCTGTGGTGGACTTGAATTTATGCCCAAACAACCCTGTGACACTTCCGAGTTAGTTCACTTCAGAAATCATATAGGTGAGGAAGGTATGGAGTTAATATTAGCAGAAAGTATCCGCATTAATACCGACCATGATAACGAAGATCATTTTGATACTGCTTTCATTGATTCTACTGTGCAGGAGAAGAATATAACCTATCCTACAGATGCGAAGTTGCATAAAAAGATAATCAAAAACGTTCTGAAGATAGTTCATGACAATTGTCTTCCTCTACGACAGAGTTATACGCGTACCTTGAAAGGCATTTACCGTTCCCAACGTTTTCGTAATCATCCCAAGAATCGTAAGAAAACTCTTAAGGCAGATAGGCAACTCAAGACCATAGCAGGTAGATTAGTAAGAGAGCTAGAGCGTAATCTTGAGGGAAGGAAAGGATATGAGAAGATGTTTGAGCTATATTACAGAGTTCTTTCTCAGAATAGGAAGTCAAAGAACAAAGTATATTCTCTGCACGAACCAGATGTAGTTTGCGTCAGCAAAGGTAAGGAGCATAAGCAATATGAGTTTGGTAATAAAGTATCTATTCTTCGCTCATGGTCTGGATTTATTCTTGGTGCATGTTCTTTTAGGAATGAATATGATGGACATACTATCGAAAAGACGTTAGAACAAACCCAAAGGATGACAGGAAAGCAGGTTGATAAGTTAGCAGGAGATAGAGGGTATAGAGGGTATAAAAGCAGATTGGGCAGACAAAGATACTCATTCCAGACGTTCCTAAAGCTAAAGACAGCTACTACCAAAAGAAAAAGAAACACAAACTATTTTGTAAACGAGCAGGTATAGAGCCAACGATAGGACATCTTAAAGCAGACCACCGATTATTTCGCAACTTTTATAAAGGTGTGAAAGGAGATGCTATCAATGTATTATTAGCTGCGGCAGCATATAACTTCAAAAGAGCTATGAGAGTTCTTTTTGTACTTTATAAAAAGAATCAGCATAGAGCTTTGTCAGTACAAACTTTATACTGAAATATAGTTTTTAAGGAACGACTAATTAGATATTATGATTGAATTTGAAGTAAAATGTTGGAAAATCTTTTAAAGCACCTCAAACTCGCGTTGCTCCAATGTATCTTGGTGGTGAGAAAAACGTAATATGAATGCTGGAAAAACAAGATTAAAATCAACAGCTGTATACGGAAGAACTATTTTTGGAAAGAAACTAAATAAAAGATTAATAATGAGATTTTTGTGCTATATTGATACTTTTCTGTGATTTCAATTCTAAATAGTTTTAGAATTGAAATCACAAACTGTTGTAAAAATTTTAAGCAATGGTTGTAAGGTAGAGAAGTTTTATTTCTAAACGAAAAAGATCGGGGTGTATAATAAACGAGGTAGATTGGTTAAATTGTCCGCAGATGAAATCAAATATCAAAAGATATTTTTAGATCAATCTAATAGCCTGATTGATTATGGAATACCTCTAAAAATATCCCGAAGTTATATATAAAGATGCGTATTATTGCTGATATTTTGTCAAGTTATGACCCAAGCGAAATCTTATCGTTTACAAAGCCTATAGGGGAGCGAAAAAGATTTCTATACAAGATATCAATAAGTATTACACGTATCTTGATGCACAGTGTTGACTATGTATTTAGTATTAACATTATAGTCAAGGATAGTCTTATTACCCAATATAGTTATACTTACAAGCCCAATATGTCTGACGTCATTATTTCATATACATGTGTATTTACTTATGATAAAAAAATAATCGAATAGTAAAATTAGAAAGAATATATAGACGACACTATGAAACAAAAAGAAATTATATATGAAAACAAATAACACACGATTTTTGGTAATGTTCCAAATTGGGACTTGTCAAAATAAAAAGAACAACAAACGTGGCACACAAAAACGCCAAGCCATCACAGCAATAAATGAAAAGAATGTATAGCATTAAGAGACCTTTTAAAAAGGGTAATTCGCGCACAGAAAAGTAGAGCAGGAAATATAGATGGTATTCTAAAAGACTCTATGAAGGCATATAATAATTGGATTAAAAATCCTAAAAACAAAGGAAAGGAATTTAGGTATGAAATCGATAAAAACACCCCTGATAAATAGATTTTTAAAAGTTGTTTCTTTTAGACTGACGGTAATAGACCTGCATCTTATTTCTGTTGTTCAGATATTATCAGCCATTGTGTGAACCTTGTTTAGATAACGATTGGGAACCGTGTCTATCAAAAGAGCAATACATTATTATTTATATAGGAATCGCAGTGAATGTTATCGGTTTCATTGTATGTATATATAAAACAGTAACGAACAATCGAAAGAAATAACAAACGTGGCACGAAAACGGCAATCCACAATAGTGATAGAAAACAGAATGGAGGAGTTTACAATTCTTATAATTTATATCCGTATGGATATTGTTATCAAAAATCCAATACGGTTATGCTGCATGTTGGTGGAGAATATCAACGCAAAGATGGAAAAAAACTTATATTACAGGTTCTTTTTGGCTGCTCTGGAGTTTACAAACAAAAAGACGGTCAATTTATTGGTGGCAATGAAGTTGTAACAGATTTTATCAATGACATACAAGGACGACAAAGTGTAAACAAAAGATAAATCACTGCAAATTCAATACATCAGTCGAGACGCAGTTAACTCGAGGCAAAATATAGACAGCGTAAATTCTAAAACAGATGAATAAAATATTTTTCTTATTATTACTTTAACTTTACTCTTTTCTGGGTGTATGATTTTCGTCAAATACAATATATAAGATTTCAAAAGAGTTATGTCGGAGAGTATAAACTTTCCGACACAACCTCGTGAGTTATAAATCTTATGTTGTATAATAAAAATGCACATTGCATACTACAGAAATAAAAAGAGAAATGGATATAAGTCAGAGATCGAGAATTTATATTTAATTTTCGATAGAATTCGACACAATAGTTCTCACTGGAGAATTTGTAGACAATGTAAAATATAAAAATACAACAAAGAGCAGATAATGTATATATACATCCTATAGATTCTATTCCTGATAGGATTCTCTCTTTGATAAAACACATAAAGTAATTATTCTTAATATTTCACATAAAAAGACTAGGTATAGGTAATGGGTAATGCTCCAGATTGGGAGTTATCAGAAGAACTGCCTGAAAATAAATTTTTGTTCTAAATAATTAGTCCACCCTTAAAAAGCCTAATATTCATCTGATTCATAGTATATTATGCTTTAAATTATTTGCAAATATCTGCAAGTTTTTGTACCTTTACACTATAATTCTTGCAGATATTTATGCTTAAACGTACATCTAAACAGCTCTCTATGTTCTCTTCTTTAGAAGACATGCTTAGTCATCAACATCCCCTTTTCCAACTTAGTAATAAGATTAATTGGGAACGTTTTTGAAAAATGCTTTCTCTCCATTGTATTGCAGTACTAATGGTCGCCCGGCTCATCCTATTCGCTTGATGTGTGGTCTTTTAATTTTAAAACATTTGCGTAATGTGTCAGATGAAATGGTGGTTTCTCAATGGAGCGAGAATGCTTACTACCAATACTTCTGTGGTGGACTTGAATTTATGCCAAAACGACCCTGTGACGCTTCTGAGTTAGTTCATTTCATAAATAGGTCTAGATCCCTGCATTCCTACTTTTCTTCTTGTTAGGATGGCTTGCATTATAAATTTAGGTATATTCACCAAAACTCCTCTTGCAGCACTTACAATACCCGCGTTGAATTCTATTGAAATGACCACGTTTTATAATCGATTTTTGAGCCATAATAAAAGTAGATTTTTGCCATAAAAATATAAATAAAACAAAGATAATGATTATTAGATAGTTACAAGAAATTTAAGCACACTTTTGTCATATAAACCTGATAATCGGAAGATTATTTCATTAACTCACAATTTGGAACATCACCCACATTCTTGGGTGTATATTTTTGAAATAATAGCGCCTCCAGACCTTGAATAGATTTGATAGGCAAGAACCGTCTTCCTCATGATCTGCTAATTTTTAGACCTAAAATATACATAAGCCATATTGGATTAAAATCTATCTGCATTTTAATTACCTATATGTCCCAAAATTGTTATCTCCCCTTCTTTTTGAAAGGTTTTGCTCCCATCTTAACATAGGATATGGTGAATAAATACTTCGCCAATATAGATTCCTACATCAACTAAGAGAGAACGGCTTTCATACTTAAATCCCAATCATTAAGTTTTTATATAATGTGGAACCTTCAATCTTATATCTTTATACTCATTATCTGGTATTTTTATTACTTTTATATTTTTCTTCTAGCCATATTCCTAAATTGTCCAAAGATGATGGGCTAAAATCAGCGCACCAATTCTCGAATTTACCTGTTGAATTTACGGCTTTTGATAGTTCTTGTATTCTGTATTCCTTGTTTTCTATAAACCAATACTCATAAAGCTTAAGCTCTTTTTTACTTTTCGCGCTAAACTCGTAGTCAATTGGTAGATTATTTATTATATTATATTTCATATATTAGTGTAGTATGTATTTTTATATTATGTTTTTGCAATTCTGTAAAAGCGGCTTAGATGCACCTATTTTTACCTGTTATGGGACTTCTAAAGAAATGCCATACAGGCCCTTTTTATGCTTCCATTAGCAATCAACTCAGCGTCTTTTAGCAATTTGATTCTTTACAGAAGAAGTTAATGTGGTATATTCAACCTTTGATTCATTGGCAACACCATTAACAAACTGATCAATGTGTACGTTGTCAAACAAAAGTGCACAACTGCAAATGTAGTTATTTACTCTGATATTTCATTGTTTTATTATCAAAAAAATTCTTTTTGTTGATTGAATTTTTGCTTTATTATTTCTCTTATCTTTTTGATTTTTCTCCCTTGCGCATATTGAAAAGTTTATAAAAAGTATGGATATTGTTTGGAAAGTTCAGAAAAATGACTAATTTTGCAAGTTAAAATAGAACAATAATAATATTAGAATAATATAAAAGAATTGTAATTATGGATATAAACAAGACAATGGAAGCTGCTTTTAACAAGCAGATTGAAGCAGAATTATGGTCAGCAAACATTTACCTCGGTATGGCTTTTTGGTTCAAGAAAGAGGGCTGAATGGTTTCGCAAGCTGGCTTTTCAAGCAAGCTGACGAGGAAAGAGGACATGCACTTGATATGGCTGACTACTTAATAGCACGTGGTGGAGTTCCTACAATGAGCGCTATTCCTGCAGTAAAGAACGACTCGGACGGACGCTAAAGAGGTGTTCGAAGCTGTACTTAGCACGAACAACACGTTACAGAACTTATCAACGAGTTGGCAGATGTGGCTGATGCAGAGAAAGATCAGTGCTTTCGCAGAACTTCGTTGCAAAGTATATTGACGAACAAGTTGAGGAAGAGAAGAACGTGAAAGATATTCTCTTGCTCTTCAAGCAAATGCCTTTACACACGCTTGCACACATCGACCGCAAGGTTGGAGAGCGTGAATAAATATTTTTCATAGTTATTTAGTTAACATTGGGGAGATAGGTAGCGCCTATTCTCCCCCTTTTGTGCATCAGAAAAATGTAAATATTTCGCAGTATAGCCTCAACGCTGTAATCGTTTGAGCTACAACACTTTGCAATACCCCTTGTTTTGCATTGCAAAAGTGCCTGTTTTGCTCGGCAAAAGAGCCTATATTGCAGCGCAAAACAGGCGCTTTTAGAACGCAAAACAAACAAAAATATTACAATGAAACAAAAATAAACAGAAGATCGAGACAAAAACTAAATTTTCAAACACCAAATGTGAGTTCTTTAAACACCTTTTTGTAATTTTGCACTTGCTGGTTGACTCTGCGCCAAGAGAAAAATTAAACTTTTCTACTCCAAAGTGCGAGTTCTTTAAAACACGTTTTGTAATTTTGCACTTGATGGTTGACTCTGTGCTCCATTCAGCATAAAAGATTTGCAACGAGGTAAGATTAAATCTAAAGAATTATAGCTATGCGTTTAATTAATTATTTATTATTAAATATAATGGCACTTCTATGTGCTATCATATTTAATTCGTGTATATCCAACTATAGGAATGTGGAATATAATCTTCCTACTTCTACGAGAAGTGCATTTATTTTAGATACAATTCATATTAATAATCCTATTATTATTGAATATAAAAATATACGATATGTTGTGGATAGCTCAATAGATTCTATCCCTATGAAGAATATAAATTACTTTATAGAAAATACGTCCCACTATGTATTAGGTGATAACATATACTACGATTTGCAATTTTCTTTACATAAAAGAATACCAAATTGTTATATAGGAGGATTTTGCAATTATATATTGGAGAAAGAACGAAAACACTATGATATTTACTCTTTTAGAGAAAAACCCATATTTTTTTGTTTTTGGTAGCATTGAATGTGTCTGTTTTTAATAAGAAACATACATCAATTGATGCTCCTCAATATATCAGAAGATATTCACCAATAAATACATATGTTTTATTTGTATATCCAGAATGTAAAGTTGAATAGTTGGTTGATAAATAGGATATAATACTGTTAAATGACTGATAATAATAAAGATAAAGAATTATCCTACTATGGGCTACCTTAATGGATTAAATTTAAAAAGTTTCGGAAGGTAAATATGCTGGCTATTCTATAAAATTTGATTTAGAATTTAGAAGGGAGGAACTATAGAAGAAAGCGAGCAAAAGGCACAGAAAGAAAAATTGGTGGCTATTCTGTTGGAAATCGTTTTTCCAAAGGAAACAGTAATATATATTCACAATTTGCTACTAAAGAAATTGATAATGGGGATGGAACTACGACCACGTCAACTGTAGGTGGTGTCACAGTAGGTAACAATGATATAATGATGAATACAACTCAAGATACTAAGATGAATAGAGTACATGAGATTTTTCCATACTTTTGGATTTACCCATCCAAAAGGTATTGGAGGAAAAGAGGGTATTATGCAATATCCACCTCAGAAGCCAAATCAAAATGATGCAGATCAGTTGATAAACAATGACTTCCGCATAAAAGTAATGGGGGTGAATGTAATCGACTGATTACTAATAAAAAGCAGAATATATAATCTGATAAGGTGAACGACTAAGAAACGAGCGAGTTTCTTTCCCTTTCTTTATTCTGCAAAGTCTCAAAGAACTCTCTGTTTGATGTTGCAAAGATAGCGATATAATTCATATAAGCAAAGTATTTACGTTGTTTTTTCAATGAAAATCAACCTTAGACATTTCTAATTCTATAAAATCGCCATTTTAAGGTATTGCATATATCTATGAACAATGGTAATTTTGCAAAATGATAATCAAAAGAATTCTTTTAATCTTCATCATTCTACTTCTGCTGTTTCCCACTGCTAATGCTACTATTTTGAATTTAGTTGTGGGTGATACTATATACCCTACTCGAAAACATGTTTCTTCATTACATAAAACGATAGAACTCGATGAAGTTCAAGTTATTGGACAGCGGAAATTGTTTTCCATAAGAAAAGACACCACGTTTATCAATACTGATTGCCTTCGAGTAAGGAAAGGTGCTAACTTGGAAGACTTAATCAGGAATATTCCGGGCATGGAATACGACAAGGCGAACAGGCAACTATCATTCAAAGGAAAGCCATTGAACGGCGTAAACATCAATGGCGAGACCTTTATGGGCAACGACATTATCGCAGCGTTGGAGAATATGCCAACCGATGCAGTGGAACTACTGAAACTGTATGACATGCTCAGCGCATTGGAGAAAATGACGGGAGTAGATGATGGTGCCGACAATTATGTGCTGGACATCAAGACCAAATCTACCTACAATGGCAGCCTGACAGGAACACTAACGGCTGAACACGGCAATCGCGACAGACGCAGGGATGAGGTACAGGGCAATCTATTCAATGCCGATGGCGAAAACACCTCGCTGACTTTGCGCTCTGACAATCTTAGTAATATGAACATTGGGGGAAACAATTTCCAAAACATATTGTCGGGCAATATCGTGAAGAAATTTGGTAAGAAAATTACGCTCAATGCAAGCCTCTCACTCAATGCCTTCCACAATGGAAGCGAGAATCATGACTATGATGAGCAATATCTTTCATCGGGAACAAAATATCGGGAATCAATGCTGCTTTCCTTGAGCAAGAATCACAGTAATGCCGCAAACATAAATCTGCAGTATAACATAGACAAAAAGACTTTGCTGAATATAAGTGCAAATGGAAACTTCGGACGGTCAGACAACCTGACTGACAACACAACATACCTATATGAGCGCAATACGGCTGCGGACACGCTGACCTCGGGAACGCTGCGAAATAACACAAAAAGCAATGGAAAGAATTACCATGTATCTGCCGACCTCACACGGCGGATTGGCAAGGCTGGGGCATCATTTACCGTGAAGGCGACACTTGGCGGTAACTCGAATGAAACTAATAATACCAGCCTTTCACTGACGAAATTCCACCACCTGCGCAACGCTGTGGGCGGAGATTCACTACTGTTGCGCAATCTTTGCCAACAACTGCCCACCCTGCGCAACGAAAGCAGAATATCATTGCAATATACCCATCCTTTTGGCAAACAGTTGAAATTGCAGACAGGGTACGGACTGCATCACGAAGAGGATAGAAACACAAGCAACACTTACGACTATACTATACCGAATAGACCATACATAGATAGCCCTAAGTTGTGAGAACACACTATCTATATGTGGGCGGGAACTCACCCTGAGAATGGATTATAAGGGTAAGCAATGGAAGATAAACAGTGGCATTGATGTAGAATGGCAACGCAGGAATATCTGCCGGCAACACAATTCGGAAACAGTGGACTATACAGTCAAGGCTACGGAATACAAGCCCAAGTTCGGCGCAAAGTGGAACAACGGAAAAATAGAAGTTGAACTGCGTTATAACGGAAACACACAACAGCCTTCCATACAGGCTTTGCTGACACTTGATGACAAGAGGCACATAACAAACAAATTGGCAATAGAGCCGGTGAAGTACTTCTATTGAACTTTTGTGCAATGTTGAAGATTAGTAATTCTATTCAACATTTGTGCTAAAAGTCGGCTCCATCGCCAATTTGCCAGCCGATATGCGGCAGCTTAAAAAAAGACGACACCAAACCAAAAATCATCTTGACAACCACCCGACTTTGAACTACGAAGGATGAAATTTTTCAGGGACAACTTCAGCATTTCCAAAAAAACAGTTTAACCATTGACTTGGAGACAAACAAACAATTTGAGCATTAAGGTTTAAACCGAATTTTTCCGAAATTGACCTGACCTGACTTTTCCTGAAAATCGACTTTAAAGCTGTTTTACAGATAAATCAGGTTTCTCTAACAGACAGGAAATAAAATGCTAAAGTATTTGGCTTTAAACTTAAAATCAAAAATAAGTGTTTTTCTTTTTAATGTTTAACAGGGCTGATTTGACAGTTGGCGGTGGCAAGAAACTTTCAGGACCTACCTCATAGACAAGTTTCAAATCAAAAAAAGTATGATAGAAAACGGTATATGGATTGTAAAGCTTCCTCGAAAATAACTTTTGTGTAGGTTCTAATTGAAGGATAATGGAACCTCCCAGAAAATTTCCAAGACTCTCAAACATCAGGATTTTTGAAAAATATCGGAAGTAATGCCATAAGGAATATTTGACACCACTTTGAAAGGAAATTTCGGAACTGCAAAATTCCTAAAATCACAACCGACAACTTGAACATTTCGGGCTGGAAAAGCCACACTAATTTGACCCACCCTGGCAAAGTATTTTTAGACCCAGTAAAACGATTTATTATTGACCCACTAAATGCCCTGGTCGGGTGGGTCATTTTATTTCGCTATTACTTGGTAATATTCTTTGCTTTTATCTTTCTAAGACTCTCTCCGGTTAGTTCTATTTGATATGAGGTATGCACAATTCTATCTAGTACAGCATCTGCCACGGTAGGGTCGCCCTATTGCATCATACCGCTTGTCTACGTGAGTTGAGAAGATATGATAATCGACTTCCTTTCATGCCTATCTTCTATAATATCAAGTAATATAGGACGCTCTTTTTGCATCTACAGGTACAAAGGAAGGCATCATCGAGGATTAACAAGCGACATCGCTCTATCTTCTTTAGCTCTGTTTCTAACGTTCCTTTGTTCTTGGCAACCTTAAGTGTCCCCAGCAGCTTTGACATGTTAGCATACATCGTTCTAATACCATTTTACAAGCATGATAGCCTATAGCTGTAGCGATAAAACTTTTACCAGTTCCTGATGAACCCAAGTAATAAATATATTGCGTCCTTGCTTGATAAAATCAAGTGAGATATTCTCTCCATTTTGTTTTGGCTAAGGTTGCGATTGATATTATAATCTATTTGCTCAGGATAGGCTTTATATCTAAAACCCCTGCTGATTTTATGAGTCTTTCAATGGCTGCTGCAGAACGATAGTCCCATTCTCGAGATAAGAGCCAAGATAAAAAGGCATCTGGTGTCATCAGTATCTGCAATTGTAGTTGTTAGACTTTTCTTCAAAGGCAGTTGCCATACCCGTAAGCCTCATTCTATGCATTAAATCAAGAGATAACTGATTCTTATCCATTTCTTTGCACAATAGGTGCTGTCTTATTATTATTTAGTTCCATAGTTGTTTACTTTAATTGTTTGCTATTATTGGATAATTGCTTTGAGAAATAATCCTTGCCTCGTATGTTCTTATGAGTTTTTGGTTTATATTCAGGAGATAGCTCCATAATATCTTCATCCATAGATATATAGGAAGCATCATCACCCTTCTGTAGTATATCCTTTATCTCATTATAGCCATAGCGTCGTCCTTCGAGGCACAGTTACAAGCTGCTACTAGACGAGCCATGCCATACTTCTTCTCCAGCGACATGATACCACGGCAAGAGCGGGAAGGCTTTTTGGTGGATATTTCATCTGCGTAGCGACTTCTTGAGATAAAGCAGAAGGATGTTGTCTATTTGCCCTGCCCGTTGATATATTTCCTCCAAATCCTTTTCAAAGCTACCATGATGACCGTGAAGATTATGTGCATCTTTCTGTGAGTAGGTATAGGGAGTATCATCTCGCTGATGGATGGTAACTAACTTTAACCCATAGTAGATTTGAACATTGTCATTATCGTAAATAAGCTCCCATACGTTTGCCGATATACTCTGTTGGAACACTATAACTATGCTTTCTTAGCATAACGAAGCTATTAGCCATGACAGTAGCAGACTTTCTAGACTTTATCTGATAGCGAGCGGTAGGAAGAGGACGAAGAAAATCTTTTTCCATTTCCTCAAATAGTTCTTGACGGGATTCCTTACGCCCACTCAATCTACGGCTGTTAAATGCTTCTAAAGATGTGCGTATAGCAACATAAGTGATTCTAGATTATGGAAAAATTTGCCCTTCAATATCTACATATACCGACCGATACATTAGCTTTACAGCATTCTCAACCAGTGCCTTGTCCTTGGGACGGCGCACCCTAGCTGGATAAACAGCCATGTCATAAAATCTCAGCCATAGCAGCGAAGTCGTCATTGATAACAGGCTCATTACGATCACTGCGGATAACGGCTGATTTTAAGTTGTCAGGCTACAACAGCCTTTGGGTACACCACCAAAGAAATGAAGAGCATTCTCGCAAGCAACGATAAGGTCTTCTTCTTCTGCACCACACTGCCTCGCAATAGGTGTAATGACTGCATGGAAGGGTAGCCACAAAACCTCTACCTTCCGCACCTCACCCGTCTGTTCTTCGACTATCTCTAGCTTATCACCTGCATAATCAATATACATCTGATCGCCAGCAAAGGTGCTCTACATGTCCTACGGCTCGTGTTTGACATCTGTAGGCATGGATTGCGTGTTTGAAAGTAGAATACTGTAACTCATTAGGATGAGTTTTTGAGATACTCCGTGTGAAGAGATAAGATAGAAACACCCTTCTTGCTAAAGCCGTTTCACATAATCAGGAACAAGTGCCTCTAACTCCAACTTGCAGAGCAGAAGGCGGACAGTTACGAGAATGCCCATCTGAAAAACAAGTCCGCCAGCTTATCATCTGAAAGCGACAGAATTTGCTCCATGGACAAGCCACTTTCTTGGAATTTACGGACATACTTGCGGAGGGTGTTACGAGATATATGGAAAGTACTAGAAATACTTCTTTATTCCCATACCAGATGCGTAACAGCGCAATAAATTCTTTTAATTTTGTCATATAAATAATAGTTTTATGTTTTTAATGCCGGCTGTGCAGTAACACAAGAATTACAAAATGACCCCTAAAAACTAGCGTTTCAAAGGGTCATTCTTATTTTGGCGAGGTGGGTCTCATTATTTTAACCTTACTGGGTATAAAAATACTTGCGTGTAGGGTCATAAATTAGTGTGGCTTTTCCAACCCTA